>Ga0310691_10000066_pt1 | contig 199720 bp, 195 predicted proteins | sample 176DNAGHGlowgp2_FD_203887 | JGI IMG/M metagenome (GOLD analysis project Ga0310691, IMG submission 203887) | Sheep rumen microbial communities from Palmerston North, Manawatu-Wanganui, New Zealand - 1766 DNA GHGlow gp2 (v2) (version 2) | ecosystem: Host-associated > Mammals > Digestive system...
GCCCCCTGTCCAAGGACAAGAGATGGCGCGTGGTCGAAATCGTTGAGAAGGCTAAGTAAGGAGGCGACACCATGATTCAGCAGGAAACTTATCTGAAGGTCGCCGACAATACCGGCGCCAAGGAACTGAAGTGCATCCGCGTGCTCGGCGGCTCCAAGCGCAAGTACGCGAGCATCGGTGACGTGATCGTCTGCTCCGTCCGCAAGGCCGCTCCCGGCGGTTCCGTGAAGAAGGGCGACGTGGTCAAGGCCGTCGTCGTCCGCACTGTCAAGCCCGTCCGCCGCGCCGACGGCACCTACGTCCGCTTCGACGAGAACGCTGCGGTTCTGATCAACACCGGCGACAAGAACCCCCGCGGCACTCGTATCTTTGGACCCGTTGCCCGTGAGCTCCGTGACAAGGAATACATGAAGATCCTGTCCCTGGCTCCCGAAGTGATTTGATGGAGGGTACAGAGAATGTTTATTAAGAAAGACGATAAAGTCATCGTTCTGTCCGGCAAGGACAAGGGCAAGCAGGGCAAGGTCCTGTCTGCCGAGCCGAAGACCGGCAAGGTCATCGTCGAGGGCGTGAACACCGCCAGCAAGCACCAGAAGCCCCGCAAGCAGGGCGAAGAGGGCGGCATCATCAAGATCAACACCCCCATCTACGCCAGCAAGGTGCAGCTCGTCTGCCCCAAGTGCGGCAAGGCGACCCGCGTTGGCCACAAGATCGAGAACGGCAAGAAGACCCGCATCTGCAAGAAGTGCGGCGCTGAAATCTGAGAGAAAGGAGTAAACTGACATGACCAGAATGAAAGAAAAGTATCTGAAGGAAGTTGCTCCTGCTCTGATGGAGAAGTTCCAGTACAAGTCCAGCATGCAGATCCCCAAGATCGACAAGATCGTGGTGTCTGTCGGCTGCGGCGACTGCAAGGACAATGCCAAGGCCCTCGAGGGCGTGATCAAAGAGATCTCCGCCATCACCGGCCAGCACGCGGTTGCCACCGTGGCCCGCAAGTCCGTCGCCAACTTCAAGCTCCGCGAGGGCATGAAGGTCGGCGTGAAGGTCACCCTGCGTCAGGACCGCATGTGGGAGTTCCTGGATCGTCTGCTCAACGTGGCGCTGCCCCGTGTCCGCGATTTCCGCGGCATCAGCGCCGACGCCTTCGACGGCCGCGGCAACTACAGCCTGGGCCTGAAGGAACAGATCATCTTCCCCGAGATCGAGTACGACAAGGTGGAAAAGCTGCGCGGCATGAACATTGCCATCACCACCACCGCACAGACCGACGAAGAGGCCCGCGAGCTCCTGCGGCTCATGGGCGCTCCCTTCGTGAGCTAAGGAGGACTGACAAATGGCTAAGAAATCTATGATCCTGAAGCAGCAGGCTCCCGCGAAGTTCTCCACCCGCAAGTACAACCGCTGCAAGCTCTGCGGCCGTCCCCACGCCTATCTGCGCAACTACGGCATCTGCCGTATCTGCTTCCGCGAACTGGCTTACAAGGGCCAGATCCCCGGCGTCCGCAAGGCCAGCTTCTAAAATCCAGCAATACTTCCTCTGCGAAGCTCGCAGTATCTAAATACAGCTTCGCTTCGCAGAGATTGTCTTGCAGAATTTTAGTGCGCTGGCGGGAACAACCCGCAAATCCAGCGCGCTGTAACCAACTGATCGGTTGCAGACAACATTGAAAAAGAATCAGGCCGGCGCCGTGCCGGAAAAGAACGGCGCCGGCTGATTTTCTTTCAAAAACCGAAAAAAATGCTTGCAATTCCTTGCAATTTCTGCTAACATTGTATTTTGCGAGGCATGCGCGCTGAGCGATCCGAAAGGATCGCTAAACGCGCGTAAACACGTTTTACCGCGGGATTGATCTCCCCGTTGTAAATACAGAGAAGGCAACTTCTCAAGCGGCGCCGAAAGGCCGTGACCAATCAGGCATTGGCATGGAACCTCGATGCCGATACTGCCTTCGGGCAGTAACTCTGAATTTAGGAGGAATACACTATGCAGATCACCGACCCCATCGCCGATATGCTGACCCGCATCCGCAACGCCGGAAGCGCGAAGCATGAGACCGTTGATGTCCCCGCGTCCAAGATGAAGAAGGCCATCGCTGAGATCCTGCTGAGCGAAGGCTACATCAAGAGCTACCAGCTCGTCGATGACGGCACCCAGGGCATCATCCGCATCACCCTCAAGTATCTCCCCGGCAAGGAAAAGGCCATCCAGGGCCTTCGCCGTGTCAGCAAGCCCGGCCTGCGCGTGTACGCCGGCGCTGACGAACTGCCCCGCGTTCTGCGCGGTCTGGGCATCGCCATCATCTCCACCTCCAAGGGCATCATGACCGACAAGCAGGCTCGCAAAGAGCATGTCGGCGGCGAAGTCCTTGCGTTTGTCTGGTAAGGAGGGCTGAAGAATGTCTAGAATCGGTAGAGCACCCATCACCATCCCCGCAGGCGTTGAAGTCAAGGTGGACGAGCACAACCACATCACCGTCAAGGGCCCCAAGGGCACCCTCGAGCGTGATCTGGTCCCCGCCATGAAGCTCAGCGTCGAAGCAGGCGTCATCCACGTGACCCGTCCTGACGATACCAAAGCCAACCGCTCCCTGCACGGCCTGACCAGGACCCTGGTCGACAACATGGTCATCGGCGTGACCCACGGCTTCGAGAAGAAGCTGGAGATCAACGGCGTTGGCTACCGTGCCAGCAAGGAAGGCAAGAATCTGGTCATGAACCTGGGCTATTCTCACCAGGTCATCGTCCCCGAGACCGAGGACATCCAGATCGACGTTCCCGATGCCAACCACATCGTCATCAAGGGTATCGACAAGCAGAAGGTCGGCCAGTTTGCCGCAGAAGTTCGTGGTAAGAGACCTCCCGAGCCTTACAAGGGCAAGGGCATCAAGTACGACTACGAAGTTGTCCGCCGCAAAGAAGGCAAGACCGGTGCCAAGTAAAGTGAGGTGTGCCTGAATGATTAAAAGACCTGATACCAGAGGACAGCGCATCAAGCGCCACAACCGCGTGCGCGGCAAGATCTCCGGCACCGCCGAGAGACCCCGCCTGTGCGTGTTCCGCAGCGAAAACCACATCTATGCTCAGATTATCGACGATGTAGCCGGCAACACTCTCGTTTCCGCCTCCACCGTGGAGAAGGGCTTTGAAGGCAACGGCAGCAACATCGAAGCTGCCAAGAAGATCGGCGCCGTCATCGCAGAGCGCGCTCTGCAGAAGGGCATCGAAGAGGTCGTCTTCGATCGCGGCGGCTACATCTATCACGGCCGTGTCAAGGCTCTGGCCGAAGGCGCCCGCGAGGGCGGCCTGAAGTTCTGAGGAAGGGAGAGTACGAATCATGGCTTACAATAACGACAGAAACGACAGAAGAGATCGCCGCAACAAGGACGAGGCTCCCTCTGAGTTCATCGAAAAGCTGGTCTCCCTCAACCGCGTCAGCAAGACCGTCAAGGGCGGCCGCGTGGCGAAGTTCTCCGCGCTCTGCGTGATCGGCGACGGCAAGGGCCGCGTCGGCTTCGGCATGGGCAAGGCCAACGAAGTCTCCGAGGCGATCCGCAAGGGCCTCGAGGACGCCAAGAAGAACATCGTCACCATCACCCTGCAGGGCACCACGATCCCCCACGAAGTGATCGGCTCGTTCGGCGCCGGCCGCGTTCTGCTCAAGCCCGCCCCCGAAGGCACCGGCGTCATCGCCGGCGGCGCTGTGCGTGCGGTCGTTGAGTGTGCCGGCATCAAGAACATCCGTACCAAGTGCCTGCGTACCAACAACCCGGCCAACGTGGTCGCTGCCACGATGGAAGGCCTCAAGTCCCTGCGCGACGCCTCTCAGGTCGCCGCCGTCAGAGGCAAGGCTCCTGAAGAAGTTCAGGGTTAAGGAGGGCGAATCATGGCAAATCTGAAAATCAAGCTCGTCAAGAGCCTCAACGGCAGACTGGACAGCCATATCGCCACCGCCCAGTCCCTCGGCCTGCACAAGATCGGCAACGAGACCGTACAGCCCGACAACCCCGCGACCCGCGGCAAGATCGCCAAGATCGGCTATCTGCTGAAGGTTGAAGAAGAATAAGGAGGGCTATAGAGAATGTATATCAACGAACTTTCTCCCGTCGCCGGCTCCACCCACGTCAATAAGCGCAAGGGCAGAGGCCATGCCACCGGTAACGGCAAGACTGCCGGCCGCGGCCACAAGGGTCAGAAGGCCCGCAGCGGCGGCGGTGTCCGCATCGGCTTTGAAGGCGGCCAGATGCCTCTGGCCCGCCGCATCCCCAAGCGGGGCTTCAACAACATCTTTGCCAAGCCCCTGGAGTTCGTCAACGTTTCCGACCTTGAAGCCTTCGAGGACGGCGCCGTTGTCGACGCGCAGGCTCTGCTCTGCGCCGGCATCCTTTCCAAGTGCAGATATGGTGTAAAGATTCTCGGTAACGGCGAAGTTACCAAGAAGCTGACTGTCAAAGCTGCTGCTTTCTCCGAAACCGCGAAACAGAAGATTGAGGCGGCCGGCGGAAAGGCAGAGGTGGTCTAAGTGCTTCAGACTCTGCGTAACGCCTGGAAGGTCGAAGAGCTTCGCCGCAAGATCCTCTTCACCCTTTTCATCGTGCTCCTGTACCGCATCGGCAACGCCGTCCCCGTGCCTTACGTGGACGTCGCCAACCTGACGGCTTACATGAACTCGATGTCCAACACCTTCTTCGGACTGATGGACGTCATGAGCGGCGGTGCGTTCTCGAACGCCACCATCTTCGCTCTGGCCATTCAGCCGTACATCAACGCGTCCATCATCATTCAGCTGCTGTGCATTGCCATTCCGGCTCTCGAGCGGCTGAGCAAGGAAGAGGGCGAGGAAGGCCGCAAGAAGATCGCCTCCATCACCCGTTATTCCACCGTTGCCATCGGCCTGCTGCAGGGCTTCGGCTACTACATGCTGATGAAGAACAACGGCAGCTTTGATATCATCCGCGCCGACGCCGCCAACAGCGTCTGGGCCGCGATCGTCATCATCCTGACCTTCACCTCCGGCTCCGCGCTGGTCATGTGGCTGGGTGAGCAGATCACCGAGCACGGCATTGGCAACGGCATTTCCATCATTCTGTTCGTCGGCATCATCTCCCGCTTCCCCAACGCGATCGCACAGACCGTTACCTACATCAAGACCGGCGCCCTGCCCTGGTGGGTTGCGCTGCTGATGTACCTCGGCGCCCTGGCGATGATCGTTCTGATCGTCTACGTCAACGACGCGGAGCGCCGCATCCCCGTCCAGTACGCCAAGCGTGTGGTCGGCCGTAAAATGTACGGCGGCCAGAGCACGCACCTGCCCATGAAGGTGAACATGTCCGGCGTCATGCCCATCATCTTCGCCTCCACCATCGGCACCCTGCCCGCCACCATCGCCGCGTTTGCCGGCAAGGCCGACGGCTGGGCCGCGAACTGGAACAACTCCCTGATCTATGCGGTCGTTTACCTCCTGCTGATCATCTTCTTTGCTTATTTCTACTCCACCATTCAGTTCAACCCCGTTGAGGTGGCCAATAATCTGAAGAAGAATGGCGGCTACATTCCCGGCTTCCGTCCCGGCAAGCCCACCAGTGAGTTCATTCAGAAGGTCCTGAACAAGATCACGCTCTTCGGTGCGCTGTATCTGGCGATCATCGCCATCGTTCCCATTCTGATCTCTCACTTCAGCAAGTCCGCAGCTCTCACCGGCCTGTCCATCGGCGGCACGTCCATCATCATCGTGGTCGGCGTTGCGCTGGAGACCGTCCGCGCGCTCGAAGCGCAGCTGCTGATGCGCAACTACAAGGGCTTCCTTTCCTGATGTGAGGATCCGACAATGAAACTGATTCTTCTTGGCGCTCCCGGCGCAGGCAAAGGAACTCAGGCTGAGATCCTGAGCAGAGAATATCAGATTCCCAGCATCTCCACCGGCAACATCCTGCGTGCGGCCATGAAAAACGGCACGCCCGTGGGTCTGCAGGCCAAGGCTTACGTCGAGGCCGGCAAGCTGGTTCCCGATGATGTCATCATCGGCATCATCGAGGAGCGCCTGGCGCAGCCCGACTGCGCGGGCGGCTACATCCTTGACGGCGTGCCCCGCACGATCCCCCAGGCGGAAGCCATGGAGGCCAAGGGCATCGACATCGACTGGGCGCTGTCCATCGAGGTCGAGGACCAGGTCATCGTGGACCGTATGGCCGGCCGCCGCACCTGCAAGAACTGCAGCCAGACCTTCCACATCGTCTCCAATCCCCCGAAGCAGGAGGGCATCTGCGACTTCTGCGGCGGCGAGCTCGGCATCCGCAAGGACGACGCGCCGGAGACCGTGCTGGGCCGTCTGCAGGTCTACCACAGGGAGACGGAGCCGCTCAAGGCCTTCTATGAGAAGCGCGGCAAGCTGAAGACCGTGGACAACCAGCCTTCGATCGAGGCGACCACGGCGGCCATCCGCGCGGCTTTGGAGAACTGAAATGTCGGAAACGATCCACATCAAATCTGCCAGAGACATCGAGCTCATGCGCCAGGCGTGCAAAATCACCGCCGGGGCACGCTCGATCGGCCGTCAGGCCGTCAAAGACGGTCTGACGACCCGGCAGATCGACAAGGCGGTGCACGAATTTATCGTCAAATCCGGCGCCGTTCCCAGCTGCCTCGGTTACGAGGGTTATCCCGCTGCCACCTGCATCTCGGTCAACGAGGAGGTCATCCACGGCATCCCCGGCCGCCGCATCGTGCGAAACGGAGACATCGTCTCCATCGACCTGTGCGCGACCTACAAGGGCTTTGTGGGCGACTGCGCGGGCACCTATGCCTGCGGCGAGGTGAGCGAGGAAGCCCGCAGGCTGATGGAAGTAACACGGCAGGCCTTCTTCGAAGGACTGCGTTACGCGAAGGCGGGCAACCGCATCTTCGATATCGGCGGCGCGGTGCAGGACTATGTCGAGAGCTTCGGCTTCTCGGTGGTGCGTGACTTTGTCGGTCACGGCATCGGCCGGGACATGCACGAGGCGCCCGAGGTCCCGAACTATCGCCCGTCGCATGGCAGACGCCCCAATCCGCGCCTGGTCCCCGGCATGACGATCTGCATTGAGCCGATGGTCTGCGCGGGCGACTGGCATGTGGACATTCTGCGAGATGGCTGGACGGTTGTCACCGTCGACCGGTCTCTGGCCGCCCATTATGAAAACACCGTACTCATTACGGACGGCGAACCGGAGATCCTGACGATGGCAGAGGATTTGTAAACCGCTTTGGGAGGAAGTAAACTTTGGCAAAAGACGATGTAATCGAACTCGAGGGCACGGTTGTCGAATCCCTGCCCAACACCATGTTCCAGGTGGATATCGGCAACGGCCACACCATCCTGGCGCATATTTCCGGGAAACTCCGGATGAACTTTATCAAGATCCTTCCCGGCGACAAAGTGACGGTGCAGATGAGCCCGTACGACGTCACCAGGGGCAGGATCACCTGGAGAAGCAAGTAGGAGGTATAATCAATGAAAGTCAGACCTTCCGTGAAGCCCATGTGCGACAAGTGCAAGATCATCAAGCGCAAGGGCAAAGTCATGGTCATCTGCGAGAACCCCAAGCACAAGCAGCGTCAGGGTTAAGCAGAAACCCGGGGCCGCCGCCCCGCCCACATTTCCCAAGCAGACGAGGTTATTGATATAAACCTGTCCTTATACAAACACCCGCATCGAACGAGGGGCTCCCTCCGGCGGGAATAAGCCCCCCGCGGCATCAAATGCGGGACAAATAATTCGAAAGGATGATCGAAGAATATGGCACGTATAGCCGGCGTTGACCTGCCCAAGGACAAGAGAATTGAGATCGGTCTCACCTATGTCTACGGCATCGGCAGAACCAGCGCGAACAAGATCCTGGCAATGACCGGGATCAACCCCAACACCCGTGTGAAGGACCTCACCGACGAGGAAGAGGCCAAGCTGCGTGAGTGCATCGACCACAACTATATCGTTGAGGGCGACCTGCGCCGTCAGACTGCGCTTGACATCAAGCGTTTGACCGAGATCGGCTGCTACCGTGGCCTGCGTCATCGCCGCGGCCTGCCCGTTCGCGGACAGAGAAGCAAGACCAACGCTCGTACCCGCAAGGGTCCGAAACGCACCATCGCGAATAAGAAGAAGTAAGGAGGGATATGAAACATGGCTGCTAATGCGAAGAAGAATGCGAAAGTCAGAACCCGCAGAAGAGAGCGCAAGAACATTGAAAAGGGTCAGGTTCATATCAGCTCTTCCTTCAACAATACCATGGTAACCATCACCGACACCCAGGGCAACGCGATTTCCTGGGCCTCCGCCGGTGGCCTGGGCTTCCGTGGAAGCAAGAAGTCTACCCCCTTTGCCGCGCAGACCGCTGCCGAGACGGCCGCCAACGCCGCCAAGGAGCATGGTCTGAAGACCGTCGAAGTGTTCGTGAAGGGCCCCGGCTCCGGCCGTGAGGCTGCCATCCGTGCGCTGCAGACCGCCGGTCTCGAAGTGACGATGATCAAGGACGTTACCCCCATCCCCCACAACGGATGCCGTCCTCCGAAACGTCGTCGTGTGTAATGGAAGGAGGAGACAGTAATGGCTAAGAACAGACAGCCGATCGCGAAGCGCTGCAAGGCTCTGGGCATCAGCCCCGCCGCGATGGGCTACTACAAAAAGGAAACCACCCGCAACAGCAACAGCCAGGTGCGCAAAAAGAAGTCCGAGTATGCCACCCAGCTCAATGAGAAGCAGAAGGTCAAGTTCGTCTATGGCGTTCTGGAGAAGCAGTTCCGCGGCTACTATGAAAAGGCCGTCCGTATGCCCGGCAAGGCCGGCGACAACCTGCTGATCCAGCTTGAGAGCCGTCTGGACAACGTCATCTTCCGCCTCGGCTTTGCCGCCACCCGCCGCGAGGCCCGCCAGCTTGTCAACCACGGTCACTTCACCGTCAACGGCAAGAAGGTCAATATTCCCAGCTACCAGGTCAAGCCCGGCATGGTCATCACCCTGAAGGAATCCAGCCGCAGCATTGAGCGCTTCAAGCTCAATCTCGAGGCCAACGCCTATCATGTGATCCCTAAGTGGCTCGACTTCGATGCCGCCAACATGGTTGGCAAGGTTGTTGCCGCTCCCACCAGAGAGGATATCGATCTGCCCATCGAAGAGCACCTCATCGTCGAGTTGTACTCCAAGTAATCCATACACCCTCGAATTGGTAAGCTGAACCACCGCACGCGCATATGCGCACAACTTAAAAGGAGGGTACTGTAAAAATATGATTGAAATCAAAAAGCCGCGGATCGAATGCATCGAGAATCCCACGGACAGCTCCTATGGCAAGTACGTCATTGAGCCCCTGGAGCGCGGCTATGGCACAACACTTGGTAACTCTCTTCGCAGGGTACTCCTGTCTTCTCTTCCCGGAACGGCCTGCACCAGCATCAAAATTGCCGGTATCCAGCATGAGTTTTCCACCATCCCCGGCGTCAAGGAAGACGTGACCGAGATCGTTCTGAATGTCAAGAGCATCATCGCCCGTCTCCACAGCACCGAGCCCAAGACTGTCTACATTGAAGCCTCCGGCGAGGGCCTTGTCACCGCCGGCGACATCAAGGCAGACAGCGATGTGGAAATCCTCAATCCCGAGCAGCCGATTGCAACCCTCGGCCCGGACGGCGCTCTGAATATGGAGCTGGTCCTGGACCATGGCAGAGGCTATGTTTCCGCGGATAAGAATAAAAATCCCACGATGGCCATCGGCACGATCCCCGTCGACTCCATTTACACCCCGGTTCTCAAGGTCAACTACACGGTGGAAAACACCCGCGTCGGCAACCAGACCGACTTTGACAAGCTGACCATCGAGGTGTGGACGGACAAGACCATGACGTCCCGCGACGCCATCTCCCTGGGCGCAAAGATACTCTGCGACCACTTCCGCCTTTTCACGGAGCTGTCCGACGTAGCCGGCAGCGGCTCCACCGTCGTGGAGAAGGTCGAGACCCAGCCCGACACCGTCATGAACATGACGATCGAGGAGCTCGATCTGTCCGTGAGAAGCTTCAACTGCCTCAAACGCGCCAACATCAATACTGTCGCAGACCTGGTCAGCAAGACCGAAGAGGAAATGATCAAGGTCCGCAACCTCGGCCGCAAGTCCCTGGAAGAAGTCGTCCACAAGCTGACGATGATGGGTCTTTCGCTGGCCAGCGAGGACAACCAGTAATTATTAGGAGGAAATGCAATTATGCCCGGAACTAGAAAGCTCGGCAAGACCACCGCTCAGCGTATGGCGATGCTCCGCCAGCAGGTGACGGATTTCCTGGACAAGGGCCGCATGGAGACAACCGTGACCCGCGCCAAGGAGATCGCTCCCATGGCCGAGAAGATGATCACCCTCGGCAAGGCGAAGGATCTGGCTTCCTACCGTCAGGCTCTGTCTTTCATCACCCGTGAAGACGTGGCCAAGAAGGTCTTTGACGAGATCGCTCCCAAGTATGCCGACCGCAACGGCGGCTACACCCGCATCACCCGCATCGGCGCCCGTCGCGGCGACGCCGCGGAGGTCGCGGTCATCGAACTGATCTGAATCAGTTTGGTTTCATAAAGATCAAATCCCCTGAAAAGCGCAGCTTTTCAGGGGATTTTCATTTTTGCCTTCCTCTGGAGGGAAAGGTGGCCCACTTATGCCTTCCCCTTGAGGGGAAGGTGGCCCGCAGGGCCGGATGAGGTGTTTTGAAACCGCTGATGAAATAAGCCTTGTTGTTGACGCTGACTCGAAGCTTTGGTACAATCAATCAATAAATCAGGAAGGTGGGAAGGGAATGAAGACAACAAGTATTCTCCTGCAGACGCTGTGCGTGCCCTGCGCCTGTCATTGCCGTTACTGCCTTCTTTCCTGGGACGGCGTGACGCGCGGGGCCGACTGGGAGCGCAGCAGGCGCTGTGCCGCCGCGTTTGCCGCATGGATCCGGGAGCATCGGCCGGACTTGCGCTTTCATTTTGCCTTTGGCTATTCGATGGAGCACCCCGCGCTGCCGGAGGCCCTGGACTTTCTCCGCGGGATCGCTTCGGTCAGTGCGGAGTACCTGCAGTGCGACGGGCTTCGCATCCGCGAGCTGGATGAGACGCTGGACTTTGTGCAGATGCTGAAGGCGCACGGCGTACGGCATCTGAACTTCACTTTTTACGGCACGGAGACATACCACGACCGCTTTGCCGGGCGCAGAGGGGATTTCCGCTGGCTGCTTGCCCTGCGCGATGCGGCGCGGGAGGCTGGATTGCGGACGAGTGTGGGTGCCCCGCTGAACCGGGAGAACGCCGGGCAGATCGACGAGCTGCTGGAGATCCTCGGCCCGGAGGATATTCGGCTGTTTATCCCCCATGCCGAGGGGCGCGGCGCGCAGCTGGAGCCGATCCGTCTGCGGGCGGAGGATGTTTCCCGACTGAGCGAGACAGCGAAGGCATTGCTCAACCGGCGCATCTTTCGCACCGAGGCTGAGTGGATCGCGGATCCGCCGCCGGAGCCGACAGAGAGAAGCCTGCTTCTCTCGCTGACGCCGGAGAATATCGCAGACTTCGAGCAGAGCGATTTTGCGGAAATGATAGCCCGGGCGGAGGCGCTGGACGAGGCCTATTACGCGCCGATCCCGCCGATGGCGGAACTGATGCGCCTGTACGGTGACCCGGGTGGCGATACTTTCTTCGGCGCGCGCGATCTGGCCGCGCGCTATCAGAAGTGCTGGCTGCGGGATCACGGGCTCCATCCCTACGATGTGACCGACGAGCGGCAGACCGGCAGCAGGAGGTTTTGAGCATGAGAATATATGAAGCGGTTTTGGATGAGGCGCTGGAGCATAAGCTGATCCGCCTGTCGCGCGATTGGGAGGCGGAGGACAGCTGCCGGGGCTACCGGAGCAACACGCACGAGGATCTGGCCGGGCGCCGCGTCTTTCTCGCAGAGGAAAATGGATCGATCTTCGGCTACCTCTTCGGCCTGCGTGAGACGGCGGAAAAGAAAAACAGCATCATGGACGAAGGCACGCCGTATTTCGAGATCGAGGAGATCTATGTCGTGCCCGCGCGTCGTTCGCAGGGGATCGGCCGCCGGCTGTTCGCACTCGCGGAGGAGACGGCACGCGGGGAAAAGCTGCCGTTTCTGATGCTCTCGACCGCCACGAAAAACGCCCGCGCGATCCTACATTTTTATCTGGACGAGCTCGGCATGGAGTTCTGGAGCGCCAGACTGTTTAAGAGCTTGGAGTAAAAACCATGGAAAACAACTTTCTGAACGAGTATTACAACCGCTATGATGAGGAGGGGCGGCTTCTCTCCCGCCACGGGCAGGTGGAATACCGGACGACGATGAAATACATCCGCGAGAGCCTGGCGGGCGTCGAGGATCCCGCAATCCTCGAAGTCGGCGCCGGAACAGGACGGTACAGCGTGACCCTGGCGAAGCAGGGCTATCGCGTGACGGCGGTGGAACTGATCGAGCATAATCTGCAGCAGCTTTGCGCCAAACTGGACGGCACGGAACCGATCGCCGCCCAGAAGGGCAACGCGCTGGATCTGTCTTTTCTGCCGGACGGGGCTTTTGACCTGACGATGCTGCTGGGGCCGATGTACCATCTGTACACGCGGGCCGATCAGCTGCGGGCACTTTCCGAGGCGGTGCGGGTGACAAAGCCCGGCGGCCGGATCCTGGTCGCCTACTGCATGAACGATCCGACGGTCGTGCAGTATGTGTTCGGGCTCAAGCACCTGCAGGAGGTGCTGGAACTGAACATGCTGACGGAGGACTGGCATTGCATCAGCGAGCCGAAGGACCTCTTTCAGATGGTTCGGACGGAGGAGATCGCGTCTCTCGACGCGGAGCTGCCGGTCCGGCGCGTGAAGCTGGTGGCGACAGACGGCGCCACCAATTACATGCGGGAAACGATCGACGCAATGGACGACGAGAGCTTTGAGCGCTGGATGGATTATCATTTCACCGTCTGCGAGCGCCGGGATCTGATCGGCGCGTCCCATCATACGCTGGATGTTTTGGAAAAGGCTGGAATGACGGATGAAATTTGAAGAATCCTGCGGCGCGGTGGTCTTTACCCGCTGCGGCGCTGAGATACGCTATGTGCTGATCCGCTCGCTGGAAGGTGTTTACGGCTTTCCCAAGGGGCACCGCAAGCCCGGCGAGAGCCGGGAGGAGACAGCGCTGCGCGAGATCCGGGAGGAAGTCGGTCTCAGCGTGACCCTGCTGCCGGGCTTTTCTGCGCAGGAGGAATTTTCTCTCCCGGAAAAGCCGGATACGCGCAAGCGGATCGTCTATTTTCTGGCCGAGTATGAAAACCAGTCGATCGTGGCGCAGCGAGAGGAGCTGAGCGGCTTTCGGCTCTGTTCATACGATGAGGCGCTGCGGCTGCTGCAGCACGAAAGCAGACGCCGCATCCTCGCCGAAGCGGACGCATTTTTGATGAACTAAGAAAGCCTCCCGGAGATCCGGGAGGCTTTCTTTCGCTTATTCCGTTTTCCGGCAGGTGAAGAGGATCACCTGTCGGTTTTTTGCGATCTCGCGCAGCAGCTGCATCGCCTGGTCGAGGCGCGTCTCGTCCAGGTTGACCAGCGCGTCGTCGATGATCAGCGGGCAGGGCTCGCCGGCGGGCATCGCCAGCTCGCATACGGCCAGCCGCACCGCCAGATACATCAGATCCAGGGTGCCTGCGCTCAGGTACTCGGACTCCCTCGCCACGCTGTCGTCCTGGGTACGGGCGCGCGCCGAGAAATCGCGGTCGATCAGCACGTCGGCATAGCGCCCGCCGGTGACTTTGGCCATGTATTCCGAGGCGACCCGCCCCAGCTCCGGGGAAAAGCGGCTCTGCAGCTCGGTGTCGGCCTCCTTGAGCGTCTCGATGGCGAGCGTCAGCGCCTCATACTCGGTCTGCATATCGGCATAGCCAAGCTCCATCTGCTCCAGGTCGCTGGCCAGCACCAGCGGATCGCCCAGCACGGACAGGCGGCCGTTGAGAGAGGCGATGCGGGACGAGATGCGCTCCACGTCGTCACGGGCGGCAGCAAGCTCGCGCCCGAGCCGGGCGGCCTCGCTGTCGCCGCCGCTGAAGTCCAGCGCGGCGATCGCCTCATCCTCCAGCTCCTGCAGATCCTGCCTGGCCTGCTCATAGAGCTCGCGGCTGTCCAGCTCCCGCTGCTCGGCCTGCGTGACCGCATAGAGCTGCGCCTGGTAGTCGCCCCATTGCTGCAGCAGTTCTTTTTCATTGCGGGCATGGTATTGCTTCAGCAGCTGCAGCCTTGCGCTGCGGGCGGCCTCGGCGGCGCGGCGTGCGCTGCTCAGCCGGATGATCATCACAATGGCGGCGACCAGAGACAATACGCTCGGCAGCAGCAGCCAGAGGTTTTCCCACACCGTATACAGTCCGGCGCAGGCCAGCGAGACCAGGATCAGCAGCAGGGAAGGCCAGATCGGCTTTTCCGCCGCGCCCTCGTCTTTCAGGCGCTTCATCGTTTTCAGATCCGCCTGGATCTGCCCCTCCAGCTCCTGCGGATTTTGCCCGCCAAACACGCCGCGCGTGAGCTCCTCCCGGCGCTGGGAGAGGGCGGCGAGGGCCTCGTCATGCGCGTCGCTGCTCTGCTTGAGCAGCTTCCGGCCCTGATTGAGGTTATCCAGCGCCCGGCGGCGCTGCTGCCTGCGGCTCTCGGTCATGGCGCTCTCCAGCCTCGCACAGTCCTGCTGACGGGCGGCAAGCTGATCCTCCAACTGCTCAAGGTCTTCCGAGGCGCGGTGCAGCTCGTCCAGACGCTGCTTGACGTCGTCCATCTGCCCCTCGAGCGTCGGCAGCGCGCCCTTGCGGTGGAAGCGCCGCTTGCGCTGCCAGTCGCGCAGCTGCTCGTCGGCCTCGGTGTAGGAGGTCTGCTCCTCACCGGTGGAGACGATGGCGTTGATGCGCTTTTCCAGCTCCGGGCTGCCGGAGACGGCCACGGTGCCCTGCTCGATGAAGGCGCTGCGGCAGAACACGTCCCGGCTGACGCCGGTCAGCAGCTCGCCGGCGTTCTGGCCGTCCATGCCCTCCACGGGGATGGCGGTGCCGGTATAGACGGCGGAGAAGTCGCGCATCGGCGCGCCCTTGGCGCGGGTGCGGCGGGTGAGAGTGATGTCGCTGCGCTCGGCGCGCAGCTCCATGCTGCCTTCCATCGGCGCGCCGGACCAGGGCGCATAGCGCAGCTTGTCCGGCAGATAGCCGCTGCGGACGCGCTCGGAGGAATCCACGCCGTAGAGCATGGCGCGGATGAAGGCGCACCAGGTGGATTTGCCGCTCTCGTTGGGCGCGTAGATCACGTTCAGTCCGTCGTGGAGCTTCAGCGTTTCGTTTTCCAGCTTGCCGAAGGAGGCGCGCAGATTACGGATGATCATGCGTCAGCACCTCCTCCCGGTGGTCGAGCGCGGCCAGACCCCAGCGGGCGGCCTGCTCGATGAGCTGTCTTTGTTCGGGTGAGGCGGTCTCAGCCTGCTCGCGCAGCTTTTTCAGAAACAGGCCGCGCAGGCTGTCCTCTCCGGCCCGGTCCCACACGCTCTGCCGCAGGCGCGTTTCGTCGCGCAGCTGCAGCGCGTAAAACAGCTCGCTCAGGTTCAGCTGCAGGCGCTGCAGATCGGGCGGGCTGTCCACCTCGCCGGTCAGAACGATGCGGTAAATGTCCCGCGCCGTGTCGTCGGGCAGCTGACTGTGTACGGCCAGCAGCGGATCGCTGCCCGTCACGTTTACCGTCAGCTTTTCGTAGTGCCGCAGCGCCACGGACACCGGGCGCAGGCGGCAGTCCGTCCCGTCCAGCTCGACGATGCTGACGGTCTTCTCACCGCACTCGTCAAAGCCGCGCCCCTCGGGGCAGCCGGGCCAGGAATACCAGGTGGGGCCTGCTTTCTGCAGGCCGCTTGCCCTGTGGATATGCCCCAGCGCCGCGTAATGCAGACCGCTCGAGGCCAGCTCCTCCTCACGGATCGGCGCGTAGGGCGAGGGCTGCTTCGTCACCTCGCCGTGCAGGCAGAGCAGATTCAGCAGTCCGTCGCCGGAGGCGCGGAAGCCCTGCAGCAGGGGAGGGCTCTCCTTTCCGGTATAGGCCGCGCCGTAGACGCGCAGGCCCAGCTCGGGCAGCGAGACGGCTTCAATCTCGTTTTTTGTAAATACGTGGACGTTTTCCGGCAGCGGCAGACGGGCATAGGGGGAGTGAGCGGAGTACCAGTCGTGATTGCCGGGCGCGATGAACACCGGCACGGCCATCTGCCGCAGGCAGGCGCAGAGCGCCTCGCCGGTCTCGGCGTAGCTCAGGTCGCTGTCGAGCAGATCGCCCGGCAGCAGCACCAGCTGCAGCTGCTCGGCCCGCACCAGCTCCGCCAGGCGCTGCAGCAGCTGCCGCTGCTCGGCGCGGCGCACGGCGGCCTTGCCGGCGCGCAGCCCCTCAAAGGGCGAATCCAGGTGCAGGTCGGCCGCATGGAGGAAGCGGATCGCGCTCATGTGAGCCGCACCCCCTCCGCATGCACGCAGCGGCCGGTCTCGGTGTCGATCTCGAAGAGGCAGCCCTCCAGCTTGGCGGGGCCGGAGGCGGAGTTATAGCGCTGGGGCGGATCGCCCAGGAATTTGCCGATGCTCTGCTCCGGGTCGATGCCGAGCACGGAGTTGACGGCGCCCGTCATGCCGAGGTCGGTGATATAGCCAGTGCCCTTGGGCAGCACGCAGGCGTCGGAGGTCTGCACGTGGGTGTGTGTGCCCCAGACGGCGCTGGCGCGCCCGTCGAGCAGCCAGCCCATCGCCTGTTTTTCACTGGTGCCCTCGGCGTGGAAATCGACGAGGATGACCTTCTCCTGGATCTCCTCCATATAGCCGTCGGCAATGACGAAGGGGTTGTCGGTGTTGGCGTCGAGCGTGAAGCGGCCCATCAGATTCAGCACGCAAACGTCGCCCTTGTTCGTGTGATAGACGTTGATGCCCTTGCCGGGGCACTGGGGCGCAAAGTTCGCCGGGCGCAGGATGCGCCGCCGCTCATCCAGATAGGGACGCAGCTCGGTGCGCGTCCAGGTATGGTTGCCGAGCGTGATGACGTCGGCGCCGGAGCGCAGGATCGCGTCGGCCTGGCGGGGCGTGATGCCGACGACGTTGGCGTTTTCACCGTTGACAACCACAAAGTCAATGTCGTTTTCATTTCGATAAGCCTTCAGCCGTTTGTCCAGAAAGCCCAGGCCCGGCTCGCCGCAGACGTCGCCGACGGCCAGAATTTTCATCGTCATGGCAAAGACCTCTCTTTCGTGAGAATTCCATTACATCTTATCATACCACAAATTGCCTGTGTGCATCAAGCCGCATTCCGCACATAATAGTCATGTAGAAATTGTCAGGAGGTACGAATCAATGAACAACAAGCAGTTCCTGCTCGGTATGTCGGCGGGCCTGATGGTGGGCGGCGCGGCGGTCGCGGCCATGGGCATGAAGAAGAGCAAAAAGACCGGCCTGGGCAAGACCCTGAAGACCATGGCGAAGGTCGTGGACAGCGTCGCCGGCAGCTTTGCCAAGTAAAAAAGAGCCTCCCGACCGGGAGGCTCTTTTTTCTGCGTCGAAAAACGCTGCGAGCTTTATGATTTCCTCTGTTTTGCCGTTCATTCCGAATTTCGAACTCTGAATTCCGAATTTGCTTACATGCTCTCGGGGGCGGAGACGCCGATCAGAAACAGCGCGTTTTTCAGCGTGATCATCGTGGCCTTCACAAGGCCGAGGCGTTCGTTCGTGAGCTCCGGATCGTCGGGATTGATGACCTTGCAGCTGTTGTAGTAGCTGTGGAAGACCTTGACGAGGGAGAGGATGTAGTCGGCCAGCTTGTTCGGCTTGCGCAGCAGCGCGTCGTTGGCCACCTCGGAGGGGAACTCGCCGATGCTCTTGAGCAGCTGCAGCTCCTTCTCGTCGGTCAGGCGCTCATAGCTGTCCTGTGTGTGGAAGGCCGGCGTCTTGGGATTGGAGAGGATCGAGCACATGCGCGAGTGCGCGTACTGCGCGTAGTAGACGGGGTTGTTGTTGTCCTTGGAGCGGGCAAGCTTCAGGTCCAGGTCCATGTGGGTGGACACGTCCTTCGAGGCGAAGAACCAGCGCGCGGCGTCCACGCCGATGTCGTCGCAGAGCTCGCGGATCGTGATGGCATTGCCGGTGCGCTTGGACATTTTGACTTCCTTGCCGTCCTCCACCATGCGCACCATCTGGATCAGGTCGACGGCGAGGGTGCCGGCGGGATAGCCCAGCGCGGTCAGCGCGGCCTGCATGCGGGTGACGTAAGAGTGATGGTCGGCGCCCCAGAGGTCGACGAGGAAGGGATAGCCGCGCTCCACCTTGTGGACGTGGTTGGCGATGTCGGGCGTCAGATAGCTCAGCGTCCCGTCGCTCTTGCGCAGCACGCGGTCCTTCTCGTCGCCGTAATCGGTGCTCTTGAACCACAGCGCGCCGTCCTTTTCATAGGTCAGGCCCATCTCCGCCATGCGGTCGAGGCAGGCGCGGATGCGCGCGCGGTCGTTTTCATAGAAGAAGGTCTCGTGCATCCAGGACTGGATCTCCACGCCGTAGAGCTTGAGATCGCGGTCGATCTTCTTCAGCTCGCGGGTCTTGCCCTCCGTCATGAAGTAGTCCAGGCGTTCCTTCGGGTCGGCCGTCAGCCATTTGTCGCCGTCTTTTTCGGCGATTTCCTCGGCGATGCGCTTGACGTCCTCGGCGTGGTAGCCGTCCTCGGGCAGGGGATGGTCGTCCCGGCCGAAGTGTTCAAAGTAGCGGGCCTCAAGGCTCTTGCCGAGCATGACGATCTGGTTGCCGGCGTCGTTGACATAGTACTCGCGCAGCACGTCCCAGCCGCTTGCCTCCATCAGACGGCAGATGCTGTCGCCCCAGGCGGCGTTGCGGGCGTGGCCGCAGTGCAGCTCGCCCGTGGGGTTGGCGGAGACCCACTCCACCAGCACCTTTTTGCCCTTGCCGGACTCGTTGCGGCCGTAGCTGTCGCCGGCCTCGATGACCTGGTTGATGAGCGAGGAGAGGGCGGTGTTTTTCAGGCGGAAGTTGATGAAGCCGGGGCGGGCGACCGTGATAGACTCGGCCTCGGGCAGCAGCTCCCGCAGCTTTTCCGCAATCGCTTCGGCGATCTCGAAGGGGTTTTTGTGCAGCGTGCGCGCCAGCTTCATCGCAGTGCTGGTGGCGTAATCGCCGAGCTTGGGGTCCTTCGGGGTCTCGACGACCAGCAGGCTCTCGTCGGCTTCGATGTCATAAACAGCGCGGACCGCTTCCCGGAGCGCGTCAAAGATCTTCTGTTCAAAATTGCTCATGCCAGTTCCTCCGTGTGGGCGTTCGAATGCTGATACTATATCACAAAACTGGAAATTTACAAGGGTTTTGCGGAATGAAAAGGCGGCGGATGCGCCTGGCGCATCCGCCGTCTGAGGAAATTGCAGAATTACCGCCGGATCACGGTGCCGGTCTTGCCCTCCAGCGCCTCGGCGGCGCGGGAGAGAGAGGTGATAAGCGCCGAACCGTGCTCGCTGTCCCTCACAAAGGCCATGCAGCTTTCCACCTTCGGCAGCATGCTGCCGGGAGCGAACTGCCCTTGCGCGATATAACGCTCGCAGTCGGCCAGCGTCATCTCCGCCAGCTCCCGCTGGCCGGGCTTGTTGTAGTTGACGCACACGCGGTCGACCGCGGTGAGGATGATGAGCCGGTCGGCCCCGATATCCCGCGCCAGCAGGGCGCTCGCACGGTCCTTGTCGATGACGGCCGCCACGCCCCGGAGACCCTGCCCGGTCTCCACGACGGGGATCCCGCCGCCGCCGACGGTGATGACGATGTCGCCGGCCCTGACCAGCTGCTCGACGACCTTCAGCTCCACGATGCGCTTGGGGATCGGGGAGGGGACGACCCGGCGCCAGCCGCGCCCGGCGTCCTCGACGAAGGTGAAGCCCTTTTCCGCAGCGATCCGCTCCGCCTCATCCTGCGTATAGAAGCTGCCGACAGGCTTGGCGGGGTGCTGAAAGCCCGGGTCGTTTTCATCCACGACGACCTGCGTGATCACGGTGGCGCAGGCCCGGTCGATGCCGCGCTCTCGCAGCTCAGCCTGGATGGCCTGCTGCAGGTGATAGCCGATATAGCCCTGGGTCATGGCGCCGCACTCGGGGAAGGGCATGAAGGGCGTGCCGCCGCCCTTGTTGGCGGAAAACTCCATGGCCAGGTTGATCAAGCCGACCTGGGGGCCGTTGCCGTGGCCGATGATGACCTCATAGCCCTTTTCCACGAGGTCGACGATGGGTTTCGCCGTGCCTTCGACAAGAGCAAGCTGCTCCTCGGGCGTTCTGCCGAGGGCGTTGCCGCCGAGGGCGACTACGATCCTCTCCGCCATGGCTTACTTCAGCGTGGCGTACATGACGGCCTTGATCGTGTGCATGCGGTTCTCGGCCTCGTCGAACTGCCGCGCCTGCTTGCCGAGGAACACGTCGTCGGTGACCTCCATGGCCTCCAGTCCGAACTTCTGGTAGATTTCCTCGCCCACGGTGGTCTCACGGTCGTGGAAGGCGGGCAGGCAGTGCATGAAAATGGCGGTGGGCTTGGCCATGGCCATCAGCTCCTTGTTGACCTGGTAGGGCCGCAGGAGCTTGATGCGCTGAGCCCAGAGCTCGGCGGGCTCGCCCATCGACAGCCAGATGTCGGTGTAGGCCACGTCGCAGTCCTTCGCGCCCTGCGCGGGATCGTCGGTCAGCTCGATGACGGCGCCGGTCTCTTCCGCGACGGCGCGGCACTTGGCCACCAGAGCGTCGGCGGGCAGGAGCTCCTTCGGGCCGCAGGCGCAGTAGTGCATGCCGAGCTTGGCGCAGACGACCATCAGGGAATTGGCCACGTTGTTGCGCGCGTCGCCGAAGAAGGTCAGCTTGCGGCCGCGCAGGTCGTTGCCGAACTCCTCACGGATGGTGAGGATGTCGGCCAGCATCTGCGTGGGATGGAAGTCGTCAGTCAGGCCGTTCCACACAGGCACGCCGGAGTACTTGGCCAGGTCTTCCACCACGCTCTGCTTGAAGCCGCGGTACTCGATGCCGTCGTACATGCGGCCGAGGACCTTGGCGGTGTCGGCCAGGGATTCCTTCTTGCCCATCTGGGAGGAGGCGGGATCGAGGAAGGTCACGCCCATGCCCAGGTCGCGCGCGCCGACTTCGAAGGCGCAGCGGGTACGGGTGGAGGTTTTTTCAAACAGGAGAACGACCTGCTTGTCGCTCAGCCATTTGTGCTCGACGCCGGCTGCCTTGAGCCGCTTGAATTCGGCGGCCAGATCCAGCAGGTAACGGATCTCGGCGGGGGAATAGTCAAGAAGGGTGAGAAAGCTTCTGCCTCTGATGTTGACGCCCATGGGTAAGTTCCTCCTGTAAAATAGTTTGTATGATGAAATGATACGCTCTGCTTTATTCTGCGCGGATGAGCGGCATGGACATGCAGCGCGGGCCGCCGCGGCCGCGGGACAGCTCTGCGGAGGGCATTTCAAGGACCTCGATGCCCTCGCCGCGCAGGATGGCATTGGTCACGTCGTTGCGCTCGTAGACGACGATCCTGCCCGGGGAAATGCACAGGGTGTTGGAGCCGTCGTTCCACTGCTCACGGGCCGCGGCGATCATATCGTCGCCGCCGCAGGGGATCAGCTTGACGTGATCCACGCCCGTATGGAAGGACAGAATGTTCGACAGCTCGTCGTCGATGCGGCGGATGCGCAGTCCGTCATGCACGTTGCCGGGGGTGATCTCGTACACGGTCAGCGGCCCGAGAATACCGGGGTGGACGGTATAGCGGTCGACGTCGATCTGCGTAAAAACGGTGTCGAGGTGCATGAAGGCGCGGCGGGCGGGGATGGAAAAGGCCAGCACGGTGCGGATCTTCGCTTCGGGATCCTTGAAGAGGTTTCTCGCGGCGGCTTCGATGCCGTCGGGACTGGTGCGCTCGGACAGGCCGATGGCCAGGGTGTCCTCGGTGAGGTTCAGTACGTCGCCGCCCTCGATGCTGCCGTGATAGCTGCGGTCGTAGTAGCGCGGCACGAGCCCAGCAAAGTCCGGGTGATACTTGAAAATATAGTCGGCGTAGATCGTTTCGCGGCGCCGGTTGGGAAAGCGCATGCGGTTGAGGAAAATGCCTCTGCCGACAGAGGCGAAGGGATCGCGCTGAAAGTACAGGTTCGGCATCGGCCGGACGACAAGATCGTCGGGCGGAGCGGTCATGTCCTGCAGGGAGTAGGCCGACAGATGCGGCAGCTCGCGCAGCGTGACGCCTTCCATCGTCTTTTCCACCAGGGCCTTGCCCGAGTAGTTCGTGCGCAGATAGTCGATCAGCTTTTCCTGCCAGCGCTTGGTGATCACGTTGCCTTCGGTCAGCCACTGGATCAGAAAGGGCTCGGTCAGTTCGGGGTGCAGATCCAGCACCTCGGTCATCAGGTCTTCCAGATAGACGACCTCAACGCCGTTGTCGCGAAGGATCTTCGCAAAAGCGTCGTGCTCCTGCTGCGCGACCTTCAGATAGGGGATGTCGTCAAACAGCAGCTCGGGGAGGCGATCGGGGGTGAGGTTCAGCAGCTCGCGGCCCGGACGGTGCAGCAGCACCTTTTTGAGCGGGCGGATCTCGCTTGTCACGCAAATGCCTTTCATAGCTTCTCCTTTTCGAACGGTCCTCTCGTTGCTTTCCGCCGTCGGCACAGAAGGCGGCAGACGGCGGAAATCTCTGCCATCAAGCATACCATAAGCGCCCGAAAAGTTCAAGCACGGGAAAGCATTTTCGCTGATCCGAGCTTATTATTGCACATTTCTGCGGGCTGCAGCCAATTGAAAAATTTTTGAAAAAAACTCTTGCTATTCCGTGTAAACTGTGCTAATATAATCAAGCTGTCGGGCGAGAGCCTGATATGCGCTGTTAGCTCAGCTGGATAGAGCGTCTGGCTACGGACCAGAAGGTCAGGGGTTCGAATCCCTTACAGCGTGCCAAAAAACGGGACACCCATTCGGGTGGCCCGTTTTTTGCATACTCGTGGGATCCGCCCCGAGGGCTGAAAGCCGCTGCGCGCAGGGCTTTTCCGGCACGGAAACAGCCCTCTTCGACGGCCAAACAGATTTTGCACATGCGCCTTTGCGCATCTGTCGTTTTTTCTGTTTATTTCGCCGATTGACAGGCAGGCGCCTCAACCTCTATAATATTCGTGTCTTTAAAGCGACCCTGAGAGATCGGCAAGAGTACGCGGCGGAGAGGCTTTTTTCAGGCCGTTCCGTTTTGTCGCCTTTGTGCTTTTGTCCCGTCTCCGCCGGCGGGATTTTCTGTTTTTGGAGGACAAGCGCATGCGCCTGTTTGACAAGGTCAAAAGAATCGGCTGCGGCCGGATCGCCTTGCCCGTCAAGGGGGTCAACTGCGCGGCCTTGGTCCGCCTGCATCAAAATCCATACGCCCTTACGCCCGGTTACTGCGACTGAATGTCATCTTCGCAGACCGGGCTTTTTCTATTTCATCATACATTGACCGGCGGGACCGGTTACAGAACAGGAGGACTTATGCGTAAAGTCGGCATCGTCATGGGCAGCGACAGCGACCTGCCCGTCATCGAAAAAGCAGTCAGGATCCTGCGTGAGCTGGAGATCCCCTTCGAGGCGCACGTCTATTCCGCGCACCGCACGCCGCTTGAGGCGCGCGATTTCGCCGTCTCTGCCCGCGAGAAGGGCTTTGGCGTGATCATCGCCGCCGCCGGCATGGCGGCGCACCTGGCGGGCGCGATCGCGGCGAACACCACGCTGCCGGTCGTCGGCATCCCCTGCAAGGGCCCCGCGCTCGACGGGATGGATGCGCTGCTGAGCACCGTGCAGATGCCCTCCGGCATCCCCGTGGCCACGGTCGGCGTCAATAACGGCGCCAACGCCGCGCTGCTGGCCGCCCAGATCCTCGCCGTGGAGGACGCTTCCCTCGCCGCCCGCCTCGCCGCCAAACGCGCCGCTGACGCCGCGGCCGTCCTCGAAAAGGACGCCGGCATCGCCGCGCGCCTATAAGAAAAACAAAACAAACTTACATAAAAGGAGTCACGAACCATGGAAAAGAAGCTTGTTTACACCGGAAAGACCAAGAATGTTTACGCGCTCGACAACGGCAACTATCTGCTCAAGTTCAAGGACGACTGCACCGGCAAGGACGGCGTGTTCGATCCCGGCGAGAACTCCGTCGGACTGACCATCGACGGTGTGGGCGACGTGAACCTGCGCATGTCCATCTACTTCTTCGAAAAGGTCAACGCGGCCGGCATCCGCACCCACTTTGTCAGCGCCGACCTGAAGGAGACCACCATGGAAGTCCTGCCCGCCAAGGTCTTCGGCCACGGGCTGGAGGTCATCTGCCGCCACAAGGCCGTCGGCTCCTTCCTGCGCCGCTACGGCGAATACGTCGAAGAGGGCGCGGATCTGCCAGCCTACGTGGAAATGACCTTCAAAAACGACGAGAAGGGCGATCCCCTGGTGACGAAGGACGGCCTGATCGTGCTCGGCGTCATGACGGGCGAGCAGTACGACGAGATCAAGGACATGACCCAGAAGATCACGCAGATCGTGGCCGACGAGATGAAGAAGCGCGGCATGGTCCTCTACGACATCAAGTTTGAGTACGGCTACGACAAGGACGGCAAGGTCATGCTGATCGACGAGATCGCCTCCGGCAACATGCGCGTGTACAAGGACGGCAAGTACATCGATCCGATGACGCTGTCCAAGCTCTTTTTCGCCTGATGGGCGGCTTTTTCGGCGCGGTCTCGCACCGTGACGTCGTCCTCGACGTATTCTTCGGCACCGATTACCACAGCCACCTCGGCACCCGCAGTGCGGGCATGACCACGTGGAGCAGCGAAAAGGGCTGGGTCCGGGAGATCCACTCCATCGCCAGCACGCCCTTCCGCACGCGCTTTGAAAAGGACCTGCCCGACTTCTCCGGCAGCATCGGCATCGGCTGCATCAGCGATTCCGATCCCCAGCCGCTGCTGGTGCGCTCCCACCTCGGCCTGTACGCCATCACCACCGTCGGCCAGATCAACAACGCCGAGCAGCTGGTCGACACCTATTTTTCCGACCATGGCCACCAGTTCATGGCCATGGGCACGGGCAGGGTCAACTCGACCGAGCTCGTCGCCGCGCTGATCAACGAGGGCGAAAGCCTTTGCGACGGCATCCGCCATGCCCAGCAGGTGATCGACGGCTCCATGTCCATCCTGCTCATGACCGGCAGGGGAGAGATCATCGCGGCGCGCGACCGCTGGGGCCGCCTTCCTGTGCTGCTCGGAAAGGACGCGGACGGCTTTTGCGTGTCCTTCGAGTCCTTCGCCTATCAGAAGCTCGGCTACCAGACGGCCTATGAGCTCGGCCCGGCGGAGATCCTGCGCATCACCGCGGACGGCTGGGAAGTGCTCGCTCCCGCCGGCGGGGACATGAAGATCTGCGCCTTCCTCTGGACCTATTACGGCTACCCCAACTCCAACTATGAGGGCGTCAACGTGGAGATCATGCGCATGAAAAACGGCGAGATCATGGCGCGCGACGAAGAGGCGAGGGGGAGCCTGCCGGATGTGGACTATGTGGCCGGCGTGCCCGATTCGGGCGTACCGCATGCCATCGGCTATGCCAACCGCTGCGACAAGCCCTTTGCCCGGCCCTTTGTCAAGTATACGCCGACCTGGCCCCGCTCCTTCATGCCTGCCAATCAGTCCATCCGCGACCAGGTGGCCAAAATGAAGCAGATCCCCGTGCCCGAGCTCATCGAGGGCAAGAAGCTCCTGTTCGTGGACGACTCCATCGTCCGCGGCACGCAGCTGCAGAGCACGGTGGAATTCCTCTATGAGTCGGGCGCCGCCGAGGTGCATATGCGTTCGGCCTGCCCGCCGATCATGTACGCCTGCAAGTACCTCAACTTCTCCCGCAACAATTCCGATATGGACCTGCTGGCCCGCCGGGTCGTCCGCGAGCTGGAGGGCGAGGAGGGCGAGAAGCATCTCCACGAGTATGCCGACTCTTCCACCGAGCGCGGCCGCTGCCTGCTGCACACGATTTGCGAAAAGCTCGGCTTCGATTCCCTCGGCTACCAGTCGCTTGACGGCCTGCTGGAGGCCATCGGCATCGACCGCGACAAGGTCTGCACCTACTGCTGGACCGGAAAGGAATAAAAAGGGAATCAGATATGGAAAACTCTCATTCCGCGTCTTACGCCGCGGCCGGCGTCAACATCGAGGCCGGCTATGAGGGCGTGCGCCTGATGCGCCGGCATGTGGAGCGCACCTTCATCCCCGGCGTCGTCTCCGGGATCGGCGGCTTCGGCGGCCTGTTTGCACCGGAGCTGTCCGGCATGAAAGAGCCCGTGCTGGTCTCCGGCACCGACGGCGTCGGCACCAAGCAGCGCATTGCCCAGCTGATGGGCGTGCACGATACCGTCGGCATCGACTGCGTGGCCATGTGCGTCAACGACATCATCTGCTGCGGCGCAAAGCCCCTCTTTTTCCTCGATTACATCGCCATCGGCAAAAACGATCCCGAAAAGGTGGCCAGCCTGGTCTCCGGCGTGGCCGAGGGCTGCGTGCAGGCCGGCTGCGCCCTCATCGGCGGCGAGACCGCCGAGCACCCCGGCACCATGCAGCCGGACGACTACGATCTGGCGGGCTTTTCCGTCGGCATCGTGGATAAGGAACAGATCCTGGATCCCGCCTCCGTGCGCCCCGGCGACGTCGTGCTCGCGCTGCCCTCGAGCGGGATCCACTCCAACGGCTTTTCCCTCGTGCGCAAGGTCTTCGACGTGGAGTACGCCGATCTCGGACAGACGGTCCCGGAGCTCGGAAAAGCGCTGGGCGAGGCGCTGCTCACGCCGACGCGCATCTATGTCAAGCCCGTGCTCGCCGCCATGGCGGCGGCCGAGGTACATGCTGTCAGCCACATCACCGGCGGCGGCTTCTATGAAAACATCCCCCGCTCGCTCCCGGAAGGCCTCTGCGCCAAAATCGAGAAGGCCGCCGTGCGCGTCCCGCCGGTCTTTGCACTGATCCGGGAGCGCGGCGATATCCCCGAGCGCGACATGTTCAACACCTTCAACATGGGCGTCGGCATGAGCCTGGCCGTCTCCCGCGACAGCGCCGACCGCGCGCTGGACACGCTGAAAGAATCCGGCGTGGACGCCTACGTCATCGGCGAGATCACCGCGGGCGAGGAGAGGATCGTCCTATGCTGAGGGGCAGTCTGATCGACGGGATCCTCGCCGGCGCGATGGTCTCCATCGGCGGCACGGTGCTCCTGTCCTGCGAAAACAAGGTCGTCGGCGCCGTGCTGTTCTGCATTGCGCTGCTGTCGATCTGCTGGTTTGGCTTCAACCTCTACACCGGCAAGATCGGCTTTCTGCTGGCTGACCACAGCCGTGACGCCCTGACGCAGACCTTCACCGGCCTTCTCGGCAACGCTCTGGGGACGCTGCTCTTCGGCCTGCTGATCGCGGCCGCCCTCCCGCAGCTGCGGGAGGCAGCCATCGCTGCCTGCGGCAAGCGCCTGACGCAGCTGCCCTGGCAGACGCTGCTGCGCGGCTTCTTCTGCGGCATGCTGATGTATACGGCGGTGTGGAGCTTCCGCGAGCGGAAAACGCCGCTGGGCATTCTGTTCTGTATCCCGGTCTTCGTCCTCTCCGGCTTTGAGCACTCGATCGCCGATATGTTCTATTTCGCGCTGGCCGGGCTCTTCCGGCTGCAAAGCCTGTGGTTTCTGCTGCTGGTGGTGCTGGGCAACAGCCTCGGCGGCCTGTTCATCCCCTTCCTGCAGCGCCTGAAAGGAGAGGGCCATGGATAAAACGAAGATCGCCGTGCTGGTCTCCGGCGGCGGCACCAATCTGCAGGCACTGCTGGACGCGGAGGCCGCCGGCACGCTGAAAAGCGGACAGATCGCGCTGGTCGTATCCAACGTGCCCGGCGCCTATGCGCTCGAGCGCGCGAAAAAGGCCGGCGTCGAGGCACTGACCCTCACACGCTCCGACTGCGGCGGCCAGGAGGGCTTCGAGGCAGCGCTGCTGTCGGCGCTCGAGAGCCGCGGCATCGAGCTCATCATTCTTGCGGGCTTTCTCAGCATCCTGAGCGAAGCCTTCGTCCGGCGCTATGACGAGCGCATCCTGAACGTGCATCCCTCGCTGATCCCTTCCTTCTGCGGCAAGGGCTTTTATGGGCTGAAGGTGCACGAAGCGGCGCTGGCGCGCGGCGTCAAATATACCGGCGCCACGGTACATTTTGTCAACGAGATCCCCGACGGCGGCAGGATCCTCCTGCAAAAGCCCGTCCCCGTCCTGCCCGGCGACACGCCCGAAGTTCTGCAGCGGCGCGTGATGGAGCAGGCCGAGTGGATCCTCCTCCCCGAGGCGGCCGAGCTGGTCTCCTCCCACATCCAACAAGAAAAGGAGCACAGACAATGACGGATTTTCTCGCTTTCCTGCGCAACACCTCCTATCCCGGCCGCGGCATCGCCGTCGGCAAGGACCGGGTCTATTACTTCATCATGGGCCGCAGCGAAAACAGCCGCAACCGCATCTTCTCCCGGACGGAGGACGGCATCCGCACCGAGGCCTTCGATCCCTCCAAGCTGACCGATCCCAGCCTCATCATCTACCATCCCGTGCGCCGCATGGGCGACAGCCTCATCGTCACCAACGGCGACCAGACCGACACCATCCGCGACATGGGCGATTTCCGCGCCGCGCTCGCCACGCGCGAGTACGAGCCCGACGGTCCCAACTGGACGCCGCGCATCTCCGCCATCCTGAACGCGGACGGCAGCTTCTCCCTGTCCATCCTCAAGCGAGTGGACGGGCGCTGCCTGCGCTGCACCTACGACTACGAGGGCTGCGACGAGGGGAAAGGCTACTTCATCAGCACCTATCAGGGCGACGGCAGCCCGCTGCCCAGCTTTACCGGCGAGCCGATGCCCATTTCCATGCCCGAGCCCGAGGAGGTCTGGGCGGCTCTGAATCAGGACAACAAGGTTTCGCTCTACACGAATGTTAAGGGCGAAGTGAAACTTTTCAATAAACATCTGGGGGACTGAGCAATGAACGAATTTGAACTGAAATACGGCTGCAATCCCAACCAAAAGCCCGCGAAGATCTTCATGAAGGACGGCTCCGACCTGCCCGTCACCGTGCTCAACGGCCGTCCGGGCTATATCAACTTCCTCGACGCGCTCAACTCCTGGCAGCTCGTCAAGGAGCTGAAAGAGGCCACCGGCCTGCCCGCCGCCGCCTCCTTCAAGCACGTCTCGCCCGCGGGTGCGGCCGTCGGCCTGCCCCTGAGCGAGACCGACCGGCGCATCTACTTCGTGGCGCCGGAGGCAGAGCTCTCGCCGATCGCCTGCGCCTATATCCGCGCCCGCGGCGCGGATCGCCTCTGCTCCTACGGCGACTGGGCCGCGCTCAGCGAGGTCTGCGACGCCGCCACCGCCGCCTATCTGAAGGATGAGGTCTCCGACGGCGTGATCGCCCCGGGCTACACGGACGAAGCACTGGAGATCCTCAAAACCAAGAAAAAAGGCAAGTACAACGTCGTGCAGATCGACCCCGCCTACGTGCCCGCCGAGCAGGAGCAGAAGGACGTGTTCGGCGTCACCTTTGAGCAGGGCCACAACAACTTCAAAATCGACGAGAGCCTGCTCCAGAATATCGTGACCGAGAATAAGGAGCTCCCCGAACAGGCGAAGATCGACATGATCGTGGCGCTCATCACGCTCAAATACACCCAGTCCAACTCCGTCTGCTATGTCAAGGACGGACAGGCCATCGGCGTCGGCGCCGGGCAGCAGAGCCGCATCCACTGCACGCGCCTGGCCGGCCAGAAGGCCGATAACTGGTATCTGCGCCAGCACCCGAAGGTGCTCGGCCTGCAGTTCGTCGACGGCATCCGCCGCCCCGACCGCGACAACGCCATAGACGTCTACACCTCCGACGAGTATGAGGACGTGCTGCGCGAGGGCGAATGGCAGCGTGTTTTCAAGGTCAAGCCCGAAATCTTGACCGCGGAAGAGAAAAAAGCCTGGATCGCGACCCAGACGGGCGTGACCTGCGGCAGCGACGCCTTCTTCCCCTTCGGCGACAACGTCGAGCGCGCCCGCAAGTCCGGCGTGCAGTACATCGCCGAGCCCGGCGGCTCCATCCGTGACGATCACGTGATCGACACCGCGAACAAGTACGGCATGGTCATGGCCTTTACGGGCATGCGCCTGTTCCACCACTGATCGGGAGGCCTTTTCATGAAGCTTCTGGTCGTGGGAGGCGGCGGGCGCGAGCACGCCGTCATCCGAAAACTGAAAGAAAACCCCGAGGTCACCGAGATCTTCGCCCTGCCCGGCAACGGCGGCATCGCCGCCGACGCAACGTGCGTCAATATCGGCGCGAAGGACATCCCGGCCATCCGGGATTTCGCCGTGGCGCAGCAGATCGACTACGCCGTCGTCACGCCGGACGATCCGCTGGTGCTCGGCTGTGTGGACGCGCTGGAGGCGGCGGGCATTCCCTGCTTCGGACCGCGCGCGAACGCTGCCATCATCGAGGGCAGCAAGGTCTTTGCCAAGGACCTGATGAAACGCTACGGCATTCCCACCGCGCGCTTTGAGAGCTTTAACCGCCTGGAGGACGCGCTCAGATACCTGGAGAGCGCGCCGCTGCCCGCCGTCATCAAGGCGGACGGCCTGGCGCTGGGCAAGGGCGTGATCATCGCGCAGACCCGCGAGGAAGCCGTCGCCGCCGCGACGGACATGATGCGCGGCGGCAAGTTCGGCAAGAGCGGCGAGCGGGTCGTGATCGAGGAATACCTCGAGGGCCCCGAGGTCTCCGTGCTTGCCTTCACCGACGGGAAAACGATCAAGCCCATGGTCTCCTCCATGGACCATAAGCGCGCCGGCGACGGCGACACCGGCCTCAACACCGGCGGCATGGGCACCGTGGCGCCGAACCCCTATTATACGAAAGATATCGCGCAGCAATGCATGGAAACAATCTTCCTGCCCACCGTCGCCGCGATGAACGCCGAGGGCCGCCCTTTCCAGGGCTGCCTGTACTTTGGCCTGATGCTTACCAAGGACGGGCCGAAGGTCATCGAGTACAACTGCCGCTTCGGCGATCCGGAGACCCAGGTCGTCCTGCCGCTGCTGGAAAGCGACCTGCTGACCGTGATGCGCGCCGTCACCGACGGGCGCCTGGCCGAGACGGAGGTCCGCTTCCGCGACAAGAGCGCCTGCTGTGTGATCCTCGCCTCCGCGGGCTACCCCGAGCACTATGAAAAGGGCTTCCCGCTGGAGATCCCCGCGGCGGTCCGCGACAGGGTCTATGTCGCAGGAGCCGCGATCAAAGACGGGCAGCTCGTGACGAACGGCGGACGCGTCGTCGGCTGCACGGCCGTGGCGGACACGCTGCCGGAGGCGATCCGGGATGCCTATGACATCGCCGCGCAGGTCCGCTTTGAAAACAAATTCTGCCGCCGGGACATCGGCGCGAGGGCCCTGGCGGCCAGTGAGGCGTAAGATGGTCTATCGAATTTTTGTTGAAAAGAAGCCCGGCCTGGACAACGAGGCGCGCGCTCTCCTGAACGATGCCCGCAGCCTGCTGGGGATCCGGTCGCTGGAAAAGGTGCGGCTGCTCAACCGCTACGACGCCGAGGGCATCAGCCGCGAGCTCTTTGATTACGCGGTGAAAACGGTCTTTTCCGAGCCGCAGCTCGACCTCGTCTGCGAAGAACCGGCGCTGGACGGCGCGGCGGTTTTCGCCGTGGAGTATCTGCCGGGCCAGTTTGACCAGCGGGCGGATTCCGCCGCCCAGTGCATCCAGATCCTCTCCCAGGGCGAGCGGCCGCCCGTGCGCTCGGCGAAGGTCTATGCCCTGTACGGCGCGCTCAGCCCGGAGGAACTGGCGGAGATCAAAAAATACGTCATCAACCCCGTGGAGGCGCGCGAGGCGGCGCTCGATAAGCCCGAGACCCTCGCCGTCCGCTACGAGATCCCCACGAGCGTCGAGACCCTGCGCGGCTTCAACGCCCTGGGCAGGGAAGAGCTGGAGCAGTTCGTCAAGCGCTACGGGCTTGCCATGGACGCCGACGACATCGCCTTCTGCCAGCAGTATTTCCGCGCCGAGGGCCGCGAGCCGACCATCACCGAGGTGCGCGTGCTGGACACCTACTGGTCCGACCACTGCCGCCACACCACCTTCAACACCGTCATCGACAGCGCAAGCTTTGCCGATCCGCTGCTGCAGAAGACCTATGAGGACTATCTGGACACCCGCCGGGCGCTCGGCCGCACAAAGCCCGTGTGCCTCATGGATCTGGCGACGCTCGCGGTCAAGGTCCTCAAGGCAAACGGAAAGCTCGACAAGCTCGACGAGAGCGAGGAGATCAACGCCTGCACCGTGAAGGTGGAGGTGGAGGTCGACGGCGTGAGCGAGCCCTGGCTCCTGCTCTTCAAGAACGAAACGCACAACCACCCGACGGAGATCGAGCCCTTCGGCGGCGCGGCCACCTGCATCGGCGGCGCGATCCGCGATCCGCTGTCCGGGCGTTCCTATGTCTACGGCGCGATGCGCCTGACGGGCGCGGCCGACCCGACGGTCCCCGTGAGCGAGACGATCCCCGGCAAGCTGCCGCAGCGCAAGATCGTCACCACCGCCGCGGCGGGCTATTCCTCCTACGGCAACCAGATCGGCCTGGCTACCGGCATCGTGGACGAGCTCTACCACCCCGGCTACGCCGCCAAGCGCATGGAGATCGGCGCGGTCATCGCCGCCGCTCCCGCGGAAAACGTGCGGCGCGAGCGCCCCGCCCCCGGCGACGTGGTCATCCTTCTCGGCGGCAGCACCGGGCGCGACGGCATCGGCGGCGCGACCGGCTCCTCCAAGGCGCACGACGCGCACTCGGTGGAGACCTGCGGGGCCGAGGTGCAGAAGGGCAACGCCCCCGAGGAGCGCAAGCTCCAGCGCCTGTTCCGCAATGGCGATGCCTGCCGCATGATCAAGCGCTGCAACGACTTTGGCGCCGGCGGCGTATCCGTCGCCATCGGCGAGCTGGCCGACGGCCTGGACATCGACCTCAACGCCGTCCCCCGCAAGTACGAGGGCCTGGACGGCACCGAGCTTGCCATCAGCGAATCGCAGGAGCGCATGGCCGTTGTCGTCGCATCCGGGGACGTGGACGCCTTCCTCGCCCTGGCGGAGGCGGAAAACCTCCAGGCCAGCCCCGTGGCGGTGGTGAAGGAAGATCCGCGCCTGACCATGACCTGGAACGGCGTGAAGATCGTGGACATCAGCCGCGCCTTCCTCGACACCAACGGCGCGAGCAAGCATATCGAGGTCTCCGTCGCCGCGCCGCAGGACTGCCGGAAGGCGGTCACCGGCGGCTTTGCCGACAACATGCGCGCGCTCGTTTCCGACCTCAACTGCTGCTCCAAGCGCGGCCTGTCGGAGCGCTTCGATTCCACCATCGGCGCGGGCACGGTGCTCATGCCCTTCGGCGGCAAATATCAGCTCACGCCCATCCAGGCCATGGTGCAGAAGATCTCGGTGGAGAAAAAACACACCGACGACTGCTCCCTCATGTCCTGGGGCTACAACCCCTATATCACGGAAAAAAGTCCCTACCACGGCGCCTATCTCGCGGTGACCGAATCGCTGTGCAAGCTGGTCGCCACCGGCGCGGCATACAGGGACGTTTACCTGAGCTTTCAGGAGTATTTTGAACGCCTCGGCAGGGACCCGAAGCGCTGGGGCAAGCCGCTCGCCGCGCTGCTCGGCGCCTTCCGGGCGCAGAAGGAGTTCGGCGTCGGCGCGATCGGCGGCAAGGACTCCATGAGCGGCAGCTTTGAAAACCTGCATGTGCCGCCCACGCTGGTCTCCTTCGCGGTCACGACCGAGAAGACGGGGCACATCGTCTCCCCGGAGTGCAAGGCCGCCGGCCACCGGATCGTGCGCCTCGCCCCGGCTTATGGCGCGGACGGGCTGCCGGAGGCCGCGTCTCTGCTGGCACTCTTTGACAAGGTCACCGGGCTTCTGCGCTCCGGCAAGGCCGTCGCCTGCTATACCCCCGGTATGGGCGGCGTCGCGGAGGCCGTGTTCAAAATGTGCATCGGCAACGGCTTCGGCTTCCGCTTTGCGGAAGGCCTCTCCATGGACGCGCTCTTCGGCTGGGACTACGGCTCCTTCCTGCTGGAGATCACCGGGGAGCTTCCCGGCGCCGAGCTGATCGGAACGGTCACGGACGACGGACTGTTTTGCCGCGGCGATGAGGCGCTTTCCATGGATGATCTTCTCGGCGCGTACGAAGGCCGGCTCGAGGAGGTCTATCCCTGCAACATCCCGAGCCCGGACATGCCGCTGGACGCCTTCTCCTGGACCTCCGATCATCGCGTCGCCCCGGCGGTCCAGTGCGCCCGGCCCAAGGTGCTGATCCCGGCCTTCCCCGGCACCAACTGCGAATTTGACAGCGCCAAGGCCGTGCGCGACGCGGGCGCGGAGCCCGAGATCCTGGTCATCAACAACCTTTCCGCCGAGGGCATCGCCCGCAGCGTCGAACGCGTGGCCGCGGCCATCCGGGACGCGCAGATGATCTTCCTGCCCGGCGGTTTCTCCGGCGGCGACGAGCCGGACGGCTCGGCCAAGTTCATCACCGCCTTCTTCCGCGCTGCCGCCGTCAAAGAGGCCGTCACGGAGCTGCTGGATGCGCGCGGCGGCCTGATCTGCGGCATCTGCAACGGCTTCCAGGCGCTCATCAAGCTTGGCCTCGTGCCATATGGGAAAATCATCGACACGGACGAGAGCTGTCCCACCCTGACCTTCAACCGCATCGCCCGCCATCAGTCCCGCATCGTGCGCACGCGCATCGCCTCCAACAAGTCCCCGTGGCTGGCCCTCACGCAGGTGGGCGAGATCTACAGCGTGCCCATCTCCCACGGCGAGGGACGCTTCCTCGCGGACGAGGCCCTGGTGCGAAAGCTCGCGGAAAACGGCCAGATCGCCACGCAGTATGTCGATCTGGACGGGAAAGTCAGCGCGGACGTACACTTCAACCCCAACGGCTCCATCTTCGGCGTCGAGGGCATCACCTCGCCCGACGGGCGCGTCTTCGGCAAGATGGGCCATGCCGAGCGCATCGGCGCCGGCCTCTACCGCAATGTCCCCGGCAGCTACGATCTGCGCATGTTTGAGGCTGCGGTACATTATTTCAAGTGATCCGGAGGTAAGATCATGGCTTATAAAACTGACATTGAGATTGCGCAGGAATGCGAGCTTCGCCCCATCACCGAGATTGCCGCGCGGGCGCACGTCGATGAGAAATATCTGGAACCCTACGGCCGCTGGAAGGCCAAGGTCGATCCGGCGCTCCTGCGCGAGAGCGACCGGAAGGACGGCAAGCTCGTCCTGGTCACGGCCATCACGCCCACGCCCGCGGGCGAGGGCAAGACGACCACGACCATCGGTCTGGCCGACGGTCTGCGCCGCATCGGCAAGGACGTCACGGTTGCCCTGCGCGAGCCCTCGCTCGGCCCGGTGTTCGGTATCAAGGGCGGCGCCGCCGGCGGCGGCTATGCCCAGGTCGTCCCGATGGAGGACATCAACCTCCACTTCACCGGCGACTTCCACGCCATCGGCGCCGCCAACAACCTGCTGGCCGCCATGCTCGACAACCACATCCAGCAGGGCAACGCCCTGCACATCGACCCGCGCCGCATCACCTGGAAGCGCTGCGTCGACATGAACGACCGGCAGCTTCGCTTCGTGGTGGACGGTCTCGGCGGCAAGGCCAACGGCACGCCGCGCGAGGACGGCTTCGATATTACCGTCGCCAGCGAAATCATGGCGGTCTTCTGCCTGGCCTCCTCCATCACCGACCTCAAGGAGCGCCTCGGCCGCATCATCGTCGGCTACAGCTACGAGGGAAAGCCTGTCACGGCTGCGGATCTCAAGGCGGTCGGCGCGATGGCGGCGCTGCTCAAGGACGCGCTCAAGCCGAACCTGGTGCAGACCCTGGAAGGAACGCCCGCCTTCGTGCACGGCGGACCCTTCGCCAACATCGCCCACGGCTGCAACTCCGTGATGGCGACGCGCATGGCGCTCAAGATGGGCGACTACACCGTGACGGAGGCCGGCTTCGGCGCGGACCTCGGCGCGGAGAAATTCCTCGATATCAAGTGCCGCATGGCGGGGCTTCAGCCGGACGCGGTGGTGATCGTTGCCACTGTGCGCGCGCTGAAGATGCACGGGGGCCTTGCCAAGCAGGAACTTGGCCGCGAGGATCTGGCCGCGCTCGAAAAGGGCATCCCCAACCTGCTGCGCCATGTGTCCAACATCCGCACGGTCTACGGCCTGCCCTGCGTGGTGGCGGTCAACCGCTTCCCGACCGATACGGACGCGGAGATCGACTTCATCATCGCCAAGTGCCGGGAGCTCGGCGTCAACACGGTGCTGTCCACCGTCTGGGCCGAGGGCGGCAAGGGCGGCGAGGCGCTGGCCCGCGAGGTCGTGCGCCTGTGCGAGGAGGAGAAGGGAGACTTCCGCTTCTCCTATGAGCTCGAGGGCAGCATCGAGGACAAGATCACGGCCATCGTCACGCGCATTTACGGCGGCAGGGACGTCAACATCCTGCCCGCCGCGCAGAAGCAGATCGACGAGCTGACGAAGCTCGGTTTCGCGGGTCTTCCCGTCTGCATCGCCAAGACGCAGTACAGCTTCTCCGACGATCCCACGAAGCTCGGCGCGCCGGAGGACTTCACCGTCACGGTGAAGAACGTCAAGGTCTCCGCCGGAGCGGGCTTCATCGTGGCGCTCACCGGCGATATCATGACCATGCCCGGCCTGCCCAAAGTCCCCGCCGCCGAAAAGATCGACGTGGACGAAAACGGCCGCATCAGCGGACTGTTCTGATCCGTCGGCATTGATAACTGGAAAAGCCGCTCCGTTTCAAACGGAGCGGCTTTTTTGCGTTCTGTCCGGGCAGGCGCTGTTTGCGCTGCATGGCCGACGGGTTTATTGATTCTTCTTCCGCTGCGCGCGGTCCGCAAGCTCGAAGGGGAGCGCGATCAGCAGCATATAGGGCACAAGGATACAGAGGCTCGGCAGCAGGTACAGGTAGGGGAAGGGGAGCAGGCGGTGGAAGAGCTCCAGCAGGAAATTTCCCTCCGTTTCCACGGAGAAGAAATAGTTGGCCTTGGGATGCAGGCCGCTCCAGCGCAGGAGCAGATTGATGACGAAGATCGCCAGCGAAATCAGCAGGATGGTGAGGACCGTTCCCGGCAGATCGCGCAGCCGGGGCCGGTACAGGCCAAAAGTGACGAGCGCCAGGCCTTCGATGAAGATCATGAAGTGGGTGCCGTAGTAGCCGAGCATCCGGGGGAGAAGCAGCGAATAGCCGTCAAAGCCATTGCCCGGCATGATCAGCGCCATCAACGCGCCCAGAGGGCCGACAAAGAAGCAAAAGCTCATCATCGCCCGGTTCTTTTTCAGTACGGCGACGGGGATCAGCAGCATGTTGATGTTGCAAAGCTGCAGCGGCAGCTCGCCCCACCAGTTAAAGCCTCCCATGTTCGCCGTGATTTCGTTATAGCTGCTGTCGCGGGACAGGAAAGCCTTGTAAAAGACAAAACCGATCAGCGTCAGCAGGCAGGCGGCGACAAGGACAGCGGACTTCGTTTTTTCGCTCTTCCCGCGCAACAGAAGACTGGAAAAAACGAGCAGGAGAAGGAACAGGCCGAACACAAGCAGAAACAGCGCATTCAAGGGCCGCAAGGTCCATCCTTCCGACAGCAGCTGCATGGTGATCCCTCCCGGATTCCCGATGATTCTGTATTATACCACATTGTTCGCGCACAGGGAAGAGGGCGGAGCCGGAACCCCCAGAGGAAATTCACGGAAACAGAGTTTTTATGCAGAAAAAATGAGAAAACGGAATTGCTTTTCTGTATATTCATAGGCTATCCCGTAGACAGAAAGAATATAAAATAAACAGGAGGGATGGACGATGCTTCAGATTCCCTATGGCACCGGCGCGATCTCCTTTGAAGATCTCGCCGTGCTGTTTGAGGGCAGCGGGGCCAGCAGTGCGGAGCGTGCGTATCAGCGGGCGCTGGAAAAGATGATGAAGCATCTGGCCGGACACGAGGTCTTTCATGTTTTGCAATTGCGGCAGATCTCACAGGAGAAGAAAAACAAAAAATCGCCGCCGCAGTCTACTCCTATTGGGCAGACTACGACGGCGAATGGGGCGAGATCCGTTTTGACTTTTTGAAGAACGAGGCCGAAATCATAAAGCTGGCAGACGGAGATTTTGTCAAAAGCCAGCCTTTCGCAAAGCGCGCGATCCAGGAAATCCGGGCAAGCGAAAAGATAAGCTCCCGAAAAAGCTGACCGTTCCCTTTTGGTACGAATGGGAAGCACCACATGCTGTGCAAGCACGCACTCTTTCCTGCAATGCACCGCGCACCGACTCCGACCGCGGCATGATCATTCGATGGGTGGAATAGCACAACACGAGAAGATGCTTTCATTTTGCAAGCACACCGAGCATACAAATCCGAAACGTGATAGGCCTTCTTCTTAAATGCCATTTCTCTATCTTCTTTTCAGAAAGCCCTTGCTCGTCCGGGATTTGAATTCCGCGGTCATGCAGGAAAGAGAAAACAGCTTCCGTTTGCGACACGAATTTCTTTTGATGGGGATTCATTAAAGACGCTCCTTTCAAGAACCGATTACTGAGAAGCAATCTTCAGCTTTCTGTTGCAAGGGAGCAGGGTGGAGGAAAAACAAAAAGGCCGGTGCTTTTTTACGGCACCGGCCTCAATGCATAGTCAAGCGCTTTTTGGCGTTTTTGGTAAACCGTTGGTACACGGCCTCCAAACTACTTCAAAAAATTACTTATTATAGATGAATTTGACAAAAAATCTTTGAAATTACTCTGAAAAGTTACAACTTAGTACATGCCGCCCATGTCGGGAGCAGCGGGCATCGGCGGATTCTTCTCCGGGATGTCGGCCACGAGGCTCTCGGTGGTGAGCACCATGGACGCCACGGAAGCGGCGTTCTCCAGCGCGCTGCGGCAGACCTTGGTCGGGTCGACGATGCCCATCGCGAGCATGTCGCCGTACTGGTCGTTGGCGGCGTCGAAGCCGAAGTTCGGGTTCTCACTGTCGGAAACCTTGTTCAGGATGACGGCACCCTCCAGACCGGCGTTGGACGCGATCTGCATAATGGGGGCCTTCAGCGCGCGGGCCACGGTGGCGGCGCCGGTCTTCTCATCGCCTTCCAGCGTGGCGACCAGCTTTTCGGCGGCCTTGGAGGCCAGCACGTAGGCGGTGCCGCCGCCGGGGACGATGCCTTCGGCAACAGCGGCGCGGGTGGCGTTGAGCGCGTCCTCGATGCGGAGCTTCTTCTCCTTCATCTCGGTCTCGGTGGCAGCGCCGACCTTGATGACGGCAACGCCGCCGCTCAGCTTGGCCAGACGCTCCTGCAGCTTCTCACGGTCATAGTCGGACGTGGTGGTCTCCAGCTGGTGCTCGATCTGCATGGCGCGGGCGCGGATCTCGGCCTTGTCGCCGGCGCCGTCGACGATGACGGTGTTCTCCTTGGTGACCTTGACCTGGTGGGCCTGACCGAGGACCTCCAGACCGGCGTCCTTCAGCTCCATGCCCAGCTCACTGGACACGACGGTACCGCCGGTGAGGATGGCGATGTCCTGCAGCATTTCCTTGCGGCGATCGCCGAAGCCGGGGGCCTTGACGCAGATGCAGGTGAAGGTGCCGCGCAGCTTGTTGAGAACGATGGTGGCCAGAGCCTCGCCCTCGACGTCCTCGGCGATGATGAGGAGCTTGCGGCCGGCCTTGACGATCTGCTCCAGCAGGGGCAGGATCTCCTGAATGTTGGAGATCTTCTTGTCGGTGATGAGGATCAGCGCGTCGTCGATGACGGCTTCCATCTTGTCGGTGTCGGTGACCATGTAGGGGGAGAGGTAGCCGCGGTCAAACTGCATGCCTTCGACCACGTCGCTGTAGGTCTCGGCGGTCTTGGACTCTTCGATGGTGATGACGCCGTTCTGGCTGACCTTCTCCATGGCCTCGGCGATCAGGGTGCCGATCACTTCGTCGCCGGAGGAGATGGTGCCGACGCGGGCGATGTCCTTGGAGCCGGAGACGGGCACGGAAGCGGCCTTGACGGCCTCCACAGCGGCCTCGGCGGCCTTCTGGATGCCGCGGCGCATGGTCATGGGATTGGCACCGGCGGCCAGGTTCTTCAGGCCCTCGTTGATCATGGACTGAGCCAGCAGGGTGGCGGTGGTGGTGCCGTCGCCGGCCACGTCGTTGGTCTTGGTGGAAACTTCCTTGATCAGCTGCGCGCCCATATTTTCAAAAGCGTCCTCCAGCTCGATCTCCTTGGCGATGGTCACGCCGTCGTTGGTGATCAGCGGAGAGCCGAACTTCTTGTCCAGCACCACGTTGCGGCCCTTGGGGCCGAGGGTGATCTTCACGGTGTCGGCCAGCTGGTTGACGCCGCGCTCAATTGCTTTTCTTGCTTCTTCGCCGTAAATGATTTTCTTAGCCATGGTTCATTGCCTCCTTATTCGATCACAGCCAGGATGTCGCTCTGGCGGACGATGGTGTACTCCACGTCCTCAAGCTTGATCTTGCTGCCGCTGTACTTGCCGACCAGAACGCTCTCGCCGGGCTTGACGATCATCTTGACCTCATTGCCGTCCACGATCCCGCCGGGGCCGACCTCGATGACCTCGTAGATCTCGGGCTTCTCCTGCGCCGCGGAGGCGAGGAAAATGCCGGAAGAGGTGCGCTCTTCGGCGGCGTTCTGCTTCAGAACAACTCTGTCAGCCAAGGGTTTCAGCTTCATGATTCTATCCTCCAATTTTATATAATACAAAAATCAGCATCGTTAGCACTCAAAACCTCTGAGTGCTAACGATGCATACTATACCACAATTTTCTTTTTTTTCAAGCCCTTCCGGTAAAAAACTGGGGAAAAGAATTTTAAACTTTTTGTTACGCCGTCGCGCAGCGTCCGTCAGTCGGAGCCCGCGGGCTTTTTATCGTCGAAGAAGTGCAGCGTGGCGGGCACGATCAGCTTCATCGCGCCGGGCACGAGCTTCCAGCGGATGGTATCGGCCATCATGCCCTCGCCGTCGAGGTTGACGACGTCGGGCTTGTCCAGGCGGATATCGACCTCGGTGCCGTGCAGATGGGTGATGAACTTCGGCGATTCGTCGGAGCGGCCGGAGGAAAACTTGCCGATCTGAGCGGCCAGCTGGATGAGATTGACCTTTTTGACCACGTAGATATCCAGGTCGCCGTCGTCCGGGCGGGCGTTCCGGCTGGGATTGAAGCCGCCGCCGTAGTAGCGGCCGTTGCAGGCGCAGATCAGGGTCTGGCTGCCTTCGATGCTGACGTCGCCGCAGCGGATGTGCATCTCGGAGGAGATGCCCTTGAAGACGTTGACGATCAGACTGAGGATATAGCCGCCGATGCCGCCGGCCAGGGGGATCTTGCTGTATTTGTGCACGCCGGTGCCGACGCGCGCGTCGATGCCGACCGAGCAGATGTTGTCGCACCAGCGGCCGTTGCAGTCGATCAGGTCGATCGGGTGCTCCCAGCCGTCGAGCAGGGCCTCCAGATCGCGGAAGCAGTCTTTTTCTGCGCCGAACATCCGGCAGAAATCGTTGCCGGTGCCGGTGGGGAAGGGGGCGGCAGCCACATTGGGCAGCAGCGCCGCGCCGTTGACGCACTCGTTGAAGGTACCGTCGCCGCCGCAGGCATAGACCCGCAGGTGATCGCAGACTTCCGCCTCGGCACGGATCTTCTTCACCGCGTCCATCGGCGCTTTTGTCACGTAGATCTCATATTCGTCGCTGCGTGTCCGGAACGCCGTCTCGACCTTCTGGCGCACCGTCTCGGTGCTGTCCTTGCCGCCGGCGACGGGATTGACGATAAACAGATGCTTCATGCCTGTTCCCCCCTGTTGAGATACATAAAGAGATCGCACTTGATCATGCCGTTGTAGAGCTTGCGCTTTTTGTCGGCCTGGCGGCCGAAGCAGCGCTCGAATTCGGTGTGCGAGGAGAGCAGGTAGAGCTGCCAGTTTTCCGTCTTGGCCCAGGCGGCGCCAAAGGCGCGGTAGAGCCGCTCGGCCTCCTCTTTCTCCATGATGCGCTCGCCGTAGGGCGGGTTGGTGACGATGACGCCGCGCTCGGTTTTCCGGTCAAATTTCGTCGCGTCGGCCACCTCAAAGCGCACGCAGTCGAGCACGCCCGCGCGCCGTGCGTTTTCCTCGGCCAGAGCGATGGCCTTCGGGTCAATGTCCGCGCCGAGGATGCGGTAATTGCCGTGGTATTCCTTCTCTCGCGCCGCCTCGCGCTCGCGCTCGAAGACCGCCCTGCCGATCACGGGCCAGTCCATCGCACGGAAGCTGCGGTTGAGGCCGGGCGCGCGGTTTTTCGCGATCAGCGCGGCCTCGATGGGGATCGTGCCGCTGCCGCAGAAGGGGTCGCAGAAATCGTCCCGCCCGCGGTAGCGCGAGAGGGTCACCATGGCGGCGGCCATCGTCTCCTTGAGAGGCGCGGCATTGTGCGCCGGGCGGTAGCCGCGCTTGTGCAGCCCTTCGCCGGAGGTGTCGAGGCTCAGCGAGACCTGATCCTTCATAATGGCAAACTGCACCTGATAGCAGGCGCCGGTCTCGGGGAACCACTCGATCCCGTAGACCGCTTTCAGCCGCTCGACGATGGCCTTCTTGATGATCTTCTGGCAGTCCGATACGGAAAAGAGCTTGGAATTGAGGCTGTAGCCCTTGACGGGAAAGGCCCCGTCGCGCGGGATGATCGTCTCCCAGGGCAGGGCGCGGGTGCCCTCAAAGAGCTCGTCGAAGCTCAGCGCGGGAAAGCGGCCCAGCTCCAGCAGCACGCGCTCACCGATGCGCAGATTGATGTTGGCGCGGGCGACGGCTTCCGCGCCGCCGCGAAAATTGACGCGCCCGTTTTCGGCGGCCACGTCCTGCAGATCCATGCGCCGCAGCTCGTCGGCGATCGGCCCCTCCAGACCCAGCAGGCAGGGGACGGACAGTGAATAGTTCATAGTTTTCTCCCTTATTGTTCTCGCGCCTATCTTACAACAATTATTCGACCTTGTAAAGGCGATTGACGGGACGGGAGAAAAAACGTATAATATGCGGCAGAACCCAGAATAAGGAGGATTTCTGATGAATCAGATCGCCATCGTCACCGGCGGCAGCGGCGGCATCGGCCGCTGCACGGCGCAGGAGCTGCGCAAGGCCGGCTGCACGGTTTATGAATTTTCCCGGCGCGAAAAGCCCGCGCGCGGCGTCGTCCATCTGACGGCGGACATCACCGACGAGGAGCAGGTCCGCGCCGCCGTGGCGGAGGTCATCCGCCGCGAGGGCCGGATCGATATCCTGGTCAACAACGCCGGCTTCGGCATTTCCGGCGCGGCGGAGAGCACCGCATCCAAAGACTCCCACGCCCAGCTGGAGCTGAACCTCTTCGGCATGGACAACGTCACCCGCGCCGTGCTGCCGCATATGAGGGAGCAGCGCAACGGCCGCATCGTCTGCATGAGCTCGATCGCCGGCATCCTGCCGATCCCGTTCCAGCTCTGGTATTCGGTGTCCAAGTCCGCCATCCTCGCCTATGTGCTGGCGCTGCAGAATGAGATCCGCCCCTATGGCATCTCGGTCTGCGCCATCATGCCCGGCGATATCGCCTCCGGCTTCACCGACGCGCGCGTCAAGTCCGAAGCGCTCGACGGCGAGTACGCCGGCCGTATCGCCCGCAGCGTTGCGGTGATGGAGCACGACGAGCGCACCGGCATGAAGCCCGAGGACGCGGGCCGCTTCGTCGCGAAGGTCGCCCTGCGCAAGCGCAGCCGCCCGATGATCGCGATGGGCTTTGCCTACAAGGCCGCGGCCATGGCGGCCAAGCTCCTGCCCCGCCGCTTCTCCAACTGGCTGGTCGGTCTGATCTACGCGAGATAAGCCGTGCGCAGAACGATCGTCCTGCGCGGGCGGCGCGTGGAATATGAGCTGGAGCGCAAACGCGTCCGGCGCGTCAATCTCCGCATCCGCATCGACGGCAGCCTCCACGTCTCCGCGCCGCGGCTCACGCCGCCGCTCGCGGTGGACGCGCTGCTGCTCTCCCGCCAGGACTGGATCCTGGAGAAGCTGCGTGCGGCCGAAGAGAGAGCAAAGGCGGACGAGGATTTCGTCTGGCTCTGGGGCGAGAAGCTCACGCTGCAGCCGAAGCAGGGCGGGAGACACGGCGCTGTCGTCAGCGGCGATACGCTGATTCTCACGCTGAAAGACCCGGAGGACCGGGAGGAACGGCGCCGTGTGCTGGAGGCCTGGCAGAAGAAGCTCTGCGCCGCGCGCGTCACCGCGCTCTGCCAGAAATACTATCCGTACTTTGAGCGCCGCGGCCTGGCTTTTCCTTCCCTGAGCTTTCGCCGCATGCGATCCCGCTGGGGCAGCTGCCGCCCGCAGAAGGGCGCGCTGAGCTTCAACACGCGCCTCGCGGAGCTGCCGCCCGACTGCGCGGATTATGTCGTCGTGCACGAGCTGGCGCACTTTTGGCAGCCGAATCATTCCGCCGCCTTTTATGCCGAGGTCGCGCGCGTCCTGCCGGACTGGAAAGCCCGCCGGGACAAGATCCGCGCCTGGGAAAAAATCCACCCTCTGTAAAGGAAACTGAATCCATGAAACGCTTGATCGCAGCGCTTGCCGCGCTGCTGCTGCTCTGTATGGCGGCTTCAGGCTATTTTGACCTGCCCGGTCTGAAGCCGTTTCCGCATAGCGCCGCCGCGGAGGCTCTGCCGGAAACGACGCCGGAACCGACGCCGAAGCCTACACCCGAACCGACGCCGGAGCCTACACCCGAACCGACCCCGGAGCCCACGCCGGAGCCTACGCCCGAGCCGACTCCGGAGCCGACCCCGGAGCCGATCCTGGTCGTCCCCGCGAACACGCGCTGTTACTATATCACGGTGAACGTCGAGGCCAATACGGTCACGATCTATCTGATGGACACCGACGGCGTTTTCAGCGTCCCGTACAAGGCCATGATCTGCTCCACCGGCACGGCCACGCCGCTCTCCGGAGTGTATAAGCTCGGCTGGCGGGCCGAATGGCAGACGCTCTTCGGCGGCGTCTACGGCCAGTATGTCACCCAGATCGACGGCAATATCCTGTTCCACTCCGTGCCATATACGCAGTCGCGCAACAAGGGAAGTCTGGAGTACTGGGAGTTCGACAAGCTCGGCACAAGCGCCTCTATGGGCTGCGTGCGCCTGCAGGCGGCGGACGCGAAATGGATCTTCGATCATCGCGACGAGATCGCGTTCGTCGGTTTCTACTGCAATCCGGATCCCGGGCCGCTCGGCAAGCCGAGTGCGCCGCTGATCTCAGACAACGAGCGCTGCCGGGACTGGGATCCCACCGATCCCGACCCGGACAATCCCTGGCTGACGGAGGAGATCCCCGAGCAGACCGCCGAGGAGATCCCCCTTGACGAGCCGGAAGAGATCGTCGTCATCGACGGACAGAACGAATAAAAACAGCATCCCGGATCGGTTCGATCCGGGATGCTGTTTTTCCTTTTGCACCGTTCAGGCCCGGTTCACCGCCTCGGCAAAGCGGCGGAAGGCGGCCTGCCCCTGCGCGTCGCGCTTGAAGACGCCCGCGTCCTCCAGCACCTGCTGGAACACGAGGCCGACCTCGTCCTCCAGGATCCGGCGGACGTTCTGCGGCGTGAATTCATGGCGTGTCTTCAGCTCGTCCACCCAGTCGGCGTGCTTTTCGAGCATCTCGTCGGCGCGCAGATCGCTGCCGTCGAGGATCGCGCGGCTGAGCGCCTCCAGCTCCGTTTTCAGACGGGAGGGGAGTACGGCGAGACCCATGACCTCAATGAGGCCGATGTTCTCCTTCTTGATGTGGTGGAGCTTGGCGTGCGGATGGAAGAGGCCGAGCGGGTGCTCGTCGGTGGTGAGGTTGTTGCGCAGCACCAGGTCCAGCTCGTAGTCCTCGCCGCGGCGGCGGGCGATGGGTGTGATGGTGTTGTGTGGCGTGCCCTCGGTCTCGGCGAAAACGGACACGCTCTCGTCGCTGTAGCCGCGCCAGGCGTTCAGGATGCGCTCGGCCAGCTCCGCCAGCCGCTCGGGATCGGGCCCGGTGATGCGGATCACGGACATCGGCCAGCGCACGATGCCGGCACGGATGTCCTCAAAGCCCGCAAAGCGCAGCGGCGTTTCGACCGGGGCCTTGGCCATGGCAAACTCATAGTGGCCGCCCTGGAAGTGGTCGTGGCTCAGGATCGAGCCGCCCACGATCGGCAGATCGGCGTTGGAGCCGAGAAAATAGTGCGGGAAGAGCGTGACAAAGTCCAGCAGGCGGCGGAAGCTGCCCGCGTCGATCTTCATCGGGATGTGCTGCTTGTTGAACACGATGCAGTGCTCGTTATAGTAGACGTAGGGGGAGTACTGCAGAAACCATTCCGCCCCGTCGAGGCGCAGCGGGATCAGGCGCAGGTTCTGCCGCGCCGGATGGTTCATGCGCCCGGCATAGCCCTCGTTGGTCTCGCACAGCTGGCACTGGGGATAGCCGCTCTGCGGCGCGAGGCGGGCGGCGGCGATGGCGCGGGGATCCTTCTCGGGCTTGGAGAGGTTGATGGTGATGTCAAGCGGCCCGTAGGCGCCCTCGTAGACCCATTTCTGATCCCTGCGGATGCGGTCGCGGCGGATGTAGTTGGTGTCCATGCTGAAGCGGTAATACCAGCTGGTCGCCGTCTCCGGGCTCATGTCGTAGAGCGCGGCAAAACCGGCGCGCACCTCATGCGGGAAGGGCGTCAGCACGCCCATGAGCTTCGTGTCGAACAGATCGCGGGCGACGGCATTGTCGTCGATCAGACCGCGGCGGCAGGCGTCGTCACACAGCGCTTCCAGGATCTCGGGCAGCTCTGCCTCGATATAGCCCTCGTCCTCGGCCTCGTCCAGGCCCATGACCTCCAGCAGCCGGTTGTAGCAGAAGACCCGGTCCTCCTTCAGGATCAGGCCGGCGTTGACGGCGTAGTCCAGCAGCGCGTCCAGATAAGCTCTCATACGGTGTCCTCCCCAAAATTTGATCGACTCAAACTTAACACATCCCGCGGCACTTGTCAATTTTCATAAAACCGGGAAATCGGCGCATACTATGGGCAGGAAAGACAGGTGACAGGCATGACAAATGAGGAATATAAGAAATTTACCGAGCGGCACGCGCCGCGATCCCCGGTGGGGAAGAATCTGCTGTGGGCTTTTCTGATCGGCGGGCTGATCTGCTGCCTGGGGCAGTTTCTGATGAATCTCTATCTCTCGCTCGGCCTGGACGAGGAGAGCGCAGCCACGGCCGAGTCCATCTCGCTGGTGTTCCTCGGCGCGCTGCTGACGGGTTTGGGCCTTTACGATACCATCGCCAAACGCGCCGGGGCCGGCACGCTGGTGCCGATCACCGGCTTTGCCAACTCCGTCGTTGCGCCTGCCCTGGAATTTAAGACCGAGGGCTTCATTACCGGCACGGCGGTCAAGATGTTCTCCATCGCCGGCCCCGTGATCGTCTTCGGCATTTCGGCCAGCGTCGTCTACGGGCTGATCCTCTGCCTCATCGGATAAAAAGGCGGTCGGACCGAAGCTTACACCGCTGAAACGACAGCTGTTTTGGCTTCCCCTGGAGGGGAAGCTGTCACGGCGCGCCCACCGCAAGCGCCGTGACTGATGAGGTGGAAATCAAAACGTCTTTGCGCAAAAAGCAAAAAAGCAGACCTGAATTTCAGGTCTGCTTTTTGTCGGTTAACCGTTGAGCTTCGTGCCGCAGTAGACGCAGAAGCTGCTTCCCTCCGGCGCCTCCTTGCCGCAGCCGGGGCAGCAGCGGGGCTTGGCCGCCACGGCGGCGATCTGCGTGCCGCAGCTCGGGCAGAAGGCTGACTGCGCCGGGACCTCGGTGCCGCAGGTCGGGCATTTGGTGATGCCCTTGAGCTGCTTGATCGTCTCCTCGGCCTCCTCAATGCCCTTCAGCAGCTCGCTGATCTGACTGACGAGCGCGGGAAATTCGACGTTTTCTTCTTCGTGATGCGCCTGATAGTAAGCCTTGCCCAGCTCAAAGCAGCGCTGGGAGATGCCCTTGCGGTTCTCGGCGATGAGATTGTTCAGTCGGTTGATCTCACCCAGGTTTTTCGTCTGCTGACTGACGCTCTGCCCGGCGTCGGAGAGCTTTTTGCTCAGAGTATCAAAGAATGCCATGTCGTTTCTCCTTTCCTTTGCTCATTGCCCGGCGGCTCAGGCCGGCTCGTAGGAGCGGCTGATCTCGTTGCCCTCGGCGTTGAACTCCACGTCGTCCATCAGCGTGGGATCGACGCGGCTGCGGCGCTTGATGACCATGCCCTCGCCCTGGTTGTTGAATACATAGATGAAATAGCCGGGATACAGGGGATCCGGCTTGCGAAACAGGCCGCTCTCGTTGAGGCGGCAGAACTTCGACCGTCCCTCGGCCGTGTCGAGCAGATCGCCCTGCCCGGTATAATACAGCTCGTCTTTGGCTGCCTTTTTCTTAAAGGCCTCCCAGTCCTCGTCGCTGATCTTGTCGACGTCATTCGGCTGGATCATGCTTTTCCTCCTCCTTTTTCTGTTCCGCCGCTTCCGGCAGGATGCTTTCTTCTCTGGCGCGCAGGCCGGCCACCGCCGAGATCGGCAGGCTGAAGCAGATGGCGCCGGCCTTGGTGCCGGGCCCGGCCTGCTCGCTGATGGCCTTCATAATGGCCGCTTTCTCGTCGCTGTAGGCGACAATATAGATCATGTCCTTCTCATCGGCGAGGTTCACGCCGAAGAAACGGCGGTCGCGCGAGGCGCCGGTGCCCTTGGCGTGCAGCACGGTGCCGCCGCCTGCACCGGCCGAGCGGGCCGCGTCCATGACAAAGTCGGAATAGCCCTCGTTGAGGATGGCGATGATCAGCTCATGGGAGAAATTCATGTCGGGATGGCCTCCTGTCATGGGGTTGTCGGTCAGATATTGCAGCGTGCGCCCGCCGGCGACGCTCTTGAGCGGCACGGCCATCATGATGCCGTTGCCGGGGATGTCGATCATCAGCTGGCGGCGTGCTGCCAGGAAAACGGCCTTGAGCTGCTGCGGATCGGCGACGCCCGAGACAATGCTCTTTTCAGTCTCGCCCAGCCCGAGCAGCGACAGCTGCTCGGCATTGGCTGTGCCGCGGGCAAGCTTCGTCATCGTCATCGTCAGACCCGCTTCCTGGAACAGCGACGCTATTTTCCCGCCGCGGTCGCGGTCGGTGACGGCAATGATATAGTACAGGATCATCTCAGGCCACCTCCCACAGCTCGATGATATCGCTGTCGCCGTAGTCGGCCGGACTGGGCGCGGCACGGCGGCGGGATTTGATCACAGAGACCGCGCCCATCGTCTGCACGGTGATGAGCGGCATCATGGCCACCAGGGCCACAAGCCCGAAGGCGTCGGTCATCACGGGATGGCCCAGCGCCGTGCAGGCGCCCACGGCCAGCGGCAGCATAAAGGCCGCCGTCAGCGGGCCGGAGGCCACGCCGCCGGAGTCAAAGGCGATGGCGGTGAAGGTGGGCGGCACGAAGAAGCTCAGCAGCAGGGCGAGACCGTAGCCCGGGATCAGCAGCGCCATCAGCGGCAGGCCCGTGATGACGCGCAGCATGCTCAGCCCCATCGCCGCCGCGACGGCGATCGAGAGGCTCAGCCCCATGGCCCGGGCGGAGATCGCGCCGGCGGAGAGCTCCTCCACCTGGCGGTTGAGGACGTGCACGGCGGGCTCGGCGTTGATGATGAACCAGCCCATCAGCGAGGCCAGCGGCACGAGCAGCCAGATGCGGCGGCCCTCGGTCAGCACGGCGCCCAGCTCATAGCCGAGCGGCGCAAAGCCGACGTTGACGCCGGTGAGAAACAGCACCAGGCCCACATAGGTATAGGCGATGCCGACGAGGATGCGCATCAGCGGCTTTTTCCGCATGCGCAGGGAAATGAGCTGGAAAAGCATGAAGAAGCCGAAAATGGGCAGCAGCGCGACGGCGACTTCCTTCAGATATTCCGGCAGATGCAGCAGGTAGCCCCGGCCGAGCGCGGTGGTCGTCGCGTAATGCTCCACGACGGTTTCCGCCGAGGCGGCCGCGTCCGGCTGATAGATCGCGCTGAGCAGCATGACGGACAGGATCGGACCGACCGAGCAGAGCGCGACCAGACCGAAGCTGTCCTCCTTGGCTTTTTCGTCGCTGCGGATGGAGGTCACGCCGACGCCGAGCGCCATAATAAAGGGCACGGTCATCGGCCCGGTGGTCACGCCGCCGGCGTCAAAGGCCACCGACAGCAGCGCGCCGTCGGTCAGCGCGGCGCCGAGGAAGACCAGAGCGTAGAGAATGATCAGCAGCAGACGCAGCGAGAAACCGAAAAGCGCGCGCAGCATGCACAGCGCGAGGAACAGGCCCACGCCCGCGGACACGGTGATCACCAGCACGCGGTTTTCGATGGCGGGCACATTGCCGGCCAGCACCTGCAGGTCGGGCTCGGCCATCGTGATGGCGGCGCCCAGCAGGAAGCTCAGCAGCAGGATCAGCCATAGCTTTTTGGAGCGGGTCATGGCGGAGCCGATGGCGCTGCCGATGCGGGACATCGCCATGTCGGCGCCGAGACCGAACAGCCCCATTCCGATAATGGAAAACAGTGCGCCGATAACGAAGGAGAGCATCAGCCCGGTATTCACCGGCACCAGCAGCAGGCAGGCGACGAAAACAATGGTCACGATGGGAAGCACGGAGGCGGAGGCCTCCCGGAACTTTTCCAGCAGCAGTCGATTCCGGATCACGATGACCCTCCTTTCCGATCGTCTGTCTCCAGTATAGCAGAAAACCCGCCCTTTGAACAGGGCGGGTGTATAAAGATCCTGAAAAATTATTCGTTGATGAACAGCACGCCCAGGGTCTTCGGGCCGCAGTGGGAGGAGACGGTGCAGCCGGCGCGGGTGTGGTGGATCTCCCGGACGTCGACGAGGCTCCGGATGAGCGCTTCGAGCTCTGCGATCACGGACGGGTCGATCTCGCCGGATTCGGTGAGGAAGATGTGCCCGGGGCGGATGGACTTGCCGGCCAGGCGCTCGGTGATGTACTGCTTGTACACGGCGTTGATGCCGCCGCGGTATTTCTTGTAGACGCCCAGCTTGCCGCCGGACATCTCCAGCCCGGGCTTGAGGCGCAGGAGGTTGGCGCCCAATGCGGCCACGCCGGAGCAGCGCCCGCCCTTCCACATGAATTCCAGCGTGTCGAGCACGAAGCTGGTGTCCACCTTGTCGGTCAGGGCGCGCAGGTGCTCGGCGATGTCGGCGGCCGCCATGCCGCGCGCGGCGCACTCCGCGCCCTCGATGCACAGCAGGCCCAGACCGGTGGAGAGCATGCGGCTGTCCACCGTGTAAACGCCCTCCAGCTCCTGGGAGGCGATCGAGGCGGCGTTGTAGGTGCCGGACAGCTCCGCGCTGATGTCCAGGTGGACGATCTCAAAGCCCTGCTCGGTCAGCGGGCCGAAGAAGTCCAGAAAATCCTGCACGGAGGGAGCGGCGGTCTTGGGCAGGGTGCCGTCGGTATGATAACGGGCGTACAGGTCGTCCGGCGTGAAGTCGATGCCGTCGCGGTAGCTGTCGTCCCCGAGAAGGATCGTCAGGGGCATGATGCGGATCTGATAGCGTTCGAGAAGCTCGGGCGAGAGGTCGCAGGTGCTGTCCGCAGTGATGATGACCGGTTTGCTCATAAGAGAAATCAGCTCACTTTCTAAAATGCTCAAAAGTCACTATATCATAGCCATGGACGTAATGCAACGGAAATTTGCCTTCCGGCGGCAAATACGCCGCATGCATGGAAAAAGACTTGCTTTTTGAGTACTTTTGCCCCATAATTACAGTATAAAACGAGGAGGAGAGTGACAGTATGAGCAGCAATCCCTTTTTCCCTGAAGTCAAGGAGCGCTTCGGCTTCGGCTGCATGCGCCTGCCAATGATCGGCGACGAGGTGGATATCGGGCAGTTCAAGCAGATGGTCGACCGCTTTCTGGAGCGCGGCTTCAATTATTTCGACACCGCCCACGGCTACATCCGGGGCAAGAGCGAGCTTGCCCTGCGCGAAGGCCTGACCAGCCGTTATCCGCGCGATCGCTACATCCTGACCGATAAGCTGACCGAGAATTATTTTGAGAAGGAAGAGGACATCGTTCCGTTTTTCGAAAGCCAGCTGGCCGCCTGCGGCGTCGAATACTTCGACTTTTACCTGATGCACGCCCAGAGCTCCCGGAACTTTGAAAAATTCAAGCGCTGCCGCGCCTATGAGACGGCCTTCGAGCTGAAAAAGCAGGGCCGGGTGCGCCATGTCGGCATCTCCTTCCACGATACGCCGGAGATGCTCGACGAGATCCTGACGACCTATCCCGCGATCGAAGTGGTGCAGATCCAGTTCAACTATGCCGACTACGAGGATCCCGCGGTGCAGAGCCGCGCCGTCTATGAGACGGCCCGGAAGCACGGCAAGCCCGTCATCGTCATGGAGCCCGTCAAGGGCGGCAATCTTGTCAATCTCCCGGACGAGGCCAAAGCCGTTTACGACGCGCTGGGCGACAAGAGCTATGCCAGCTACGCCATCCGCTTTGCCGAGGGCTTCGACGGCATGTTCATGGTGCTCTCCGGCATGAGCGATACGGCGCAGATGGAGGATAACCTCAACACCATGTCTCCCTTTGTGCCTCTGAGTGAAACGGAGATGGAAGCGGTGCGCAAGGTCAACGCCATCTTCCACGGCCGCCATCTGATCCCCTGCACGGCCTGCCGCTACTGCGTGGACGGCTGCCCGAAGAAGATCCTGATCCCGGACGTGTTTGCCTGCTACAACAGCCTCGGGCTGTACCACGACTGGAACGCCAACTTCTATTATGAGGACGTCTGCACCTCCCGCAACGGCAAGGCCTCCGACTGCATCCGCTGCGGCCAGTGCGAGCGCGTCTGCCCCCAGCATCTGCCCATCCGCCAGCTGCTGCAGGACGTGGCGAAGGAATTCGAAAAATAATGCTTATTTTATAGAAACAGGCCGGCAAACTCCATCGGGTTTGCCGGCCTGTTTTGTCACAATAATCAGCTTGCTGCGGAAAACAGCGCGTCCAGTTTCTCCTGCGGCGCGTCCGCCCAGGGCCACAGCGTGCCCTCCGTACCGCCGATGTCTTCCATCAGCGCAGCGCCCTCTTCTCCGAGCAGATGCTCGGCCGCGCCCTGAACAGCGCCCATCTGTTCGGCAAATTCGCTGCGCTCACTCTCGCTCAGCGCCGCGAGGAAATCGGCGGCCGCGGCGCGGATCTGTGCCTCATCCGCAGTCGTCTGCACGCTCCAGTCCAGCAGCAGCACCGCCAGCTGCGCCGCCGTCAGGCTGCTGCCCGCGGTGGCGGGATGCATCCGCTCGCGGATCTCCGCAAGGATCGGCGCAAGCGCCGGCTCGTCGTCGGCAGGCGCCTCGACCGGGGCGGGGGAGGGCGTCTCCACAGCGGCGGCTTCTTCGGGAGCGGCAGTCACTTCGGGAGCGGCGGTCACCGCGGCGGGCGCGGCAGCTCCGCAGCCGCAGAGGCAGAACAAGCTAAAAACCAAGAGCAAAGATAAACAGCGTTTCATATTTCAGTTCCTTTCACAATCGATTCAGTTCCATCCCGACGCGCTCTGCGCCAGCAGCTTTTCCACGCGCTCGCGCAGCGCTGCATTCTCCGGCTGCTCGAGATGGGGATCGGCCTCCAGCAGGAGCCTGGCTTCCTTTTGCGCCTCCTGCATCACGTTCACGTCCGCGCCCAGATCGGCCACGTGCATCTCCGGCAGACCGTGCTGCCGTGAGCCGAAGAAATCGCCCGGCCCGCGCAGCCGCAGGTCCTCTTCGGAGATCTGAAAGCCGTCGTTTGTTTTGCACATGATGCCGAGCCGCGCCTTTGTCTCTTCGCTGTCATTGTCGGAGACGAGGATGCACCAGCTCTTGTGCTGTCCGCGCCCGACGCGTCCGCGCAGCTGATGCAGCTGGCTCAGACCGAAGCGCTCGGCGTTTTCCACCACCATGAGCGCTGCGTTCGGCACGTCCACGCCGACCTCAATCACCGTCGTGGACACCAGGATGTCCGCTTCGCCCGCGGCGAAGGCGCGCATCACGGCGTCCTTGTCCTTCGGCTTCATCTTGCCATGCACGCAGGCGACGCGCAGATCGGGAAACTCCTTTCGCAGCGCGGCGGCGTGCTCCTCGGCGGACTTGAGCGGCACGGCCAGCTCCTCGTTTTCCTCCACCATCGGGCAGACGACGAAGACCTGCCGCCCTTCGCCGACGAGCTTGCGGATAAAGCCGTTGAGCCGGGCGCGGTAGCTCTCGTCCACAGCAAAGGTGTCCACCTTCTGCCGTCCCGGCGGCAGCTCGTCGATGACGGACACGTCCAGGTCGCCGTACAGGATCAGCGCGAGCGTGCGCGGGATGGGCGTGGCGGACATGACCAGCACGTGCGGCCGCGCGCCCTTGCCGATCAGCGCCGCGCGCTGCCCCACGCCGAAGCGGTGCTGCTCGTCGGTGACGACGAGACCGAGATTGGAATACTCCACATCGTCGCTGAACAGGGCGTGCGTGCCGATGATCAGGTCGAGCTCACCGTTTTTCAGCGCCGTTTTCACCTGTCGTTTTTCTTTGGCGCTCATCGCGCCCGTGAGCTTGCCGATGCGCAGCCCGAGCGGCGCGAGAAAACCGGAAAGCGTGGCAAAATGCTGATCGGCCAGGATCTCCGTCGGCGCCATAAAGGCGCTGGTGTATCCGCCGCGGTGGGCAAACCAGATCAGCGCCGCGGCCACGAGCGTCTTGCCGCTGCCCACGTCGCCCTGCACAAGCCGGCTCATCGCCTTTCCGCCGGTCATATCGGCCATCGCCTCGCTGACTGCGCGCCGCTGCGCCCCGGTTGGCGCAAAGGGGAGCGTGCGCCAGAAGTCCTCGGGATCGGCCGCCGGCAGACGCAGCCCCCTGTCGTTCACCCGCTGGCGGCGCACGTCGCTCAGTGCGCAGGAGAGGACGAACAGCTCCTCGAAGATCAGCCGCCGCCGGGCCAGCTCCAGCGTGCCGAAGTCGGCGGGGAAGTGGATGTTTTCATAGGCGTAGCGCGCCTGCACCAGCTTCTGCCGCTGCCGCACCGCCTCTGGCAGCGCCTCCGGCAGCTGATCGCCGCAGGCGTCCAGTCCCTGGCGCACAGCCTGCAGGATCGTGCGCTGGTTCAGCCCCGCCGTCATGCGGTAGACCGGCATGATGCGCCCGGTGACGCCCTTGCCGCTGCCCTCGTGCTCGTAGACGGGGTTTGCCATGCTGCGGCGCGCGCCCTTGCATTCGATGCGCCCGTAGAAGCAGACCAGATCGCCGCGATTCAGATTATCTTTCACATAATTCTGATTAAAATAAGTTATGTCAACCGAACCGCTCTCATCCACCGCGCGGAACTTCACCAGCTCCATGCCGCGCCGGATGCGCATCAGCCGCGGCGTATCCGCCACGAGCGCCTTGATGCAGACGGTCTCGCCGTCCGCTGTTTCGGCGATGAGGCGGAACTGGCTGCGGTCCTCGTATCTGCGGGGGAAAAAGGAAACAAGGTCATAGAGAGAAAAGACGCCCAGCTTGTTCAGCGCGAGCGCCTTTTTTTCTCCTATGCCCTTGATGAAACGTACGTCGGTATTCAGATCGGCCATTGGTGTTTACTCGGAAAATCTCAGGGTGTAGTTCTGGTTTTCAAGGCTGAATTCTTCGATCAGCCCGCTGGTGCAGATGACCTCATTGTCCTTGGTGACAAGGATCATTTCGAAGTCCTTGCCGTAGGTGCGCCAGTAACGCATGGCGTTGGTTTCGCCCAGCACGAACATGGCGGTAGACAGGGCGTCGGCCATGGCGCCGTCCTCACAGATCACCGTGGCGGAGACGAGGGAGTTTTCGGCAGGACGGCCGGAGCGCGGATCGATGATGTGGTGATAAAACTTGCCGGTGCGCGGGTCGGTGAAGTTGCGCTGATAGCTGCCGCTGGTGACAACGGCGATCTCGCCCGCGGTCAGGATGCCCAGGTAGTTGTCCGGGCTGTTGGGGTCGGCGATGCCGATGCGCCACTTGCTGCCGTCCGGCTTGAGGCCGAGGGTCTGGATATTGCCGCCGAGGGAGATGATGCCGCTGGTCACGCCGGCGTTGCGCATGGCGTCGATGACGTAGGCGGAGGTGCAGCCCTTGGCGACGGCGCCGAAGCTGATCTCGCAGGTATCCGGCATGCTGACCTCATAGCTGCCCGAGCTGGGGAAGCTGCTGAGGATCACCTGATCGAACTGCAGGCGGGAGCGCGCGGCGGAGATCTCCAGGTCGTTCGGAACGTAATAGCTGCCGTCCACGAAGCCCCAGAGCTTGACCAGGGGATAGACGGACAGATCCAGGGAATTGAAGCCCAGCTTGTTGCTCTGCTGATAGACGGTCTGCGCGGTCTGGATCATGCGGGCCACCTGACCGGGAACGGAGACGGAGGCGGCGTGCGCGTGGTTCATGGTGTAGACGACGCTGGTGGGCAGCTCCGGGTCGAGCATCGCGTCCATCGAGAGGATCACGGATTCGCCGGCGGTCAGGCCGGCCTCGGCCTTGGGCCCGAAGGCGGTCAGCGTCATGACGGTGTCCATGGCGTAGACTTCCCGGTGAAATTCGGTGCTTTCCCCGCAGGCGGCCAGCGACAGCGCCGAGAGCAGGCAGAGAAGCAGCGCGCAGAGCCTGAGCAAAAGATGACGTTTCATAGGTACTTCCTCTATCTCGCGGTATTCTGTCAATAACGGTAGTTTCATCATTATATCACACGAAAACAAAATTGAAAACAGCTATTTACTTTGCCGGAGAATTTTGTTATAATACACCCCGCCGTCCAGGCATATGCGGCTGTAGCTCAGCTGGATAGAGTGCCAGACTCCGACTCTGGAGGTCGTGGGTTCGAATCCCGTCAGCCGTACCAAAAGAGAGGACACCCATCGGGTGTCCTCTCTTTTGGTACATGGCGGATCAGGACGGGATTCGAAGGGCGCGGGAGTGAATGACGTGCCGGGGGCACGCCCGCAGGCGGGGAATCCCGTCAGCCGATAAAATGCCCTCGTCTGCTGGGACGGATTATACGGCACGGTTTTGTAAAAAAATAAATTATTATTGGAGGAACAGACAATGACAGAGAAAGAGAAAATGCTTTCGGGGCAGCTTTACGACCCGACCGATCCCGAACTTGTGGAGCTGCGGGAAAAGGCGCACATCCTCAGCAAGAAATACAACGATACCGTGGAGACGCAGGAGGACGAGCGCGATGCGATCATGCGCGAGCTGCTGCCCGGTCTGGGCGAGAACGCCTATCTGCAGGGCCCCGTGCAGTTCGATTACGGCTGCTTCACCAGCTTCGGCGAAAATACCTATGTCAATTTCAACTTCACCTGTCTGGACTGCGCGCCCGTAAAGATCGGCGCGAACGTCTTTATGGGGCCGAACGTGTCGATCCTGACGCCGGTGCATCCGCTGCGCTGGCAGGACCGCAACCTTTATTACAAGGCTGACGGGAGCATGACGGACAAGGAATACGCCAGACCCATTACCATTGAGGACAACTGCTGGATCGCGGGGAACGTGACCGTCTGCGGCGGCGTGACCATCGGGGCCGGCAGCGTGATCGGCGCGGGCAGCGTGGTCACGCGCGACATCCCCGCCGGTGTGATCGCGGCCGGCGTTCCCTGCCGCGTGATCCGGGAGATCACGGACGAAGACCGCATGGAGTGATACCTTTATGAAAAAGCGCGTATACGGGAAAGGCCGTATGCGCGCTTTTTGCATTCCTTCATCTACCGCACGGCACAAAGATGTGTTATAATGATCCAAACGATCAAAAACGGAGGGCGGCATGAGATTCAAACACACGCACCGGCCGGGCTTTCTGCTCGGCTTTATCGACTTTTTTACGGCGGGGCTTTTCTTCCTTATATATATGCCGCTCGGCGGCCTGCAGGACGAGCTGGAGGAGATCCTCGGGCACAGGGTCCAGCCGTACTGGAAGGCCTATCTCCTGGGGGTCCCGACCCTGTTCCTCTATACGCTCGTCTGGATGGCAAGGATCTCCGAGGAGCTGAAGCAAAAGGCGCTCGGACTCGGGATCCCGGGGCCGCACACCTCGTTTCGGCATATGTTCGACTGGAACGTATTCGGAATCTTGCTCTTCGGCCCGGCGGTCGCCACGCACCGCTTTTTCGGTACGCTCAACAAGGTCGAGCAGGAGCTGAACAGAAGAAATGACAAGGGATGAAGGGGGGAACGAGCATGTTCAAAGACTGGCAGCTTGCCATGATGGAGGACTACGGCCTGACGGATACGAATACGGGGCTCATCAACCGCGTCGCCCGTCAGCTGGCGCAAAGCCCGAACGATACGATCGAGACGGCGGAATTTCGCAACGCCTGCATTTCCTGCGGGGTTGATCCGGATTCCTTTACTCAGAGCGACCTGAATCAGCTGCAGAAAAAGCTGAACGAACTGACATGAGGCTGTTTATTGCCGTCCGTCTGTCTGCGGGGATGAAGGACGCGCTTGTGCATGCGCAGAAGGAGCTGTATGACTGCGGCGTCCGCGGCCGTTTCACGGCGGAGGAGAACCTGCACCTGACGCTGGCCTTCATCGGGGAGGTCCCGGACGCGCAGCCTGTCCTTGACGCGCTGTCCGGTCTGTCTTTCGAGCCGTTTGAGCTGAGCCTGCAGGGGATAGGCTGCTTCGGTGATCTCTGGTGGGCGGGTCTCAAAGGATCCGCGTCCCTGGAGTCGCTGGCCCGAAAGGTCCGCCGCGCGCTCGCGGAGCGGGAGATCCCCTTTGACCGGAAACGCTTTTCTCCGCACATCACGCTGATCCGCAAGGCCTCCGGGAAGCTGCCCGGGATTTTGCTCCGGCCGGCCTCGATGACTGTGAGCGCCGTCTCGCTGATGCGCTCGGACCGCGGGAAGAAGGGCATGATCTATACCGAACTCGGCGCAGTCGAAGCGCAGAGGCTGATCGACGTCTGAACCGAAAAAAGCCGGGGCTGTGAGGGATCCATTTTTTCACAGCTCCGGCTTTTCGTTTGCCTTGACCCGCGCAAGGCACATGGTGTATATTGATCATATAGTGAATGAAAGGAGCGCGAGTATGGACATTCAGCTCAGACAGGATATCGACCGTTTCGTGGCGGAACACGAGGCGGCTGTTTTCAGAGATATCGCAAGACTCGTCGCGATCAACAGCGTCGAGGGCGAGCCTCTGCCCGGCAAGCCTTTCGGCGAAGGGCCGGCCCGGGCGCTGGCGGAGGGCCTGAAAATCGCGCAGGAGCTCGGGCTCGACGCCGTCAACTGTGACAATTACATCGGCTACGCCCAGATCGGGGAAGGGGAGGACTACCTCGCCACGATCACGCACCTCGACGTCGTTCCCGTCGGCGAGGGATGGAAGGAGGACCCCTTCACCATGCGCGAGCGCGAGGGCTGGATCATCGGCCGCGGCGTCATGGACGACAAGGGGCCGAGCGTGCTGTGCCTCTATGCGCTCAAATACCTCAAGGATCAAAAGATCCCGCTGCGCTGGCCCGTGCGCGCGCTGCTCGGCGCCAACGAAGAAACCGGCATGGGCGACGTGGAGTACTACCTCGCCAACTACAAGGCGCCGCTTTTCTGCTTCAGCCCGGACGCGAACTTCCCGCTTTGCAACGGCGAAAAGGGCATCACCCGCGGCCGCATGATCGCCAGGGTGCCGCTGGAGAACATCGTTGACATCCGAGGCGGCTTCGTCTCCAATGCCATCCCCGACAAGGCCGAGGCCCGGATCCGCGCGGACAGGGTCGAGCCTGTGCCGGGCGTCACGGTCGAGCGGGAGGAAACCGGGCTCTGGCATCTGACGGCGGCCGGCGTCGGCGGCCATGCCTCCCTGCCGGAGGGTACGGTCAACGCGATCGGCGTGCTGGTCCATGCGATCCTCGATCAGGGCCTTGCCGGGGAGCAGGAGGCCAAATTCCTGCGCGCCGTGGCGGATCTGACCGATCACAGCGACGGCAGCGGCGTGGGCGTTCAGGCCGATGACGGGCTCTTTAAGCCTCTGACCATCGTCGGCAGCATGATCGGCGTGGAAAACGGCCGCATGGTGCAGACCTATGACAGCCGCTTTCCGACCAATACCAGCGGCGAAAAGATCGCGTCCATCCTCCGCGCGCGCTACGGCGAGCTGCTGGAGGTCGAGACCGACCGCGAGGCGCCGCCCTTCTACATGAGCCTCGATAAGCCCGAGGTGCAGGTGTGCATCAAGGCCTACAACAGCATCACCGGCGAAAACGCGGAGCCCTACACCATCGGCGGCGGCACCTATGCCCGCGATTTCCCGAACGCGGTGTCCTTCGGCCCCGAGCATCCCGAGCGCCCGGCGCCCGATTTTGCCGGTCCGATCCACGGCGTGGACGAGGCGGCCAGCAAGGAATGGCTGCTGGAGGCGCTGAAGGTGTACATCCTGGCGCTGATCGAACTGCAGAAGCTGGATTTCTGAGCTGGAAGTCTTTCGCACGGCAAAGTGATAAAGAATCTGCGCCGCCCCTGCCCGCGAATTATGAAATCTGGACAATTTTTTCCCAAACGGAAAAAGAAGCTCAGATTCCATCTTGCCAGATTCCAAAGCTCTGTTGTATAATGCAATTTAAAGGGGAAATTCTTTAAACCGGCAAAGCGCCGGCGGATGTATATAATGTGGAAACACCTTATATATAGTTTTTCTTTCAAGGAGGAAAAAGTATGAGTAGGACCACCAAGCGCTTCCTGTCCATCCTGCTCGCTGCGGCGATGATCCTTTCTCTCGGGATCACCGGCTGGGCTATTGACGACGACATCGCCATTAACCCGGATGTTATAGCTGCAGCGGAGGAGCAGACGGCCGGCCGCACGGTCAGCGGTACGGAACTCGAACTGGAAGAGATCGACCCGAGTACCCTGAACGTACCCAAGCTCGGCGAGATCGAAAAGGACGACGAGATCGTTCTGGATGCGGAAGATCTGTTTGATCTGGATGAGGTCGTCCGTGTTTCGATCGTTCTGGATCGTCCCGCCACGCTTTCTGCGGGCTACAGCACCGAGAATATCGCGGCGAACAGAGCTGCCATGTCTTACCGCCAGACGCTGAGACAGCAGCAGGCCAGCGTAGAAGCGGCGATCGCTTCTGCCGGCGTTTCCATGAACGTCAAGTGGAATCTGACGCTGGCGGTCAATATCATCTCGGCCGAGGTTCGCGTCGGCGATATTGAGACCATCAAGGAGATTCCCGGCGTCGCGGATGTCTGGCTTGAGACCCGCTACGAGCCGCAGTTCGACGAGGTCAACACGGCCATCACCACCGAGCACATGGTCGGAGCCACCGCGGTCTGGAAGAACGGCTATACCGGCGCCGGCACCCGCGTGGCGATCATCGACACCGGCACCGACCAGGATCACCAGTCCTTCGACCCCGAAGCGCTCGAGTACGCCCTGGAAAAGGACGGCCTGACGCCCGATCTGCTGACCTGGGATGACATCAGCGCGGTCGCTTCCGAGCTGAACGTCCCGGTGACCGAGCAGGTCTACAAAAACACCAAGATCCCCTATGCCTACAACTACGTGGACGGCGGCTACGTCACCGACCACATGAGCGATACGCAGGAGGAGCACGGCTCCCACGTGTCCGGTATCGCGGCGGCCAACCGCTATGTAAAGATCAACGGTGAGTTCGTCGACGCGGCCGAGAACGTCTTTGCCGTCGGCGTTGCGCCCGATGCCCAGATCCTCACGATGAAGGTCTTCGGCAAGGGCGGCGGCGCCTATGACTCCGACTACATGACCGCCATCGAGGACGCCATCGTTCTCAACGCGGATTCCGTGAACCTGTCCCTGGGCTCCGGCTCTCCCGGCTTCACCTTCTCCAACGGCTATCAGGACGTCATGGACGGCCTGGTAGACAGCGGCACGGTCGTGGTCATGTCCGCCGGCAACTCCTATAACTGGGCGGACTTTATCCCCAATGATTATCCTTACCTCTACCTTGAGGATGTCTCCCTGCACACCGGCGGCTCTCCCGGCTCTTTCGTCAACAGCCTTGGTGTTGCCGCGGCTGAGAACGTCGGCACGGTTGCCGCGCCTCTGATCTTCAACGGAGATATGCCGGTCGCCTTCAATGAGAGTACGGATTACGGCAACGCTCCGATCAGCAGCATTGCCGGCACTTACGATTATATCCTGATCGACGGTCCCGGCGTTGACGACAACGCTCATGTCGGCCAGGAGGGCGACGCCTTCTTTGCCCTCGGAGCTGATGTCGTGAAGGGCAAAATCGCGCTGTGCTACCGCGGCACTTCCTCCTTCTTCGCCAAGGCCAACGCCGCCGCTGCGCAGGGCGCTGCCGCCGTCGTCATCATCAACAACACCGACGGCACCATCGGCATGAACCTGAGCGGCTACGAGTACACCGTGCCCGTGATCTCCTTCCTGAAGGCGGACGGCGACGCTGTCAAGGCCGCGTCTGAAAAGGTCACCGATGACAACGGCAACGTGTACTACACCGGCAAGGTGGAAGTCACCGCCGATGCCCAGGCGATCATTTCCACGGAGCGCAAAGACGCCAACATCACCCAGTTCAGCTCCTGGGGCGTTCCCGGCTCCCTGATCATGAAGCCGGAGATCACCGCGCCCGGCGGCAGCATCTACTCGGTCTTCGGCAGCAACAAGCACCAGGACGGCACGGTTGCCGGCGGTTCCGACCAGTACGAGTACATGAGCGGCACCTCCATGGCGGCGCCTCATATCACCGGTATGGCGGCTCTGCTTGGCCAGTATGTCCGTGAAAACGATCTGGAAACGGTCATCGGCCTGAATGCCCGTACCATCATCAACTCCCTGCTGATGAGCACGGCCACCCCGATGATTGTCGACGGCGCTTACCTGCCCATTCTGCAGCAGGGCGCCGGCTTGGGCGACACCTACGCCGCCACGCAGGCCAAGTCCTACATCATGATGGGCAAGGACGCCACCGCCTCCTGGGCGGACGGCAAGGTCAAGGTCGAGCTCGGCCAGGACGCTGCCCGCAAAGGCGTTTACAGCTATTCCTTCTCTGTCAACAACTTCAGCGATACCGAGATGGTCTACGAGCTGGCCACCGATATGTTCACGCAGGGCCTTATCATCAATGAATGGTATAAGCCCTACGGCATCGATTTCGGCAGCGACCGTCTGGATACCGCGACCTGGGATCTGGCTGAATTCGGCGATTATTCCGTCAGCTTTGCCTTTGACCATCTGACACCCAATCCCCACGACGTCAACAAGGACGGCGTGACCGATCAGGCTGACGCTCAGGCGATCCTCGATTACCTGACCGGCAAGGTCGATGGCGAGACTCTGGATCTCAAGGCCGGCGAGATGGACGGCACCGAGGGCCTCAGCTCCTACGACGCCCAGCTCCTGCTGACCTGGGAGACCGAAGCCGGCGCCGACGATCTGATCGTCCCTGCCGGCAAGAGCGTGACGGTCACCGTTACCATCACCTTCAGCGACGACCTCAAGGAAACCCTGGATTATTACCTCAAGAACGGCGCCTGGATCGAAGGCTTCACCTATGTGACGCCCAAGACCACGAGCTTTGACGGCGAGATCCTCGGCGTCGAGCACTCCATCCCCATCCTGGGCTTCTACGGCAGCTTCACCGACGCTTCCATGTTCGACTGCGTCGACCCGATCTCCACTGCCTACGGCAGCCCCAAAGTCAGCTACACCGGCAACGATGTGACCAACTACCTGACGGTCAACTACGGCAAGGGCGACAGCATCTTCATGGGCAACCCCTACATCGTGGAGGAGACGTTCCCGGCTGACCGTCTGGCTGTCCGCTCCGACACCGAGCTGGTCAACTTCAAGTACAACCTCATCCGCAATGCCGCCACGACCGGCTGGCTGGCGCTCGACGCCGCCGGCGAACTGATCAAGAACGGCACCATGACCGGCAACGTCTTTGGCGCCTGGTACTATGTCAACGGCGCTGAATGGCGCGACATCGGCACGAAGACCGCCGCGATCGGCACCAACGCCGACAAGCTCGGCGTGAAGGAAGGCGAGTCCTTCACCATCGGCGAGTTTGCGGTTCCCGAGTACTACGGCATGATGCTCCACCCGGGTGAGAACGTCAACACGGTCACCCCGAATGAGATCATCGCGCTGTGCGACAGCGACGAGCTGGGCGACGGCGCCTTCCTCGGCTACACCTTCAAGGTGGACGATCAGACGCCGACCATCAGCAGCGTGGTCCTCAGTGAAGAGAAAGACAAGATCACGGTCACCGCAAAGGACGATAACTACATCGCCTATGTCGCGATCGTTGATTTGGCCGGCAATTCCATCGTGGGCGAGGCTCCTAAGCAGACTGAACCGGGCGAGGAAGTCACCGTTGAATTCGATATCGCCTCCCTCGGCCTGGATGGCGCTGTGGCCGCCTTCGTTGCCGACTATGCCGCCAACGAGGAAGCCAGCCTTGTCCGCATCAGCGGCGAGGGCCCCGTGGATGTCGACGTCACCTACACGGTCGAATACTACAAGCCGACCGACTCGCTGGTCGCCGGCAAGGATTACCTCATCGTTTCCGCCCAGACCGCCGGCACGGTCAGAGCCCTGACGGCCACGACCTCCGGCTTCCGGGTCTCCGCGACCGGCACGGCTGTAACGATTGAAAACGGCACGGTCGGCAGCTACACCGGTCTCTACATCGATGTGGAGAACGTGCCCGATACCCTCCGCTGGACGACGGCCTGGGATCAGTACAACTTCGGCCAGACCTTCCAGAGCGTGGCCAACGGCTCGTACATTTACATGCAGCAGAACAACCAGCCTGCCTGCTACAGCGCGGCGACTCCCTGGAACTACGAGAACAACCAGCTGACCTGCAACGGCTACTATGTCGACGGCAGCGGCAACGAGCTCAACGTCACCTTCACCTGGACCGGCAGCGCCTTCTACTGCAGCACCAGCGAAGCGACCACCAGCATCTACCTCTTTGAGAGAGTTGCGGAGAAGGTCACCGAGACGATCGAGATCGATCCCGACAATGCCTCCTCCGTCACCGTCTATCCCGAAGAGCTGACTCTGCTCGTGGGCGAGACGGCTGAGCTGAAGGCTACGGTCGAGCCTCTGGTCCTGGCTGACAAGAGCGTGACCTGGTCCTCCGAGGACGCGTCGGTCGCCACCGTCGATAAAAACGGCGTGGTCACCGCCGTCGCCAACGGCGAGACGAAGATCATCGCGACCTCCACTGTAACGCCCACCGTCTCCGGCTATGCGCTCGTCAGGGTGCCTGCCGGTATGGACGCCACCATCTATGCCCAGGTCGCCTTCAATGACGACGTCCAGTTCGCCGCCATCGACCTGAACGACATGAGCACCGAGAACCTCTCCGGTACCAATGTCTTCAGCTATTTCACCGGCGGCGCCCAGAGCGGCGGTTTCATCTACGGCAACGACACCGACAACGACTTCCACAGTTACAACGCCACGACCTATGCCTACGATTCCTTCTGGCACGATATCTATGAAGTGATCCCGGCTCCCTTCGCCATGCTCGACGGCGCGTCCATCCCGAGCTTCACCTACGTCGTCACCGACGCGGACGGTGTTGAAACCGAAGTGCCCTTTAAGGTCAATGTCGTCGGCGTCTGCCCGGCCGGATACCTCCTGTTCTACGATGAGGGCGGCATGGAAACCCTGAACGGCTTCCCCCTCACCGACAATGGCATCACGCCGATCGCGATCACGTTCGCCGGCATCGGCCAGAACAAGGACGGCACGCTCTACATGAGCTACTACGTGCTGGATAAGTCCGGCGCTCTGTATGTCCTCTATGTTGACATCCTGGTCAAGAATGGTGAGATCAGTTACGGCCTGGGCGGCGGCAACCTGGGCACGATCCAGGGCTTCACGGTCGGTGAGGATACGACGGCCTACTCCATGGCCTACACTCGCGGCATCACCGGCAATGAAGGTGTGCTCATCGCCGACAGCACCTCCGGCTCCATCTACTATGTCGCCATCGACTACAGCGCCAGCCCCTATCTGGCTCCCGCCGAACTGGTCGGCGTCGTCAAGGGTGCGACCAACCTGTCCACGCTGTATGACAATTACTATGACGCATTCGGCGACATTGGCAAGTTCCCGCTTACTCTTTCCAGCAGCGGCAGCAGCGCCATTGACGCTTACCGTACGGGCTCCGTGCGTGACAGCGTCCCGATGATTTTTGAGAATCTGCCCATCCAGGCCATCAGCTTCAGCACGGATGAGATCATCGAAGAGCCGGTGAGCGACGATATCGTGATCGGTGACGACGGCGAAGACGACGACATCATCGTTGTCGGCGGCCTCGATGCCATCCGCAACATTCAGCCTCGCGGCAATGTGGAGCTGCTCAAGGCCGGCGAGCTGGTGAATCCCACCTACGAGGAAGACGGTTATGTGGAGATCGCCATCACCACGCCGGACGCGGCGGAGGAATCCGACGGCTTCTACAACGGCTTTGCGACCCTGACCTACGATCCCGAGGCGCTGACCTTCCAGTCGCTGACTCCGAATGAGGCGCTGACGATCACCTCCTTCACGGTCGATGAAGAAGCGGGCCTGATCAAGTTTGCCTATGCGAGCGTCGAGCCGGTTGCGGCCGGCCCGGTAGCGAACGTCAAGTTCTCCGCCCCGGAGAAGGGCACGATCGTCACCGCGACCACGCTGGAGGCCAACGATGATCTGGATGTCGGCGAAGAGACCGAGATCCGCCTCGGCGAAGGCTTCAAGATCACCATCGAGGACTACACGGAGGGCAAGGCGGTTTACACCGACATCGACGAGCAGTCCCTCTTCAGCGGCGAAGTCACCTTCACCATCGAGTCCGACAAGGCCGTCCTGGTCGCCGTCAGAAAGACGGCCGAGGACGAAGAGAGCTTTGTGGTCGTCCCCTGCAAAGATGATAACGGTAAGCACAGCTTCACCATCACGGTCGAAGAGGATACCACCGTGGCACTGGTCCTCAAGGGCGACGCGGACCTCGACGGCATCGTCAAGCCGACCGACGGCACGATGATCAAGCGTGCGGCGCTGAAGACCTACGAGTACGAAAGCGTCCTGCAGTTCTTCGTTTCCGACATCAATGGCGACGGCACCCTGAAGCCCACGGAGGGCACCATGGTCAGCCGTGCCGCCATGAACACCTACGAACTCCCCTGGTAAAACGTTAATACTTATGTTTGGAACTCTCAGTGGGCGAAAAGCCCACTGAGAGTCCTCATGAGTTTTATCGTATAATTATCAAAAACGAGGTATGATTGAATGAAAGCAATGCGGAAATTTCTTTCCCTCGCCCTGACGCTTGCGATGGTCCTCAGCTTCTTCTCCGGCGTCAGTGTCGCCTCTGCCGAGGACGGCGCGTTCTCCCTCAGCGCGGTGATCGAAAACGGACAGGTTCGCCTGGACATCATCGCCAACGAAGAACTGAAAGCTGTTGCCGGCGTCCAGTTTGACATTCATCGTCCCGACGGCGTTGATATGCCGTCCGAGGACGATGACGAAGCCTACGTTCCCTATAAGTCTTTCGGCATCATTGTCAGCCCGGAAGGCGTTTACTCTGACACCAACAAAGCGGCAGGCGTTACCATTCCGGCCGGCGCCGTTTTCCTGTCGGTCTATTTCCCTGACGTCTGCGACAACAACTATTCCATTGAGGTCGTGGATATGCAGGACGCCGATTTCACCGGCGCCTTTGCAGACCTGATCGGACAGACGGCCAGCGTGTCGCTGGATACGCACGAGTACGGCGAGCCGAGCTACAAGTGGGCCGACGACAACAGCAGCGTGACGGCCAGCCGCGTCTGCGCCAAGAACGACAAGCACGTCGACTCCGAGACCGTGACTCCTACGGTCACCACCACGAAGGAAGCCACCTGCGAAGCTGCGGGCGAGGCGACCTACACCGCGACCTTCACCAATCCTGCTTTCACCGCCCAGACCAAGACGGCGGAAGTCCCGGCTCTCGGCCATGCCTATGGCGAACCGACCTATGAGTGGGCGGAAGACAACAGCAGCGTGACGGCCAAATCCGTCTGCGCAAACGACGCGAGCCATGTGATCGAAGAGACCGCGAAGACGACCAGCGAAGTCACGAAGGAAGCCACCTGTGAGGAAGCGGGCGAGGCGACCTATACCGCGACCTTCAAAAACGAAGCCTTCGAGACCCAGACCAAGACCGCTCCCGTGCCGGCTCTTGGCCATGCCTACGGCGAGCCCGAGTACACCTGGGCTGACGACAACAGCGAAGTGACCGCGAAGACAGTCTGCGCGAACGACGCGACTCACGTGATCGAAGAGACCGTGAAGACGACCAGCGAAGTCACGAAGCAGCCCACCTGCGAGGAAAAGGGCGAGACGACCTTCACCGCGACCTTCACCGACGAGCACTTCAAAGCCCAGACCAAGACCGTCGCCGACATTGACCCGATCGGCCACAAGTATGGTGCGCCCGAGTACACCTGGGCGGACGACAACAGCGAAGTGACCGCGAAGATGGTCTGCGAGAACGATCCGACCCACATTGTGGAAGAGACTGTGAAGACCACGGTCGAGACCTCCAAGGAAGCCACCTGCGAGGAAGCAGGTGAGGCGACCTATACCGCGACCTTCAAAAACGAAGCCTTTGAGACCCAGACCAAGACCGCTCCCGTGCCGGCTCTTGGCCATGCCTACGGCGAGCCTGAGTACACCTGGGCCGACGACAACAGCGAAGTGACCGCGAAGACGGTCTGCGCAAACGACGCGACTCACGTGATCGAAGAGACCGTGAAGACGACCAGCGAAGTCACGAAGCAGCCCACCTGCGAGGAAAAGGGCGAGACGACCTTCACCGCGACCTTCACCGACGAGCACTTCAAAGCCCAGACCAAGACCGTTGCCGACATCGATCCGATCGGCCATAAGTACGGCGCGCCGACTTACGAGTGGGCGGACGACAACAGCGAAGTGACCGCGAAGATGGTCTGCGAGAATGATCCGACCCACGTCGTGGAAGAGACCGTGAAGACGACCAGCGAGACTACGAAGAAAGCCACCTGCGAGGAAGCGGGCGAGGCGATCTATACCGCGACCTTCAAAAACGAAGCCTTCGAGACCCAGACCAAGACCGCTCCCGTGCCGGCTCTGGGCCATGCCTACGGCGAGCCTGAGTACACCTGGTCCGACGACAACAGCGAAGTGACCGCGAAGACGGTCTGCGCAAACGACGCGACTCACGTGATCGAACAGACCGTGAAGACCGAGGCCAAGGTCACGAAGGAAGCCACCTGCGAAGACAAGGGCGAGACGACATACACCGCGACCTTTACTGACGAGCACTTCAAAGCCCAGACCAAGACCGTCGCCGATATCGACGCGCTCGGCCATGACTATGAAGAGCCCAAGTACGAGTGGACGGAGGACTTCAGCAGCGTGAAGGCCACCACCGTCTGCAAGAGAGACGCCAGCCACACCGTCGAAGAGACTGTGAGCACGAGCTATGCGGTCGTCACCGAGCCGACGCTGAGCGAGGACGGTCTGGGCCGCTACACCGCGACCTTCACGAAGGAGCCCTTCACCGTTCAGACCAAGGACGAAGCCATTCCCAAGCTCGGCCAGCTGATCACCGTGACGAATTATGCCAACGGCAGCAAGTGCATCGATGCTGAGGGCAGAGAGCTTGGCGGCGAGAACCTCTACTACGGCGAGGTCACCTTCACCGTTGAATCCAATGAAAACGACTACGCGATCGCTGTCTTCCTCAAGGAAGGCGACACCCTGACCAGACTGACCTGCACGACCGCCGAGGGCGTCCACAGCTTCACCATCACTGTCAAGGAGCCCACCGAGATCGTTCTCGGCTACAAGGGCGACGCTGACCTGGACGGCTTCGTGAAGACGACGGACGGCACGATGATCAAGCGCATCGCCCTGAAGAGCTACACGATCGAGGATCCGAACGCCGATCTGAAGGCGCTGCTCTGCGACCTCAACGGCGACGGCGCGATCAAGCCGACGGAAGGCACGATGACCAGCCGCGAAGCCATGAACAATTTCCAGATCGACTGGTAAAAAACCGGTTGACAGAACCCAAGATGCTGTGTTAAAGTGAAATGGATTTAGTAAATATGCTTTACCCAATCTTATGTCAACAAGACACAGCATGTTAAAAGGAGAGAGCAAAAATGAAAGCTATGAAGAGAATCCTGGCTCTTACGATGACGCTCGCCATGGTGGCCGTGCTTGTCATGGCTATGCCCGCGGCTTATGCGGAAGCCGGCATCACGGCGTCTGTTTCCGGTGAAGGCCCCCTCACCATCAGCGTTGCGGTGACGGATGAAGTCAAGGCTGCGGCCGGTATCGAGATCCTGATCACCCCGCCCAGCGGCTTCACCTATGTCGAGGAGAGCGAGACCGCTTACTCCGGCTTTGAAGTGATGGCCAACGGCGAAGCTGGCGACTTCTATATCGACAACACCAAGTCCAGCGGTATCGACATCCCCGCCGGTTCCACCATCCTGACCGTCCAGTACACCATCCCCGAGGGTCTTGAGCCGAACGACTACATCTTCAACATCACCATCGGTGCTACGGGTGACGCCGTGGAGTTCGGAGCACTGGATATCGAGGGCGCTGCTGCTTCCGCGACCTACACCGTTGAAAAGCCCGAACCGGAGCCCACCCCGTCTGAGCCCGTCCCGTCTGAGACCACTCCGGCTGAGACTACTCCGGCTGAGACCACTCCGGCTGAGACTACTCCGGCTGAGACCACTCCGGCTGAGACTACTCCGGCTGAGACCACTCCGGCTGAGACTACTCCGGCTACGGCCACTCCCGCACCCACTGCCACTCCGAAGCCGGTCAATCCCAACAACCCGACCACCGGCGATGAGAGCAATCTGACTCTCTATGTCGTGATCATGTTCGCGACTCTGGCTCTCGGCGCGGTGACCTTCGTTGTGATCCGCAAGGGCAGCAAGGCCTGATCCAATGCATAACTGAAAAGATCCACCCTTCGGGGTGGATCTTTTTTGTCTTGACATATACCCCCAGGGGGTATATGATGAGGCCGAAAAGGAGATGATCCTATGGCGGACTGCTGCGGTCACCGCATCAAGAAACGCAGCGAGGAGGAATATCGCTCGCTGACCAACCGTCTCAGCCGCATCGAAGGCCAGATCCGCGGCATCCGCGGCATGCTCGAGCGCGACGCCTACTGCCCGGAGATCCTGGCGCAGGCGGCGGCGGCCAACGCGGCGCTCAGCGCCTTCAGCCGCGAGCTGCTGTCGAGCCATATCCGCAGCTGCGTGGCGGAGGATATCCGCGCGGAGAAGGACGGCGCGGTCGAGGAACTGATCGAGATCCTGCAGAAGCTGATGCGCTGAGTGAAATGGAGAAAACAAGACGATGAAACAATACAATGTGACCGGGATGAGCTGCGCGGCCTGCTCGGCCCGGGTGGAAAAGGCGGTCAGCGCCGTGCCCGGCGTGAGCGCCTGCGCGGTGAGCCTGCTGACCAATTCCATGGGCGTGGAGGGCACGGCCGAGCCCTCCGCGATCATTGCCGCGGTCGAGGCCGCGGGCTACGGCGCCTCGGAAAAGGGCGCGGAGGCGCGCCGCGATGTTCGCGCGCAGGAGGAAGCGCTTGAGGACCGGGAAACGCCGCGGCTGAAGCGCCGGCTGATCGCCTCGATCGGTTTTTTGCTGGTGCTGATGTATATTTCCATGGGCCACCACATGTGGAGCTGGCCGCTGCCTGCTTTCCTCGCGCAGGACCATGTGGCGATGGGCCTGGCGCAGCTGCTGCTGGCGGCGATCGTGATGGTCATCAACCAGAAGTTCTTTATCAGCGGCTTCAAGGGCCTGCTGCATCGCGCGCCCAATATGGATACCCTGGTGGCCCTGGGCTCGGCGGCGGCTTTCGTCTACAGCGTATACGCGCTCTTTGCCATGAGCGCTGCGCAGGTAAGCGGCGGCTCTGAGGCTGCCGCGCCCTGGATGAACGAGTTTTATTTCGAGTCTGCGGCGATGATCCTGACGCTCATCACCGTCGGCAAGATGCTCGAGGCCCGCGCCAAGGGCAAAACGACCGACGCGCTCAAGGGCCTGATGAAGCTCGCGCCGGAGACGGCCACCGTCGTACGCGGCGGCGAGGAGATCGTCGTGCCGGTCGCGGAGATCGGCCGGGGCGAGGAATTCCTCGTGCGCCCGGGCGAGCATATCCCGGTGGACGGGATCGTGCGCGAGGGCAGCAGCGCGGTGGATGAATCCGCGCTGACCGGCGAGAGCATCCCGGTGGACAAGGCGGTTGGGGACACGGTGTCCGCAGCGACAGTCAACCAGCAGGGCTTCCTGCGCTGCGAGGCCACCCGCGTCGGCGAGGACACCACGCTCAGCCAGATCATCCGCATGGTCAGCGACGCGGCAGCGACCAAGGCGCCGATCGCCAAGGTCGCGGACAAGGTGTCGGGCGTGTTTGTGCCGGTCGTGATCGGCATCGCGCTCGTGACGACGCTCGTCTGGCTGCTGCTCGGCAGAGAGCTCGGCTTTGCGCTCGCGCGCGGCATTTCCGTGCTGGTCATCAGCTGTCCCTGCGCCCTCGGCCTTGCCACACCCGTGGCGATCATGGTCGGCAGCGGCGTCGGCGCCAAACAGGGCGTGCTGTTCAAAACCGCCGCCTCACTCGAATCCGCCGGACGGATCGAGATCGTCGCGCTGGACAAGACCGGCACCGTCACCGCAGGTAAGCCGCGGGTCACCGATCTGCTGCCCGCCGGGGGCGAGAGCGAGGAGAGCTTCCTGCGTCTGGCCGCGGCCCTCGAGAGCCGAAGCGAGCATCCGCTGGCCCGCGCCGTGATGGATCTGGCGGCCGAACGCCGCATTGAGGCGCCGGAGGCCCAGGACTTCCGCGCGCTGCCCGGCCATGGGCTCAGCGCCGTGCTGGGCGGGCGGCAGCTGCTCGGCGGCAGCCTGCGTTATATCAGCAGCGTGGCTGCGATCCCGCCGGAGGCGGTGAAAGCCGCCGAGGCGCTGGCCGCCGAGGGAAAAACGCCGCTCTGCTTTGCTGAGGACGGGGTCTACCGCGGCTGCATCGCCGTGGCGGATACCATCAAGCCAGAAAGCCCGGAGGCCGTGCGTCAGCTGAAAGCCATGGGCATCCGCGTTGTTATGTTAACCGGCGACAATGAACGCACGGCGCGGGCCATCGGCGCGCAGGCCGGCGTGGACGAGGTGATCGCGGGTGTCCTGCCCGACGGGAAGGAGAGCGTGATCCGCCGCCTCGCGGCCGAGGGAAAGGTCTGCATGGTGGGCGACGGCATCAACGATGCGCCGGCGCTGACGAGGGCCGATCTCGGCGTCGCCATCGGCGCGGGCACGGACGTGGCGCTGGACGCGGCGGATGTGGTGCTGGTCAACAGCAGCCTCGGCGACGTGCCGGCGGCGATCCGCCTGGGACGTGCGGTGCTGCGAAATATCCATGAAAACCTCTTCTGGGCCTTCTTCTACAACAGCATCGGCATCCCGATCGCGGCGGGCGTATTCAGCGGGCTTGGCCTGACGCTCAGTCCCATGCTGGGCGCGGCGGCCATGAGTCTGTCGAGCTTCTGCGTGGTGTCGAACGCGCTGCGTCTGAATCTGCTGGATATCCACGATCCGCACAGGGACCGTATGAAAAAGAAAAAAGAGAATCACAATAAACGCAAGGAGGAAGAACCGATGACAAAAACCATGAAGATCGAGGGCATGATGTGCAAGCACTGCGAGGCCCGCGTCAAGAAGGCGCTGGAGGCTGTCGAGGGCGTGGAGCTGGCCGAGGTCAGCCACGAGGCCGGCACGGCGGTCGTCACGCTGAAGGCTCCGGTCGATGACAGCGTGCTGAAGGCCGCGGTCGAGGCGCAGGATTACCCGGTGCTGGGCATCGAGTAAAAACGGCTGTGATGAAAAGCGGAAGGGGAGACCCTTCCGCTTTTCATTGTTCACAAAATTGTCTTGAAGCGCAAAGTCCGCCTATGATACAATCGAAGGCAATGAAAAGAGGTCGCGAAACGGCTTATGAAAAGCATCTATCTTCGAAATTTCATGGCGACGGCGATCCTGGTCACCGTCTGCTTTCTGATCATCAGCCTCGCCTTCGTCGGCATCGGGCGACAGTACCTCATCAGCGAGTACCAGGAAAAGATGGATACCTGCGCGCTGGAGGTCTCGCGGATTGCGGCGGCGGTATCGCGCAGCGAGAAGCTGTCGAGCTGGTCGCTGAGCATGAATCTGAGCGCCCTGTCCAACAGCACCGGCAACCATATTTTCGTCACCGACAGCGAGGGCCTGATCGTCTCCTGCTCTGACCGCTCGATGCGCTGCGACCATCTGGGCAGGCACGTGAGCGGCGCCTTCTTCGATACGCTGACGCAGGAGGGGCAGAATAAAGCAATCAGCAGCCTTGACGGGATTTACGGCAGCGGCCGCTATGTGGCCGCGCGGGAGATCCGCGGGCAGGACAAGAGCCTGCTGGGCTATGTCTTCGTCAGCAGCGCCGTGGACAACATGCTGGGCGCCTGGCGCACCTTCCTGGGCATTTCGGCCGGGGTCGGCCTCGCGGTGTTCGCGCTCGCGCTGCTGATGAGTCTCTTCTTCTCCAAGCGCATGGCGCGGCCGCTGGACGACATGGCCGAGGCCTCCCGCAAATTTGCGCGCGGCGATTTTTCCGTGCGTGTCAAGCAGGAGGACGATCCGACCGACGAGATGGGCGCGCTGATCGAATCCTTCAATAAGATGGCCGATTCGCTGGAGAGCGCCGAGGCCCGGCGCAGCGAGTTCATCGCCAACATTTCCCACGAGCTGCGCACGCCCATGACCACCATCGCCGGCTTTGCCGACGGCATCCTCGACGGGACCATCCCGCGCGAGGAGGAGGACAAATACCTCCGCTCCATCCGCGACGAGACCCGCCGCCTGAGCCGTCTTGTGCGGGAGATGCTGGACCTGTCGCAGATGCGCAGCCGGGCTTCCGATCCGGCACGGCGCACGGTCTTCGATCTGACAGAGCTGATCTGCCAGACGATGCTGTCCTTTGAGGACCGCGCCTCCAAAAAGCACCTGGACGTGGATCCGCAGCTGCCGGACGATCCGATCATGGTCACGGCGGACAAGGACGCGATCACGCAGGTCATTTACAACCTGATCGACAACGCCGTGAAGTTTGCCCGCGCGGGCAGCTGCATCGTGATCAAGCTATATAAAGAAAACGGCAAGGCCTATGTCTCGGTCAGGGACGAGGGCGAGACGATCCCGCCGGAGGATCTGCCCTTTATCTTTGACCGTTTCCACAAGTCCGACCGCTCGCGCAGCCTGGATAAGGACGGCGTCGGCTTAGGGCTCTATCTGGTCAAATCCATCATCAACAGCCATGACGAGGATATCGCGGTCAAGAGCGAAAACGGCGTGACGGAGTTCGTGTTCACGCTGAGTCTGGCACAGTAAAGGGAATGGGGAAAAGCAATGAGCAAAGAAAACTGGTATCAGAGCGACGGCTGGTATGAGCCGCTGCAGCGGCCGGAGACGCCTGCCGCCGCGCCCGAAAAGAAGAAAAAGAAGACCTGGCCCTGGATCCTGGGCGTCCTTCTGCTGTCGCTGGCGATCGTCATCGGCCTGTCGGTGGCGCTGCGCGAGTCGGAGCCGGAGGAGGTCAGCCTGCCGGAATTCCACCTGCCGCACGGCGCCGAGCGCGGCGATACGGACGACGGCAGCGGCGATTCCGGGAGCAGCAAGAACCGAAAGCCGAGCATTCGGGAATACTTCGACGCGCTCTATCCCACCGAGGATACCGAGGTCGTCAGAGTCAATATTCCGCGCGGCAAGGCAGAGGGAGATTTCCGGATGGAGCTCAGCACTGCACAGGGTGAGGAGCTGACGCTGCAGGAGCTCTATGAGCGCTGCTCACCCTCCGTGGTCGGCATTTCCGCCTACACCCTGGGGAAGATCGGATACGGCTGGGGCAGCGGCGTGATTTTGAGCGAGGACGGCCTGATCATTACCAACACCCATGTCGTCGCCGGCGCGGACAGCGCCACGGTCACGCTCTATGACAACAGGGAATTTGAAGCGGTGCTCATCGGTGCCGACAGCATCAGCGATATCGCGGTGCTGAAGATCGAGGCCACCGGCCTGCCCGCCGCCGAATTCGGCGACAGCGCGGCGCTCACGGTCGGCCAGCCTGTGGCCGCCATCGGCAACCCGCTGGGCGAGGAATTCCGCATGACCTTGACCGACGGCATCATCTCGGCCATTTCGCGCGACGTCAACTACAAGGGCCGCAGCATGACCCTGATGCAGACCAACGCCGCGCTCAACGAGGGCAATTCCGGCGGCCCGCTGTTCAACCGCTACGGCCAGGTCATCGGCATCACCAACATGAAAATGATGTCCAGCGTGTCGAGCATCGAGGGCATCGGCTTTGCCATCCCCAGCAGCACCGTGCTCAGCATGGTCAACGGCATCCTGCAGGAGGGCAAGGTCGTCGGCCGCGCCTCCATCGGCATCACGATCGGGCCCATCCCCGAGAGCGCCATGCAGGACTACGATCTGCCCGAGGGCCTGTATATCGTTTCGGTCAGTCCCGGCTCGGACGCCGAGGCCCAGGGCCTGAAAACCGGCGACATCCTGCTGACGGTCAACGGCCAGCCCGTCAAGGAGACCAAGCAGGTGGCGGAGATCAAGGATCAGTACGGCGTGGGCGACAAGCTGTATTTCCGCATCTGGCGCGACGGCAAGATCTTCGAGGTCGCGGTCGCCCTGGTCGATACCAACGATGTCTACGGCTGAGAAAAGCATAAAAAACCTTCGGGCTTCATGGAAGCCCGAAGGTTTTTTCGCTTTCACTTACCGGCACAAAAAGCAGTGCCACTCCTCCTCGCAGAAGTGTTCCTCCACGGTAAAGCCGTTTTTCTCCAGCGCGGCGCGCACCTCGTCCTGCCGGCCCTCGATGATGCCGGAACAGATAAAATGACCGCCCTCGGCCATGAAGTCCCGCACGAAGGCCGAGAGGGGAATGATCACGTCGGAGACGATGTTGGCCAGCACCAGCCCGTAATCGCTGCCGAGCTCTTTGCGCAGGCCGCGGTCGGAGAGGATATCCCCGGCGTAGACCTGAAAGCGCTCCGCGCCGATGCCGTTGAGCGCGGCGTTGGCCATCGCCACGTCCGGCGCCTTGGGGTCGATGTCGCAGCCGACGCAGCGCTCAGCGCCCAGCACCAGCGCGCCGATGCCGAGGATCCCGCTGCCGCAGCCGAGATCGAGCACACGCAGATCCGGCGCGGCAAAGCGCTCGAGCGCCGCCAGGCACATGCGCGTGGTGGCGTGGCTGCCGGTGCCGAAGATCAGTCCCGGATCGAGCCGCAGCGGCACCCGTCCATCGGCGGGAACCTCCTCCCACTCCGGCACGACGACCAGCTTCTCGCCCACCTCGATGGGCTTATAGTACTCGCGCCAGTTGTTTTCCCAGTCGCTGTCGGCGACATAGGAGATGCTGATGGCGGGATAGGCTTCGCGCATCGCCTTCAGGATGCCGCGGCCGCCCTCATCGTCGGCCAGGTAGCATTTGATGCGGCTGACGCCGGCGAACTTCTCCTCCAGCTCCTTGTCCACATAATCCCAGTATTGATGATTGTTTTCCAGAAACTCCTGGAAATCGGCCTCGTTTTCGATCACAAAGCCCTCCGCGCCCAGGGCGGCGAGCGCCTCACAGCGCGCGTCGATCTCCTCGGCCGGGGTGTCCAGACATACTTCGATCCAGCGCATGGCAAGTTCCTCCCACATTGATGGCGCCATTGTACCGCATCCGGCGCCGTCTGTCAAAAAGAAAAGGCCCGTCGTATGACGGGCCTTCCGTATCGGTTTATTTACTGCTGGCGTCCAGCCAGGCAGAGACCTTTTCTTCCTTGAGGCCGAGGCCCTTGGACAGGAAAGTGGCGGCTTCGTTGAAATTCATCGAGCGCAGGCGCTCAAAGTTCGTGATCTTGCGCGCCTGGATATTGTCGCCGAGGTTGCGGCCTTCCATATAGCCGCACTCATAGCACATCCAGGCCTCATACTTGCGGTGGTTGTCGAGAACCATCTCTGCGCCGCAGCGGGGGCATTTCATGATTGGATTCCTCCCAGATGCCGCTTCAGGGCGGCGGTTATTTGTACAAATATAACTATAGCACTTTGTCAAAAAATTTACAAGCCCTTTTGTGCGATTTCTGCCTTTCCCGGAAAAATAGACTTGAGAAAAAGTGGAAAAGGATATATATTATAAAATGAGGTGATATCGGTGCGCATTCCCATTTTATATGAGGATGAAAGGCTGCTCGTCTGTGTCAAACCGGCTGGCCTGCTCTCCGAGCGCGGCGGCCTGCCGGAGCTGCTGGAGCAGCAGTGCGGCGGCCGGGTCTATCCCGTGCATCGCCTCGACCGGGACGTCGGCGGCGTGATGGTCTATGCCCGCAGCCGCGAGACGGCGGCCGCCCTCTCGGCGCTGATCACCGCCCGGCGCATGCAAAAGGAATACCTCGCCGTCGTCGAAGGAAAACCGGAGGCGGAAAGCGCAGAACTCCGCGATCTGCTGTATCACGATGCGGCGAAAAACAAAAGCTATGTCGTGCAGAGGGAGCGCAAGGGCGTCAAGCGCGCCGCGCTGAGCTATCGGCTGCTGGAAAGCGAAGAGACGGAGCAGGGAAGGCTGAGCCTGCTGCGCATCCGCCTTCACACCGGACGCAGCCACCAGATCCGCGTGCAGTTTGCCTCCCGGAAGCTGCCGCTGGCCGGAGATGCGCGCTACGGCAGCCGCCTGCGCGGCGGCATCGCGCTCTGGGCGGTCTCCCTGTGTTTTCCCGATCCGGAGTCCGGCGTCGAACGCCGGTTTTCTGCAGCGCCTCCCGGCGAATGGCCCTGGGATCTGTTTGGTTTACATCATATCATATAAACGGAGGAAACAGGCTTGAATATCGGTAATCTCATTACACTGCTGGGCGGTGTGGCGCTGTTCCTGTTCGGCATGTCGCTGATGGGCGACGGCCTGAAAAAGGTGGCCGGCAACAAGATGGAACTGGTGCTGTACCGTCTGTCCAGCACACCGCTGCGCGGCGTACTGCTCGGAACCGGCGTGACTGCCATTATCCAATCCTCTTCGGCGACCTCGGCCATGGTGGTCGGCTTTGTCAACTCCGGCATGATGAAGCTGCCGCAGGCCATTTCGGTGATCGAGGGCGCCCTGATCGGCACCAGCGTCACCGGCTGGATCCTGTGTCTTTCCATGCTGCAGGGCGCGGGCTGGGTATCGCTGCTGTCGGCTTCCACGCTTGCCGCGCTGGTGGCTGTGGGCGGCATCCTGCTGCGGATGTTCTCCAAGAAGCAGACCCGCCGCCACGTGGGCGATATCATGCTGGGCTTCGCGGTGCTGATGTTCGGCATGCAGACGATGAGCGGCGCGGTGGAACCGCTGAAGGAGAGCCCGGGCTTCATCGAACTGATGACCAGCTTCTCCAACCCGCTGATCGGCATCCTGGTCGGCGCGGTGTTTACGGCGATCCTGCAGAGCGCCTCGGCCGCCGTCGGTATCCTGCAGGCGCTGAGCATGACCGGCGCCATCAGCTTTGCGGTCGCCTGGCCGATGATCCTCGGTATCGGCGTCGGCTCGTCCGTGCCTGTGCTGCTGTCCGCCATCGGTGCCAAGTCCGACGGCCGCCGTGCTTCGCTGTTCTATCTGCTGATCGAGCTGGTTTCGGCGATCATGTTTGCCGTGATATACTACGGCGCGGACGCGCTGTTCTCTCTCGGTGTCGGCAAGATTGTGATGAATCCTGTTTCGATCGCCGCGGTCAACAGCGGCTGGCGCGTGTTGAGTGTTGTGCTGCTGCTGCCATTCAACAAGGCGATGGTCGCATTGACCGGACGGATGGTCCGCCCCAGCGAGGCCGAGACCATTGCCAACGCTTCCCTCGACCGGCTGGACGAGCGCTTTCTTGCGCATCCGCCGCTGGCTGTGGAGCAGAGCCGCCTGACCACCAACGATATGCTGGAGACCTCGCGCCAGAATCTGATGGAAGCGCTCTCTCTGCTGGGCAATTTCAGCGAGGCCGCTTTTGCGGAGGTCGAGGCGCGCGAGGATCGCATCGACCAGTATGAGGACAAGATCGGCAGCTATCTGATGAAGCTGAACATGATGGAGCTCAACCGCTCGCAGAACGCCGAGGTCTCGAAGATCCTGCATACGCTCAGCGACTTCGAGCGTGTTGGCGACCATGCGATGAACCTGGCGGAGACCGCGCGCGAGATCCACGAGAAAAAGATCCACTTTTCCGCAGACGGCCAGCGCGAGCTGGACGTGCTGCAGGAGGCGGTCTACGAGATCCTGCGCCTGTCCTTCAACGCCTTTTCCGCCAACGATATCAGCCAGGCCTACCGCGTCGAGCCGCTGGAGGAGCATATTGACGACCTCTGCGACGAGATCAAGATGCACCACGTGGAGCGCCTGCAGATCGGCGAATGCTCGATCGAGCTCGGCTTCGTGTATAACGACCTGCTGACGAACCTGGAGCGCGTGGCCGACCACTGCTCCAACGTGGCCATCGCGGTCATCGAGATGGAGGAGAACGCCTACGACGCGCACGACTACGTGATCCGTCTGCGCGAGCAGCGCGCCCACCACTTTGACACCTACTACAGCGAATACTGCGAAAAATACGCAATTTGAGAAAAGAACAAGCACCCGGCCGGAGAGTTCTCCGACCGGGTGCTTTTTTGCGCCTTACAGCCCGAAATCTAGTCCGTACGGCCAGCCGTTGAGGCCGCCGAGGTCGCAGACACGGGTGTAGCCGAGCTCAACGAGCGTCAGCGCCGCACGGAAGCTGCGCGCCCCGCTGCGGCAATAGAGCAGCACCGGCGTATCGAAGTCCGGGATGCGCTCCGCCGCGCTCTCGCCGTCGATCGTGCCGAGCGGGTAAAGCTCCGCGCCGGCGGCGTGCCCGGCCTCGTATTCCTCCTCCTCGCGCACATCGAAGAAGCAGATTTGAGGTTCCTTTTCCAGCAATTCATGCGCCTCGCGGAACGAGATCTTTCGGTAAGCAGCGTCCATCCCTGATCCTCCGTCGTCTGTTTTTCTTCAGTATAACACAGTCAGAACAGGGGAGCAAGCGCCCCGGCGATCAGCGCCGAGAACAGCGCGCTGCAGAGCCGCCCGAGAGTATGCCGCCGCAGGGACAGCTCGCTGTCGGCAAAGAGTGCCGCCGTCTGGCAGTGAACCGACAGCCCGCCCCATCCGAGGACCGCCGCGGCGAGGGAGAGATGCGCCGGGCTCGGGTCCAGTCCGCGCATCGCACCGACCGCGCTGCCGATTTCGAACAGGCCGCAGACGAGCGCGCGCCGCTCCTGTGTGCGGATGCCGAGCAGGGGAAAAAGTCCCCAGCTTTCCAGCAGTCCCAGCAGCACCGAAAAGCACACCACGAAGCCGCAGACCGTCAGCACGGCGCTCACGGCCTGCCGCACCGCCGCAGGAAAGGCTGCGGCGAAGGGCTCGCCCGCCTTCGGCTCGACGGGCCGGCTGTCACCGCCGGGCCGGGAAAACAGCAGCCCTGTCAGAACGGCCGCCGCGGCATGCGCCGCATAGAGCAGAAAACCGGAGCGCGCCGAGCCGAAAACGCCGACGCCCACCGCGCCGACCAGAAAGGCCGGACCGGAGTTGTTGACGAAAAGCAGCAGGCGCTCCGCCTCGTCCCGGTCGATCTCCCGCTGCGCCAGCAGCTCCGCCACGCAGGCGGCGCCCATCGGATAGCCACCAAGCAGGCCCACCGGCAGCGCGGTCAGTCCCGCGCCGGACACGCCGAAGAGCCGCCCGGCCAGCGGGGAGAGCCGCCGCCCGATCCTGCGGGGCACGCCGAGACGGCTGAGCAGGATCGAGAGTACGAAAAAAGGGAACAGCGAGGGCAGGATCGTCCCGGCACAGACGGCGAGCGCCGCGCGGGCCGAATCCATCACCGCAGCGCCTGAAAAACACAGCGCGAGCATGGCGGCGCCCACCGCAGCTGCCGTCAGTTTTTCTTTCAAGTCTCAACTTCCCCCCTTGTCCGGTATCAAGTTATGGCAGGGAACATAAAAATAGACTGTGCAGGGAGGCGAGAGTTTGAAGAAGATCAAGGGACTGTGCGAGGATCTGGCCGAGCGGCTGGAGCTGCCGCAGGAGGCAGTCGGCGATGCGGTGCGGCTGACGGCGGTGGGCGACCGGCGGCTGCTGATCGAAAACCACTGCGGCCTGCTCGCCTACGGCACGGAGGAGATCCGCGTCAGCACCGGGCGGGGCCAGATTGTCCTGCGCGGAACAGAGCTCGGCATGCGCGCGATGAACCGCGCGGAGCTGCTGATCACCGGGCGGCTGCAGAGCCTTGCGTGGGAGTAGAACATGGCAAGAGTGGAAGAAAACATCCGCGGCCTCGTGCGCGCGGAGATTCGCGGGCCGGAGCCGGAAAAGCTGCTCAACGCCTGCCTGGCGGAAAACCTGCCGCTGATCCGGCCGGAGAGCGTGGACCGATGGACGCTGCGCCTTGGGGTCTACGAGGGCGATCTGCAGCGTCTGGAGGAACTGGCCGCGAAATGCGGCTGCGAACTGCGTCTGCTTTCCCGGCGCGGCGGCAGCCGCGTGGGAAAGCTGCTGCTGCGGCGTTTCGGACTGCTGCTGGCGGCCTTTGCCGCCCTGGCGCTGCTGCTCAGCGCCTCGCTCTTCGTGTGGGAGATCCGCCCGGTCGGCGCGGAGGAAATCAGCCGGGGCGAGCTGCTGCGCGCGCTGGAGGAGAGCGGCCTGCGCATCGGCTGCTTCTGGCCGGCGCTTGACGCAGACGCGCTGCGCGACCGGATGCTGCTGCGCGAGCCGCGCCTGGCCTGGCTTGCGGTCAATATCCACGGCTCTGTGGCTGAGGTGCGTCTGCTCCCGCGAGCGGAAAAGCCGGAGATCCCGCAGGATGGCGGGGCGGCGGATCTGCGCGCCTGCCGGGCGGGCGTTGTGCGGAATGTCTCTGCGCGCAGCGGGCAGGTGCTGGTGCAGCCCGGCCAGGCCGTGACCGCGGGGGAGCTCCTCGTCAGCGGCAGCGTGGAGAGCATCACCGCCGCGCCGCGCCGGGTGCGCGCGCAGGGCGAGGTCTGGGCCGATACCTGGTATGAGCTGACAGCCGTTTGCCCGCCGCCGCAGGGCAAGGAGAGCGGAAAGGCGGGAGCACGGAGACGGCTGGCGCTGAAAATCGGCGGAAAACGGATCAATTTTTATCAAAACGGTGGAAAAACTATTGACGGCTGTGATAAAATCGTGCATGAATATAATTTGGGGATCGAGGGTCTTTTCCGCCTGCCGCTGAGCATTGTCCGGGAAGAACTGCGGCCCTATCGGGCGAAGGAGCTCAGCCGGGACCCCGCCGAGGAGATCGGGCAGCGAATGCTTGCCTCGCTTGCCGAGCACATCGAGGGCGAGATCGTTTCTTCCAGCCTCTCCACAGCGCAAGTCGACGGCATGACCGTCGTCACGCTGCGCGCGCAATGCCGGGAGGATATCGCGCAAACGGTTGACATAACACAATAACGATACCAACACAAAAGAGGATTTCCTATGATAGAAAAAACGATTGAAGTGGAACGGATGGAGCATGTGATCCAGGTCTTCGGCTCCTTCGACCAGAACCTGCGCATCATCGAGCAGGAGCTGAGCGTCAAGGTGCTCGACCGGGACGACAAGATCCACATCTGCGGCGAGGCCGAAAACGTGATGCTGGCGGAGAAGGCCATCAACGGCCTGCTGACGCTGGCTGCGCGCGGCGAGGCGATCGACGCGCAGAACGTGCGCTACATCCTCAAGCTCGTCAGCGAGGGCAAGGAGAGCAAGATCCAGGAGCTGGCGGGGGACGTGATCTGCATCACGGCCAAGGGCAAGCCCATCAAGCCCAAGACCCTCGGCCAGCGGGACTACTGCGAGGCCATCCGCGAAAACACCGTCACCCTCGGCATCGGTCCGGCCGGCACCGGCAAGACCTATCTGGCCGTGGCGGCGGCCGTGGCGGCCTTCCGCGCCGAGGAGGTCAACCGCATCATCCTCACGCGCCCGGCCGTGGAAGCCGGCGAGCGCCTAGGCTTCCTGCCCGGCGACCTGCAGAGCAAGGTCGACCCGTACCTGCGCCCGCTGTACGACGCGCTGTTCGACATGCTCGGCGCCGACACCTATCAGAAATACCTGGAGCGCGGCAACATCGAGGTCGCGCCGCTGGCCTACATGCGCGGCCGCACGCTTGACGACAGCTTCATCATCCTTGACGAGGCGCAGAACACCTCCCGCGAGCAGATGAAAATGTTCCTGACGCGCATCGGCTTCGGATCCAAGGTCGTCATCACCGGCGATATCACGCAGATCGACCTGCCCGAGGACAAGGTCAGCGGTCTGAAGGTGGCCATGCGGGTGCTCGAGGGCATCGACGACATCGCGATCTGCACCCTCACCGGCGCGGACGTGGTGCGCCACCGCCTGGTGCAGAAGATCATCGAGGCCTATGAGGACTACGACAAAAAGCACCCGTCGTCCGAGACACCGCAGCCGAAAAAGCTGCCGCCGAAAAAATATAAAAGAGGGTGAGCGCCATGGATTATGAGATCTACGTCAGCCGAGAGAAACGCAATCTCGGGCACAATAACTCCGCCGCGCTGATCAAAAAGGCCGCGGCCATGGCCCTGCGCGCCGAGGGCGTGGAACAGGCGATCATCAGCGTTATGTTAACCGACGATGAGGGCATCCGCAGCGTCAACCGCGAGTTTCGCGGCGTGGACCGCGCCACCGACGTGCTGAGCTTCCCGCTCAACGAGCTGACGCCGGGCGCCTTCGACCCCGCCGACTGCGAAACCGATCCCGAGACCGGCGCCGTGCTGCTGGGAGACATGATGATCTCGGTGCCGCGCTGCGCCGAGCAGGGAGAGGACTTCGGCCACGGCTACGAGCGGGAGATCATGTATCTGACCGTGCACTCGGTGCTTCATCTGCTGGGCTACGACCATGTGGATGAGGGCGAAATGAAACAGCAGATGCGAGCCAGAGAAAAAGAAATCATGGGAGATAAAGACTGATATGGAACAGACAAAATCGGCAATGATCACGATCTGCGGCCGCCCGAACGTGGGCAAATCCACGCTGACCAACGCCCTCGTGGGCGAGAAGATCGCCATCGTGTCCAACAAGCCGCAGACCACCCGCAACCGCATCACCGGCATCGTCAGCCGCGGCAGCACCCAGTTCGTGCTGCTCGACACGCCGGGCTTCCACAAGCCGCGCACGAAGCTGGGCGACTATATGGTGGGCGTCGTGCGCGAGAGCGTGGCCGACGTGGACGGCGTGCTGCTGCTGGTCGAGCCCGTAGCCGCCGTCGGCCCGCAGGAGGAGGCGCTGCTGGAGCACCTGCGCGAGAGCGGCGCGCCGGTCATCCTGGTCATCAACAAGATCGACACCGTCGAGCGTACGCGCCTGCTGGAGGTCATCGCCGCCTATGCGCCGCTGTATGACTTTGAGGCCGTCATCCCCGTGTCCGCCAGGACCGGCGAGGGCCTGGACGAGCTGCTGGACGAGATGGAGAAGTTTGCCGCCGAGGGGCCGCACTTCTTCCCGGACGACATGATCACCGACCAGCCGGAGCGCCAGATCTGCGCGGAGCTGCTGCGCGAAAAGCTGCTGCAGTGCCTCGACAAGGAGATCCCGCACGGCACGGCCGTGGAGCTGACCCGCTTTACCGAGCGCGAGGACGGCGTTGTGGAGCTGGAGGCGACGATCTACTGCGAAAAGGACAGCCACAAGGGCATCATCATCGGCAAAAAAGGTGCGATGCTGAAGAAGATCGGAGAGCTGGCCCGGCAGGACATGGAGGAATTCCTCGGCACGAAGGTCTATCTGCAGACCTGGGTCAAGGTCAAGGAGAACTGGCGCGATTCCGTCGGCCTGCTGCGCAACTTCGGCTTTACAAACGACTAATTCTTTCCACTCGTAATCCCCGCAGCGCTGCAAATACTAAGCCCAGAGGTGATCGCAATGAACGCCGATGGGATCTGGTACAGCTTTTTCGATACCGGCGATCCGTTCTGCTATCTGCTGGCCAAGCGCCTGGAGGAACAGGAGCGGCGGGATGATGCGGAAAAGCCGAAGAAAGCGCGCGAAGGGGAAGGGGACACGCCCCGTCCCTTAGATTGATAGTTTACATAATTCGTTAACAACACAAAACGGAGCACCTTTGGTTTACATAATATGTTTCAATCGACAAAAGCACTGGTCCTGCGCGAGGTGCGCTACAAGGAGGCCGACCGGATCCTGACCCTGCTGACCGACACGGACGGCAAGATCACGGCCAAGGCCCGCGGCGCGCTGCGCAAATCGAGCCGCACGGGCGCCGCGACCCAGCAGCTGACCTGGGCGGATATGACCCTGTTTGGCAACCGCGGCAAATGGACGGTCAACGAGGCGAGCGTGATCGAGGGCTTCGACGGACTTCGCACGGATCTGGAGGCCTTCGCGCTGGGCGCGTATTTTGCCGAGTGCCTGGAGGCGCTCGCCGTCGAGGATCAGCCGGACGCGGAGCTGCTGCAGCTCGGGCTGAACTCGCTTTATGCGCTCAGTCACCAATTATGCGCGCCGGAGAAAATCAAGGCCGCCTTTGAGCTGCGGCTGATGAGCCTGGCCGGCTACGAGCCGGATCTGACGGCCTGCGCCGCCTGCGGCAGAGAGCCGGAGCGGCCGCTTCTGAGTCTGCAGGACGGGCGCGTCTATTGCACGGCCTGCCCGCACGGCGGCGATACGCTGCCGCTCTGTCCGGATTCGCTCGCGGCGATGCGCTATATCCTCTCCGCCCCGGCCAAGAAGCTCTTTTCCTTCTCAATCGAGGGCGAGGCGGCGGACAGGCTATCCTGGGCGGCGGAGGCTTTTCTGCTGCGCCAGACCGAGCGAAGGTTCGGAACTTTGGAGTATTACAAACAGGTACGGATGAAATAAAGGGTACATATCATGAGCTTTTTTGAAAAATCCTTACAGACGCTGGAATTGCCCGCGGTGCTGGAGATGCTGGCGCGCGAGGCGGTGAGCGAGAGCGCCAAGGAGCTGGCGCTCGGCCTGACGCCCTCTGGTGACCTGGCCGAGGTGCGCCATCGCCTGGCCGAGACGGGCGCCGCCAAGACGATGATGATCGTGCGCGGCAGCCCCTCCTTCTCGGGCGTGAAGGACGTGCGCCCCTCGCTCTCGCGCGCGGATCTGGGCGGCTCGCTCAATACCCGGGAGCTGCTGGACATCGCCCGCGTGCTGCAGGCCGCGCGGCTGGTAAACGCCTACCTCGGCGACAAGCACGAGGACAAGACGCCCATTGACTATCTCTTTTATTCCCTGCACGCCAACAAGTTCCTGGAGGAGAAGATCAACACCTCCATCATCGGCGACGACGAGATCGCCGACGGCGCGAGCCCGGAGCTGGCGAACATCCGCCGCCAGATGCGCGCGGCCTCCGCGCGGGCGCGCGACGCGCTGCAGAAGATCCTCTCCTCGCCGTCCTATGCCAAGGCCCTGCAGGAGCCCATCATCACCATGCGCTCCGACCGCTTCGTCGTGCCCGTCAAAGCCGACCACAAGGGCGCGGTGCCGGGACTCGTGCATGACATCTCCGCCTCCGGCGCGACGCTGTTCATCGAACCGATGGCTGCCGTGAAGGCCAACAACGAGCTGCGGGAGCTGGCCGCCAAGGAGCGGCTGGAAATCGAACGCATCCTCGCCGAGCTCTCGGCCGACTGCGCCGAGCACCGCGTGGACATCACCTCGGACTATGAGGTGCTGGTGCGGCTCGACCTCATTTTTGCCAAGGCCAAGCTCTCCTACAAGCTCGACTGCGGCGAGGCGAGCCTCGACACCGAGGGCATCGTCCTGCGCCGCGCGCGGCACCCGCTGCTCGACCAGTCAAAGGCCGTGCCCATCGACCTCGAGCTCGGCGGCGCCTTCGATACGCTGGTCATTACTGGCCCGAATACCGGCGGCAAGACTGTTTCGCTCAAGACGATCGGGCTGCTGGCCGCGATGAACCAGTGCGGCCTGCACATCCCGGCCGCCGACGGCAGCGCCCTGCCGGTCTTCAGCCACATCCTCGCCGATATCGGCGACGAGCAGAGCATCGAGCAGAGCCTGTCCACCTTCTCGGCGCACATGACCAACATCGTGAACATATTATCCGAGTGTGACGAGCGCTCGCTGCTGCTGTTCGACGAGCTCGGCGCCGGCACCGATCCCACCGAGGGCGCGGCGCTGGCCATCGCGATCATCGAGTACGCGCGGCAGAAGGGCGCCGTCATCGCCGCGACGACCCACTATGCGGAGCTGAAGGTCTACGCGACCAACGAGCCGGGCGTGCAGAACGCCTCCTGCGAGTTTGACGTGGAGACCCTGCGCCCGACCTACCGGCTGCTCGTCGGCATCCCCGGCAAATCCAACGCCTTTGCCATCTCCCGCCGCCTCGGGCTGGGGGAGGACATCATCGACGAGGCCAAGCGCCGCGTCAACACCGAGAGCGCCAGCTTTGAGGCGACGATCGAGAAGCTGGAGCAGACGCGTCTGCTGCTGGAAAAGGACCGCGACGAGGCGGCCAGAAAGCTGCGCGAGGCGGAGGAAAACGCCAAAAAGTCCGCCTTTATGCGCGCCGAGCTGGAGGTGCGGCTCGAAAAAGCCGACCAGAAGGCACGCCGCGAGGCAGAGCGCGTGCTGCAGGAGGCGCGCGCCGCCGCAGAGGAGACCTTTGCCGAGCTCGACGAGATGCGCCGCCGCTCCAACGAGGAAGAGGACGCGCAGCGCATCAATGAGGCGCGAAGCGCCCTGCGCCGCCGCCTGAACCTCGCCGAGGAGAGCCTGCGTCCCGCCGCGCCCACCGCGCCGCAGGAGCAAAGAAAGTCCTCCCGCGAGATCCGCGTCGGCGACCGGGTGGAGATCAAGGCCATGGGCGTCAAGGCCGATGTGACGGCGATCTCTCCGGATCGTGTGCTGAGCCTGCGCGCCGGCATCATGAACGTCACCGCGCGCGAGGACGAGGTGCTGCTGCTCGAGGGCGAGCAGGCGCCGGACAAAAAGGCGATCTCGACCAAAAGCAGCCAGCAGCTGCGCATGATCAGCATCGAGCCGCAGGTCGACCTGCGCGGCATGGAGGTCTCGGAGGCACTGCTCGTCGCCGAGCGCTATCTCGACAGCGCCGTGATGGCCAAGCTCAGCCAGGTGACGATCATCCACGGCAAGGGCACCGGCGCACTGCGAAACGCCGTGCAGCAGATGCTGCGGCGGAACAAGTCGGTCAAATCCTTCCGCCTGGGTCGTTACGGCGAAGGAGAGACCGGCGTGACCGTGGTCGAACTGAAATAAAAACATGGCCGGCGACTGGCAAATCATGTGAAAAACAACGAAACGGTCGAAATCAGTTGACGATTGGGCGATTCTTTGATAAATTATATAAGCGCAGACTGCATATCTCAGTATAGAAGTGAGGAGTGGCGAGCATGATATCCAAAGAGGTAGTCATCAACAATCAGGTAGGTCTTCACGCCAGACCCGCGACCTTCTTCATTCAGAAGGCCAACGAGTTCAAGAGCAGCATTTGGGTCGAGAAGGAAGATCGCCGCGTCAATGCCAAGAGCCTGCTGGGCGTTCTGTCCCTGGGCATCGTGAAGGGCACGGCTGTCACCATCATTGCCGACGGCGCGGACGAGGAAGAGGCCATCAAGACCCTGAGCGATCTGATTGATTCCGATTTCTCCGAGTAATCCCATATAGGTTACGAATGAGGGGCGTGTATGTTCAATACACGCCCCTTAGGTTATCCCCAAAAGTGTTTTCAATACCCTAAGGAGACGGTTATGCTCGAAACGCTGAGCGACAAGGCCAACCGGCTGCCGCTGCTGCCGGGCGTGTACATCATGCTCGACGCGCACGGCGAGGTCATCTATGTCGGCAAGGCCAAAAAACTGAAAAACCGCGTCAGCAGCTACTTCCACGGCGAGCACCTGCCCAAGGTGGCCGCCATGGTGGAGAAGGTGGCGGACTTCAACGTCATTGTCGCCGGGAGCGAATTTGAGGCGCTGGTGCTGGAAAATTCGCTCATCAAGCGCCACAAGCCGCACTACAACATCCTGCTCAAGGACGACAAGGGCTATCCCTTCATCCGCCTGGACATGCGGGAGGAATACCCGCGGATGAGCGTCGTCAGCCGCGCGGGAAAGGACGGAGCGCGCTATTACGGGCCCTTCGGCGGCCGCAGCCAGAGCTTCGGCATCATCGGCGCCATCAGCAAGGCCCTGCTGCTGCCCGACTGCAGCCGCAAGTTTCCCCGCGATATCGGCAGGGAGCGCCCCTGCCTCAACTACCACATGGGCAGCTGCGCCGGCTGGTGCCTCGCGGACAGCTCCGCCGAGGACTACCGCCGCGGCATGCATCAGGCGGCGCTGATCCTCGAGGGAAAGAGCGCTGAGCTGATCGACGATCTGAAAAAGCAGATGGAGCAGGCGGCGGAGGAGCTGCGCTTTGAGCGTGCCGCCGAGCTGCGCGACCGTCTGCGGGCGATCGAGGGGCTGTCCAACCGCCAGCGCGTCATTGCCACCGCCTTTGCCGACACCGACGCCGTCGGCTTCTGCCGCGGCGCGAAAAGCTGCTTTACCGTGCTGCACTTCGTCGACGGCAACCTCGTCGGCAAGGACGTCGAGATGATGGACGAGCCGCTCGAGGAGGACAGCGAGGCGGTGTCCGGACTCGTGCGGCAGTATTTCACCGCACACCGCGGCGGCTGGCCGAAGACGATCCTGCTGCCCTGTGAGATCGAGGACCGCGAGGATCTGGAGGAGCTGCTGAGCGAGACGGCCGGACGGCGCATTTACATCGAAACGCCGAAGCGCGGCGAGCGGATGCGCCTGATCGAGAGCGCGGCGCTCAACGCCCGCGAGGAGATCCAGCGGCGCACCACCGCCGCCCAGCGCCGCTCCAAGACCCTCGAGTGGCTGCAGAAGGCGCTGGAGCTCGAACGCTTCCCGGAGCGGATCGAGGCCTTCGATATCTCCAACCTCGGCGACACCGGCATCGTGGCCGGCATGACCGTGCATGTGGACGGCAAGCCGAAGAAAAAGGACTACCGGCGCTTTCGCATCCGCGATCTTGCGCAGCAGGACGACTATGCGAGCATGTACCAGGCCGTCTCCCGCCGCTTTCAGCACTATCTGGACGGGGACGAGAAGTTTTCTCCGCTGCCGGACCTGCTGCTCATCGACGGCGGCGACCGGCACGCGGAAAAGGCCGTGGAGGCGCTGCGCGACCTGGGCCTGAGCCTGCCGGTGTTCGGCATGGTCAAGGACGATCGCCACCGCACCCGCGCGCTCATCACGCCCGAAGGGCGGGAGATCGGCATCCAGGGCAACCAGGCCGTCTTCGCCCTGATCGGCAATATCCAGGAGGAGACGCACCGCTATTCCATCGAATACCAGCGCTCCCTGCGGCAGGAGGCCTACGGCTCCAGCCTCGACAAGATCCCGGGCGTCGGCGCCAAGCGCCGCGACGAGCTGATCCGCAGCTTCAAATCCGTGCGCGCGATCCGGGAGGCGAGTGTGGAGCAGCTGCGCCTGGTGGTGCCGAAAAACACCGCGCAGGCGATCTATGACTATTACCACCAGGAGGGAGGCGAGGCACCGTGCGAGTCATCACCGGAAGCGCCCGCGGACGCAGACTGAAAACGCCCGAGACCTACGATATCCGCCCGACCACCGATAACGTCAAGGAAGCGGTGTTCAATATCATCCAGTTCGACGTGGAGGGCCGCCGGGTGCTCGACCTCTTTGCCGGCACCGGGCAGCTCGGCATCGAGGCGCTCAGCCGCGGCGCCGCGGAGACGGTGTTCGTCGACCGCGACCGCGAGGCCGTGAAGATCGTCAAAGAAAACCTGAAAGCCTGCTCCCTGCAGGCCGTTGTGCGGCAGGAGGACGCGCTGAGCGCTCTGCGCCGCGAGGAGAAATTCGACCTCATCTTCGTCGATCCGCCCTATGACGCCGGGCTCTACGGCCCGGTGCTGGAAACGATCAAATCAGTTGACAAGCTGACGGATGGTGGTATAATAATCTGCGAAGCGCGCAGCACCGAGCCGCTTCCCGACCTCGCCGCGCCCTACGGCAAGCGGAAGGAATACCGCTACGGCAAGGTCAAAATCGCTGTCTATTCGAAGGAGAGCGCGAGCCGATGAGTATCGCCATCTGCCCCGGCAGCTTTGACCCGATCACGCTGGGCCACCTGAATATCGTCCGCCGCACCTCGCGCATTTTCGACCAGGTCATTGTGCTGATCGCCGTCAATGCCGGCAAAACCAAGCCGATGTTCACCATCGAGGAGCGCGTCGACATGGTGCGCCGCGCCTGCGAGCGCTATCCGAACGTCATCGTCGACAGCTCGGACATCCTGCTGGCCGAGTATGCCAAGCGCTACGAGAACCCCGTGCTGGTCAAGGGCCTGCGCGCTGCCTCGGACTTTGAGTATGAGTTCCAGATGGACCTGGTCAACAAGCACATCAACCCGAAGCTGGAGACCATGTACCTCACCGCCAGCGGGAAATATACCTTCCTCAGCTCCTCGGTCGTCCGGGAAATGGCGGCCTACGGCGCCGACCTCACCGGCCTAGTGCCCATCGAGCTGAAGGCGGAGATCGAAGAGAAAGCCAAGACCTGGCGGAAATAAAAACAGGAAACAGCGTTCCGATTCCTCAGCGAAAGATCAACAGGAGGCAGAACCATGGAAAACAACAATGACATCATTGAACTGCTCGACATCCTCTATGGCATGATCACCGAGGCCTGGGGCGTGCCCCTCGGCAACGACAAGTGCATCATCGAGCGTGACAAGGCCGTTGAGATCATCAACGATATCAAGGCCAATCTGCCGACGGAGCTGGCCGAGGCCAAGCGCCTTGTCGCCGCAAGGGACGAGTTCATCGGCAACGCCAAGCGCGAGGCCGAGGCTCTGCGCAAGAGCGCCGAGGAGAAGGCCCGCCTGATGGTGGAGGAGCAGGAGATCGTCCGTGCCGCCCGCGCCCAGAGCGCGGAAATGATCGCTTCCGCCGAGGCCAAATCCCGGGAACTCCGCCGCGTCGCCAGCGACTATGTGGACCAGATGATGAGCCAGGCCGAACAGAGCATGTCGGACGCGCTGAGCGCCATCCGCAGCTCCCACAGCGCCTTCAGCAAGGCCGGCGGCAAAAAAGAATAAGCCGAATTTTTCAGATGCAGCCCCCGGCAGACCAGTTTCTTGTGTCTGCCGGGGGCTGCTTTTTCTATATCTTGTGGCGGGGAAAAATGAGAAAATAAGACATAAAAATGACAAAAAGTTTCACTTGCTTTTTGCCTGCCCGCCCCCTATAATTGAACTGCAAGTGGGTAAATGTGGAGCAAAATGGGGCACAAAGAGCGACGAATGGAGGGGCGGACATGACGGGCGAATACCAGCACTCGCTGGACAACAAGGGGAGACTGTTCATCCCTGCCAGACTCCGGGAAGAGCTGGGCGACGTGTTTTATCTCACCCTGTCCATGGATCGCTGCCTCTGCGCCTACAGCGCGGCCAACTGGCAGGCCTTTTCCGACAAGGTCAGCGCCATGCCCTATGTCAAGCAGCGCAAAATGCGCCCGCTCTTCGCCCACGCCGCCAAATGCGAGCTGGACAGCCAGGGCCGCGCGCTGATCCCGCAGAACCTGCGGGAATTTGCTGGCTTTGAAAAGAACGTGACGGTGGTCGGCTGCAACAACCACGCCGAGCTCTGGGACAGCGAGGCCTGGGCCGCGGTCTTTACGGAGGAAACGAAGCCCGAAAATATCGCCGCCGTCATGGAGGAGCTGGAATTTTGATGGCACAAGCGCGCCATGTGTCCGTGCTGCTGCACGAATGTATCGACAATCTAAATATCCGGCCGGACGGGATCTACCTGGACGGCACGCTCGGCCTGGGCGGCCATTCGTTTGAGATCGCCTCCCGGCTGACGACGGGGCGGCTCATCGGCATCGACCGGGACGAGACCGCCATCGAGCGCGCCGGCCGCCGCCTCGCCTGCTTCGGGGAGCGTGTGACCCTGGTGCACGGCAACTTCTCCGATGCGGCCGAGATCCTGACAGACCTCGGCATCGAGGCCGTGGACGGCATGCTTTTTGACCTCGGTGTGTCATCTCCTCAGCTGGATGAGACACAGCGGGGCTTTTCCTATATGGGGGATGCGCCGCTGGATATGCGCATGGACGCCGGGAGCAGCCTGACGGCCTGGGAGGTCGTCAACACCTGGCCGGAGGAGCGCCTCAACCGCATCTTGTGGGACTACGGCGAGGAACGCTATGCCCGCAGGATCACGCATGCGATCCTGGAGGCCCGGGCGGCAAAGCCCATCGAGACCACGCTCGAGCTCGTCGAGCTCATCAAGAGCGCCATGCCCGCCGCCGCGCTGCGCGAAAAGCAGCACCCGGCCAAGCGCACGTTTCAGGCGATCCGCATCGCCGTCAACGACGAGCTGGGCGAGGTGGAGCGGATGATGGCCACCGCGCCGGACCGGCTGAGAGTCGGCGGGAGGCTCTGCGTCATCAGCTTCCATTCCCTGGAGGACCGGATCGTAAAAAGCGGCATCGCCGCGCGGGAAAACGGCTGCACCTGTCCGCGCGAGGCGCCGATCTGCACCTGCGGCTTCGTGCGCACGCTCAAAAGCGTCACGCGCAAGCCCATTCTGCCAAGCGCGGAAGAAATAGAGACGAACCCCCGCTCGCGCAGCGCCAAGCTTCGTGTGGCGGAAAGGGTTTAAGAATGAAAAGACAAACTGCGAATCTGATGTTTCGCCTGATCTGCCTGCTGTTTTCGGCGGTGCTCGCGGTGGCGACGCTGCTGACCGGCATCGACCTGACCGCCGAAAGCGACCGCATCACGGCACGCCGCGCGGAGCTTAAGGCGCTGGAGGAGGAAAATGAAGGCCTCCGGGCCGAGGCCGCCTGCGCCGTGAGCCTGGAGGAGCTGGAGGACTACGCCCTGCATGTGCTGGGCATGCAGCCCTGCGAAAGCCGGCAGATCCAGATCATAGACATCGGGGGATAAAGAGGCTAATCCGATAAGCCGTGGAATATACATAGAACGAATGGTATTCTGCGGAGGGACTTATGCCTGAACAAACTGCCCACAGCGCGCCAAACCGCCGGATGCTGCGCCGCATCCTGGCGCTGATGGCGATTTTCGGCGTGGCGGCCTTTGTGCTGCTGATCCTGCGGCTCTACCGGCTGCAGATCACCGACCATGAGTATTACGAGGAGCTGGCGATCGGCCAGCAGCTGCGCGAGGCGCCCACGGTGATCGCGCGCGGCGGGATCTATGACCGGAAGGGGGAACCCCTGGCGCTCAGCGCTTCGGTGGAAAACGTCTTCCTCAGTCCGGCGGAGATCGACCAGAACGGCGAGGACCGGGCGCTGATCGCCCATGGCCTTGCGGAGATCCTGGACATCGACGAGGAGACGGTGCTCGAAAAGAGCAGGCAGACCGGCTCCTGGTATGTGACGGTCAAGCGGCGCGTGGAGCGCGAGGAGGCCGACGCGGTGCGCGCCTTCAAGCTGGAGCACGGCCTGCACGGCGTGCATCTCGAGCCGGACAGCCGCCGCTATTACCCGAATTCATCGCTTGCCTGCCATGTGATCGGCTTTGTCGGCACCGACAACACCGGTCTCGAAGGCATCGAGGCCATGTACGATCAGTCGCTGTCCGGCACCAGCGGCCGCACGCTGCGCCTGACGAACGCCTACGGCGCGGAGCTGCTGCTGAGCCGCTACGAGGATTTTGAATCCGGCGAGGACGGCTGCGACCTGGTGCTGACGCTTGATACAACGATCCAGTACTATGTGGAAAAGCATCTGAAGCAGGCCGTCGCGGACTACGACATTCAAAATGGCGCCGGCGCCATCGCCATGGATGTGAACACCGGCGCGATCCTCGCCATGGCCTCGCTCGACGGCTATGATCTGAACAATTTTCTTGCCGTCAGCCCCGAGGCGCAGGCCGTGATCGATACGGCCGCCACGCCCGAGGAGGCCGAGAAGCTGCTGCGGCAGGCGCAGGCGCGCCAGTGGCGCAACAAGGCTCTGTCCGACACCTACGAGCCCGGCTCCACCTTCAAGATCATCACGCTGTCGATGGCGCTGGACTCCGGCGCCGTGACGATGAACGACAGCTTCTACTGCGGCGGCAGCGTGCGCGTCACCGGCCGCACCAGCCCGATCCGCTGCTGGAAGGACGGGGGCCACGGCTCCCAGACCCTGACCCAGGCGGTGCAGCACTCCTGCAACGCGGCCTTTGTCAACATCGGCCTGCGCGTCGGCGCGGAGACCTTCTATAAGTACTGCGACGCCTTCGGCTTTCTGAAGCTGACCGGCAACCCGGACGAGAACCTGACGGCCAAGACCGGCATCGATCTGGCGGGGGAGAGCGGCAGCATCTGGTGGAGCGAGAATACCTTTTATTCGAAGAAAAATCTGTCGCAGCTGGCGGCGGCCTCCTTCGGCCAGACCTTTACGATCACGCCGCTGCAGCTTGTCACGGCGGTCAGCGCCTGCGTCAACGGCGGCACGCTGATGCAGCCTTACGTCGTGCAGCGCATCGTTGCCCCGGACGGCAGCACGCGCTATGAGCACGAGCCGACCGCCGTGCGCCGGGTCATCAGCGAGGAGACCTCGGCCAAGGTTCGCGGCATCCTGGAGCAGGTGGTGGGCGACCCCAAGGACGGCACCGGGCGCAACGCCGCTGTCGCGGGCTACCGCATCGGCGGCAAGACCGGTACCAGCGAGAAGGTCAGTCTCGAGGCACAGACCGGACAAAAGCAGTACATCGTCTCCTTCATCGGCGTGGCCCCGGCGGATGCGCCGCAGATCGCGATCCTGGTCTTCCTGGACACCCCGTCCAACGAGTCCGGCATCTATATCAGCGGCGGCCAGATGGCGGCTCCCGTGGTGGGTCACATGATGGCGGATATCCTGCCCTATCTCGGCGTGGAGCCGGAGCGGGAGGACGCAGCCGCAGCGGATGTCGCGGTGCCCGACCTGAGCGGCATGACGCCCGCAGAGGCCGCGGCGGAGCTCCGAAAAGCGGGGCTCGACAGCCGCCGCATCGGCGAGGGCGAACGCGTGACGGCGCAGCTGCCGCGCAGCGGCGTGACGATCGCCGCGGGCACGCAGATCATTTTGTATTATGACGCCTCCCCCTCGGAGGAGAGCGAGGAAATGCCCGATCTTTCCGGCCTGAGCTACAGCGAAGCGCGGGAACTCCTGTCCCGGCGCGGTCTGTATCTGCAGAGCTGGAGCCCGGTCAGCGACGCGGGCAGGCAGATCGTGGGCGGACAGAGTATCCCCGCGGGAACAAAGGTGGAACACGGCAGCATCGTTTCGGTCGCGCTTCTGAGCGCGGACGAGAGCATGCTGGGAAGGTATTAACAAGGTAAAAATTGATGAAACTGAGAGAACTTGTCAGGGACCTGGAGCTGCTCGGCGGCACGGCCGATCTGGATACCGAGATCGGCGGCGTGAGCTACGATTCCCGGAAAACGCAGCCGGGCGACCTGTTTGTCGCGGTGCGCGGCTTTGAAACCGACGGCCACCGCTATATCCCCGCCGCCATGGCGAAGGGCGCGGCAGCGGTCCTGTGCGAGGAAGCGCCCGCCGACGGCACGCCCTATCTGCTGGTCAGAGACTGTCGCCTCGGTCTTGCACTCACGAGCCGCGTCTGGTTCGGCGATCCCGCCTCGGAAATGACCGTCGTCGGCTTTACCGGCACCAGCGGAAAGACCAGCTCCACCACCATCCTCAAGCATCTGCTGGAGGAGACGCTCGGCGCGAAGGTCGGCCTCATCGGCACCAACGGCAACATGATCGGCCAGGAGCTGCTGCACACCGAGCACACCACGCCCGAAAGCTACGAGCTGCACAAGCTCTTTCGCCGCATGAGGGACGAGGGCTGCACCCACGTCGTGATGGAGGTGTCCTCCCACTCGCTCGCGCTCGAGCGCGTCGCCGGCATCACCTTTGACGTGGCGCTGTTCACCAATCTCTCGCAGGATCATCTCGACCTGCACGGAACGATGGAGGAATACGCTGCGGCCAAGAAAAAGATCTTTTCCCAGTGCCGCATCGGCTGCGTCAACCTCGACGACGAACGCGCAGGCTACATGATGCAGGGCGCGCCCTGCCCGGTCTTTACCTACTCCGCCGTGCGCAACGACGCCGACCTCACCGCCAAGGACATCCGTCTGACGGCCTCCGGCGTGCGCTTTGCGGCGGTGAGCGGGGGAGAGCTGGCGCTCACAAAGCTTGCCATCCCCGGTATGTTCTCGGTCTATAACGCGCTGAGCGTGCTGGCGGCGGGCCTCTGCCTCGGCATCCCGCTGGAATCCTGCGCCGCGGCGCTCGCCACGGCCAAAGGCGTGAAGGGCCGGATGGAATCCGTGCCGACCGACGGGGACTACAGCATCATCATCGACTATTCGCACAAGCCCGACGCGCTGGAAAAGGCGCTCAAGACCCTGCGGCCCGTGACGAAGGGGCGGCTGATCGTCCTCTTCGGCTGCGGCGGCGACCGCGACCGCAAAAAGCGCCCGCTGATGGGCGCGATCGCGGAGCAGAACGCCGATCTGACCATCGTCACCAGCGACAATCCCCGCACCGAGGATCCGCAGGCCATCATCGACGAGATCCTCACCGGCATGAAGGCCCGCCGCGGCAGCGTCAAGGTCATCTGCGACCGCGGTGACGCCATCCGCTGGGCCATCGACCAGGCCCGCGAGGGCGACGTGATCCTGCTGGCCGGCAAGGGCCATGAGGACTATCAGATCGTCGGCAAAGAGAAACACCACATGGACGAGAGAGAAATCGTTGCGGAGTATATAGAGAGAAGGACGCAAAAATGAATATGACCATGAAGCTGATCGCGTCTCTGATCATCGGCTTTTTGATTTCGAGCGCATTCGGCAAATACTATATCCCCTGGCTGCATAAGCAGAAGGCGGGCCAAAGCATCAAGGAAAACGGCCCCACCTGGCACGCCGCCAAGAGCGGCACGCCCACGATGGGCGGCGTGATGTTCATCCTCGCCGTGGCCGTCGTCGTGCTGACCGTCGGCTTTTCCAGCATGCTGGAGGGCAGCTTTGCCCATCTGTTCGTGCTGGTCTTCGCGCTGGTCTTCGGCGCGATCGGCATGCTCGACGACTGGGAGAAGATCAAGAACAAGCACAACACCGGCCTGTCGGCGCGAGCGAAATTCCTGCTGCAATTGGCGGCGGCGCTGGCCTTCGTCATCCTGATGCGAAACCTCGGCCTCGTCAACACCGTGCTTTATGTGCCCTTTACCGGCGGCACGATCCGCATGCCCGAGTGGCTCTACTTTGTCTTCGCCGCCTTCGTCATCGTCGGTACGGTCAACGCCGTCAACATCACCGACGGCGTGGACGGCCTTGCCACCGGCACCAGCCTGCCGGTCTGCCTGTTTTTCGTCTGCGTCACCTATGCCTGGGGCGAGCGCTTCCTGCCGCAGGGCATCTTCGCCTCGGCGCTGCTGGGCGGGCTGCTGGGCTTCCTTGTGTATAACTTCAACCCCGCCAAGGTCTTCATGGGCGACACCGGCTCACTCTTCCTCGGCGGCGCGGTCGCCGCGCTGTCCTTTGCCTACGACATGCCGCTGATTCTGATCTCCGTCGGCATCGTCTACATCCTGGAGACCCTGTCCGACATCATCCAGGTCGGCTATTTCAAGCTGACCAAGAAGCTCAAGGGCGAGGGCAGGCGCATCTTCCGCATGGCGCCGCTCCATCACCACCTCGAAATGGGCGGATGGACGGGAAACAAGTGGAAAGAAAAAGAACTTTTCTGCCTCTATACCGGCATATCTCTGGCCGCTGCGATCATATCCTTTTTGTGGGTCTATCGGCGCTTCTGATCGCTGCATGAAATCGGGGAGGTGGGAGCTTGCGAACCGACGGTGCCCGCCTCGCCGATTTTTCGTCTGCACCCGAAAACAATCGGCGCCGGGGCTTTGACTGGCCCTTTTTCCTGCTGGTGCTGCTGCTGCTCACGGTCGGTGTGGTGATGGTGCTCTCGGCGAGCTACCCACGCGCCTACTACGACCCCGGACATGTGACCGGCGGCCGCCCGGCCTACTATTTTGTGCGGCAGCTGCTGTTCGCCGCGCTGGGACTCGGCGCGCTGTGGCTGGCCTCGCGCTTTCCGATGGGCTTTTACCGGCGCTATGCCTTTCCCTTCCTGGGACTGACGGTGCTGCTCCTGCTGCTGGTGCCCTTTGTGGGCGTGCGTGCCAACGGCGCCAGGCGCTGGCTCGGGATCGGCGGACTGACGCTGCAGCCCTCGGAGCTGGCCAAGCTCGCCGTGATCCTCAGCTTTGCGGTGTTGATCTGCCGTTTTCGAGGCCGGATGCGGAGCTTTCGCTGGGGTGTGCTGCCCTTCGCGGGCATCCTCGCGGTGCTGATCGGCCTGCTGGTGCTCGAGCCGCATTTTTCCGCCTCGATCATCCTCATCGCCATCGCCGGAGCAATGCTCTTTCTCGGCGGGCTGGGCCTCGGCTGGTTTATCGCGGCCTTCACGGCGGCGGGCGCCGGCATCGGCGTGCTGCTGGCCTTTTTCCCCTATGCCTCCTCGCGCATCGTCACCTGGCGCGACCCCTTTTCCACGGCCTCCGATGAGGGCTATCAGATCGTCCAGTCCCTGTACACCATCGGCTCCGGCGGCCTGAGCGGGCTTGGGCTCGGCGGCAGCCGGCAGAAATTCCTGTATCTGCCGGAGGAGCACAACGACTTTATCTTCTCCGTGGTCTGCGAGGAGCTCGGTTTTCTCGGCGCTGCGCTGATCCTGCTGCTCTTTGCGCTGCTCATCCTGCGCGGCTACTGGATCGCCCTGCACTGCCGCGACCGCTTCAGCTGCCTCGTCTGCGCGGGCATCACGACGCTGCTTGCCATCCAGACCTTCCTGAACGTGGCGGTGGTGACGAATCTGCTGCCCTGCACCGGCATCTCCCTGCCCTTCTTCAGCTACGGGGGCACGGCGCTGCTGATCCAGCTGGGCGAAATGGGCATCGTGCTTTCCGCTTCCCGCGATCTGCTCGTATAGTCACTTGCGAAACTGCGTTTCACAAGTGAGAGACTCGCGTTTATCGCACGCGGCTTGCGGGAAACAAGCCGCGTTTGATCGACGCGAGGGCTCGCTCAGCTCGCCTCATGGTGTTTTTGCTATGGCAAAGCTACAGCAAAAACAAAATAGACGAAACCTTTTCCATGCTATCCTGTCAAAGAGAAAGGATGATAGCGGATGAAATTTGTACTCACCTGCGGCGGTACCGCCGGACATATCAACCCCGCCCTGGCTGTGGCCGGACGCCTGAAAGAGCTGATGCCCGAGAGCGAATTCCTGTTTCTCGGCGCGGAGGGCAAGATGGAGATGGAGCTCGTGCCCCGCGCGGGCTATGAGATCCGCGCCCTGCCCGTGACAAACGTCAGCCGCGGCAAAAGCCCGGCGGACGTGGCCCATAATCTGCAGACGCTGCACAATGTGAACCGCTCCGTGCGCATGACGCGGCAGATCCTGAAGGACTTTCAGCCTGACGCCGTGATCGGCACCGGCGGCTACGTCTGCTTCCCGGTGCTGATGGAGGCGGCGCATCTGCATATCCCGACGGCCGTGCACGAGAGCAACGCCGTCCCCGGCCTCACCACGAAGATGCTCGCCGGCACGGTGGACAGGATCATGGTGGGCTTCGAGGAAAGCCGCGCGCAGTATCACGATCCCGAGCGCGTCGTCGTCACCGGCACGCCGGTGCGCGGGGAATTCGACCGCTATACCCGCGAGGCTGCGCGTGCCCAGCTCGGAATCCCGGAGGGAAAGCCGCTGGTGGTGTCGGTCTGGGGGTCGCTCGGCTCCGGACACATGAACGGGAAACTGCTCGAGCTGCTGCCGCTGCTGCGCGGACAGAAGGACTTTCATCTGATCCATGCCGTCGGCAGCCGCGACTATGCCGAGTTCCGGGAAAAGCTCGCTGCGCTTGCGCTGGATCCCGCTGACTGCGGCGTGGAGATCCGCGAGTACATCTATGACATGCCCCGCGTAATGGCGGCGGCGGATCTGATCCTCTGCCGCGCGGGCGCCTCGACGCTGTCGGAACTGAGCTATATGGGCAAGCCCGCCATCCTGGTGCCTTCGCCCAACGTCACCAACCATCACCAGGAGCGAAACGCCCGCGTGCTCGAGCGCGCCGGCGGCGCGAAGGTATTGCTGGAGGGCGAATTTGACGCTGAGTCCCTGCTTGAGCTGATCCGTGCGCTGCTGGACGATCCGGCGCAGCTGCGGGAGATGTCCGCGGCGATGCGCTCGCTGGCCGTACCCGGCGCGACGGACAGGATCTGCTCTGAGATTTTGAGCCTGCTGCAGGCCTGATCCCTTTTCACACAAAATCCCCTCTGCGCATAGGATAGCCTGAATTCGATGCGCAGGGGGTATTTTTATGGAGTTCTGGCATATCCGCGGAGGAAAACGGCTGACAGGCGCCTGCCCGATCCAGGGCTCGAAGAACGCGTCGCTGCCGATCCTGGCGGCTTCGATCGTCTGCCCGGCCCGGACAGAACTGACGGAGGTGCCCCGGCTGCGGGACGTGGACGCGGCCCTGCGCATCCTGCGTCATCTGGGCTGCCGTGCCGAGCAGCAGGGGAACGCGGTCTACATAGACTCCGGCCTGTGCTCACGCAGCACGATCCCGCACGCGCTGATGGAGGAGATGCGCTCCTCGGTGATCTTCCTCGGCGCGCTGATCGCCCGCTGCGGCGAGGCGCGCATGAGCCTTCCGGGCGGATGTCAGCTCGGTAAGCGGCCCATCGACCTGCATCTGGCGGCGCTGCGCCAGCTCGGCGCGGAGATCGAACAGAACGGAGACGAGATCGTCTGCCGCGGCGGAAGACTGCGCGGCACGCGCATCGCCCTGCCTTTCCCCAGCGTCGGCGCGACGGAGAACGTGATGCTCGCGGCCTGTGCGGCGGAGGGAGAGACGACACTCTGCGGGGCGGCGAGGGAGCCGGAGATCACGGCGCTGCAGGATTACCTGTGCGCGATGGGCGCGCACATCCTCGGCGCGGGCACGGAACGCATTGTGATCGAGGGCATGGAGCCGACCGGGCGTGTCTGCGCCCGGATCCCGCCGGACCGCATCGTCGCGGCGACCATGGCCTGCGCCGCAGCCGCCACCGGCGGCGACGTGGAGCTGCGCGGCGTGGATGTGCAGCAATTTTCTGCCGTTGTCCACTTCCTAAATCGCGCAGGCTGTGATATAATATCCAGAAAGCGTTCGCTGCGCATCCTGGCGCCCAGCCGGCTGCGGGCGGTGGGGGAGATCCTCACGGCGCCCTTCCCCGGCTTTCCGACGGACGCGCAGCCTGTGTTGATGGCGGCGCTGCTGCGCTCCCGCGGCAAAACGCGCATCACCGAGACCATCTTTGAAAACCGCTTCCGCCAGGTCCCGGAGCTGTGCCGCCTCGGGGCGGATATCCGGGTCATCGACCGTGTGGCAGAGATCCGGGGCGTGGAGCGCCTGCACGGCGCGACGCTGACCGCCGGCGATCTGCGCGGAGGAGCCGCGATGATCCTGGCCGGTCTTGCGGCGGAGGGGGAGACTCTCGTCCGGGACAAGGGACATATTACCCGTGGCTATGAGGCGCTGGATCAGCGTCTGCGCGAGCTCGGCGCGGACGTGGAAATGAAAAACTGAAGCTAAGCAGGCAAGGAGAATACGTATGGCGACGATCAACGCGGGCCTTCCGCCCGAGAGCAAGCACGGCGAATATATGCAGGCACGCAGACGCAGCGGCATCGGCGGCCTGGTCAGCTTTCTGGCCGTGGTGCTCGGCATCATCTTCCTGATGAGCGTGCTGCTGCGCGTGAGCGAGATCCGCGTGGAGGGCAACGAGCATTATACCGACCAGGAGATCATCAACGCCACCGGTCTGGAGACCGGCGACAACATCTTCTTCTTCGACAAGTTCTCCACCATCGGCCGGGCCTACACCAAGCTGCCCTATCTGGAAGAGGTCACCGTGGAGCGCCATCTGCCCGGCACGCTGACGATCCGGGTGGTGGAGAGCAAGGCGCTGGCTTACCTCTATGTGGACGGCGAGGAGTGGACCATCGACCGGACCTGCAAGATCCTCGGCAAGGCGGTCGAGGGCGAATCCGAGGCGCTGATCCCGATCTACGGCATCCAGCCCGGCACGCTGATGATCGGCGAAAAGCTGCAGCGGGCCGATGGCAACGAGGAGCGCGTGGACTATCTGGCGGCGCTGCTGGATCAGCTGGTGGAGCGCGGCCTCGCCTCCGAGACCAAATGGATCGACTTTACCGACAGCAACAAGGTCTTCTTCAAATACGGCGAAAAATACCAGGTCGTCATCGGCAAGGGCGAGAACGTGGAGCACAAGTTTGCCATGGTCATGAGCGTGCTCTCCCAGCTCCAGGAGGGCGACGTGGGCACGATCGATGTCTCCCGCGGTGAAAAAGCACATTTTATCCCCAACTAATTTACAAAATCATTACAAAAGTTTTCGCGAAAACTAAAAAATCTATTGACCGCAGGGGAAAAATGTAATAAGATATGCAATAGTCAATCCATAGCGTTTGAAGAAATATAATTCGTATCCATTGTGGGGATAATATAACAGGGAGGCAAAAACATGGATTTCAAAGCCGAAGCAGGCCCGGATAATGTCGTAACGATCAAAGTCGTCGGCGTCGGCGGCGCGGGCAATAACGTCGTCAACCGCATGGTGAAGTCCGGCACCCAGGGTGTCGAGTTCATCGCGATCAATACCGATAAGCAGGCGCTGGCCGTCTCCAATGCTGATCAGAAGATCCAGATCGGCGAAAAGCAGACGCACGGCCAGGGCGCCGGTTCCGACCCCGAGGTCGGCAAGCGCTCCGCCGAGGAGAGCCGCAACAATATCGCCAAGGCCATTGAGAACGCCGACATGGTGTTCATCACCGCCGGCATGGGCGGCGGCACCGGCACGGGCGCTGCTCCCACCGTGGCCGATATCGCCCGCGAGGCGGGCGTGCTGACCGTCGGCGTGGTGACCAAGCCCTTTAAGTTTGAGGGCAAGCGCCGCATGGATCAGGCCAACGAGGGCATCAAGGAGCTGCTGGGCAAGGTCGACTCCCTGCTCATCATCCCCAACGACCGCCTGAAATACGCCACCGACCAGAAGGTCACGCTGGCCAACGCCTTTGAGATCGCGGACGACGTGCTGCGCCAGGCTGTCACCAGCATTTCCGACCTGATCAAGAACACCGGCTTCATCAACCTTGACTTTGCGGACGTGACCTGCATCATGAAGGACGCAGGCTTCGCCCACATGGGCGTTGGACATGCCGCCGGCAAGGGCAAGGCGGAGGACGCCGCCCGCATGGCTGTTGCCAGCCCTCTGATGGAGACCTCCATCAACGGCGCGCACGGCGTGCTGATCAACATCACCGGCTCCGAGGACATGGGCCTGGAGGATGTCGAGGCTGCCGCCAACCTCGTCCAGGAGGCCGCGCATCCCGACGCCAACATCATCTTCGGCGCCACCTTCGACGATACGCTGCAGGATGAGATCCGCGTCACCGTCATCGCCACCGGCTTTGAAGAGGGCGCCAATGCGCCCGCCGTCGCCGCTCCCGCTCCCGGCGTGACCCTGCGTCCCGCCGCTCCGGCGGAGAGAACGGCCGGCCTGTTCACCGGCGCTGCCGAGAAGGCTGCCGCCGCAGCTCCGGCTCCCGCGGCTCCCGCCGCTTCGGCCGAGCCCGCCGCGGCCGGCACGGATGAGGAAGATCCCTTCGACAAGATCTTCAGCATCTTCAACCACAAGTAAGCCTGACATAAACTGCAAAACGCCCACATCTACTGGATGTGGGCGTTGTTTTGACCGTAAAAAAGGAGGAAACAAGGATTTGAAACGAGTTTGGCCGCTGCTGCGGCGCTGGGCAGGGCTCTATACCGAAAAACGCCTGACGCGCGCCTCGGCGGCGCTTTCGTTCTTTCTGACTTCCACGCTCTTTCCGCTGCTGATCATCCTGTACACGCTGCTGGGCAGCAGCCCGGAGCGCATCGAGCGCATCATGGGCTTTGCGCGGGGACTGATGGCCGCGGAAACGGCCGACACCATCGGGGAATTCCTGGGCTATGTGGCGCGCAACAACAGCCAGTCGATGATGATGGCGGCGCTGATCCTGCTGCTCACCTCGGCCTCGGCGGCGGTGCGCACGCTGCAGGCCACCATCGGCGAGCTGCAGGGCGAGCCGCGGTACCGGGGACTGACGGACTTCGTGTTCAGCCTGATCTTTTCGCTGCTGTTTACCGCGGCGCTGTATTTTGCGATCCTCGTCATGCTGACCGGGCGGGAGTTTCTGGCCTGGTTCAACCACATCCTCCCGATCTTCGACATTTCCGCCGTCTGGCAGGTGCTGCGCTATCCGCTGCTGGCCGCCATCGAGTACGCCATCATCTGCGGGCTGTATCTGGTGTCCCTGCCGCGAAAGCGGCGCTATGCGATCCGCCCCGGCGCGCTGCTGGCGACGGCGGCGCTGGTGGGCGTGAGCGTGGCCTTCTCGGCCTTTATCGGCGCCTCGGCCCGCTATCCGCTGGTCTACGGCTCGCTGGCCTCGATCATTTTGCTGATGCTGTGGCTCTATACCTGCTGCCTGATGATTTTCTGCGGCGCGGCGCTGAACGTGGCGCTGCGCGATCAGCACCGGGAGGAGTTGCAGCGGCGATTTGCGCCGCAGGACGGACAATAAAAAAACATCCACCCGCGCCGCGGGTGGATGTTTTTTTATCAGGTCATGAACTTGTCGATGGCCTCGTTCAGGGCCGTGAGCTGGTCGGAATCCCCGGCGCTCACGTCGTCGAGGCAGTGCTCCAGATGGTCCTTCAAAATGACTTTGGCCGTGCTGTTGAGCGCGGAGCGCACCGCGGCCAGCTGCACCAGCACCTCCGTGCAGTCGCGCCCGTCCTCCACCATGCGCTTGACGGACTCCAGGTGCCCGATCGCGCGGGAGAGGCGGTTGAGGACCGCCTTGGTCTGGGTGTGCGTGTGGCCGTGCCCGTGGTCGTGGTCATGCCCGTGCTCGTGAACGTGGGCATGGACGATCCCGTCGCCGTGGTCATGATAATAAACTTCTTCGTCTTCGATATGCATGTCTGCGCCTCCGGGAAATCGCTTTTCAACAAAATATACCGCAGATCCCGCTTTTTTGCAAGCCCCCGGGGGGGATGGGGAGCAATTCGGAATGAGGAATTCGGAATTAAGTATAAGCGGCGGCCCAGGCACGGAGAATGGCGAGGGCTTCGTCCTCTGCCGTTCGGTTCAGGTCGAGCATGCGCGTGTCGGGGTCGGAGGCAAGGCTCGCGCGCAGCCGCTCAGTCTGCTGTGTCATGCGCTCGCCCAGGCCGAAAAGCTGCCGCCAGCCCTCTGCCTCCTCCGGGGTCTTGATCGCGCCGATCAGCGGCAGGCCGCTGCGCAGCAGCGCCTCCAGCGCCTCACGAAACTGGGGGATCAGCGTTTCAAAGCCGCCGATCTCGTCGAGTACGGCGAAGGGATAGAGCGCCGCCTCCTGCAGCAGCTGCACGCCGTAAACGCGAAACACCTCATTGTCCCGCTCCGGCGGCCAGGACCGGCAGTCAAGAAAGCGGCGCGAGGGCAGACCCTCCACGCCAGAGACAGCGGCGGCCGGGCGCAGCGCGTAGCCTTCGGCATAGCCCGCTTCGCTCGCCTCGGCGGCGATGATGAAGCCGCCCGCCCAAGCAGCTTTGCCGCCCAGCGCCTCGCGGATCAGCCGGGAGCGGGTCTCCGCCTCGCCTCCGGTGAGAAAGATGCGTTTTTCCACAGCAATCACCTCTTGCGCTTTCAGTATACACCGAAGGATGTGAAATAAGCAAGCGGCGGAATTTGGACAGAGAGTCGCGGAATATGCTGTTTCGAGGTGACGAATATGATCGAAGCGGCACTCTATCTGCTGATGCATTCTCTCTGGCTCTTTCTGCGCATCGCCCCGGGTGGCAGCTTTCCCCGGCCGCTCAGCCGTGCGGAGGAGCAGGACTGCCTCGAGCGCTGGGCGGCGGGGGACGTGGACGCGCGCAACACCCTCATCGAGCACAACCTGCGCCTTGTGTCCCATATTCTGAAGAAATACTATGCGCAGGCAGACGACATGGAGGATCTGCTCTCCATCGGCACGATCGGGCTGATCAAGGGCGTCGACAGCTACCGCCCGGACAAAGGCGTGCGCCTGTCGAGCTACTGCAGCCGCTGTGTGGAAAACGAGGTGCTGATGTATTTCCGCTCCCGGCGCAAGAGCCAGGGGGATCTGAGCCTGTCCGATGCGCTGGAGGGCGACGGAGACGGCGGCCTCTCGATCCTCGATGTGCTGGCCGACGAGGACGATATGGCCGAGCGCATCGGTGAGCGCGAGCTGTGTACACAGCTGCGCGCGCTGATCGGCCGTGTGCTCACGGAGCGGGAGGCGCGGGTCATCCGTCTGCGCTACGGACTGGAGGGGCGCGCGGCGCTGACGCAGAAGCAGACCGCCGAACAGATCGGTGTCAGCCGCAGCTATGTCTCGCGCATCGAAAAGCGCGCGCTGGAAAAGCTGCGGGAGGCGCTGGAGGGAGAATGAAAGATCAGGAGTGAGGAGTGAGGAGTTGAGAGCGGGGGAATTGACAGGCTTTTCATTCAGATGATATAGTGAAAAAAAGACAAGATCGGGGGGCGAGAACATGGAGGACAGGGAACTGGCGCGCCTGCGCAGAGAGATCGACCGGATCGACGGACAGCTGCTTGCACTGTTTCTCGAGCGGATGCGCGTGGCCGACGAGATCGGCGCACATAAAGGCAGGCACGGGATCGCCGTGTATGACGGACAGCGCGAGGCAGAGATCCTCTCCCGCGTGCGGGAGCAGGCCGGTCAGGAGCATGCCGACGAGGCAGAGGCCTTGTTTCGCGCACTGCTGGATATCAGCCGCGGCCGACTGGAACGCGGGCGCGGGGATACTTGAATTTCATCGAAAAACGTGATAGAATAAACTGCTGATCAGGCGGCATGTGTCCGCCGAAAACAATTCCGAATGGATTGAAAGGAGGGCATTGTGTGAATTTCAGAAAACTGGGGCTTGTGTTTCTCACGATCGCCCTCTGCGTGAGCGTCGTGATCCTGCTGCAGGTGCGTACCGAGCGCAGCGAAGAGATCATCATGCCCGGCGCGAAGGACGGCAAGACCACGATCGTCAAGCGCGAAACGCTGCCCGATCCGAATGCCACCGAGGCGCCGGTCGACGATGGGGTCGTCTGGCCGGATCTGACGCTCAACGAGATGCTGGAGGCCGAAAACCGCCAGTACGCCATTGTCAACGACAAAAACCTGCTCTCCGCCGCTTTTCAGCCGGAGTGCGACAAGATCTCCGGCACCAGGAACCAGCTCTTTGAGAAAAGCGCGCTGCCCTATCTGGAGGCCATGCTGCAGGACCTGCGCGACCACGGCTTCAATCCCTATGTGGCCTCCGGCTTCCGCACCTATTCCTTCCAGGAGATCCTCTTCAACGGCAAGGCCAGCCAGATCGCCGCAGGCATGGACCCTCCGGTGACCGACTTCCTTGATCCGCGCTATCAGGAGGCCGTCGCAGTCGCGCGCACCATCACGGCCTATCCCGGCAGCAGCGAGCATCAGCTCGGCCTGGGCGTCGATATCCTCGACCGGGAGCGCAGCTGGCTCGATTACAACACGATGAATCAGGACTTTTTCGCGTATCTGGACTCCATCTGCGCCAGCTACGGCTTCATCAAGCGCTATCCCAGCAACAAGCTGCCGCTGACCGGCTGGGATGAGCCCTACCATTACCGCTACGTCGGCGAGGAGGCCGCAACCTTCATCATGGAGCACGGCATCTGCTACGAGGAGTTTTACGCGCACTATGATCCCGAATTCAGCTTCTGATCCCTTCGGCAGGATTCCCCGGAATCCTGCCGAAAAAAATGCTTGCAATGACCGGTAAACGGTGGTATAGTTACACAGTAAGGATTATGGTATTGTCAGAGTGGGTCTTGGCCCACTCTTTTTTACGAACTGTTTGACCGAGACAAAATATGGAAGTGAGAACCTATGAGTAAACTGACCGACCGCATCGCGGAGCTGGCCCGGCCCCATGTCGAGGCCGAGGGCTGCAGCCTCTGGGATGTGGAATATGTCCGCGAGGCGGGCACCTGGTACCTGCGCATTTTTATCGATAAAGAAGGCGGCCTGTCCATTGACGACTGCGAGCGCATCAGCCGCCGGCTCGATCCGGTGCTGGACGAGGAGGATCCCATTCCCGACAGTTATGTGTTCGAGGTGGGCTCCGCCGGCGCCGACCGGGAGCTCAAGCGCCCGGCTGACTTTGAGCAGTTCATGGGCAGCGAGGTGGACGTCAGGCTCTACCAGCCCGTGGACGGCAGCAAGCTCTACACCGGCACGCTCTGCGGCTATGACAACGGCCGCGTGAGCATCGATTGCGGCGGAAAGAGCCGCAGCTTTGACAAATCACAGCTCGCGCAGGTTCGACTGCACGTGAAGATCAGCTAAGAGATAAGGGGTAAGAGACAATGAACGCAGATTTTTTCCAGGCCATTGAGGATATCGAAAGAGAAAAGGGCATCCCCCGCGGCTATATGTACGACAAGATCCGCCAGGCCATGCTGGCCGCCTTCCGCCGCGACAATCCCGAGTGCGAGGATAACGTCGAGGTGCTGATGGACGAGGACAAGAAGAACATCGAGATGGTCGTGTACAAGACCGTGACCGACGAGGTCGCGGACCCGAGCCACGAGATCAACCTCGAGGCCGCCAAGAAGGTCAGCCGCCGCGCCAAGCTCGGCGATCTGCTGCCCATCCCCGTGGACACCAAGAAATTCGGCCGCATCGCCGCCCAGGCTGCCAAGCAGATCGTCACCCAGGGCATCCGCGAGGCTGAGCGCGGCATCGTCTATGAGCAGTTCACCTCCAAGGAGCACGAGATCCTGACCGGCGTCGTGTCCCGCATCGAGCCGCGCAGCGGCGCCGTTTCCATCCGCATCAGCTCCAACAGCGAGTTCACCGAGGCCATGCTCTCGGCCAACGAGCGCATCAAGAACGAGGAGCTGAAAGAGGGCGACCGCATCAAGGTCTATGTGGTCGAGGTGCGCAATTCCACCCGCGGTCCCCAGGTGCTCATCAGCCGCACACATCCGGGCCTTGTCAAGCGCCTGTTTGAGCTCGAAGTGCCCGAAATCTACGACGGCACCGTGGAGATCCGCTCCATCGCCCGCGAGGCCGGCAGCCGCACGAAGATGGCCGTGTGGTCGGCCGATCCGAACGTCGACCCGATCGGCGCCTGCGTCGGCCCCAAGGGCGGGCGCGTGGCCAGCATCGTCGACGAGCTCGGCGGCGAGAAGATCGATATCGTGAAGTACAGCGAGCAGCCCGAGGAGTACATCGCCGCCTCTCTGTCTCCCTCCGAGGTGCTCAGCGTCACCATGCTCGAAGACGGCAAGAGCTGCCGCGTCATCGTGCCGGACAACCAACTGTCCCTGGCCATCGGCAAGGAGGGCCAGAACGCCCGCCTGGCCGCCAAGCTCACCGGCTACAAGATCGACATTAAACCGCAGAGCGAGGCCTGAGCTGCAAAAGCCTCCCTTCCGCAGAAGGGAGGGGGACCGCGCTTGCGCGGTGGAGGGTTTCCTGATTCGCTTCGCGGGCTAACCCTCCGTCGACTTCGTCGACAGCTCCCTTTTGCGAAAGGGAGCCAATTCCAACGGAAAGGGAGTCGAGACAATGATGCAAAAGAAAATACCGATGCGGCAGTGCCTCGGCTGCCGGGAACAGAAAGCGAAGAAGGACCTGATCCGGGTCGTGAGATCTCCGGAGGGAGAAATCAGCCTGGACTTTCGGGGCAAGGCCTCCGGCCGCGGCGCTTACGTCTGCCCGCAGGCGGACTGCCTGAAAAAGGCGATCCGCACCCGGGCGATCGAGCGCGCGCTCGGCTGTCCGATCCCGGCGGAGGTCTACAAAGAATTGCAGAAACAGATGGAGGCCGGGGAATGAAGGAAAAAGCCCTGAAGCTGCTCGGCCTCATGCGCAGGGCCAACGCCATCCAGCCCGGGGAAGACCGGGCGGGCGACACGGTGCAGGCGGGCAGGGCCAAGCTCCTGCTGCTGGCATCCGACGCCGCGGACAACGCCCGCCGCCGGGCCGAGCATCTGGTCAACGGACGGCGCGCGCAGCTGGTCGAGCTGCCTTTTGACCGGGCGGAACTCGGCGAGGCGCTGGGGCTCGGCGGCTGCTCGATGGCAGCCGTGACCGACCTCGGCTTCGCCGGCGCGCTGACGGAGCTGCTTGCGGCCATCGATCCGGAGCGTTACGCGGAGCTTGCGGCGGAGACCGACCGGCGCCGCAGCAAGGCGCAGCGGCGGAAAAAAGAGACAGAGGCCCTGAAAAGGAAAAAGAAAAACAATTGTTGATTGGGAAAAACATGGACCTGCGCCGGAAGGGAATGTCAATCATTTTTGAAGCAGCTCTGCCGCTTCGAAAACACCCTGAGGCGAGCCAAGCGAGCCCTCGCGCCGACCAAATGCGGCGGATACGCATCGCCGCATGCGATGAGCGCGAGAACCTCAATTGCAAAACAGGGTTTTGCAATTGACTAAAAAAAGGAGGACGAACGGATGAGTATGATCAAATATCGCGTGCATGAGGTGGCCAAGGATTTCGGCGTGGGATCGAAAGTGATCTCCCAGATCCTGACCGACTATATCGCGCCTCCTAAGAATCATATGCAGGTGCTGGAGACCCCGGAGCTGGACGTGATCTTTGAGTACATGACCCAGCACAACCAGGTGGATAGCCTGGAAGAGGTCTTCAAGGTCACGCCGAAGGCGGAAGCCGCGCCGAAGAAGGAAGAGCCCAAGGCGGAAGCCGCTCCCGCACAGGGCAAGGCCGCGCCCGCGAAGGGCGACAGCAAGGCCAAGGCGCCCGCAGCCCCGGCACAGAGCGCGCCGCAGCCCCAGGCCCAGCAGCCGAAGGCCGAGAAGAAGGAGAAGCCCCACACGCCGCGCCAGGTCGCGGAGAAGCGCGTGGTGGACACCCGCGGCGGCGCGGCCGTGAACATCGAGAAGTACAACGAGAAGTTTGAGGACCTGGCGGGCGACAAGGCCGCCAAGCCCGGCATGCAGCGCGGCAACAAGGAGAAGTTCACCAACAAGAACAAGCAGCGCCAGGCGGCGCAGCCCTCCAACAAGCGCCGCCAGGAGGAGCGCGACAAGATGCAGAAGCTGCATCTGGAGATCGCCAAGAAGCAGCCCGTCAAGGTGGAGATCCCCGACGAGATCTCCGTGGGCGAGCTGGCCTCCCGCATGAAGAAGACCGCCGCCGAGGTCATCAAGCAGCTGTTCAAGCTGGGCGTGTTCGCCTCCGTGTCTGAGGTCATCGACTATGACACCGCCGCGCTGGTAGCCATGGAAATGGGCTGCAAGGTCGAGCATGAGGTCATCGTCACGGTGGAGGAGCGCCTCATCGACGACCACGCGGACGCCGAAGAGGATCTGCAGCCGCGTGCCCCGGTCGTGGTGGTCATGGGCCACGTCGACCACGGCAAAACGTCTCTGCTGGACTACATCCGCCACTCCAAGGTCGCCGCAGGCGAGGCCGGCGGCATCACCCAGCACATCGGCGCCTACACCGTGGACATCAACGGCAGCCCCATCACCTTCCTCGACACCCCGGGCCACGAGGCCTTCACCTCCATGCGCGCCCGCGGCGCCATGGTCACGGATATCGCCATCCTGGTGGTCGCCGCGGACGACGGCATCATGCCGCAGACCGTGGAGAGCATCAACCACGCCAAAGCCGCGAACATCCCCGTGGTCGTGGCCATCAACAAGATGGATACCGTCGGCGCCAACCCCGAGCGCATCAAGCAGCAGCTGACCGAATACGACCTCGTCAGCGAGGAATGGGGCGGCGACACGATCGTCTGCCCGATCTCCGCCAAGACCGGCATGGGCATTGAGAACCTGCTCGAAAACCTGGTCGTTCTGGCCGAGGTGCAGGAGCTGCGCGCCAACCCCAACCGCGCCGCCAAGGGCACCGTCATCGAGGCGCGCCTTGACAAGGGCCGTGGCCCGATCATGACCGTCCTCGTGCAAAACGGCACCCTCAAGCTCGGCGATATCATCATCGCCGGCACGGCTGTCGGCCGCGTGCGCACGATGATCAACGACAAGGGACAGCGCGTCACCGAGGCCGGTCCCTCCACTCCGGTGGAGATCTCCGGCATGAGCGAGGTGCCCAGCGCCGGCGACACCTTCAACGCCGTCAATGACGAGCGCATGGCCCGCGAACTCGCGGAGGAGCGCCGTGTCGCCGCGCAGAACCAGACCCTCGGCACCGCCAAGAAGGTCAGCCTGGAGGATCTGTTCAGCCAGATCCAGGCCGGCGAGATGAAGACTCTGAACCTCATCGTCAAGGCGGACGTGCAGGGCTCGGCCGAGGCGGTCAAGAGCTCGCTGGAGAAGATCTCCAACGACGAGGTCCGCGTCAAGGTCATCCACAGCGCCGTCGGCGCGATCAACGAGAGCGACGTCATGCTGGCCGCCACCTCCGGCGCCATCATCGTGGGCTTCAACGTCCGCCCGGACAACGCCGCCCGCGACAGCGCCGCCCGCAGCAAGGTGGATATGCGCATGTACCGCGTCATCTACGACTGCATCGAGGAGATCGAGTCTGCCATGAAGGGCATGCTCGCCCCGAAGTTCAAGGAGGTCGTCATCGGCCACGCCGAGGTGCGCGAGACCTACAAGGTCTCCAAGGTCGGCACGGTCTGCGGCTGCTACTGCACGGACGGCAAGATCCAGCGCGGCTGCGAGGTGCGCGTGCTGCGCGACAACATCGTCATCCACGAGGGCGACCTGGCTTCGCTGCGCCGCTTCAAGGACGACGTGAAGGAAGTCGCTGCCGGCTATGAGTGCGGCATGCAGGTCGAAAAGTTCAACGACATCAAGGTCGGCGACGTGATCGAGTGCTTCGTCATGGAGCAGATCAAGGAATAATAGAGAATCATAGTTTTCAGACGGGCGCGGGAGAGCCGCGCCCGGTTTTAATAGGAGGAATCGAAATGCCTTCCAACAAACTGGCAAGAACCAACGACGATATCCAGCGCGTGCTGGCCGCCAAGCTCCGGGAGATCAAGGATCCCCGCGTGCAGCAGGGCATGATCAGCGTCACCCGCGTGGAGACCACCGGCGACCTGCGCTATGCCAAGGTCTGGCTGAGCGTGCTGGGATTGGAAAATGAAAAAGAGTTCCGCCGCGGGCTCAAATCCGCCGCCGGCTGGCTGCGGCATGAGCTGGGGCAGAGCCTCGAGCTGCGCTATACGCCCGAACTCGTGTTCGAGGTCGACCACAGCATCGAGTACGGCGCCCACATCAGCCAGGTGATCCAGTCGCTGGACATCCGGCCCGACGAGGACGAGAACAATGAAGGCTGAGCAGTGCGCAAAGCTTCTGCTGAAGCAGGACCGCATCCTGCTCGTCACGCACAATAACCCCGACGGAGACACCGCGGCGAGTGCGGCCGCGCTGTGCTCGGCGCTGCGGCGGCAGGGGGAGACCGCCTTCCTCTATCCCAATCCGCAGCTCGGCGCGCGCCTGCGCGCCTATGCGGAGCAATTTTTTGCCCCGGCGGATTTCACGCCCGCGTATACCGTGACGGTGGACGTGGCGACGGAAAAGATGTTTGCCCGCGGCTTTGAAGGGAAGGTCGATCTCGCGATCGATCATCACCCGACCAACTCCCACTATGCGAAGGCCGAGTGCATCGACGATCGGCGCGCCGCCTGCGGCGAGATCGTGCTGCAGATCATCAAGGCCATGGGCGGCGTGACGAAGGAAGAGGCGGACATGCTCTACATCGCCCTCTCGACCGACTGCGGCTGCTTCCAGTACGCCAACACCGACGCCCACGCCTTCCGCTCGGCGGCAGAGCTGCTGGAGCTCGGTGCGGACAATGCGGACATCAACCAGGTCTTCTTCCGCCAGGTCTCTCCGGCGCGGCTGAAGCTCGAGGGCATGATCTACAGCGGCATGCGCTTTTATCACGATGGGAAGATCGCCGTGAATTTCATCACGCAGCAGATGCTGCGCGAGACCGGCGTGACGGAAGATGAGCTCGACGATGTCGCGGGGCTCGTCGGCCGCGCAAGAGGTCACCGGGTCGGGATCACGATCCGCGAGAATCCGGACGGGACGAGCAAGATCTCCGCCCGCTGCGGCCCGGACTTTGACGTGAGCGCGCTGTGCGCCGTGTTCGGCGGCGGCGGCCACAAGATGGCCGCCGGCTGCAACATCCATGAAAAGCCCGAGCGGGCCTGCGAGCTGCTGCTGCAGGTGATCGAGGAGCTGTGGGTGTGAACGGCATCCTGCTCATTGACAAGCCTTCCGGCTGGACCAGCAGCGACGTGGTGGCCAAGCTCCGCGGCGTGCTGCATGAAAAGCGCATCGGCCACGCCGGCACGCTCGACCCGATGGCGACGGGCCTGCTGGTGCTCTTTGTCGGGCGGGCGACCCGCGCCTGCTCCTTCGCAGAGGCGGACGACAAGGAATACCATGCCGGGCTGCGCCTGGGCCTCACGACCGACACGCAGGACGTGACCGGCCGTACGCTGCGCGAAAGCGATGCGTCTTTCATTGCGGAGGAAACGCTGCGCGAGGCCCTGGCAGGTTTCGAGGGCGAGATCGGGCAGATCCCGCCGATGTACTCGGCCATCAAGCAAGGTGGGAGAAAGCTGTATGAAATCGCCCGGCGCGGCGGGGAAGTGCAAAGGAAACCCCGCCCCATCACCATATACCGCCTGGCGCTGACCGGACGCGACGGGGAGGACTGGCTGCTCGACATCGAATGCTCCAAGGGCACCTATGTGCGCACGCTCTGCCATGATATCGGCGAGAGCCTGGGCTGCGGCGGCTGCATGAGCGCGCTGCGGCGCGTGCGCGCGGGCGCCTTTTCCGTGCAGGAGGCGCACACGCTGCCGGAGGTGATCGCCGCAGCGGCGGAGGGGCGCGCCGAAGAGCTGCTGCTGCCGCTCGACGGCCTCTTTGCCGCGCACCCGGCCCTGACCGTCGGCGCGGAGGCCGAGCGCCGCATCCGCTGCGGAAACGAAGCGGCGCTGCCCGACACGCCGGACGGCGTCTGGCGCGTCTATGGCGAGAGCGGCAACTTTCTTGCGCTCTGCCGCACGGAGGCGGGCGCATTGAAAACGATCAAAAGCTTTTTCGAGGTATAAAACGATGCCAAACAGCAAACGGGCCATCGCGCTCGGCTTTTTCGACGGAGTACATATCGGGCACGCGGCGCTGCTGAACAAAACGAAGCAGCGCGCAGCCGAGATCGGCGCCATGCCCTCGGTGCTTTCCTTTGACGTGCACCCGGACACGCTGGTGTTCGGCAAAGAGGTGCCGCTCATCAACAGCGCCATCGGGCGCGAGGAGATCATCCGCCGCTGCTTCGGCATCGACAATGTGGTGTTCATCCACTTCAACCAGCATGTGATGCGCATGCCCTGGCGGGACTTTGCCGACTCGGTGATCGACGAGCTGCAGGCCGCCTGGATCGTCGTCGGCCATGATTTCAGCTTTGGCTACCGCGGCGAAGGCACGCCGGAGAAGCTGCGCGATTACTGCGCCGGACGCGGCGTCGGCTGCGATGTGATCGAGGCCGTGAGGCTCGACGGGCGCGTGGTGAGCTCCACCTATATCCGCACCCTGATTGAGCGCGGTGACATGGAGGAGGCCGCGCGATTTCTCGGCCACCCGCACACCCTGGCCGATACCGTGCACTCCGGCTACCACCTCGGCTCAAAGCTCGGCGCGCCGACCATCAACATGTTCTTCCCGGACGGCGTGCTGGTGCCGCGCCACGGCGTTTACGCCGCCCGGGTCTTCCTGGAAAACGGCGAGAACTACATGGCCGTCACCAACGTCGGCGTGCGCCCGACGGTGAGCGAGGGCAACCGCGTGAGTGTGGAAAGCCACCTCCTGGACTACGAGGGCAACCTGTACGGACGGCAGGCGCGCGTGGAATTTCACGCCTTCCTGCGCGAAGAGACGAGGTTCCCGGATATCGAAACCCTTTCGGCGCAGATCCGGCGCGACGCGGATGCGGCCAGAGCCTGGTTTGCCGCGCACCCGGGGGCGTAAAGCACAAAAACACCAGGGAAAAACAGGAAAAATCGACAGAAAACGCACCGTTTTGTACAAAATGCAAAACGGTGCGTTAATTTCTTGACAGAATGGGAGGAACGTGATACATTGAGCATGGTTTGATGCCTGAGAGCATGAAACCAAAAAAATTTGAATTTGGGAGAATGAAAAAATGAAAAAGATTTTTGCACTGATCCTTGCACTGTGCATGGTCCTGGCTCTGGCCGCCTGCGGTCAGCAGGCTGCGCCTGCCGAGCAGCCCGCCGAGGCTCCCGCCGAGCAGCCCGCCGAGGCTCCCGCCGAGCAGCCCGCCGAGGCTCCCGCCGAGCAGCCCGCCGAGGCTCCCGCTGAGCAGCCCGCCGAGGCTCCTGCTGAAGCCGAGTACAAGCTGGGCATGGGCATTACCCTGAACATGGACAGCTCCAAGGAAGGCAACGCGCAGGTCGACGCCTGCTGCGCCGCTGTCGTGCTTGACGCCGAAGGCAAGATCGTCGCCGCCAAGATCGACGTTGCGCAGAACAAGATGGACATCACCGACGGCCAGGTTGCCACTGACGCTGAGTTCAAGACCAAGCTCGAGCTGGGCGACGACTACAACATGGTCAAGTTCTCCGATGCCACCCATGAATGGTACGAGCAGGCTGCCGCTTTCGAGCAGTATGTGATCGGCAAGACCGCCGACGAGGTCTCCGGCATGCCCACCACCACCCTCGATAACGGCCATGTTGTCACCACCGACGAGGCCCTCTACGCCACCTGCTCCATCTCCATCAGCGATTTCCAGGAAGCCATCGTGAAGGCCTGCAACGACGAGCAGGGCAAGAGCTTCACCTCCGACGGCAACTTCAAGCTGGGCCTGGCCATCAACTCCAAGGCTGACGAGTCCAAGGCTGCCACCGCCGAGGAAGACGGCGTTGTGAAGATGTACAGCGAGTTCGGCGCTGTCGTTCTCGGTGCCGACGGCAAGATCCTTGCCGCTGTGACCGACGCCACCCAGCCGCAGATCACCATCAACGCTGCCGGCGAGATCGTCGAGACCAAGTTCGGCGGCACCAAGCGTGAGCTGAAGGAAGGCTACAACATGGTCGCTTACTCCAACGCCACCCTCGAGTGGTACGAGCAGGCCAAGAACTTCACTGACTTCGCCGTCGGCAAGACCGTTGATGAGCTGCAGGGCGTCGAGACCAAGGTCAATGACGAAGGCCACACCGTTTTCGCCGACGAGGCGCTGTACGCCAGCGTTTCCATCAGCATCGACGGCATGACCGCCGTCCTGGTCAAGGCTGCGAATAACGCCGCCTGATTCGGGGCAAAAAACATAGGGGATGAACGCGTTGCACTTTGCAAAACGAATCTGCGCGATCCTGCTGCTTCTGGCACTGCTGTCGGCCCTGGCCGGCTGCGGGCAGAGTGGGGATGAGAGCGCCGCGCCGGAGGCGATCGAGCCGAAGGGCAAGGTGTACTACAGCTATTTCGACACCGTCTCCTATGTATATGACTACGCAGGAGATTCGGCAGAACGGTTTGACGACCGTTCTGCCGAAGTTTCGCTTATTCTGCAGGAATATCACCAGCTTTTCGACATCTATCACGAGTATGCGGGCGTGGTGAATCTCTGCACGCTCAACAAGGCTGCGGGATGCGAGGCGCTTTCGCTCGACCCGCGGCTGATCGACTTTCTGCTGACGGCGCGGGACATGTATGACCTGACCGGCGGCGAAATGAACGTGATGCTCGGCGCGGTGCTGCGCCTCTGGCACGACTGCCGGGAGGCGGCCTCGACTGACCCGGAACACGCTTCGATCCCGACGGCGGAGCAGTTGAAGGAAGCCGAGGGGCATACCGGCATCGAGCTGCTGGAGATTGACGCCGAAAAAGGCACGGCCCGCATTACGGATCCGCTGGCCTCCATCGACGTCGGCGCGCTCGGCAAGGGCTACGCCGTCGAGCGGGCGGCGGAGTATCTGGAGAGCGTGGGCGCCGAGGGCTATGTGCTCAACGTCGGCGGCAACATCCGCTGCATCGGCGCAAGGCCGGACGGCAGCGGCTGGGTCACGGCGATCCGCAATCCGGACCGCGCCGCGGAGGATTTCGCGCTGCGCATCCGCATCAGCGACACGGCCTGCGTGACCTCCGGCGTCTATGAGCGTTATTTTACGGTGGACGGCGTGCGCTACCACCACATCATCGACAAAGATACCCTGAACCCGGCGGCATACTACGAATCGCTGACGGTGATCACCCGGGACAGCGGTCTGGCAGACGCGCTGTCGACGGCGCTGTTCTGCATGCCCTGGGAGGAGAGCGTCCGCCTGGCGGAGAGCCTGGAGGGCGTGGAGGCGCTGTGGATCTTCCCGGGCGGGGAGCAGCGCAGCACTTCCGGCTTCGCCGCTTACGCGGCAGAAACCTGACAAGGGGCGATGCGTCCCCAATGCGAAACTTCATTTGAAAAGCGAAATCATTAGAATTGAGGTGGGAAACTTGAGAAAAAATATCTCGACCCTGAAACTGCCCCACTATAAAAGCACGGCCGGCTGCGCCGCCGTGCGCATCCCGGTACCCAAAGAGGTGCTGCTCCCCGTATCGCCGATGAACTCCCACTCGGCCACGGCGGCCGAGCCCGTGGTACAGGTCGGCGACCACGTCCGCGTCGGACAGCTGATCGCCAAGGAAAAGGACCGCGGCAGCTCGGACATCCATGCCTCGATCTCCGGCACGGTCAAGGCCATCGAGCCCTGTGCCCAGGGCGGACGCAAGTCCATCGCGATCCGCATCGAGAGCGATGGGAAAATGGAAAAATACCCCGATCTGCCGATCCCGCAGCCCACGAACCTGGACGAGTTCCTGGAATGTGTGCGCCTGAGCGGCACGGTCGGCCTGGGCGGCGCGGCCTATCCCGTGTGGGCCAAGCTCTCCGCCGCGCAGAAAAACCACATCGGCACCGTACTCATCAACGGCGCCGAGTGCGAGCCCTTCATCACCAGCGACCACCGCGCCATGCTCGAGTGCGGGGATCTCGTCAAGAAGGGCGTGGAGCTTCTCAAACAGTTCCTCGGCAGCGAGGAATTCATCTTCGGCATCGAGAAGAACAAGCCGGACGCCATCGAGGCGATGAAGAAGCTCTTTGCCGACGATCCGGCCGTGAAGGTGCTGGAGCTGAGCAGCGTGTATCCGCAGGGCGCCAAGCAGGTGCTGCTCTATAACGCCACCGGCAAGGTGGTGAAAAAGGGCGAGCGTCTGGCCAGCCTCGGCGTGATCATCATCAACGTCTCCTCGCTGATCAAGATGGCGGAGTATTTCGTCACCGGCATGCCCATGGTGGAGCGCATCATCACTGTGGACGGCAGCGCCGTCAAGGAGCCGAAGAACCTGATCGTGCCGATCGGCGTCTCCGTGCGCGACATCGTGGAGGCCTGCGGCGGACTGAAGGAAGAGCCGGGCAAGATCCTCTTCGGCGGCGCGATGATGGGCAAGACCCAGGAGTCGCTGGACGCGCACATCCTCAAGGCGACCAACGCGGTCGTCATCATGAACCAGAAGGACGCGGAAAAGACGGAGCCCTCTCCCTGCATCCACTGCGGACGCTGCGTCGCGGTCTGCCCGCTCGGCCTGAACCCGACGGCCTTTGACCGGGCCATGCAGGTCGAGGACGAGGAGAAGCGCGCCGAGATCCTCACAAAAGAGCAGGTCAAGGTGTGCATGGAGTGCGGCTGCTGCAGCTATGTCTGCCCGTCCCACCGCCCGCTGGCCGCAAACAACAACGCCGCCATCGGCTTCATCCGCAGCTGGGAGCGCGCGCACAAGGAAGGAGGGAAGTAAGGCATGAATTCACCCGTTATGGCCACCGGCCCGCACATCCACAGCAAGGATAACAGCCGCCGGATCATGCTGGACGTGATCATCGCGCTGCTTCCCGCCGCCGTCGCCGCTGTCGTCCTCTATGGCCTGCCGGCCCTGTGGATGATCCTCGTCTGCGTCGTCAGCGCGGTCGCTTCCGAGATCCTTTTTAATCTCTGCACCGGCAAGGCGCAGTCCGTCGGCGATCTGAGCGCCGTCGTGACCGGCCTGCTGCTTGCGCTGAACCTGAGCACCAGGGTGCCGCTCTGGCAGTGCGTGCTCGGCAGCGTGTTCGCCATCGTGCTCGTCAAGTGCGCGTTCGGCGGTATCGGCCGCAACTTCGCCAACCCCGCCATCACCGCCCGCGTCTTCCTGCTGGCGGCCTTCAGCTCCACCGTCGCCGGCGGCGCCTTCCCGAAGACGGTCGACGCGGTGTCCTCCGCCACGCCCCTGGAGCTCATCGGTGTGGAAGGCGCGGAGCTTCCGAGCCTTCTGGACATGTTCCTGGGCCTTCGCGGCGGCGCCATCGGCGAGGGCTGCATCCTGGCTCTGCTGCTCGGCTTTGCTTACCTGCTCGTCCGCCGCGTGATCCGCTGGCAGACCCCGGTGATCTTCGTCGGCACCGTGTTCGTGCTGTCTCTGATCGCCACCGGCAGCCTGACGGCCGCTACATATGAGATCCTCGCCGGCGGCCTGGTGCTCGGCGCCGTGTTTATGGCCACCGACTACAGCACCACGCCCCTCACCCTCGAGGGCAAGGCCCTCTTCGCGCTCGGCTGCGGCGTCATCACCTTTGTGATCCGCTTCTTCTGCGCCTATCCCGAGGGCGTGTCCTTCTCCATTCTGTGCATGAACATTCTCGCGCCCTGGCTCGAGAAATGGACGCGCAGAAAGCCGCTGGGAGGTGAATGAGATGAATAAAACGATTCGTTCCGTCCTCTGCCTCGTGCTGCTGCTGGCTGTGATGCTGGGCGCCACCTGGGGCGTGAACGCCCTGACCGCTCCAATCGTCGAGGCCAACGCCAAGGCCCTGCTGGGCGACGCCGTCGTTCTTTATGACAGCGCCGATCCCGCCGCCTCCGAGCTCACCGTCACGGCCGACACCGTGAAGAGCATCTACCGCGACGACGTCAAGCAGATCTTTACCATCGACCTCAGCACCAGCGAGGGCTATTCCCACGGCCCGATCGACCTCAAGCTGACGGTCGATTTTGAGGGCAAGATCGCCGGCCTGGAGCTCGTGCAGAACTCTGACGACAAGGATCTCGGCGAGGCCTTCCTCCCGAGCTTTGCCGGCCAGGACTCCGCCCTCGGCGGCGTGGAGCTGGTCGCGGGCGTGACCTTCTCCTCCTCCGCCATCCGCAATGCCGTCGCTGACGGCATGAATGCCCTGGCCGAGAACGAGCTGATCACCGCTGGCCAGAAGGATGCCGACCAGCTGCTGGCCGAGCTGATCCCGAGCGTTTATCCCGGTCTCGTCAACAAGGCCGGCGCCATTCAGGGCGAGGAGCTCGAGGGCAGCGGCGTTGTGACCAAGGGCTACAAGGCCGCCAACGGAAGCGGCTCCGCCTGGTTCATCCAGGACGGCGAGAACGCATACCTCGGCGTGGCCGATTTTGTCGGCGGCGTGCTGATCTTTGATCTGGAGGGCAATCTTGTCGAGGACTCTGCGCTGATGAGCGCGGTGGCCGAGCTTGCCGCTCCTGTCAACGACGACCTGCACGAGGCACAGCAGAAGGCGCTGGCCAGGCTCCTGCCCGAGGGCGCGGAGCTCCAGCCGATGCAGCTCACCGGCCTTGCCAACTCCGTCACCGGCGCCTATTATGTCCCGACGGGAGACGGCGTGCTCTATGCCTTCGTCGCGCGGCCCTACGGCTACGCCAACGAGGTGATGGAGCTCTACTATGTGCTCGACGAGAACGGCGCGATCGTTGCGATGCGCGCCAAGGAGCTCATCCTGCACAGCGAATACTTCACCAGCTACACGCTGGACGAGAGCTCCTACAGAGATAACTTCCTGGGCCTGACGGCGGACGAATACGCCGGCGAGGAGGCGCTGATCACCGGCGCCACGATGAGCAGCGACGCGGTCGATACCGCGACGCGGGACGTGTTTGAGGCCTTTCGCCTCGCCACCGCGAACTGAGGAGGTGCGCACATGAAGAAAATCCATCCTGTGACGCTTCTGTTCCTGGGCGCCGTGCCCGCGCTGGCGGCCTCCGCCGACGTGCGCGCTGCGCTCGGTATGAGCCTGGCGGTGCTGCTGGTGCTGCTGTGCTCCACCCTGCTGCTGGGTCTGCTGCGCAAGCTGATCCCGGCCGAAGCCAAGATTCCGGCCGCCGTGCTGACGGTGGCGGGCTTTGCCTCGATGGCGCAGCTGCTGCTGAACGCTTTCCTGCCCACGGCAGCCTCCATGCTGGGCCTTTACCTTGCAGTCCTGGCGGTCGATCTGATGATCTTCTCCGCCGCGGAGACCGCACTTGACGAGGGCCTCGGCGCTGCGCTGGGCCGCGCCGTGCTCACCGCCGTCTGCTTTGCGGTATTCGTCCTGATCCTCGCCGCGCTGCGCGAGGTCTTCGGCGCGGCCAGCTTTGCCGGCCATGAGATCGCCGCGCTCAAGGCGTACCGCATCCCGCTGCTGCTCCAGAGCTCCGGCGGACTGATCCTCTACAGCATCCTGCTGGCCGTGGTCAACCGCATCTTCCCCGCCGGCCAAGCGCAGGGCGAGCTGACCCGCGCCGCCGTCGGCCTTGCGCCGGAGAATAAGGAGGCCTGAGCATGAAAGAACTGATTTTGCTGGTGCTGGGCTTTGTCCTGGTCAACAACTACGCGCTGACGGCCTATTTCGGCCTCACGCCGCTGCTGGGCTTTGCCTCGCGGCGTGAAAAGATCCTCGTGCTGGGCCTCTCGGTCACGGGCGTGATGCTCGTCGCCTCCGCGATCCTCTGGCTGCTGCGCGGCCTGATCCCTGCCTGGGCGCAGATCCTCTGCGGCGTGGTCGTGGTGCTGGTGCTGGTGTACCTGCTGCAGCTGCTGCTGGGCAAGCGCCTCGGCCTGTACTTCCCGGTCATCGCGCTCAACAGTGCGGTGCTCGCCATCGCCCTGCAGCTCACCGCCGCCGACAGCATCGTCACGGTGCTCTTAAGCGCGCTGGGCGCCGGTCTCGGCTTCCTCTTCGGCCTGTTCCTGCTGGACGGCCTGGAGGCGCGCATCGAGGACGATCAGCTGCCCAAGGCCTTCCGCGGGCTGCCGATCCGCGTGCTCGCCGCCGCGATCATCGCCCTGGCGATCTCCGCGTTCAAGTTCTGATGAAGCGGCTTTTCGCCAACAAAAAGCTGCTGGCCGATCTGTGCGTCATCCTCGCGCTGCTGCTTCTGGCAGGCGGCCTCGCCCTCGCGCTCCGTCTGGGGCGCGAGGCGGGCGGCCAGGCCGTCGTGCGCGTGGACGGACGGGTGACCGAGCGTCACTCTCTCGCGGAAAACGGCGTCTATCCCCTCAACGGCGGGAGCAACATCCTCGTCATCGAAAACGGCGAGGCTTTTCTTTCCGAGGCAAACTGCCCGGACCTTCTGTGCGTCAAGCAGGGGAGGATCCGCTATAACGGACAGACCATCACCTGCCTGCCGAACCGCCTGACCGTGACGGTCGAGGGCGGGGAATCCAACGGTGTGGACTTTACGGTGGGGTGACGCGATGAAAGCAAAACGAGTCACCGTGATGGCCATGTGCATCGCACTGGCCATGATCCTCTCCTACGTGGAGAGCCAGATCCCCTCACCGGGCATCCCGGGCGTGAAGCTGGGCCTTGCCAACCTCGTCGTGGTCTTCGCGCTCTACCGCCTGGGCTGGAAGGAGGCCGCCGGCATTTCGCTGCTGCGCGTATTCCTGGTCTCGCTCCTCTTCGGCCATGCCGCGAGCCTTGCGTACAGCGCCTCCGGCGCGGCGCTCAGCCTCGTCGGCATGATCCTGCTGAAGAAGTGGGACAAGCTCAGCTGCGTCGCGGTCAGCGTGATCGGCGGCGTGCTGCATAACGCCGGCCAGATCCTGATGGCCTGGGCGCTGATGGGCGCCAACGTCGTCTGGTACCTCCCGGTGCTGATCCTCAGCGGCACGATAGCGGGCGTTGCGATCGGCATCGTCTCCGCGATCCTTGTCAAACGCATCAAACTGTGATATAATGCGTCTCAACCAATGGTTGAGACGCATTTTTTGACATTTCAACGGATAGTTTATTGATTTTTCGCCCCTTTCTGCTACGATTTGTGCCAGAAGCAGAAAGGAGGTTCTCCGATGAGCGAAGGCGTGAACGAGAGCACGGGCGCGATCATCGCCCGGAAGCGCAGGGAACACGGCCTGACCCGGGAACTGCTGGCCGGGGAACTGGGCATCGGCTTTCTGTTACGATTTATGCCAGAAACTGAAAGGAGCTTCACCGATGAACGAGAACGTGAACGAGAGCATGGGCGCGATCATCGCCCGTAAACGCAAGGAACTTGGTCTGACCCAGGAGCAGCTGGCCGGGGAACTGGGGATCAGCTATCAGGCGGTCAGCAAGTGGGAAAACGAGCTGTCCAGCCCCGATATCTCCACGCTGCCGCTGCTGGCGGACCTGTTCGACATCACGATCGACGAGCTCTTCGGGCGCGTGCCGACAAAGGCGGAGCCGGAGCAGGCGCTGATCGCTGCGGCGGAGCCTGTGTACAGCGCGGGTGTGGAGCTGCCCTGGGAGGACGACGATACGCTGCGCGCGGTGATCTTCATCGGCCATCGGCTGGCCGGGCAGGAGAGACTGTCCGCTTCCCGTCAGGCTGTGCTCCGGGTCGAAGGCGATGCGCTGAACATTCAGAGCAGCTTTGACGTGCACGTGGAGGGCAACGTGCGCGGCAGCGCCAGCGCCCAGGGCGACGTGAGCTGCGGCGCGGTGGGCGGCCCGGTCTCGGCCGGCGGCGACGTGAACTGCGGCGACGTTGGCGGCCCGGTCTCAGCCGGCGGCGATGTAAACTGCGGCAGCGTGGCCGGCAATCTCAACGCCGGCGGCGACGTGGACTGCGATAACGTCGAGGGCAACGTCAACGCCGGCTGTGACGTCGACTGCGACAACGTCAGAGGCTCGGTCAGCGCCGGAGGCGACGTGGACTGTGACAGCGTCGGCGGCGACGTGCGCGCCGAGGGCGACGTGGACTGCGGCAAGGTCGGCGGCAACGTGCGCGCCGGGGGTGACGTGAACTGAGAAAACGTGGCCGGCGGAGCCGTGGACGACGGCGAATTCCGCTCCAACCTCAAGGGCAAAAAACGCGGCCTCAGCTTTAAAAGAAAGCTTTGAGCGCGCAAGAACCTGTCATTCTGCCTGGCCGAAACGGCCAGGCGGTTTTTTTACCGAAAAGTGCAAGTTCATGGCTAAGCACAGGGACTTTGAATTGAAAAACAAGCAGAGGTCTGATATAATCATTGAATAAGCAAATCAACAAGCATTTTAGGTAAAGGAGAGATCCTCATGCTCAATATCATCAAAAACATGGAGAAGGATACCGCGTGCTTCGCGCTGGAGGGACGGCTGGACACCGTGACGGCGCCGTTGCTGGAGAGCGAGCTGAAGGAGGCGCTGCCCTCCCTCAGTGTGCTGACGCTGGATTTTGCCAAGCTTGAGTATATCTCCTCCGCCGGACTGCGCGTGCTGTTGTCCGCGCACAAGGCCATGGCCGGACACGGCAGCATGAAGCTGATCCACGTCAACGAGACCGTGATGGAAATCTTTGAGGTAACCGGTTTTTCCGAGATCCTGACCATTGAATGAGGGACGGATCCCACGCAATCCGAGGCCCCTTCAGCGGGGCATCTGAAAGGTTTCGCTCTATGAATGCAAACAAAGAGAAGAGAAAAGGCGGCATTATCCTGCAGGTCGCAACGCTGTTTGCCATCGGGATCCTCGCCACCGGTCTGATCACTTTTATCTCACAGCATGCCCGCTCGGATGCCAACGTCAGGCTGCAGGCCGAAGTCCGCTCGGCGGAGATCGCCAACGAGGTGGATCTGGCCGTGCGCGAGTATCCGGCCTATCGCTGGCTGCTGAACTACTGGTACGAGCACAGCGGCGAAATGAAGATCGAGTACGATGTCGACTACAGCACCGGGACCCTGACGGAGGACAGGTATCAGACCTTCATCGGCCGCAATCCGGGCGTCCAGCTGAAGTACCTCGGCGTGAACGATATCGCCAAACTCTCGGAGGAGGACCGGGAACTCTATGCCGAGATCTGCTATACCTGGCTGCTCTCGCGCATCAATCAGATCAAACAGATCTATCACATCGACTACCTCTTCTGTGTGCTGACCGACGAGCCCTACGACAGCCAGTTCTTCCTCTTCAGCGGCGCCGATCCCGGCGCGGTCCGCGGCACAAATTACGAGGAGATCTATCCGCTGGGCGTGGTTGTACAGGTTTCGGAGAGCCAGCAGGAGGCGATGAAAAGCGCCTGCGAGCATGAAAGCCACCTGGCCAGCGCCGGCGGCTATGTGGATTACTACTCGTTTCTGTGCAGCATCGGAGAACACAGGATCCTGATCGGGCTGACCTATTCCCTGGCAGGCCTGTCGGCGGATATCGACGCGGAGACCTGGCGGGGGACTTCTTTCGCCATCATCTATCAGGTCACCCTGTCGCTGCTGTGCCTGGTGATGATCTATCTGTTCGTGCTCAGCCCGCTCCGGAAGGTCCAGAAAAACATCCGGCTGTACAAGAACACGAAGGACAGCGAACAGATCGAAAAAAACCTGGCGGACGTCGATCCGCACAATGAGATCGGCCAGCTGTCGGAAGATGTGATCGATCTGGCGAAGGAGCTCGACCAGCACATCGAGCGGATCGGCGCGATCACGGCGGAGAAGGAGAGGATCGGGGCGGAGCTCACCCTGGCAAGCCAGATCCAGGCCTCGATGATCCCACATGTTTTCCCGCCCTTCCCGGACCGGCACGAGTTTGAGCTCTTTGCCGTGATGGATCCGGCCAAGGAGGTCGGCGGCGATTTCTATGACTTCTTCCTGATCGACGACGACCACCTGTGCCTGGTGATCGCGGACGTATCGGGCAAGGGGATCCCCGGCGCGCTCTTTATGATGGTCTCCGCGGTCATTCTGCGAAGCTGCGCCATGCTGGGCAGAGGCGCGGCCGAGATCCTGACCAAGACCAACGAGGGCATCTGCTCCAATAACCAGGCGGAGATGTTCGTGACGGCCTGGGTCGGCATCCTGGAGCTGTCCACCGGGAAACTCACGGCGGCCAATGCGGGCCACGAGTATCCGGCGCTCAAGCGCGCGGACGGCAGCTTTGCGCTGTTCAAGGACAAGCATGGGCTGGTGATCGGCGCGATGCCCGACATCCGCTACCGGGAATACGAGCTGCAGCTGGAGCCCGGGGACAAGCTGTTCGTCTATACCGACGGCGTGCCCGAGGCCAGCGACGCGGAAAACAAGATGTTCGGTACGCAGCGCATGCTGGACGCGCTGAACGGCGCGCCGGAGGCATCCCCGGAGCAGCTGCTCCGGCAGGTGCACCGCGCGGTGGACGAATTTGTCAAGGACGCGCAGCAGTTCGACGATCTGACGATGCTGTGCGTGGAATACAAGGGGAGGAAACAAGCATGAATCTAAAAAAAGGATTGTCTCTGGTCGCTTTCGGTTTCCTGTTTACTCTGGTCAATCTGAATCTGACGTTCAACGGCAGCGCGGTGAATATCATGCCCGACTTCGTCGGCTGGATTCTGTTCTTCCTGGCCATTGATCCGCTGGGGGACTATGCGGCCGACAAGAAGTATCTGAAGTGGGCAGCGCTCGTGTTGGCCGTCTTCACCGCCGCCTTCTGGCTGCTGGAGATTGCCATGCCGGAGCTGGATCCCGGACTGCTGAAAACGCTCGTTTCCGTCGCGGAAGCGGTATATATGTTCCTTCTGTTCGGCGTGCTGGAGAAGATCGCGCACGATTACGGCTCTCAGCGCGAAGGCAGCATCCGCACGCTGAAGATCCTGAACCTGGCACTGTTCGCCGGTTTTGTCGTGATCGGCCTTCTGGCTGCCGCCCAAGGCAGCATGGCGCTGACCGGCACAGCGGCGGTACTGGGCGTCGCCGCCCTGGTCGCCGCCATCGTAACCATGGTCACACTCTTTAAACTGAAGCGGGAGATCGCTGAAAAGACGGAAAGGATGGACTGACCGATGAAGATTGAATTAAAAGGCCGCATCGATTCCAACAATGCCGCCGCGGTGGAACAGGACATCCTGACCCAGCTCGCCGGCGGAAATGCGCAGGAGATCGTTCTGGACGCGGCAGACCTGGAGTATATCTCCAGCGCCGGTCTCCGCGTGATCCTTCGGCTGAAAAAAAGCTGCCCGGCGCTAAAGATCGTCAACGTCAATTCCGAGGTCTATGAGATCCTCGATATGACCGGCTTTACCGAGATGATGACGGTGGAAAAAGCCTACCGTGTGGTTTCGGTGGAGGGCTGCGAGGAGATCGGCCGCGGCGCCAACGGCAAGATCTACCGCATCGACCAGGATAACGTCGTCAAGGTCTACCGGAACGCCGACGCGCTGGCCGATATCCAGCATGAGCGCGAGGTGGCCAAGCTTGCCCTGATCCTCGGCATCCCCACGGCCATCTCTTACGACGTGGTCAAGGTGGGGGACAGCTACGGCTCCGTGTTCGAGCTGCTCAACGCCCGCTCCTTCTCCAAGATCCTGGCCACCGAGCCGGACAAGATGGACTGGTGCGTGAAAGAGTACGTGGACATGCTCAAGAAGATCCACAGCACCGTCGTCCCCGCCGGAAAGCTGCCGGATATGAAGGAGACGGTGCTGGGCTGGGCGCGCTTCGTGCAGGACTATCTGCCGGAGGAAGCGGGAAAGAAGCTGGTCGCCCTCGTTGAGGCTGTGCCGCATGACGACCACATGCTCCATGGCGACTACCACACCAAAAATCTCGAACTGCAGAACGACGAGGTGCTGCTGATCGACATGGACACCCTCGCGGTCGGCCATCCCATCTTTGAGCTCGGCAGCATGTTCAACGCCTTCGTCGGCTTTTCGGAGCAAAATCACGAGATCATTCAGCGCTTCCAGGGTTTTGACTTTGAGACGGCGCAGACCTTCTGGCGCAAGTCCCTGGCCGCTTATCTGGGCACGAGCAGCGAGCGCAAGCTGCGCGAGGTGGAGGACAAGGCGCGCATCATCGGCTATACCCGCCTGATCCGCCGCAAGATCCGCCGCCAGGGCCTGGAGACGGAGGAAGGGCGCGCCCAGATCGCCTTCTGGAAGGAGCGCCTGCTGAAGCTGCTCGACACGACGGACACGCTGCTCTTCACCCGCAGCGAGCTGGAGATCGAGGCGGTAACGGAAAACCTGCCCGAGGTGCAGGCCTTCGTGGAGGAGCATCTGGAGGCGGCCGGCTGCCCGATGAAGGCCAAGATGCAGATCGGCGTCGCCGTGGAGGAGATCTTTGTCAACATTGCAAATTACGCCTATGCCCCGGAAAAGGGCACGGCCACCGTGCGCGTGGAATTTTCCGAGCAGCCCGTCACCGTGACGATCACCTTCGTGGATCACGGCGTGCCCTATGACCCGCTGGCCAAGCAGGATCCCGACGTGAAGCTCTCCGCCGAGGAACGCGAGATCGGCGGCCTGGGGATCTTCATGACGAAGAAGATGATGGACGACGTGAGCTACTGCTACCGCGACGGCCACAACATCCTGACGCTGAAGAAGAATCTGTAAGCACCGGCGAGTCCCGGGAGGGGATCCAAATGAACGAACAAAAAGCCAACGCCAAAATGCTGACCGGGCTGATGTTCCGGCTGCTGCCGATCCAGATCGTGCTGGCCGTTGTCGGCTCGATCAACGGCATCGTGTCCGGCTTCTTCGCCAGCAACTACGTCGGCGTCGAAGCGATGAGCGCGGTCGGCATCTATGCGCCGATCCACATGCTCATCACCTCTATCAGCACGATCCTGGTGGGCGGCTCGGTCATCCTGTGCGGAAAATACATGGGGAAAAACGAGACGGAAAAGATGCAGAACGTCTTTTCCCTGAATCTGATTTGCTCGCTGCTGGTCTCGGCGCTGTTCATCCTGCTGTTTGTGCTGCTCGGTCTCTTTGATCTGACCGGCTTTCTGACGAAGGACGAAGCGGTGCGGCCGCTGCTGAACCGTTATTTCCTGGGCCAGGCGATCGGCGTTGTGCCGCTGATGCTCGGCTCGGCCTTCGCGTCCTTCCTCTCCCTGGAAAATAAGGGCCGGCTGACCCTGATCGCAAGCCTCATCTATATCGTCGCCAACGTACTGCTCAACTTCGTCTTCGTGCAGATGCTGCACATGGAGGCCTTCGGCCTGGCGCTGGCGTCCTCGCTCGGGATGTGGCTGTTTCTTGCGGTGCAGGCGCAGTACTTCTTCTCGGGAAGATCCCAGCTTCGCGTCGACCTGCGGCGCCTGTCCTGGGGCGAGAGCGGCGAGATCCTGCGTATCGGCCTGCCGGGCGCTGCCGGCAACGTGTACCAGACGGCGCGCGGCCTGATCGTCAACCGCCTGCTGGAGGCCTTCGTCGGCAGCGTCGCCATCTCGGCCTTCACCGCGTCCGACAGCATCCTCCGCTTCTTCTGGGCGCTGCCGGGCGGCATGATCGCCGTGTCCCGGATGATGATCAGCGTCAGCGTCGGCGAAGAGGACCGCCAGACCCTGACGGACGTGATGCGCGTGATGTTCCGGCGCTTCCTGCCGCTGATGGCCTGCGTCTCCGCGCTGATCATCCTCTGCGCCGTGCCCTTTACCCGCGTCTTTTACCGCGATCCCACGGAGCCGGTTTACATGATGACGGTCTGGGGCTTCCGTATCCTGCCGCTGTGCATGCCGCTGAGCATCATTTGCATGCACTTCACCTGCTACGGGCAGACCTCCGGAAAGACGGGCCTGGTGCATCTGCTGGCGCTGCTAGACGGTGTGGTCTGCGTGGCGGGCTTTACGGCGCTGCTGATCCGCCCCCTCGGCATGAACAGCGTCTACGTCGCCAACGTCCTCAACGGCGTGGTCACGACGCTCGTGATCGTCGGCTACGCCTGTATCAAAAAGAAGCGCCTTCCGCGCAATATGGAAGAGCTCATGGTCATCCCGGAGGATTTCGGTGTGCCGGAGAGCGAGCGCATGGATCTGAGCGTACGCAGCATGGAGGACGTCGTCAGCGTCTCCGAGCGGGTGCAGCGCTTCTGCCTGGAGCGCGGCATCGATGCGCGGCGCGCGGCGCTGGCCGGCCTTGCCATGGAGGAAATGGCGGGCAACATCGTGGACCACGGCTTTACCAAGGACAAAAAGAGCCATTCCGTGGACGTGCGCGTCGTGCACAAGGATGACGATGTGATCCTGCGCATCAAGGACGACTGCGTCCCCTTTGATCCGGGCGAGCGGGCGAAGCTGAGCGACCCGGACGATCCCACCAAAAATATCGGCATCCGCATGGTGTTCGGCATTGCACAGGACGTTCAGTATCAGAACATCCTCGGCCTCAACGTGCTGATGATCCGGATCTGAGGAGCGGGAATGCTGAAATTCGACACAAGAAATAAAAAACCGAAGCTCTGGAACATGCTGATCCAGGCGGTCTTCGTGTGCGCGATTCTTCTTTTGCTGGTCCACCGCGGCGCGGAGAGGCATGCCCTGCCGATCTGTGCGCTGATCGCCGTTTTTCTGCTGGCGGCGCTGATCCAGCTGATCGTGGCCTTCTTCAAGCAGATCCAGTACAATCCCTATTCCTACAATACGATCTATTACATGGGCTTTTCGCTGTTTCTGCTGTCGGTGCTGGTGATCCATATCGTCATCGCCGTGCGGCTGCTCCGCGAGCCGGAGGTCTACCAGATCGGCGAAGTCCTGTCGACGCTGCTCAATTCGGCCAAGACCTATATGCTGCTGTCCGCGCCGTTTATCTTTTGCTTCTCGGCGGCGCTGTGCGTGTCCAATATCTCGCTGATCCGCCACGAGGGGCGGCGGCTCGTGAATGTGCTGGGGATCATCCTGTCCTTCCTGCTGGTGGCGGGGGAAGTTTTCCTGTTTCGCTTTGACTATTACGTCAGCGGCAGCGAGCGGGAGATCATGATCCATGATCTGATCGGCAATCTCTTCGCCGCGGTGTACCTGTATTTCGAGTGTATGCTGATCGGCGCGATCGTGGCCGACAGTCTGGCCGCGCGCTATGAGCCCGAGCCGGACAAGGATTTCCTGATCATCCTGGGCTGCGGCATCCGGAAGGACGGCACGCCCTCCCCGCTGCTGCGCGGCAGGATCGACCGGGCGCTGCGCTTTGCCGAAAAGCAGAAGGCGCAGACAGGCCGGGACCTGATCTTTGTCACCTCCGGCGGCCAGGGGCCGGACGAGCCGATCTCGGAGAGCGCGTCCATGAAGCGCTATCTGCTCGAACAGGGCGTTCCGGAGGAGCGGATCATCGAGGAGGACCGCTCCACCAGCACCTTTGAGAACATGAAGTTTTCCAAGGAAAAGATCTGGGCAGTCAATCCGCAGGGAAAAGTCGCGTTTGCCACCACCAATTACCATGTATTCCGCAGCGGTCTCTGCGCCCGGCGCGTGAAGATGCGGGCGGTCGGCATGGGGGCGAAGACCAAATGGTATTTCTGGCCGAACGCCTCCGTGCGGGAGTTTGTGGGCCTGCTGACCGAGCACCGGCTCAAGCAGGCGCTGATCTTCGGCGGCATGATCGCGACCTATGTGGTGCTGACGCTGCTATATTATCGCTGAATTTCTCTGCGGAGGCTTAACATTGGAAAAGAAATCAAGGCTCCGCCGTCTGACCGACAAGTTATACGGCGGCCTTCCCATGAGCTGGCTGGCGGTGATCCTGTTTGCGGTCGGCACGGCGGTTCTGACGGCGGTTTTCCTGATCGTGCCGGTTTTTAAAGACACGTCCTTTGAACGGATGGGCGTGACCTTTGAGGCCTGGATCTTTTTCGCCGTGCTCATTATGGCCAACTGCACAAAGCCGCTGAAATCGGCGCTGAAGACCTTTGTGTTCTTCCTTGTCAGCCAGCCGCTGATCTATCTGTTCCAGGTCCCGTTTTCCTATATGGGCTGGAGTCTGTTCGGCTTCTACAAGACCTGGTTCATCTGGACGCTGCTGACCTTCCCGATGGCTTATATCGGCTGGTTCATCACGAAAAGAAACTGGTGGAGCCTGCTGATCCTTTCGCCGGTGCTCCTGCTGCTGAGTATCGAGGGCGTTGGCTGCGCCCGCGCGGCGGCGCTGCAGTTCCCGCGCCTGCTGATCGCGGCGATCTTCTGCCTGGGGCAGGTGCTGCTGTACCTGTACGTCTTTACGGAAAAGCGCCCGCAGAGGCTCGTCGGCCTGCTGCCGCTGGCGGCGGCGCTGGTGATCCTGCTGGCGCGGCCGCAGGTGGAGATCAACAGCACCATGTTCCTTCCGGACGATGCCGTTCTCACGGAGGCGGCCGTCGTCACCGTTGAGGATGAGTCGCTGGCGCAGATCTCCGTGGCCTATACCGGCGAGGACAGCATGATCCGTATCCAAGCCGGCAAGTACGGCACGACGGGCTTTGCGATCCACGACGGCGGGAGCGAATACCGCTACACGCTCACGATCTATCAGGACGAGGGCGGACACGATCAGATCCGCATCGAGCCGGCGGACTAAATCGGCCATGACAGAAAACAAAAGCAAAACGATCGGCCCGGCGCGCAGGATCCTCGGGGATCTGTCGCTTGTCCTGGCCGTGCTGCTGACGGCGGACGTGGCGGTGATCATGCTGCGGCGCATCGCCTCGGTCGTACTGAAGGCGGACTATGAAAACATCTTCCGCCATGAGCTGATCCTCTGCGCGGTGCTGCTGCTCGCCGCGCTGGACCTCCGCTTCGGCATCTTTACGGCGAGGAAGGGGAAACTCCTCAAGGCGCTCGGCATGGCGCTGCGGTGCGTGATCCTGCTGGGCACGGCGCTGATCCTGTTCTTCTGCGGCAGGGTGGCCGTCGGAAGCCTGATCAACACGGCGCAGCCGGCGGAGCACGCGATCGTGCTCGGCATGGCGCTGCAAAACGGCAGGCCGACGGAGGATCTTCTCTCCCGGCTGGATACCGCGCAGCGCTATCTGGAGCAAAATCCGGACGCGACCCTGATCCTGACCGGCGGCAACGCCGGGGAGGACGGGCGCACCGAGGCCGCCGTGATGCGCGACCTTCTGCTGGAGCGCGGCGTTTCGGAAGAAAGCCTTCGCCTGGAGGATCAGGCGAAGACCACGAAGGAGAATTTCCGCAACACGGCGCGGATGATCGACCCGACACAGCCCGTGGTGCTCATCAGCAGCAATTACCACATGGACCGCGCGGTCCGGACGGCGAAAAGCGCCGGCTTTAGCCAGATCCTGCGGCTTCCCGCACCCTCTGATCCGCTGAGCTTCGGCGCGAACATGATGTGGGAAGTCATCCTCGATTTGAACGAGCTGACCAAATAAATCCCGGCGGCTACGACGGCTTTCGCAAAGGAGAACAGGCCATGGAATTGAGACAGCTGCGCTATGCTGCGGCTCTTGCAAAGACAAAGAACTTCTCCCGCGCGGCAGAGTCGCTCTATATCACGCAGCAGACGCTGTCCCAGCAGATCCGCCGCCTGGAGGAAGAGCTCGGCTTCCCTCTCTTCACCCGCTCGACCCGCAGCGTGAGCCTGACGGAAAAGGGAGCGGCGCTGCTGCGGCGGGCCGAAGAGGTGCTGAGCGCCTGCGACGCATTGGAACGCGAGGCTGCCGCGCTGCGCGAAAGCCCGGCTTCCCAGCTTCGGATGGGCATCCTGCCGACCTTTTCCCATCTGAACGTTTTGGAGACCATGCATGCCTTCCAGACGGACAACCCCTCGCTCTCTGTCAGCCTGCAGATCCGCCGCAGCGGCGTTTTGCTTGAGCTGCTGCAGTCCGGCCGGCTCGACGCGGCAATCGCCAACGTCTCGGAGGAACAGAAGCGGCGGCTGGCGTCAGATTATATCCTGCGTGCCATCGCCCGCGACCAGGTCTGCGCGCTGCTTCGCCCGGAGGACCGGCCGCAGGGAGACAGCCTGCCGATCGGGGAACTCGCCGGAAAGCGCATTTTGCTGCTGGAGAAAGGCTCCTCGATCCGCGCAAGGATGGAGGAGGCGCTGCGCCGGGAGGGGATCCGTCCTGCCGCCGTTACGGACTGTCCGGAGATCCACAGCATGCTCGGCATTGTCCAGACCGGCCTCGGCGTCGGGTTTCTGTCGTCCCGGGTGGCGGGACAGTATCTGTCGCCAACGCTGTGCCGTCTTCCGCTGGAACCGAGGATCGAAAGCGTCACCGCGCTGCTGTATCCGAAAAACAGCGCCTGGCGGGAAGCACTGGACACGCTTGCCAAAAAGCTCTGATAGATATGAAAAAGACAAGGCCGCCGATGAATCGGCGGCCTTGTCTTTGCGGTGATTAACAAATAAAACCTGTAAATAATGATCGCTTGAAACAGTTTTACAATGCGGTGAAAGTCCTGTACAATCAAATCACAAAGTAAAAACGGAAAGGAACAGGATAACATGAAATTTTTGGTGAATAAAACGGAGCGCCTCTCCGGCACGATCTCCATCCCCGGCAACAAATCCGGCACGGCCCGCGCGCTGATCCTCGGGGCGCTGGCGGAAGGGGAATCTACGATCAAAAACCCGCTTCACAATGCGGACAGCTATTCGATCCTGCACATGCTGGAGGGCATGGGCGCATCCTTTGATACCTCGGACGACGATCTCTGGCGCGTGACGGGCACCGGCGGTCATCTGAAGCAGCCGGTCGGCGTGCTTGACGCCGGCAACTCCGGCACCGGCTATTACTGCTGCACCTGGCTGGCGGCCAGCATCCCCGCCAAGAGCGTCATGACTGGCGACTATCAGATCTGCTACCGCCCGGCCGGCCCCCTGGTGGAGGCAGCCAATGAGCTCGGCGCGGAGATCGTCTCCACCCGTGACAACGGCCTGGCCCCGCTTTGGATCCGCGGCGGCATTCGCGGCGGCAAGCGTCTCAGCTTCCCCGGCCACAATTCCCAGTGGTACACGGGCCTGATGATGATCGGCTCGCTGCAGGAGGGCGACGTGGACATCGACATTCAGGGCGAGACCCTCGAAAAGCCCTATGTGGCCATGACCATGGGCATGATGGAGCAGGCCGGCGTTCACGTCGTCAACGACGATTACCGCCATTACAAGGTGATCGGCGGCCAGAAGTACAAGGCCACCGATTTCGTGATCCCGGGCGACTGGGGCAGCAGCGGCTATCCTTCGTTTGCTGCCGCCATCACCAACTCCACCGCCACCTTCCTGAACCTGAACCCGGAGGATTACGCGGGGGAGAAGGAGTTTGCCAATATCATGCGCAAGGCCGGCTGCACGGTGGAGCCTGTGGAAGGCGGTATCCGCGTGACGGGCAGCGACCATCTGGTCGGCCAGACCATCGACTGCTCCGGCATGCCGGACGCGGTGCCCATCCTCGCCGTGTACGGCTGCGCCTGCAAGGAAGGCAAGACCGTGCTCACCAACATCCGCGGCTCCCGCCTCAAGGAGACCGACCGCACAAAGATCATCCGCCAGCAGTTGGAGCGCATGGGCGGCCGCTTTGAGGAGGACGAGAACAATCTCGTCATTTATCCCTCCCGGCTCCACGGCGCCTTTATCGACGGCCACCACGACCATCGCATCGTCATGGCGACCGCGGTCGCAGCCCTGATCGCCGACGGCCCGACCATCATTGACAACGCCGAATTCGCTGCCGTGTCCTATCCCGAGTTTTATGATCAGATGAAGGCGCTCGGCGCCGATATCCAGCGCCTGGAGGTCGTCTGAGTCAGCCGACGGCGGCGGTGGAGCTGCGGATGTTCAGCCGCGCTTCGATGCGCACGCCCGCGGGCTCGCCGCCGCGCAGCAGATTCAGCACCTGTTCGACCGCAGCCTCGCCCATGCGGTAGTTGTCCAGCTCCACGCTCGTCAGGCTGGGGGAGAACATCTCCGACAGGACACCGCCGTTCAGGCAAAGCAGGGACACCTGCTCCGGCACGCGCAGGCCCTGCTCGCGCAGGATCCGCAGCACCCCGGCGCCCACGCGATCGTTCGGCGCCAGGACGGCGTCAAAGTCGACGGATGAAGCCAGAAGCTGGCGGGCGGCGTCATAGCCGTCTTCAAAAGAATAACCGCCGAAAACGGTCAGCGCCGGATCATGGGACAGCCCCTCCTCCGACAGCGCGCGGCAAAAGCCGTCGTAGCGGTCGTAGACGGAATAAAAGCTGCGCTGCGGCGAATCGGCCTCCCGCATGAAATCTTCAAAGCTGTGAATATGGCTTCGCCAGTAGTTGCCCAGAAAGGCAATGTGCCTGCGTCCGAGACGCAGCAGATAGCGGGTGCCGATATAACCGGCGGCAAAGCTGTCCATGTAGACGTTTGACGCGCCCGGCAGCTGCAGGTGCGGGCCTGTGATCACGAGCGGAAGGCTTCGCAGCGCGGGCACGGCCTCATAGGGATTGCGCGCCGTGGTAGGCGTAAAAACGATGCCGGCGGTAGAGGCAGCGCAGGCCATGCGGAGATACTCGATCTCCTTGACCGGATCAGAGTGGGTGATCATCACGGTAACGCCCAGATCCTGTGCGGCGGCAGTGTCGATCATCCCGTCCGCAACGGTCGCGTAGTAGGTGGCATCCAGGTTGGGCACGATGAATACGATGTGGCGGGTCAGGCCGCTGCGCGGCGAGGCCAGCCGATATCCCAGATCGCGGGCGGCGGCGAGCACCTTCTCGGTGAGCGCGGCGTTCACGCTCGGGCTGCCGTTGAGTACCCGTGATGCCGTGGCGGGGGAGACCCCGGCCGCATTGGCCACAGCGCGGATATTGATCTTTTTGTTCATAAGCGGTCCCTCACTTCTGCGTTTGTTGATTCCATTGTAAGAAACAGTTTCTCGAATGTCAAGGGTAATATGAAAACAGCAGGACAAATTGACTAATTAATGGAAATACTGACGCGGGATTAACGAAAAGAACAGTGCCGAAAAGAAACAGTTTCACAAACGGAGCGATTCTGTTGTGACAAATCACAAAAGCGGATGTTCCAAGTTATGGATATTTCCAAAAATGAGGTATAAAGCCGTTTTTCCAACAAAATTGATTGACAGAAGTCAAAAAATCAAGTAATTTATCAGTGGAAAGCGCCAACGGCCGGATTCGCTTTTCCGGCGGTTGGCTTGGAAACACGAGAAACAAAAATTGAAAAGGAGAAACCCATGAAAAAGTTTGCTGCTCTTCTTCTCGCCGTCTGCATGGTTCTGGCTCTGGCCGCCTGCGGTACGTCCCAGCCTGCCGGCACTTCCGCTGCCGGTGATCAGTACCCCGTCAAGACCATCACCATGATCGTCCCCTACGGCGCCGGCGGCACCACCGACCTCGTCGGCCGTCAGCTCGCCGCTGCCCTGAGCAAGGCGATGGGCGTGTCCATTGTCGTTGAGAACCAGGCCGGTGCTTCCGGCTCTGTCGGCTGCAAGGCCGCGCTCGACGGCGCCAAGGACGGCTCCGTGGTCCTCTTCACTGCGGAAAGCCTCGGCACCCAGCGCGTCATGGGCATCAGCGAGATGAGCTATGCCGATTTCAGCCCCATCTACGCCGTTGCCAACGACCCGAAGGTCATCGTTGTTGCCAAGGACTCCCCCTACAACACCATTGAAGAGCTCCTCGCCGACATCAAGGCCAATCCCAACACCATCCAGATGGCTTACACCGGCCCCGGCGGCTCCGGCCATGTCCAGGCCCTCATCATGAACCAGTTCGGTTACTACCCCGCCCTCACCGCTTACTCCTCCGGCTCTGACGGCATCGTCGCCGTCATGGGCAAGCAGGTCGTCTTCACCAACTCCAACTACTCCACCGTCGCCAACTACATCTCCGCCGGCGAGCTCAAGCTCCTGACCGTCTGCGCCACCGAGCGTATGGCCCAGTACCCCGACGTGCCCGCCCTGACCGAGTACATGGAAGGCAGCGAAGCCCTCCTCTCCATCCCTTACACCCCGCTGAGCCTTGTGGTTGCCAACGGCGTTGACGAGAACGTCCAGGCCATGCTCCGCGCCGGCTGCGAGAAGGCCTTCCAGGATCCCGACTTCGTCTCCTTCATGGAGAGCAACAACATCGACAAGTTGTACGAGAAGTACACCACCGTCGATCAGATCAAGGCTTTCTACTCCGAGTGGGAGTCCACCGTCTGCTGGCTGATGGCCGACGCCGGCGCCACCACTTTCAGCCCCGAGGAGTTCGGCATTGCCCGTCCCCAGGCCTGATCCAACTGAATCAAACAAAATAGACTCAACAGGGGTCCGGGACAGATGGCCCGGACCCCTGGCGCTATTTCATTACAAGGAGGCCTTTCCGTGCACGATTATCTGAAAAACAAAAATGTGCAGGACAGCATCGTCATTCTTCTGCTGGGGCTGGCGCTCGGCGCCTACAGCCTGATCAGCTTCTACACCGCCACGGTGCAGACCCAGTGGATCATGTCACCCTATCTGTTCCCACTGCTGCTGTCCGCCTTCGCGATCCTGCTGTCTGTCTCCCTGTTCGGGGAGGGGCGCTACGAGGTGAGCCAGGCGCGCGCCGGCGTCGTACCGGCCAAGCCCGCCAAGCTCATGCTCGTAAAGGTGCTCGTCGTGGTTCTGATGGGCATCGCCTACTATGTGCTGATCTCGCTGGTCCACTTCATCCCGGCCACGGTGATTTTCCTGGCCGCGCTGATCTGGTATCTGGGCGAGCGCCGCTGGTGGATGATCGCAATCATCGCGATCGTCATGCCGCTGGTCCTGTACGCGCTCTTCGGCCTCGGCCTGAGCGTGCGTCTGCCGTAAGAAGGGGAGGTACAACATGGATCTAATCACAGGAATGCTCCCGTATTTCGTCAATATCCGCTTTATCCTGCTGTGCTTCGCCGGTGCGGTGGCCGGCCTCTTCGTCGGCTCGATCCCCGGCCTGTCCGTCTCGATGGCAACGGCGCTGCTGGTCTCCATCACCTATACCTGGAGCACCACCGACGCGATGGCCACCATCATGGGCGTGTACGTTGTGGGCGTGTTCTCCGGCGCCCTGTCCGCCATCCTCATCAATATCCCCGGCGCGCCCGCGAGCGTCGTCACCACGCTGGACGGCTATCCGCTGGCCAAGCGGGGCGAGGCCTACAAGGCGCTGATGTACGCCACGGTCTACTCCTTCGTCGGCAGCGTGTTCGGCCTGCTGGCCCTCGGTCTGCTGGCCAAGCCCGTCACCTCCGTGGCGCTGAAGTTCCAGCCCATGGACTACTTCCTGCTGGCGCTCTTCGGCCTGGCCACCGTCGGCAGCCTGACCTCCAAGAGCTTCTCAAAGGGCCTGATCAGCGCGCTGCTGGGCGTGTTTCTGGCTCTGATCGGCCTGGACAGCGTGGTCGGCACGCCGCGCCTGACCTTCGGTATTCAGAACCTGAAGGCCGGCATTTCCACCGTGCCCGCGCTGGTCGGTCTGTTCGGATTTGCCGAGGTGCTCTCCGTTGTGGCGGACGGCGCCGTGGACGGCGAGGTTAACGGCATCCAGAGGGAAGTCGTCAAGATCAAGACCATTCTGAAGGAATTCTGGCGTTCGCTGTACTACTGCACGATCGGCACCTTCGTCGGCGCTCTGCCCGGCGCGGGCGGCCCAGTGGCGGCCTTCCTGGCCTACGGCGAAGCCAAGCGCATCGTGAAAAAGCCCAGCCGTCCCTTCGGCGAGGGCGCTGTGGAAGGCATCGTCGCCTCCGAGAGCTCCAACAACGCCTGCATCGGCGGCGCGCTGATCCCGATGCTGACCCTCGCCATCCCCGGCGACGCGGTCACCGCAATCATCCTCTCCGTGTTCTACATCCACGGCCTGCAGCCCGGCCCCACCTTCCTGATGACCAGCGCCTCCAGCTTCTACTCCATCATGGCGGGCGGCCTGCTCGGCTGCGTGTTCCTGCTGCTCCTCGGTCTGCTTGTCGCGCCGCGCATCAGCAAGATCATCAACGTGCCCAAGCGCATCCTGCTGCCGATCGTCACCGTCCTGTGCGTGATCGGCTCCTATGCCTGCAACAACCGCCTCTTTGACGTCGGCATGATGTTTTTCTTCGGCGTGCTCGGCTTCCTGCTGCGCACCCGCGGCTACAGCGCCGCTCCGGTCACGCTCGGCCTCGTGCTCGGCGGCATGATGGACTCCAACTTCCGCCGCGCCGTCTCCCTGGCCTCCACTGCGCCCCATCCCATCGTGGCCCTCTTCTGGCGCCCGATCACGATGATCCTGCTGGTGCTGACCGTTGTCACGATCGTCGCCAACATCCCGGGCGTCAAGCGCCTGAGAGACAGACGCAAGGCCGCCAAAGCCAAAGAGTAAGAAAGAGAGGAAAAGTTTATGATCGCTTATTCCCATAAAGGTACCGTTTCCGGCACTTTGACCGTGCCCGGCTCCAAGAGCCACACGATCCGTGCCGTCATGCTCGGCGCGCTGGCCGAGGGCACTTCCGTCATCCACAACCCCCTGCCCAGCAAGGACGGCCTTGCCTCCCTGTACGCGGCCCGCACCTTCGGCGCGGAGGTCACCGTGGACGAGGCGAACAACACCTGGACCGTGCGCGGCCTGGGCGGCCGCCCGAAGGCTCCCGCGGGCGTGATCGACACGCTCAACAGCGGCACCACCACCAGCTTCGCGCTGGGCGTGGGCGGCCTGGTCGAAGGCTACGTGGTCATCACCGGCGACGAGCAGATCTGCCGCCGACCCTGGGGCGCGCAGGCCAGAGCCATGCAGGAGCTCGGCGCGTTCTGCCTGCACACCCGCCCGGGCAGCGAGTGCCCGCCGATCGTGGTGGGCGGCCCGATGAAGGGCGGCGTCTGCCACCTCAACGGCTTCTCCAGCCAGCACATCTCCGGCATCCTCCTGCCCTCCCCGATGCTCGACGAGGGCTGCGACGTGGAGATCCGGGTCGAAAAGCCGCTCGAGCAGCCCTATCTGCAGATGACCATCGACTGGATGCGCCGCTATGGCGCCGAAGTGGAAGTCGCCCCGGATTACCGGCTCTTCCGCGTCAAGGGCGGCCAGAAGTACGTCGCGCAGGAGAGCACCATTCCCTCCGACTGGTCGGGCGTGGCGTTCCCGCTGGTCGCGGCCGTCTGCACGCCGAGCGAGCTTGTCATCTCCGGCGTGGACTTTGACGACAGCCAGGGCGACAAGGCCGTGGTCGACATTCTGATCGACATGGGCGCCGATATCACCAAGGACCGCGAGGGCGGCCGCCTGGTGATCCGCGGCGGCAAGCCGCTGCACGGCACCACCGTGGACATGGACAAGATCCCCGACAGCCTGCCCGCGCTCAGCGTGGCGGCGGCCTATGCCCAGGGCGACACGCTCTTTACCAACCTTGCGCACGTGCGCGTCAAGGAGAGCGACCGCGTGGCGGTCATGCAGGAAGTGCTCGGCAAGTGCGGCGCGGACATCGACATCACCGCCGATTCCATGACCGTTCACGGCGGCAGGCCTCTGCACGGCGCCTCGGTGCCCAGCTACGGCGACCATCGCATCGCCATGGCGATGTCTGTCTGCGGCCTGATGTGCGAGGGCGAGATGGAGATCGCGGACGCCGAGTGCGCTTCCGTCTCCTTCCCGCAGTTCTATGAGACCATGAACAAGGCCGGCGCCGGCTTTACCGTGAAGGACTGAGCGGCCGATGAAAGCCTGGCTGAAGAAAAACTGCTGCAGCGAGATCAACGCCTCCTGGCTGCTGAAAATGGCGTTGAGCCTGGTGTTTCCCGCGCTGATCATGATCTTCCGGCCTCTGGGCATGAACTTCGCCCAGAGCGCCACCTCCGCCGGCGTGCTGCTGGTCATCATCTGGTGGACGACGAACCTGGTGAAGAAGGTCCCCGCCTCGCTGTTTCTGCTGCTGTGGTTCTGCCTGTTCTCCGGCGCGCCCGCCAAAACGATCTTCACCTTCCCGGCCGGCGAGACCTTCATCATGCTGGTCATCACCTACCTGTTCAGCCAGGCCATCAGCAACTGCGGCCTGGTCGACCGGGTCCTGCTGCCGCTGCTGCTGCGCTTCGTGCGCACGCCGGTCAGCTGCATCCTGGCCGTGATCGTCTCCTTCTGCCTGACCATGTATGTGATCCCGCAGCCGCTGGCCCGTCTGGTGCTGGTGTCGGTGGTCTTTGACAGCTTCCTCAGGCGCACCACCGTGCCGCAGCTTGCCCGGCAGGTGCTGATGTACGCGGTGTTCGTGTTTTACGCCATCGTCAACATCGCCTGCAAGGACGCAGACCTTATCATGAACTACGTTGCCGTCAGCTCCTCCGGCGCCGAGATCACGAACGGCGCCTGGACGCGCGCGATGGCCGTGCCCACGGTGGGTTATGCCGCGGTCGTGCTGCTGGTGATGCTGTTTCTGTTCCGCAAAGAGCTCAAGGGCGTGACGATCCAGCTTGCGCCGGATGTCGAGCCCGCGCCCAGCGGCTTCAAGAAGGAAGAACTGCCGCCCGTGATCGTGATCCTGGCGACCGTCGTTCTCTGGATGACGAGCGGGCTCTGGGGCAAGAACATCGTACTCTTCGGTTATATTACCGCCAATACCCTGGTCACCGTCGTCTCCACGCTGATCCTGTTTGCGATGAAAACGATCGGGAAGAAGGACTTTTCCGCCATCGACATCGTGACGCTGGTGTTTCTCTCCGCCGCCTTTGCCATCGGCGGTGTGATGAAGGCCTGCGGTGCGGCGGACGTGGTGTTCGGCCAGTTCCGCGGCATCTTCCCGGAGCACTTCTCCGTGGGCTATCTGATGCTGATCATGATGGTCGGCATGCTGCTGCACATGGTGCTCGGCAGCAATACCACGACCCTGTCGGTCATCGTACCCGGCCTGGTGCTGCTCTGCGGGAGCGTGGTCAGCCCGGAGGTGGTGGTCTATGCCTCCATCATCAGCGTTGCCTTCCACGCCATCCTGCCCTTCCATTCCGTGGCGCTGATGGTCGGCGCGAGCAACGGCTATTATCCCAGCAGCTATGTCACGCGCCTGGGCATCCCGATGACGCCCTTCATCTTCCTGGTCGGCGCATTCATCTACCTGCCCTGGTGGAGACTGATCGGTCTGCTGTAAAACAAAAAAACATCCGAAACCGAGGTTTCGGATGTTTTTTATTGGCTTCGATCACAATTCAAAGGCGAACACGTCGTCCGGCGACCAGCGGTAAGCCGCGTCACAGACGTAGCCGCGCAGCCACAGCACGCCCTCGACCTTGCGCAGGTACAGGCCCTTCGGGAAGCGCTCGTCCGCCTCCAAAGGCTCGCTGAGCACGGTGACGGCGCCCTCCGGTGAGCGGTGCGTGCCGCTCAGGACGCTATTCGCACTCTCCGGCTGCTCACGCCAGCACAGGCGCAGAAACAGGCCCGTGGCCGGCCGGCAGGGCTTCAGACCAAAGGCGGGCAGCCGCGCGAAGATCTCCGACAGCGCCGCGCCCTCCGTCAGCCCCGGCTCCCGCAGCGGCAGCAGCGCCGTGCAGAGCTCCGGGGGATAATCGTCGGTGCGAAAGGCGGCGTGGGCAAAAAACTGCCGGGCATAGTCGTTGACGGCGACCGAACCGCGCCGCAGTTCTTCATCGAGCCGCTCCTTGGGAAATGGCTGCGCGTGGATCGTGATGCGCTGCATGCTCATCCCTCCCGCAGCTGAAATCAAGAGGAAAGAAAAGAGCGCCTGCTGCCAGACGCTCTTTTTCCTGTTTCCGGATGCTTACTTGCCGAAGTAGCGGTCAAGAAGTCCCTTAAATGCCTTGCCATGGCGGGCCTCGTCGCGGGCCATCTCATGGACGGTGTCGTGGATGGCGTCGAGGTTGTACTTCTTGGCAAGCTTTGCCAGCTCGAACTTGCCGGCGGTGGCGCCGTTCTCGGCGTCGACGCGCATCTGCAGGTTCTTCTTGGTGCTGTCGGTCAGCACCTCGCCCAGGAGCTCGGCAAACTTGGCGGCGTGCTCGGCCTCTTCCAGACCGGCCTTCTTCCAGTACTCGCCGATCTCGGGATAGCCCTCGCGCTCGGCCACGCGGGCCATGGCCAGGTACATGCCGACCTCGCTGCACTCGCCCTCAAAGTTGGAGCGCAGACCGGCGATGATGGTCTCCTTGACGTCCTCGGGCACGTCGGCGCCGAAGACCTTGCCGACGCCCAGCACATGCTCGGCGGCCCAGGTCAGCTCCTCGGCCTGCAGCGTGAAACGCTCGCCGGGAACCTTGCAGACGGGGCACTTCTCGGGGGGCGTATCGCCCTCATGAACATAACCGCAAACGGGGCAAACCCACTTCTTCATCTCAAAATCCTCCTGTAATAATTTTGTTAAGGGACTTTTCGCTTGCCTCTACTTTACCATGAAGAAGTGCTTTTGTAAAGAGGAATCGGCCTGTCCGGCTCAGGCCTCCGGCGTCTCCGCCAGCGCCAGCAGCGCAGGAGCGGTGGCCTCTCCGAACAGCCGTATCGCGGCCAGCGCCTCCTGCAGGGTGTTGCCGCTGCTGCCCACCTCGAGAATCAGCGAGCCCGTGCTCAGATGCTGATTATAGCGCTGCGGCACCAGCTCGACCGGACGCATCAGCGAGGGATACTTCTGATTGACGGCGTTTTGCAGATACAGCGCCAGCGAGAGATTGGCGCGCCAGTTCGGGTGCTCCAGACCGCTGGCGTCGCTGCCGCAGAGCAGCATGACCTGGCTGGCGACCGCGCCGCTCTCCTCGGCCATGATCTTGTAGACCACGCCCTCGCTGCCCAGCGCGTCGCGGTGCATGTCGATGACGACGGCGATGTCCGGATGCTCGGCGAGATAGGCTTCGATCGCCGCGCCCGAGCGCCCGTAGGAGCCGGTGTAGCTCGGATAGTCGTATACGCCGCGGTCGTGGAGCACCTGCAGACCGGCCGCCTCGTAGATGCCGCACAGCTCATCGCCGACGCGGATGATGTTGAAGCGCTCGTCCTCGGTGCGGTTGGAGTCGCTGGCCTCGTAGCGGTCGAGTCCGGCGGGCGTGTAGGCCTCGCTGGAGTGGGTATGGATGATGAGGATCTGCGGCCCGTCCGCCGGGAGCCGCTGCGGCGGCCCTTCGGCCAGGATGGCGCCGACGTCCAGCTCATAGCCGGTGCCGTTTCGCACGGTCAGGCCGCCGGTGATGGTGGTGGCGCGGATCTCACTGCCATCGGGCAGGGGCGTGGGCTCCGGGGGCGGCTCCTCCGCCGGCGTCGGCTCCGGGGCAGGCTCCTCCGCCGGCGTCGGCGTCGGGACGGCGACGGCCTCCGGCGTTTCCTCCGGCAGCGGGGGAAAGGTATGCCGCGGCGCGGGCAGATGCAGCGCGGGGACCGCCGATGGCGCAGGAGAAGCGCTCGGCTCCGCCAGCTCCACGTTTTTCATCCGCTCCGCCGCCGAAATCGGCACGGGCGGCAGAGCGCGCTGCGCAGCCCACAGCAGGGCGAGACTCATCGTCGCAAGCAGCAATCCGGCCAGACCCTTTCCCCGCCTCATCACAACACCGCCTTTCCTGCCTTCCATTATCCCCGCTGCGGCAAGAAAAAGCGGCGGTATCCTGTCGAGCGCGGCGCTGCGGCTCCGGCCCTTGCATCCGGGGCGGGAATCGGATATAATACCACCGGGCGGCCATCGATGCCGCCGGAGAGGATCTGCGATGAAAACAATCGGGAAACGCGCCTTGACGCTGCTGCTGGCGGCGGCGCTGCTGCTGGCCTTCGGCGCGGCTTCGGCCTCGGCCAAATCAAGTGAATACCCCTCGGTGCGCGTATATGCGGACGGCCTGCTGACCGGGCGCGCCTATCGATACGGAGAGGACGTCTATCTTTCCGTCGGGGACGTCTGCGGCTTTCTCGGGCTTGCCGCCGAGGAAAACTATGACCGAACGAGCCATGACCTGAGCCTGACGGCTCCGGGCCTGACGCTGGAGGCGCAGGTCGGGCGCATGTATGTGCAGGTCAACGGGCGCTGGCTGCTCAATCCCCGCGGCATCCTGGTAACGGAGGGCAGGGCCTATTTCCCCGTGGATCTGATCGAAAAGATCTTCAATCTGCGCGCCGAGATCTCGGAAGGGAAGGACCGGCTGGAGCTGAATCTGCGGGAGGCGCTGCTTCTCGAGGGCGGCGAGCACTACTATGAGGAGCGCTTCGGCAGCGAGAACCTGCTCTGGCTCAGCCGGCTCATCGAGGCGGAGGCCAGCGATCAGCCCTTCGCGGGCAAGGTCGCCGTGGGCAACGTGGTGCTCAACCGCGTGGCCAGCGACAAATTCCCGAACACGATCTTCGACGTGATCTTTGACACGCAAAACGGCGTGCAGTTTGCGCCGGTCTACGACGGCCGCATCTATAAGGACGCGGGCAAGCTGTCCGTGATCGCCGCCTGCATCTGCCTGGAGGGCTACCGCATGGCGGGCGACAGCCTGTTTTTCGTGGCGCCGGCCCAGACGGACGACAGCTGGCTGAGGGATCATTACGTCTTCGTCACCTCCATCGGCCAGCACGACTTCTATATGTGAGCATCAACAGGAGAAGAGTATGACACTGGAAACATTGCTGCAGGAGGGCTTTGCGGCGCTCGGCCTGCCGCTGGACGAGACGGCGCTCCGGCGCTACCGGATCTACGCGGACACGCTGGCGGAAAAAAACGCCGTCATGAACCTGACGGCCATCGAGGGCGAGGAGGACGTCGCCCGTCTGCACTTTCTGGACTGCGCGGCGCTGCTGCAGGGCTTTGAGCTCGGCGGCAAAAGCCTGATCGACGTGGGCACCGGCGCGGGCTTTCCGGGCCTCGCGCTGAAGATCGCCTGCCCCGAGCTCCGGCTGACGCTGCTTGACAGCCTGGACAAGCGCATCGGCTTTCTGCGCGAGTGCTGCGGGAAGCTGGAGCTTGCGGACGTGGACTGCGTGCACGCCCGGGCCGAGGAGGCGCCCGCCGCATACCGCGCGGCCTTTGACGTGGCAACCTCGCGCGCGGTGGCGCGGCTGCGCGTGCTGTGTGAGCTCTGCCTGCCGCTGGTGAAGAAGGGCGGGCTGTTTCTGGCCATGAAGGGCCCGGACGTCGCCGAGGAGCTGGAGGAGGCGAAAGCCGCCGTCCGCCTGCTGGGCGGCAGCGTGGAGCGGGTCTTCGACTACGAGATCCCGGGCACCGACGTGCATCACACGGTCGTCGCCATCCGCAAGACCGGCGACACCCCGGCCAAATACCCGCGCCCCTGGGCGCAGATCAAGAAAAAACCTCTGTGATGTGAATCACAGAGGTTTTTCTATATCCAGGATCAGCTCCCCGAGCTGCTCGGGCGTGTCGATGAGCGTCTGTGCGCCGGCGGCAATCAGCTGTTCCCGGCTGCGAAAGCCCCAGGTCACGGACACGCAGCGGAGCCCTGCGTTGGCGGCGGTGAGGATATCCACCTCCGAATCGCCGACATAGAGGCATGCCTCCGGCGGCAGATCCATCTGCGTCCGCACGGCGTCGAGCATGTCCGGCCAGGGCTTTCGCCGGATGCCCTCGCTCTCGCGCTCGCCGACGGCGAATTCCGCCAGACCCGGGAAGAAATCCTCGGCCAGGGCGCGCACGGCGGAATCCGGTTTGTTGGAGACGATCGCCTGGCGGACGCCCGCGGCCTTGAGCCGCTCCATCAGCGACAGAATGCCGGGGTAGGGGCGGGTCAGGATGCGGCAGTGGGCGTCGTACCAGGGCTTGTACCAGGCCAGCATCCGGTCGATCTCCTCCGGCGCGGCGCCTTCGCCCAGCGCAAGCTCGATCAGCCGCCGCGAACCGTTGCCCACATAGGCGCGCACCTGCTCCAGCGTCAGCGCCGGGCGGCCGAAAGCCGCGAGCGCTGCGTTGACTGCGTTTTTCAGATCCTCCAGGGTATCAAGGACGGTCCCGTCCATGTCGTACAATACGGCCCGGTAATTCATAGCTGCCTCCTGCCATAGTTTCGACGAGAGTATACCGGAAAGGGCGAAGCCTTGTCAAGCAGGGGAAAATATGATATATAAATCAAGGAAGCAAAGAAGAAAGAGAAAGGAACGGTCGGATCGACCTTGAAGATACGGATGAAACAAGCCCCGAAGGCTCTGGCGCTGCTGCTGTGCCTTGCGCTGCTGCTGTGCGGCTGCGCAACGCAGAGCGCGCCGCCGGAGTCTGCGCCGGAAACGCAGCCTTCGCAAACCCCGGGGCCGGAACCGACAAGCCAGCCGACAGAACCGCCTGCGCCAAGCGCGGAGCCTGCCCGGCCTGTGTTGCGGCTGTGGGTATCAGAGGACGAGCCTCTCTGCGAGAGTCTTGCGTCGCTGGCGGAGGAATACGCGGCCGCACACCCCGATCATGCGCTCGAGCTGCGGCGCTTTACAACGGCGGCGGAGCTGAACACCGCGCTGACCGGAGAACAGCCCGATCTGCTGCTCTGTAATGAGCGCATGGCCGCGCAGCTGCCCGCCTCGTTGCCCGAAGCGCTGCCGAAGCTGCCCGTGGACGCGCCGGAGGGCTTTGTCCCGCTGGGCGCGGAGCTGCCGGTGCTGGCGCTGCGGGAGGAAAACCGCGCGCTGCTCGAGGGCTGCGATACCCTCGAGGCGCTTTGCGAGGCCGCGGCCAGCTATGGGCGGCAAATGGAAAAAACCTTTTTCTCCGCCGATTCCTTTGCGCGGCTCTTCGCCTGTGCGCTGGCGCAGAAGGGGAGTCCCTTCTTCGCCATGCGCGAGCAGGACCTGGAGAGCGAGGACTATCGGACGCTCTATAACCTGCTGGCGGAGGCCGCCTTTGAGGGAGGCCTTGTCCCGCTGAACGAGCCGGTGCTGGCCGCCGTTTCGCGCGGCGAGCTTGTCTGCGGGATCTGCAGCAGCCGGGAACTCCTGACGGGAGACCGAACGGAGCTTGCCGTGCGCCCGCTGCCGCCGATGGCCGGCTGTGAGGCGCTGACGGACGCAAAGCTCAGCGGCCTTGCCGTGCTGCCGGGGGCGGATCCCGCGGGCGCGGCCGATTTTCTGAACTGGCTGCTTGCGGACGGCCGCGCGGCGGACGCTGCGCTTATCAGCGGGCTGATTCCCGCCGCGGACGGGACCTGGCGCGAAGCGGACGCCGTGACGGAGGGTCTGGCGGAGGCTGCGCAGTGCGCGCGCCTTTGGCTCCCGGACGAAGACAGCGGCTATCTGCGCCAGGGGGCGGACTTTGAGCAGAGCTTTCGCGCCGCGCTTGCATTGCTCGGCTGATTGTGATACTATCAGATCGGAAAAAACTCTTGTGGAGGAACGCATATGGAAGGCTATCGCATTCTGGAAATCAAACAGAGCGTATTTGAAAATAACGACCGCGAGGCGGACAAGCTGCGCGCGGAGCTCAAGCAGAACAAAACCTTTCTGCTCAACCTCATGAGCTCGCCCGGCTCCGGCAAGACCACCACCCTGCGCCGCACGATCGAGGCGCTGAAGGACGAACTGCGCATCGGCATCATGGAGGCCGACATCGACTCCGACGTGGACGCGGCCACCATCGAAAAGACCGGCGTGAAGGTCATTCAGCTGCACACCGGCGGCATGTGCCACCTGGACGCCGGCATGACCAAGCAGGGCCTCGAGGGCCTGGGCGTGGAGGATATCGACCTTGCCATCCTCGAAAACATCGGCAACCTCGTCTGCCCGGCGGAATTCGACACCGGCGCCGTGAAAAACGCGATGATCCTCTCCGTGCCCGAGGGCCACGACAAGCCCCTCAAGTACCCGCTGATGTTCTCCATCTGCGATGTGCTGCTCATCAACAAGATCGACGTGCTGCCCTATTTCGACTTTGACATCGAAAAGTGCAAGGAGTACGTCCACCGCCTCAACCCCAACATGACGATCATCCCGATCTCCTCCCGCACCGGCGAGGGCATCGGCGCATGGGCCGACTGGCTGCGCGCGCAGACCAGAGCCTGGATCGAGGGCTGAGCCAAACAGAACAATCAGAAAGCCACCGGCCCGGCCGGTGGCTTTTTTATGCCTTCCCCTCAAGGGGAAGGCATAAAAAAGCAGGGAGCCCGAGGCTCCCTGCTTTGCTTTCCGTATTTATTGTTCGTAAAACGCGAAGATCTGTCCCCAGTACTGTTTCAGCGTCTCGGTGTCGCTGAAATAGAGCTCGTGGCGCAGGCCGGGCATCTTCTGCAGCCTGCAGTGCGGTGCGGCGGCGGCAAATTCGTCCTGCGCCTCGTTCTTGACGAAGGTATCATTGCCCGCCTGGAACAGCAGGATCGGCACCTGGATGCGCGCGATCTTGGAGCGCTGGCTGGCCAGGCCGCAGGCGAGGATCGCCTCCCGGCCCCAGGAGCTGGAGGCGGCGCAGGTCTGCAGCTGCGGGTCGGCCAGCTTCTTTTCGTAGTACCAGCGAAAGCGCGGCTCGGAGTTGGCGGCGCTGTCTTCATAGGTCTCCTCCGGCATGGCGCTCACCGGCGACATCGGCTGCTTGCCGCCCGGCCCGATGCTGCGGGCTGCGGCATAGGCCAGCGCCGCCGCCAGCGGGATGTTTCCGAAGCTGAGACCCAGCATCGGCGAGGACAGAACAGCTTTCTGATAAGTGCCCGGATACAGCTCCAGCAGCCGCACGCCGATGTTGCCGCCCATCGAGTGGCAGTAGAGGTAGAGCGGCAGGCCGTGGGAGGCGGGGATGATGCGCGTCTCCGTCAGGTGATGGAGGTCGAAGACATAGTCCTTGAAGCGCTTGACGTAGACGACGAGGGGATTGTCGTTGCCGCGGAAGGAGCGCCCGTGCCCGCGGTGATCGAGGCCCCAGACCTCGTAGCCCGCCTGCAGCAGATAGTAGATGTTCTCCGCGTGCTTCTGGATCGACTCGGTAAAGCCGTGGCTGATGACCACGACGGCCTTCGGCTGATCGGCCCGGTAGTGCTCGAAATAGATCGGCTCGCCGGGAACGCGTTCGTCAAAGCCCGTCTCCCGCCGCGCGGCCAGATAAGGCTCCACGATATCGCGCATCTGCTCGGCATAGTGTTCGTCCGCGATCCAGTTCATGGCGTGATCCTCCCAGAATTTTCTATCCTTACTATAGCAGATTTTTCCTCTGCCGGCAAGCTTTATTGCCCGTAGAGCGCGGCGATGGACGCGGCCTCGCGCCCCATCTGCCGGCGCACGCTCTCGGGGGAGAGGATCTCCGCCTCCGCGCCGAAGCCGAAGACCCAGGCGAAAAACTGGGGGCTGACCACCAGATCCACGGCGATGATGAAGTGCTCGTCCCCGTCGGGCGTGAGGATCGTGTCCTTGCCGAAGCGGTCGATCACCGCGCCGGCCAGGTGATTGAGAAAGCGCAGGCGCACGCGCTTTTCTTCGCCGGCGAACATGCCGAACACGCGCTGGGAGTAGGAGGACATGTCGAGCTTCTGAAAGGCCTCCTTGCCCTCGCGCCGCTGCTCGAGCGCCTCGATGTGGGTCATTTTGTCCACGCGGTAGTGCTTGAGGCGGGCGGCCGATGCGTCCCAGGCCAGCAGATAGTAGTTCTCGTCGTCCCACATCAGCGCGAAGGGACTGACAATGTACCAGGCGCCCTCATGGCGGTAGCGCCGCTGGCCGGAGACGGTGAACTCGAAGTATTTGAAGCGGATCGCCCGGTCGCGGCTGATGGCGCCGGAGATCTCGTCCACGTTGTAGTAGACGCTCTCGTTCATGCTCTTGACCCGGCCGCGCACGTAGACCTGACGCTCCAGCAGCTGCGCATCATAGACGCTGGCGAGGTTTTCGAGCTTTTTGATCAGAGAGAGCGTTTTTCGCTGGGTGATGAACTTGGAGCTCTGGATGCTGTCCACCAGTAGCTTCAGCTCCGGCAGCTCAAAGTCGCGCGCGGCGACGTAATAGCCGGTGCTCTTGTCCTTGCGCTGCACGATGTCCACGCCGAAGCGGCGCAGCGACTCGATGTCGTCGTAGATCGTCTTGCGCTCGGCGGAAATGTCCTGCCGCGCCAGCTCCTCGATCATGTCCTGCACCGTGACCGGGTGCGCCTCGTCGCTGTTTTTCATCAGATAGCGCAGCAGGTAAAGCAGCTTCAGCTTCTGATTGGGTGATTTCGGCATGGCGTTTCCCTCCTTATGATTCTTTCCTCCCAGTATAGCACAGATCACTGTCCAATAAAACGGACTTTTTGCGCGAAGAATACTTTTTTCGGGGCGGTTTTTCGGACAGCGAAAAAAGTATCATTATGTCAACCGAAAGGGAAATACCGAAAACCGGGAGGAAACGATCATGAACGAAAACGAAAACCGCTGCTCCACCACCGATTCCGTGCAGACCTTCACGGAGGCGCTGTACCTGCTGGCCATCGCCGCCGCCATGGTGCTCAGCTTCATCTGAAATTGTGCCCGTAGGGGAGGGGCTTGCCCCTCCCGCTGAACGGAAACGACGGACCGGAAACCGTGCCCGTGCGGGCGGGGCAAGCCCCGCCCCTACGTCTTCATCTGAAACGGCGGCGGCCTCCAATGGCGCGGGCGGCAGGCTCCAGATCTTAAAAATCCTGAAATGGAAGGTCTTTTCCGTTGCTTCAAGGCGAAAGCTGGGGTATACTGGAGAAAAAGAAGCTCCGGAAAGAAGGCTTTGCCCGATGAAACTCTTGCGTTCCCTGCTGGCCCTGCTGCTGTGCGCGGCGCTGCTGCTCGGCGCGGCCGTCACCGCCGCTGCCGCCGGGCCCTCGCCCTATCTGATCGACGCGCGCGTGGGAGAGATCACGGTCTCTCTGCGCGCATACAGCGATTCCTACGCGGGCAATCTTTATCTCTCGCTGTCGGATCTGGCGCAGGCGCTGCGGGACACGGACAAGAAGTTCCGCGTGGAGTACCAGGGCGGCGGCGCGGACGGCGAGCTCTGGAAGATGACGACCGGACAGGCCGCGCCCGCCGCCAACGGGAAAAAGAACACCGCGCCCTCGCCCGGCATTTCCTATCTGTCCTTCAACCGCAACCGCCTCTTCGTCGACGGCGGCGAGCGCCGCTACTATACCTACCGCTCGGACGACCGGGATCTGTACCTCTCCCTGGCCGATGTGCAGCTGCTGCTGGATCTGACGGCATGGGTCGACAGCGCGGGCGTGCTGCGGCTTGAGCCGAAGCAGCCATTTGCGCCGGACCTCTATGAGCTCAAGCGCGAGGATTACTTCGGCGCCTTCAACGCGGTGCTGGTCGGCGACGCGGACAGCGGCGAGGTGCTCTTCTCCGTCAACCGCGCCTGGCGCTATCCGATCGCCAGCCTGTCGAAGATGATGACTTACCTGCTGCTGGCCGAGGCGGTCGAGGCAGGGGAGCTGAGCTGGGAAGACCCCGTGCCGATCTCGCAGAAGGCGGCGTCCCTCTCCTGGTCGGCCGACGGCATCATCGGCCTCACGCCCGGTGCGAGCGTTCCGATGGAGGAGCTGACGCAGGCGATGATGCTGGCCTCCAGCAATGAAAGCGCGCTGGCGCTGGCGGAGTACGCTGCCGGCACGGAGGAGGACTTCGTAGCGCGGATGAACGAGCGCGCCGACGAGCTCGGCCTTCTGTCGGCCCGCTTCTATACGCCGCACGGCCTGCCGAGCTACAGCCGCAGCGGCCTGCCCGGCAAGCGGCAGAACAGCATGAGCGCGATGGATCTCTTCCGCCTGAGCGCCTATCTGCTGACCCGCTTCCCGGAGCTGACGGAGATAACGGCCAGGCAGTTTGTGCGCCTGGAAAAGCTGAAATTCACCACCGCCAATTCCAATCCCCTGGTCTTCAACATGGCCGGCGTGAACGGCCTCAAGACCGGCTCGACCAACCGCGCGGGCTACTGCGTCGTGGCTTCGCTCCCGGTGACGGTGGGGGAGGAGACGCACACGGTCGTTGCGATCGTCCTCGGCGCGGAGGCGGCGGACCTGCGCGGCCAGTGCGCGGAGATCCTGCTGCGCTATGCCCGGAACTATTACACGGAGCACGGCTTCGGCTCGGCCGGCTGATGTTAAAAACTTGAACAGAAAAAGCGCGGAAATGTCAAGCACGCTTGCTTGTACATGCCGCGCTTTGCTGTTATCATGGAGTGCGAAAGGTGGGAAAAGTATGATCGGTGAGAATATTGCGACCCTGCGCCGCCAGGCGGGATTGTCCCAGGAGGCGCTGGCGGAAAAGCTGGAGGTCTCGCGGCAGACCCTGGCCAAGTGGGAGAGCGGCGAGAGCGTGCCGGACGTGCAGCGCTGTGATAAGCTGGCCGAGCTCTTTGACACGACCATCGAAGATATCCTCCACAGCGACTACGGAAGACGGCCAAAGGCGCCCAAGGGCAAATACGTGTTCGGCACCGTGACCGTGGGCGACAAGGGGCAGATCGTGATCCCGGTCAAGGCGCGGCGCGTGTTCGATATCAATCCGGGCGACGATCTGGTGGTGCTCGGGGACATCAATTCGGGCCTGGCGCTGTTGAAGGCGGACTTTTTTCTGCAGCTTGCCGACCAGATGAAGGAGAGCGGACGATGAAGACTGTACTGGAAGTCAGAAATCTGGAAAAGATTTATCCGGCCTTCCGGCTGGATCGGGTGAGCTTTTCCCTGGAAGAGGGAAAGATCACCGGCTTCATTGGCCGAAACGGCGCGGGCAAGACCACCACGCTCCATTCGCTGCTTGGCCTGCTGCACCCGGACGGCGGCGAGATCCGCTTCTGGGGCGCGAGCTTAAGCAAGAAGGAGCGGGAGATCAAGCAGCGCATCGGCTTCGTGTCCGCGGGCATGGAGTTCTATAAGCGCAAAAAGCTGAAAACGATCAGCGCCGTGACCCGCAGCTTTTACGAGCACTGGGACGAGGAGGCCTATCGGCGCTGCCTGGCCGCCTTCGCGCTGGACGAGGAGAAAACGCCGGAGAAGCTCTCCAACGGCATGAAGATCAAATATCTGCTCACGCTGGCGCTCTCGCACGGCGCGCAGCTGCTGATCCTGGACGAGCCGACGAGCGGGCTGGATCCCGTGTCGCGCGAGGAGCTGCTGGAGATCTTCCTCGACCTGCGCGATCAGGGCAAGACGATCCTCTTTTCCACGCACATCACCTCGGATCTGGACAAGACCGCGGACAATATCCTCTATATCGCCGGAGGGAAGCTCTGCGCGGAGGCGTCCTTGGAGGACTTCGTCGCCTCCTACCGCCTGACGGAATACACGGAGGCGGACCCGGCCTTCGATGCGCTGCTGATCGGCCCGCGCCGCAGCAAAAACGGGAAGACGGCTCTGGTCCGCGCGGCGGACGCGGGAAGGCTCCCCTGGGAGACCCGCACAGCCAATCTGGAGGAGATCATGGTACACATGGAAAAGGAGGCGGCGGAGGAATGAGAAAGCTGCTGAAAAAAGAGCTGACGCTCTGCCTGCACCCGGCGGCGGTGATGATGCTGTTTCTCAGCGCGCTGGTGCTGGCGCCGAACTACCCCTACGCCGTGAGCTTCTTCTACCTCACGCTCGGCCTCTTTTTCATCTGTCTCGAAGGGCGCGAAAACCACGACGTGATCTATACCCTGACGCTGCCGGTGGCCAAGCGCGATGCGGTGACGGCGCGCTTTGCGCTGACCGTGCTGCTCGAGCTTGTGCTGCTGGCGCTGGTCTTCGGCTTCATCCAGCTTCGCCGCCGGATCCTGCCCGATCCGAACGCCGCCGGCATGGACGCCAATCTCGCGCTGCTCGGCGAGGGCTTCCTGTTCTTTGGGCTGTATCATCTGATCTTTTTCCCAAGCTATTACCGGGACGTGAACAAGGTCGGAGTCAGCTTTGTCAAGGGCTGCGTGTTCTCCGCCGTGTTCGTGGCCGCGGATATCGTGCTCTGCTATACGCTGCCGCTGATGCGCGACGTGCTGGATACCCCGGACCCGCAGAACCTTGGCGCAAAGCTCGTTTTCCTCACCGTCTCGGTGGCGGTCTATGCCGCCGGAACGCTGCTTGCCCTGCGCATCTCCCAGCGGCGCCTGGAGGCGCAGGACATCCGCTGAACTCAAATTGACATCGGGAACAGACCGGCGAGGGAGCATCCCTCGCCGGTCTTGCATGTTGCGAAAGAGCGTGATATAATACCATATATTGTAGAGCACTATGCCTTTTTTGACAGAATATGGTTGACGGAAGCCTTCCGCAGGAGAGACGGTCGTCCATGAAAGAGAATCAACTCACCGGCAGGCATGCGGCGCCGCCGCTGCCGCCGCCGGAGAAGAAAAAAAGAAAAAAGCCGCCCTCCGAAGCGCGGGCCAGGCGCAGGAGAAATTCCGTGATCTTCGGCTTCACGCTGGTACTGGCGCTGCTGCTGATCTTCGGCCTGTCCCTGCGCGGCGCGGCCGAGGAACGGCGCTACCGGGAGCACCTGCACGACGCGGCGAGCTGCTATGCCGCCGGCGATTACGAGGACGCGCTGGGCCATCTGCGCCAGGCGGCCTCCCATGAGGAGACCGACGAGATGCGCCTGCAGATGGTGGACTGCTACGAGGCGATGGGCAGCTATGAAAAGGCCCTGGAGCTGCTGCGCCGGATGGATCTCAATGACGAGAGCATCCGCGCCCGGATCGACGCGCTGGAAAATGCGCGCGAGCTGCTGCGGCAGGCGGATAAGATCAGCATTGCCGGCATGGAGTTTGACAGGAGTGCCAGCTCGCTGATCCTGCGCCGCACGGAGCTCGGAGAGCAGGATCTGCAGCATGTGGCGGAGCTCTACGCCCTCAGCAGCCTGAGCCTGACGGAGGACGGACTGACGGACCTGTCCGCGCTCTCCGGCCTCGGCGGGCTGACGATGCTGGATCTGAGCGGCAATAACATTTCGGACCTAGGCCCGCTTGCCTCGCTCGGCAGCCTGCGCACCCTGTACCTGGACAAAAACCCGATCAGCGATTTCAGCCCGCTCTACGGCCTGGAAAACCTGAGCATGCTGAGCATCCGTGAGATCGAGCTGTCCCAGGCGCAGCTCAATGAGCTGGCCGAGGCGCTGCCGCATTGCGCCATCCACAGCGAGACGGCCGTCGCCGAGGTGCGCGAACTGACGATCGGCGGCGCGACCTTCCGCGAGGACGTGACGGAGCTGGATCTGAGTTCACGGCAGCTGAGCGATATCTCCGCGATTTCCGCCTGCCGCCAGCTCAAGCGCCTGGATCTGAGCGGCAATGCCGTCAGCGATCTGACGCCGCTGATGGATCTGCCCTATCTCGAGCAGCTCAGCTTTGCGGACAACCAGGTCGCCGATCTGCGGCCGCTGATGGCCATGAAGTCCCTGCAGACCGTGGACGCCTCCCGCAACGCGATCGGCTCCGCGGCGCCCCTGCTTGCGCTGACCGAGCTGCGCGAGCTGGATCTGTCCGGCAACGAGCTGAAGGATCTGAGCGGACTGAGCCCGCTTGCCAAGCTGGAAAGGCTGAATCTCGAAAACACGCATCTGCACGACGAGCAGCTTGCCTGTCTGGAAGGCCTGAGTGCGCTCCGGCAGCTGAATATCAAGGACAATCCGGAACTGACCGGCGAGGCGGTGGATGAGCTCAAGCACAGCCTTTCCGACTGCTACTTCGAGACCTCCCGGCTGGTTTACACCGTGGAGATCCACGGCGTCCGCTACCGGCAGGATCTGACGGCGCTCGATCTGAGCGGCATCGGGGAGCCTGTGGACATCTCCGAGATCGGCATGATCCCGGCGCTGGAAAAGCTGAGCCTGCGCGGCGATCAGATGGAGCACATCTACGACCTGCGCGTGCTGGAAAATCTGCGGGAGCTGGATCTGTCCGACAATGCCATCTCCGATCTGACGCCCCTGGCCTACCTGTTCAAGCTGGAGAAGCTGAATCTGGCGAACAACCGGATCTCCTCCGTCACGGCACTGCTGAATCTGGTGCAGCTCAAGGAGCTGGACATCCGCGGCAACGCCCTGACGGCCGAGCAGATCGAAAAGCTGGAAAACACGCTGACCGACTGTACGATATTGCACGACTAAATCAACCCCCGCCTTTCACAGGCGGGGTTTTTGTATGCCCGGTGCGCCGAAATAGTCCCGGCAGATCCCGGCGGCCGTGCCGGACAGCAGCAGGAGCGAAATGAGGTTCGGGATCGCCATCAGGGCATTGAGCGTATCGGAAATCTCCCATAGCAGCGCGCCGGAGCCGAGCGCACCCGGGAGACACAGCAGCGCGAAAGCCAGCCGGTAGAGGGGGATCGCAGCGCGGGCGCGGAACAGATAGCCCCAGCAGAGCTCTCCGTACCAGCCCCAGCCGATGATGCTCGACAGGGCGAAAAACAGCAGGCACAGGGCGATCAGCCGGCTGCCGCCGGGGAAGGGGATCAGGCGGCGGAAGGCCTCCGCCGCGGCGGCGCCGGGGGAGGCGAAGGAGAGACCCGCGTCTTCCCAGCGCCAGATCCCGGACAGCAGAACGACCAGCGCCGTCAGCGTGCAGATAACAAAGGTGTCGATCAGCACCTCCAGAACGCCCCAGCAGGCCTGCCCGCCGGGACTGCCGGAGGCTGCGGCATGGGCCATCGGCGCCGAGCCGAGCCCGGCCTCGTTGGAGAACACGCCGCGGGCAAAGCCGTGGCGCAGCGCAGAGCGCAGCGACCAGCCGAAGGCTCCGCCTCCCGCCGCGCGCAGACCGAAGGCGGAGCGGACAATCAGCCGGAACAGTCCGGGGAGCTCGGCGGCGTGCAGCACAAGGATCGGCAGCGCGCAGAGAAGATACAGCCCGGTCATCAGCGGCACCAGCGATGCGGTCAGCCGTCCGATCCGCCGCAGCCCGCCGAACAGCACTGCAGCGGTAAACAGGCTCAGCGCAAGCCCCACGACGAGCGGGCCGGCGTGAAACAGCTCCTGCGCGGCGGCGGCGATCTCGCAGCTCTGGGCGAGATTGCCGATCCCGAAACCGGCGCATCCGCCTGCCAGGGCAAAGGCGACGGCCAGAGGACGGTATTTTGGGCCGAGGCCGCGCTCGATCGTGTACATCGGGCCGCCGCGCGGTCGGCCCTCGGGATCGGCCGTGCGATATTTGACCGCCAGCGCGATCTCCGCATATTTGGTCGCCATACCGAAGAAGGCGGCGACCCACATCCAGAAGACGGCGCCCGGCCCGCCGAGGAGGATCGCTCCCGTGACGCCGGCGACATTTCCGGTGCCGACGGTCCCGGCTAGGGCGGTGCTCAGCGCCTGAAACGGAGAGAGCCCGACTTCCTCGCCGTGCTCTCGGCGGCGCAGCAGGCTGCCGACCGTTTCACGCAGGATGCGGCCGAGCTGCAGAAGCTGGGGAAAGCCGCAGCGGATCGAGAGAAACACGCCCGTCCCGCCCAGAAGCAGCAGCATCCCCGGCCCCCAGGCCAGAGCATGCAGGACATCGTTGAGCGGTCGGATCCCTTGGATCAGCGCCTTCGTGCGCAGCAACTCCTTTCAAAAACAGGGATAATTCTTGAAATTTCTTTAAATATCCATTTTTAGCCTTGTTTTGCGGGAAAAGACGGATTATACTACCAGAAGGCGGAAAAAGAGATTTCGCCTCAGAAGAATTGGATTGGGAGACTTGGAATGCTTGCCTGGCTGACAGAGAGCACGGTCGGCAGACTGCTGCAGACATTTTTGATATCGATGGTGCCGGTACTGGAACTGCGCGCAGGCATCCCCTACGGCGTTTCGCTGGGACTGGATTATCACAGGGCCGCGCTTGCCGCGATCCTGGGGAATCTCTTTCCCGTGCCGATCATCATTCTTTTCGTGCGGCAGGTCTTCGCCTGGCTGAGAAAAAAGAGCGGGAGGCTGGACGCCTGGATCAGCGGTATGGAGAACAAAGCCGAGCTGAAGGGCGAAAAGGTGAGAAGATACGGTGCGCTCGGCCTGGTCCTGCTGGTAGCGATCCCGCTGCCGGGCACCGGCGCCTGGACCGGCGCGCTGGTGGCTGTGGTGCTGGGCCTGCGGATGCGGGATGCGCTGCCGGCCATCATCGTCGGCGTGGTGATCGCGGCAGCCATCGTCCTCGGCCTGACCTACGGCGTCAGTACGATCTTTTAATATGAGAAACAGAGCATAAAAATGATCGAGGGAACCGATGATTCGGTTCCCTCGATTTTGTTCTTTTGCAGGATCTGTCAGCCCTCGGGCAGGACTTCAGTCCAGTAGTGCTGCTGATAGATATCGGTGAAGCGGTAAAGGACGCGGCCGGTGCCGCCCAGCAGCGTGTCGCTGACGGTCAGATCGCCGCTGACGATGACGGGTTCGCCCAGGAAGTAGCTGTCCTGGTACTCGCCGTCATAGCTGTAAAAGTCGCAGAGGAAGTCCAGGCGGTCGCCGTCCTGCAGCTCGATCAGGCCGCGGGAGACGGTGTCGGTCTCCTCTTCGCTGTAGGCAGGCTGGGCGCCGGCCACAAAGCCGGCAGGGTGCTCCTCATCAAAGATCAGCATCAGCCGCACCGGCTGCTCGTTCAAAAGCACGGGCACATAGCCCATCATCACGCTGCCGGCGTCCTCGGTCTCGGCGCTGCCCATATAGTAGTAGGCCACGGGCTGATTGTTGATCGAAAGCCAGGCGCCGCTGCGGTCGGGCAGGAGGTTGCCGTTCTCGTCGAAGGAGAAGACGTTGTCCAGACCCAGATCGACGTAGCCCTTGCCGTCGTCGTAGAAGAGGTTGAGCGCCACGTCCTGCACCAGGCTCCACTGCGTTTCGTCCAGGGAAATTACGTATTCCCCATCCGCGTTGCGCTGCCAGAAGAGCAGGGAAGGATCGAAGCGGTTGGCCGCGAGATAGGTGGCCGCAGCCTCGGTGTCGGGCATCGAGCGGCCGGAGAAGAAGTCGGCGCTGCCGAGACCCAGCAGAGAGCTCAGATCGCCGGACATGGCGGCGTTGAGCAAGTCGCTGATGTCGCCCATGCCGCCGGCGGAGGAGCTGACCGCGCCGTAGTCGCCCATCAGAGCGGCATAGGGATTGGCCGCGCTGCCGCCGGCCGCGGCCTGACCGCCGGCCTCGAGGCTGGCAAAGGCGCGGATGCAGTCGGCGTAATCCTCGTCCATGCCCATCGCGTCATAGGCCTGGACGGCCTTGTCCACGGTGGAGAGCTTTCGCAGCGGGAAGTAGACCGACAAGCCGTAGGCGTTCGTGACGCTCGAGCCGGTGCGGTTATACTTGACCGCGCCGCGCAGCACCTTCGAGAGCTGCTCGCCCTCGCTGCTGCCGACACGCTGGGCAAAGTCGACAAAGTCGATCTGGTCGATGCGTGTGGAGCTGGCAAATTCCTTGCTGTTGCCGCGCGCGGTGGAGACGGTCTGATAATCGCCGCCGGAGATCCGCTCCTTCAGATCGGTGGAGAAGGCCTTCATCCCGGCGGGCAGGGTCTCGCCGAGCTCGGCCAGGTCGACCACGGACAGCGTGGTGGGCTGGCCGGGGCACTTCTGGCTGCAGAAGCTGACAAAGTCATCCACGATCTGCTTGCCGACGTCGAGCGTGGGCAGCGCCGTGTTGTCGGCCAGGGCCGTCAGCCAGTTGGTGTAATACCAGCCGACGCCCGGCTCGGTCTCCTCGGAGGCGATCAGATAGTCGGCATACTCGGACAGCATGGAGGCGTTCTCCACGGTGGCCATCAGGCAGGCGTCGAAGCCGATGAAGTCGTACTTCACGCCGCTGGCCCGCAGCACCTCGGAGAGCGAGGCCAGGGACATGGAGCCGGCGCGCTGGTTCTTCTCGTCGTAGCCGTAGCCGGAGATGGAGCCGCCGCCGTGATCCCAGAGGATCAGCTCATAGCGGTTGGCGGGGTAGTTCTGCGTGCAGTAGCGGATAAAGCTCAGGAGCGTGTTCGGATCGGTCATCGCGCCGCTGCCGGCGGTCCTGCCCGTGTCCTTCATATAGCCGTCGCGGATCTGGAAGATCTGGTTGACGTCGGTGCGGATGCCGCGGGTCTGCCACTGACGGCAGCCGCCGGTGCACACCAGCAGGTTCAAGTCGTCGCTCAGCGTGGCCTGGCCCATCTCGCCCAGGTCGCGGGTAGCCATGCCGCTACGCGACTCCAGGTCGGTGCCGCACATATAGACCATCACGGTCACCTTGTCGCTGCCGTCCCCGCGGATCTGCGTGAATTTCGCGCGCGCTTCGGGGGCGACGCTGCGGTCAAGCTTGCCGGTGTTGACGCTGCTGCCCCAGGTGCTGCTGCTTCCGCCGCCGGTCCAGCTGTTGCCGCCGCCCATCAGCAGGCTGCCGAGAGAGGGCAGGTTCTGGCTCTGCGTGCCGGACTGGGACTGGGGCTGCTGGGTCGGCTGGCTGGCCGCGCCGGGGAGCAGGGAATCGTAGGCACTGCTGCCCGTGCCGCTCTGGCTTGTCGAAGGAAGCTCTGAGCCGCCGAAGATGCCCAGCAGATTGCCGAGCCCACCGCCGCCGCCGAAGAGCAGCAGGGCGATGAGGATGATCAGCAGCAGCGGACTGCGTCCGCCGGCGCGGGTCGTGCCGCGGCCGGTATAGCCGCGCTGTGTGCTGCTTTGCTGCTGTCCGTTCGGATTGCTGCCGCTGCCGACCGGGCCGGTACCCAGGCCTTCGCCGCGGCGGTGCACGCCGGCGCCCTGGCCGGTGATGTGCCTTTCTCTGCCTTTCGGTCTGTTTTCAGGCATGATTCATCGCTCCTTTTCCAAATGAAGAAGATGCCGCGGCAGGTGACAGTAGCCTGTCGGGTTCTTGTCCAGATATTTCTGATGGTATTCCTCGGCGGGATAGAAGTTCTGCAGCGGCAACAGCTCCACGGCGAGTTTCTGCCCGCGCTTTTCTTCCTCCAGACGCATCCGCGCCTCGATCTCCGGCAGCTGCGACGGCTCCGTGTAGTAGATGCCGCTGCGGTACTGGATGCCCTCGTCCGGGCCCTGCCGGTTCACCGACAGCGGATCGACGGCGAGGAAGAACATGTCCAGCAGCTCCGTCAGACTCATGCGGTTTTCATCGTAGACGATGCGCACGGTCTCGGCGTGGCCGCTGTCGGCGCAGACCTGCTGGTAGCTGGGATCGGCCGTGGGGCCGTTGGCGTAGCCCACCTCGGTCTCCGCAACGCCGTCGAACTGATCGAAGAACTTCTGCGTTCCCCAGAAGCAGCCGCCGGCGAGATAGATGGTTTTCATGGCTTTTCACATCCTGTCCGGTCATTCTCTTTTCAATATAAACGTTCCGGCGCGCTTTGGCAAGAATTTGTTGCGCGGCCTATCGCCTCCGCTCGTAGCAGTCGCACAGATATTCATAGCCGTCGCGCTCGCGGACTTCCTTGTGGCTGCTCACATAGACAAAGCCGCAGCTGCGGATCGTCGCGGCGGAGGCGAGGTTTTCATGGAAGCAGCCGGCGTGGAAGATCCGGCCGCCGAGGGCGCGGAAGGCAAGCTCGACCAGCGCGCGCAGCGTCTCCTTGCCGAAGCCCTGGCCCTGCCAGTCCTTGGCGATGCACAGCCCGGTCTCGTCCCACTCGCCTGGCGCGATCTCCCGCATGCCGCCGAAGCCAATCGGCTCGTCGGTCGCCTTGAGGCAGACGAAATAGGCGTAATTGTCGCGCTGATAGGCCACCGTGCGCGCCATGCGCGCCTCCGCCTCCTCCCGTGTGCGCGTCGGCGTCCAGAGCATCATCGCGGCCAGGCGCTCATCCCGCCAGACCCGGTTCCAGATGAGGTCGAGATCCCTCAGTTCAGCCTTGCGCAGGAGCAGCCCTTCGGTTTCAATGCGTTCGATCATGTCGCGTCTCCCTTGTCCTTTGCCGTTGATCATACTGCCGTCTCTACAGAACGCTCCCGAAGAAAAAGATCGACAAAGAAGTCTTCAAATCATTTTATAAAGCTCGTAGCAGTCGTGCCCTTTGGGAACGTCTTTGAGTTCGCCTCTCAGCAAATAGCCGTTCTTTTGAAAGAAATCGACATTCCAGTCGCCTGCGCTTGTCAGAATCATAGGCGCACCGTTTTCTTTCGCCAGTTTTTCCGCTTCCTTCAAAAGATACGTACCCAAGCCCTGACGTCTGAGCGGCTCTTCTACAAACAGCGCGTCAACAAAGCCATAGGCCCCTTTGTCCACGTCCGCGATCACGCCCGCTGCAAATCTGCCGTCTTTGTCCACAAGTTTCTTATAAAAACCTACGCTCTCGCATTTCTCCTCATAGGCTTCGCTGTATGCGTCAAGGCCGTTCAGGATCACTTCCGCATCGTCGTCGTTGCCGAGCGAAACCTTGAACCGGGCGCCGCTGTTGTTCGACGGCACATAGTCCGGCCTGCCTTTGTCAAGATATTTGACCAGGGAATAACTGATATAGCCGTTTGCCTTTTTCAGCGTCGTAAAAACCGTGTAGCCGTGTTTTTCATAGAACGGTCTTGCCATATAACTGGCGGTGCCGAGCGTCACGACCCGACAGCCCTTCTCTCTTGCTGTCCGCTCGACCTCACGGAGTATCACAGAGCCAATCCCCTGATGACGATAGCGTTTATCCACCCAAAGGTCTGCAAGAAACATTCTCGACCAGTGGTATTCGTACGCTTGGGCGATACATCCGCCGATGATCTCGCCGTTTTCGTTCTCAATTTTGAGAACGAATTCTTCTTCGTCCGCGTCCACTTCGCGCGGCACGATCTCATTGATCTTCTCGCCAATATATGCGGCTTCTTCTTTTGTCAGATCCTCGATTTTGTATTCCATTGATCCTTCTCCTCGATACTGAAATATCGGTCTCCTATTGGCGGTACAAGCAGCATACCGTCTCGATGAACTCCTCCTTTTTCCGACACGATTTGAAACTCCTCTTGATTCATCCATCCATGTAAAATGTCAGTCATCCAGACATTTTTGCATGACAATTGCATCGCGATAGACATTGTTCGCAAACCAATAATTCTTGTATATTCCAACGTCAGAAAAGCCCATTTTATGGTATAGCGCAATGGCAGCCTTATTATCGGCAACAACTTCCAACTCAATATTACGCAGATTCATGTTTCTTGCGCGTTCAATGATCTTTGTCATCAGCATGGTGCCGATCTTCCTGTTCCAATAGTCTTTCCTGACTGAAATTGAAAATCTGGCATTATGATGTAATCTTGCCTCGGGATAGCCATACAGCTCTGCACGGGCTATGATCTTTTCCCCTGCCAAAACAATCATAATGATGCTGTTATCTGCGTCATGAGAAGCCTGAATTCTACGTTTTACCGCTTCGACCGGCACTTTAAATCCGTCAGGTCCATGCATGAGATGATCGGATTCTCCCCCAACGATGTTCAAATATGAGATCATTTCCTCCGCGTCACCAATTTCTGCCTCTCTAAAAACTATATGATCCATATTTCCCTCTCTCCCTGATGTCACTCCATAATGCCTGAGCGCCTGCTTGATTGCCTCTTCCTTCTCCGGCGTGCACGGAGGCTGTCTGGCATCCTCTGACTTTGGCTTGTTGCAGCTTTCTCCAATCTCAAGACCACATGTTCTCTTACCCTGAGAAATGTATCGTGAGGAAACTTGAAAACCCGTCTGTTCCCTTACATGATCCTTTATCTGCCCCTCGCAACACTTTTTCGCTCCGAACTTCCTCCATCGATATTTCCATTGGAAAGTTGCACCACAGTTTCGATATGCTCCGTGTACGGGAACATGTCCACCGGCTGGACGGCGTCGACGCGGTAGCCGCCGCGCGTGAGGATCTCCAGATCGCGGCGCAGGGTCTCCGGCCCGCAGGAGACGTAGACCACGCGCGCCGGTGCGCAGCGGATGAGCGCGTCGAGAAAACGGCGGTCGCTGCCGGCGCGGGGCGGGTCCATCAGCACCACGTCCGGCCGCCGCCCCTCGCGCAGCATGCCCTCCATGTAGGCGCCGGCGTCCCCGGCGGCAAACCAGGCGTTTTTGATCCTGTTGAGGCGGGCGTTGGCAATGGCGTCGCGCACGGCCTCGCGGTTGAGCTCGACGCCGATGACCTGTTTGGCCTGCGCCGCGGCGCACAGCCCGATCGTGCCGACCCCGCAGTAGGCGTCCAGCACCGTCTCCGTTCCGCTCAGTCCGGCAAATTCGATGGCCTTCGCATAGAGCTTTTCGCACTGGGCGCTGTTGATCTGGTAGAAGGCAGAGGGGGAGATGCGAAAGCGCAGACCGCAGAGGATATCCTCAATGTACCCGTCGCCGCAGAGCACCTTGCTTTTCGGCCCGAGCACCACGGGGCCGAAGCGCTCGTTCACGTTCAGCACCACCGTGCGGATGGCGGGGAAGGCAGCCCGCAGCTCGGAGAGAAAGGCCTTCTGATTTTTCATCACCGGCGACACGGCCACCAGCACCACCATCAGTTCCCCGGTGGCAAAGCCGCGCCGCACCAGCACGTGCCGCAGCCAGCCGCCGCCCCGGCGCTCGTCATAGACGTGGATCTTCAGCTTCGGCAGCAGCGCGCGGACCGCGCAGACGATGCGGTCGGCGGTCTCGTCCTCGATGAGGCAGTCGTCCACCGGGACGATGGCGTGGCTGCCCGGCTGATAGACGCCGGAGATGATGTGGCGCTGCCGGTCGCAGCCGAAGGCCGCGTGCACCTTGTTTCGGTAATGCAGCGGCTCGTCCGCGCCGAGGATCGGGGCAACGGGCGCGAAGGAGGAGAACAGCGCCTCCGCCTGCGCCTGCTTTTTGGCAAGCTGTTCGGCATAGGCAAGCCCCTGGTATTGACATCCGCCGCAGAGCTTGGCGTGCGGACAGATCGGAGTATTCTGCATAACAATCACCATCATCAAGGATAGCACAAATTGCCGGGCTTGACCACAGTTTTCGCGTAAAAACGCTTGAGCGGGCGGCAAAGGCTGTGCTAAGATAAAAGCATCAGAGAAAGAGAGAGGCTTTTCATGGAGATCATTCATCAGGACCGGGAAATCGTCGTCTGTCTCAAGCCGGCGGGCGTTTTATCCACGGACGAGCCGGGCGGCGTGCCGGAGCTGCTGAGGCAGCAGCTGCAGACCGAAGAGATCCGCACCGTACATCGGCTGGACCGGGTGGTCGGCGGGCTGATGCTGCTGGCGCGCAGCGCCGCGGCTGCCTCCGAACTCAGCCGCCAGATCCGGAACGGGGACTTTGACAAGCGCTATCTCGCCGTCGTGCACGGCGAAACGCCCGCGCGGGGCGAGCTGCGCGACCTGCTGCTGCGCGACAAGGCCGAGCGCAAGACCTATGTGGTCTCCGCGCCCGCGAAAGGCGTGCAGGAGGCCGTGCTGCGCTATGAGACGCTGGGGCGCGCCGAGGGACTGAGCCTTGTACGCATCGAGCTTCTCACCGGGCGCACCCACCAGATCCGCTGCCAGTTTTCTTCCCACGGCTGGCCGCTCGTCGGCGACCGGAAATACAGCCTTCTGGAGGACGGCTGCGAGATCGCCCTCTGGTCGCATGTGCTGGCCTTCCGGCATCCGGTAAGCGGCGAGCGTATGCAGTTTTCCGCGCCGCCGCCGGAGCAATGGCCCTGGATGGCCTTTCCCGGGCTCTGTGAATAAGTTTTAAACAATCCCGGCGAGGCGTTGAAAACCGGAATCCGCACGTGTATAATACGTCCCAGTATGTGTGACGCTGTGAGAGGCGAGAGTATGACGACGATCAAATTTATCCTGGTGGCGCTGGCAGGCTATCTGCTGGGCTCCATCAATTTTTCCATCTGGCTGTCCCGGCTGCTCGGCAAGGACATCCGCCGTTTCGGCAGCGGCAACGCCGGCGCGACCAACATGGCGCGCACCTTCGGCTGGGGGCCCGGCGTGGCGACGCTGGCGGGCGATATGGTCAAGGCGGCGCTGGCCATGCTGATCGGCTACTGCATGCTGGGCGGCGGCTTTCACGATCCCGGCCCGCTTGGCGACTGGGGCCTGATGACCGGCGGCATGGCCGTGATGCTCGGGCACTGCTTCCCCTTCATGCACGATTTCCGCGGCGGCAAGGGCGTGGCGGTCGGCGGGATCACCTCGCTGCTGGTGGACTGGCGCGTCGGCTGCGCGGTGTTCGGCTCCTTCATCGTCTTTGCTCTGCTGAGCAAGAAGGTCTCGCTGGGCTCCATCTGCGGCGCGATCGCGATTACCGCAGCGGCGCTGCTGGTGCATGTGAGCACTCCGCGGCTGTTGCTGTCGATCTTTGCGATGTGCCTCGTGATCTACCAGCACCGCGAAAACATCAAGCGGCTTATGAAGGGCACGGAGCCGGACTTCCGGGCCAAGACCAGATAAAAACTCCCTGAGCGACTGCTCAGGGAGTTTTTTCGCTTTTTACCAGGGCCTGTCGCCCGTGCGGGAGAACCAGACCGGCTCGTCCTCCGGGAGACAGGGGACCGTGACGCGGCTGCCGGCCGGGATGCTTTCGCCCTCGCCGCGCAGCTGCCAGCCCGAGTCGCTGTCCGGCAGCAGCACACGGACGGACTGCGCGCCCTTGTCGAAGACCGGGCAGGCGAGGAGCTTTTCGCCGCAGAAGAAGCAGTCGCTCTCCGCGTCGTAGCCCGGCTGGCGGAGGAAGACCGGGCTGATCAAAGGCTCGTTCGTGCGCAGGCAGCGCCGATGCTCGGCGTAGAGATAGCCCGCCAGCTTTTCGCGCAGCGCAAACAGCCGCCGCACCGCGTCCATGCATCCGGGATAGAGCCAGGGCATGGTCGGCTCGGCCCCGGGCTTCCAGGAGTGCAGCACGAAGCGCGGCGTGAACAGACCGTATTGCAGCCAGCGCAGGAACAGCTCCTCCTCCGGCTGCGGCCCGGCAAAGCCGCCGATGTCCGCGCCGAAGAACTGGAAGCCGCTCAGCGCCATCGTCATCGCCTGGAAGTGGTTATAGCGCAGATCGGCAAAATCCGTCAGGTTGTCGCCGGTCCAGGTGCTGGCGACACGCTGCGTCCCGGCGATCGCGCAGCGCGAGACGTTGAAGGGCTCGGCCACGCCCGCATCAACGCAGGCCTCGCGGCTGGCGCGGGCCATCAGATAGGAAAACAGCGGGCGGATGCGCCGCGCCGGGACTTCATGCCCGAAGCCCTCGGCCAGCACCTCGCCGTCCCACACGTCGTATTCGTTGTTGTCGTTCCAGATATCGGTATAGCCGCGGTCCACGAGCGTTTCGCGCACGCAGCGCTTCCAGAAGGCGTAAGCCCCGGGATTGGTGAAGTCCAGATAGCTCGCCATGCCGCCCCAGAAGGGGAAGAGGGCGGGGCTGCCGTCGGCATAGTGGAGGAAGAAGCCCTGCCGCGCGATCTCGTCGTACAGCGGGTGCTCGGTCAGAAAGGCGGGCTTGACGTTCGGAATCAGCGCCATGCCGTGCGCGCGAAAATGCGCGGCCAGCCCCTCCGGCGAGGGGATTTTCTCTTTGTTCCAGTGAAAGACGCAGCGCCGCTCGCCGATCTGGGTATAGCCGCTCGAGAGGTAAAAGCCGCGGGCGGGGATGCCCTCGGATTCGCAGCGCGATACAAAGCCGCGAAGCTGGGTGTCTGCGTCCGGCGCGTCGGTATAGGCCATGGTGCTGCCGCAGTAGTGGAAGGCCCATTCCGGCACAGGCGCCGCGCCGCCGCAAAGGGCGGTAAAGCGCCGCACGATCTCCATCGGCGTGCCGAGGATCAGGTAAAACACCAGGTTCTCCTCCTCCAGACGGACGGAGTTGAAGGGCTCAAAATAATTGTCGTGCTCCTCGCCGAAGTTCACGCGCCCGTTGGCGCAGCTGTCGTAATACAGGCCGTAGGAGCCGCCGTCGTGCTCGCAGATATAAAATGGCAGCTGCTTGTACAGCGGGTCGGACGAAGCGGCGCGAAAGCCCATCGAATCGCCCGCGCCGAGACTAAAGCTCCGCCCGGCCTTGTTCACCTTGCCGCATTTGTCGCCCAGACCGTAGATGCGCTGATCGCTTTCGCGCCGGGTATAGTGTACGGCGCCGTCGCCCAGCTCGCCGCAGAAATTGTAGGCCAGGCCGCTGCGGTCCTGGTACAGAATCCCGTGCTCATTGCGCGCCGTGATGCGGAAATTCTTCAGCTCCACGGAGAAAGCCACGCTGTCGATCGAAAAGGACAGAACGCCCTTCTCCTCGCGCACTTCAGGCGCGAGGCACTGAAATCCTTCCAGCGACAGCTTGTCCCGCCCCTCGAGCGGGCAGTCGCCGCCGCCGGGGCACACGCTCCAGGTCGGCAGGAGCGGGATGCCGTCGTGCAGCAGCGCCACGCGCAGCATGTGTTCCAGAAAATCCAGCCGCACGGTCACCCCGTCCGCCGTATAGACGCGCGTGGAGGGCGTCGCCGCCTTCAAAACGAAGCGGTGGTCGAATTTCATGCCTTCGGTTCTCCTTTCGTCAGCATGTGCAGGGCGAGTTTCGCGTAGTTTGCGTGCCCCATGGCTGTGGCGCGCGGCGCGATGCGCAGCATGCGCGTGCGGCGCTTTTCACAGGGCCGCCAGAGCGGCAGACCGGGGCCGTTCGGATCACCGCTGCGGGCAAAGTTGGCCAAATACGAAACCAGCTGACCGGAGGCCTCGTAATCGCGCGCACCGTAGGGACGCCAGCTGCCCTCAAGCGTTCCGAACGCATAGCGCAGGTCGCAGGAATGGAAGGCGGCATTGTCGTCGCCGGGCGCGTCCAGGTCGAAATAATAGAGGTAGGCGCCGGTCTCCCTGGCAAAGCGGCTGCCGATGTGAGCCATGACGGGCGCGTACATGTCCGCGTTCGTAAAGCCGACCAGATAATCGATCGGCAGCGGATGGGGATACAGCTCGTCCACCGGCGCGGGAATCAGAAGGCCGTCGATGACCGGCATCGTGTGATAGATGCCGTCCCTGCGCCGCTCCTTCATCGCTTCCATCGCGTCAAAGATCGTATCGAGAGAGGCTTTCTTCAGCTCGTCGAGGCTGCTGCAGCCGGCGGCACGGATGAACTCCTCCCAGTAGGCGTGGGTGTCCTCCGCGCGGCGCGGCAGCGCAAAGCGGGGGAAGAGCCCGGCGCCGGACATCATGGCCGCGCGGCGGAAGAGCCCGGCATTCTGCGGGTTCAGGCAGAGGTACTGGATCGAGATTGCCCCGGCGCTCTGACCGAGCAGCGTGAGATTATCTGCGTCGCCGCCAAAGTCGGCGATGTGCGCGCGCACCCAGCGGATGGCCGTCAGTTGGTCGTCCAGACCGAAATTTCCGTCGCGCCCGCAGCTTGCGCGGATGTCCGGATGCGTCAGATAGCCCAGCGGACCGACGCGGTAATTGGCAAAGACCGTGATGATCCCGTGCCGGGCAAACGCCGCGCCGTCAAAGGGATCCTCAGAATTGATGCCGGAATCAAAGCCGCCGCCGTGGAAAAACAGGATGACCGGGCAGCCCTCCGCCTGCTTCGGCGTGAAGATGTTCAGGTTGAGGCAGTCCTCGCTGTAGCGGAACTCGCAGCCCTCGCGGTACTCCTTCTTGTAAAACAGGCGGGTCGGGTTTTCCAGATGCTCGTGCCAGGCCCGGTTCTGCGGGCAGGCAAAGCCCGGCCTCGTGGCGTCAAGCACGCCCTCCCAGGAATCCGCCATAACGGCGTATGCAAAGCGCCCGGCATGCGCGTAGGGAACGCCCAGGAATTCCAGGCAGTCCTCCCGCTCGTTTCCGGTCAGCATCCCGCAGGCAAAGCTGCGCGTGCAGGGACCGAGGATCGTTTTCTTCAGCATGGTGTGTCCTTTCTGTCATGAAAGACGGCTGCACGCCCCTTGGGGCGTGCAGCCATTTTTTCCTACGTAGGAAGCCTCAGACCGTGGTGCGCTCGACTCTGCCGCCGAACTGCATGGTCTCCATGATCTCATAACGGTACTTCTGCAGGTGCTTTTTCATTGTCAGCGCCTCTTCAATGGGCAGTTCTACCAGATCGCCCTCCTGCGTGCCGATGATGCAGTTGCCGCGTCCTTCGGCGAAGGCCTTGACGGCATAGTAGCCCATGCGGGTCGCGGTCTCGCGGTCGCGCGCATTGGGCGCGCCGCCGCGCTGGATGTGGCCCAGAACGGTGACACGGGGATCCATGCCCAGCGCCTCGTGGATCTGATGGCCGATGTCCACGGCGCTGCCCACGCCCTCGGCCACGACGATCATGAAGTGCGTGTTGCCGGCCAGGCGGGATTCGCGGATGCGCTCGACCACGTCATGCTGGAAGTCCAGCTTGTGCTCGGGGACCAGAACGGCCGTGGCGCCGACGGCGATGCCGACGTACAGCGCGAGGAAGCCGGCGTTGCGGCCCATGACCTCGACCACGGAGCAGCGCTCGTGGGACTGCATGGTGTCGCGCAGCTTGTCGATGCATTCGATGGCGGTGTTGCAGGCGGTGTCGAAGCCGATGGTGTAGTTGGTGCAGCCGACGTCGTTATCGATGGTGGCGGGCACGCCGACCACCGGGATGCCCAGACGCGACAGCTCCAGCGCGCCGCGGAAGGTACCGTCGCCGCCGATGGCGACGATGCCGTCCAGACCCAGCATCTTGCAGGTGGCAACGGCCTTCATCCGGCCTTCTTCGGTCATAAACTCCTTGCTGCGCGCGGTATAGAGGATGGTGCCGCCGCGGGAGAGAATGTGGCCGACACTCTCGCTGGTCAGCCGGACAAAGTCGCTGGTGATGAGGCCCTGCCAGCCTCTGCGTATGCCGATGCATTCGATGCCGTAGGACAGCGCTGTGCGGACCACGGCGCGGACAGCCGCGTTCATGCCGGGCGCGTCGCCGCCGCTGGTCAGAACGCCGATCCTTTTGATTGTGTTCATGGGTCTGCCTCCTCTTTTTTATGTGTGTGCCGAATTGATATCTTCTGTATTGTATCACGCGCGTGCGCGCATGAAAAGATGCAAATTACTCCGCCTCGTCAATTTTTCCGGTCTGCCTGGCGTGCTCCAGCCAGATCTGCATGGAGCGGATCGCACGGTCGAGCGCGTTGAGCTTGCCGAGGATCCGGTCAAAGTCCCGTCGCTCGGCGTCGTTGACCCGTCCGTCGACGGAGATGGCGATGAGGCGGTTTTTCTCCTCGTCCATCGCATGGAGCGCGGCCAGGGTCTCCACCGTGACCTGCGCTAGGCTTTTGAGCTTGACCTCCTGCTCGTACTTCATGCCGATCGGGCACTCGTGCGTGCAGAACCAGTTGCTCAGCTCCGGGTTCCGATACGCGTGCTCCATCGCCAGCACCTCGTCCGGATGCGGCGCGGACTTGCCGCTTTCAATTTTTTCAATCCGCTCGGGGCTGAGGAATACAAGCGCCTCTGAAGCCTCTTCGCGCGTCATGTCCCGGCCTTCCCGGCTGAGCTGATAGATGTTTTTGTTCTCCCGTACCGAGCGCTTTCCCATGGCGGCCTCCCGAAAATAATAGTTATGTACAGTATACACGATAATTTGCCGTTTTGGAAGATTTATCGCCGCTTATTTTGCGCCGGCCGTCATGGAAAAACAGGAGGGGAGGGCCTATCATGAAATCACAAGGGAAACCGAGGCCGCCCGACAAAAGGCGGCAGGGATGAAAGAAAGGAGTTACCTATGGATCGCATCACCATCGCTCTTATCGCAGCGGCAGCCATCGCGTTCATCGCAATCATCGTCAGCGGATACGTCAAGGCTCCGCCCGACAAGGCCTACATCATCTCCGGCATCAAGAAGTCGCCGAAGATCCTGATCGGCCGCGCCGGCATCAAGCTGCCCTTCTTTGAGCGGAAGGACACGCTGGTGCTCAAGCAGATCAGCATCGACATCAAAACCAACGGCTATGTCCCGACGCAGGACTTCATCGGCGTGGACATCGACGCCGTCGCCAAGGTCCGCCTGAAGACCGACCCCGAGGGCATCAAGATCGCGATGAAGAACTTCCTGAACCTCAGCGAGGAGCGCATCGCCGTCGCGCTGACCGACTCCCTGCAGGGCAACATGCGTGAGATCATCGGCACGGTCAAGCTCAAGGAGCTCAACACCGACCGCAAGAAGTTCGGCGACGAGGTACAGGCCAAGGCCCAGACAGACATGAACGCCCTCGGCGTGGAGATCATCTCCTGCAACATCCAGAAGATTGAGGACGAGAAGGGCCTGATCGTGGCCCTCGGCCAGGACAACATGAGCCAGATCCAGAAGGACGCGTCCATCGCCAAGGCGCAGGCCGAGCGCGACGTGGCCATCGCGGAAGCAGAGGCCAAGCGCATGGCCAACGAGGCCCAGGTCGCGGCCGAGACGGAGATCGCCTCCCGCCGCAACGAGCTGCGCATCCGCCAGGCCGAGCTCAAGCGCGAGTCTGACGTGAAGCAGGCCGAGGCCGACGCCGCCTACGAGATCCAGCAGCAGGAGCAGCGCAAGACCATCGAGGTCACCACCGCCAACGCCAATATCGCCAAGCAGGAGCGCGAGATCGAACTCAAGCGCAAGGACGTCGAGGTCACCGAGCAGACCCTGGAGGCCGAGATCAAGAAGAAGGCCGAGGCGGAAAAATTCGCCCGCCAGCAGAAGGCGGAGGCCGAACTCTTCGAGCGCCAGCGCAAGGCGGAGGCCGAGAAGTTCGAGCGCGAGAAGGCCGCCGAGGCCAAGCGTGTCCAGGCCGAAGCGGAGCTCTACGCCCGCAAGACCCAGGCGGAAGCCGAGCTCTTCGCCAGAACCCAGGAGGCCGAAGGCATCCGGGCCGTCGGCGAGGCGGAGGCCAGGGCCATCGAGGCCAAGGGCATCGCCGAAGCCGAGGCGCTGGAGAAGAAGGCGGAAGCCATGAAAAAGTACGGCCAGGCGGCCATGATCGAAATGATCGTCAATGCTCTGCCCGAGATGGCGGCTGCCATCGCCAAACCCCTCGAAAGCATCGACAAGGTCACCATCATCGACGGCGGCAGCGGCGAACCCGGCGTGAATTCCGTCGGCGGCTACGTCCCTTCGGTGCTGGCCAAAACCATCGAGACCATGAAAGAGGTCACCGGCCTGGATCTGGTCGACGTGATGCGCTCCGAGACCTATGACGCCAAAGTCAACCGCAACATCACCGTCAGCGGCGTCGACGCCGGGACGGTCAAGGACATCATCGAATAAGAAAAGGAGTCAAACATGAAGGAATACAAGCAGATCAAATGCGGCCAGCGCGAAGCCGAGCGGATCATGAACGACATGGCCGAGCGCGGCTGGAGGGTCGTCAGCGTGACCTACTGGTCCTGCTGGTGGGTGCATCTGCTGATCACCTTCGAGAGAGACAAGTAAACGAACGCAGCAGGAGCTGTCCAACGGGGCAGCTCCTGCTTTTCTCTTTATTTCACAATTGCATTTTCGCCTGTCGACAAGATAAACTTTTTATGTTATATTTTTCTGACGGAAAGATCCCAAAAAACTGATCGCAGGGAAGATAAAAAACAGGAGGATCAGGCAATGGCACAGACAGACGACAGCGCGGTTTTCAGCACCCGCTTTGCCCGGCATGAAAACGAACTCAGACAGCTCTATGACAAGCTGTATCACAACGACGAGCAGGCCTGGTCCTTCTTCGTCGATATGCTCCGGCGCATGTTTGACGCGCGCAGGGACGAGCTGTGCGCGCTCGACGCCGCCAGGGAGAGCGATCCCGCCTGGTACAAGGGGCACGAGCTGGTCGGCATGCTGATGTATGTCAATGCCTTCGCCAAAACGCTCGGCGGCGTGCGGGAGAAGCTGGATTACATCCAGGACTGCGGCGTCAACTACCTGCACCTGATGCCTCTGCTCGAAAGCCCCGAGGGCCGCAGCGACGGCGGCTATGCCGTCTCGGACTTCCGCAAGGTGCAGCCGGAGCTGGGCACGATGGAGGACCTCTCGGCCCTTGCGGACGAGTGCCACCGCCGTGGGATCTCCGTCTGCCTCGATTTCGTGATGAACCACACGAGCGAGGACCACGAATGGGCCCGCCGCGCCCGCGCGGGCGATCGCGCCATGCAGGAGCGCTATTTCTTCTACGACGACTGGAGCATACCGAAGGAATTTGAAAAGTCCGTGCCCCAGGTCTTCCCGACCACCGCGCCCGGCAACTTCAGCTGGTGCGAGGAGGCCGGCAAGGTCGTCATGACGACCTTCTATCCCTATCAGTGGGACCTGAACTACGCCAATCCCGCGGTGTTCAACGACATGACGGAGAACATGCTCTATCTCTGCAACCAGGGCGTGGACATCATCCGCCTGGACGCCGTGCCCTATATCTGGAAAGAGCTCGGCACCAACTGCCGCAACCTCCCCCAGGTACACGAGCTGGTGCGCCTGATGCGCATGGTCTGCGAGATCGTCTGCCCGGGCACGCTGCTGCTGGGCGAGGTCGTGATGGAGCCGAGCAAGGTGGTGCCCTACTTCGGCTCGGTGGAAAAGCCGGAATGCCATCTGCTCTATAACGTCACCACCATGGCCAGCACCTGGCACACCGTGGCCACCAAGGACGTGCGCCTGCTGCGCCATCAGCTGGGCCAGGTATTCGCGCTGCCGAAGGAATACGGCTTCCTCAACTATCTGCGCTGCCATGACGATATCGGCTGGGGCCTGGATTATGACTTCCTGCAGCGCTTCGGCATGGAGGAAGTGGCGCATAAAAAATACCTCAACGACTACCTCACCGGCAAGTGGCCGGGGAGTCCCGCCCGCGGCGAGCTGTATAACGACGATCCCCGCCTCGGCGATGCGAGACTCTGCGGCACCACGGCCTCGCTCTGCGGCGTGGAAGCGGCGCGCCGTGAAAAGGACGAAAGCAAGCTCGATTGGGCGCTGCGCCTGGATCTGGCGCTGCACGCCTATATGTTCACGCTCAGCGGCATCCCGGTGCTCTACAGCGGCGACGAGATCGCGCAGGAGAACGACTACGGCTACCATAACGACCCGCTCAAGGCGGCTGACAGCCGTTATCTGCACCGCGGTGACATGAACTGGCAGGCCGCCGCGCTGCGGCGTGACCCGACGACGCCGGAGGGCAGAGTCTTCGCCGGCATCAAAGCAATGGAGCAGCTCCGCGCGGAGCACCGCGTCTTCGACGGCGCCGCGGACGTCTGGATCCTGGACACCCGGGACGACAGCGTGCTCGGCATCGGCCGTTATTACCGCGGTGAAAAGCTGCTGGCGCTCTTCAACTTCGCCGAGCGGGAGCGGCAGGTCTCGGTCAATGAGCTGGGCGACTTCCGCGATCTGTTCAGCGGAGAAGCGGCGGACAAATTTGCCCTGACGATCCCGGCCGGCGGCTTCCTCTGGCTGCTCTGCGATTTTGACGAGGAGTAAATAGCATCCCTGATAGTAAAAGAACCGCACGTTTCGTGCGGTTCTTTTACATGTTGTGTTGTTTTCAGCGCCTGTCGGTGATGATTTTGGTCGCGATCTTCCCCGCGCGGCGGACACCGCCCAGCACGACCTTTTTTACCGTGTCGTCCGCGCTGCAATAATCGACAAATTCGGGGTGGCTGCGCTCGAGGCGGATCGCGTCGAAGAAGCAGCGGGTCGTGCAGATGCCGCAGCCGATGCAGCGGTTGGGGTCGACGTAGCTCGCACCGCAGGAGAGACAGTTATGCGCGCCCAGCTTGTCCGCGGGCACGACCACGTCGTCCCGGCGGAAGGCGCGGAAGCTGCGCGGGTCTCTGGCCAGGGTCTGGCTGTGCCCGGGGTGGAGATGGCGGTGGATGCTCTTGGCCGCCTCGTGCCCCTCTTCGATCTGGCTGGCGGGATCCTTCTTTTTGATGGGGAACAGCGCCGGGTAGACCGCGGCGTAAGCGCCCTCCTCCGGGGTACCATTGGCAAAGCGGACGCCCAGCTTTTCCATGATCTCACGCTCCGCCGGGCTGCACAGCTCCGGCTCGCCGAACACGGTCACGGGATAGCCCGTCTGCGCAAGGAAATACGCGCAGCTCAGCTGCGCCCAGCCTGCGCCGACCACGGCCACGGGCAGCTCGTAATCCTTGTCCTCGCCCTTCATGCGCACCTTGTGCGGAACGAGCTGCTCCGAAAGCTGCTCCTCCATGCCGGCCAGGCGCGCCATCGCCGCGCTGATTGCCATCGGCGTGTCGACGCTGCCGCGCATGCAGACCTTTTCGCAGCGGTGGTCGCAGCCCTGTTCGCAGACGGAAGGGAAGGGGTTATCCTGCCGCAGCAGCTTCAGCGCGTCGAGGAAGCGCTCCTCCTTGACGAGCTGCAGCACGCCCTGGATGGACACGTGCGCCGGGCAGGCGCATTTGCAGGGCGCCGTGCCGCAGGGATAACAGTTGATCTGGTTGCGGTCCCGGTAATCCGGATGCCAGTTTTTTTGGCTCCAGTCCCTCGTCTCGGCGGCGAGGGGCTCGTGTTCATAGACAACCGGGCCGTTTTTCGTGTCGAGCTTCCGCCCGAGCCGCACCGCGCCCGCCGGGCAGACCTCTTCACACTTGCCGCAGGCGACGCATTTATCCTTGTCCACCACCGCCCGGTAGGGAGAGGCGGAGCCGTTGGGGTTGTTGAACAGCTGCGAGCAGCGCAGGGCAAAGCAGTTGCCGACCGAGCAGTTGCAGATGGCAAAGATGTCCTCGCCGCCGTCGCCGTTGGTGATCTGGTGCATGAAGCCGTTCTCTTCGGAGCGCCGGAGCAGCGCCATCACCTCGTCGTAGCTGGCCCGCTCGGCCTTCCCGGTCTCCACCAGATAGTCGGAATAATCGCCCACCTGGATGCAGCCCTTGTCCGGCAGCTCCCCGCAGCCCTCGCCGCGCAGGATCATGCTCGTGCGGCAGACGCAGTCGCTGATGGACAGCTGATCCCGGTATTTGTCCAGCCAGTAGGACAGCTGCTCGATGTTCAGCGCCCGGCTCTCCTTCGGGATCGCGCGCTCGACGGGGATCGCGTGGAAGCCCAGTCCCGCGCCGCCGGGCGGCACCATGTGGGAGATCAGCTTCAGCGGCTCCTCCGCCATCTGATAGAAAAACTCCGCGATCTCCGGGTGCATTTTCAGAAGCTTCTTGTTGAGCACCAGGTTCTCCGCACTGCCCACGACGAAGATCGGCACCACGTACTGCCTGTGCCGGTCGGCGTTATGGCGGTTGTACTCCACCAGACCGATGTCCGCCAGCTCGTCCAGCAGCGCCTGGATCCGCGCTTCGTCCCGGCCGGTCTTCTTCGCAAGCTCCGCGGCCGTGGCCGGTTTGCGCCGGCCCATAGAGAGCATCAGCTCCGCCATCTCGTCGCTCAGCAGAGCATCGAGCATTTTGTACTCCCAGCGGCTTTCGTCCATCCGGACCAGGCCGAGCTTCGCGTCCATACAGTCCGTCAGCATCTTCGCAAGCTTCACGATCAGCGGTCGCACAGCAATCACCTCAGGCAACGATCATTTTCCGACTTTGTCGGGATCTGTCAATTAATGTGATTTGATTATACGATGGAATGTCCGCATCGTCAAAGAATTATCTTCCTGCCGCCGCAAAGAAACGCGCACCCGGCCATTTGGCCGGGTGCGCTGATTGTTGCTTTGCGTGTTATGCGCCGGGCGTGTCAGGGCTTCTCTTCGACGATGACGATACGGCCTTCGCCGGTGAGCTCCTCATACTGCTCGCCGATCACGCCCTCCAGGTCCTCTATGATGTAGTCGATCAGGACCTGGTTGTCCAGCTTCACGCTGTCCTGCAGCAGCGGCGCGCCATCGAACATGGTGTAGCCGTCGCCGTTGTTGAGCAGAATGTAGTTGGTGCCGGCCAAAGTGTAGGTGGCCTTGGGATCAATGGGCTTGCCGTCCACCAGCACGTTCCGGACGCGGCGCTCACCCTCGACGCCGGTGAACATGCCGTTATCGTCGGAGGTGCAGCTGCTTTCAATGTAGCTGTGGATCTCATAGCTCAGGCCGGAGACCTGCAGGAAGCCGCCGGTCTCGCCGGGCACCGCGCGGGAGCCCCATTCCAGTGCATCCAGAATCTGCTGGCCGGTGACTTCGATTACGCACAAGGCGTTGCCGAAGGGATGGACTTTGAGAATGTCGTTGAGAGTAACCTTACCCTCGTTGATGTTGACGCGGACGCCGCCGCCGTTGACAATGGCGATATCGGCGCCGGACTGGATGCGGTAGGCGTCGGCGCACAGGTCGCCCAGGTTGGTCTCGGCGCGGCGGACCATACGGATGGGCTTGCCATTGGAGTCAACGGCCTCGGGATCGTTGATGGTAAGCAGCACCTGGGAGGTGGCGACGGTCTCCTTCAGCTTTTTCTGCAGAGTGCCGGAAGCCTTCTCCACCGCGGCGCTGGTCTTGTTGTTCAGCCCCAGCAGCGCGGGAGCGGGAACGCTGTTGTTCCAGGTGTACAGGCCGGTGCTGATCTTGCCTTCGACGTCGATGCAGCAGTAGCCAATGCAGGCAAGCTTGGTGCCGCAGGCGCTGCGCAGCACCTCGTCGCCGTCCTTGTTCTTCATGGCAACCTGCTCGGTGTCATGGCTGTGACCGTCCAGAAACACGTCGATCCCGTTGGTGTTGGAGATGATGTCGGCGTAGGTCCAGGGGTGGCACTCCTCTTCGTCGCCCACATGGCCCATCACGACCACATATTCGGCGCCCTCCTCGCGGGCGGCGTCGACGGAGGACTGCACGGCGCTGTAGACGGCCTCGCCGGTCTCATCCTGCAGGAAGCCGTAGACGAACTTGCCCTCTTCGTCCTGAAAATAGCGGGGCGTGGAAGAGGTCAGGGTCTTGGGCGTGGTGACGCCGACGAAGGCGACCTTGACGCCGTCCAGCTCACGGATGACGTAGGGCTGGAACACACGCTCGCCCTCGTGGTTGAAGTTGCAGCTGATGTAGTCGAACTTGGCCTTCTTGGCCAGGGACAGGAACTGATCCATTCCGTAGTCGAACTCGTGGTTGCCGGGAATGGCCACGCTGTAGCCCACGGCGTTCATCAGGTCGATGATGGCTTCGCCCTTGGTCATGGTGCCGATGGGCTCGCCCTGGATGCTGTCGCCGTCATCCACCAGGATGACCGCATTGCCCTGGGCCTCAAGATAGTCGCGCACTGCCGCAACTCCGGCATAGCCGAAGCCCTGGTCAATGCCGCAGTGGACATCGCTGGTGAAGAGGATCACGATGTCTGCGCTGCGCGTATTCTCGGCGTCGTCAGCGAAGGCCATGCCGCTTGCCAGCGAGCAGACCATCAACAGCGCCAGAAGCAGGGACAAGACTTTTTTCGTCATGGTGTTACCTCTTTTCATAATATTTGGTTCCCGTGTATAAAAGTATACCATGTATGTGCTGCGGCTTCAATACAGCAAAGTGATTTTTTCCGGTACCATCTGGCCGGACAGCGCGAGCGAAACGGACCTGATTACTCGCTTCGCTCGCTCAATGTGCCTTCGGCACGGGTCACAAGTTCGAGTTCAAACGTTGCGGTAAAAAAGAAACGGTCCCACCGAAGTGGAACCGTTCTTTTTGGTGGACGATACAAGACTCGAATTCCACTAATTCAATTTATTGGAACTTTTTCTGTGATAAAACATATCAAATCATACAAAAACCAGTGATAACTCGTACTTGTCAGTTCGTGTGGTTTTGCTGATTTCGGCGTGTAAAGGGTCAGAAAAGTGGTCAAAAAGATCTTTGCTTTTTTATTACAGACAGCGCAGTGAATCAACGCGCCACTCGCATGAATCAGGTGCCTGGAAGCCATTTATACCTGCGGCTTTCCAGGCGCCTTTTTGCGTAGAAAGGCATTTAAAGATCTTTCGGTTATAGAGCAGAAGGAGGGGGGAGATGTAAGCGGGGCTGAAGTCCAAATCAGGATTTCAGCCCCGTGTTTTTTCTTAACTCGTGTCGATAGGGCAACACATGAACACTTATTCTTTGCTTGAGTTTGAAAAGTCATTATGTTTTGACCACAAACTATTGAAATGTCAACGGAAATCGGTTATACTGACTTTGAAATGTTTTCATGGGAGAGATTTGCCATGCTGAAACGAAAGATTTCTGACGTAATCGAACAGCACCTGAAGTCTAACTCGGAGCGTATTCTGCTCATTGACGGCGCTCGTCAGGTCGGAAAAACCTACATTATCCGGTATGTGGGGAAGAAGCTGTTCGCCAATTTTATTGAAATCAACATGCTGGAGGACTCCGTTGGCAACAAGCTCTTTGCCAACGCCACCACCGTGGATGATTTTTATCTCCGGATCAGTGTGATCGCCGGAGATAAAATGAAGGAAAAAGAGAACACGCTGATCTTCATTGACGAGATCCAGGCCTATCCTCACCTTCTTACCATGCTGAAATTCCTTCGGGACGATAACCGCTTTACTTACATCGCCAGCGGCTCGCTTCTTGGTGTAACGCTCGCGCAGACGACTTCGATCCCCATGGGCAGCATTCGCAAAATCCGCATGTTCCCGCTGGACTTTGAAGAGTTCCTCTATGCCAACGGCATGAATGAATTTGCGGTCAATGTGCTGCGGAAAAAGTTTGAGGCGCGTGAATCGCTGGACGAGGCCATGCATGAAAAAATGATGGAATTCTTCAAGCGGTATCTGTTGGTCGGAGGGCTGCCAGCTGCTGTCAATGCGTTTCTGGATACGAAAAACATTCAGGCGGTGCGGGAGATCCAGCGAGAGATTCACGACTATTACGCTGCCGATGCTTCCAAGTATGATGCCGAGCGCAAGCTGAAGATTCGGCGCATTTACGATCAGATTCCCTCCAATCTGGAGAACAAAAAGAAGCGCGTAGTGGCGCAGCGGATCGAGGGTATCCGCGGCAGAACTTTTGCTGACTACGAGGACGAATTTGAATATCTCATCAGCGCGGGCATTGCACTGAACGTGCAGGCGATCTCCACGCCGGTGTTCCCTCTGATCGAGTCCTCCGGCAAGAATCTCTTGAAGCTCTATCTGAACGACGTGGGTATTCTGACCTCCATCCTGTATGGCAGCAATATCCGCGCAATCCTGGACGACGAACGGAGCATCAACCTGGGCTCAGTTTATGAGAGCGTAGTTGCCAGCGAGCTCATCGCCCACGGCTATAATCTGTTTTATTACGACAACCGAAGCAAGGGCGAGGTCGATTATCTGATCGACGATTACGACAGCCTGTCCGCCGTCCCTATCGAGGTTAAGTCTGGCAAGGACTACACCGTCCACAGCGCCCTGAATGCTTTCGTGAAGAACGAGGATTATCATGTTAAAAAGGCGTTTGTCCTCTCCAACACCCGCGAGATCACGACGAATGGTAAGATCACCTATCTGCCGATCTATGATGTGATGTTTTTTAAGAATGTGCCAACGCGACAAGAAATGATATAATACGCTACAATCATAAAGAGCATTTTGGAGGAAGCACAGATGACTTATCTTGATAGGGCAATTAAAGATGGGTAATGCAGTTCTTTCGTTTACCGCATCTTCATCATTCTGCTGAATCTCGCTGTCACGATGACGGATGTTGAGATCGCGATCACCGCGAAGGCGACGAGAGCGCTGATCCACCATTGGGAGGCAGCCTTCTTTTCCGCTTCAGATTCTCCTTCATCCTCTTTCGGGGCGAGGATCTCGGAGGAAAACTTCGTCTCGATGCTTTGCTTCACACCGTCGTCATCGGTATAGGTGATCTTGCAGATGCCGTCCGTCTTTCCGTAATCCCCAACACCGCCTGTCATGCTGAGCGTACCGACATAAACTTCGATACTTCCGCTGCTGGTTTGTCCGGGAGGAAGATCCCCGAAGAACGCGGAGGATTTGGGAATCATCCCGCCGCCGTTAATTGTTACGGTAACATTGTGCAGGGTGCTCTTTCCGGTGTTATAGGCTACGACTGAGACGGGCACGGTCTCTCCGGCAGTCACCTGCTTGGGAAAGAGGATCGGATCGGTCGCGGCCTCGGCCGGTTGGGTGACACGGATCGAAAAGTTCCGGCTTTCTGAAAATGATCCTCCGTAGATGTCGATGTAATCCAGCTTGATAAAAAACGATTGGTTTCCAGCAAGCACATCTTTTGTAGTCTTCATTTCAAAGGATGCGGCTTTGCTCTCGCCCCGATTGATTTCGCCGAGATTGATCATGTTATTCGTCTCCACCGGCAAGATCTCGCTGTTGGCACTGCCAAAGGAGAGCAGGACGTTTCTTGCCTGCAGATTTCCGATGTTCTCGATCTCCACAGAAACAGTAAATGTTTCCTCGCCGCCAACGGTCCCCGGCTCGATTTCGCAGGATTTGATAAACAGCTGCGGCGCCGTCACGGTTTGCCTTCCGCCGCCTCCGCCTGTGCTGGCGCTGGGCGGATTGCTCCCGTCCGTGATTGTCACATACAGCGTGAAGTCCTGCTGTGCCTGACCGCCGCGGCTGTCCAGATATTTCGCAGTTAATATGACCGGGTATGTGCCGTTGATGCGGCTGCCGGACAGCGGGACGGCAAAGGCAAAGACGTAAATGCCATCCTCCGGCGAGACGGTTTTGGAATAATTCCCGAATACAAAAGGACTGCTCGAAGGCGAACCGAGATTCAAAGTCACGGTCACTTTCTCGTCATAAGTTTCTCCCAGCAGCGGCAGCGTGAGATAAGCAAAGCCGTTTTCCACCACCGGCATATAGCCCTGCTCGTAGGTCAGATCCATGTTCTCATACAGATGTTTATCGTCAATGATCAACTGATCCACGATAACCTGCGGCTCCGGTGTTTCCTCTGGTGCGGGTGATTCTTCCGGGGCAGGGGTATCCTCCGGCGCGGGCGATTCAGACGGATCTTCACTCGGCTCCGGAGAACTGAGCACAATCTCGATAGCCGGTGTTTCTTCCGGGCTGGCTTCCGTTTCATCGCCCGCCTCCAATTCGGAGGCAAGCGCAAAGGAAGGAAACGCTGAGAGCAGCATCAGCGCCAACAACAGCGCAAGGATTCTTTTCATATTGCTTCCTCCCGTATCATCTTCATCACGCCAGCGTCCATCTCGCAGACCGTGTCGCAGAGCTCGTCAATATCCATCTGATTGTGGCTGGCCAGCAGAATGGTCTTGCCCTCCGTTTTCAGGCTCTTGATGAGCTTTCGCATATCTAAAACGCCCTGCTTGTCCAGCCCGTTGAAGGGCTCGTCCAGAATGAGCAGCGACGGATCCTCCATGATCGCCTGGGCAATGCCGAGGCGCTGACGCATACCCAGACTGTACTTTCCCACAGGCTTTTTCATGTGCGGGTCAAGCCCGACGCGCCGGATCGAATCCGCGATCTCCCGCAGGCCGATCTTGCCCCGCAGAGATGCCAGCAACTCCAGATTCCTGACCCCGGTCACCCCCGGCAGAAAGCCCGGCGTCTCAATAATGATACCGAGATCGGGCGGAAAATCCATATCACGGCCCACCACTTTGCCGTTTACCGAGACCTCTCCCTCGGTGGGGAACAGGAAGCCGCAGATACATTTCATCAGCACGGTTTTCCCACTGCCGTTGTTGCCCACAATGCCGTGGATCATTCCGGAAGCAAAGTCCCGGCTGACGCTGTGCAAGACCCGCTCCTGTCCGAAATCCTTGGAGACATTCTGAACGCGGATCACAGGTTCGTTTTTCATGTGCCGCCCTCCGTTCCGGTAAAGCTGAAGTTATACCGCCGCACCGCGTGCAGCGAGAGGAAGAAAAACAAGGCGATCAGCGCGAGGAAAATCGCTACCGTCTGCCAGAGCTTTGGCAGCAGATCATAGCCGAAGTTGTGCATGTGATAGGTGGCCTGGTTCAGCGGCGAGAGCCAGCCCACCGCCACATTGGCCTTGTACATCCATTCATCCGGGATCTGAAAGATCGTTTGAATTGTCTTGGGGTTTAGGAGAAAGCCATAGAGCGAGAAGCCCAGCACGCCGATTACGCCGCCGAGCTGCCCAAAGCGGAGATTAAAGAGCAGCATGAGGAACATTAGCAGCAGCGTGTACAGGAGCATCAGCGCGAAGATCCAGGCCGTGCAGGCATAGGGCAGGCTCAGCTCCAGCGTTTTCACCAGTGCCGGCAGCGCAACGGCCTGCCCCGCGCCGGAATAGCCGAGAATGGCCGCGGTCTCTGACCATTGGTTGCCGAGAAAGCTGCGGGATTGGCAGATAAACGAAGTGGACAGGAGCACAAACAACAGATACACCGTGGTCGCCGCGACGATGTAGAGCGCCTGCCCCAGCACCCAGGTTTTGCGGTCGATGCGCAGCAGCATAAAGGGGGTTCCCGCGCTGATAAAGGGCATATCCGCAAACAGCAGGATCAGCAGCAGGGAGGACAGCAAAATCGAGTTTGCGTCTCCGAAGGTCCAGATGAAGGGTTCGAGGATCTGCATGATGCTGCCGTAAGTCCGGGAAAAGCGCACGGCCTTGTCCGAGAGCAGGAAGCACAGGATAAAGGCCAGGCAGAAGCAGAGGACGATCCGGGGATTGCGCCGCCATTGCCGGAAATTGTAGGCGGCGACCGCAAAGACTTTACGTAGTTTCATAGCTGCCGAAGCCTCCTTCCGGCGGTTACGAAAAAACCGAGGGACGCAAGAACAGTCAGCTCGCCCACCAATAGCAACACGCCGGTGATGCCAAACTGCCAGTGGGCGGAGGGCGCGATCCACTCCTTGGGGTAGAGAATGAACAGGTCAGGCAGATAGCGCTCGTGCAGAATGATCAGCACATAGTAGAGGACAAAGGGCGAGGCATAGGCCATGTACTTGCTGCCTGTCACGGTTCCCAGAAGCAGGCCGACGGCTGACCACAGCGCCCCGGAGCAGGCCATCAGCTCCAGTGTCTGGCGCAGCTCGCGGATGAGCGTCCCGATCAAAGCGGGATCGGTCGGCGCGCGCTCCATCGGAAGAAACAGCAGCACCGCGACCCCGTATGCGAGAAACACGCCGAGGCAGAGCGCCAACGCCCCGGAGAGCAGGCAGCCGGTGATCCGGCCAAGCAAGTACCCTGTCGGGGAGGTCCGCGGCAGGTATTCCTTGAGAAATCCGCTTTTCAGGTCGTCCAGAAAAGCCGCCGTAAAGGGCAGTGCGGCCAGAAGCGGCAGTGCCAGTGTCATGCCGTCGGAACCGAGAGCTGATGCGATAAAGTCATGGTGGTAGCCGAAGGCCAGGAGCGTTTCGCTGCGGAAGGCAGTGACGATGCCTTTGATGGAGGAGAGGAAGATCACTGCCGCCGTGCCGCAGAGCGAAAGCAGGAAGCCGCGCCCGCTTAGCGCCTGCCGGATGCTTGAGTAAAGTACACGCAGCATGGAATCTCCCCCTTTTTCTTCAATCTGCCGATATTGTAGGCTGTGCAAGCGGAATTGTCGTTACCGAAACATTACCGAATTATTACCGTTGCACAGGCAAGAAAAAAGCGCGGCTGCCCGCGCTTTTTTCTTGTATGAACTTAGTAGCCCAACTCCCGGTCGATCATGCTGCCGTCGATGGCGTTGATGGTCAGAAGGATTTCCTCGCCGAAATCACTGGTTTCACCCTGCCATTCCCAGACGGAGTGTCCCCAGAAATCCCAGACCGGCACCAAAAGCCCCTCGTCAAAGGAATCCTTGGCCTTGATGCGCATGAGGCCGAGCTTGACCTTGGTGATATCGTAGTTTCGCACGGTGTCAAATCCGTTGCGCTCGTTGGCGACCTGCACATCGCTGTTTTTCACCATGATCATCTTGGCGAAAATGTCCGCAATCTGGTCGAAGGGCATGAGCTGCGTGTCCTCCACCTGCAGTACTGGCTCCGTGTGTGGGGATTCCCAGTAGAAATAGACAAGCCCATCCTTGGTGTAAGCCAGTGTGATGACCTCGTAATGCCAGGTCCCGCTGTGGCTCTCATTTTCCGGCACAGCGCCGCCGCGGATGGGCGTCCAGCTGATGGGGAAGCCGTTCACGCAGCGCACATACTGGAGCTCGTAGCCTGTGGCGAGGATATAGCTTTTCCAGTTTTCCTCGGAAGGTGCATCATCCGTCTCATCTATGGACACGGCAGTAGGCATCGAGCGGGTGAAAAGAACGGGATAGGCGTCGTCGCAGACGACATGTTCAAAGCCCAATTCCTCCATCAGCGCGTCGCCCTGCCGGATGGCGTCCTCCAGGGGAAAGTCCACAGTCAGCGGCTCGGGGAGCTCGTCCTGGATCAGGGAAATGGCAACCGCGGAGGAGAAGTTCACATCACCGTAACCATCGACAAAAGCACTTGCATGATCTAAAAAACCAGACACGTTCTGGACAAAGAAGTGCATCACCTTCCCGTCAACCTCTGTCCATCCCCTAATTTCCTCCAGGTTTTCGCTCCGGGAGACAAAGCTGGTTTCTGCCGGGACGCGCTCGTCGCCGTCCGGCGCGGTGCGGGCGTATTCCGCACAGCGTTCGATGGCTCCCGGCAGTGCTTCATAACCGCCGTCCAGATCTACGGGGATCTCACCCCGCTGCATAGCCTGCAGCTGCTCCAGACGCTCCAGCGCCTGCTGCTTTGTCATACCCAGCTCTTCGTAAAGCGTGTTGCCCTTGAGCAGCACGCGCATCAGATTGTCCGCGTCCTCCTGGGTGAAATCCCGGCGACCGATACTGCCTGTGGGGATCTTGTCTGCGTTCGGCAGTACGATCTCCGCATCGGCGTGGACGATCACGCAGTCATTCACGCCTGTCCAGTCTCCGGTAAAGCGCTCGGGCACCTCCAGCGCGGCCAGCAACGCGGAGTTGTCCTTGCCTTGCTGGGCTGTTTGGAGCATCTGCTCCTGATCCTTTTGAATGACAGCCGGGGTGTCCGGCGTCTTCTGGCAGCCAGTGAGTAAGCCGAGAACGAGGCAGGCAAGGAGGAGCAAAGAGAGAATCCGTTTCATGCCGAACCTCCTTAGTACCCGAGTTCCCGGCTGATCATGCTGCCATCAATGGCATTGATGGTGAGGACGATCGTTTCTTCTAAGGGCACATCCATTCCGTCTCTCTGATAAATCTCCGTCCCGTAAAAATCCCAAACAGGAATCAGTAAGCCCGTGTCCCTGCTGTTTTTTGCTTTGATCCGCATGAGACTCAGCCTGACCTTGTCGATCTGAATGCGTGGGCGTGCGTCGCCGCCGTTGTCGTTGATCGTCTGAATGTAGCTGTACTTGACCATGATCATTCGCTCAAAGACGGACGCAATCTCATCAAAGCTCATGAGCTGAGTATCCTCGAGCTCTAGAACAGGTGCTTCAGTTGGCGCTCTCCATTTGAAATACACGACGCCGTCTCCCGTAACGCAGACTTCGATCGTTTCATAGGGCCAGACAGATGCATAGTTTCCTTCTTCCACGTTGATCCCTTCGACACTGGTATAGCCAAGCGGGAAGCCGTTCAGGCTCCTGACATACTGCAGCTGAAAGCCTGTGTCGAGGATAAACCGATCTGGATCATTCCAGCGCGAAGCATAGTATGATTCCGCGTCCTCCACGCTGACCGCCCCTCGGAGCATCTGCGCATCGGCAAAGTAAACGGGCGTGATCTGATCGCAGACGACGTTTTCAAAGCCAAGTCCGGCAATCAGTGCGTCACCCATCTGAATTGCCTCTGAAACAGAGAAATCCGGCAGGAACGGTTCTTTTGCAATGTCGTTCGGGACAGCGGTGCTTGGTTGGCAATTACTGTTGTTAGGGTCGCCATAGCCCTGTACATAGTAGACGGCAGAATCCCAAAAATCAGGATAATTCTGCACCCAGAGATGAGCCTTTCTTCCATCCACCTCTGCCCACCCGCTCATTTTTTCGAGGGGGCCATCGGGAACAAATGAAGTGGAGGCCATCCGAAGCTCTCCCTCATCCGGCGCGGTACGGGCGAGCTCAGCATAATACGCAATAACATCCGGAAGCTTTTCATAAGTGGTATCGCCCGAAAGAGGAATGTCGCCGCGCTGCATGGCCTGGTATCTTTCCAACTCTGCAAGCGCTTGCTGTTTTGTAATGTTGATCTCCTCATAGAAGGGATGTCCCTTAAAGAAGACACGGAGAAAAGTGTCCAGATCTTCCTGCGTGAAATCCCTACGGGCAATGCTGCCGGTAGGGATCTTGTCCGCGTTTGGCAGCACGATCTCCGCATCAGCGGTGACACGCACAAGGCCGTTCACGCCCGTCCAATCACCGGTGAAGCGTTCGGGGACAGCCAGCGAGGCAAGCAAAGAGGAATTATCCTTGCCCTGTTCTGCTGTTTGAAGCATCTGCTCCTGATCTTTTTGAACCACTACAGGGACCTCCGGCGTTTTCTGGCAGCCGGTGAGCAGGCCGAGAGCAAAGCAGGCAAGAAGGAGCAAAGAGAGAATCCGTTTCATGCCATGCCCTCCTTAATAGCCTAAGCTGCGGTCAATGACCGTGCCGTCAATGGCGTTGATGGTGAGGAGGATCTGCTCGTCAACATACTCGCCCGAATCGGAGGGAAAGTCCTTGGTGCCCCAGAAATCCCACACCGGGACCAGCAGACCCTCGCCCCGGGTGTCCTTGGCCTTGATGCGCATCAGACCCAGGTGCACGCGATTCACATAGTAGGTGGTGCCGTTTCCGGCCTCCTGATAGCTGTTCTTGACCATGATCATCCGTTGGAAAATGTCTGTGATCTCCGGAAAGCTCATGAGCTGGGTATCCTCCAGCTCTACCGTGGGTTCATTATAGGGGGATTCCCAGGAGAAATAGACCACGCCGTCGGAGGTAACGCAGACCTCGATCTGCTCATATGACCAAACGGCATCGTGGTCGGCCTCATGCTCCACAGAGTTACCTTTATACGGCGTATAGCTGATTGGGAAGCCATTGACGCAGCGGACATATCGTAGTTTATAGCCTGCACCTTCTATTAGCTCATCGGGGTCCATATCTGCCCAGTTGCCACGGTTTTCTCCACCATTCAAATATACATTGTTGTAGAAGAATACTCGCTCGACCTGATCGCAAATCACATTGTCCAGACCCAGCTCAACCATCAGTGTATCACCCATACTCAGTGCGTCATCTTCAGAAAAAGCAGGGGTGATACGATCTTTGGGCAGTGCACTGCCTATATGATCGGAGGGAATGGTAAAGCTATAATTCCAGTCGGCGTAGGGCGGAATAAAGAATCTTGCCCGGTCAAATCCGTCGCCGTGGGAGACAGCGAGGTGGACTTCTTTTCCGTCAACTGTTCCCCAACCGTTCATCTCGGAGAGAAAGCCTTGATCTACAAATGTGGTTGACGCCAAGGTGAGTTCGCTTTCATCTGGAGCAGTACGCACAGCTTCTGCAACTTGTGCAATCAAGTCTGGCAAATCCTCGTAGTCTATCCCGTCTTGCAGAGGAATCTCGCCGCGCTGCATGGCTTGGAAACGATCCAGCATTTCCTGCGCTTTTTGCTTGGTGATGGGAACCTCTTCGTAATAAGGTTGCCCTTTCAGGAAGACCCGAAGGAAGATGTCCAAATCGTCCTGAGTAAATTCCCGTGAGGTGACGCGTCCGGTGGGGATTTTGTCGGCGTTGGGAAGCACGATCTCCGCGTCGGCCTTTACCGTCAGCTTGCCGTTTAAGCCCGTCCATTCGCCGGTGAAGCGGTCGGGCACCTCCAAGGCCGCAAACAGCGCGGAGTTTTCCCGTCCTTTTTCGGCAGTTTCCAGCATTTGCTCCTGATCCTTGACGATCACGGCCGGGGTGTCCGGCGTGTCCTGGCAGCCGGTGAGCAGTCCGAGAGCCAGCACCCCGGCCAGTGCCAGGGAGATTGTCTTTTTCATCGTGTGTACCTCTGTTTCTTTAGATTGCACTCACAGCATAGGCGCAAGCAAAAGAAAAGTCGTTACCGAAAGATTACCAAATTATTATTGTTGCAGAACTACTCTCACGGTCGTGCCCTCCCCAACAGCGCTTTCGATCTCCAAGCTTCCGCCGTGGGCCTGTACGATCTCCTTGACCAGCGCAAGGCCAAGGCCCACGCCGCCCAGCTTCTTGCTGCGGGAACGATCCACCATGTAAAAGGGCTCGGTGATGCGGTCAATTTCCTCCTGGGGAATGCCGCAGCCCTGATCCCGCACGGCAAAGCCGGTCTCGTCCGCGGAGAGGGTCACGGTCTGCCCTTCACGGGATGCTTTGCTTGCGTTGTCCACCAGGTTCACCAGCACATCCTGCATCAGATCGGCGTCCAGCTCCAGGGATTCCACGCGGCAATCCGTTTCCAGAGAAACGCCTCGAGCAGCCAGCGTGTCCCCGGTGCTCTCTCGCACGCGATCCAGCAGCTCCGGGACAGAAACCGGCTGCAGCTCCGGCTTTTGATCCAGCGTAATGAGCTTGAGGAGCTTTTGCACCAGCCGTTCCAGCCAGCGGGTCTGATGTTCGATCCGCGCGAGGGCCGCGCTGCGCTCCTCCTCGTCCAGATAGGTGTTCTGCAGAGAATCCGCGTTCAAAAGCAGCGCGGTCAGCGGCGTCTTGAATTCGTGGGTCACGCCGCCGATGAAGAGACGCTGCCTCTCCGCCGTCTCGGTGAGTTCCTCGATGTGCTGCTCCACAGAGGCCGCCATAGCATTGAAATCCTGCGCCAGGGCACCGACCTCGTCGGCGGAGGTCACGGCTGCACGCTCGGCGTAGTTGCCCTCCGCAATATGGGCCGCCGCGCTTTGCAGTTCCTGCAGCGGGCGCAGGGAGCGCCGCACCAGCAAAGCGATCAGCACAAGGCCCAGCCCAATGCAAATCGCGCCGATAGCGACAAACTGCAAAGTGAGCGTGCGGATTTGATCATAGACCGGCGTAATATCCTGCACGATATAGACCATGCAGCCGAGTCCCTCAAGATTGTGCGTAAAGGCATAGGGCAATCTTGCGTCGCCGCCCACGATCAGAAGCTGACGCCCGTTTACCGTGCCGGTGTAACGCTGGGGCGTGTCACTGCCCTCCGGCATCAGATACTCGCTGGGATCGAGGGAGAGAGAAGAGTAGATGGTTTCGCCGGAGCGCATCAGCACTGCCTCGCTGTCGGCGTACTGGGTAAAGCAGTATTTCATCAGCGAGCGGGTCGCCGCCTCGCTGTCCTGCTCCTCGTGATAATACTGCAGCATGTTGTTGAAGGAGCGCACCAGCGACTGCTGCTTCTGCTTTGCGTTTTGGTAAGTGAGATTCAAAATCTCATCTCGGGCTTGCGTGATGAGAAGGACTGTGCACGCACCTACGATCAGCACAAGCACCAGACTGCACAGCAGGGATACTTTTTTCCAGAGTTTCATTTCCGCCGTTCCTCCAGCCGGTAGCCGGTTTTCGAGATCGTGCGGATCTCGTCACTGAGCCCCAGCTTTTTCCGCAGGTTCGCCACACGCACATCCACTGTGCGAATGTCCCCGAAATAATCCTCGCCCCAGATCTCGTTCAGGATGCGCTCGCGGGAGACGGTGCGGTTTTTGTTCTTCATCAGCACCGCGAACACGTCAAATTCCAGCGGCGGCAGGTCGATGGGCTCCCCGGCGCGGGTCAGCGTGCGGTTCTCCGCGTCCAGGGTGAAGTCCTGGAAGCGGTAGACCTGATTGAGTCTCCCGGTGCGGGAGAGCACCTTCTCGATCCGCACCAGCAATGTCACGATCTCGAAGGGCTTGACGATGTAATCCTCCGCGCCTTCCTTGAGCCCGCGCACTTCCGATTCGCTGTCGGTCTTGGCGGTCATGTAGATGACGGGAATATTATATTTCTCCATCAGCGCAAAGAGCTGGAAGCCGTCCATGCCGGGCAGCATGATGTCCAGCAGCGCCAGGTCAAAGGAATGATCCTGTTCCAGAGACGCGGCGGCTATTGCCCCGTCGTCAAAAGTGACGACCTCATAACCCACGGTGCGCAGGTTCAAAGCCACCGCGTCCGCGATGGCGTGATCGTCCTCCACCAGCAAGATTCGATTCGCAGCCATAAAAAATCCCTCCGATCCACGGTGCATTGTACCATAGATCGGAGGGAAAAAGTTTACCGAAATATTACTGTTGGTGATGTTAGAAGGGAGTAAAAGAAAAACTACAGCCGGTCTTCTTCCAGCCTGTGGAGCTTGCCTCTGAGGAGGATGCTTTGCGTTATCAGTGCGGCGACAAGCACGGCGCAGACAATGGAGAGCACAATCACAGAGGCAGGCGTTTTCTGTTTGGCTTTCGTTTGGTTGTCAAGCATATCGGTCTTGACGGCTTCCTCTACGGTAAGACTGACGGGCAGTTCAAAGGAAACAGAGTTGCCGTCGTTATCCTCGCCGGAGACAGAGACCGTTCCGTCAAAGCTGCCGATTGCATTCTTCGGCGCGGTGATCGTGAGCTGCGCCTGCTTGGTTTCTCCTGGCTGGATCGTGCCGACCAGCACACTCTGGCGCTCGGTGATCCCCGGCAGGGAGATCGTGACCATAGCGTTTATAATATCGGCCTTGCCCATGTTCATGAGGGGCAGCGTCGCCGTGATGGAGTCTCCGGCCACGACGCTTTCGGCCATGCGAAGCCCGCCCTGCTCCAAACGAATCTCCTGCCGGATGGGGATGGTATAGCTGACGGAGAGCTTTGTCTCCTGTCCCAATGACTGCCCGCTGAAATCAAAGTGCAGGCTGTGCGGCGTGACCTTCGCGGAAGAAAGCACGGTTACGGGGAAAGAGAGATCAAGGCTTTCTCCGGGCATCAGATCGCCCAGCACAAGGGTGTCCAGCTCCTTCGGGAGAATGTCTCCGCTGGGATCGCTCAACGTAAGAGACAGGTTTTCAAAGCCGATGCTGCGGCTTGTATTCGTGAGTTTTACCGCAATCACGCCGTCCTCGCCCACGTTCAAGCTCGATGTGTTCTCTGAAATGCTGATCTGCGCAGGCTCCGTGTTCGTCTGGCCGTCCCGGACATGGATGACCATAGAGAGGTCTGTCGTCAGCTCCTTGCCGTCCGCGTCTGCTCCGCTGATCCGCACGGAAATGGGGTAGTCTCCATTCGTGCGGTCAGAAAACAGGGAGAGATTGAAGCGTACCGCCCACAGGCCATTCTCCACGCGCTGCGTTCTGGCGCTCATGCTCTGCGGCTTGAACGGAGATATGTCCTCGTTGGCAACGATCAGCTCCGCCTGGATATTGCCCACGGCCTTTTCTGAGCGGATCGGGATCACCATCGTCAGACGATCCCAGGAAATGACGGGTTCGTAGCCTTGCAGATAAGATCGGCTCATGTCATTGAAGACGGTGCGTTCATCAATGGTAAAAGCGTCCGTGTTGTCTGCCCAGGCGCTGGGGATCATGGCCGCGATCAAAACGACCAATAGAAGAATGGAAAGAATCTTTTTCATATCACAGCTCCCGAATGTTCTCAACGATACTCTGATCCAGCACACTTTTCAGTTTCATCCGCAGTCCGGCAAGGCAACTCAGAGCGCAAAGGGCGCCGAGCGCGAGCATCACTACGATCATGACCGCCACATTTGCTTTCACATCAGCCATAAGAGAATGAAGCCAGAGAGCGACGGCAATATACAGTATGACGGCCAACACAGTCCCTGCGGCTGTCGTCAAGATCATTGGAAGTCGGTAAACCTCCAACAACGCTTTTTCGTCCGCGCCGACAGCACGCAGCGTTCCGATCATACGACTGTCAGAACGGATGCGCCGCGCAGCGCCCGACACCTGCATAGCGACAGCTACAGTAAAGAACAGAAGCATCATACCGCCGAAAAGCGCAGACACTTTCCGGATGGAATCCACTTCCTCACGCCAGAACTGCAACCAGTTGCGCAGCTTCATATCTCCCCGCATACCGATGCGGCTGATCCGCCCGACAAGTGATTCCTCTGTCTCTCTGTCCACATCACCGTCCAAATATATAGAGACAGTTGTAAGATGTGTGAACTCAAAGCCCATAGCCCTTGCGCCTTTTTCTGTCGTCATGAGGCAAATCTCGTCCGTTGTGATCGGAGATTCGGTCAAGACAGCGCCGACGGTCGGCGCAGAGCTGCGGTACTCCATCTGAGAGTAAGCAGCCCTCCATGAGCTATAGCTTTCCTCGCCCACGGGATCTCCGTCACAAAGGATCTGGGCTAAATTCAAGGTCATTCCCGCATGGAAATAGTCGTTTTCCAGTTTAGCCAGCGGCTCGCTGCCCCATTGATCATGCGCAGAAGCAAGATAGATAGGCGCATCCTTGCTGCCAATGTTATAGACTCCAATCGTCGGCGCATACACAAGGATTTGCTCTCCCGCGTCGATGGCAGCAACATCCACCTTGCCTTCTGCTACGCAGCCGCTAAAATCGGCGTCCTCAAGATCCGCCACATACAACACAAGGCTGACCGGCCTGCCGGGAAGAGAGAGCGCATCCACGGCCGCGCGCATTTGTTCATAAGTCATATAGTCGTCCCACGCGGCAACTGTGTCATAGTTCTCCGGGTCCGGCTCCGGGGGAACGGGATCGGTTTCCGAGCGAGAAAGGTATCCTCCATTTACAGCGTTGAGGAGGCTATATACAACGGTTACGGGTGATACTTCGGTGCTTT
>Ga0310691_10000070_pt1 | contig 197365 bp, 185 predicted proteins | sample 176DNAGHGlowgp2_FD_203887 | JGI IMG/M metagenome (GOLD analysis project Ga0310691, IMG submission 203887) | Sheep rumen microbial communities from Palmerston North, Manawatu-Wanganui, New Zealand - 1766 DNA GHGlow gp2 (v2) (version 2) | ecosystem: Host-associated > Mammals > Digestive system...
TATCAGACACAGAACGGGCAGACTGCCCTTGTTCTACTAATCTAATAGCTGCGAGTTTTTCTTCTAAACTACAATTCTTTTTCATTATGAACCTTTCAGTTGTGTCCAACTTTCTGGGTTCACTTCACATTGTCGTCCTCCTCTTTTAATGGCAGGTACTCGTGAAAACTGTTAGACGAGAAATTCTCAAAGAGATCACTGTCTATACATAAAAAGAAACTTTATTATTTATCCATTATTTCAATGTCCCTTTGAAGTATTCTATGGTCTTGGCTAATCCCTCATCGAGTTTGACCTTTGGTTCCCAGTCGAGTTTTTCCTTAGCCAAAGAGATGTCCGGACGGCGCATCTTTGGATCGTCAGAAGGCAGGGGACGGAATACAATCTTACTCTTCGAACCTGTCATGGCTATCACCTTCTCTGCCAGTTCCAACATAGTGAATTCACCAGGATTACCAATATTTACAGGCCCCAGGAAATCATCGCCACTATTCATCATACGGACCATGCCTTCTATCAGGTCGGAGACATACTGGAACGAACGTGTCTGCTGACCGTTGCCATAGATGGTGATATCCTCTCCACGAAGCGCCTGCATGATAAAGTTAGAGACGACACGCCCGTCATGCTGAGCCATACGTGGTCCATAGGTGTTGAAGATGCGAATAACCTTAATGCGGACACCATGCAAGCGATGGTAATCGAAGAACATCGTCTCGGCGCACCGTTTACCCTCATCATAGCACGAACGTATGCCGATGGTGTTCACATTACCCCAATAACTCTCTGGCTGAGGATGGACGGCAGGGTCGCCATATACCTCGCTGGTGGAGGTCTGCAGGATCTTACACTTGGTACGGCGTGCCAGACCTAGCATGTGATAGGCTCCAAAGACAGATGTCTTAGTGGTCTGGATAGGGTCATTCTGGTAGTAAATCGGTGACGCCGGACATGCGAGGTTATATATCTCATCAACCTCAGCCCAGTACGGTTGACACACATCATGCCGCACCATCTCGAAATTCGGTCTGCCAATCAGATGCCAGACATTCTCTTTCGACCCAGTATAGAAGTTGTCCAGACAAATCACATCGTTGCCTTCATTCACTAGACGTTCACAAAGGTGGGAGCCGATGAAGCCCGCGCCACCAGTCACTAATATACGTTTCATCATATTCAGTTAGAGTTTAAATGTGAAGAGCCCCGCCGGCGGGCGAGGCTCTTGATAATATACCTTTACTTATTACTTCTTGTTGATGGCAAGGTCGATAGCAACGGCTACAGATACTGTAGCACCTACCATCGGGTTGTTACCCATACCCAGGAAGCCCATCATCTCAACGTGAGCAGGCACTGAAGAAGAACCTGCAAACTGAGCGTCAGAGTGCATACGGCCCAGGGTGTCAGTCATACCGTAAGAAGCAGGACCGGCAGCCATGTTGTCCGGGTGCAGGGTACGACCAGTACCACCACCAGATGCTACAGAGAAGTAAGGCTTGCCAGCGAGCACGCGCTCCTTCTTATAGGTACCTGCTACAGGGTGCTGGAAACGAGTTGGGTTGGTAGAATTACCAGTGATAGAGACATCAACATTCTCCTTCCACAGGATAGCCACGCCCTCGCGAACATCGTCAGCGCCATAGCACTTAACCTTCAGACGGTTAGGATTGTTACCATAAGGAACCTCCTTCACCACAGCGAGGTCGCCAGTGAAATAGTCAAACTTGGTCTGTACGTATGTGAAACCGTTGATACGGCTGATGATCTGGGCAGCGTCCTTGCCAAGACCGTTCAGGATGACACGGAGGGGCTTTTTACGAACCTTGTTAGCCATCTCGGCAATCTTGATGGCACCCTCGGCGGCTGCGAAACTCTCGTGACCTGCCAGGAAGGCGAAGCACTCCGTCTCCTCACGGAGCAGACGGGCGGCGAGGTTACCGTGACCGATACCTACTTTACGATCGTCGGCTACCGATCCAGGGATACAGAAACTCTGCAGACCGATACCGATAGCCTCAGCAGCCTCGGCAGCAGTCTTCACACCCTTCTTGATGGCGATGGCAGCACCGCAGACGTATGCCCACTTGGCATTCTCGAAGCAGATGAGTTGAGTATCCTCACACATCTGATAAGGATCGATACCTGCCTTTTCACAAATCTCATTGGCCTCCTCGATAGAGTTGATGCCATTCTCCTTCAGAGCAGCAAGAACCTGGTTGATACGGCGCTCCTGACTCTCAAACTGTACTTTTCTAATCATAGTCGTATCCTCCTTTATTCTTTACGTGGATCAATTGCTTTCACTGCACCCTGCTCCTCGCTTGTGCGACCGTATGAGCCGGTGAACTTCTTCAGAGCCTCGTTGGCATCCATGCCATTCTTAATGGCCTCCATCATCTTGCCGAGGTGTACGTACTCATAACCGCAAACCTCATTGTTAGCGTCGAGGTACTGCTTGGTGATGTAACCCTCAGTCAACTCAAGATAACGTGTACCCTTGGCAACAGTGCCATAGAGTGTACCAGTCTGTGAACGAAGACCCTTACCCAGATCCTCAAGACCAGCACCGATAGCCAGACCTCCCTCAGAGAAAGCACTCTGTGTACGGCCGTAGACAATCTGCAGGAAGAGTTCGCGCATGGCCGTGTTGATGGCATCGCACACGAGGTCGGTATTCAGAGCCTCGAGGATGGTCTTGCCAGGCAGAATCTCAGAAGCCATAGCGGCTGAGTGAGTCATACCGGTGCAACCGATAGTCTCTACGAGAGCCTCCTGAATGATGCCGTCCTTCACGTTCAGGCTCAGTTTACAGGCACCCTGCTGAGGGGCACACCAGCCGATACCGTGGGTGTAACCGGAGATCTCCTTGATTTCCTTTACTGCAACCCACTTGCCCTCCTCGGGGATAGGTGCAGGTCCATGATAAGCGCCTTTGCAAACGCTACACATGTTTTCAACTTCTTTTGAATAAATCATTGATAATAAAACATTTAAATGTTAAACAACTTACAGTTTCCTACTTTGGACTACAAAGTTAGTCTATTTCTTCGAATCAGCCAAGCCTATGCCATTCCATTTAGAAATAATTAACATCAGATAAACAAAAGACTCACCGGAATTCTCCGATGAGTCTCTGCGGTGCGTACGAGATTCGAACTCGTGACCTCCTGCGTGACAGGCAGGCATTCTAACCTACTGAACTAACGCACCAGTCTTGGTCTTTTTCGTTTGCGGGTGCAAAGGTAGGAATAATTTCTGAACCCACAAAACTTTTTAAGGATTTTTTTCAGAAAACATCGAAAAAAGTTTAGAAAAGCCTTTGCATCACGATGGCATCGTGATAATTTCGGCCATCAAACAGCCATTCTTTCAGTCTTGCAGACTCAGTATATCCCAACTTACGGAAGAGTTGCAGACACGCCTCGTTAGTGGCATCGATAGTGGCAAAGAGTTGGTGCAGATGCAGGATATTGACGGCATAGTCTGAAATTTGTTCCATCGTACTCTGAGCATAGCCGGCGTGTCGGAACGGTGCTTCAATAATGAGTCCAAGTTCTGCCCTACGGTTGGACGGGTCGAAATTGACAAGGTCGACAATTCCCACAACAGCCCCCTCTTCATTTTCTATCATCATCCTCACCTGACGGTCTGTATAGATGTCACCCGAGGCATTGGCAATGTAATTATGGAGGGTATATCGGCTATAAGGTACATTGCTGCTGCCGACATTCCACAGATCAACATCATTCTCTATACGATAGAGCAAATCCAGATCCTCCGGCTCTAAGGCACGGAGACGTATTTTAGGCTTCTGACTCATAATAGTCTCTGTTTTTATTCGGATTCAGGAAGACACGCATTCTATCGCCCAGCATCTTCATCAGGGCCATAAAGGCACGGAAGTAGATAGCCGCCTGGATAGGCAGCGAGAGCAGGAATGAGAGATGTCCATAATGCTTGCGGAAGAAGATGAGCATCGCCTGATAGAACACATGGACATAGCGGAACGAGGACTTTTGCGTTGACTCACCCTTATAGTGGATGATGTCGAGTGGCAGATACCAATTCTGCCAACCGCCTTTCAACAGACGGTACGACAGATCGATATCCTCGCCATACATAAAGAAATCCTCATCCAACAATCCTATCTGATCAAGAGCCTTTCGCCTGAGCATACAATAGGCGCCACTGATGACCTCAATCCTTCCGGGTTTGTCCCAAGGCAGATGACTCATGTAGTACCTCTTGGAAAAACCGATCATTTTCAGGAAGGCAACCCAGGGCGTTGGTATCGCCCGCCGCGACTCTGGGGCAGCCTCACCCTCACGAGTCAGCATCCTCACACCTACTCCACCCGCCTCCGGATGGCTGTCCAAGAACGCCACCGACTCCCGAAGCGTGTTCTCATAGACCACTGTATCAGGATTGAGCAACAGCACATACTCCGCCTGCGACTGACGGATGGCCAGATTGTTGGCACGTGCAAAGCCCATATTCTCTGTGTTGGCAATGAAATGCACCTTCGGAAACCGCGGTTCCAGATACGCCACGCTATTGTCGGAGGAGTGGTTGTCGACGACGAATATCTCTCCTTCGATACCCGTCAATGCCTGCTCAACACTCTTCAGACATGCTTCAACCAGAAGACGGACATTATAGTTGACGATAATAACAGACAGTTTCATTCTTCAGTCGTATCTGAGACACAACGGTTATAACTCGGAAAGACAAACGGCAGGCACAGCAGGAGAATGATGGCCAGATAGCCGAATGTGGGATTCATATATATATAATATAATAAGGTGTTGATGACCATCGGTGCTTCGAGGATGATCAGTCTTGCCATACCCCACTTCCACATCGCAATTTCCTTGCGGGTTACCAGGTCATTATGGATAGCCTTGAACTTAAACAGGCGCAGTCCCAAGAATGCGGCACCTAACGTAATCAGTTCCATCACGGATGTCAGGGCGAATTCCGACTGTTTGTCGTCTGCCTTAATGCCAGCAGGCAAGACATCCAGTTCAAACAGGACGATAGCCACTAACGCCAAAGCAACCTGTGCTGTGTAGAACACCATCAGTTGTTTACTTACTTTCTTCATATCTTCTGTTTTTATTTTCCTTCAAACAATGTCCTGTTCAGGATAGACCGCCCAAGGGTGATCTCATCCGTATATTCTAACTCATTACCCACAGACACGCCCCGTGCAATGATAGTTATCTTCACATCGCCATAGGGAGCGAGTTTGCGGTAAATATAGAAGTTGGTGGTGTCGCCCTCCAACGTCGGACTGAGGGCAAGGATCACCTCCTTCACATTTCCTTCCGCCACCCGACTCACCAGCGAGTCAATCTCTATATCACTCGGACCCATACCGTCCATCGGTGAGATGACACCTCCAAGCACGTGGTAGAGACCCTTATACTGCATCGTATTCTCTATCGCCATCACATCCTGTATATTCTCCACCACACAGATAGTCTGGGCATCGCGCCTCAGATCGCCACAGATGGGACAAATGTCAGTGTCGCTGATGTTATGACAGACATGACAGTACTTAATCTCCTGTCTCATACGAAGGATCGTCTCAGCAAACTGTTCCACTTCCGTTCCTTCCTGACGAAGCATCCAGAGCACCAGGCGCAAGGCTGTCTTACGACCGATACCTGGAAACTTCGAGAACTCTGTCACGGCCTTTTCCAACAGTTGTGATGAGAATGGTTGCTGTATCATTCCAATTCCTAACTCTTAATTCTCAATTTCACTCAGTTCCAACCAACGCATGGTCTTTTCGTCGAGTTCATCTTTCAATTGAGGCAAACGCTTGCTCTTCTCCGTGAGTTCATCTATAGAGAGGCTTCCGCTGCAAAGAGCCTCCTCCAACTGATGCTGCTCTTCTTCGAGTGCGGCAATCTCCTTCTCTAAACGCTCAAACTCATACTTCTCCTTGTAGGTCATCTTCCGCTTACCATTGACGTCCCCTCGGTTTTTGTTCTCCCGAACAGTCTTCTGCTCTTTCTGAACCTTCTCCGATGTCTCTTTCGGCTGAAGCGTGAGCCATTCCCTGTACTGCGTATAGTTGCCGGGGAAATCCTTAATCTCCCCATTGCCCTTAAAGACCAACAGATGGTCGACCACCTTATCCATGAAATAACGGTCGTGGGAGACCACAATCACACAGCCCGGAAAATCCTGCAAGTACTCTTCGAGTATCTGCAAGGTCACGATATCGAGATCATTTGTCGGCTCGTCGAGTACCAAGAAATTTGGATTCTTCATCAGCACCGTACAGAGATAGAGTTTCCGTCGCTCACCACCAGAGAGTTTATAGACATAGTTGTGCTGCTGTTCTGGTGTGAAGAGGAAGTATTGCAGGAACTGCGTGGCGGTGAAATGCTTCCCGCCCCCCATATCGATATACTCAGCAATGTTGCGAACCACATCAATAACCTTCTGACTTTCATCAAATTGCAGTCCGTCCTGCGAGTAATAGCCGAAACGCACCGTGTCGCCGATATCAAAGCGTCCTCCGTCGGGCTGTACCAGTCCCAAAAGCATCTTCAGGAATGTGGACTTGCCCGTGCCGTTGCTCCCCACAATACCCATCTTCTCGAAACGGGAGAAGTTATAGTAGAAGTCTTTCATGATGACCACATCGTCATACTGTTTCGAGATATACTGACACTCGAAGATCCTGCTGCCGATATAGACATTGGTTGATTTCAGGCGTATCTGCCGTTCCTCGATGCGTTGCTTGGCAATGCGCTCCAAGTCATAAAAAGCATCTTCGCGATAACGGGCCTTGTGTCCTCTGGCCTGTGGCATCCGGCGCATCCATTCCAGTTCTGTACGGTAGAGGTTGTTGGCACGGGCTATCTCGGCCCGTTTATTATCGATGCGTTCTTGTCGTTTTTCCAGATAATAAGAGTAGTTGCCGCGATAGGTATAGATGGTCTGATCGTCGAGTTCAAGGATGACGGAGCACACACAGTCTAAGAAGAAACGGTCGTGTGTCACCATCAGCAGGGTTTTGTTACCTCGACCCAGATAACCCTCTAACCACTCAATCATCTCCAGATCCAGATGGTTCGTCGGTTCATCGAGTATCAGCAGGTCAGGTTCTGTTAACAGCACGTTGGCCAATGCCACACGTTTCTGTTGTCCTCCAGAGAGTTGTCCCATCGGTTGGTTGAGGTCACGTATCTTCAACTGCGTCAGCACCTGCTTGGCCTTCAGTACCCTTTCATCTTCACCCTGATGGTTGACTTCGTCGAACGTCGTCACGACTCGGCCATTTCTGCGAGCAGTATGTCCTTCGCTGCTATGTCGATAAAAACAGGCATCGAGCACACTCTCTTCGGGATTGAAGACAGGCGACTGTTCCAGCATACCCACCTTTAAGTCTCTGCGGAAGATGATATCGCCAGAGTCATATCCTTCCTTGCCTGAGAGTACGGAGAGCAGAGTCGACTTGCCGGTACCGTTCTTGGCTATCAGTCCCACTTTCTGTCCTTCGGCAATTGAAAAACAGATATCCTTGAACAACACCAGTGCGCCAAACGATTTCGTCAGGTTCTGTACGTCCAGATATGGGGTGTCTTTAGCCATTGGCTATGTCTTTATTGATTTGGTCTATATAGTCGAGCACCTCATCCCTGCCCTGTTTCTTCTCTGCCGAAGTCACAAACATCGGCGGCATTTCCTCCCAGGTTTCAGAAAGAACCTTCTTATAGGCCTCCACACTGGTGTTCACCTTATTGGGTGTGAGTTTGTCCGCCTTTGTAAACACAAGTGCAAAGGGGATGCCCGACTCTCCCAGCCATTGGATAAACTCCAAGTCTATCTTCTGTGCTTCCAACCGCACATCAATCAGCACAAACACATTCACCAGTTGCTCCCTTTGCAGGATATAGCCACGAATCATCTGGTCCAGTCTTACAACCTCTTTCTTCGAACGTTTGGCGTATCCGTAGCCAGGCAGGTCTACCAGATACCACTCGTTATTAATGATAAAATGGTTTATCAATAGTGTCTTACCAGGTGTGGATGAGGTCTTGGCCAGTTTCCGGTTGTTGGTCAGCATATTGATAAGACTCGACTTCCCCACATTCGAACGTCCGATAAAGGCGTATTCCGGTTTCGTATCTTTCGGACACATCGACACCATCGGTGCACTCAGGCTGAATTCTGCTTTCTTTATTTCCATCTTTTTTAAATTTGGGTGCAAAGATAAGAAAAAAACACGGATTATAAGGATTATAAAGAGGAAAAACACTAAAAAATCCATAAAATCCATATAATCCTTGTTCTAAAAATTTGGTAAATTAAAAAAAAGTATTACCTTTGCAACGTTTTTCGAAACAGCGTTTCCGTTCGCGAAGCGTTTCTACCTCAAATTTATCATTTCAAAAGACATTTTGGTTATAGTATTATGTATACGAAAGAAGAATTAGAAGCAATGGATATACCCCAGTTGATGGGTATTGCTGACGAATTAGGCATAAAAGTAAAGCAGAGCGACGACCTTGAGACGGTGGTCTATGCCATCCTTGACAAAGCCGCAGAAGAGAGTGCCTCACCCAAGCGTAAGCGCACCCGTATTCTGAAAAAAGATACCAACCGCGTATATACCGTAAAAGGAAAAGAAGGTGAGAACTTTGACGTGCTGAACAACCGTAAGCAGGCGAAGCCTGAGACGCCCTCCCTTTTCAGTGACATGCCGATAGAGGTTCCTGCCGCAGAAGAGGCTGCTGCAGAAGAGCCGGCTCCCACTCCAAAGAAGCGTGGGCGTAAGTCGAAGGCTGAGAAAGAAGCCGAGGCCGCTGCCGAAGCAGAGGCAAAGGCTGCTGCTGAAGCCGCCGAAGCCGCCAAGGCCGAAGCAACAGAAGAAACCGTTCCTGAGGAAATTATCCCTGAGGAGACGATGGATGTCCCCGAGGCAGAATTCGCCACAGGTACGACAGACGACGGCGAGGCCGAAGAGCAGAAGAACCTGCTGATGCAGTTGCAGGAGAAGATGGCTCAGCGCTCCCGTGAAGAGAACAGGGAGATACCATCAGAAGAACAAGAACCATCCGAACTGTCTGATGCTGTCTGGGAAGGCGACCCTGGCGACGGCACCGACTTCATCACAGTGATCGACATCCCCATCGAGGATCAGGCAGCCATCCCGTCACTCGACATCTTCGACCGTCCCGTCATCAACAATACACAGGATGCACCCGTCAACAACAACCATTCAAACGAAGAGAGATTCGATTTCAACGACCTGATTCCGGGCAATGGCGTCCTCGAGGTATTGCAGGACGGCTACGGGTTCCTCCGTTCCAGCGACTACAACTACCTCTCCTCTCCCGACGATATCTACGTGGCTCCAGGCCAGATCAAGCAGTACGGCTTGAAGACGGGTGATGTCGTAGACTGCACCGTGCGTCCTCCCTACGACAATGAGAAGTATTTCGCCCTTTCCACCGTCAAGTCCATCAATGGCCGCAATCCCTCTGAAGTGCGCGACCGAGTGGCCTTCGAGCACCTCACCCCACTCTTCCCTGAAGAGAAATATACGCTCTGCGGTGACAAGGCGACCACCAATCCCAGCGTGCGTATCGTCGACCTCTTCTCGCCGATTGGTAAAGGTCAGCGTGCCCTCATCGTGGCACAGCCCAAGACCGGTAAGACCATCCTGATGAAGGATATTGCCAATGCCATCGCCGCCAACCACCCCGAGGCATATATTATGATGCTGCTCATCGACGAGCGTCCTGAGGAGGTGACGGATATGGCCCGTACGGTAGATGCCGAAGTGATTGCCTCTACCTTCGACGAGCCAGCCGACCGCCACGTGAAGATTGCCGGAATCGTGCTGGAGAAGGCTAAGCGCATGGTAGAGTGCGGACACGATGTCGTCATCTTCCTCGACTCCATCACCCGTCTGGCACGTGCCTACAACACGGTGGCTCCCGCCTCTGGCAAGGTGCTCACCGGTGGTGTCGATGCCAATGCCCTCCAGAAGCCGAAGCGTTTCTTCGGTGCAGCCCGTAACATCGAGGGCGGCGGTTCACTGACCATCATCGCCACGGCGCTTGTGGATACCGGTTCTAAGATGGACGAGGTGATCTTTGAGGAGTTCAAGGGTACGGGTAACTCCGAGATCCAACTCAACCGTTCGCTCTCCAACAAGCGTATCTTCCCGGCTATCGACCTGGTGCTGTCTTCTACCCGTCGCGACGACCTGCTGCATGATCAGACCACGCTCAACCGCATGTGGATCATCCGTAAGTTCATTGCCGAGATGAACCCCGTAGAGGCCATGAACACCATCCGCGACCGTCTGGTCAATACCCACGACAACGAGGAGTTCCTCATGTCGATGAACGGATAGCATATACCCTTCAAAAGTCTGCCCGGAATCCGAAGGAAGGTTTTGCAACCCTTGCAAAATCATGCTCTGGATTCCGGGCAGATTATTGACACCCAAACAACCATCAAAATACGCTTCATTCACCTACTCAGATAACCTTTCTCAAATGCACTCGGATAAAGGAACTTTGACTCGCGGTCTTGGAATCTGACAAAGAGATAATTCTCATCGAGTGAAACGATTACTCCCTCACCAAGGCTCTTGTGCACTACTTTGTCACCCACGCTCAGGTTTTTCCACGGCTTAGCCATTGGCTCTTCTTGGATGTCAGAAACGACTTGTTCTTCGCTTTGAGAAATGACATTATCGGTTTCGTCTATCTCCTCTTCATTAATTTCCTTCACAGTATCCCATCCACCAACAATTTTGTTGGTATGCTTATCTATTCCAGCATAATTCAGCGACGAGTCTTCATACCGTTTGAACTTATAGACAGCGTCGTTCATCAAGTCGCTATTAAACACCCCGAGACTTACCAACAGGCTAAAATCATCCAGCGTAAGACCAGTCACCTTCCTGAACAACTCCGGCTCCAATTGCATGATCACGTCCTTCAAACTATACTCGCGGAAGTCTGTCAAGTACATAAACACAGGGATTCGGGTAGCGAACTTGATAAGTTTCTCCTGAATCTCCTTGCGCTTGCTCTTATATTCCTTCTCCTCGTCAGTCAATTCTTTCTTTTCCTTTGGTGTCAGGTTGTCGCCTTTCTCTTTCTTGGTATTTTTTACGTGCTCCGACTTGTTGATGATGGTCTCAATGTCGCTGTTCAGGTTGCGGAATCCCTCGATGTTCATCAGAGCCTTCATCGCCTCCGGGTTGTTCATCAAGCGCTGGAGGGTGGCATTATCCACATTCACAAGTACGGCACTCTCCCAACGGCGGGCAAGCAGAGTGGCCGTTGTGCCGCTCATAGCCATATCCAGCACGCCTGCAGCATCAATCTCTTTCATTGAGGAACCATCGAAAGCCAATATCGGCAGGAATTTGATAAACTCCTCAACCTTTTTCTCTGGGTTACTTTCCTCAACATTCAACTGACAACTGTATTCTTCAACCTGACGCAGAGCCCGGTTGGGGGCAAAGTCGAACACATAGCAGAGAGGTTTCAGTATCACTTCCTCACCCAATTCGTCTTTGGTCGTCCAAGGTGACTGTACTCGGAAGGCTGCCTGGAAATAGGTTTCGGGTGATGTGGTGTTGCGAAGCATCAGAATACCTGTCCATGGCTTTACCGTCACACCTGTTGACAGTTTACCACACGACAGCGTGATAGTCTTACTCTGTTGTGGATCTCCCATCGCATTATATACCGGTTCTACGGCCTTGGCTCCCATACCTGCTTCATTACCGGCAGCAACGATTACTTTGTAGTCGTCAAAGAAACGGTTACTACGCTTCCTCAGCAGTTGGGCCATAGCCTTACATGCAGCCACTGACGGCATAAACCAGTAGGTGTGCTGCAGATAACTGAGCAGTCGGCTGTCAGAGAATGGCATCGGTGGCTTTTCGGTTCCCAATTTCAGTTCCGTTACGATGTTCTCCGTATAGGAACCGCGAATCAGGTCAAGCCATTTCTGTACATATTCCTCGTGGATAAAACCTTTATCATCAGCACGGAAAAATTCATTGAGGTCAAACTCATCGAACTCTCCCTGCGATGCTATTTGGCGTATGCTGTCTGGCAACTGGTAAGTGAGCATCACCATCTTTGGCAACTGTGCGTATGGATTATGTTCACCTTCCCATTTCTCCTTTGCAGCCTGCTCGTCACTATAGGTCCAGTTGTATATCTGTTCCTCGATGAACTCACCCGTAGAAATGGCACGGAAAGGTGTGCCTGACAGATACAGGTATGCTCCTGTACGCAGCGGCATCAAACCCTCATCGTACATTTCGCGGGCTTCCAACTCACGGACATTGTCAGCATCCTCGCTGATGATGTCGCCCATTTCCTCTGCCCGCTTCAAGGCAGGGTCTTTCTTGTCGTAGAAGTTCTTGGCGTTCTTGCCCCATGCTCCATAGTGATACTCGTCCAGCACAATACAGTCCCAGTTCACAGTTTGTATCCACTCGTTGGTAGCCTTGATACCACCAACAGCATTCTTGCCTAATACATCTTGGAACGAGGCGAAACAGACAAAAGGCTTGCGTTCGTTCACATAGTTAAACTCGCGATCGTCCTGTTTCTGGCAGAATTGCCAGCCCTCAAAGTCTTTATGCGTCAGCAAGTCTTCCTCCCATGCTGTCTTTACGGCTGGCTTGAAGGTCAACACCAGCACCTTCGTCCATCCCATCCTTAAAGCCAACTGATAAGTGGTAAACGTCTTGCCAAATCGCATCTTGGCGTTCCACAGGAAATGTGGAATCAATCCTTGGTTATCCAGTTCTTTCTTGAAGGCATTGAAATATGCTGAGGTCTTATCTACGGCACGTTTCTGCTCTGGTCGCATAGGGAAGTTGTAGATACGATCCACCATAGTGTTCTTTCCCTCTATGGCTGCCGCTATAGCACGCTCTACCTTATATTCATCGCATACAAACCACTCGCCTTCAGGATTTCTTACATGGTCTTTTCTCAGGATGCTGTGTATCAGATGGTCGTCAAACGATGTTCCGTCACGCCTCATGGCTGGTCGTGCCAGCACGATGCGATATTGGATATTGCCAGTCTTATTCTGTTCTTTGACGCGGGTTTCCACATCGCGAGTGGTATAGCCCACCTTCAGCATACCCTTATGTGCCGGCACTCCTATATGCTCATAGGCATATATGGTAGGAGTCTCAGCGACCTTGTTCCTTAGTAGATCTGTAGTTGCCATAAGCTATTCCATTGGGCGTATAATTGATTCTATAAATGCTATTTCTTCATCCGTCAAGCCATACTTCTTGTAGAGCATCTCATCAGTCCAAGGATGAGAGAAGTCTTGGAGGGGAACAAATTGGAAAGCATCTTTATTAATCATAATAGAACTCATGGCTTGCAACATTAAAAATCTCGCAAACATGGTAGATAAATAGCTTTTCAAGTTTTGTGCTTCATTCTTTGTTTGGTAGTTGCCGATACAAATATAAGTTTCAACACAGATCTCATTAGGTTTCATTACACGCATTGTAGCAGGTACTATTTGATATTTTCCATCTGTTCCAGGTTTATTTCCACCAGACATTGCACGAGTCATTATAACATTATATGTATCTATAGCATCGATACTTTTACCAATATCCGAACGTTTGACATAGCCAGTGCCTTCACTTGTAATCAATTTTGTTGATCCCATAAATTCTTTTTCTTCTCCTCTTATATATGTTCTGAAACCAAATGGATTTGAAGGGTAAACTTTACAAGAAAGACTAATAAAATCATTGGCCATTATCTTACGAATCAAGTTAATTGAGAAATTAGAGCGAACAAAGACAGGATACTCTGATAAGCACCTTGTGATTTCTGTTTGTTCACCTCTTATTATGTTTCTTACAGAACAATAACCAGAATAGCCTCTTTCCCATAAGAAAAAGCAAATTCCACCAGCTATATTAACTCCAGGAAAACATTCACTACTATCAGGATAATCAGTTAGATATTTTATTCTAGTATCATTCAACATCGTTTCGCGAAAATCATCCAATCCTCGTCCTCCTGAATACCAACGAGCTGGGATAATCATACACAAAAAACGTGCTTGTAACTTTTTTGCTTGCTCAACAAAATGCTGATATAGGGGCATTGCACTTGCTGCATTTCCTCCATCACTTAGTTGATACGGCGGATTGCCGACGATTACGTCAAATTTCATATTTGGAAAGAATTGTTTGGGATTATCTGTATGAATAAACATGTAGGCATATTGCTCTGCCTCGGAGCCTCGGTCATAGACGACTTGGGAAGCACCACAATACTTGCACTTGCCGTTGACCCATGTATGCTTGGTATTTTTATATAAGATGTTGCCACTCGCTGTGGGGAACTTGCTGATGCTATACTTGCTGCTGGCATCCTTCGAGCAATACACCGAACGGCGGGCCAATAGCGATGTCAGTTCTGTGATGGCGATGCCAAACACCTGTTTTTGAAGTATATGGTCTATACGTTCCTGCCGGTCTGGAATCAGTTTCTCCAATCCCTTATCCAGCCGTTTCACTATCTCGCGGAGAAAAACGCCGCTCTTGGTAAAGGGGTCAAGAAACGTAGTGTTCGGATTTTGGAATAGTTCCTGCGGCAACAGGTCGAGCATCTTATTTGCCAGTTCGGGAGGTGTAAACACCTCGTCATTGCTCAGGTTGGCAAGACAGTTGAGCACATCTGGATTATAGTTTTGGTTTCCGTTCATATATTATTGTTTTATCAGATCAACGTATCTTACTTCTTTGTCTTCATCCCAGTCACGAATGACGCAGTACGTGGTAAACATATCGGGGACGGGATTGTCAAGTAATTCACCTGGCGAAGGATAGTCGGGTGGCACACCACGAAGTCCATCCATCTGCCACAGGTTCCACGAAATGATGTCTGCTATTCCGAGAATGTTTGCCTCCGCTGGATGCTCACCAAACTTCGACTGGTAGTAATCAATAAAGGTAAAGAGCAGAGATTGGCGGGCCAGCAACAGATTATCCCCCTGCCACTCATAGCCGTAGGTGTTCTGATAGGCTATCCGAGCCCACTCCAACCATTCTTCTTTTGTCTCGGTCTTATCGTTTACCAAGCGTAACTTGCGGTCGAGCAGTCCGATTCGTTTCTCCAAAGGAATCTGTTCGCCAGTAGCAGCATCGTAGCGGCTTGCCAGATAAGGTGCTTCCCCACAAGTAATCTCTAAACAGGTAAGGCGCACATAGTCCTGCCACGCCATGTCTTTGGGTAAAGCATCGTCTACGAGACTGTTCTGGGCATTGCAGATCCACGAAGGCGTGAACACTTCTGCCATATCCTTCGAGCGGCCTGTTTGGTTCTCCTTTGATTTGAGCACACGAGGACGGATTACCATCCCTTGTTCTCCCGTGATCAACTCTGGCAGAATCTCCGAATGGTAATCATATCTACTTCCAAGCGCCTCATAGTCATGAGTGGCCCAGAAGATGTTCTTGCCTGTGGTATGGTCACGCAGAAGTGTAGTCAACACTTCAGGCGAGATAGCCGACAGGTCGTCCTCCCTGATATCAATACAGGGAAGACCAGATTCTTTTTCTGGCATTCTTTTGCGCTTATAGCTATTGGCAAAAGCACTTATCGGAATCTTTGGGCCTTCATACGTCAAGACCTCTACACACGAAAGAAGCGTGTCCGCTCCTTACCGAATGTAGAGGCCCTGAGAACTGCCCAGACGAATGATAAGTGACGTCCACGCTATAAGCGCGAACAAATCACAATTACCGTAACTCGTCTTGGAGTAAGAAATTTCTCAGGTTTCTACATTCTCCTAATAACTGCTATTGTCGTTATTGTTTAACCCTCAATGTCGCACCGGCACCTCCACCGAGGCTATGCGCCGATGTTCAAGGGGCAAAGATACAAAAAAGTTTGGAAAGAAATGCTTTTTGATGCGAAAAACTAAAAAATATCCCAATAAAAACTTGGAAGATTAAGATATTTGGACTATCTTTGCACCAAATTAGAAATAAAAGGATGAGCAATGACAACACTCAACAAATACCACTACAAGGTGACAATGGAGAAAATAAAGTCGGTGGCCTATTGGCAGCAGCATCCGATTTCGCACGAAGCGTGCTTGAATCAATTCAGGCGCTTGCGGGAACAACGTCTTGCAAGGGAGTCCAAATTGCAAGACTAAAAGACTGGGCTATTTCCAACAATTGTTGGATCAGCAAAGATTTTATTGGCACTTACTCCGACCGAGGTTCCGAAAATGAAGTCTATGCTTCATTGGATAGCAGGTATGTGTACAAACTGAATGATTTCAGATATTCAGACGATAATCTCACTCCATTCTTTGAGCGTATCCATGAACACAACCAGTTATTTCCAGATTGTGCTTATGAATTTCTCGGTTTTGCTGAGAATCGTGACGGAAAAGTGTGTGCCGTTCTCCGCCAGCCATTTATCCTTTCCCAGCGTGAGGCCACTCAACAGGAAATAGATAAAGAATTAGAAAACCTTGGTTTTAGCAAAGAACTTGACGGAGGTTATTATACTAATGGCAACTATGACATCTTCGATGCCGTCCCAAACAATGTGTTAATGGGTGACGACGGTCATCTGTACTTTATCGACACCATCATCTTCAAATCAGGGACAGGAGGATATGATACTTATCACAGCCTCTCGCCCCGTGCTAATTCTTTAATTATTCGGACGCCCCAAAGGTGAAGTCCACTTTCTCCACACCAGGGCCGTAGATAGTCTTGAAGTCGTCACGCATAGATATGACATAGTAGCCGGCTTCGCGCCATTTCTCCCCCAACGTGAGGGCCTTCTCGCGGTTGGCATGGTCGCGGGCATCATCGTCGGCTATGAGCATGAAGGCTGCGGTACGGTACTTTTTGTTGCCCAGACAATAGTTATGCATGGCACTGTCGCCACCGCTGTTACCGAACGACAGCACGGGCACCTTTCCGATCTCCTGGGTGATCTGCAGAACCTTGTTTGTCTTCAGGTTCTTGATAAGAAGACTGTCCGTACGGACAATATCCTCCTCACGTCCCATGGTGTAGTTGACACCGGCCTCTTCGCCCTGACTGCTCGACACGAGTCGTACATCCATGCCAATCACCCTATTTGGTTCAATGCCGATAGACTCTACCAAAGCGCGACAGATGAAGCGGTCGGAACCAGAGACGACATAATAGGTGAAGCCGTTGGCTTTCAGATAGTCGAACACCTCCAGCATGGGGCGGTAGAAACTCTGTCCGTAGGTCATGCCTGTGAACCCGTTGGCTGGAAAGGCTGCGTAGGCTTTCACGTAGGCATCGAACTCGGCGATGGTCATCCCCGCGTAGGCCTTTGCTGCCGCCCGGGCATGGATCATGTCGAAATGGTCGGGCAGGGCTTTCCCGTTGCGCACGAAATCCCGAATGTTCTGTGCTGCCTCGCGCACATCCTCCGGTGCCTTGTCACGATAGGTGGCATCGTCGAGTACGCGGTATTCCAGCAGATTATATTCAAAATAGGTGGGATAGAGTTCGCCGACGAAAGTGCCGTCCATGTCGAAGGTGGCAATACGGTCTTCCACACTGATAAAGTTGGGCGACTGCGGGTTGGTCACATCTGCGACGTATTGCTGCAGGGCCGTCAGTGCCTCACACTTATTCCAGGAAGGGAAATAATCCTTCGTGATCGGAGTGACTATTGGATTGTCGGCTTTGTCACACGATGTCAGTACACTTGCGCCGCAAAAAATGGTGAGGATGGCGGCGAACATCCATTGTCTGGTCTGTTTCATTATTTTAATATTTATATGTGTCGAGACTATTTCTTGTATCTTTCGCCCCAGTAGTTGATCATACGCTCCAGGAGTTTCTCTTCTGCCGGGGAGTGCTGGCCGTGCCAGATGCGCTCACCTATCAAAGCATCAGGCAGATACTGCTGCTGGGTGAAATGACCGGGGAAATCATGGGGATATTTATAGCCGTCGTGATAGCCCAGTTCTTTCATCAACTGCGTGGGGGCGTTGCGGATGGGCAGTGGTACGGGCTGGTTTCCCGTACGGCGCACCAGGTCGAGGGCAGCATCGATACCGAGATAGGCAGAGTTGCTCTTTGGCGAGGTGGCGAGATAGACGGTGGCCTCTGCCAAGGGGATGCGGCCCTCCGGCCAGCCGATCTTATTAACGGCATCGAAGGCGGCATTCGCTAAAAGCAGGGCATTGGGATTAGCCAGACCGATATCCTCCGAAGCAGAGATAACCAGTCGGCGGGCAATAAACTTGGGGTCTTCCCCACCCTCTATCATCCTTGCCAACCAGTAGAGGGCAGCATCGGGATCACTGCCACGAATGCTCTTGATAAAGGCGGAGATGATGTCGTAGTGCATCTCGCCGTCTTTGTCGTAGGCCAGCGGATTCTGCTGGAGGCGCAGGTTCACCAGTTCGTCGGTAATGATAATCTTATCGCCACTCTCTGCCTCAACCACAAGTTCCAGAATATTAAGCAGTTTCCGCGCATCGCCTCCACTAAACCTTAGAAGAGCACCCGTCTCTTTCAGTTCGATGTCTTTCTCTTTGAGAACGGCATCCTGCGTCAAGGCGCGGTCGAGCAGTTTCAGCAGATCATCTTTCTCCAACGACTTCAGGACATAGAGTTGACAGCGGCTCAACAAGGGGCGGATGACCTCGAATGAAGGGTTCTCCGTGGTGGCACCTATGAGTGTGACGACACCCTTCTCCACAGCCCCCAACAATGAGTCCTGCTGTGACTTGGAGAAACGGTGGATCTCGTCGATGAACAGGATGGGCGAAGCCTCATTGAAGAACCTTCCCTTCTGCGCCTTCTCAATCACATCACGCACATCCTTCACACCACTGGTCACGGCAGAGAGCGTATAGAAGGGCGTTTCCAGTTTGTGGGCGATGATCTGCGCCAGCGTCGTCTTACCGACACCAGGAGGGCCCCAGAGGATGAACGAGGAGATGCGTCCTGCGTCGATCATCTTCCGCAGCACGGCTCCCTCGCCCACCAGATGTTCCTGTCCGATATAGTCGTCGAGGGTGCGAGGACGCAGTCTTTCAGCCAGTGGTTGTAACATATCCTGTGCAAAGATACAAAGAAAACCACAGATTACACATATTTCACAGATTTTTTTGCAAATTTGCAATAAAATCACATTTAACATAAAGAAATCCTTGATTATACTTTTCACTTTTCACTTTTTTTATTATCTTTGCACGCAAATATCTAATTTTATATGGCAAGACAAAAACAACAACCCGAGGACAGCAACGCTCTGTCGCTCAAATCACTTACAAAGAGTTCCGTTTGGGACGTCCAGGAAAACGACATCTTCCGTATGCTTGAAGCAGGTCTGAAAGATGCAGATATCAAGGAGAATTTCCGTCACTATGTTGACATCATCCGCTGTGCGTTTGAGATTGTGGAGATTCAGGAAGTCACACCTGCCATCAAGAAAGCCTATACCAAACAAGGCTATAAGGTGGGCGAACTCAAGATGGATGAAGAGAATAAGGTGACGTGGGGTATGCGCAAGAAACCCATCATGCGCGTCACAGACCTCACATACGAGAACATCCGCCACATCTCTGCCGCCAAACTCATCGAGGTGTTAGACCGTAACTTCGGCGGCGGATGGGACTCCCTGTCGCAGTCTATCCAGGACATCATCCTCAGCGGCTTCGACATCTCCACCACCACTCTGCCAAAAGACCGTCTGCACAAGAAGGGCGGCATGTACGAGAAGAAGGTGGAAGACGGCTACGAGGTGCTCGAAGTGGCAAAAGGCAACTGGGTGGAGGCGATCTTCGCCAAACTCAAGCCCCAGCAGGAGAAACTCCGGATGAAGTTCAACGACGAGGACGAACGCGATAATGAGGAAGATGACGAGGATGCCGACGTAGAGGTAAATGACGACTACAAGAATCACGATGACGACGATTCGCTGGTCGAAGACCCCAACGACGACGAGATCACCGAAGAGAACTACTCGACGATGATGGACCTTGGCAGCGACGATCCTGACGACGAAGCCGCCCAGTTGATTGAATTCGTTGACGAATAAAAGACAAATCATATAGATCCAACAAACTTAATAAAACCATTATGAACATCCCCTCAGTATTCTGGCTCGTGCCCATCGCATCGATCGTGGCACTGAGCATGGCGTACTACTTCTTCCGCAGCATGATGAAGGCTGACGAAGGTACGCCCCGTATGAAAGAGATTGCGCTCTACGTGCGCAAAGGTGCAATGGCCTATCTGTGGCAACAGTACAAGGTCGTGCTCATCGTCTTCGTTGTGCTCTGTGTGCTCTTTACCTTCATGGCCTTTGGCCTGAACGTACAGAACCGTTGGGTGCCGTTTGCCTTCCTCACCGGTGGTTTCTTCTCCGGACTGGCAGGCTTCTTCGGCATGAAGACAGCCACCTATGCCTCTGCCCGCACCGCCAATGCAGCCCGTGAGAGTCTGGATGCTGGCCTGAAGATTGCCTTCCGCTCAGGTGCCGTGATGGGTCTCACCGTCGTGGGTCTCGGACTGCTCGACATCGCCGTATGGTTCGTGGTGCTGAACCGCTTCGATCCCGACGGACTTATCTCCATCACCACCACGATGCTGACCTTCGGTATGGGCGCATCGACACAGGCTCTGTTTGCACGTGTCGGTGGTGGTATCTATACGAAGGCTGCCGACGTGGGTGCTGACATCGTAGGTAAGGTGGAAGCCGACATCCCTGAGGACGACCCGCGCAACCCCGCCACCATTGCCGACAACGTAGGTGACAATGTGGGTGACGTGGCCGGTATGGGTGCCGACCTCTATGAGAGTTATTGCGGTTCGGTGCTGTCGACAGCCGCCCTGGGTGCTGCCGCCTTTGCCGTCGCAGGCACTGAAATCCAACTCAAAGCCGTCATCGCCCCCATGCTGATTGCCGCTGTGGGTGTGTTCCTCTCGCTCTTGGGAATATTCCTCGTCCGCACAAAGGAAGGTGCCACGATGAAAGACCTGCTCCGTTCGCTGTCACTCGGCACGAACGTGTCTGCCGTTCTCATCGCCATCGCCACCTTCGCCATCCTCTACCTCTTAGGTATCGAGAACTGGCTCGGTCTTTCCTTCTCCGTCATCAGCGGTCTGGCTGCCGGTGTCATCATCGGACAGGCGACGGAATACTACACCTCGCACAGTTACAAGCCCACCCAGAAGATCTCTGAGGCTGGTCTGACCGGTGCCGCCACCGTGATTATCAAAGGTATCGGTACGGGTATGATCTCTACCTGCATCCCAGTGATCACCATTGGTGTGGCTATCATGCTGAGTTACCTCTGTGCCAACGGCTTCGACCTCTCCATGACTTCGGAATCGCTGGCTCACGGACTCTACGGTATCGGTATCGCTGCCGTAGGTATGCTCTCCACTCTGGGTATCACCCTGGCTACCGACGCCTACGGACCAATCGCCGACAATGCCGGTGGTAACGCCGAGATGTCGCAACTGGGTGAAGAGGTGCGCCACCGTACTGATGCCCTCGATGCCCTTGGCAACACCACTGCTGCCACTGGTAAGGGCTTCGCCATCGGTTCTGCAGCCCTCACGGCTCTCGCACTCCTTGCCTCTTATATCGAGGAAATCAAGATCGCGATGACCCGTGCCGGACAGACACTGACGAATGTGGCTGGCGACGTGATTGAGGCTTCCAATGCCACCATCCCCGACTTCATGAACTACTACCAAGTGAACCTGATGAACCCGAAGGTGCTCGTGGGTGCCTTTATCGGAGCAATGGCTGCCTTCCTGTTCTGTGGTATGACGATGGAGGCTGTAGGCCGTGCAGCAGAGAAGATGGTACAGGAGGTGCGCCGACAGTTTAAGGAGATTGCCGGTATCCTCGAAGGAACAGGCACACCCGACTATGGCCGTTGCGTGGAGATCTCCACCAAGGCAGCCCAGCACGAGATGATCATCCCGTCTGTCCTCGCCATCATCATCCCCATCCTCGTAGGTGTCATCCTCGGTGTGGCTGGTGTACTCGGACTCTTGGTAGGCGGTCTGGCAGGTGGCTTCACACTGGCTGTCTTCATGGCGAATGCCGGTGGTGCCTGGGACAACGCGAAGAAGAATATCGAGGAGGGTAACTTCGGCGGCAAGGGCTCGTTTGCCCACAAGGCCTGTATCGTTGGCGACACCGTAGGCGACCCGTTCAAGGATACGTCTGGCCCGTCGCTCAACATCCTCATCAAACTGATGTCGATGGTATCGATTGTGATGGCTGGTCTGACAGTCGCTTTCTCATAAGTTAGATAGCACTCAAATGAAAAACGCTCCCGATTGGGAGCGTTTTTTTGTTGGGGATATAACGATATCACTGTTTGATGGCTTCCGCCACGAGTTGGGCGAGCCGTTGTGCACCCTTGTCGTTGGGATGGATACCGTCGTCCAGCACCAGACTGGCATCGGTAAACAGCGAATGCAGGTCGAGCACCTGTAGGTTGTACTGGGCAGCCACCTCTTTCTGAATGGGGATAATCTCGTTGGCAATCACCTGGTCGCTGATATCCCATGTTGACTTGAAGGCGGGAATCGGCGTGCAGAGGATGATACGGGGCTTCACGGGTTCTGCCATCTGTCCCTTCTTGGCTTTCTTACCCTTCTTGGCGGGCTGTGCCAACTGCGGACAGAGCGTGGTGATCATCTGCTGCAAGTCCTGCTTGAACTCATCCTTGTGCGCCCAGTTATGGGGCTTCGAGTCGTTGGTGCCTAACTTGATGACAACGATATCGGGCTTGAAAGCCTGTGCATCGCGCCAAGCCATCTCATTCATATAAGGCACATCGCCCTTGTTCAGCATCGTACGGGCACTCAGTCCGAAATTCTTCACCGAGTAGCCGTCGCCTAAGAGTCGCTGCAACTGGGCGGGATAGCCATTGCGGGGTGCCAGGTCGATACCGTGTCCGTCGGTGATGCTGTTGCCGATACAAGCCACACGGATGGCATCGGTCTTTGGCGCCTTCAACAGATCCAGCCACTTGCCGAGGGTTGCCAGCATCTCGTCGTGATAGGCGAACCACTGTCCGAAGCCGTAGCCGTGACCACCTGTAGGATAGAGCAGCAGCATACAGTCGTTGCCGGCATTACGCATGGCGGTATAGTATGCCAGACCATTGGTCAGCGGTGGCACTAAGTTGTCGTCACCCGACATGATGATGCAGGCAGGCGGTGTCAGATGACGCTGCACGGCATTGTTGGTAGAGAAATCGTGTACCAACTTAGGATCCTTCTGTCCAGCCTCGCCGAGGAAGTTGCGGCACGACCATACATGCGACACACGTTCATCCATCGAGATCACCGGGTAAAACAGGATCGAGAAGTTCGGACGTACCTCGAAGGGAGAATGGGTAGAGATGACAGAGGCCAGATGACCGCCTGCCGAGAAGCCCATGATACCCACGTCGCTGGGATTGATGCCCCAGAGGGCGGCTGAGTCACGTACGATACGGAAGCCCTTCTCTACATCGCCCATCGGAATAGTACGGTCGCCTTCCGGCAGACGGTAGTTCACAACGAAATAGGCAATGCCCTTCTTGTTCAGCCAGTCGGCAGCCATCGTTCCCTCATGGGTATTCGACAGCATCGAATAGCCGCCGCCGGGGATGCCGACAATTGCCTTGCCCGACGGTGTCGTAGGCAGGAAACAAACCATCTGTGCCTTCCCGTCGTCGGTCAGGTCGAGTGTGAACTTCCTGGCTGTCTGGTCTGTGAGTCCAGGCTCTGCCATCCGAGGCCTCTGACCCCATTGTGCCTGTGCTGTCATCCCGATCAGCAACAGGGCGAAAACTAATAATTTCTTCATAATCATTGATGTTGAGTTAATTGTGAGGGCAAAATTACGAAAAAAGCCACAGATTACACAGATTTTCACAGATTTTTTTAGTAATTTTGCCATCAGAATGAAGAAATCACTCCGATATACGCTCCTCCTACTAGTTGTCGCAACGGCAACAGGTTTCTATCTGGGCTGGCGGCATCAGACGAAACGACAGCAGGCTGAGGCGAAGGGCGACACGCTGACCAGCAGGACTTTCAGCATCTCCCCCGCCCTGCGGCTCGACTCCATCCTCAAACAGATAAAGGAAGACCGTCAAGACGAACTGGACTACTATCTGGACCGTCACAATGTGGAGGACGAGGGCTACGAGATGGTGGCAGCCTTTGCCGCAGGGAAACGACACAACGAAGTCATCGACACTATACCTATATATAATATAGGGCGCTGGAAGGGTAAGAAGCGCCAGGGTACTGCCATCAGCCGCGACTCCTTGGGGCGCATCACCATCGGACAATGGGATGAAGACACACTCACCAGCGGTATCCGCATCGACTCGGCGGGAATCTATCAGGGAGCCTTCCGAGGTGGCAGGGTCGGCACCATCGTCGATGCCAAGGCGCAGGGGCACGGCTCGTATATCTCTGTGGAAAACCACTATTTCGAGGGACACTGGGAGAAAGACCTGCGTCACGGCTTCGGCCTGCAACTTCTGGAAAATGAGGTGGCCACGGTGCTGAAGACCGGACAGTGGCAGCAGGGCGTGTTCAAGGGTGAGCGGATGAACTACACCTCGGAGCGCATCTACGGTATCGACATCTCCCGCTACCAGCACGGCAAGGGACGGAAGAAATACCCCATCCTATGGAACAAACTGCGCATCACCCACCTCGGGTCGAAGAGCAAGAAACAGATCTCCGGCAAGGTGGACTATCCCGTCTCATTCGTCTTCATCAAGTCGACGGAAGGTGTCAGCGTGCGCAACCCCTACTACGTCCACGACTATGCTGCCGCCCGTAAGGCTGGCATCCCCATCGGGGCCTACCACTTCTTCTCGACTAAGCGCACAGGGGCGGCACAGGCTGAGTTTTTCATCAACCATACCCTGTTCCGCAAGGGAGACCTGCCCCCCGTACTCGACATCGAACCCTCCAACAGCCAGATCGAGGCAATGGGAGGCTCGAAGGCGCTGTGGAACAATATCCGCACATGGCTGCAAGCCGTCGAGAAGCGCTGTGGCGTGAAACCCATCCTCTATGTCAACCAGATGTTCGTCAACAAATACCTGCCCGATGCGCCCGACATCAAACGTGACTACAAGGTGTGGATAGCCCGCTACGGGGAATACAAGCCCGACATCCATCTGATTGTCTGGCAACTGTCGCCCGACGGACGGGTGCAGGGCATCACCGGCGAGGTGGACATCAACGTGTTCAACGGCTACCAGACACAGTTCAATGAGTTCATCGAAAAAGAAACGATACAATGAAGACAATTCTTATTTTGGTTGGCAAAACGGTAAACAGGCATTTCGTCGCAGGGATTGACGACTATGCCGGACGCATTACCCACTACATGCCCTTCGACATCGTGACCATCCCGGAACTCCGCCAGACCAAGAGTCTCTCCGAGGAACAGCAGAAGTCGGCGGAGGGTGAACTGATCCTGAAACAGATACAGCCATCCGACACGGTGGTGCTCCTCGATGAACACGGCAAAGAACTGCGCAGCATCGAACTGGCCCGTTGGCTGGAGCAGAAGCAGCAGACCGCCCGCCGCCTCGTATTTGTCATCGGCGGCCCCTACGGTTTTTCACCAGAGGTCTATGCCCGTGCCAACGAGACGCTCTCCCTCTCACGCCTCACGTTCTCTCATCAGATGGTGCGCCTCGTATTCACCGAACAACTCTATCGCGCCTGCACTATCATCAAAGGTGAGCCCTACCACCACGAGTAAAACAATAACCCGCCATTATTGAGCAATAAGGGCGGGTTATTCAAAAATAAGGACGGGTTATTGATCAGAGGTCGTTGTAGTTCTGTACGTTGAAGGTAGAGGTGCGCATATCGCCAGTCTCGTAGCCACGACGGAGCCAGCGCTTGCGCTGCTCGGAGGTACCGTGGGTAAACGACTCGGGCGTTGCCCTACCCTGCGCTTTCTTCTGCAACCAGTCGTCGCCGATGGCCTTGGCCAGTTCGAGACCCTTCTCCAGATCGCCGTACTCCATCGAGTGGTTCATCTGATCCTCATAATGAGCCCAGACACCGGCGTAGTAGTCGGCTAACAACTCCAGACGTACACTGATCTGATTGGCAGTCACCTTGTCGGTCTGGTTCATCTGCTGATGAGCCTTGCCGAGAATGCCGAGCGAGTACTCCACATGGTGGCCGATCTCGTGGGCAATGACGTAGGCATAGGCGAAGGTGTTACCCTCGACGCCTAACTGGCGCTTCATCTGCGTGAAGAACGACAGGTCGATATACAACTTCTGGTCGCCAGAGCAATAGAACGGGCCTACGGCTGCTGTTGCAGAGCCACAGGCAGAGTTGACCTGATTGGTAAACAGCACCAGCGTGGGCGACTCGTAGGTACGACCCAGTTCCTTGAACACAGCCGTCCATACATCCTCTGTAGAGGCCAGGATCTGCTTGCACTCGGTAGCCAATTGCTGTTCTTCCTCGGAGAACTCCTCAGGATTGACACTCTCCGTACGGGCTGACATCTGCTCCTGGGCTGCCTGCAAACCGGCTGACACGGGATCGCCGCCACTCATCCAGGCAAACAGGGCTGCCACGATGATAGCACCGATGCCGCCGATACCGGCCTTCGCACCGCCACTCAAACCACGACGGTCTTCTACATTACTACTTTCTCTTCTTCCTGTAAGTTTCATAACTATTCACTATTCACTATTCACTTCTAATTATTCACGGAACCGCCGACGATGTCGAGAAGTTCGTTTGTGATAGCCTGCTGACGACCCTTGTTGTACTGCAGGTTCAGTTCGCGAAGCAGTTCGTCGGCATTATCAGTAGCGGTCTGCATGGCCACCATACGGGCGGCATGCTCCGAGGCATTGGAATCCAACAGCGCCGTATAGAGCGACAGATGGGCGAGTTTCGGTAGGAGTTGCGAGAGCACGGTGTTCATGTCCGGCTCGACGATGAAGTTATCGTTGAGCGGCTTCACATTGTCCTGCTTCTGCTCCGTCTCACGCTCACCGCGTTTCTTCAAGTATTCCTGACTCTCCTTCGTGGCAATGACTGATTCCAGATCGCGCTCCTTGTCGGCATTGAGTTCCGACTGGATGTCGATGGGAAGGAAGGTCTTGCGGGTGAGTATCTGCGAGCCTGCGCTCTTGAAGTGGTGATAGATAAGTTCCACCTTATCTATCTCACCCTCAGCGAATTTCGTTCCTAGTTCCACCGCAATCTCGATGCACTGCTGCACGTTGGGTTTGTCGGCGAGTGCCGAGAATTCACCCTGTACGGCGAGTCCCATCTTCTTGGCCTTCTCATACACCTTGCGGCCGATGGGATAGATCTCGACATTGTCGCGTCCGATGGTCTTGTCGTACTCATCGACGGCATGCGACATCATCTTGATAGTGTTGGCATTGAAGCCGCCGCAGAGGGAGGAGTTTGAGGTCATCACCACCAGAGCCGCCCTGTGTACAGGGCGCTCATGATCGTAGATGGTCTGTGCCTCTGCCTCGGCAGCGAGGAACGACTTGAGGATGTGCTCCAGCAACTCCTCGTAAGGCAGCATGTTTTGGATGGCTACCTGTGCGTGGTGGAGTTTACTGGATGCCACCATCTTCATCGCCGACGTGATCTTTCGCGTGGATTTGACTGAGGCGATGCGGCCTTTAATTTCTTTCAGGCTGGGCATAAGCTATCAGTTTTTATAGGTTCCTGCGATATCAGCCATCACAGCCTCGATCTTTGCAGTCGTCTCGTCGTCGATCTTACCGCTGGCCAGGGTCTCGATGACCTCGGGGTTGGCAGAGCGCAACTTATCGAGGAACTGGTTCTGGCACTTGCGTACCTTCACGATAGGCACCTCACGCATCAGTCCGTGCACACCACAATAAAGGATGGCGATTTGCTCGCCTACGGGCATCGGGCTGTACTGCGGCTGAATCAGCAACTGGTTGTTCTTTCGTCCTCTGTCGAGGGTCATCGCCGTCACGGCATCCATATCGGAAGAGAACTTCGAGAAGGACTCCAACTCACGGTACTGTGCCTGGTCGATCTTCAACGTACCAGCCACCTTCTTCATCGACTTGATCTGTGCCGAACCACCCACACGGGATACGGAGATACCGACGTTGATGGCAGGACGGAAGCCCTGGTTGAAGAGGTCTGACTCGAGGAATATCTGTCCGTCGGTGATGGAGATCACGTTGGTAGGAATATACGCCGATACGTCGCCAGCCTGTGTCTCGATGATTGGCAGGGCGGTGAGTGAACCGCCACCCTTCACGTGACCCTTCATGCACTCAGGCAGGTCGTTCATCTGCTCAGCCACCTCCTGCTGTTCGTTCATCTTGGCGGCACGCTCCAACAGACGGGAGTGCAGATAGAATACATCGCCCGGATAGGCCTCACGACCCGAGGGACGACGCAGGATCAGTGACACCTCACGGTAGGCCACAGCCTGCTTCGACAGGTCGTCGTAGACTACCAGTGCCGGCAGACCCCTGTCACGGAAATACTCGCCGATGGCGGCACCGGCAAACGGTGCATAGTACTGCATGGCAGCAGGATCGGCAGCGGTGGCAGACACCACGATGGTGTATGGCATGGCGCCGTGCTCCTGCAACGTAGAAACGAGTGCAGCCACGGTACTGGCCTTCTGACCGATGGCGACATAGATACAATAGACAGGCTTGCCTGCCTCATAGAAACTCTTCTGGTTGATGATGGTATCCACAGCAATGGCGGTCTTACCCGTCTGGCGGTCACCGATGATCAACTCACGCTGTCCGCGTCCGATGGGGATCATCGAGTCGATAGCCTTTAGACCCGTCTGGAGCGGTTCCTTCACGGGCTGACGGTAGATCACACCGGGAGCCTTACGATCCAACGGCATCTCGAAGGCGTCGCTCAGGTCGATGTCGCCCTTGCCGTCGATAGCCCGACCCAGCGGATTGATGACGCGCCCCAGCATGTTGTCGTTGACACGGATAGAGGCAATACGCTTGGTACGCTTCACCACCATGCCTTCCTTGATACCTGAAGTGGTGCCGAGAAGCACACAACCGACGTTGTCTTCCTCCAGGTTCATCACGATAGCCATTGTCCCGTTCTCGAACTCCAACAGTTCATTGGCCTCCGCATTGCGCAGTCCGTAGATACGGGCCACACCGTCGCTGACGGTCAGCACGGTACCCACCTCATCGAACTTCTCGGCATTGGAGATACCTTTCAGTTGGTCGAGCAGGACCTGGGATACTTCGCTTGGTTTAATTTTATCTGACATTTGTTCTATTTTTTAAGGGTATTAAGAATTGAGTTGAGTTTCGACTTGACACTAACGTCCAAGCGGTAGGTGTCGTATTCGAGGATGAAGCCACCGATGATGTCGGGGTTCACCTCCGTCTCAAACTCCACTGTTCCATTAGTCTTACTCTCCACCATGCGGCGCATCTTCTGCTCTGTGGCAGGCGATACCTGTGCCGCCGTGATGAGACGTCCTCGGATGACGTTCTTCTGCTGGCGGTAAAGTGTGACGTACGAATTAGCGATGAACTGCATCACGCTCTCACGATCCTCCTTCAGCACAAGTTGAACGAAGGCTTTCGTCAGATCGGAAGGCTCCTGGCCGGCTGCCGTCAGCAGCAGGGCTTCTTTCTTGTCCTTCGAGAGCATCGGATTGTCTATCGTAAACCGCAGTTGCGGCACCTCGACGTAACTCTTGGCGAGTTGTTGCATCTCGGTGTAGACGGCATCTTCGATTTTCGCGTCAGTAGCACTCTTCAAGAGCGCACGGGCGTATCTTACCGATATGACTCCTATATCCATACGTTATACCTTATTAATTATTAGCAGAGACATCATCCAGCATACGGTCTATCAGATCCATCTGCGACTTGTCGTCCTTCAGGTTCTGCCTGAGAACCTTCTCGGCGATCTCGACACTCAGCGTGGCTACTTGTGCACGGATATCGGCGATGGCGGCTTTCTTCTCCTGTTCGATGGCGGTCTTCGCATCGTCCAAGAGTCGGGCACCCTCTGCCCTCGCCTTAGTCTGTGCCTGTTCCACAATGGCGTCGCGCGTCTCGGCAGCCTCTTTCAGTATCTGAGCCTGCTTCTCGCGAGCCTCCTGCAAGATGGATTCACCTTCCTTCTCGATATTCGCCAGACGCTCCTGAGCCTCATGGGCCTTACGGAGACTCTCGTCGATAAAGTTCTTGCGTTCCTCCACCATACCAGTGATGACGGGGAAGCCGAACTTAGCGAGAAGGACAAAGACCACCAAAAACGCTATCAACATCCAGAAGAATAGTCCGAAGTCGGGCGTCAAGATGGCAGGTAAGTTCAATGACTCCATTTGCACAGATGATTTTGAGGATTAAAGGAATACGCAGAGTGCGCACACAACGACAGCGAACAGGGCAACACCCTCTACGAATGCGGCTGTCAGGATCATGTTGGTACGGATGGTGCCTGCTGCCTCGGGCTGACGGGCGATGGCGTCCATGGCGTTACCACCGATACGACCGATACCCAGACCGGCTCCAATTGCTGCAATACCTGCGCCGAGACCGGCACCAAACTTAGCAAGACCAGCAGCGGCTGCTGCCTGTAATAACAATGATGTAATCATAACTTTTAATTTTTTAGTTGTTAATTATTTAATATATCTCTAAATTCTTAATTCTTTATAAAAAACTATTAATGTCCCTCATGTTCTGGATGAGCCAGTCCGATGAAGACGGCACTGAGCATAGTGAAGACATAGGCCTGGATGAAGGCCACCAGAAACTCCAGGCAGTTCATGAAGAGCATCATCACGAAACTGAGCAGTGTCAGGCCGGAGCCAAGAAATGCATTCAGAGACCATCCGATGAAGATGATAGCGGTGAACGACAGGATAATGGCATGGCCAGCCATCATGTTGGCAAAGAGACGGACCATCAGGGCGAAGGGCTTGGTGATGATACCAAACAACTCGATGATCGGCATGATAGCCACCGGGTAGGCCTTCAGGAATGCAGGCACATCGGGCCAGAAGATCTCCTTCCAGTACTCTTTGTTGCCAAAGAGGTTGATGGCCAGCATCGTACAGAGTGCCAGGAAGAACGTGATGTTGATGTTGCCCGTCACGTTGGCACCACCAGGGAAGATGGGCAACAGACCCAGCATATTGGTGATGAGGATGAAGAAAAAGGCTGTCAACAAGTACGGTGCGTAGGGACGGTAGTACTTCTCGCCGATGGAGTCCTTGATGAGGTCGTCGTTAATCGACATCACCAGCATCTCCACCATGCCTACAAATCCCTTCGGCACATCCTTGGTGGGGTCGTGCTTCTTGTACCAACGGGCACAGCCGAGGAAGATGCACAGCATGATGATGACGACAATCCATATCTGCAACACACTCTTGGTGATACTGATATCCCAGGGACGCACACTCGTGCCGTCGGAAAGCCGTTCGTAGATCTTGCCGTTCTTCTCCTCGTTGAAGTAGAAGCCCATATAGTACTTTCCCTCTTCCATTGCCTCCTCGATGCGCGAACTGCAGAAGACGTGCCACTCACCGGTGGCTTCGCTCCTGACAATCACAGGCAGAGGAATACTGATATGCTTGCCGCCGATGGTGGTGATGTGCCACTCATAGGCGTCAGCGAGGTGTCCGAGCACTATCTCCTTCACGTCTATCCCCTCACTCTCACTCGCCGACAGCGGTGTGCCGGTAGCGAAAAGGAAGGTGAGGCATAAAAGCAAATATCTCATTTTCTTTAGTTTATACGTTTTGTTTGAATCTCTTCTCTATCTTGACGAAATACCAAGTATCGTAGATGAGAATCACGAAATAGTAAATCAAGAAGGTGACGACGAAGAACTTGATGGAGGTCTGATTGTCCGCCACAAAACAATATGCCAAGACGATGACAATACCGACAAACATCCGGAATGCCGATGCTGCCATGTAGAGTGTCGGCAGACTGGCTGGCGATGACGTTGACACCCACTTCCATACGAGGCCGTAGGCGATACAGGCCACCAGTTGAAACACCGCTGAGATAAAGATGGGCATCGTCATCAGTCCCATGTCGCCTTTCAGGTTGACATAGAGCAGTGCCAGCAGGGTCAGCCCTGCTATCAGACAGATGCTTTGTCTCAGATAGGTATTTACAACGTTCTTAGTCATGCGGATGGAGTTCTACACAAAGACTTACCTTATTCTTCTGTACCTCCACGAAGCCTCCGGCAACCACGATAGAATGCTTGCCGTCGGCAGTGGCATAGATCACCTCACCCTCTCCCAGCAACGAGATAATCGGTGCGTGGTTGGTGAGTATCTCAAACTGTCCCATCGCGCCAGGCACTAAGACACTCTCGACGGCTCCGTCGTACTCAACCTTCTCAGGGGAAACTATTCTCAACTGCAGCATAACTCCCTTAGTTCTTAGTTCTTACTTCTTAGTTCTAAGTTCATCACCCTTTTGCGGCTTCGAGCAGTTTCTTGGCTTTCTCCTTCGCATCTTCGATGGTACCCACATTGAGGAAGGCCTGTTCGGGCAGGTCGTCCACCTCGCCGTCGAGAATAGCATTGAAACCTTTGATGGTCTCCTCGATAGGCACCATCACACCCGGCAGGCCCGTGAACTGTGAGGCCACGGAGAACGGCTGCGAGAGGAAACGCTGCACACGACGGGCACGGTTCACCGTCAGTTTATCCTCGTCGGAGAGTTCGTCCATACCGAGGATGGCGATGATGTCTTGCAACTCCTTGTAGCGCTGCAAGATCTCCTTTACGCGCTGGGCACAGTCATAGTGCGCCTTACCCACAATCAGCGGGTCGAGGATACGGGAAGTAGAACCCAGCGGATCCACAGCCGGATAGATACCCAACTCAGCAATCTTACGATCCAGCACCGTCGTGGCATCCAAGTGCGTAAAGGTGGTAGCAGGTGCAGGGTCGGTCAAGTCGTCGGCAGGCACATACACAGCCTGTACGGAGGTGATAGAACCCTTCTTCGTCGAGGTGATGCGCTCCTGCATCGTACCCATCTCCGAAGCCAGTGTCGGCTGATAACCTACGGCTGAAGGCATACGGCCCAACAGAGCCGACACCTCAGAACCTGCCTGGGTGAAACGGAAGATGTTGTCGATGAAGAACAGGATATCGGCAGCACCGCCGTCCTTACCGCCACCGTCGCGGAAACCCTCGGCTACCGTCAGTCCGGAGAGAGCCACAGAGGCACGTGCACCGGGAGGCTCGTTCATCTGTCCATACACTAGGGTGGCCTGACTCTTCTTGAGTTCCTCAGGATCTACGAGACTCAAGTCCCACTTACCCTGATCCATTGCCTCGCGGAACTTCTCACCGTAGCGGATCACGCCCGACTCAATCATCTCTCGGATGAGGTCGTTACCCTCACGGGTGCGCTCTCCCACGCCTGCGAAGACGGAGAATCCATTGTGCCCCTTGGCGATGTTGTTAATCAACTCCATGATGAGCACCGTCTTACCCACACCGGCACCACCGAAGAGTCCGATCTTACCACCCTTCATATAGGGCTCCAGCAAGTCGATCACCTTGATACCCGTCGCCAGAATCTCCTTCTTAGTGGAGAGTTCCTCAAACGAGGGTGCCTCACGGTGAATGGGATAGGCTCCCGCCATGTCGAGTTGTTTCATACCGTCGATAGGCTGTCCGATCACGTTCAGCATTCGACCTTTAATCTGATCGCCGGCAGGCATCACGATTGGTGTGCCCATCGGGATCGCCTCCAGTCCACGGTGCAGTCCGTCAGTATTGTCCATAGCCACGCAGCGCACCGTATCCTCGCCGATGTGCTGTTGCACCTCGACAACCAGGTCGCGCCCGTCACCACGGTCAATCTTCAAGGCATCGTGAATCTTCGGCAACACTTTTTCCGCATCCTGCCCCTCGGTGTTGAAGTAAACATCGATAACCGGGCCGATAATTTGCGAAATGTGTCCTGTAATTTGTGACATACGCTGTTAGTATTTAAATGAAGTAATTGTTTTTAGAAATCAAGTTAGAAAACAAGTCGATTGCAAAGATACAGATTATTTTCGGAACAAAAAAACTTTTTGGCAAAAAATTACTCAAAAAGTTGCTTAGGGCCTGCGGCTTTCTTGTTTTTATTCATATTCATAGTAGTACCAGTAAGTGTCATGGTATTGCTCCTCTACCCTCCCCTTACGTTCTGTGAGGTCGGGGTACTGAGCCTCCAATTCTTGCAGATTCTTCCAGTCCTCGTCCATCACGCTGTTGTGATAAACCACGACGGGTCTGGAACGTAAGTGTGTATAAAGGGTCATCGCCTCACGGTAGTGTCGGGGCAGACGGTCTATGTCCAAGGTATCACCTTCGGAATAATAGCGGCGCAACTGACAGACAAAGTCGTCGATGCGCTTATCAATCAACAGTCCACACAACTCATAGTCAGCAATACGATGGTCGACAGTACTGTCGCGTCGCTGCATCAGTTCCAGATAACGGGCAGTGGTCATCTCACCCTTCGGACGGGCACCCAAGAACTTATATAGGCTGTCGCTGGGATACATCACGAACTTTGACTTTCCCTCAACGGGCAGCATAGCCTCACTATGGCTGGAAACGGGATAAGCAAACAAACGCTCACCCAACTCACCGGTGCGTGACAAGGCATACATACGAATCATCTGCAGATCAGCATCACTCTCCAACGACTTGGCACCCATCTGCAGCGCGCCCTCGTAGTCGCCGCTGAGAAGCCGTGCCTCAGCCCGCATACGGTAGTGGAATACGGCATTGGAATTGCTGAGGGCGACGACAATGATAATCAGCAGGGCCATCGTCAGCATATTGATCCACATGGCACGGGAGAAAAGCCCCTTAGGCTCTGCAGCGGGTTCGACGCTTTGCAACATGCGGGCCACAAAGACCAACAATAGCCACAGTGCGATGACTATGGGGAGAATCCACCACAAAGGTCCCAGAGTGTATTGGCCATCGACATCACTATTGACATCGGTAATCACAGCCAGAGCCAGCATCGACGGCAGATAGGTCAGTGCATGGCTGCGCTTACGAAGGCGGGTCAGAGCATAGACTATCAACTGGAGCGATTGCAGGACCAGCGTGATGAGTATCGCACCCACGAAGGGCTTGTAGGTTGTCAGGCCCTTGCTCAGCACATGTTGCGCCGCAGCAAGGACGTCTGCCTGAAAACAATAGAGCCAGACAAATGAGAATGAAAGAAAAACAATAGCACACATCAGCCTGATAGCGACGGTGCTACTGTTCTTATTAAGGTGATTGTAATTCATATCAGTTTTTTTTCAGGACAACAGCAGAGCGCGCTGGGATGTAGAGTTTCAGCCACTCCTTCTTATCCTTCACATAGAGCGGGTCGTAATTGGTGAAGTGGGTTACCGTATCATCAGCAAAGCCATTACCACCAAAGTCCTTCGAGTCGGTGTTGAGCACTACATCGTAGGAGCCTGTCGGCACGAGGAATCCGTAGTCGGTATAACTGCGCGTCGGCGAGAAATTAAATACAAACACGAGGTCGCCACGCATGAAGCAGAGCACCTGGTCGCCATCGTCGTGCCAGATTTCCACAACAGGCTTGTCCTGGAAATTACGTACGCTCTTGATGGTCTTCAGCATCGCACGATCGAAGTCGCCAAGCCAGTGATAGCAGAGATCTTTGTTATCGACAAGACTCCACTGACGACGGGCATACTTATACGACCAGCCATTACCCTCGCGTGGGAAGTCAATCCACTCAGGATGCCCAAACTCGTTACCCATGAAGTTCAGGTAGCCGCCGTTGATGGCAGCAGCAGTGACAAGGCGGATCATCTTATGAAGGGCAATACCACGCTGGGCTATATCATTGACATCCTTCTTGGCGAAGTGCCAGTACATATCAGCATCGATAAGGCGGAAGATGATGGTCTTATCACCTACCAGTGCCTGGTCGTGACTCTCGCAGTAAGAGATAGTCTTCTCGTCGGGACGACGGTTCTTGACCTCCCAGAAGATGGAGCACACGTTGATATCCTCATCGCGTACCTCTTTAATAGTCTTGATCCAGTAGTCGGGGATGTTCATCGCCATACGGTAGTCGAAGCCATAGCCGCCATCTTCAAATTTTGCAGCGAGACCGGGCATACCAGACACCTCCTCGGCAATGGTGATAGCATCGGGGTTCACCTCATGGATCAGTTTGTTAGCCAATGTCAGATAGCAGATGGCATTATCGTCCTCGTGTCCGTTGAAGTAGTCGCCATAGCCTCCGAAGGCCTCGCCCAGTCCATGTGAATAATACAGCATCGAGGTGACGCCGTCGAAACGGAAGCCATCGAAATGGAATTCCTCGAGCCAGTACTTACAGTTGGAGAGCAGGAAATGGAGCACATCGTCCTTGCCATAGTCGAAGCAGAGCGAGTCCCAGGCGGGGTGCTCATGACGGTCACCAGGATAGAAGAACTGGTTCGGGTCACCAGCAAGATTCCCCAACCCCTCCACCTCATTCTTCACAGCGTGAGAATGGACGATATCCATAATCACGGCAATGCCGTTTTTATGAGCGGTATCAATGAGTTCCTTCAGTTCCTCAGGGGTTCCGAAACGGCTCGAAGGTGCAAAGAAACTGGAGACGTGATAGCCGAACGACCCATAGTAAGGATGCTCCTGGATGGCCATCACCTGAATGCAGTTATAGCCGTCTTTCTTCACACGAGGCAGGACATTTTCCGTGAACTCCTTGTAGGTTCCTACTTTCTCGGCATCCTGACTCATACCCACGTGGCACTCATAAATCAACAGCGGAGCCTTGTTGGGTTTGAACGATTTCCTTTTCCACTCGTATTGCTTCTCAGGGTTCCACACCTGAGCGGAGAATATCTTCGTGTTGTCGTCCTGTACCACACGACGGCACCAGGCAGGGATACGCTCTCCTTCTCCCCCATTCCACTTCACCTTCATCTTGTAGAGTTGCCCATGCTTCAATGCCTTTTCGCTGAGTTTCAACTCCCAGTTGCCGGTACCTGCAATACGCTTGCAACGATATTTCTCAGACTCCTGCCAGTTGTTGAAGTCGCCAATCAGATAGATGTCCGTCGCATTGGGAGCCCACTCACGGAACACCCAGCCCTTGGCAAGTTTATGCAGACCGAAATACAGATGGCCTGAGGCAAAATCAGAGAGTGTCTTCTTTCCATTCCTGGTCAACTGATCAATCTTCCATACAGCATGATCGTGCCGTCCGCGGATGGCACCCTCAAAGGGTTCCAGCCAACTGTCATTCCTTACAAGTCCGATGTGCTCAGGAGCAGCATCCGCTACATTCTTGACTATAGTCTTCTTTTTCGTCACTGCTTTCTTCGTTGCTTTTGTTGTTTCTTTCTTTGTTGCCATAATTTTGTTCTTTACTTTATAGTTTTAAGTGCTTATTTGTCTAACTGGCGGTGTCCGCGTTCGTAGATACCAGAGGCAATGACTTTGCCGTTACGGTCTTTCTCCACGAATTTGCCGTCGCGTACATCATCTTTGTATGTGCCTTCGAAACGCTTGCCGTCCTTATCCTCCTCAATGGCAGCACCATTACGCTTACCGTCCTTAAAAGTTCCCTTGAACTTCGAGCCATCAGCATAGCGGGCGATACCCTCACCTTCTATCTTGCCGTTCTTGAACTGGCCCTCGAACACGTCGCCGTTCTTGGTGGTGAGTTTACCCTTGCCGTTCATCTTATCACCTTTCCACATGCCGACATACTGATCACCGTTCTTCCAAACCATCGTACCTTGGCCCTGTTTGTCGCCCTCAAAGAACTGGCCCGTGTACTTGTCGCCATTAGCATACTTCGAGATACCCGTTCCTGTACGCTCGCCGTCCACATAGTCGCCTTCATAGACATCACCGTTTTGGAACTTATAGATGCCGCGTCCGTTCTGCACATCATTGGCCCATTGTCCGATATACTGGTCACCGTCGGCATAGCGGAAGGTTCCCTTGCCAGAGCGCATATTGTCGGCCCACTGTCCATCGTAACTGGAACCGTCGCCCCAGTCGTAGAAGCCGTTACCGTTTTTCTGGTCGTCCTTCCATTCACCTTTATAATAGGCGCCGTTGGAGAAAGTATAGGTACCTTTGCCAGAGCGCTTGTCCATCTTCCACTCGCCATCGTAGATGTCGCCGTTGAAGTAGTACATCACGCCGTGTCCGTGCTGATAGTCACGGAACCAGAGTCCATCATAACGGTTGTTGTTGGAGAAATAATAGACACCCTTGCCGTGCTGTTGGTCCTGGAACCACTCCCCTTCATACTTCTCACCGTCGAAGAAGGTATAGATACCAAAGCCCTGGCGCTTGCCTTTCACATATTCGCCCTCATACCAGTTGCCGTTCTTATAGACGGCCTTGCCTTTTCCATGAGGTTTTCCCTGCATCATTTCCCCCTGATACTGGCCACCGTCTTTTGTGGTGGCGGAACCGAGGGTTATCTTCTGCGCACTTGCCGAAAATGGCTGCGAAAGAAGGACGGATGTCAATATTGTGATGATATAGTTTCTACTGTTCATTGCTTTCAATTTTACATAAATCTTTGCAAAAGTACGAAAATAAAGCGATATAGACAAATCTTTTAAAACTATTTTGAACCTATTGTTATGTTTTACATATTTTTTTTATAACTTTGCAACCGTTATGAAATATATCGCCATCATCCCCGCCCGTTACGCTTCCACGCGGTTTCCGGGCAAGCCGCTGGCTATTTTAGGCGGCAAGACAGTGATCCAGAGAGTGTATGAACAGGTTTCAACCTTGCTCGATGAGGTATATGTGGCTACCGATGATGAACGCATCTTCCAATGCGTCGAAGCCTTCGGGGGGCGTGCCGTGATGACCCGCGCAGACCACAAGAGTGGTACAGACCGTATTCAGGAGGCTGCCACGACAATTGGTACGGATGCCGATGTCATCATCAATGTGCAGGGTGATGAGCCTTTCATCCAACCCTCACAAGTAGAGACGCTGATGCACCTCTTCGACGATCCGCAGACACAGATAGGCACCCTCGGCAAACGCTTTGAGAGTATCGAGGCCATCGAAAATCCCAACTCACCGAAGATTGTGGTGGATAATCGTGGCTTTGCCCTCTATTTCAGTCGGAGCGTGATACCTTTTATAAGAGGTAAGGAGCGCAGTGAGTGGTTTGGTGAGTATCCCTTCCTGAAGCACTTAGGTATTTACGCCTACCGCCGTGAGGTATTGGCAGAGGTGACGCAACTGCCACAGAGCAGTCTGGAGAAAGCCGAGAGTCTGGAACAACTGCGCTGGTTGCAGAACGGCTACCGCATCCGTGTGGGTCTCACCGATGTGGAGACCGTCGGCATTGACACCCCAGAGGATCTCCAACGTGCAGAGGCATTTCTACATTAAAAACAGATAATAACAGATAATCTATGATTTACGACAATTTAAAACATTTAGAGTTATATAAAGGACTCTCTGAGGATATCTACGAGGGGTTGAAGTTCCTGCGGAATGTGGATGCAGACATGCCTGTGGGTGTCTATCATATCAATCCCCGGGTGAAGGCCATTGTGTCGGCGTATGAGACGAAGAGGCTGAATGAAAATGGTTACGAGGCACATCGGATGAATATCGACATCCAGTATCTCATCAGTGGCACAGAAAAGATTGCCTGTCTGCCTATTGAGAAGTTGAACGAGACCAAGTCTTATTCCGACGAGACAGATGCCGCCTTCTATTCTTCCGACATTGACATCCCACCTCAGGAGATGCTCATAGGCGACGACTATTTCGCTATCTTCTTCCCCCAGGACGGACACATGCCCCAGTTGTGTATCGACGTCCCCGCCCCAGTAAAGAAGGTCGTGGTAAAGGTGCTGGTTTAACGTGTCTGAATATACGGGAAGGTTTTGCACTCCGGGCAAAATCATGGCCCGGATTCAGGGCAAGCCATTTCGGATTTTCATTTATATGCCCCAGATTTGAGGGAAATAATTCCGACCTCGGAAAAACCTGCCCCAGATTTGGGAAAAGATTTTACCCCCCGTGCATAAACGTGCCCCAGATTTGGGGCAGACTTTTGCACATCAGAAGCGATATGTTTGAGATTTCAGACTGATTGTTCCAATGAAGGAGTGTGATGTCACAAAATCAACTCATACCATCGGAAAGCAAAAAAAGCATATTCCCAATTCCAGTCATATCATCCTATCTTCAATTGCCTCAAACGAACAACTCTCCCATAGCGGCAGAAAGCGAAACCTTGCACCGATCACATATATCAGTAACGGTAGCACCATTAGCAGACAAGCCGTAGAAATTATCCTCACTGATGAGTACATACTCCCATTCTCTAAACATTCGCTCTTCTGGTTTCAATTCGTTAATCTTTCGAATCCATTCCACTGCTGCCGTTTGTTTCTGGCGAACATTCTTGTCAAATAGTTTGTCATTCCCCTTCGTCTCTATCAGATAGATCTTCTTTTCCGTGCCAACGATGAAGTCAGGATGATAGGTAGCCATCAGTCCGTCTTTCCTCATGTAATAGATAACAGCAAAGGGATGTTGGCTCTCATTGATTTTCAAGAAGCGTTCCACTTCTCCGTCTCTGTCGAGGAATTCAATAAACGCTTTTTCCAATCCCCCGCCATGCGTTGGATAGCCCAAACGCTCATAGATACACTTGTACACTTCCACTGAATACGTCTCCCGCATCTTTATTTCCGTAACAGACGAGAACTTAGTATGTACCACTTGTGCATCTGTCGTCATGATGTTGTTCTGGATGTTGAATATGGCTCGTGCCATTTCCTCTATGATATGCTTTGTGACAATAGCATCCTTCGATAAAAGAATCTTCCAGTCGCTACCGTTAAAAGGATTAAAGGGTTGGCCAAAGAGTCTTGTACGGATATAGAGATCTACAACGGCTATCATACGAGCCTCGTTGATTTGCAGAGTGGGTAATCCGCTACGCGGACCGCCTTTGTCAAATCTCAGCGTGATAGTACGAAGTAGTTTTTGCAGATATTCATTATAACTGGTAGCAGTAAACAGATTGGCTGTCACCTTATACCTGCCAAACTGCGTCTTTGATAATGCTTCTTGAGAAATGAAGGTCTCACCCTCAATAGCCAGGAACTTGCGTAGTTTCTCCAATGCAAATGCCGTAAACGGCTGGAGAGTACTGATGTCTATATCCACATCCTCCAGTTCCTCTTCCGCTTCTCTGACTATCATAGGCCATTCAAAGTCAAACTGCTCATAGTCATCACGTAACCCCACTCTGATTAAGTCGCCTGTTGCACCACTTGCACCAGTCTCGCCAGTATCCTCGGCAGCCAGTCCTTCGGCAAACAATTCTTCATAGAACTGCAGAAAGGCAGGGTGCTCAATGATGCTCAGCATATCAATATAAGTAGTGGGATGCGTATGAAGCTGAAGCACTCGCTTTCGGTCAAGTTCCTTGATGCTCTGATATTCTGGTTCTCGCCACATCAGGCGCAAACCTCTACCAATAATCTGTTCCAATAAGATAGGTGCCTCCGAAGAGCGAAGCGGAACAATCACACAGATATTATTAACGTCGAATCCCTCACGCAGCATCAGCACAGAGATAATAACTTTGGGCTTCTGGTATTTGTCAATATCGAAGAGTTTCTTTTTGGTTTCCTTCCATTCCTCTTCGCATACCTCACCTTTGGCATTACTGTCGATGGTGACAACATCCTCCTGTGCCAATCCATCTTCCAACATCAGTTGGTTTACAAAAGGAGCCACAGACGTGTCTTCACAGATGACCAGCATCTTTGGATTCTTCTTCTCATCGACAGCCGTAAACTCTGTTTCCAGTCTCTTCAGTTTTGCCAAGCCAGCACGCAGCATCAGCCGCTGTCCGTCGCTCAGGTCGCAAACCTTATTCCGTTCGTCACGAACAGCCTTATAGTCCAAATCCTTCAGTTCTGTCAGTTCCTGACGGCGATCCAAAAGCAACGTCTTCACCAAGCCCTTACGCATAGCAGTAGCCAAATCGAAATCTACGACAATATGAGGGAAATAGCATTTCTGTGCTTTCTTGCCAGAACCTCTTTGGTCGTAGGGCGTAGCCGAGAAATCTACTTGAAAGAACCTCTCTCCCTTTTTCTCTGCGATAGCGTTCAGTCCTTTCTGCCATTCCACTTCCTCTATCTCGCCATTCCGCTTCAATTCGTGGATATGGTGAGCCTCGTCATTAATCACCATGATATCCTCCAGACCTGCCAGATACTCCAGTTCCGAACCTCGCAGGTAGCGACGATCCAACATACCCAAGTCGTTGCCTGCAGCCTTGCCTGGGCGTATTGGTAATAACTTGTCAATAATCTCTGAAGGAGTCAGTTCTCCATCTTCACCCGTACTTTCATCCTCTATCTGGTTTTCAAACAGATGCCAGTTCGTGAGGGCTATGAGCCCGTCGCCCGTTGTTTTTCTTCCAATACCTTCGTCTTTGGTGACGACATTATTCTGAATGAACGAAAACACCTCTTGCCGATAGTGAACAGGTATAAAGACTTCCTGGTTCAGATAGAAGTCATTGGTTTCAATATCTCGTTCCTCTTTATCTCGCTGCATACGTCCGCAGAAAGCATCTAACAGACGGTCATAAACTATCAGACCAGGAGCCACAATCAGGAAGTTTTTTGTAAAACGTCCGCTTTTTACGTCCTCATGTCGAGCATTCAGCATCTGCCACAGCAACAGGGCATGCATTACCCAAGTCTTACCAGTACCCGTTGCCATCTTTACGGCATACTTGGGCATCTGATATTTCTTTTGTCCTATAGTTCCTAATTCTACAACAGGCATCAAGTCGGGTGTTAGTTGCTCGTAATATTCCAGCACGTTCTTTACACCCATCACTTCATGCAGATATATCACATTGAGAATCGCTTGACGCTGACCTATATGGAAGTTACGATTCCTCAAAGAACAGTACTCCTCCGAGAACCAGAACTTCAACAGTTCCTGCGTCGTGGGCGTCACTTGTTCCAACAGTTCGCCACTTTCCCATGCTGCGTTTACCGTCTCGCTGAGTCGCTTGGCTAACTCCAGCGATGCATTCATTCCGCTTGTTGCCATAGCCTATACCTCCTTGATTACCTGACTTTCAAAACCGAACACATCCACAGCCTTGATGCATACTTGGCGGTGGTCCTTATGAGCAACTCTTAAACGGGTCTTATAGACACAATGCAACGGGTCATTATCATTTTCGATATTCTCACGATAATCCTGCCATGTAGATCTGAAAGTTACACCATCATAATCAGGATCAATGCTCCAATATTCTATCAATGATAGTGGGTCGCGTTCCAATACCTGTTGCAGTTTCTCTTTGTCCTTATCATCAAGAGGGATGTTATCAGGCGACAATAGCACATAGTTCTCTAATTCTACATCTATCTCGTCCTGTTCTCCTGCTGGGGTCACTACCAATGGCTTTGCCACTAAGTATTGCAATGATGAGAAGCGCACAGACTTATCATCTATCAGTTTCTTATAGCCTTTCTTCGCCAACTTATCCAACAAGTCTGGTGGAATCACCAACACTTCTACATTAGAGTTCTGGTATTTCTGAATGGCCTGCGAAATATCAAAGGCGAAGTTCCATCCAAGTACGATGACCTTTTCCCAATCGCCACCAAGCAGGCTTGCCTTTGCCTCTACCGCCTTGCGGATGGTGGCAGCAGTTGTCAGTCGATTAGGCGAATCTACCATTACCAATGTTCGCGTACCTTTTATATATCCGAAGTTACGGTCATTTGTCTGCTCTGGCGTAAAGGGCAGAGCGCCATAAAGTCCCAATACCACTTGGCTCAGATCACCCACATGCTTATACCGTTTGTTGTTCCTAAACGCCTCTTTCTGATAGTCACCGATACTCTGATAAAGGAACGGTTTTACTTCTTGGTCAATAAAGCGCTTGCGCATCACCAACGAGGCAGGCTTGCCAATGTCGCAAGTAATCCATCGTCTGCCCAATCGTTCGGCTACTGCAGCTGTAGTTCCGCTTCCTCCGAAAAAGTCGCAGACAAGGTCGCCTTCGTTGGAGGAAGCTTTTATAATGCGTTCGAGAAGGGCTTCAGGCTTTTGAGTGGCATATCCTACATTTTCCTTTGCAGAATTATTAAGTTTGTCTAAATTCCACACATCGTCAATAACCACACCATCTTTCATCGCTTCATCTAAATAACGTCTAACTCTATTTCCATTTCCGGCGTCAGACATTACATATCTTCTACCATTTTCGTCGGTATATGGCTTTTGTTTTCTTCGTTTTATATATTCTTCTTCTGATTCCCATTGTTCAAAAAAGGAATTAAAATTATGGCCATCATCATCAAATGAATAGAAAAGAATTACATCATGTCTCTTTTCAAAAGAGTTCTTTAGTTTTTTGTTCCATCCAGAATATTGCCAAACAATTTCATTTCTAAACTTTTCTTTACCAAAGATATCATCAAGAATAAGTTTCATATAATGTCCAATGTGCCAATCAATATGCACAAATAGGCTCCCTGAACTAGATAGTAGTTCTCTTATAAGCGCTAATCGAGGATATATCATCTTCAAATACGAAATGGTTCCCTCTTCCCACGTATCTGCATACGCGAACTGCTCAATGACAGTTGGCTTCTGTTGTATATCCGTTCCAGGTAATGAAATTTTGGTTCGATAATCTGCCTTCGAATCAAACGGTGGGTCAATATAAATAAGGTCAACTTTGCCACGAAGCGAAGGAAGCCCTGTCTGGGCATCACCAGCAAGCAGAGCCTGCATTGCCAAAAGGTTGTCTCCATAAATGAGGCGGTTCATCCACTCCCCATTGCCTCCAGCCATTGTGAAGGCATTGGGAATCTGGGGTGTACTGCCTTTAAACAGCCCACTCACATCCTTACTCGGTAACACCAGTTCATTGGTCTGTAGCCCAATCTGCGTACCACTACTTAGCCGCTCCAGTATCTGTGCAGCCTCACGCCTGCCCTCGCTCACGATGCGAGGCAGCTCCTCAATTAACGATTTAGCCATGTAGCATTATAGTTTTATAATGCGTCGAGCCAATAAACAAAATTATTCCTGCAAGCACCCGTATGGACACAAAACGTGGACGAATCCCCGTTCAGTGCTCCAGGTACTTGCAGGAAACCTATAGTAAGAAACAGGAAAACGCCCACTATACAAGTAGGCGTTACCATTATTACTTACTATGTTCTTTCTACCTGCAAGTTTCGGAACACTTTGAATAATAGCCAACGCTAATGATTAACCCACGAAAGTCGCACCGGCACCTCCTCTGAGGCTCTTTTGCCAATGCTCGATTGCAAAAGTAAGAATTAATTTCGAAATGACCAAGAAAAAGGCAAGGTTTTTTATCTCTATTCGCCCAAATAGAGGCTCCACAGAAAAAAATGGAGGCTCCTCAGAAAAGCATAAAGGCTCCACAGAATAAAATGAAGCCTCTACTAATTTGAGTTTACAAGGGAAAAACATGGGGTTATAAACTTATAAAACACTACGCAAACAATTATTCCTCGTAAAATTTGGAGATTTGTCAAAATATCCTTACCTTTGCATCATCAAACAGAATAGTAACATTAAATGTAATAACTATGAATCAGTCAGAAAACGTTGATTTCAAGTTGGAACTCTCTACGGAAAAAGATGAGCATGGAAAGTATTTTGTAATTTCCAAGGATGGAACGACCACCTTCGGAAGGATGGAATCAGATAGTGGTCTTGCTGACGTGCCTATCAAACTGAGTGAGGGAGAGATAACAAATCCCGTGACAAAAGAAGGATATGGGTTAGTTCACATAGAGGCAAGGCACGGAGAACAGATCAGAAATGCAGGCTTTGCAACTGTAGTTGATTTTGTGGAAGAGGTTGCAAAGAATTACGAGATAATCCGGGAGGGGAGTAACAGAAAAGGTAATCAAACATACCTTCTTCAACTGACAGACAAGAACAACAACACGCTCATGGTCGAGTTGGCGGGAGATGAAACTTACTGGAACATAAACACCGCAGGAGTCTTTCGAACATCCTACGGTGCGAAAAATAAAGTTGTATATAACCGCCATGCTACGGAAAAACAATCTGCCGAAACTGTTGAAGCATCGCTCTCAGGGGAATTGAACGGCACTACCCCATCGACCAGCATGCATACTCCTATACAACAAAATGTCTTTTCTGTGGGCAAAGATAGGAAAAATTCAGATACGCTCCAAGAAAACCTGCAAAAAACTTGCAAAGATTAACAATTAAAGGCACTAACAGTCCTCACCCTCGTTGCATCTGGCGCAGGAGGTCTTTCTGCCGTTCTGACAGGTTCTGAGGGAGTTTCACCTGATAAGTGATGATGAGGTCGCCGAAGGTGCCATCGCCCCTGTCATAGCCTTTGCCGCGCAGACGAACCTTCGAACCGGGCTGTGTCTCGGGCTTGATCTTCAGTTTCAGTTTCTGTCCGTTTGAGAGGGTTACGATGATTTCTCCACCCAGCATCGCCGTGTAGAGATCGATGGTGACATTGGCGTTCATCTCGCCAGAGTGCGTGCGATGACCGGAAGCCCCAGAGAAGCCAGAACTGCCAGAAAACCCAGAGTTCCTGGAATTTCCGCCGAAGCCCTGGAAACCACCAAAGCCTCCGCCAGGCTGACCCTTACGTCCGAAGAGATCCTCGAAGAACGAACTGAATCCGCCTCCGCCACTGAAACTGCTGAAGTCGAAGCCACTGAAAGGATTTGCGCCACCTGCACCTCCGCCACCGCCAAAGCCTTGGAACTGCTCCGCCTCCTTCCACTGCTCACCATACTGGTCGTACTTCTTCCGCTTCTCAGGATCGCCGATTACATCGTAAGCCTCCTGCAAAGCCTGGAACTTAGCCTGCGCCTTCGGATCATCCGGGTGCAAGTCGGGATGAAACTGCTTGGCGCGCTTCAGGTACGCCTTCTTCACATCCTTCTGCGGTATCGTCTTGTCAACGCCTAAAATCTTGTAATAGTCTATGAATGCCATATTCTTGTCCTCCTTTTCATTTATTGTCATTTACAAAAAGCATCCTGCAAAAAGTGTACCAAGAATTTGGCAATATCGAACTTTCTTCGTACCTTTGCACCAAAATAACAATCAAATGAAGAAACTCCTTTTAACAACCATTGCCTTTGCAAGCATCACGCTTACAGCAATCGCACAGCCCGCCACGAAGACCGTGCGCCTGAAAGTCATTGAGACCAGCGATGTTCACGGACACTTCTTCCCCTGGGACTTTATGGAGGGCAAACCCATCAAGGGAACTCTTGCGCGTGCGAATACCTATATTAATAAGCAACGCCAGCAATATGGCGACAACCTGTTGCTGATAGACAACGGTGATATCCTGCAAGGACAGCCCTGCGTCTATTGGACGAACTACGTGATGCCTACCGATGAGAATCTCGCAGCCAGCGTCATCAACTATATGAAATATGATGCCGAGACAGTAGGTAATCACGATATTGAGCCGGGGCACAAGGTCTACGACAAGTGGATCCGCGAGGTACGTTGCCCGTTACTTGGTGCCAACATCGTCAAAGAGGAATACAAGAATGCTGAGGCTCGTCCCTCCCATATCTACACGGGATTACAACCCTACTCCGTCCACTACAAGGACGGTGTGAAGATCTGCGTCATCGGTATGCTCACCCCTGCCATCCCCAACTGGCTGAACAAATCCATCTGGAAAGGCATCGAGTTTGAGGAGATGGTGAGTTGCGCCAAGAAATGGGTGAAGTATATCCAGGAGACAGAGCACCCGGATTTGCTCTTCGGACTGTTCCACTCCGGACTCAACGGCGGTATTAAGACCGACGAATACGAAGAGGACGCCACGGAGTCGGTGGCCAAGGAAGTGCCAGGCTTCGACATCATCTTCTTCGGACATGACCATAAGGTACACAACCAGTGGATTACCAACAAGGCAGGCAAGAAGGTGCTCTGCATTGATCCCAGTTGCTATGTGAAGAATGTGGCTGAGGCAGAGATAGAACTCACCTACAAGAACGGTCGGCTGACGAAAAAGGACATCAAGGGAACCATCGTCAGTGTGGAGGATGAGGAGATAGACCAAAAGATGGTTGACCATTTCCAGTCGAAGATCGACGCAGTGAAGGAATATGTGAGTCGGAAGATCGGCTACTTTGAACAGCCTATCTACACCCGTGAGAGTTTCTTTGGAAATTCGGCTTTCACCGACCTGATACACAACCTGCAGTTGCAGATATCCAAGGCAGATGTCTCATTCAATGCCCCCCTGTCATTCAATGCCACCATCAAGGCTGGTGATGTGACGCAGGCCGATATGTTCAAACTATACCGCTTCGAGAACCTGATGTTCATGCTCCGCATGACGGGTGAAGAAATCCGCAAACACTTGGAGTTCTCGTACGATAGGTGGTGCAACACGATGACCTCGCCAGAAGATCACGCTCTGCGCCTGAATGACGCTTCGAAAGACGACCAGCAACAGATAGGGTTCCAACACTACACCTTTAATTTCGACTCGGCAGCAGGCATCGACTACGAGGTGGACCTGACGAAGCCAGACGGACAGAAGGTGAGAATCCTGAGAATGTCAAACGGACAGCCCTTCGACGAGAAGAAATGGTACAAGGTGGTGATGAACAGTTATCGTGCCAATGGCGGCGGTGAACTGCTGACACGTGGAGCAGGCATTCCGAAGGACTCGCTCGACAGTCGTGTCATCTGGAACACAGAACTGGATCAGCGGCACTACCTGGCTGAGGAGATACACCGTCAGGGTACTATTAATCCGCAGCCCAACCACAACTGGCGCTTTGTACCTGAGGAATGGGCAAAACCCGCCCTGGAACGTGACCGGAAAATCCTCTTCGGACAATAAGCAACTGATTACACAGATTTTCACATCATTGGAATGAAAAAGTATTTTTTCGTTTTCTGCAAAGAAGACCTTCTGCTGGAAAAGACAGCAGAGGGTTATACGATTCCACTTCTGGAAGAGCCACCAACGGAGGTGAAGACTTGGACACACCAGATGAATATCACCCCGATGGAGGACGGTACGCCTGTGGTGACCTACCGTATTGATGCGCCCGTCACGGATGATGAACGCTATGAGATGTGCGGACTTCGTCAGAGTTACTATAAACTGTCCCGTCCCCTCTATCTGAAAGCGGGCAAATGTCAGGAACTGCTCTATTGGGATCAGAATACGAAATACTGTGGTGTCTGCGGGGCTCCGATGCGTATGGACACTGACATCTCCAAGAAATGTACGGAATGCGGCAAAGAGATATGGCCCCAACTGGCTACTGCCGTCATCGTATTAATCCATAAAGGCGACGAGGTGCTGCTGGTACGTGCCAAGAACTTCAAGCGCGACTTCTTCGGACTGGTGGCAGGTTTTGTGGAGACAGGCGAGACACTTGAAGAAGCCGTAGCCCGTGAGGCAATGGAAGAGACTGGTGTCAAGATTACGAATATCCGTTACTTCGCCTCGCAGCCCTGGCCCTACCCTTGCGGGCTGATGGTTGGCTTTAATGCTGACTATGTGAGTGGCGACATCCACCTACAGACAAGCGAGATTGCCAAAGGCGGCTGGTTTCGGAAAGACAATCTCCCAAATATCCCAGAAAAACTGTCTATTGCCAGGATGCTGTTAGACGCATGGATTGAGGAACAATAAAAGGGAACTTTCGGGTTCCCTTTATTCTATCATCTTCATGGTCATCTGACCCTTATAAGAAATCAACGTTTCCACCAGATAACAACTTGCCCCATCTGGCATGCAAAGTGTCGCATTGAAATGAAGACCAGATGCGTCAACGTGGCTATACTCCATATTGGCAAATATCGCCTCCGTGAGAAACTCAGAAGGCACTATATTGTCGTACTGCTGCTTTCGGAAATCGCTGGAATAAAGTTGTTGTCCGCCTTTATAGACGCTGATATGCATGATGTTGTCGTAATAGACATTCTCCACCTCCACACCATCGTTATTATAGGTATGGTTCACCACCTTATATTTCGTGGGGTTGATGGCGATATACCAGTGATAACGCTCCCCGTTATAGGAAACCACGGAATCTGTCTTCACCTGATGGGTATAGGTCATAATCTTAGGCGTGTCGTGTGTAAACTCAGCCGTCGCATCCTGATCGTCCGTCTTTTCCAGTTTGATAACATCACCATTCTGATTCCTAAACCAGAACAGATGCTCCGTCTGCTTCTCTATAGCATACTTGGTACCAGAGGCAAAGACCAGCGAGTCGCCTACAATCTTGAAATAAGCAGGCATACTGGTGGTGTCGGCATAGAAAATGGTGTCACCCTTCACACGGAATGACACATCGCCCGACTCCTTTTCCACCCAGACACCTTGTAGCATCGCCTTGGCCTCGCGACTTTCCTTTTCCTCTTCAGCAACAGAACCCTGCTGACGGGAACAACCTATCAGGGAAACGACTGCGAATATAATTAATAGTAATTTCCTCATCTCATTACTACTCAAACACTTCTGCATCTTTCAGGAAGGGTTGCTTCAAGTCCTTCTCACTGGTCTGCACCTGGGTAGAATCAATGGGCCACTCAATCCCGAGTGCCGGATCATTCCAACGGATACCTGCCTCAGCCTGAGGTGCGTAGGGATTATCTACCTTATAGGTGAAGATGGCCTCTTCGCTCAGTACCAGAAACCCGTGTGCAAAACCACGAGGGATAAAGAACTGGCGCTTGTTTTCCTCACTCAGTTCCACCATCACGTGCTTACCGAAAGTGGGGCTCGACTGACGGATATCCACCGCTACATCCAGTACCTTACCTTTAATAACGCGCACAAGTTTGGCCTGTGAGAGGGCGCCTTTCTGGTAGTGCAGGCCTCTGAGGACACCGAAAGAAGACTTCGACTCATTATCTTGAATGAAGTCCACACGCCCCACGTGCTCGTTAAATTCCGCCTGTTTCCAAGCCTCCATGAAATAGCCACGGGCATCACAGAACACTTTCGGTTCAATAATATAAACACCTTCTATTTCTGTCTTGATATAATCCATATTTCTGAATTTGGATGCAAAGATAATGTAAATTTTCCATTTTATCGTATTTTTAAGTTTCTTTATTTGTTTATCTCGCAAAAAAGCAGTAATTTTGCACTCGTGATTGAATTGGACAGACATATTGAGATTCTTTTGCTGAGCAATGACTGTGTCATCGTGCCAGGTCTGGGAGGCTTTATGGCCCACCACGCAGAGGCCCGCTACGAGGAGGAAGACCACACTTTCCTCCCACCATTGCGCACGCTCGGGTTTAACCCGCAACTCACCATGAACGACTCCCTGTTGGTGCAGTCGTATGTGGAAGCCTACGATATGAGTTACCCCGAGGCCCTGCGAAGAATCGAAGATGAAGTCAACGAACTGAAACAGCACCTGGAGAACGAAGGACAGTACGACCTGAATGATATCGGCGTCCTCTCTGTCAATGAGGATGGCAAATACATCTTCACTCCTTGTGAGGCAGGTATCCTGACACCTGTACTCTATGGCCTCTCCTCCTTCGAAATGGCGCCATTAAACGAGCCAGCGAAGCAGAAGAAGGCACACACTCTCGTGGTGGAACCCGCCGAAGAGCCCCAGAAAACATCGGATACTTCGGAGGTTCCAGAGATTTCAGAGGCTGAAACCGAAGAAGAGGAAGAGCGCGCCATCGTTATCAAGATGTCGTGGGTACGCAATGCTGTTGCCATAGCCGCCGCTGTCATCGCATTCTTCCTGATGACAACCCCTGTCACCAACAGCGAAAACAGCCACCAGAGCATGGGCCATCTGAACAATTCCATCCTCGTGGGCATGATGCCGAAGGACTCCAACATTGAGAAGATTGACATCAGCAAGATAGACGCCCCGAAGCCTGTGGTCAAGAACGACTCCGCAGCACCTGCCAAGGATGTCGCGAAGACCGTGACAAAGGCCGATACTGCATCTGTGGCTGCCAATAGTCAAAAGCCCTTCTACTGCATCGTCCTTGCCAGTTACATCTCCAAGAAGAATGCCAATGCCTTTGTGGAGGAACTACAGCAGAAAGGCTATGCAGAGGCAAAGGTGTTTATCCGCAACAATGTCACACGTGTCATATACGGTAATTTCGGGACAGTCAACGAGGCTTACAACAAGTTGAACAGCATCCAGAAGCGGAAAGGACTCGAAGAGGCCTGGGTGCTTAAAGTGAAAGACGAGGGTTAAGCCATGAAGCGAGTTCGTTGTCCGAAATGCGACCAATACATCACCTTCGATGAAACCCAGTATGAGGCAGGCCAGTCACTGGTCTTCAAGTGTCCTGACTGTGGCAAGGAGTTTGGCATCCGTATGGGTGTCAGCAAATTGAGAAACCGTCAGAAGGACGAGAACCCTGATGAGCAGGCTAATGAAGAAGGCTGTGGTTCCATTGTCATCATCGAGAATGTGTTTCACTACAAACAAGTCATCCCTCTCAGGATGGGCGACAATGTAATAGGCCGCTACCAGAAAGGCAACCCAGCCAACTGCACCTTCGAGACCGTAGACCCCAGCGTCGACCTGAACCACTGCACCATCACTGTCTCTCGCGATAAGCACGGTGCACTCCGCTATACGCTGAAAGACAACAACAGCAATACCGGCACTTTCGTCGACAACATGGAACTCTCCCCCAAGGAGCGCCGCATCATCGACGACGGCACCCTCTTCACCCTCGGCGCCACCAGTATCATCCTGCGCTCCGCCGACAACGAGGAGGATTAAGAATTTAGGATTAAGAATTTAGAGAAAATGGATACAACAGCAATTCTGCTTCTGCACTGCCCTGACCAACAGGGCATCATCTCAGAAGTGACTAAGTTTATCACCGACAACAAAGGCAATATCGTCTACCTCGACCAGTATGTGGACAAGGTAGACGGTATGTTCTTTATGCGCATAGAATGGGAACTCGAAGGCTTTTTGATTCCCCGTGACAAACTCTACGATTATATCACCACACTCTATGCCCAGCGCTACCAGATGAAGTTCTCGCTCTATTACAGTGACAAGCGCCCCCGCATGGCTATATTCGTCAGTAAGATGAGCCACTGTCTCTACGACCTTCTGGCACGCTGGAAGGCAGGTGAGTTCAACTGCGACATCCCTTGTATCGTCAGCAACCACGAGGATCTGCGCTACGTCGCCGACCAGTTCGGCATTCCCTACTATGTGTGGAGCATCAAGAAAGATCACTCGAACAAAGAAGAGGTGGAGAAAGCCGAGATGGAACTCCTGAAGAAGGAGGATATCTCATTTATCGTGCTGGCCCGTTATATGCAAATCATCAGCGACGAGATGATTGCCGAATATCCACACCATATTATTAATATCCACCACTCATTCCTACCAGCCTTCATCGGGGCGAAGCCCTATCATCAGGCCTATGAACGGGGGGTGAAGATCATCGGCGCCACCAGCCATTATGTCACTGCCGACCTCGATGCCGGGCCTATCATCGAACAGGATGTCACCCGTATCACCCACAAGGACACGCCGGAGAGCCTTGTGCTGAAAGGCAAGGACTTGGAGAAGATTGTGCTCTCACACGCCGTCTCGAAGCATATCCAGCGCAAGATTCTCACTTATAAGAACAAAACTATCATTTTCTCATGAACGTAGCAATCGTCAAGTATAATGCAGGAAACATCTACTCGGTGGTGAATGCCCTCCGAAGGATGGGTATTGAGCCCGTACTGACGGATGAAGCCGAACAACTGAAAAAAGCCGACAAGGTCTTGTTTCCAGGACAGGGCCATGCTGGCGAGGCGATGGAATATCTGAAAGCCCGTCGGCTCGATGAGGTCATCCGCGACCTAAAACAGCCTGTCTTCGGCATCTGCGTGGGACAACAACTGCTCTGTAAGCATTCCGAGGAAGGTGACGCCGACTGCATAGGCATCTTTGATGCAGAGGTGAAGCGCTTCCAGCCCGAACGCCACGAGGACAAGGTGCCTTGTATGGGTTGGAACAAACTCTACGACTTGAAATCACCGCTGTATGATGGGTTTGATGCAATGAATGGCACTGAGCCGTATGTCTATTTCGTACACTCATATTACGTGCCGCTCTGTGCTGACACCATCGCCACCGCCGATTATATCCTGCCCTACTCCGCCTCCATGCACAAGGATAACTTCTACGCCTGCCAGTTCCATCCAGAAAAGAGCGGACGTGTAGGCGAAAGAATCTTACAAAACTTCTTAGCTCTGTGATAGAACTCATACCCGCCATCGATATCATCAACGGCCAGTGTGTCCGCCTGACCAAAGGCGACTACGACCAGAAGACCGTCTATCGCGACTCCCCTGCCGAAGTGGCGAAGGAGTTTGAGGAGATCGGTTTCCGCCGTCTGCACGTGGTAGACCTCGACGGTGCGAAATCCAAACATATCGTCAATGAGGCCGTGCTGACAGCCATCACCACCGAGACTAACCTTGTTGTCGATTTCGGCGGTGGCATCAAGACCGACAAGGATATAGAGAAAGCCTTTGCCGCCGGTGCCGCCATGGTGACGGTAGGCTCTATAGCCGTCACACAGCCCGACCTCTTTATGGGTTGGCTCGAAAAATACGGCCCAGAACGAATTATCCTCGGCGCCGATGTGCGTCACGGCAAGATCTGCATCAACGGTTGGAAGGAAGACTCCTGTGAAGACCTGCTGCCCTTCCTCCGCAAATACATCGAGGCTGGCGTGTGCAACGTGCTCTGCACAGAGATATCTAAGGACGGCACCCTCTCAGGCCCCGCCATCAGCCTCTATAGCGAGGTGATGGAAGCCTATCCCGAACTGCACCTCATCGCCAGCGGCGGCGTGTCCTCACTCGACGATATCAAGGCTCTCAACGCGGCAGGCATCCCCGCCGTCGTCTTCGGCAAAGCCATCTACGAAGGTAAAATTAATCTGAACGAACTATGGGACTGGCAAAACGAATCATACCCTGTTTAGACGTGAAAGACGGTGAGACCGTCAAAGGCACCAACTTCGTCAACCTGCGCTCGGCAGGCGACCCCGTGGAACTGGGCAAGGCCTATTCCGAACAGGGCGCCGACGAATTGTGCTTCCTCGACATCACTGCGAGTTTCGAAGGTCGCAAAACCTTTACTGAGATGGTGACACGTGTTGCGAAAGAAATCAACATCCCCTTCACCGTAGGCGGTGGGATCAACGAACTCGCTGATGTGGAGCGACTGCTCTATGCCGGAGCCGACAAGGTGAGTATCAACAGCGCCGCCATCCGCCGTCCCGAACTCATCAGCGAGATCAGCAGCCGTTTCGGTTCACAGGTCTGTGTCTGTGCCATTGATGCCCGTCTTGACGAAGACGGTTGGCACTGTTATCTGAAAGGCGGTCGCGAGCGCACGGAAAGAGGTTTGTTTGAGTGGGCTCACGAGGCTCAGGAGCGTGGTGCCGGCGAGATCCTCTTCACCTCGATGAATCACGACGGTACGAAGAACGGCTACGCCAACGAGGCCCTGCGTGAACTGGCCGACAACCTCTCTATCCCCATCATCGCCAGCGGCGGAGCCGGGTGCAAGGAGCATTTCCGCGACACCTTCATCGAGGGTCATTCTGATGCCGCCCTTGCCGCCAGTGTCTTCCATTTCGGCGAGATTCCCATCCCCGAACTCAAACAGTATCTCCGCTCCGAAGGTATCAACGTGCGCCTTTAACCTTGCCCCGATACTTCTTCAAGAGAATACCCTTGTTGAGATCGAAATAGTTGGCAGGATTACGGGTCTTTCCATTGATACGCACTTCGAAATGCAGATGGGGCGTCGTGGCGCGTCCCGTCCGGCCCACGAGGGCAATCACCTGTCCGGCCTTGACATAGTCACCTTTCTTCACCAGGTTCTTTGAGTTGTGCGAATAGCAGGTCTCCAAGCCGTTGGGATGCTTGATGCGGATATAGTTGCCATAGCCGTAGTATTTGTCAGAGAAAACCACCTCCCCCTCAAAGGCCGCATAGATCGAGTCCTTGTCCTTTGTTTTGAGATCGGCGCCTGAATGCATCCGTCCCTCACGCTTGCCATAGGGACTGATCACCTTTGCTCCCGGCAACGGGAAATGCCAACTGACGGTATCTATCGTTTCCACAGGATAGTTGCCGTTCGCGCAACATACAAGCAGAACGGACATCAGTAAAAATGGCTGTATTTTCCGCAATATATTCTTTTTCATCATGCTTAACCACTCCTTGATTTGGCTGCAAAGGTACGAAATAAATCCGAAACTAGCGTCTTTTGTCTTGGTCATCCTCACCTGATGAATTGTCATCAGAGAGAGCTAAATATCTGATGTTTTTGGGTAATAGTTGGCATACGGGTGGAGGACCACGCCCATATGGTCGATTGGTTCGTCCTGTATTAAAGAAATAAAACTATCACCATGTAGCAAGGGGCTCTCTTACCTAAAGTTGTTCGACCTAAAAAAAACAGTGGTAGGCGCACACTATTGTTAATTATTCTGCTGGCATAGATAGTAAAAAAAACGATACAAAGCAAATAGTCTTCGATATATTTGAATATTTCAAAATAGAAGGGCTGTTCTCCTGATCATATTAATCAATAGAAGAAAAGCCCTTGATTTCTTTACTTTATTACGACCTTCTTTCCGTTTACAATGAACAATCCCTTCGTGGGCTGGGCAACGCGCTGGCCGTTGAGGTTATAGGTAATAGCCTCTCCCGCAGCCATACCCATCGATATGCCCTTGATAGCAGCAGTGGTTTTGTCGGTAAAATAGCCTGGTGCATCTGGACCACCGTCTATGCGGGCGTATGTCTTATCGTTGCCATGGTAAAATTCATATGCCGAGCCTGCCCCACCCACAAGATTTGTACAATTGTCGAACATTACACTACCACCATCGGTCACTTTTTCGGTGTCCCAGTTGTTTCCGTATATAGTAGTCAGGGAGGAGCAGTAGCTGAACATACCATACATATCAGTAACCTTAGCAGTATTAAATGAACTGAGATCAAGGGAGGTTAAGGCGGTGCAGTTGCCGAACATTAATGCCACATTAGTGACATTGGTGGTGTTCCATCCGCTGAGGTTGAGCGAGGTCAGGGCAGAGCAGGAACCGAACATTCCGCTCATGTCGGTGACATTGGCGGTGTCGAACATACTTAGGTCGAGGGAGGTTAAAGCAGAGCACCACATGAACATCCATTTCATGTTCGTGACATTGGCGGTGTTAAACTTGCTGAGGTCAAGCGAGGTCAGAGCGAAGCAGTCTGAAAACATCATGCTCATATCGGTGACATTGGCGGTGTTAAATGAACTGAGGTCAATTGAAGTCAGGGCACTGCAGCCACTAAACATCATGCTCATGTCGGTGACATGGCTGGTATTGAGGTAACTAAGGCCATTGATGGTTTTCAAGTATACAAAATTACTGAACAGGCCGCGCAGCGTAGTACCAGTGTAGTTCTGACAGGAAATGTCAACAGTGAAGGAGGTTGCGTTACCAGCGGGACTGTACGATGATTTTAGGATGTCATAGAAGTAGGGACCTGTGCCAGTGTTCTCAGGTACGGAGTTGCCGCACTTCAAAACGATACTAGAGTTGTCTTCACTGACCACAGCGTAGAGGACATTATCTGCTTGTACTGTCATCGACAGCATCATTGCCATAAATAAGAAAAGTTTCTTCATATTTTTATACTGTTAGTTATTTTGTGCGCAAAGATACTAAAAATTATGATACAAAACAAATAATCTTCAATAAATTTGGTTTTTCGCAAATTATGAGTTCCCAGCGGGGACAGGCACGCTGTGTTCGTAATTTCTGGCAGATGGCAGATGACAATTAGGTTTTAGGCTTACCAAGTAAGATTTCCCTTATAGAAATATACCATCGTGATACGATAGTGCGGTGTGTCGTCAGAAGCGGTGCATAGTATGTCCTCACGGCTGTCGTAGACTTGTGGAATCTTCAACATGAACTTGTTTCTGGCCGTTTCGCTCACCCAGAACGAGGAATTGGGGTTGATGTGCATCTTCGCCTTTTCAAATGCCTGAAGCAAATCCGCGTTGCCGCGCAGGATGTCGAGCACCTCTTTCACGTCCTTCACACTTTGATATGGATAACTTAAAATAACTGTGGCCCATGAATAGTTCGGCGACCTCGTCCTTACTAAACGGTTTGCCATCAACTATTTTGACCTGGTCAGAGAAAACTTTGCCAAGCACTTTCAGGAGGATGCCGCGCTTACCCTCCGTCTCCTCGCGGATACAGATGTAGCGTGAGCCGATATAACAGCCGTATTGCGACAGGCCGCCATTTTTCAGCGGCTTCTCTTGTCTTGAAAGGGTGACGAGTTCCCCTAAAGTCCAGTTGTTTTTTTTGGTTCCATATTATAAGCTATTACATACCTTTCGTAATTCGGCTTCAAAGATACAACAAAAATCTGAAATACTCGAATTATTTACTAAAAAATATGAAACACATTAGCAAAAGCCCGCTCCTGGGTCGGCTGCGACTGTCTTTTATGTAAAACTAACAAATTTTCGGGCTAAAATACGAAAATATGGATAATATTTTGTACCTTTGCAGCCCAATTGTGTATTATATATATATAATAAGGTATAGGAGAAAGAGATGATTACAGTAACAAACTTGGCCATTCAGTTCGGCAAGAAGACACTCTACAAGGATGTGAACCTGAAATTTACGAGTGGCAACATCTATGGCATCATCGGAGCCAACGGTGCGGGTAAGTCTACCCTACTCCGCGCCATCAGCGGCGAACTGGAGCCTAACAAGGGATCCATCGAGTTGCTGCCCGGCGAGCGCATGAGCGTGCTGGAACAGGACCACTTCAAATACGACGAGTTTACGGTGATGGACACCGTGCTGATGGGGCACAAGCCGATGTGGGACAATATGAAGGAGCGCGAGGCCCTTTACAGCAAAACAGAGATGACAGAAGAGGACGGCAACCGCGCCGCAGAACTGGAGATGGCCTTCGCTGAGATGAACGGCTACGAGGCTGAGAGCGAGGCCGCCCAACTATTGCAGAACCTTGGCGTCAGCGAGGGACAGCACTACAAACAGATGTCGGACATCTCGAACAACGAGAAAGTACGCGTGATGCTCGCCAAGGCCCTGTTCGGACACCCCGACAACCTGTTGCTCGACGAGCCTACCAACGACCTCGACCTCGACACCGTGCAGTGGTTGGAGGAATACCTGTCGAACTTGGAGCAGTGCGTGCTCGTGGTTTCTCACGACCGTCACTTCCTCGATGCCGTCTCGACGCAGACGGTGGATATCGACTTCGGCAAGGTGACGCTCTTCTCAGGAAACTACTCGTTCTGGTACGAGAGTTCGCAGTTGGCTTTGCGCCAGGCTCAGAACCAGAAGATGAAAGCCGAGGAGAAACGCAAGCAACTCGAGGAGTTCATCCGCCGGTTCAGCGCCAACGTGGCCAAGTCGAAGCAGACCACCTCGCGTAAGAAGATGTTGGAGAAACTGAACGTGGAGGAAATCACCCCCTCGACCCGCAAATATCCAGGCATCATCTTCTCAATGGAACGCGAGCCTGGAACGCAGATTCTCGAAGTGGAAGGCCTGAAAGCCACCGATCCTGACGGAACGGTGCTCTTCGACAACGTGAACTTCACCATTGAGAAGGGACAAAAGACCGTCTTCCTCTCGCATAACCCGAAGGCGATGACTGCCCTCTTCGAAATCATCAACGGCAACCGCGAGGCTGATGCAGGCACCTACAAGTGGGGCGTGACCATCACCACCGCCTACCTGCCGCTCGACAATACCGAGTTCTTCCAGAGCGAGATGAACCTCGTGGACTGGCTCTCGCAGTGGGGCCCAGGTAACGAGGTGACGATGAAGTCGTACTTAGGTCGTATGCTCTTCAAGGAAGAGGATGTGCTGAAGCACGTGAATGTGCTCTCCGGCGGCGAGAAGATGCGCTGTATGATTGCACGTATGCAGTTGAAGAACGCCAACTGCCTCATTCTCGACACCCCGACGAACCACCTCGACCTGGAATCCATTCAAGCCTTCAACAACAACCTGATACAGTTTAAGGGCAATATCATCTTCGCTTCGCACGACCATGAGTTCATCAATACCGTGGCCGACCGTATCATCGAACTGACACCAAAGGGCACCATCGACAAACTGATGACCTACGACGACTACATCTACGACGAGGCCATCAAGGAACAAAAAGCGAAGATGTACGCATAAGAAGTGAAAAGTGAAAAGTGAATAGTGGCACAGATTTTGCTGAAATAAAAGCAGAACTTTAAACAACACTATTATGACAGAAAAAGATATAAAGATCAAAGACGAGGAGACTTTGGAAGAGTCCCACGTAGAAGAAACTGACAAAGAGACAGAAGAAGTCGGTACATCCGAAGATGCCGAAGCATCCGCTGAGGACACCGAAGAAGAAAAGGATCCCTTGGAGAAAGTCCAGGAGGAGGCCGCAGAGCTGAAAGATAAGTGGCTCCGCTCCGTGGCAGAGTTTGACAACTACCGCAAGCGCACCCTGAAAGAGCGCGCTGAACTGATTCTGAACGGCGGAGAAAAGTTTATCACTGCCATCCTGCCCGTGCTCGACGATATGGAGCGGGCCATCGCCAACGGCGAGAAGACCGACGACCCCGAAGTGCTGCGAGAGGGTATGCTGCTGATATACCAGAAGTTTATGAAGACGCTTGAGGCTCAGGGCGTAAGCAAGATAGAGACCGAGAATGCCGACTTCGATACGGATGTGCATGAGGCCGTAGCGATGGTGCCAGGCATGGGCGACGACAAGAAAGGCAAGGTGATCGACTGCCTGCAACAGGGATACAAACTGAACGACAAAGTAATCCGCCACGCAAAAGTGGCAGTTGGACAATAATATATGGCACAAAAAAGAGATTATTATGAGGTGCTAGGGGTTGAGAAGACCGCCTCGGAAGACGAGATCAAGAAGGCGTATCGTAAGATAGCCATCAAATATCACCCTGACCGTAACCCCGGCGACAAAGAAGCCGAGGAGAAATTCAAGGAAGCCGCAGAGGCATACAATGTGCTGCACGACCCGAAGACGCGTCAGCAGTACGACCAGTTCGGTTTCAACGGCCCAGGCATGGGCGGTTTCGATTTCAGTGGCTTCGGCGGTGCCTCGATGAATATGGACGATATCTTCTCGATGTTCGGCGACATCTTCGGCGGACACGGCTTCAGCGGTTTCGGCGGCGGTGCTCGTCGTCCACAGCAGCACCGAGGCAGTGACTTGCGTCTGAAAGTGAAACTGTCGTTGGAAGAAATCAACAAGGGTGTCACCAAGAAGTTTAAGGTACGCAAGGATATCCCCTGCCCCCATTGTAGCGGCAGCGGCGCAGAGGCCGGCAGCGGCAAGGAACAATGCCCAACCTGTCACGGTCAGGGTGTCATCACCCACACCACCCAAAGCATCTTCGGTATGATGCAGCAGCAGAGCGTCTGTCCCACCTGCGGCGGTGAGGGGCAGGTGATCAAAAACAAGTGTAAACACTGCGGCGGCACCGGTATTGAAAAAGGCGAGGAAGTGGTGGAAATCAATATCCCGGCAGGTGTGGCAGAAGGAATGGTGGTGAATGTGCCCGGCAAAGGCAATGCTGGTAGGCACAATGGTATCAGTGGCGACATACAGGTGTTTATCGAGGAGGAGGAAAACGATACGTTTGTCCGTGACGGCAACGACCTGATATACAACCTGTTGCTCGACTTCCCGACGGCAACCCTCGGCGGTGAGGTGGAGATACCGACCATCGACGGCACACGACTGAAAGTGAAACTGGAGAACGGCACTCAACCTGGTAAGACGCTCCGTCTGCGTGGCAAGGGACTGCCTGCCGTACAGGGCTACGGCTCTGGCAAAGGTGACCTGGTGGTCAACATCAGCGTCTACGTGCCAAAGACCCTGAGCCGCGAAGAGAAAGAGGCCGTGGAGCGCTTCAAGCAGAGTGACAACTTCAAGGGCGACAAGCAGACCCGCGACTCCATCTTCCAGCGTTTCAAGAATTATTTCAACTAATATATATAATAAGGTATGACCTACAGCGAGACCTGCAATTATCTGTATAATCAGGTTCCCATGTTCGAGAACCTGGGTATGGCGGGCTATAAGGAAGGACTTGACAACAGTCTGAAACTCGATGAGCACTACGGTCACCCGCACCGTAACTACCTGACGATACACGTTGCAGGCACAAATGGCAAAGGCTCCTGTTCACACACACTAGCAGCCATCCTGCAAAAGTGCGGCTACAAAGTAGGTCTCTACACCTCACCCCATCTGGTGGACTTCGATGAGCGTATCCGTATCAACGGACGTCCCATCGATCATGAATATGTGACGGATTTTGTGCAGAACGGTAAATCGTTCTTTGAGCCACTGACACCTACGTTCTTCGAGGTGACGACGGCGATGGCGCTAAAGTATTTCAGCGACAAACGGGTAGACATCGCCGTAATCGAGGTAGGACTCGGTGGACGGCTCGACTGCACGAACATCATCACCCCTATCCTTTCGGTGATCACCAACATCAGCAATGACCACATGCAGCAACTCGGCAACTCACTGGAACAGATCGCAATGGAGAAGGCAGGTATCATCAAGGAGAATGTACCCGTGGTCATCGGAGAGACCATACCAGAAACAAGAGGCATCTTCGTGGCGATGGCTAGAGAGACAAAGGCACCCATTATCTTTGCAGAAGACCACCCGGAGGTGACAAACGTCAAACTGCTGGACAACGGCATGCAATACCAGACCGTACACTACGGCAACATACAAGGCGAACTAATGGGACTCTACCAAGAGAAAAACGCCAATACCATACTGACTGCCGTCAGGCAACTGGAAGAAATGGGCTACATGTACCGTTTCGGCGACACTTCCAAGTCGGAGGTGAAAGGAAAGGAGATTGCAGAAGGCTTTATGTCAGTCTGCGAAACAACAGGACTAAAGGGCAGATGGCAAGTACTGTCGAAAGAGCCATTCGTGGTCTGCGATACAGGCCATAACGTGGGCGGCTGGCAGTATCTCAGCCAACAGATTGCACAGGTAAAATGCAAGAAGAAGCATATCGTCTTCGGTATGGTGGACGACAAGGACTTAGAAGGCGTCTTCCATCTGCTGCCCAAAGATGCTACCTATTACTTTGCAAAGGCGGAGAATAAGCGTGCCGTATCGGAAACCGTCCTGCAAATCATCGGTGAGCAGCACGGACTGAAAGGCAATGGCTATCCTACCGTCAAAGAGGCCTATCAATCTGCGATGAAGGAGGCCGAAACGGACGACTTTGTGTTCATTGGAGGTAGCACTTATGTGGTCGCAGACCTGCTCAAAAACGGCATTTAGCGTTTTTTAATACATCCTTCAACATTTTTTCGTTGTTTCTTTCGTCTGTTTGGATTTTTTTCTGTTACTTTGCAGACAGAATGTTTTGTAACTAAAAACATATCAATTATGGCTAATACAACAGAAACAGCGAATCTGTGTGGTCTGAAGCGGGAGAACTTCCAGGCCACCATCAACGGTAAGAAAACCGATCTGTACATCCTTAGGAACCGTAAGGGTTACGAAGTAGCAATCAGTAATTATGGTGGTGCTATCTGCGCTATTATGGTGCCTGACAAGGATGGCAAAGTAGCAAACGTGATTCAGGGGCATGACAGCATCAAGCAACTGACCAGTGGTAAGGAACCCTTCTTGTCGACACTGATCGGCCGCTGGGGCAACCGTATCTGCAAGGGCCAGTTCACCCTGAACGGCAAAGAGTACCAGTTGGCGCTCAACGATGGTCCGAACCATCTGCACGGCGGTCCTACCGGTTTCCACGCCAAAGTATGGGATGCCCGTCAGATGGGCCCGCGCTCACTGGCACTGCACCGTATCTCATCCTATGGCGAGGAAGGCTTCACCGGTGAACTGGACGTGACGGTGGAATTCACCTTCACCGATCTCAACGAACTGGTGATTGAGTATCTGGCAACCACGAACAAGAAAACTATCGTGAACCTGACGCATCACGCCTTCTTCTCACTGGCAGGAACAGCAGACCCCACCCCAGACATCCTGGATCAGATTTGTGAGATCAACGCAGACTTCTATCTGCCCACTGACGCCACCGCCATTCCTACTGGCGAGATCTTGAAGGTGGAAGGTACACCGTTCGACTTCCGTAAGCCGAAACCATTCGGACAGGATATCGAGGCAGACCACGAGCAGATCAAGTTCGGCAAGGGCTTTGACCACAACTATGTGCTGAACAAGCGCGAGGAAGGTGAACTGAGTTTTGCCGCCAAGGTGACGGAACCCAAGAGCGGACGTACGATGGAGGTATTCACCACCGAACCCGGTATGCAACTCTACACAGCCAACTATGCGACGGGCTATAAGGGTGCCAACGGCTGCACATTCCCGTTCCGTTCGGCTGTCTGCTTTGAGGCACAGCACTTCCCCGACACGCCAAACCGTCCGTACTTCCCCAGCGTGGTACTGAAACCAGGCGAGCGCTATAAGCAGAAGACGATCTATCGTTTCGGCATTGTGGAGTAAAGAATCCGTTAAGACCAACACTATTATTGTTATTACATTATGAGTAATCAGAAACAGAACGGAAGTGTCATTGCCATTGTGACGATGTTCTTCCTATATGCCATGATCTCGTTTGTGACGAATCTTGGCGCACCCATTGGAGTTATCTGGAAGAACCAGCCAGAAATTGGTGGTTCCAATGTGCTCGGCATCATGGGTAACTTCATGAACTTCTTCGCTTACCTGTTCATGGGTATTCCAGCAGGAAAGATGCTGACAAAGGTGGGCTACAAGAAAACGGCTCTCATCGGTATCGCCGTGGGATTCTTCGGTGTACTCATACAGTTTGTTTCGGGCTTCTCCGGAGGTATACCTGGCTTCTGTATCTATCTGTTGGGTGCCTTCATCTCAGGATTCTCCGTATGTATCTTGAATACGGTAGTCAACCCGATGCTGAACTTGCTTGGCGGTGGCGGCAACCGTGGTAACCAGTTGAATATGATTGGTGGTACACTGAACTCTCTGGCTGGTACCATGACGCCGATGCTCGTAGGTGCACTGATTGGCACCGTGACGGCTTCCACACAGATGGCTGATGTCAACCTGGTGATGTACATCGCCATGACCGTCTTTGCCTGCGCCTTCGTCATCCTCTGCTTCATCCCGATTCAAGATCCTGAAATGGGCAAAGTTACAGCCAACACGGTGTTTGAGCATTCACCATGGTCATTCCGTCACTGTCTGTTGGGCGTTATCGCTATCTTCGTATACGTTGGTGTGGAGGTGGGTATCCCCGGTGGACTGAACTTCTATCTCTCCGACACCACTGCCAGCGGTGCATGGGTGAATCCTGAGGCAGTGATCAATGCAGCCACCATCGGTGGTGCCGTGGCTGCCATGTACTGGCTGCTGATGCTTGTAGGACGACTGGTTTCCAGCACCATTGCAGGTAAGGTCTCTTCTCGTCAGATGATGCTCGCCACAACGGCTGTCGGCATGATTCTCATCATTGCCGCTATCCTGATTCCGAAGAGCGTAACGGTCGACATGCCCTTGGTAAAGATTCTGGAAGGCTCTATAGAGATGATAACGGTTCCTGTTAGTGCCCTGTTGCTGGTACTCTGCGGACTCTGTACCTCTGTGATGTGGCCTTCCATCTTCAACCTGGCTACAGAAGGTCTTGGCAAATACACTGCCCAGGCATCAGGTATCTTTATGATGATGGTTGTTGGCGGTGGTGTACTGCCCGTGATACAGAATTTCTTCGCTGACTTCATGGGTTACATGCCAAGTTACTTCGTCTATCTGCTGGCGATGGGCTACATGTTCTACTACGCCCTTATTGGCTGCAAGAACGTCAACACGGACATTCCCATAGATTAAATTGTCTAATTGAAAATTGTCAAATTGTAAATCAACATGATGGACATTGAATTTGTAAGAAGCCGTTTCATCAAGCACTTTGATGGAAAGACTGGCAATGTATATGCCTCTCCCGGACGTATCAACCTGATTGGTGAGCACACCGACTATAATGGTGGGTTCGTGTTCCCTGGAGCAGTGGACAAAGGTATCATGGCAGAGATGCGCGCCAATGGCACGGAAGACACGGTGATGGCTTATGCCATTGACCTGAAAGACCGTGTAGACTTCAAGTTGAGCGACCCCAATGGTCCTCGTGCGAGTTGGGCTCGTTACATCTATGGTATTGCTCTCGAAATGAAGAAGTTGGGAGTACCTGTTAAAGGTTTCAATATTGCCTTTGCAGGCGATGTTCCCCTCGGTGCAGGTATGTCGTCGTCTGCCGCCATGGAGAGTTGCTTTGCCTTTGGTCTGAACGACATCTTCGGTGACAACAAAGTCTCTCAGTGGGATATGGCGCTGGCTGGTCAGGCAACCGAGCACAACTATTGTGGTGTGAACTGTGGTATCATGGATCAGTTCGCCTCCGTCTTTGGTAAGGCAGGCTGTCTGATGCGTCTCGACTGCCGTAGCCGTGAATTCGAATACTTCCCCTTCAAGCCCGATGGCTATCGCCTTGTACTGCTTGACTCAGTAGTGAAGCACCAGTTGGCTGGTTCTCCCTACAACGACCGTCGCAACTCCTGCGAGAATGTGGTGAAACACATTCAGGCCAAGCATCCGGAGGGTAAGTTTGAGACCCTACGCGACTGCACTTGGGAGCAACTGGAGGAAGTAAAGGAAGAGGTAGGTGCCGAGGACTACAAGCGTGCCAAGTTCGTGCTTGGTGAGAAAGACCGTGTGCTGGGTGTCTGCGAAGCCCTTAACGAAGGCGACTACGAGAAGGTAGGTGAGTTGATGTACAAGACCCATGAGGGACTGTCGAAGGACTATGAAGTTTCCTGCGAGGAACTTGACTTCCTGAACGACATCGCCAAGGAGAACGGTGTGACGGGTTCTCGTATCATGGGTGGCGGCTTTGGCGGCTGCACCATCAACCTCGTCCGCAACGACCTCTATAAGCCGTTCATAGAAGACGCCAAGAAGAAATTCAAGGAGAAGTACGGACATGAACCAAAGGTCTATGATGTCGTGATAGGCGATGGCTCACGCAAACTCTGCTAAAAGCCACCTCTGAGAGCACATTTTGTGTTAGCAAAGGTTAAAAAATAGCGGTAAGGTGTAAAAGTAACACTTTACCGCTAAATTTTATGCCTTTTCGCTTTGTCATTTCAGAAATAAGTTGTAAATTTACACCCAAAATCAAACTCTAACATTTAAACAACTTAAAACGTATGAAAATGAAAGTACTTAAAAGTAGTTTCCTGAGCCTCGGTGTAGTAGCGCTGATGCTCTCATGTGCAAAGGGAGGCCAGCAGGCTCCACAGTTAACAGTATCAGGTCTTGATCCTGCCAAGTTCGACACCACCATCCAAAGCAAGCCCGTGAAACTCTTCACTTTGAAGAACCAGAGCGGTATGGAGGTATGTATCACCAATTATGGTGGACGCGTGGTATCACTCGTCGTTCCTGACAAGGATGGCAACCCCACTGACGTTGTTCTCGGCTTCGACAACATCGCCCAGTATGCCGATACCCTCAACTCCCCCACAGACTACGGTTCCAGCGTAGGCCGCTATGCCAACCGTATCAAGAACGGTAAGTTCATCCTCAACGGTACCGAGTATCAACTCAAGCAGAACGACGGTCCCAACTGTCTGCACGGTGGTGGCACCACAGGCTGGATGAACCAGGTTTACGACGCAGAACAAGTAGGCGACTCTATCCTGAAACTAACGATCGTCGCTGCTGACGGTGAAAACGGTTTCCCTGGCAAGGTAATGGCTGTGACTACTTATAAGGTCACTTTCGACAACACCCTAGACATCACTTGGGAGGCAGAGACTGACAAGCCGACCATCATCAATCAGACCAATCACAACTATTATAACCTGAGTGGTGACTTCACCCAGCCAGGCTATGACATGGTGCTCTATGTAAATGCCGACAACTTCACCCCCAGCGACACACTCTACATCCCAACAGGTGAGATCAAGTCTGTTGAGGGTACCCCGATGGACTTCCGTACACCTCATGCCCTCGGCGACAGCATCAAGTCGCAGTTCGACCAGATTCAGAATGCCGGCGGCTACGACCACAACTGGTGCCTGAACACCTTCAAGGACAACAAGGGTGACGACACACAGGTATGTGCTAGTCTCTACAGTCCCAAGACCGGTATCTTCATGGAAATGTTTACCAACGAGCCTGGCGTACAGGTGTACAGCGGAAACTTCCAGGGTGTGGGTAACGAACTGAACATCCAGCACAAGCATGGCCCCTATCCGCAGCACGTGAGTGTCTGCTTGGAGAGCCAGAAGTATCCCGATTCTCCAAACAAGCCCAACTGGGTACAGCCTACTCTGAATCCAGGCGAGAAGTACTTCAGCCACGCCGCCTATAAGTTCTCGATTAAATAACAATACTTTTATAAACTAAAACTCAAAACATTATGGCATTATTAGACTGGATTGTCATTGGCGTCTTCTGCTGCGCGCTGATAGGCATTGTACTTTGGGTTGTCAGCCAGAAAAACGACAACTCGGCAGACTATTTCTTAGGTGGTAAGGATGCGACATGGATTGCCATCGGTGCATCTATCTTCGCATCAAACATCGGCTCCGAGCACCTCATCGGTCTCGCAGGAGCAGGTGCATCTTCTGGTATGGCTATGGCCCACTGGGAGATTCAGGGTTGGATGATCCTGATTCTCGGATGGGTGTTCGTGCCTTTCTATACACGAAGCATGGTATATACGATGCCTGAGTTTCTGGAGCGCCGCTACAACACGCAGAGCCGCACCATACTCTCTGTTATTTCTCTGATCTCCTATGTGTTGACCAAGGTGGCCGTAACGGTTTATGCCGGTGGTCTGGTATTCCAACAGGTGTTTGGTATTAAGGAACTCTGGGGTATCGACTTTTTCTGGATTGCTGCTATAGGCCTGGTACTCATCACTGCTGTCTACACTATTTTCGGCGGCATGAAGAGTGTGCTTTACACTTCTGTGTTACAGACACCTATCCTACTCTTGGGTTCACTGATCATCCTTGTTCTAGGTATGAAGGCCCTCGGCAGTTGGGACCAGATGCTTCAACTCTGCGACGTGAAACCCAACTACGAAGGTGCCACAGGTACGATGATTCACCTGATGCGTTCCAACAGCGACCCACAATATCCTTGGCTGGGTGCTTTGATTGGTTCTGCCGTCATCGGTTTCTGGTACTGGTGTACTGACCAGTATATCGTTCAGCGTGTGCTGTCTGGTAAGAACGAGAAGGAGAGCCGTCGCGGTACTATCTTCGGAGCCTATCTGAAGTTGTTGCCCGTGTTCCTGTTCTTGATTCCTGGTATGATTGCTTTCGCCCTGCACCAGAAGTACGTTGGTGAAGGTAGTGCATTCCTGCCCCTGCTCGCCGACGGCACACCTAATGCAGACGCAGCCTTCCCCACCCTTGTGGCTAAGATCCTGCCAGCCGGTGTGAAGGGTCTCGTGGTCTGCGGTATCCTTGCAGCCCTGATGTCTTCATTGGCTTCATTGTTCAACTCTTCAGCCATGCTGTTCACCATTGACTTCTGGAAGCGCCTGAAGCCTGAGACGCCAGAGAAGAGCCTCGTACGTATTGGCCAGACCGCTACCGTTGTCATCGTGATCCTCGGTATCCTGTGGATTCCCATTATGCGTTCAGTAGGTAACGTGCTGTATAACTACCTACAGGACGTTCAGTCTGTGCTGGCTCCTGGTATCGCTGCCGCCTTCCTGTTGGGTATCACCTGGAAGCGAGCTACAGCCAAGGGCGGTCAGTGGGGTTTGCTCTCAGGTATCATCATCGGTCTGACCCGTCTGGGCGCCAAGGTATATTACAGCAATGCCACCGACGCTGCTGACAGTTGGTTCAAGGCCGTGTTCTACGACTTCAACTGGCTGTTCTTCTGCGGTGTGATGCTGATTGTCTGCTGTATCGTAGTCATTGTAGTGTCACTCTTCACCGAGGCTCCTTCCGAGCAGAAGATCCAGGGTCTTGTCTTTGGTACCAGCACACCTGAGCAGATTGAGGCTACCCGCAACAGTTGGAACCATTGGGATGTCATCCACACTATAATCATCCTTGGTTTCACCGTAGCATTCTACATCTATTTCTGGTAATCAACAAGTGATATGACCACTTTCTATGGTGAGCATTCAAAAGTCTGGGTGTCAGTAGACTGTATCATCTTCGGTTTCGACGAAGGTAAGTTACGCATACTGATCGGTAAGCGCCAAATGGATCCCGGACGCGGCGAATGGAGTCTCTACGGAGGCTTCGTTCGCAGCGACGAGAGCCTTGACGATGCTGCCAACCGTGTGCTCTACGACCTCACCGGACTCCGAAACCTCTATATGCGTCAGGTAGGTGCTTTCGGTAGCGTAGACCGCGACCCTGGCGAACGAGTCATCTCCATCGCCTACTACGCGCTCATCAATGTGAACGATTACGAAGACCGTCTGCGCAAGGAGCACGGGGTGGAATGGGTGAATATCGACGATATCCCCCAACTCTACTCCGATCACAATGAGATGGTGCGCAAGGCGTTGAAACTGATGCGGCAGAAGATAAAGAGCGAGCCCATTGGTTTCCGCCTGCTTCCAAGTCTCTTCACGCTCACGCAGTTGCAGCGTCTCTATGAGGCCATTCATGGTGAAGAACTCGACAAGCGTAACTTTCGTAAGCGCATCAAGGAGATGGACTTCATCGAGAAGACTGAACTGATTGACAAGAAAGGTTCCAAACGCGGAGCCTCCCTCTACCGTTTTAACAAACGCATCTACAACGAAGATCCAAACTTCAAGTTATAAAAAACAGACAATACACAATTATGTTAGAAGAACTGAAAGAAAAAGTATTCAAGGCAAATCTTGACCTTGTGAAGCATAATCTCGTCATCTTCACGTGGGGAAATGTGTCAGGCATCGACCGCGAGAACGGCCTCGTCGTCATCAAACCCTCGGGGGTGGATTACGATGTGATGAAGGCTTCAGACATGGTAGTAGTTGACCTTGAGACAGGTGAGGTGGTCGATGGTGAATTGAATCCGTCATCCGACACCCCTACACATCTTGTACTATATAAGGCATTCCCCAATATTCAGGGTGTGGTTCACACCCACTCCACCTATGCCACGGCATTTGCCCAGGCAGGAAAAGACATCCCCAACATCGGCACAACCCATGCCGACTATTTCTACAAGGATATTCCCTGCACCCGTGACATGACCAAGGAAGAGGTGGAAGGACAATACGAGTTGGAGACGGGTAACGTAATCGTGGATGAAATTCTGAACATCCGCAAGATCAACCCCGACCACACGCCTGCCGTATTGGTAAAGAACCACGGTCCATTCTCTTGGGGCACATCTCCCGACAACGCCGTATACAATGCCAAAGTGATGGAAGAATGTGCCAAAATGGCCTTTGTCTCGCTGACGGTCAATCCGCAAACGACGATGAATCCCCTTCTCGTCGAGAAGCACTACAACCGCAAGCATGGCCCCAATGCCTACTACGGTCAGAAAGGACAGAAACATTAATAATTTAAAACTCAAAAACAAATGAAAGCATTTGAAAACTTAGAGATTTGGTGGGTGACTGGCGCACAGTTGCTCTATGGAGGCGACGCAGTCGTAGCAGTTGACAGTCACTCAAAGGAGATGGTCGAAGGACTCAACAAGTCTGGTAACATCCCCGTGAAGATCGTATATAAAGGCACAGCCAACAGCAGCAAAGAGGTTGAGGCTATTATGCTTGCCGCCAACAACGACGAGAAGTGCGCAGGTATCATCACATGGATGCACACCTTCTCACCTGCAAAGATGTGGATCAAAGGTCTACAGCAGTTACAGAAGCCCCTACTCCATTTCCACACCCAGTACAACGCCGAGATTCCCTGGGCCGACATTGATATGGACTTCATGAACCTGAACCAGAGCGCCCACGGTGACATCGAGTTCGGACATATCTGCTCCCGTATGCGTGTGGCCCGCAAGGTGGTTTGTGGCTACTGGAAGGACGAGAAGGCTCAGAAGCAGATTGCTGTCTGGGCTCGTGTAGCCGCTGGTGTGGCTGACGCTCACAACGTGCGCTGTCTGATGTTCGGTATGAACATGAATAATGTGGCTGTGACCGACGGTGACCGTGTAGAGTTTGAGCAGCGTCTGGGTTATCACGTGGATTACTACCCCGTTAGTAGTCTGATGGAATACTTCAAGAAAGTCACCGACAAGGAGGCCGATGAACTTGTTGAGGAGTACAAGAAACTCTACACCATCAAGATCGACGAGAGTGGCGAGGAGGTTTACTGGCAAAAAGTAAAGAATGCTGCTAAGGCTGAGATTGCCCTGCGCCGCGTCTTGAAGGACGAGGGCGCAACCGCCTTCACCACCAACTTCGACGATCTGGGTGATGCCGATATCAATGCACCCGATTTCTGTGGTTTCGACCAGATTCCTGGCCTGGCATCACAGCGCCTGATGGAAGAAGGCTATGGCTTTGGCGCTGAGGGCGACTGGAAGACCGCCTGTCTGTATCGTACCCTCTGGGTCATCCAGCAAGGCATGCCTACAGGTTGCTCGTTCCTCGAAGATTACACGTTGAATTTCGCTGGCGACCGCTCTTCTTGCCTGCAAAGCCACATGCTCGAAATCTGTCCACTGATTGCCACCGACAAACCCAAACTGGAAGTCCATTTCCTCGGTATTGGTATCCGCAAGCAGCAGACCGCCCGTCTCGTGTTCACCTCGAAGACAGGTCGTGGTATCAAGGCTACAGTTGTTGACCTCGGCAACCGTTTCCGTCTGATTTCTCAGGAGGTAGAGTGTATCGAGCCGAAGCCCATGCCTAAGTTGCCCGTTGCTTCTGCGCTTTGGATCCCCCAACCCACCTTCGAGATTGGTGCTGCCGCCTGGATTCTCGCTGGTGGTACCCACCACAGTGCCTTCTCCTACGACATCACCGAGGAGTACTGGGAGGACTTCGCCGAGATGACCGGTATCGAATACGTCCGTATCAACAAGGACACCAATACCGCCGACTTCAAGCAGACTCTCCGCAACAACGAGGTTTATTTCATGTTGAACAAAGCCCTGAAATAAGTTATGACCGCAAAACAGACTATTGAGGCTGGAAAAGCCATTCTTGGAATCGAATTCGGTTCCACACGTATCAAGGCCGTCCTCATCGACGAGGACAATAAACCCATCGCTCAGGGCTCATTCGAGTGGGAGAACCAACTCGTTGACGGACTCTGGACCTATAGTATCGATATCATCTGGAAGGGGCTGCAAGACTGTTATGCCGACCTGCGCAACGATGTTAAGAAGCAGTATGACTGCGAGATCGAGAGTCTCGCCGCCATCGGTTTCTCTGCCATGATGCACGGCTACATGGCTTTCAACGAGAAGCAGGAGATCCTCGTGCCCTTCCGCACCTGGCGTAATACTAATACGGGTAAGGCTGCCGCCGAACTCTCCAAGTTGTTCAACTACAACATCCCCCTGCGCTGGAGCATCAGCCATCTTTACGAGGCTATCCTCGACAACGAGGAGCACGTCAGCGACATCAAGTACCTCACCACCCTCGCAGGCTACGTCCACTGGCAGGTAACGGGTCAGTTTGTCCTCGGCGTCGGAGACGCATCAGGCATGATTCCTGTAGATCCCGCTACGAAGACCTACGATGCTGAGATGGTGAAAAAGTTTGACGCACTCATCGCCCCGAAGGGCTTCTCTTGGAAACTGCTCGACATTCTGCCGAAGTCACTCAATGCTGGCGAGAACGCAGGAACCCTGACTTCTGAAGGTGCTAAGAAACTCGATGTGTCAGGCCACCTGAAGGCAGGTATCCCCGTCTGTCCTCCAGAGGGTGACGCTGGCACAGGCATGGTAGCCACCAATGCCGTCAAGCAGCGTACGGGTAATGTCAGCGCTGGTACATCCTCGTTCTCGATGATTGTACTGGAAAAGCCCCTGTCGAAGCCCTACGAGATGATCGACATGGTGACCACACCTGACGGCAGCCTCGTGGCTATGGTTCACTGCAACAACTGCACCAGCGACATCAATGCCTGGGTGGGACTATTTAAGGAATACCAGCAACTGATTGGCGTCAAGGTGGATATGAACGAACTCTACGGTAAACTCTTCAACAAGGCATTAGAGGGTGACACCGACTGTGGCGGCCTGATGGCCTACAACTATGTGAGTGGCGAACCTGTCACTGGCCTCGCTGAAGGACGCCCCATGTTCGTGCGCTCCGCCAACGACAAGTTCAATCTTGCCAACTTTATGCGTGCTCACCTCTATGGTGCCATCGGCGTACTGAAGATTGGTAACGATATCCTGCTGAAGGAAGAGAAGATCAAGGTTGATCGCATTACGGGTCACGGTGGTTATTTCAAGACACCCGGTGTGGGTCAGCGCATGCTCGCTGCCGCCCTCAACAGCCCTATCTCTGTCATGGAGACCGCTGGTGAAGGTGGTGCCTGGGGTATCGCCCTGCTTGCAGGCTACGCTGTGAATAACCCCGACAGACTCTCTCTTGCCGACTACCTCGAGAACGTGGTCTTCGCAGGCAACACGGGTGTTTCTATCGCCCCCACCCCAGAGGATGTCGCAGGCTTCGAGAAATACATCGAGAACTACAAGCGCTGCCTTCCCATCGAGCAGTGCGCTGTAGATAACAAGTAAGATTTATCTCTCCTATTAATAAACGTGCAGCCCCATTCGGGACTGCACGTTATTTTTTGATGCTGAGCGTATGGGGGATTATTTGAAAATCAACTGCGCGAAGTTATAGAGACCATACTTCCAAACGACAAAGTTGTGCCCCTCGTCAGGATAGTTGATGAGTGTGCAGGGGATGCCCTTCTCATCGCAGAAGGCCTTAAGTTGTGCGCTGTTGTTCATCAGACCGTCGGCACCACCGCAAACCATCCACAGGAGTTTGTTCTCTTGTTTCACCTTCTCCACGTCGGGGATGAGTTGTGCGGCACGCTATGTGTTAGGTGCTGAGGAGAATCCGCCCACATATGCAAACACGTCCATGTGACCAAGTCCGAAGTTGAGCGACTGACCGCCTCCCATCGACAGACCTGCGATGGCACGGTGGTTCTTGTCGGTATAGACGCTGAAGTTTTTCTCGATATAGGGGATGAGACTGCCAATGAGGTCCTTGTCGAAATCGCCGAATGCGCGGAACGAACCCATACCTCCGGCACGTGAGTCGTCCTTCTGTGCACGTCCGTTAGGCATGACGACAATCATGTCGGCTACCTTCCCATCGGCGTAGAGGTTGTCCATGATGATGTTCGGCACACCGCCGTCCTTGTACCATTCGTTCTCGTCGCCACCGATACCATGAAGCAGGTAGAGCACGCTGTATTTCTTCTTGGCATCGTACTTGGGAGGCAGATAGACGTTTGCCTTACGGGTCGTACCCACTGATTCCGACTGGTACTCAATGAGTTTCACTGTACCCTTGGCGATGCCTGCACGCTCCTGATCGAAGCCCTGAGGTGCTGCCTTGTACTCATCGAACTTCACATCGATGTTCTGTCGCCCGCCAAACATCGGAATGTTCGGCTCCTGTGCATTGGCCGTCATCAATGAGACGGAAAACAATGCTGCAAAAAATACTTTCTTCATTTGTTTAATTGATTAAATTGTAAAATACGTATAATACAAACTAATAGTATAGACTCCATTTTGTCCGTTTGGCTTAATCGGATTGAAATTCTGAAGCCATACCTTAACCGTAGTAAAGTCTGCCCCAGATTCAGGGCAAGGTTTTACCCGGTACTGCTGCTACTTTTCTCCTGTTTTTTCGAAATTTCTCGACTTTTTTTTCTATCTTTGCAATGTTTTGGCCGTAAGCCTCGTATATATAAGTAAAGACCCCCAAAAATGAAGACGGAAACTGAAATCAACCTCTTGGAGGGACTCAGGAAACAAAGTCCCAAAGCACAGCAAACCATGCTCGAGTGTTATGGCAATGCTGTCTTTGCCCAGGTGGCAAGACTTATTCCAAGACCAGAGAATGCTGAAGAGGTTTATCAGGACGTATTCATCAAGGTGTTTAAGAATATCAATATGTACGACGCAGAAAAATCGACGCTCAAAACATGGATCTCACGGATAGCCTACAACGAGTCCATCAGTTTCCTCAGACATAAGAGTGCGCCGGTGATCTACTACGAAGATCGTGAGGGCGAGGCAGAGAGACTGTCGGAAAACGAGGTGGAAGCCACCTTTGGACAACCGAATCCGGAAACGGTACAGACGATAAGGGCCGCCCTGAAACATCTTCCACCTGACGAACGGGCCATCATCACCATGTTCTATTACGAGGAGATGAGCCTGAAAGAGATTGCTTTCGTGACGGAGTCGATACCTACAACCATCGCTTCGAAACTGAGCAGAACGAGAAAGAAACTATACAAGATCATTAAAATGTTACAGTCATGAACGAGGAGTTTTTTGATGCATTACGACAGCAGGACACGAACCTTCGCGACGCCATACGAGAGGACGAGATGGAACTCCCGCAGATGCCTGTCGACCTCAATGCCAGACTGATGCAGCGCATGGGGGTACAGCCCCGGAAGTCGCGTATACGTCCACTCTGGCCTTGGCTTGCAGCAGCCTGTGTGGCTGCCTTCCTGATAGTATTGGTGGCCCCACCTAAGGAGACGGCAACGGGTGATCCAAAGGTAACGGCAAAGGTGGAGCAGCCTACAATGACAGAGGTTCAGAAGAGCGAACCACAGGCAGAGGCTCCCCAAGAAACCGACACCCAGGAAACCATCAAAGTTCCCGCCAAGTCGCCTCGACAATTGCCAAAGCCGTCGCGCAAAGCCATCGTCGCAGCAGAGCCGTTGCTGGCTCAGACACCAGCACCTGCAGAAACGGCACAGCCCACTGTGGAAGAGACAGACCTGACTGCAACAGCCGTCGCACATACTTCCAGCCAGACGAAGACGACACTCACGGAACGCGACATCCCCATCACCCGGCCAGAGAACTACCAGTACACCCCCGAGGAACTGGCCCTGTTGAAGAAACAAGCCAACGAGGCCTACCTGAAATGGGTGGAACTGGAACTCGAAATCTCAAAGTGTAATTTAGAACAAACAGCCCAAAAATAAAAAAACAATACGATTATGAAAAGAATATTCACCATGCTGCTCATTGTTTGCAGCGCCATTACAACAGCCAGTGCCGATCCAACGGCTGCTGCACCCCAGAGGAAGCCTGAGAACGTCATCAGGATCATGAACACGTTGATCGATAGGTTCGGAGCGAAAGAGCGCCAGATATATTCTGTGAACAGAAACCCCAATACGGGTATCATCGAATCGAGCATCAGAGCCATCACCTTCTATTGTGATGCACCCGGTTCCTATATCCCACAAGTGGTCGATTGCTTTACCAAAGATGAGCCACTATCCTATCAGTTCATGCATTTGACGAACTCCAACGACCAGAAGGTTATCGTGGATGTGCTCACCAACAATGGCCAGAACAACACACAGGTCCATGTGCGCACACTCAAAGAAGAGGAATTGTGGTTCATGTGTACCAAGAACCCTGAGAATCCCCAGTTGCGTGATGTTTATGCCATTTCGTGGAAATACGTCGAGAACAAGCGTGTTGCATCAGGTTCAGTCTATATGATCACCTCACTGCGCCCTGACCTTTATCAGAAGAATATGTCGAGTGCAGGTCTCTTAAGCGACAACAAGAACACATTCACCATCGACGGACGGGTGGGTTATGACCTCAACGACTCCCTCTACGTGGTCTATATAGCCGACACCGCTGAGGAACTCAATAATGTGAAGGACAGCGACTTCGTGGCTACGATGCCCGTGGTGAACAAGCGTTTCACGTTCAGCATCGAACTCGACAAACCCAAGGTGGGCCGTATCCGTACCGTCATGCCCGACGGCTCACTCTGCGAACTGTGGACGAATCTCGACTTCGTGCCTGGCGAGACCTACCGCATCACCACGCATAACGGCTACTACGACGAGGATCGTGACTACGAGCAACGTGTAGGCCGCTACTCGGGCAAGAGCCTGCTGAGTGAACTGCAAAAACGGGGTGTCGACGATGCTTCGGGTAAAATAGAGTGGGATCCCAGGGAAGAAGATGGTGTCACTGTCGAGCCCGAGATACATCTGTCTCAGTCTGTAAGAGATATAGAAGCGTGGAGATTCAGCCTATCACCCCAACAGGAGATTGCTCTGGAGCAGAAAAGCAAAAACCTGCGTTCATGTATGAAGATGGTCCAGGATGCTTACGAAGTCATCGCCAACATCATGGGCCAAGGCCCAGCTTTCAAAGCCCGTCTTGGAATCTACGTGGATCAGCAGTGCGACGAGATCCTCAAGCGGAACAAGGAGTTGGACAAGGCTTTCAGCGACATGGTCAAATCCATCAAGGCCACTAATCCGCCCCAAAGTTTCCTCGATGAAATGTATTCTGAGGGATTCAAGGAAATACTCGATGTGTTCACCAAGCAGAACAACTCGTTCAACGAGTTTTTCATGGCCAGAGGCTCGCTTTCCAAAAAAGCCAAGAAAACCCAGAAGTACATCAACTCCCTCACCGAAAAATACATGACCGAAATGACCAAGCACTTGAGGGCGATGAAGTGAGCAAGTCTGACAGATAGTCGCGGTAAACGAATATTTAATTAACTTTAATAGATGGTTTGTTTGTTGTTTCAAAAAAAAGTAGTACTTTTGTAGCCTAATTCACAACAAAACAAAACCTGATATGAAGAAATTTTTCGTTACCGCGACGATCGCACTGGCCTTCGCCACTGGCGCAATGGCAGCGGATGCCGTGAAGGCAACAGTTCATGCAGACCAGGCTGGAGCCAAGATCAACAAAGAGATTTACGGACAGTTCTCAGAGCACCTCGGATCATGTATCTACGGTGGTCTCTGGGTAGGTGAGGACTCCAAGATTCCCAACATCCAAGGTTATCGCAAGGATGTGTTCGAGGCCCTGAAGGCCCTGAAGATTCCCGTGATGCGCTGGCCGGGCGGCTGTTTTGCCGACGACTACCACTGGATGGACGGTATCGGTCCGAAGAGCCAGCGCCCCTCGCTGCGCAACAACAACTGGGGCGGTACCATCGAGGACAACTCGTTTGGTACACATGAGTTCCTGAACCTCTGCGAGATGTTAGGCTGCGAACCGTATATCAGCGGCAACGTAGGTTCCGGTACGGTGAAGGAAATGGCCCAGTGGGTAGAGTACATGACCAGCGACGGTGATACCCCGATGGCCCGTCTGCGTCGTCAGAACGGACGCGACAAGGCATGGAAGGTGAAGTATTTCGGCATCGGCAACGAAGCCTGGGGCTGTGGCGGTAATATGACACCAGAGTACTACTCGAACGAGTTCCGCAAGTTTAATACCTACCTCCGCGACCAACCAGGCAACCGCCTCTATCGCATCGCCTCGGGTGCCAGTGACTACGACTACAACTGGACCGAGGTGCTGATGCAGAACATCGGTCGTCAGATGCAGGGTATCTCCTTGCATTACTACACCTGTTCGGGATGGGAAGGCTCGAAAGGCTCTGCCACAATATTTAATACCGACCAGTACTACTGGGCTCTCGGCAAGTGTCTGGAGATTGAAGAGGTGATTAAGAAGCACAAGGCCATCATGGACGAGAAAGACCCGAAGAACACCATCGGTCTGCTTGTGGACGAATGGGGTACTTGGTGGGACGAGGAACCAGGCACCATAGCCGGACACCTGTATCAGCAGAACGCCCTGCGCGATGCCTTCGTGGCTGCACTGAGTCTCAACGTGTTCCATAAATATACCGATCGTGTGAAGATGGCTAACATCGCCCAGGTGGTGAACGTACTCCAGTCGATGATCCTCACCGATCAGGAAGGCACAGGTCACATGGCGCTCACACCGACCTACCATGTGTTCGAGATGTACACCCCGTTCATGGAGGCTACCTATCTGCCTGTTGACCTGGAGAGTGAGATCGTGGCTGTGAGCAAGGCCTACTTCAAGGAGAAGGAAGGAGCCAAGGATGCCGGCTATCGCCCCTGTCCCCTACTCTCTGCCTCTGCTGCCAAGACCACGGACGGAAGTCTCGTACTGGCCGTTACGAATGTCAGTCTCGACACTGACAAGACCATCGACTTCCAGATTGATGGCTACAATGCCAAGAGTGTCTCAGGCCGTATTCTCACCTCGAAGAACGTGGCCGACTACAACGACTTCAAGAATCCGAACGTGGTGGCTCCAAAGGCTTACAACGACGCGAAGTTGAACAAAGGTATCCTCACCGTAAAAGTTCCTGCAAAATCAATTATTGTATTAAACATAAAATAACAATTTATTATGAACGACAACAAAATTATGAACATGGCAGCGGATAATATCCGTATCCTCGCTGCTTCGATGGTTGAAAAGGCTAAGTCTGGTCACCCCGGCGGTGCTATGGGTGGTGCTGATTTTATCAACACGCTGTACAGTGAGTTCTTAGTGTACGACCCTGAGAATCCCGCTTGGGAGGGACGTGACCGTTTCTTCCTCGACCCTGGTCACATGGCTCCGATGCTCTACAGCCAGTTGGCTCTCATTGGCAAGTACACCTTGGAGGACTTGAAGAACCTGCGTCAGTGGGGTTCTGTGACTCCTGGACACCCTGAGCGCGAGATTGAGCGCGGTATCGAGAATACCTCCGGTCCTCTAGGACAGGGTCATTGCTTCGCCGTTGGTGCTGCCATCGCTGCAAAGTTTCTGAAGGCTCGTCTGGGCAACGTGATGAACCAGACTATCTACGCCTATATCTCTGATGGTGGTGTGCAGGAGGAGATCTCTCAGGGTGCCGGTCGTATCGCTGGCAACCTCGGACTCGACAACCTGATCATGTTCTACGATGCCAACGATATCCAGTTGTCTACACGTACTGAGGTGGTGACCTGCGAGGATACTGCCAAGAAGTACGAGGCCTGGGGATGGTTTGTTCAGAAGATTGACGGTAACGACGTGGATCAGATCCGTGAGGCCATCAAGAAGGCTCAGGCTGAGAAGGAGCGTCCTTCACTGATCATCGGCCACTGTGTGATGGGTAAGGGTGCCCGCAAGGCTGACGGCTCTTCATACGAGAGCAACTGCGCTACCCACGGTGCTCCCCTCGGTGGCGATGCTTATATCAACACGATGAAGAACCTGGGTGCTGATCCAGAGAATCCTTTCCAGATCTTCCCAGAAGTGAAGGAACTCTATGCAAAGCGTGCTGAGGAACTGAAGAAGATTGTGGCCGAGCGCTATGCCGAGAAGGCAGAGTGGGCCAAGGGGCATCCCGTACAGGCCAAGCAACTCGAGGAGTGGTTCAGCGGCAAGGCTCCAAAGATCGACTGGAGCAAGGTGGAGCAGAAGGCTGGTTGCGCCACACGTAACGCATCGGCCACCGTTCTGGGACAACTTGCTGAGCAGGTGCCCAACATGATCTGCGCTTCTGCAGACCTGAGTAACTCCGACAACACCAACGGCTTCCTGAAGAAGACCAAGGATATGGTTCGTGGTGACTTCAGCGGTGCCTTCTTCGAGGCTGGTGTGGCTGAACTCACAATGGCTTGCTGCTGTATCGGTATGGCTTTGCACGGTGGTGTCATCCCCGCTTGCGGTACTTTCTTCGTATTCTCAGACTACATGAAGCCCGCCGTTCGCATGGCTGCCCTGATGGAACTGCCTGTGAAGTTCATCTGGACGCACGATGCCTTCCGTGTTGGTGAGGATGGTCCTACCCACGAGCCCGTTGAGCAGGAGGCACAGATCCGTCTGATGGAGAAACTGAAGAACCATCACGGTAAGAACTCCATATTGGTTGTTCGTCCTGCCGATGCTGAGGAAACCACCGTTTGCTGGCGCATGGCAATGGAGAACGTTGATACGCCTACGGCTCTTATCTTCTCTCGTCAGAACATTGAGATGCTGCCCGAGGGCAACGACTACAACCAGGCTACCAAGGGTGCTTACGTGGTTGCAGGCTCCGACGAGAACTACGATGTGATCCTGTTGGCTTCTGGTTCTGAGGTTTCTACTCTCGAGGCTGGTGCTAAGTTGCTCCGCGAGGATGGCGTGAAGGTGCGCATCGTGAGCGTTCCTTCTGAGGGTCTGTTCCGCAGCCAGAGCAAGGAATACCAACAGAGCATTCTGCCTGCAGGCAAGAAGAAGTTCGGTCTCACCGCTGGTCTGCCCGTAAACCTTGAAGGTCTTGTAGGTGCCGACGGTACTGTATGGGGACTCGAGAGTTTTGGCTTCTCTGCTCCTTACAAGGTGCTCGACGAGAAACTCGGCTTCACTGGCGAGAATGTTTACAATCAGGTGAAAAAGTTGCTTGCTTAACCACTTGAGTTAAGAAGTGAGTGTCTAAGCGACCGCCACAACATATCAATAAACAATAATAAATTATGAATAAAAACGAAAAATTTATCATTACTATTAATCGTGAGTTGGGTAGTGGCGGTCGCACTATAGGCCGCAAGTTGGCAGAAAAGTTGGGTGTAACCTTCTACGACAAATGGCTCATCAACGAACTAAAGAGCAAATTCAACATCAGTACCGAAGAGGTGGAGAAGGTGAAGGGTGGCAACAGTTCCTGGTGGCGCGACTTGCTGAACTCAGCCATCTATATGGGAGAGAAGATGGGCGAGATAAACAGCGTGCCCCATCCCCCTCAGGATGTATTCCACTTGGTGACCACCGACGACATGTATAAGGTGGAGACCGAAATCTTCAGCCATATCGCCGACAATGAGTCATGCATCGTGGCAGGTCGTACAGGTTTCTACGTGTTCCGCGATCACCCAAACCGCCTGAGCATCCTCATCCAGGCCTCTCTGCCGTTCCGCGTAGAGCGTGTGATGCGCAAACAGAACATGACTGAGGACGAAGCCCGCAAGACCATTGAAAAGGTGGACAAGATGCGTGAGAACTACGTCAAGAAGTTCACCAAAACGTCGCGCTATGACACTCACAACTACGACCTCGTCATCTCTGCCGATGGCAAGACAGAAGACGAGATTGTAGATATCATCATGCAGTACATTGGATAAGACGATGGAAGTAAAGACTATCGGCATAGCCAGCGATCACGCTGGCTTTGCCTTAAAACAATTCGTGAAGAAGTATCTCGAAGAGAAGGGATACAAGTATAAGGACTACGGCACTTACACTGAGGACTCGTGCGACTATTCTGACTTTGGACATGCTCTGGCTGAGGGTATCGAGCAGGGCGAGGTGTTTCCAGGCATCGCTATCTGCGGCTCTGGCGAGGGTATTAATATGACGCTCAACAAGCACCAAAGCATCCGTGCAGGTCTCTGCTGGATTCCTGAGATTGCCCACCTGATCCGTCAGCACAACAATGCCAACGTATTAGTGATGCCCGGACGGTTTATCGACGAGGATACGGCCCGTCAGATTATGGACGAGTACTTCGCCACCGAGTTCGAAGGCGGACGCCATCAAAAGAGAATTGACAAAATCCCTTGTAAATAACAAATCCCGGCAATCGCCGGGATTTGTTATTTCACTTCAAACCCTCTCACCCACTCTTTCAGAAGTTCTACGGCATCGGCATGTTCCGGATAATAGCGAAGCAGGACGGTGACCTGACGCAGGGTGTCGCTATCAATGACTTTACCATAGTACTCCCACTTGTCGTCGGTACCCTGGTGGATGCTGTAGTCGTCGCCCACTTCCAAGAGTTCGGCACCCATACCCATCATCATCTGCCCCGAACTGCGCATCATACCTTCCAGCGAGTCGACCATCACGGATACCGACACATCATCCATCATGAATATTTCCTGCATCCCCACCTCGTCGGGCAGATCCTGATGCACGAGGAAAGAGGGATAATTGATGTCGAATCCCAGACGGTCACTATGGTAAATCATCATCGTGTACTCACCCATTCGGATGGCGACACTATCAGAACTGGTCAGTTCCGACGAATATGCACGGGGCTGCTGTTGACCTCCGAAACAACTGCTGACAAGAAGCATCCCACAGATGACAACTGCTGCAAGGGATAATTTGTTCTGTTTCATACGCAATTTTGCTCTTTTTCTGCTGCAAAGATACAAAAAAGAGGGAAATAAGACATCAAATTTCATAATTTTCGAAAAAAAATCGGGAAATATTTCGGTAATAGACTGAAAATTAGTAACTTTGCAGTCCGAAATCGAAGATTTATAGGTTTACACATTATTAATATATAGAGAAATAAGAAAAATGACAAAGGCTGAGATCATCAAAAACATTACAGAGGAGACCGGCATCCCATACAAGGATGTTGCCGCTAGTGTAGAGGGATTTATGGAAGAAATCCGCAATAGTCTGGCAGAGAACAAGGAAAACGTCTACCTGCGCGGATTCGGTACTTTCACCGTGAAGCATCGCGCTGCCAAGACCGCCCGTAACATCTCCAAGAACACGACAATGGTCATCGAGGCACACGACTTCCCCGCATTCAAGCCCTCGAAGAGTTTCGTATCAAGAATGAAGTAATAATTGTTTAAATAGTTTTATAGTTATGCCAAACGGAAAGAAGAAGAAGGGCCACAAGATGGCTACTCACAAGCGTAAGAAGAGACTGCGCAAGAATCGCCACAAGAGTAAGTAAGCAAGGCGATTGCAAGCAGCAAAAGAAATGAAAGGAGTGTGCCAGCAAATCCAAGAAGGGTTGCGACACACCCTTTTGAGTTATTAACCCCGTCAAGAAAAATTTGCGACAAATGACAAGCGAAGTAATCATCGATGTGCAACCGAAGGACATCTCCATTGCCCTGCTCGAAGATAAGACGCTGGTGGAATACCAGAAGGAGCAGCGCACGGCATCGTTCTCTGTGGGCAACATCTACGTGGCAAAGGTGAAAAAACTGATGCCAGGACTGAACGCCTGCTTTGTCGACGTCGGCGCAGAACGCGTGGCATTCCTGCACTATCTTGACCTGGGCTCTCAATTCTGCTCCTACGAAAAATACCTGAAACAGGTAGTGAGCGACCGAAAGAAACTCTATCCCATCCAAAAGGCCACCATCCAGCCCATCCTGAAAAAAGACGGCAGCATTGCCAACACATTAAAGGTGGGACAGGAATTGCTGGTGCAGATCGTGAAGGAACCCATCAACACCAAAGGTCCCCGACTGACGTGCGAACTCAGTTTTGCTGGGCGCTATCTGGTACTGATGCCCTTCGAGGATAGTGTTTCCGTATCGACAAAAATCAAAAAAGGCGAAGAAAGAAGCCGCCTGAAACAACTCATTCAGAGCATCAAGCCTAAGAACTTCGGCGTCATTGTACGCACGGTGGCAGAAGGCAAACGCGCTGCCGAACTTGATGCTGAGTTGAAAATCCTGCTGAAACGCTGGGAAGACACAATCACCAAGGTACAGAAGACCACAGAGCGTCCACAACTGTGCTTTGAGGAACAGAGTCGGGCCGTCGCACTGCTGCGCGACCTGTTCAATCCCACCTACGACGGCATTCACATCAACGACGAGGATATGTATCACCAAGTGAGCGACTACGTCGAACTGATTGCCCCGGAGAAGAAGGACATCGTGAAACTCTACAAGGGTACGGTGCCTATCTTCGACAACTTCAACGTCACCAAGCAACTCAAGTCAGGATTCGGCAAGACCGTCAACTACAAGCATGGAGCCTATCTCATCATTGAGCACACAGAGGCGATGCACGTGGTGGATGTAAACAGCGGTACCCGCGTAAAGAAAGACAACGGACAAGAGGCCAACGCACTGGAGACCAACCTCGGGGCAGCCGACGAACTGGCACGCCAACTGAGACTACGTGATATGGGAGGAATCATCGTAGTGGACTTCGTGGATATGAATTTGGCAGAAGACCGTCAGATGCTTTACGAGCGGATGTGCAAGAACATGCAGAAAGACCGCGCCAAGCACAACATCCTACCACTCTCGAAGTTCGGTCTGATGCAGATTACCCGTCAAAGGGTGCGCCCCGCCATGGATGTCAATGTCGAAGAGGAATGTCCTACCTGTCACGGATCTGGCAAAATCAAGTCCAGCATCCTCTTTACAGATCAGTTAGAGAGCAAGATTGACCGCTTGGTCAACAATATTGGAATCCGCAAGTTCTACCTGCACGTACACCCCTACGTTGCTGCCTACATCAACAAGGGCGCCATCAGCCTGAAAATGAAGTGGCAGATGAGGTATGGCCTGGGCGTGCATATTGTGCCGTCGCAGAAACTGGCCTTCCTGCAATATGAGTTCTATGATGCAGACCGCCAGTTTATCGACATGCAGGAGGAAATTGAAACAACCTAAAAAGGTAAAAAAGTAAAAATGCTGCTGTTGAAGGTTCTGTTTTGGATTTGCATGTTCATCGTGTTCTATACCTATTTAGGCTATGGAATACTATTGTGGCTCATCATCCGTATCAAGCGGCTCGTAAAGGGAAGGCCCACTCCTCCCCCGATGCCAACGGATGACGAACTTCCCACGATGACACTTATGATCTGCGCTTACAACGAACAGGACGTCGTGGCAGAGAAAATGCAGAACACCCGCGCCCTGGACTATCCGAAAGATAAGTTCAGGGTGATGTGGGTGACTGACGGCAGCAACGACCGTACCAACGAACTGCTGGCCGCCTACCCTGAAGTTGACATCGTGTATAGTCCGGAACGACGCGGCAAGACAGCAGCCCTGAAACACGGACTGCGCGAGATCAAGACCCAGTATGTGGCTTTTACCGATGCCAACACCATGATCAACAGCGGTGCGATGAAGGAGATTGCCCGTCTGTTCATGGACAAGACGGTTGGCTGCGTCAGCGGCGAGAAACGCGTTGCAGCCCGTAAGGCTGGCGAGATGGCTGCCGAGGGCGAAGGACTCTACTGGCGCTATGAGAGTACGCTGAAAAAGTGGGACAGCGAACTTTACTCCACGATGGGAGCCGCTGGCGAACTCTACGCGATGGATCCCACACTCTGTCGTGACGTACCCGACAATGCCCTGCTCGATGACTTTATGATGTCGATGTATGTCGTCGACGAGGGCCATCGTATCGCCTACGCCCCTGATGCCTATGCCTTGGAATACGGTTCTGCCGACATCCACGAGGAGTCGAAGCGCAAGCGTCGCATCGCCGCCGGAGGACTGCAAAGCATCTGGTGGCTCCGTAAGATGCTCAACCCCTTCCGCCAGCCGTTAGTGGCCTTCCAGTATATCAGCCACCGTGTGCTGCGTTGGAGTGTCACACCAATAGCAATGGTGCTGTTGCTAATCATTAATGCTGTGCTCGTCGCTATGGGAGCAGGCTGGTTCTTTACCATCATGCTCATCCTGCAATTGCTCTTTTATCTTGCCGCCCTGTTGGGCTACATCCTGAGCGAACACGGACACCGCAACAAACTGCTCTATACCGCTTACTACTTCGTCTTTATGAACCTGAATGTGTTCAGAGGAATGGCTTATCTGAAAAGTCACAGCAATAGCGGTACGTGGGAAAAAGCAAAAAGAAGTTGAAAAAAACGTCGATTATTTTGTATTTCTAATTTTTTTTCTTACTTTTGTACCCAAATAGGCTAATTAAAACCTTTTGTATCGAAAGAAAGAGCGTCAAGAGCCCTATGGAAAAAAGTGAGAAAGAGATACTGCTACAAAAATTTGCCGAAGTAAACAGAAGGCTGAAACTGGCAACAGAGCAACTCGAAATTGCAAACAAGAAACTCAAAGAGTACGAGGAGAAGGCGCAGAAGGCTGAGAAAGCCAGCCAGATGAAGTCTCTCTTCCTGGCCAACATGAGCCATGAGATCCGTACTCCCTTGAATGCAATCGAGGGCTTCTCACGTGTCCTTGTGGAAACCGACTCTGAGGTGGAGCGCATGAAATACTACCAGATCATTGAGAGCAATAACCAGCGACTGGGAAGTCTCGTCAATGAGATTCTCGACCTCTCCCGTGTAGAATCCGGAGACTTCGCCATCAAGAAAGATATGACGGATCTCAACCAACTATGCGAGAGCATCACCCAGATCTTCAAGTTCCGTTGCCCTGACTCCGTGAAACTGGAATGGGACAAGCCTATATTGTCGGCTATGTTGAAGACCGACGCCAACCGCATCACACAAGTGTTCTCCAACCTCATCGGCAATGCCTTGAAACATACCCCTAACGGCAGAATCACTTACGGTTACCGGCTCATCGACGAGATGCAGAACATCGAGTTCTTCGTAGCAGATACAGGTTCGGGCATCGCACCAGAGATACAAGAGCATATCTTCGACACCTATGTCTCTGGCGATGCAGAACAACAACAGGGCTTCGGCCTCGGACTGGCGCTCTGCAAGATTATCGTCGAGAAACTTGGCGGAACCATCCGCGTGGAATCCACCGTGGGTAAGGGCAGTACCTTCACCTTCGTCCTGCCCTTCGAGGGTACTGTGGGCGACATCAGCACAGAGAGCACTACCACCTCTGCCAACGTACGCACCATCCGCGTCAGCGAGCGTCCGCTACAGAATATGAAGACCATCCTCGTGGTGGAAGACGAGGACAGCAACTACGAACTGGTAAAGATTGTGCTCCAAAAGCGCTATCGTCTTCTCCGTGCTCACAACGGCATCGAAGCCGTACAGATGAACGAAGACGAGCATCCCGACATGATCCTGATGGACATCCGTATGCCGGGCATGAACGGACTGGATGCCACCCGCATCATCAAGGAAGTGTCACACAACACCCCCGTTGTCGCCCTGAGTGCCTACGCCTTCGACGAGGATATCCGTCAGGCCAAGGCCGCCGGCTGCGATGAGTTCATGTCGAAGCCCTTCCGTGTGGAGCACCTCATCGAGATGGTCAGAAAATACGTTGACTAAAAACAAGCAATCAATATGGGTAAACTTGCAGTACAGAAGTATTTCTCGTTCATGATCCTCATCATCACCGCCCTGATGATGATTTTTACATTTGTAGGACTGTTCGGCGGCAATGTCAATCCAGCCGGTAACACGGCACGTTCGCTCCTGGTCTATGCCCTACCCGTTCTCATCATAGGCAATGCCGTCCTACTGCTCTACTGGCTCATCATGCGCCGTTGGCACTGGGCTCTCATACCGTTCATCACCCTGCTCTGTTGTATTCCATATATCGGCACGCTCTATCAGTTCGGTGGGCCCGGCGAAGCCGTCGAGAAACAGCCCGGCCTGAAAATCGCCACTTATAACGTGGCCCTGTTCGGACGTGAGGCATCAGGCTTCATGGCGCAGGACATCCTCTCCGAGATGAAGAAGCAGAAGGTCGATATCTGCTGTTTCCAGGAGTATTCCGACCAGAGCGGCGACAAGAAGAACTCCGATTCCTACAAGGAGTACTTCCCCTATATGGTGATGGGAAAGAACGATATGGTGGTTTACAGCCGCTATCCCGTCGTTCGTTCGAAGAACATCCCCTTCGAGATGACCAACAACAGCGCCATGTGGGTAGAGGTGAAAGTGCAGGATCAGGTCATCCGCGTCTATAACGCCCACTTGGAGACCACTGGCATCAACGGCACCTTGCACCGCGCTGCCAAGGCCCAGGTCAACACAGGTATTGAAACGGAGAGCAACCGCCTGCTCCGCGCCCTCTACGGCAACTACACCATCGGGATGATGGCCCGTGCGGGCCAGGCGAATGTGCTGGCGATGGATATGCGTGAGTCGGAAGTGCCCGTCATCGTCTGCGGCGACTTCAACGATGTGCCCTACTCCTATGTCTACAACACGATGCTGGGCGACAAAGTCGATGGTTTCAAGGAGTGCGGCAGCGGTTATATGTACACCTTCCGCGGTGGCAAGAAGAACGTGCGCATCGACTACATCTTCCACGACAAGGTGTTCAAGGGTATGACCTACTACAAGAAAGAACTCACCTACTCTGACCACTACCCAGTGTTTATGAAACTCGACATCAACAAGCCCAATTCCGAAGAATAACAATAAATCCTGGCCGTCTGGCCAGGATTTATTGATTTATACTATTTTAAAGCGCACCCGGAACGACCGTTCTTTCTCATCCCAGTTAGTGCCGAGCATCTCGAAGCGTCCTATCTGCGAGGTGCTCCTCACATGCTTGCCGATACACGGACACACATCGTAGTCACCAATGCGCACCAGCCGTATCGTGTCCGAGGCATCGTCTGGCAGTCGGTCTGTCGATATCTCCTCCGGCAGTTCGTCACGTGTCACAAACTCATACGTCACGGGTAGGTCTTCGTCTATCAGTTCATTCATCCGCCGCTCTATCTCCTTCTCCTCCTGCCGCGTCGGCTTCTGATCCAGATAGAAACTCATCTTACTCTTCTTCCGTTCCACGTGGGCATTATAACTCCGCTCGCAGCCGAAGATACGAATCATCGTCTGGTTCAACAGATGTTCCGCCGTATGCGCAGGCGGAAACTCATCCTTGTTGTGGTCGTTTAAAATGTAATCCTGTCCCATCTCGGGTGCAAAGATACGAATAATATTTGTAAACACCAAAAAAAGACAAAAGGATATACCTTTACGGTTGTTAAGATATAGGGAACAGGGGAAAAGGAACATTGTTTATAGGGGTAAAGTGCCGTTGGAACAGGGAGAAAGCCCGTTCCTTTCGAATCAGCAGCGGCCGTGTCTATAATCAGCAGCGCCCGCTGCTGATATCGGCAGCGAGCGTGTCTTTTATCAGCAGCGGGCGCTGCGTACCTCTCTTAATGCTTATGCTTTGAATTTGAGGATGAGAGCGCCGGAGGACGGTAGCGTCAGGGTGACGGCCCCATCGCGGCAAAGCGGGAGTTTCTGCTTTGCATCGGTGAGGAGGTCAACAGCCTGGGCGGTCTTTTCCTTCAGTTTCAGGTAGTCGAAGGCATGGGCGGGAAGCATCACATCAACCGTACGTTCGATTTCGTCGAAGTTGGTGACAACAAGAAGTACCTCGCTACCAGCCTTCCGCAAAAAGGCATATTGCCGATGCAGGTGACCATTGACATACATGAGGTCGAAGGACACACCCTCGGTGACGGCCCGCTCTGTGCTGGCAATCGTCATCACCTTATTATATATATCGTGCAGGCGCTTCTCCCCGGCAGTGAGTTTGCGCTGGGCAGCACGCACGAGGGTGTCGATGCTCCAATAGTCGAAGATCGTGGTGCGGCCGTCGTTGCCGCTGAATCCTTCCTTGTCCATGCCCCGCTCGCCGTACTCCTGTCCAGCATAGATCATCAGCGGGTTCTGCTGTAACAAGGCAGAAACGACGAGGGCGGGAATACCCTTCACGGCGTCACCTGCGAAAAACGTGCTGGCAATGCGCTGTTCATCATGGTTTTCAAGGAAGTAGAGCATATGGTCACGGATGTCGTCGGTGGCCTGCCAGGCACCGGTGATGGCATGGGTGGACTGATGGCCGCAGACGATGGCACGGAGTGTATCGTACATACCCACCTTGTCGTAGAGGTAGTCGAAGCCTGCCGCGAGGTAGTTGCGGTACTCGGCAGGATTATACACTTCGCCGATGAAGATCTTGTCGGGATAGGCGAACTTCACCTTGTCGGTGGCCCACTGCCAGAAGGCGGCAGGCACCATCTCCGCCATGTCGCACCGGAAACCGTCGACACCCTTCTTCGCCCAGAACAACAGGATATCGGTCATCTTACTCCACGTGTCGGGGATGGGCAGGAAATGACCCACACCGCCGGCATAGTAGTCGACGCCGTAGTTCAGTTTGACGGTCTCGTACCAGTCGTTCATGCCGGGGGCATTATGGAAACAGTCGTTGCCAGTGGCCTTGGCGGGATCTTCGAGATAGGGCTCCGGCTCACCGTGATAGAGGTCGAGATAGGGGGCGAAACGCTGTCCGGGACAATAATAGAAATTGTTCTGGGGGTCGAAACCCATCTGGGGGTTGTCGTCTTCGCCGAGATCCTTCACACCATCGGGTTTACAGATGCTGTGGTACTGACGCGCCACATGGTTGGGCACGAAGTCGATGATGACCTTCAGGCCGGCCTTGTGGGTACGCTCGACAAGGGCCTCAAACTCCTGCATGCGCTGAGGGACATCCTCGGCCAGGTCGGGGTCGATGTCGTAGTAGTCGGTGATGGCGTAAGGCGACCCTGCCCTACCCTTCACCACGGCGGGATGCTGACGGGGGATGCCAAAGGCCGAATAGTCGGTCATCGTGGCGTGGCGGATAATGCCTGTGTACCAGATATGGCTCACGCCCATCTCCCTGATCTTTTTCAGGGCGCTGGGCGTGAAGTCGTTCAGTTTTCCGCAACCATTCTCCTCAATCGTTCCACCTTCCTTGCGGGTAGTGTTCCGATTGCCGTACAGTCTTGTAAAAACCTGATAAAGTATTAACTTTTCACTTTTCATTTTTCACTTGTGTCAATGCCGTGAGCAGTTACCTCCTTGTTGATCTTGGCAATCATACCCTGAAGGGCCTTACCGGGTCCGCACTCGGTAAAGTCGTCGGCACCGTCGGCAATCATATTCTGCACACTCTGCGTCCAACGGACAGAAGACGTGAGTTGCGCAATGAGGTTGGCCTTAATCTCGGCGGGATCGGTATGCGGCCTGGCATCCACATTCTGATAGACAGGGCACTTGGGCGCCTTGATTTCTGTCTGCTCAATGGCTGCCTGAAGTTCGTCCTTAGCGGGCTGCATCAGTGGCGAGTGGAAGGCACCACCCACCTTCAGCGGCAGGGCACGCTTGGCACCGGCTGCCTTCAACTGCTCGCAGGCCTCATTGATGGCATCGATATCACCGGAGATAACCAGTTGTCCGGGGCAGTTGTAATTGGCGGGAACCACCACACCCTTACCCATCTTGCTCACCTCGGCGCACACCTCCTCTACCTTCTCGTCGGGCAGGGCGATGATGGCTGCCATCGTGGAGGGCTGGGCCTCGCAGGCCTTCTGCATCGCCATGGCACGGGCATACACTAATTTCAGACCATCCTCGAAACTCAGGGCACCGGCAGCCGTGAGGGCTGAGAACTCACCGAGCGAATGGCCGGCAGTCATCTTCGGGTCGAAGGTGTCGCCCATGCAGAGGGCGGAGATGACGCTGTGGAGGAAGACGGCGGGCTGTGTCACCTTCGTCTGACGGAGTTCCTCGTCAGTTCCCTCAAACATAATATCGGTGATACGGTAGCCAAGAATATCGTTGGCCTTCTCGAAAAGTTCTTTTGCAAGTGGGTTGTTATCATAAAGATCTTTACCCATTCCTGTAAACTGTGCTCCCTGTCCGGGAAATACAAATGCTTTCATTGTCTTTTTACCTTTTTATGTTAAATCGGGTGCAAAATTACTGCTTTTTTTAGACAAATGAACAAAAGAAACAAAAAAATATATGTTCTTATGTCCTTATATCTAAAAAAAGATGTACTTTTGCACGTGAGAAAGAGAAAAGTTATCTGGAAATGAAGTTAATTGTCATTACCAAACCCACATTTTTCGTAGAGGAAGACAAGATTCTTGTCAACCTTTTCGAGGAAGGACTCGACGACCTACATCTCTGCAAACCTGGTTCGTCGCCGATGTACTCCGAGCGCCTGCTGACACTGCTTGGCGACGACCTGGCAAGCAGGATTACCGTGCACCATCACTTCTACCTGAAAGAAGAATACAAACTCAGGGGCATCCACATCGACGATGCCCGCACGGAGCCGCCAACGGGTTACAAGGGTAACATCACACGTACCTGCCATGCCGTGAGTGAACTACAAGAAGCCAAGAAACACTCGAACTACGTGTTCCTGCAGTCTATCTTCGACAGTCAGACGGTGGAAAGCGAGAAACAGTCGTTTTCGGCAGAAGAACTGAAAGAAGCCTCACGACTGGGGCTCATCGACAGGAAGGTGTATGCCTTGGGGGGTATGAACATCGACAACATCAAGTATGCCAAAGACTTAGGCTTCGGCGGTGTGGTGATTTGCGGTGACCTATGGAACCGCTTCGACATCCACAACGAACTGGACTACAAGGAACTGCTGCTGCATTTCGAGCGGCTGCGCAAAGCAATAGAATAGTTTTACTGATTATCATATAATTCAAAGTTCAATAATAAATGAATAATAATTCTTATATGGTGTTTTCAGGTACTGCCACCAAGTACCTTGCAGAAAAAATCTGTCTCAGTCTGGGTTGCCCGTTAGGACAGTTGCAGATCACCAAGTTCTCGGACGGAGAGTTTGCCGTCAGTTATGAGGAGAGCATTCGTGGACGCGACATCTTCCTTGTACAGAGCACTTTCCCCAACAGCGACAACCTGATGGAACTGCTGTTGATGATCGATGCCGCCAAGCGTGCCTCGGCACGTACCATCAATGCTGTGATTCCCTATTTCGGCTGGGCCCGTCAGGACCGTAAGGACAAGCCTCGCGTGAGCATCGGTGCTAAACTCGTGGCAGACCTGCTGAGTGTGGCTGGCGTGAACCGCGTCATCACAATGGATCTGCATGCCGACCAGATACAGGGATTCTTCGACGTGCCTGTTGACCATCTCTATGGTTCAAGCGTCATCCTGCCTTACCTGCAAAGCCTGAACCTCGAAGACCTGGTGATAGCATCACCGGATGTGGGCGGCTCAAAGCGTGCCAACACCTACGCCAAGTTCCTCGGCTGTCCGCTGGTGCTCTGCAATAAGACCCGTGCACGTGCCAACGTGGTGGCCACGATGCAGATCATCGGTGATGTGGAAGGCAAGAACGTGGTGATCGTCGACGATATGGTAGATACTGCAGGCACCATCACCAAGGCTGCCGACCTGATGAAGGCATCGGGGGCCAAGACCGTCCGTGCCTGTGCCTCACACTGTGTAATGTCGGGGCCTGCCAGTGAACGGGTGCAGGAGTCTGCCCTTGAAGAGATTGTCTTCACCGACTCCATCCCCTATGCCCATCGCTGTGCCAAGGTGAAGCAACTGTCCGTAGCAGAAACCTTCGCAGAAGCCATCCGTCGTGTCATCAATAACCAAAGCATCAGTGACCTCTACCTCATATAAACTCCTCTCACTGGTATTGGCATTCATGGCAATGGGCTGCCAGAACTCGCAGGTTCAGCAGGCTCAGGAATGGAAGGCGCTAAACGATACCATCGCTGAGTGCTCAAAGAAGATCTCAAACATGGTAGGTGTCATCCAACAGAGTCCTCATACCACTGAGGAAACGCAAAAAGCCCTATTGCACGACATCGACAGCATAGAGCGGCGGATGAAAGAGGCCATCCAGAACTGTGCGGAGCGCAATAAGGATAATGACTTAGGAAAGTATATCCGCGAAAACTATCAAGTGGAATAAAAAAAATCCCCCATCCGGTGTCGGACGGGGGATTTTTTATGGATTTACCCTGCGTAAGGCAGTTCCAGCCACTTCACGTAGCAGAAGTCCTGACGGTGGGGCAGATTCTTGTTCTTCGGATACATACGGACGGCACTCTTGTACTGACCTGCCTGCTTAGGCGTATTAACAGACTCGAAGGTGTAGTAGTTGCCATCCTGCTTCACCATCTTCAACGGCTCGACAGAGAAAACATGATCCTCACCATTGGCATCGGTGGCGATATTCACCTTCTCCAAGGCAACGGCATCGTCGAGACCCTGCTCGTTGATGACATAACGCAGGGTGTACTCTTCTCCTGTCAGATGCAAGCCGGAGACAGGAGCCGTTGTCTCGGCACTGACCACGCTGATGGCATCCCAACGCTCGGCAACAGCCTCTTTCCACTGTGCAATCTCCTTGGCAAGACGGTTATCGTCCTTGGAGAGTTGCTTGAAGCGCTTGGCCAACTTCTCGTAGAACTTGGAATAGTAGTCGTCGAGTTGGCGCTTCATCGTGTAGTGCGGCGCAATCTGGGCAATGGAGTTCTTGATGACCTTGATCCAGCCCTTAGAGATGCCTGTCTTCTTATCCGTATTATAATAAAGAGGTATGATCTCGTTCTCCAACAGGTTGTAGATGGTAGCGGCATCGAGTTGATCCTGATAGCCTTGGTTCTGGTAGGTACGCTTCTCGGTAAGAGCCCAACCGGCACCCTCACGATAGCCTTCCAGCCACCAGCCATCCTTCACGGAGAGGTTGACAACACCGTTCATCTCAGCCTTCTCACCAGAGGTACCGGAAGCCTCGAGAGGACGGGTCGGCGTGTTCATCCAAATGTCTACACCCGACACGAGGCGACGGGCCAGCAGGAAGTCGTAGTCCTCCAAGAAGATGACCTTACCTTGGAACTGAGGCATTTGGCTGATTTCAAAAATTCTCTTAATAAGGCCCTGACCTGCACCATCGGCGGGGTGAGCCTTACCGGCAAAGATGAACACCACAGGACGCTCGGGATTATTGACAATCTTTTCGAGACGCTCCAAGTCGGTGAACAGCAGGTGAGCACGCTTATAAGTAGCGAAGCGGCGGCAGAAGCCGATGACCAGTGAATTGGGGTTCAAGCGTTCCACCAACTTCACCACACGCTGAGGATCACCCTGGTTCTTCAACCATGTCTCCTGCAACTGGATGGCGATATAATCAAAGAGTTTAGCCTTCAAAGCCTTACGTGTCTCCCATATTTCCTCATCGGGACAGTTGTAGATGCCGTGCCAGATATCCTCGTTGGATTGGTCGCCCAGGAACTTCGGGTCGAAATACTTTGCATAGACCTTCAACCACTCAGCAGCACACCAGGTGGGGAAATGGACACCGTTGGTCACATAGCCCACGTGGTTCTCCTCAGGATAGTAGCCGTTCCAGATGGGAGCGAACATTTTCTGTGAGACCCATCCGTGGAGTTTCGACACGCCGTTAACCTCCTGACAAGTGTTGCAGGCGAAGGTAGACATACAGAACTTCTCGCCCTTATCGTCGGGGTTCGTACGACCCATGCCGATGAACTCGTCCCAGGAAATACCGAGTTTCTGGGGATAGCCACCCATATACTTGCCAAACAAGCCCTCCTCGAAGTAGTCGTGACCTGCGGGCACTGGGGTGTGCACGGTATAGAGACCGCTGGCACGAACCAGTTCCAAAGCCTGGTTGAAGGTCAGTCCGTCTTCCTCGATATAGTCGCACAGGCGCTGCAGGTTGCAGAGGGCAGCATGACCCTCGTTGCAATGGTAGATATCCTTCTTGATGCCGAGTTTCTTCAACAGCAGCATACCACCGATACCGAGCAGAATCTCCTGTTTCAGACGGTTCTCCCAGTCACCGCCATAGAGGCTGTGGGTGATGGGCTTGTCGAAGTCGGAGTTCATCTCATTGTCGGTATCGAGCAGATAGAGTTTCACACGACCCACATTTACACGCCAGACATAGGCATGCACCTGGTAGTTGGTGTAAGGCACGTCGATGACGAGAGGATTACCCTCACTGTCGAGTTGGCGCTCGATGGGCAGATCGTTGAAATTCTGCGTCTCGTAGTTAGCAATCTGCTGTCCGTCCATCGACAGGCTCTGTGTGAAATAACCGAAACGATAGAGGAAACCGACGGCACACATATCGACGTTGGAGTCGGAAGCCTCCTTCACGTAGTCACCGGCAAGCATACCCAGACCACCTGAATAGATCTTCAGGGCAGAATGAATGCCGTACTCCATACAGAAGTATGCCACTGACGGACGCTTCGAGTCGGGTTTCACATCCATATACTTGCGGAACGCATCGTAAACGTTCTTGATGCGCTTCATCAGTGCCTTATCTTTCAGAATCTCTTCCTTGCGGGCAAAACTGAGACGTTCGAGCAGCATCACAGGGTTGTGCTTCACATCGTGATACAAATCAGGGTCGAGGTCACGGAACAAGTCACGAGCCTCATAGTTCCATACCCACCACATATTGTGGGCAATCTCGTCCAAACACTTCAATTCCTCAGGAAGCGTGGCCTTCACGGTCAGTGTCTTCCAAGACGGAACATTTGCGTAATCTGCTTTAATCTTCATCTTGTAATTTACAAATTTAATATATTCAATTTACTTTTTTCTCAATAAAGCCTTGCGGAGGGCGATGTCATAAGCCTCTTCATAATACTTGATAAACTCACTCCAAAGGGCTTTCTTCGACAGGGCCTCGGCTTTCTTGCGGCAATCCTCTACCTGTTTCTTCGTAAAGCCAGAGAACTCGGCAACAGTATCCTTGATGATATCGGCTACCTCAGAATAGTTGTAGTCGGTACGATGGATCACCTTCACACCGTCCTCTATCTCACCGCTATGTCCGAACACACTGTTGGCCCAGAGTCCGAAACCAGCCAGGTCGGTGGTGATACAAGGCACCTTGAAGGCCACAGCCTCCAACGGCGTATAGCCCCACGGTTCATAGTACGAGGGATAGATGCAAAGGTCGTTGCCTAATACGATATCATAATAAGTCATATCCAGGATGCCGTCCTTGCCGTCAAGGTAACAGGGCAGGAAGATTACCTTCACCTGTTCATCCTTACGGTTGTGCATATCGTAGTACTTCATCATGCCCAGCACGTTGTCATGGCTCATATTGTGCAGCCAGTGAGTCACCTGAGGCACCTCCAGTGGGGTATCGTATGCCTTACCGCTATTCAGACGCTCCTGCAGATCCCTACGGGGTTCCCCTACCCACCCAGGCACTTCGATGAAGGCAACCACCTTCTTCTTCAGGTCTTTGTCACGCAATAGACGATTCATGGCTTCCACAAACACGTCGATACCCTTGTTGCGGAACTCATAGCGACCAGAGGTGGAGATGATCAGTGTGTCATCGCCGAGGCTCTCACCCAACAGGGCGTTTGCAACGTCGAGCAGACGCTTGCGGGCTGCCTTGCGTTTCTTCGTAAACTGCGCTGCCTTCGGTACAAAACTGTTGTCGAAGCCATTAGGCAGTACTACATCCACTGGTTTGTCAAGCAGTTCCACACATTCCTTGGCGGTGATGTCACTCACCGTGGTAAAACAATCCACATGCCAGGCGGTCTGCTTTTCGATGGAGTGCTTCGACTGCATATTCAGTTCGCCGGCCATCTGATCGCCGTTGTAGGCAAACAGATAGTCGTAGAGGGGTTTCATATTGCCGGCAATGCTACGCCCGATGCTGGTGGCATGGGTGGTGAAGATGGTGCCAACCTGGGGGAGTTTATTGTTGATGTAGAGTGCTCCCAAGCCGCACATCCACTCATTGGCATGATAGATGACCTTCTGGCTTTCGTTAAGATAGTGCTTATAGAAACTCTCCACGACGAGAGCAGCGGCATACGAAAACATCGAAGCCTCGTCATAGTCGCCGTAGGCATGCAGGGAGTCTACCTGATAGTGCTCCCACAGCCAACCATATATCTCGTTCTTCTTCTCGAAGAACGGCATGAAGTCAACAAGGATGGCGATAGGTTCTCCGGGCACCGTCCAGCGCCCCACCCTTACAGTAAGTCCGTTCTGCCTAGCCTCCCATTGCCACTCGGCAAAGAGAGCATTGTCTTCCCTGAAATAGGGACTTTCCTCCTTCGTGTAGTTATCGTCTTCGCGCTTCCACAGACCCGGGCCGATAAAAATCACCTGATCCGGATGTGCCTCTTGCAGGGTCTTGGCACGTGTCGAAAGGACTGTATAGATTCCTCCTACCTTGTTGCAAACTTCCCAACTTGACTCAAAGATATAGTCGGGGTTTAAAAGCCTATCTGTCATGCATTATAATTATAAACGGTGCAAAGGTACTTAAATATTTCTAAAAAAACGATAGTTTTTCTGCATATTTTCTTCATTATCATAGATTTATTGATTTAGATTTGGTATCTTTGCCCCCAAATCATACGAATATGAGGAAATTGCTTTTTATACTATTCACTATTCACGGTTCGCTCTTCAATACATTCGCCCAAGGTGAAGGAGGGCCTTTCCGCGCGTACATATATAATAATGAATATGAGGTCTATTTGAAGATCAACCTCTACGACGAAGATGTCGAAGTGCCAGGACAGGAACTCTACGGCCCACTTCCAGGCTATCTCGGCAAGAAGCACAACTCGTTCTGCTGGGTCATCACCGCTGCAAAAATCAACAACGACAAGACTGCTACCTTATCCCTCATCAACGACTACGGCTCCGAAGATCTCACCGCCACCCTTACCGTGGAGAACGACTCCATCTACATCCTGAAACAGGAGAAAGGCTCCACCCTCAAAGTGCCCAAGAACAGCAAGTGGCAGAAACTCCCCAAGACCCTCGAATTCAAACGACAGAAGGAATAAAACGATATGACGGAACTTACTGAACAGCAACTGGATGAACGCGTAACTCGTGCCGTAGAGAACTTTATGGCAGGCTACGGCTGTTGCCAAAGTATCGTTGCAGCCTTTGCAGACCTCTACGGACTGGACGATACACTGGCCAAGAAGATTGCAGCCGGCTTTGGAGGAGGAGTCGGCAGGATGAGGATGATGTGTGGAGCCGTATCAGGCATCGTGATGCTTGTCGGTCTGCATTGTGGACAGACGGAGGGCTCAGACCGTGAGGGGAAGTCGGCCTGCTACAAGGTGGTGCAGGAACTGCTGGAACAGTCGCGCCAACAGAACGGTAGCCTCATCTGTGCGGAGATCCTTGGTTTGAAGGGCTACGAGAAAGCCTCATGCAGTTACATAGCCTCCCCCCGCACCGCCGAATACTACAAATCCCGCCCCTGTGCTGCAAAAGTTGAGTCCGCCGCCCGTATCTTTGCAGACTTCCTAAAAAAACTGTAAAATATTTGGTGGTTTGAAGAAAACCATATATCTTTGCAGTTGAAAAGGTAGTTTAGGGATATGGAAAAACGCCACATAGCAAATACAATCACAGTGAGGCTCATCATGTGGATGCTTGTCCTTTCGCTCATCCTGTCGGGTGTCATCTACTATTGGTGGGCGAGGAATATCGTAAGACTGCATACGGAACTGTTTCATAACAAAATGCTCATCACCTATGAATACACCCGGCGCATACTCTCCGACGTATATGTATCCGTGACGGACAACGTATCATATCTCGAACGGTCACTTGACCACCCCGAAGGTCATCAAGACATTGTGAAACGAATCGTAAGTCAGGGCACCAGGGTTCATAGTTGTGGCATCTACTATATTGAGAACTACTATCCCCAAAAGGGTAATCAATTCCACCCCTTTGCATCGCGGAGCGATGACAATCCTGATGAGATACAGATAAAGACAGAAGATGACGATTTCGACCACCTAAACGCCATATGGTTTCGCAGCACCATTGAAAGCGACTCGGCCAGATGGACAGAGCCTTTCTTCGAAAATGATGACCGAAATAAGGCATTCACAGCATATCAAGCACCTGTCCGCGACGCGGCAGGCAAGCCTGTGGCAGTACTCCGTGCCAGCATCTCGCTCGACTGGTTGACGAATAAACTGTCTCAGACTGACAGTAAGTATAATCAAACAAGTTTGTCGGTTCCCAACATATTTGAGCCGGAATCCAAGCGGTATATCATCGATCACGACGGCAGGTTTTTAACTTATTCTGAAGAGGAACAGCACATAAGAGGCACCTTTTTCAGTCACCTCAAGCCGCATGGGAACCATGACATCGAACTGCTCATTGAAAGGATGGAGACGGGAAAGACCAGCATGAACGAAAGCGATGTGAGATACACATTCGATGGCGAGGACTGCTATCTATTTTTTACGCCTGTGAAGCACACTACCTGGATGATGGTGACAGTGGTTCCATGCCGGGCGGTTGACTGGGCAGGATTGCATTATTGCTTCCAAATCACACTCCTAGCCATCCTCATGATGTTGGTGCTCATCCTGATAAACTATATTTATCTTAAAAGCCGCAACTCCTAATAGAAATTGCGGCTTTATTGTTTTGAGTAGGGTGATAACTTACTTTACCTTCTCCACGATGGCCTTGAAAGCCTCGGGATTGTTCATGGCCAGATCGGCGAGCACCTTGCGGTTGATCTCGATACCAGCCTTGGTGAGTTTGCCCATCAGGACACTGTAACTCATGCCCTCCAAGCGAGCGGCAGCGTTGATACGCTGAATCCACAGGCTGCGGAAGTTGCGCTTCTTGTTACGACGATCACGGTAGGCATAGGTCAAACCCTTCTCCCAGGTATTCTTTGCTACTGTCCAAACATTCTTACGGGCTCCAAAATAGCCACGGGTAAGTTTCAAAATTCTCTTACGCTTTGCTCTTGATGCAACGTGATTTACACTTCTTGGCATAGTTTCTTACTTCTTTAAATGTTAGACAATAGGGTTAGCGGAGACACAGCAGATCACGAACCTGCTTCATGTTTGAAGGGTCAACGATGGCAGAGTGCACAAGATTGCGCTTCTGCTTCTTGGTCTTCTTTGTCAGAATGTGGCTGTGGTAAGCGTGATTTCTCTTAACCTTACCTGTACCGGTGAACGAGAATCTCTTCTTAGCACCGGAGTTTGTCTTTACTTTTGGCATTGTTTTAAAATTTAAAATTATTAATAATAAACGACGGCTACGCATATACCGGGCGCGCCATCTTATTCTGTATCTTGCAATTTTTTCAGCGCCTCTTCGCTGATCTTGGCGTTGGCAAAGAGACCGCCATTGGCGGGAATCTCTGTGACGACCTCCGGCTGAGCAGCCTGCTGAGCCTTCTTCTGCTCCTTGATTTCAGCCTCGGCAGCCTCACGGTCACGGGCCTGCTGACTCTTCTTCTTCTCGCCAGCCTTCTTGGGAGCCAGATAGAGGAACATCTTCTTTCCTTCGAGCGAGGGCATGCCTTCTACCTTTCCGACTTCCTCCAGGTCGTTGGCAAAACGCAGGAGAAGCACCTCGCCCTGTTCCTTAAAAAGGATGGAGCGTCCACGGAAGAACACATAGGCACGAACCTTGTTGCCTTCGCTAAGGAACTCCTTGGCATGCTTCAGTTTGAACTGATAGTCGTGCTCGTCGGTCTGGGGACCGAAGCGAATTTCCTTCACCTCCACCTTTACCTGCTTGGCCTTCATTTCCTTCTGGCGCTTCTTCTGCTGATAAAGGAACTTGGAGTAGTCGATGAGACGACAAACTGGCGGGTTGGCATTAGGCGAAATCTCCACGAGATCGACACCCTGATCGTGAGCCATATTCAGAGCATCACGGGTAGGAACAACGGTGCTGCCATTGTCACCGACGATGCGTACTTCACGTACTCGTATCTGTTCATTAATACGGTACTGTTGCTTCAATTTGTCATTCTTCATTCACTCCTTTTTATGAAATCGGCTGCAAAATTACTATAAAAAAATGAAAGAATGAAAAAATGAAGAAATGAAACTAACCCGCGCGCAAAGAATTATGAATATTTAACACATTGCGGATGCATTTCATTCTTTCATTCCTTCATTTTTTCATTCTTTTACTTCCATCAGAAATCTTTGGTCATTTCAGCGACACGCGCATTCACCTCGTCGATGAACTCCTGAATGGTCTTCACGCTCTGTTCACCACCACCTTGAGGACGAACAGCCACAGTGCCATCGGCGGCTTCCTTCTCGCCGACAATCACCATATAGGGGATACGCTTCAACTCATTGTCGCGGATCTTACGACTCAGTTTTTCGTTACGCAGGTCGATGGTAGCACGAACTCCACCCATATCGAACTTCTTGGCGACCTCTTGTGCATAGTCATTGTACTTCTCTGAAAGCGGCAGAATAGCAACCTGATCAGGCGTGAGCCAGAGGGGGAAGTGACCACTGGTATGCTCAATCAACACAGCACAGAAACGCTCCAGACTTCCGAACGGCGCACGGTGAATCATCACTGGCGTCTTCTTTGTGTTGTCCTCATCGGTGTATTCAAGTTGGAAGCGCTTGGGCAGATTGTAGTCCACCTGAATGGTACCCAACTGCCAACGACGACCGATGGCATCCTTGATCATGAAGTCCAGTTTCGGGCCATAGAAGGCAGCCTCGCCGTATTCCACTTTTGCGGGCAAGCCCTTCTCCTGACAAGCCTCCACAATAGCCTTCTCAGCAAGAGCCCAGTCCTCGTCGGTACCCACATACTTCTCGTGGTCGTTAGGGTCGCGAAGACTAATCTGAGCCTCGAAGTTGAATCCGAAGGCTGAGAGCACGATACCGATAATATCCATCACATTGAGGAATTCCTGCTTCACCTGATCTGGGCGACAGAACAGATGGGCATCATCCTGCGTAAACGAACGTACACGGGTCAGTCCGTGGAGTTCTCCACTCTGCTCATAACGGTACACTGTACCAAACTCGGCAATACGCAGGGGCAGGTCACGATAGGAACGGGGCTTCCAAGCGAAAATTTCGCAATGGTGAGGACAGTTCATGGGCTTCAGCATATACTCTTCATCCTCCTCAGGCGTATGGATGGGCTGGAACGAATCCTTGCCATAATGGGCATAGTGACCAGAGGTGACATAGAGATTCTTGGAACCAATATGCGGTGTGATAACTTCTTGATAACCAAAGCGCTTCTGAACTTTGCGCAGGTGATCCTGCAAGCGCAGACGGAGTTCAGTACCCTTCGGCAACCAGATGGGCAGGCCCTTACCTACCTTATCTGAGAACATGAAGAGTTCCATCTCCTTACCAATCTTACGATGGTCGCGTTTCTTGGCCTCCTCTAACATCTCAAGATACTCGTCGAGCATCTTCTTCTTGGGGAAGGAGATACCATACAGACGCTGCATCTGTTCACGGGTGGCGTCACCACGCCAGAAGGCACCGGCAACAGAGGTCAGTTTCACAGCCTTGATCTCACCCGTGTCCACAAGGTGCGGACCACGACAGAGATCAGTAAAGTTACCCTGTGTATAGGTAGTGATAGAACCGTCTTCCAAATCCTGATCGATGTGCTCGCACTTATAGGTCTGTCCGTCGGCAGCAAACTGCTTCAGGGCGTCGGCCTTAGACACCTCCTTGCGAACCACCGGCTCCTTCTTGCCAGCCAGTTCCTTCATCTTTGCCTCAATCTTGGGGAAGTCGCTCTCTTTGATGCTCTCGCCATCCTTCAGCAAGACATCATAGAAGAAACCGTTCTCGACAGCAGGACCGAAACCAAACTGGATGCCGGGGTACAACTCCTGCAGTGCCTCTGCCAACAGGTGGGCCGAGGTGTGCCAGAAGGTATGCTTACCCTGCTCGTCATCAAACTTGTAAAGTTCAATCGTTGCGTCCTCATTGATAGGACGATTCAACTCAACCGTCTCCCCGTTTACTCCACAACTCACAACGCTGCGTGCGAGAGCCGGAGAGATGCTCTCTGCAATCTGAAAGCCAGTCACGCCCTGCTCATACGAACGAACAGATCCGTCTGGGAATGTAATGTTGATCATACCTTATTTTATATATAAAATTCGAATTTGCGTGCAAAGGTAGTGTAAATCGAGCAAAAAACCAAAAGAAAAGGCATTTTTCTTTCGGTTTCATCCTATCTGACGATTACTTTCTTGGCAGTATCGCCTTGGCGAACGACGTAGATGCCGGGACGCAGACCTTCCAATGCATCACCGTAGGGTTGTCCGGAGAGACCATATACATGATAAGGCTGTGTCAGGTCGATAGAGACATCCGCAATGCCATTATCAACATACGTATAGTTCAGTCTATTATCCATCCAGACGAGGCGTTCCTTCATGAAAGAACGCACATTCTCCACCTCTGCCTGATAACTGCCCCAAAGATGCGCATTCTGGTGCACATACTGATTCATTATAGGCCAACGGATAAAGTTCAGGCGCTGTGACTCCTGGAGAGCCGTCTCCATAGAGTCGATATAGGCCACCAGGTTCTTCTCTGTCAACCCACCCTGCCGTGCCTCATCCCAGATGTCCAACATCTTCGCCTTGGCTGCGGCATTATTGATGACAATCTTATTCACGAAAGATTTCATGCTCCCTGCACAACTGCCCCCACTGCGATAAATAAAGTCGGACTTACTGTTAACGGGATAGGTACGATCATCATTATTGAATGCGAGATCGAAGTCCCAGACAGGACCCGTGTACATCATGTCGTCGTCACGCTGCTTATACATAAAGACACTCCAATAGGTATCTGTATTGCCCGAGAGTTCCCCCACGAGGAAATGGCGCAAGAAGGTATTCAGATCCAGATAGGTCTCCCATTCGCTCTCCATCTTGTTGAAGAACGCCCTGATATAGTTTCTCTGCTGGGTCGTAATAGAATCTTCCTCCGGCGACTTGATGGTGACAGGGTTTCTGTTGTTGGAACGGAACCATGACGTCTCCCGTTCTGCATACGCATCTATCTCCACGAAATAACCACCCGTCAGGGCACTGCCCTCATTATCGGCAGAGGTCATCTCCTCGATATTGATTCGATCCTTATGTACCTGAATCTGGTCGCACAACTGATAACAGCCCTTGTATTCTCCGTTGAGTAAGACATCGACGGCAGTGCCGTATGGGGTATATGGCATACCGAAACGACGACTCAGTTCGAATGCCAACAGGTTGCGCATCAACGTCTTGTCGCCGTAATTATTGATCAGTGTCCATTTCTTCGCCTTGGCAGGGGCATCCAACACATGCTGTTTCTTATCGAACTTGATACGGTAAGGTTTCTTGGGAAAACTACGGGAGGCGTTACCTCTCTCACGCGTCGTTCCCGGTTCTGACAGCAACTTGGTACCATTATCGGAGATAATCGTCAACTGCGACACAATCTGATGCACCTTGTCGTAGGGAATCTCCCCGTTGAGGGTATGGATGCTAACAGTAGGCAGGTTCGTCACCTGATAGAGATGGGTATCATCACCCTCCCCAGGATATCCGTAGAATTCAAGTTCGGCGATGTTACAACGGGCATCAGCAGGCCCAATATAACGCACATAGCGGAATCCACGCGAACAGTTCACATCGGCATAGGATATCTGTCCTATTGTACCATTTTCTGTAATGAGATAGATAGGCAAGGCATCCATGAAATCCTCGCGGTTGGCTCCCTCAAAGACACCGAGTTGTACGCGTTTCGGTCCCTGACTGTCGTTGCGCGGTGACCACCCCACCCTCGTGATGACATGAGGTGAGCCCAGATCCAGTCCAGCCCACGTATAGTTCCGTTCCCACGAGGCAAAGAAGGTGTTCAGATTCCCGTCAAAGGCATTTGCACAAGTATTGACAGTGGTTGTCGACGAGGATGTATTGGAATAATCCACACACTCCTTCGTACCGATCACCTTTCCCGTCAGTTTGTCATCAGCAAAAGCGGCAGTCATCCAGAGAGTCATCAGACCAAAAAGAATCGTCTTGAACAGTCTCATCACTTCTCACTGTATTTCTTGATGACACTATAGGCTCCATAGAGCCCCAGTTCGCCAGCCTTACTCAGATCGGCAATGCCCTCTGTCGTCCTGTCGGTATAAAGATAGACCAGTCCTCGGTTATAATAGGCTTCAGGCATATTACTGTCAATCTCCAAGGCACGACTGAGGTCATCAAGGGCCCGATGATAATCTTTCCGGATGGCATAGAGACAGCCTCTGTTATAATAGAGGTACGGGTTATGGGGAGCCAATTTGATGGCCTCGCATAAGTCACTGAGCACATTCGCCGACTTCAGGTCGATATTCGTACCCTGTGAGGCATTAAACTCATTGATCTTGGCCTGACAGACAGCCCGTTGCCAATAGGCAAGCACAGATGTGGAATCCATCTGTAGCATTGTGGAGAGGTCATCGATGGCTGCATCGAAATTCTGGATGGCACTATAGGCCACAGCCCGTTGTACCAGCAACGGCTTCACCTGCACATCGCCTTTGGCCTCGCCAATGGCTACGGTGACAGAGTCGATAAAGGCAATATGACGATTCATCCTGGCCTCATCGATGTTCGGCTGTGTCGTGCTGATATAGACAGTATGCGTTCCAGACTTTTGGTTGAAGGCATCCACATCCTTGTCGAAGGCAATATAGGAATGCACATTATCATGCATGGCAAAGAACGACAGGGCAAACATCGGTTGCCATACCATCTCCACCTGACGATTCTGTACCTTTCCCCGATAGTCACTCTTATACTCGTGTTCCACCTGCTGCTCATCAGCCACAACCAACTGGTTATATTTGTCCGGGTCGGTATCACTCTTGCGACGCATCTGCCGCTTCGAGAGTCGGGGCTGTTTGCCGCCATAGCGCTTGTCCATCTGGGCTTTCAGGATACGGAACTCATCAGCCTCTGCCTGTCTGGTCATTCCTAAACGACGATAGCATGAGGCACGGTGATCAAGTCCGAACCAGAAATTGGGAAATTCCTCAATCACCTTCGAATAGTCACGGATAGCACCATTTAAATCACCCGTCTGTTCCAACAGCAAGGCGCGATTGAAGAGGGCCATCAGGTTGTTGGGCTCCAGACGGAGTACGAAGTCAAAGTCCTCGATTCCACGATTGTCGTCACCCACCTGCGCACGCAGCAGTCCACGGTTATAATGACCGATGAAATTGTTGGGATCAAGATCCAGAGCCGTATCATAATCTGCCATAGCCCCTCGCAGATTATTCTGGTTATAGCGCGCCAAAGCACGATTAATGTAGTTGCCCGCATGCTTGGGCAGCAAGTGGATGGATTTATCGAGGAATCCCTCTCCCTCCTTCCATTTCTCACGAGCCAAACTGATAATGGCCCTTTCCGCCCAGATGCCGCCATCATATGGATCCAGTTCCAGACTCTTTTCCAACGATTTCACGGCGCTCGTCGTATCTTTCTGCAACAGATAGATTTCCGCCTGCATGGCATAGCCCCTGGCATAGTTCGACCAGCGGATCAGCATTGTATCAATCTCAGCCAGTCCACGCTCATAGTCTTTCTCGTTGATGCGACAGAGAATACGGTTATGCCAGAGGCCCTGATTGTCGGGATTATAACGGATGGCGCGGGTATAGTCGCCTATCGCCTCCGTGTATTTCTTCTGATTGATGCGACAGAGTCCACGCAACTCATAGATAGTAGTCACATACGGATTGCGCTCAATGGCTTCAGAACAGTCGCTTTCCGCACCCCGGAAATCATCGAGATAGAATTTGGCAACACCCCGGAAGAACCAGGGCTCATAGAGATACGGCTTTGCTGAGATGGCCTGATTGAAATACTGGATAGAAAGAACATAGTCCTCATAATAGAGAGCCGAGCGCCCGATCATAATCAGACGATCTGTGTTGTACTGTGCGAAAGAATGAGAAATGAGAAATGAGAAATGAGAAATGATGATTACCAGACAAGCGCAAAGTCTGCCCAACCTTACACGCTGCATAATCAGCCGATAATAGTTTTCAACATTCTTCATTTCTCATTCCTTTTTCCTCATCTTCTGACCGGTTTAGTCTTATAGCCACAACGGTAGCGACCTTGTATCAGGGCGCGCAACTTACTTTGGATAAGTTGTTTGCGGAGCGGAGAAATACGGTCTACGAACATTTTACCATCGAGGTGGTCGAACTCATGCTGCATGACCCGGGCCAGATAGCCCTCTATCCACTCGTCGTGGTGCTGGAACTGTTCATCGTCCCACTCCACATGGATACGCGTCGGGCGCACCACCTTCTCATGGATGGCTGGCAGTGAGAGACATCCTTCCTCAGAGGAATTAGTATCCGACTCATCGTATTCCACAATATGCGGATTGATATATACCTGGCGGAAGCCTTTATATTCTGGCAGGTCTTCCGACAACACATCCAAATCAATCACCGACAACCGGATAGCCTTGCCAATCTGAGGCGCTGCCAGTCCGATACCTTCTGACTCAGCCAATGTCTCCCACATATCAGTAATTAACTGCTTCAAGTCGGGGTAGTCAGGGGTGATGTCCTCGGCCACCTTGCGGAGCACAGGCTGACCATATATAAAAATAGGTAGAATCATTTGCAATTTTACAATTTTACAATTTCATTTTATTTTCGGGAGCGAAGGTAGTCCTCTAAAATAATAGTGGCACTAATCTCGTCGACAAGAGCCTTGTCCTGACGGGCTTTCTTTTTCAGGCCACCATCGAGCATCGCCTGATGTGCCAGTACAGAAGTAAAACGCTCGTCAAAATATTCTATAGGCACTTCCGGCACAGCCTTACGCCAACGGTTCACAAACTGCTGCACACGTTGGAGATTCTCACTGGGCTGTCCGTTAGGCTGTCGCGGTTCACCGATGATGATACGCTCCACAGCCTCCTTGGCCAAATATGCCTTCAGCCAGTCGAAGAGTTCTAACGTAGAAACAGTCGCCAACCCGCCTGCAATAATCTGCAAAGGGTCGGTGACTGCAATACCTGTACGCTTCTTACCGTAATCGATGGACAGTATCCGCGCCAAATGCTTATTGGTTAGAGAGCAACCAAGCATCCTTGTAAGCCTCCTGCTCACGGAACTGGTCGCGGCTGCGGGCTGCATCTGCCTTGTTGTCGAAGGTAGCAGCCACCACACGGAACATATTACGATCTTGGTTCTTCACAATTTGGGCATCATAACCAGCACTCTTCAAGCGCTGCTGCAAGCCTTCTGCATTCGACTGCAGACCGAAAGAACCAACAACCACACTGTATGCCTTCAAGCCATTACCACTGACGACAGCCACCTTCTCCTGACGGACAGAGACATTGTCGTAGTTATCCAATTTACGGGCTTCATTAGCAGCAGTTGTCTGGACTGGAGCCACCACAGCGGGTTCCTCATAAGCCGGCTGTGCTGTCTGCTGAGCCGTCTGAGTGTCATACTGCTTAGCCTTCTCATAAGCCTTCTTGTAGGCACTCTCACTTGATTTACAACTTGTCATTGCCACTGCGAAGCAAAATCCTGCGCACAATACGATGTACTTTTTCATTTCCTTAAATTATTTAAATGTTATACTTCTGTTTCAAATATTTGCTGCGAAATTACAAAATCTCGCGCAAAATGGCACAAAAATGCTGCATAAAGTTTGTTAAATAACGGAAATATCGCCATTTTAACAAAAAATTGCAGGAAAAATGAGGTTAATTCTGAAATAATTCCGTATATTTGCCAAGTGTAAACAAATGTTTAATTCAAAATAATATCATTATGAAGAGTTTAGGTTATTTAAGTGCGTTCCTCGGAGGTGCCATTGCAGGCGCAGCCCTTGGAATCCTGATGGCTCCCGAAAAGGGACAGGACACCCGTGTAAAGATTACTGATGCCGTTGAGGATTTTCTCAAGAAGCATAACATCAAACTCAGCCGCAAGGAAGTGGTTGACCTTGTTGACGATATTCAGGACGCAGCCGAAGAAGAATAATGCTTTCGAGCGACAAGAACGTAGAGACTATCGCGCAACTCATCGAGGTGCTGAAGCATTACCTCGGGTTACAGACGGAGTATCTGAAATTAGACGTGATTGACAAGGTGGTAAGGCTCTTCACAGCCTTCGCCTTGGCAGTCGTGTTCTTTATGATCATCATCGCCGTGTTGCTCTATCTCTCGTTTGCCTTTGCTTTCTGGCTGGCCTCGTTTACGGGTACAGCCCTTGCCTTTCTCATTGTGGGAGGCATCCATTTTCTCCTGTTTGTCATATTCTTCTGCATGCGTAAGAAATGGATTGAGAAACCCCTGGTGCACTTCCTCGCCAGCCTCTTGCTGAGCAAATAACCACCGCCCATGTTACCTGTCAAGAAACAAACCCACGAATTCCGCACGCTGGAAGAGATTCGCCAGCGGAAGGATGAATTGGCCGATGAGATCCAGCAGGACAACGGCAAGTTCACATCACTTTGGAACCAGGTGTTCATCAAAAAAGAGGGAAACACCAGGACGGACTATATTGCCGGACTGGTGAGCAATGGCATCGTGGCATTCGACACATTCCTACTTATCCGCAAGTTGATGAAGGGCTACGGATTCCTGTTTGGGAAATCCAAGAAAAAGAAACACAAATAATCAGATTTCCACAATCTGTCCGTCGTATGCCAGTTGGATGCCAACTGGCAGTTTTTTATTGACCTTCTCGTGAAGACCGATGTCGTGACAGGAATGGATCAGATAGGTCTGCCTCGCCCCTACTCTCTGGGCAAAGGCAATAGCATCGTCCACCAACTGATGAGAATGGTGTGGCTTGTCGAAACGCAGGGCATTCACCACGAGCACCTCCACATCTTTCAGATAGGCCATTTCGCTCTCGTCGATGGTCTTCATATCCGTGATATAGGCCAGTCCGCCAATGCGGTAGGCCAGGATGGGTAGTTTTCCGTGCATCACCTCAAAGGGGATTACCTCCAAGTCACCGAATGTCAGCACCTCGTGGGGTTTGATCTCGTGGAGACCGATTGCCGGCACACCAGGGTAGCGGTTTTCCGCAAAGCAATACGGTAACATCTCTATCATCCCCTGACGGGCAATGGCATCGGCATAGACATTGATCTCACCAAACTGACAATAGGGACGGATATCGTCCATACCCCCCATGTGGTCGTAGTGGGCATGGGTAATGAGGATGGCATCAATCTTACGAAATGGCTGAGGAAGAATCTGCTGACGGAAATCAGGGCCGCAGTCTATCAGCAGACGCGTCTCATCCGTCTCTACCAGAACAGAACAACGGGTACGCTTGTCGTGCGGGTCAGTACTGCGACAGACCTCACACTGGCAACCGATAACCGGCACGCCACACGATGTTCCCGTTCCTAAAAACGTCAATTTCATTTATCGTTTGACAATTTACAATTGATTACACAATATTTACCTCTGGGTGGATATCGATACCGAACTTCGCCTTGACATCAGCACGGATGGCATCACTAAGCGCAACAATCTCCGCACCGGTAGCCCCACCACGGTTTACGAGTACCAGAGCCTGTTTGTCATGAACACCAGCACGTCCCAATGACTTGCCCTTCCAGCCACACTGGTCTATCATCCACCCTGCCGGAATCTTCACGTGGCGCGAATCCACTCTATAATGGGGCATATCAGGATACTGCGCAGCCAGTTTCTCATACCGGGCTTTCGTTACGACGGGATTCATGAAGAAACTACCTGCATTGCCCTCGACCTTCGGATCAGGCAATTTGGCATTGCGGATGTCTATGATGGTTTCGCGCAGTTGCTGTGCCGTGGGCTCCTGAATTCCCTTCCGTTCCAACTCTGCACGGATATTACCATAATCGAGGTGAGGCGTAAAGGTCTTCGATAGCCCGTATGTCACCCGCGTGATGAGGAAACGGTTCTTCCAATCCTGTTTGAAACGACTCTGTCTGTATCCGTATTCACATTCCTCATTGCTCAGCATCCAAGTCTTTCCCGTTGGTATCTCTATCATCCTGACGCAGAGTATCAAGTCTTTGGCCTCTACGCCATAGGCTCCGATATTCTGCACGGCACTGGCGCCCACGTCGCCAGGTATCAGTGAGAGATTTTCCATACCGTAATAGCCTGCCTCAAGGCTCATAGCCACCATATCGTCCCACACCTCGCCGCTGCCACAGGTCATTCTCTCACAGAAATAGTCTTCTTCAAAACAATGACCCTTAATGCCAGAGCGCACCACGATACCCTCAAAATCCTTCGTCAACAAAAGGTTGCTACCGCCACCTATTATAATATAGGGCATTTTCGATTTCCTCAGGATCTTAGCCACCTCCATCGCCTCGAAGTCGTCTTCGAACTCTATATAACGCCTGCATTTGGCATCAATGCCAAATGTATTATGCGCTTTCAGATTATAATCCTTGAAATCCTTCATCAAGTTGTCATTTTCATCAGCAGCCACCGGTTGTTCACCCTCTTGAAGCGCAGTTCCATTTCCTGTCCGTTGGCAATACCCCGCAGAATAAGAATTATCTCGTTGCCCACAGGCTCCGGTTGTCCATAAATGATGTTATAGAGCACCTTCGAGGGCAACTGCGGGGCAAAGGCCTCCCAAGTGTCTGGGGTGATAATGCCTTCCATCACATTAAAGTCATCATCAGGATCAGGGCCTACGAAAGTCACCGTAGCGTTCAGGCTCTTCACCTGGTAGGCTGTATCTGAGACGAAATGCCGATAGAAGTTGAGAAACGAGGCATTCATATTCTCCGAGATGGCCATCTCCCTCACCTCGCGCAGCATCCATGCTCCCCGGATACGGTTGAACACATAGTCCTTCACAAGGTCTTTCTTAAGCATAATCTTTTCCACGATGGCCTGATTGATAGAGGTATCCTTCATCAGTTGCATCTGCTTGTCGTTGTCGAAAAGCAGGGTATAATACCCCTGTCGCATGAAGAAACGCTCCATCTCCCACTTTTTCTTGTCAATCGTCTCCGTCTTTTCGCCCTTCCGCACCGTCAGTGGAAAGACCACACGATCCATCTGCAACTTCTTGTTGGCGGAAAAGTTGAAGACGAAGTCGTCAAAAAGTTCATCCATCGCCTTAGGAGTGGGTGTTTCACCGATCAGTTGTTCCAACGAGTCAATGGGAGAGACCTCTACGGTATCAGCCACGGAGTCGGCCTGCGGCTCTTCTGCCCTCTGCGTCTTGTTTCCCGTACAGGAAAACATCAGCAGGACACCTGCGACAATCGCAATCAAAAACCTCTTCATCTTACTATATGATGTCGTGGTAATCTATCTTATTCTCTCAAATTTGCGGCAAAATTACAAAAAAATCCGCGAATATCTATTCAATCTGTGTCTTTTTTTGTACCTTTGCACGCAAATTTCATAAATTGTCAAATTGTAAATCGTCAAATCGTAATAAAATGATACTTGATAAGATAGACGAACTGCTCAAAGAGGTGCAGGAATTGAGTGCGAAGAACGCCGAGGAAGTGGAACAACTCCGACTGAAATATCTCAGCAAGAAAGGTGAGATTACAGCCCTGATGAACGACTTCCGTAACGTGGCTGCCGACCAGAAGAAGACTGTCGGCATGAAGATCAACGAATTGAAGACACTCGCCACAGAGCGCATCAACCAACTCCGTGAGGAGTGCGAGACACAGGAAACTGGCGACGAGGCCATCGACCTGACACGCACCCCCTACCCCATACAGTTGGGAACGCGCCACCCGCTGACGATTGTCACCAACGAGATTATCGACATCTTCTCACGCATGGGCTTCGTCCTCGCTGACGGTCCAGAGGTGGAAGACGATCTCCACGTGTTCACCAAGATGAACTTCGCTGCCGATCATCCTGCCCGCGACATGCAGGACACCTTCTTCGTCTCGCAGCATCCCAACGATGTCACGAAGAATATCCTGCTCCGTTCGCACACCTCTTCTGTGCAGGCCCGTGTGATGGAACACATGCACACCGAGGACGGCAAACTCACCGCTCCCATCCGTGTCATCTGTCCGGGTCGCGTCTATCGCAATGAGGCCATCACAGCCCGTGCCCACTGTTTCTTCCATCAGGTGGAAGGTCTCTATATCGACAAGAACGTTTCGTTCACCGACCTCAAGCAAGTCCTCTTGTCGTTTGCCAAGGAGATGTTCGGCCCAGACACCAGCATTCGTCTGCGCCCCTCTTACTTCCCCTTCACAGAACCTTCGGCAGAGATGGATATCTCCTGCTTCATCTGTGGCGGCGAGGGTTGCGGCTTCTGCAAGCATACTGGTTGGGTAGAGATCTTAGGCTGTGGTATGGTGGATCCCAACGTGCTCGAACTCTGTGGCATCGACTCGAAGATATACTCTGGTTACGCTTTCGGTATGGGTGTCGAGCGCATCACCAACTTGAAGTATCGCGTCTCAGACCTCCGTCTTTTCTCCGAAAACGACACCCGTTTCCTCGAAGAGTTCGAGTCTGCTGACTAAATTCCTTGGAAGCGTAATGATTTTCAGGCGTTCATACCAGATGCGACTCGAACCAGCAAAGCGCTTCTGAGTATGTCCGCTGATATAATAGTAACTGGCAGTATATTCGTCCATCATATCAAGAAAGACCTTCTTGATACGTGAACATTTCTCATTGATGGCATTGTCGAGGGGATTCACCAAGTGGTCTATCCCCTCGATAATCTTTTCCTTGTCCATCATCTTCGCCGTTGCCATATAGTAACGTGTCAGTTCCTCCCGGTAGTCTGCCAACCGTTTGAACTCAATCCCCTCCGGATGAGCCAGGAACAACAGATAGACCGCCTTATGCACAGGTTGCAGTTCCACCTCTTTATTATAGTCAACCAAGATGAATCGGTAATCCTTTGTTATCACCAGACGACTCAACTTCCCCTTTGCCGCCTCTATGCGCAACTCTTCCAACAACGGCACACCAATAGCCCGTAGCAGCAGGTCATTCCTGCCCTGTGCCTGTAACTGACTTACGAGCCTCTTCACCTCCTGAGCCAGTTCCTCTGGTGTCTGTTGTGTGGTCATTCTGTTACCGTCTTCATCAGATTGTTCAACCATCCTCTCCACTTATCCAGAATCGTAGGTTCTTCGTTCTCCTCCGCTGTGGTGGATTCGTTATCCGCCACATTGGAGTCCGGGGATTTGCTATCCCCTTCTGGAACAGCAGGCTCAGGCTCTTCCGCAGGCTCCACTTCGAAAGGCGGTTCCTGTTGGGTAATCGCTGTCGCCATCGTGGTCTTAACCGTAGGTCGATATAGTTTCTTAATCACATCCTCATAGTAGTCGTCCTCATTCCGATGCACATCTTGTTGCACCTCTGCCTCCAACTTATCCTCCATTCCCGTAGCCAGAATGGTTACCTTCGCATCCTCACCCAGCGAGTCGTCCGTAGCCGTACCCCATATCACGTCGATATTCGGATCCAACTCATCGAAGAAATCATCAATCTCTTGCAGTTCCCTCACAAAGATGGGATGTTCGTCGCTGGCGTAGATATTAAAGAGGATGCGCTTTGCCTTACCGATATCATTGCCATAGATCAGCGGTGAGTCGAGTGCATTCATAATGGCTTTCTCCACACGATGCTCACCACTGGCACGTCCCATCGCCATTATGGCCCCGCCACCATCCTTCACGGTGGTTTCCACATCACGGAAGTCACTCTTGATGCCCCCGTCACTGGGCAGGGTAATCAGTTCCGAGATACCCTTCACTGCATCCATCAGGATATGGTCGGCCCTTACGAAGGCCTCTTTCATGGAGATGTCCGAGTCAGCATACACATCGCAGAGACGCTCATTATTCACAATCAGCAATGCATCTACATTCTTACGCAGTTCATCAACGCCCTTCAATGCTTTGATAATCTTACGTTTCTTCTCAAAGAAGAACGGAATGGTCACCACACCTACCGTCAGGATACCCATATCCTTAGCCACCGCAGCCACCACAGGTGCAGCACCAGTACCAGTACCACCACCCATACCAGCCGTTACGAAGACCATCTTCGTACCATCGGAAAACAGTTTCAGAATGTCGTTCACATTGTTCTCCGCCTCCTGTTTGCCAACCTGAGGTTCTCCACCAGCGCCAAGGCCCTCTCCCAACTGTATTTTCACAGGCACGGGCGACCTCGACAGCGACTGACTATCCGTATTACAGACCGCATACGTCACGCCTGCAACGCCCTCCTTATACATATTCGCAACGGCGTTGCAGCCCCCGCCTCCAACGCCTACCACTTTGATGATGCCCTGCATCTGGTCCGTCACAGGACCAAAGTCGATAATATTGTCCTCTCCCATACTTCTGCGATTTGGCTACAAAGTTACGAAGAATTATTGGGATAAAAAAATCTCCGCAAGCCTTGCGGAGAAAATTTCTTATTGGAAGATGGAGTTTTCGTTTTCATTTATTCACTTTATGGTATAGCGTCATTTTTTTATATTTTTATTTGTTTATTCGGAGTTTTTTCTTAATTTTGCAGCGGAATCATAAAAAGAATTGGCTTATGACAACATTTGCATTAAACAATTTGTGGGCATATCTGCAGGGGCTTTCGCTCTCGCAGAGCGACCGTGAGTGGCTGGCCAACAAACTGATTATGCCCAAAGAAAAAGAGACAGAACTTTCTGCAGAAGAGCGTAAAGCTCGTTTCCTCCGTTTGGCAGGTAGTTGGTCTGAAACAGAAGAAGGAGAGGAATACTATCAGATGATGAAGCATCGTAATGACGAGCGCCCACTTAATCGTGAAATCATTTTGGATGATTAATGGATATGACAGCCTTCATGGCTATTGATAGAAGATATGGAATTACCAACAGAACATACGGTACAGCCAAGAATACTGCGATAATAACCATATGATCTGCCAATTCATAGATTCCATCAATCGTTGGAAATAGTTTAGTGTCTGTTAACTCATATTCTTTATCAGTATAATAGGTAATTGAACGAAACCACTCTTTTTCATAGACTGTGCAATATACAATGAATCCCAAAACCTGACCTATGGAGACTGTGAGATAGAAATACAAAGGCTTTATTCCTGACAGGCACCTCTTTCTTGTTCTGCCCATCATTACGATACCAGTATAGACAAACCAAAACATCAGGAACAATAAGATACCCAGAATCCATAGCCAATCACATGCGACACCGATATATGGCGACAAGACAAATGACGAAAGACCCCACGTTGCCAAAAGTTTTATCCTCCAGTCTGAACATATTGTTTTGGCAAGTAGCAGTAATCTCATCCGAATATATCTACTTGCCCTAATCCGCTTATTGGTTATCAAAAAAAAGCAAACCACCTGCGATACAAAGATTGTCAGAAGGACAGCATTAAGGCTAACCATCCTTTCCAGATATCGATCAAACATCCCTGCATGAGCTTCGCATATCAAAGGGACACCCAATGAGACCGCTACGATATCAATCCTTTGATAGTCTTGATAATTTGATTCTGTAATTCCTATTATCTTCATATCCTTCTCCCATAGTCATTTCTTCCACTGATAATTATTATTGGAGTTGCCATAGCGCTCCTTACGGATTTGCCACTTCACCCATTGCTGGTCACTCTTCGTGGCGTTGTTGAGGGCTGTAGCAATCTTCTGTTTGTCTTTCCCAGCCTTATAGCGTTCTTTCATTTCCTTACGAATCAGCGACACGTTACCACTTTGCTTGTCCTGAAACTCCTCGATCAGCGCATCCGTATCCAAGTTCTTGATACGCTCTTCTCGTTTGCCAGCCTTACCTTCGAAAAGAACATTGAATACAGCCTCCTTGATTTTCGCATCATCCGCAATCCACCTACTCCTATAAAGCGATAATAATTCCTGGCGTGAAAGACTTGGCAGCATATCCACACACTTCCTCAACTCACCAGCCTCCCATCCCTTATAATGGAATAGTTTCGCCTGCTTAATAATATACTCGTAATCTGTCATAACTGCAAAAAATATTTGGTTGCAAAGTTAGGATTTTCCTTCTTTGCAACCAAGCATTTTTGCCCCGCAAGGCTTGTGAAAATACGTTTTTTAGTATTATAGTGAATCAGCCATCAAATCCTTACGACCTATGAGGCTGAAGATGGTGATGTTGTTATCATCATTGACTATACGAAGAGAACGGAGGATCTCATTAAGTGTTGATCCACTGGTGGTCACATCGTCAATCACCAACACATTTTGCTTCCTGATAGTTGCATACAACTCTTTGTCGGTTTCAGAAGCGAACTTCAGGAATTCTATCATGAACGGACGGAAACGGCTCTTCTTGACATCTTTTGCTATTGTAAAATAGTCCTTTTGGTGAATGAGTTCAAGCATACTATTGATAGTTTGCCTGACTTCCTCTTTCTGAGCCTCAGTATAACGGGGCCGTCCATTCTCTAATTTGACGTCTAAATATGACTGTTCAAAACCATCCATGTCGAACGATATGTTTGATGGAAGTGCTTTCACCAACTCCATCTTCCTCAGGGTAGGCTGTGCAAACCTGTAGATATAGCGCAACATATATTGGTTTACCATACTCGATGATTCTGGCATGACGACCAAATCATAATTGAACAGATTTATATGCTTGTCGAGATTATCAATGGCTTTCTTGATGAAATTAGTCAGATTAGGCGTGTCTTGTAACGCTTCTGTGAATTTCACATATTTAATAAAAGCAGTACGTACTGAACTATCTACTTGCTCAGAGAATTCATACCCATAGTAGAAGCATTTACCAAATGCCTCTACCTGATACCCATCGCCAGTCAGACAGACAATGTCTTCTGCACCATCGTGCTCGAAATCGAACACGAATTTCTTCTCTGTATTATCGTAAGTAACGCCCATATAGTTTACTCATCGGGTGCAAAGATAGTGCAAAACCTGCAAAAAACAAAATAAATCGCGATTTATTTTCTTTTTGTGCTATATGGGGAACGGTTGATAATCCTTCACATAATGCAGTAGTGGATCAACGGCCCAAGTCAGTTCTTGTGGGAACTCCACACGGAGATACATCCAAGTACGGTTTTTCAGTTTGATGTCCTTCTCAAAGAACAGCCTGCCCTTGTCGCATTTCCCTGCCAAGAGGAACGAACTGTCTGCCACAGACTTTGTCACAGCCGACATGTTCAGTTCCTCATACTTCTCTTGGACAGACATCTCAAACTCATCATCGTATGCACTCACCACCATACTAATGCCGTGATACTCCACCCGCAAGTTCCTTTCCCCCTGATTCAGCAACACCTTATTCATAAACTCCGGATACGCCACCTCATACCCATCCCCGTAGTTTTTCCAATAAGCCTTACCTGCCGTCTCGAACTGCCTCCGCAACCACTTCGCATCATAGAACACCGTATCCCTTAATGCCACAAGGAATGTGTCCTTATAGATCGTGTCATGCACAACCACCTTTTTCTCTTCTGTCCCTTTCGCCCCCCAAGCGAAATACGCACTGATAGCCCCAACCACAAGTATCAAGCCCCAAATAAACTTCCTCATAATCCAAACTCCTTTTTGACTGCAAAAATAGTTTTTATAACTTAAACGACAAAGTGTTTTACCATGACAAGCCTTGCGAACTTGGAATTTTTATTCCCAGGTGACCAATTCACGTGGGAGGGCGATTCTCTTAGCCTCCCCTCTTGCACCTTTTATATAATAATGACCAGCCACACTGCCATCCAGCATGGTGACAAAAGCCTTTCTGATTCTGGCACACTTCTCGTTGATAGAGTTGAGCATAGGATTAGTAACATCTTCGATGCTATGTAAGGCTCTATCAGATAATCCCCAAGGGCGAACCTTGTCATAGATTCTTGTCAGCTCTTCACGATAGTCTGGTAAGCCCTTGAAGTTGATACCTTCAGGATGCTTCAGGAATAGCAGATACACTGACTTTACCAGAGGCTCCAAATGCACCTCCTTACGCTCATCGCCCAGGAATATCCTATAATTCCTGCTAATTGTCAACATAGGCAATGGATGGCAGCAGAACAACTGTGAGATTATCTCCTCTTCAGTCATCCCATATGCCTTAAGCATCTGCACTTTTTCCTGCATCTCCTTGATGAGGATAGAGCAATGAAACTGCTTCAACTCTTCGCTCTCTGTGCCTTTCGTGTGTTTCATAGTTTGTAGTTGTGTTTAGTTAGTAAATATGTTAATCATGGCATCCGAAGTTCACTCGTCAGAGAACACCTGCTTCTTGATGAGTCGAAGCAGGTATTCTACTGCCTTTGGAGCCTTCTCGCGAGCCGTTGCCAGCTTCTGAGCAAACTCATCCTCAGTGATGTCAGAGTTGAAGTCATCCACCAACTCCCGAGGATCGTCAGATGTTTTCACGAGCCCCAAGCCCTTACGCTTCATCAGATAACGAAGCGACAGGATACCCTTGTCATACTTTGGCTTGGCCTTGATGAGTTCCTGCATCAGGTTCAGGCCATTGTCGCCAATGTGCAACTCGTTAAGCATGGCAATCATGTAGAGCACCTTGCAGTCTGGAGTTGACATATCGAACACGTCACCCATCAGCACATTCACAGCATCAGCCTCCTCGTAGCGTTCGAGCTTGGCCAAACTGCGTGATTTCACATAAAGCGCCTCCTGACACTGATGCTGAGCCAACACACTATCAGCATACGCCAAAGCCTGCTCGTACTTCCCTGCATAGAGACTCAACAGGGCCACAAGGAACTTGGGTGCCCAATGGTCTGCCTCCATCAACGATGCTGGAACCTCTTCTACACACCCATAGAGTTCTTCATCACAGATCATGGTATCGAGGAAACGCTTAGCCTGCTGCATCGCCTCTTTGATGTCACCTGCCTCAGCTTTCTTCTGCACCAGCATCAGATACTGCTTGGCAGCCTCATCATAGTCGTGATGGCTCAACAACTGATACACAGCCTTTCCGCTCTCAATCTCACTATTGATCACCTGTTCGTCATTATAGCCATTGGCATACGACAGCACTTCACGACTCGTATGAGCATACTGAGGAATGATAGGACGCGAGAGGAACAATCCACCCAACGAACGCACACGACTCAGTGCTACATAGAGTTGGCCTACAGCGAACATACCCCTACTCAGATCAAGGTAGAGTTTGTCGAAGGTCATACCCTGACTCTTATGCACAGTGATGGCCCATGCCAATCGAAGTGGATACTGGGTGAAGGTACCCATCAGTTCCTTCTTCATCTTGCGCTCGTCCTTATCGTACTCATAGCTGTACGACTCCCAAGAGCAGTTAGGCACCACGTATGTTTCACCACCTTCAATAGTAACCTTTATCTCGTCCTTCGTCAACTTGGTCACTTTGCCGATGGTACCATTCACCCAACGCTTATGCGGATCATTACGAGTAAACATCACCTGAGCACCCACCTTCAGCTTCATGGTCTTATCCACAGGGAAGCGCTTCTCCTCGAACTTACCTGTCACTGTACCCTCGTAGGTGTACTCTTCCGCTTCAATCTCTGCAAGACGCTTCAGATTGATGTCATCAGCAGTTCTATTGAGAGAGGCCAGCGTGATCACAGTCCCATCCTCTTTCGTAGGCTGGCAGACGCGCTCGTTGAGATGCATCAGAATCTCTGGTGTCGTCTTGTTCAGGCGAATGCTCTCAAGGATTTTGAGGAATGCCTCATCTTCCTGACGATAAACCTTCTGGAACTCGATCTTCACCATTCGCATACGTTTGATGACGTCAGCCTTGTAGAAGAAGCAGTCATCCGTATGATAGAGGTCATGCATCAGATCGCTTTCAGCACCTTTCTTCAGCACTGGTGGCAACTGAAACATATCCCCCACGAAGATTATCTGCTTGCCACCAAACGGCAGTGACGAGCGCAGTGTCTTCCGCATCGTGTAGTCGATGGCATCAATGATGTCACAGCGCACCATCGACACCTCATCTATAATGATGGTGTCGGTATGGATGAGCGTCAGGATGCGGGCCTCACTCATCTTGCCCATCGTGCCTGGGGTGCAGACATCCATAGGCAGTCCAAAAAACGAGTGAATGGTATCACCACCTGCTAAAATAGCAGCCACGCCAGTAGGAGCCAGCGTAATAAATTGTTTGTCAACCATCTGCTGCACTTTGCGCAAAAAGGTTGTCTTACCTGTTCCTGCACGTCCTGTGAGGAAGAAACTCGAATTTGTGTTGGCAATAAGGTCATAAGCCATTACCTGCTGCTTGTTCTGTGTGTCTATCATATTCTCCATAATTATTTCTGTTCTAGTTTGGGGAGTATTTGGGTTAAACGTGTGTTGAAGTCCGGATCAAGGAAGCTCTTGTAGCATCCGTTGATCAGTTCAGAGGCCTGGGCAGCAATCTGCTCTACAGGAGCACAGATGCGCTGAGTTTTCATCACGCCAGTCAGATAATCCTTCACCATCTGCTCCGACTCCTGGCGGATAAACGCCTCGTTGCGGAACACCTTGTCATAGTCGCGCTTCTGGATGAGTTCCATCTTCTGCCCGTTGAAGGCATAGAGCTCGATGCTGTCGATGTAGGTCCAGCTGTGATACAGCCCTACCTTCTCCAGGATGACGATGCGATCGCAGAATCGAATGCCTCGATAGTAACGATGTCCGCCATTGCTCTCAAATTCGTCGCAGATGAACATCTTCTGACTGTCATCCCAGACGGGGATGTGAACACGCGGATTGCCGAATGACGGCAGTATGCTGTCAAACAGGTTCTTGTTGATTGCTTTAGTCAATGTTGCCATAGTCTTATCGTTTTAATGGTTATGCAATAAGTTTACGTTGTGTCTCTTCAATCATTCCACGAGAGAATGCTAGCATCTCCTTATCGCTGACATATGCGCCTTGTGCCTTCAGCTGTCCAGCCAGATAATCTTTAAGCATCATAATGCTTTGTTCCTTGGCAAACTGCTCGTTGAAAACACGATAGTCACTGCCACCCCAATACTTTTGGGCTATAAGCTTTGCCTTATTTCCATCCCAGCAAAACAGCTTGATGCCATTCAGGAAGGTATAGGCATATCCCTGCCCAAGATCGTAATACACTGCCAAACGATCCGATAATCGAATAGCTCGATAGTACATATTACCTGCAGCACTTGTGAACCCTTGAGTTAGGAACACGTTTTTGCTTGCGTTATAGGTTAAAGACTCGCCTGAAAGGGCTGGAAGTTCTTTTGCCACGATGGCCTGAAGAGCGGTGTTTGCCATATTCGTATTGATTTAAAGATCCCACCACTTACTGTTTCAGTCTCAACTCTGGGGTGGTTTCAGAGATTGGACCTACTATCCTTTAGAGAATCTGCTATTCACATAAGCAGCATGGCGTCTGCGATGGCATCCAGTTCTGCCTCAGCTGCAAGTTCTGCCATGTAAAACGCATCTGCAATGGCATCCAATTCTGCCTCAGCTGCAAGCTCTGCCATGTAAAACGCATCAGCAATGGCATCCAATTCTGCCTCAGTTGCAAGCTCTGCCATATAAAACGCATCAGCAATGGCATCTTCCTCTGCCTGACAAGCAATATCTTCCAAGAACAGAGTGTCTGAAAGGTTATTCACTTGAGCCTGAGCCCCAACTGCATTCTTTGAAATCTGAGTCTTCATCTTATATTAGATTTCGTTCCCACCACTATGCTTTTGCAGCGTCAATCTCGAGGTGGTGTCGAGGATTGACGCTGCAAAGATAAGACGATTTTCACAATCTTGCAAGAAAAACAACCTTGCGAACGGTTCCGTTCTACTTGGAACCGTTTTCAATATCTTCTACGAGTTGTATGTTGCTTGCAAAGTAAGGATATAGCTTCTGGAGTTTTTCGTCATTATTTGAACCATATTTTACTATCTTAACCTTTTTACCTATCCATCCATTTTTTAATACAAAGCCAGGATTAACCCCAAATTTTCTTCCAACATGATAGATTTTTTGCACTTCAACAATACCTTCTAATTCATCATCATTAATTCTCTCTATCTTTACGCATCTCTTCAAATTTTCGTTCTTGTCTGGATGCTCTTCAAAATATCGGAACATCCAAACTGCAATTTCATACAGGTGGAAAGCAAGACTGAAAAGAAGATAATGTGTCTTCGTGTTTTCGTTGGGATGGGAGAATTCATTCCCTAGATTCTTTATCATTGACATCATATCCTCAATGTATTCTGGAACAATTCTATCACCCAGTTGGCCATAACGGACTCCAGCATGGTATGCAGGATCTCCTACTAAATATCTAAAACATTGATCAATATTTGGTCTTTCACCATTGAAGCATTCAACAGGGATAATCCCTTTTCTATTTGCTTCTATGAAAATACATTCCAAAGCTTGTCGGATTTGATTATAGTACAGTTTAGAATCAAAAGAATCATTGGAATCTGGGTAATGCATCTTCTCAAAAATGCAAATGATAGAATCACTTATTTCTTGATTAATTTTACCTAGGAAATCTATCACCTCCTTATACAAAATTTTCACCTTAAATCTATCGATGTTATCAATAGTATTTCTGATATCGTCCATCAGTTTTTCGTCATCTATGTCCTTTATATATATGACTTCATCCTTGAGCATTTCATTATCCTTCACCTTATCCTTTCCTGTAGAAATGAAACGAGGTATTTGCCTATTAGCCGGAAGGCTCGCTAAATGCATGAGTGCATTTAGCAAACCTTTTGTCGATGGTTCTTCGTGATCAGATTTATCCTTTATTTCCCCATCTAATATAACAGCATCCCACGAATTTGGATGCTTGTCCAGTTCGTCCATACCAGCCTTCTGATATGAATAACCTTGAAGATGAATGCCAAGATCTTCGCACTCTTCTTTGAACTCTTGTTGCTTTTCCCACTCATCATCTATCCAGATAACATTATACTCTTTCTTCATATGATTTACTTTTTGGTAGATATACACTTACAACAACCCACTCGCCATCTTGTGATATTGTATAATCACCTTTATAATGTTTAACAGTATCAGCGACTTCATATCCGCCAATACCTGTTCCGCCAGTTTTACCGGCATACTTTCTATTTTCGCCATAGCTTTCCTTTGATAATCCATCAGGTAAAGGATCGCCATTGTTGCGGAAGTCTATTTGATACATTTTTCGTTTAGAATTCCATGTTAAGACAATCTCTATTTTATAGTCATTTCGACTAGTGTTAGTAGAGAATCCATGTATCCTGGCGTTCTCAAGTATATTTCTTACAACCTTGCCAAAATTGTATTCCGCAATATCTACATATGCAAAGGACTTTTCCTCCTTAATGAGGTCGATGGTTTTTGATCTATCTGTCTCATTCATATCACTAAGTTCTTTTTTATGAGATTCAACATACTGTTTCAATGCCTCTTTTGCAAATTCATTGGAATAAACAATAGGGTATGCATCTGAGCCAAAATAGTCTTTGAAACCTTTTAAGCAATGGTCTATATCAAAAGGTAATGCCTCGCCATAAGTATTCTCTTCATTAAGGCGCTCTATGTCTTCTGAGAGAAATAATTGATGGGTTTTGATTACATGCAATCTCTCCATCAAGAACTGTTTTGATTCTTCAGAAGAATCCATATCTTTAATAAAGCGTTCCATACGGCGCACTGCAGAACTTATCTGTCGCATTGGTTTTCGCATCGCATGCTGATAGTCTTCCAACTTTACTTTGTGCTTCCTTTGGGCTGCTGAAAAATTATCACCCAACTCTTTAGTTACAGATTCTTCCCTCTTCATCCGAAAGAGTTCGTCACCAATGATGCGCTCGCCTGTAGGCACAAAAATCTTTTTCAGGTGATTACCAAGACCGAATTCTTGATAGGCAATCAATTGCCTATACACTATAGGCAATCTCAAGAGAGCAGCCAACGAGTTGACATCAAAGTTCTCTTTAGGACAGAAAACAAGGATGCCGCTACTTACAGCATATGGTTTTCCTGTCGCACGAACAATAGCAACTTGAACCCCTGACTCAGCAGATTGCTCATAGAGAACTGCATCACTTTTACCGTCAAGATAGGTGCATTTCCGATAATCCAAAACGTAATGTCCCTTGGACTTTCCAATTTGGCCCCAAATGGAATCAACAAATTTTCCGTCCTTATCAAAGCCATACTCTTTACTACCTTCAACGTAAGGCGGATTGTTTGGACAATCAGCTTTTCTTATACCAGACATGTCTAAATCACCAGTGTATAATGGTGTTATGTCGCTCATGGATATCCAAGGTGTGTCTTCTGGCAAATCAAATTGCACATCTCGAACTTTTGCCGACACCAGAGAGCATAGTGATGACAGTGGAACCGGATGCTCTGCTTCTGAAGGTTTTTCAACCACGTATACCTGTGGTATGAGAATCTCCGGGGACAATTTCTCTGAGGACACCTTCACCACTTTTCTCAATCCCGTATTAGGATCAACACCATCGTTCTGCAAAATCGCATTGAACTTGGCATTGTCGAATGACAGCATAACATAATGCTTTCTGTCAAAATCATTACTTGTCACACGAGCATCAATGAAAAGAACGTCTGATTCTTGTCTACCTTTCTCAGCAATCAGAAGGCAATATTCGTCAAAAGACCCATTATTGATCTTTACCTGAGACATCTGGATAATCTCCTTTATAGCCTTATCCTCTACAAGAATTCTCCTGAATTGTGCATTGGCATCTGCGGATGCCTTTTCCTCTTCACGCACTTTCCTAACAGTTTCTTTCCTTGCCAATACATCTGGCGGACAAATCAGCACTAACTTACCACTAACAGGCAAATTCTTATATGCATCACATAAACGAGCAATTGCCTTGCTGTCATCATCATCTTTTGGAAGATATGACACAATCGCGTCATATGATGAAGGCGTTGCGTTATCCTCAACATCTATGTTGTTGGCATAGACGGCAACTTTCGTCCATGCATAAAACATAGTATCACAATAATACTTACATCCATCGAATAGATTCGCTAGTTGAGCAAATGTCGTATTGGGATAATACACTTCTGAACCGGCAGGAATCTCTACCCGAGCTTTGACTAAATCAAGAACTTCCTTTGGAATGGTGTATGCATCCTTGCCGTCATGACGATGCACCCACACAAGGGAATCATCACAGGGAGTAAGGATAATGTAATTCACCATCTCCTTAAAGTGAGCTGTGAGGAACGACTCTTCTTCTGCGGTAAAGATAGACTTATCATAGACATCTGGCAATAACTGGTCAAGTATCTCTTTATCAGCATTCTCTCCAGCAACGAGTGCATAGAAATAGCCAAGCAACTGTTCATTGACCATTAGGTGCCTTATCCAGACTTCGGTGTGAGGACCTTCACCATACATACCGCCATAAAAAATATTGCCATCTTCTGCAAAAGCATCCATAGCCATTTCCTCGTTTTCTTTCTCCCAAAAATAGAAGTCATCCTTTGCTTCCTTGGCAATCTGACTCTCCTTACCCACTTTTGTACGGTAAAACTCTACGAGGTTAATCACTCTCTGCTGAATCTCTGCTGCGTTCTGTACGTTCTGCATAGTCGTTTGTGTTTTTGTTGGTTAGTACTCTATTTTTTGCATTTGTGTCTCAAATGCGCTGCAAAGGTACAACCGTTTTCCGATTGCTCCAAACATTTCTGCCTTGTGAACGGTTCCGTTCTTCATGGAACCGTTTAGTTCCCACATTTTAACTGCTCCCATATACATTATTCTTCTTTCTTCAGATATAACCTTGTTGGTACATCCGACAGTGGATATGCCAGATTTGGTGTAGAATAGAAAACAAACAACTTATGCTTAGTCCGGGTCATGGCCACATATAAGGCTTTTCTTGACTCGTTGTCTGGGGCACCATTATACATGGGCAGGATTACAATGTCGAATTGCAAACCTTTAGCACTATGATAAGTCATGATTTTCGGTATAACAGTGCTGAAATCAAGTGAATCAACGTAATGTGAATCTTTTGCTACATCAGTAGAGTATTTGAGTTCACATCCTACATCCTTTTTTCGGAGTTCCTCGCTCACCTTCAAAGCGAGTTCATTGGACGGAAGGAGTATTCCAATACTTTTGCCTTCATTGCTGCCAATGATGCTATTTATTGCGTCAATCTGCTCATCTACAGAACTTTTGTATATTATATAAGGTAGGCTTTTCTCCTTGTTCTGATACACTTTTTCCTTATAAGGGTCAACATTTACGCCTACATAATCCTGTGTTATTTTAGCTACAGAGCGAGGGAGACGATAATTGTTGTATAGCTTAAGAACATTGAGTCCTGTAAGTTTAGCGATGTCCTCAATGGTCAATGTCAGTTTACCATATTGCCTATATATCGACTGTGCAGTATCACCAAAGAACATAAAGCATTTCTTGGCAGTTTGCATAAACTGGAGGATTTCTTCTTTGGTGAAATCCTGTATTTCATCCACGATGAGATAGTCAGCAGTAGGCATTTCATGGCGCAACCACTGATAATGATAATAGAAACGATATGGACCTATAGGCTTACCGGTACTCATAAATCCCGTTAAGGACTTTGTATACGCTATTAGAATCACATCTTCGCCCTGCTGCGCTATTTGCTCTGCTTTATGCATGGCTATAACGGACTTTCCACTTCCCGCACAACCAGCTACAAGCATAGACTTGTCAAGTGTCCGCTCTATCAAGTCTAACTGATCATCATCCATTGATTCTTCATCAACATCCCAATCAGAATTAACTCTTAAAGCAGAAAGGAGATTACCGTGAAATTGATTCACGACTATCGGTTCTTCATCTTCTTCGTGAGTATCGACTGGAGCCATCTTCTCCAATTCTTTTTTTAGTTTTTCTATTTCATTTTGCTGCTCAAGCATTCTTGATTCCATCTCCGCAGTTTTTTGTTCCAACTGCATCTGTTCGTTTTCTGCTTCCAATTGCAGTTTCTTAGCAGTTAGAATTGCAGCCTTCTGTTCCTCTATGACAGCATTCGCATCGCTAATCTGCCTCTTAGCTTTCTCTAACTCATCTTTTCCATCGCTAAAAGTGAATTCATCAAGACTGTCAAAGAAGGAAATGATTGAATGCTGCAGAACATTATTGCTCTTCATGAAGTCAAAAAAGCCAGGGAAAAAAGTAGCACATGCTAAGGCTTGTTTCTTATCGTTCATGCTTGACGCTCCTGTATGGCTACCAAGTTCGCTGGCCGTACTATACCATTGGTACAGATTTGCGGCGTTGGTTTCAATTCCTTTCTTCAGTCTTTTCTTCTGTTGGTCAACTCTTGAAAAGGCCACATCAGAGTGCTTATAGAAATAGACCCAAGGAAGGATTGCTGCGAGCGCACTCCCCTGGATTCTTCTGAAATCATTTTCAATGATATATCTTTCACTTGTCCTGTCTTTCTTTATTGACACATTGCCGGATATGATATCCTCAGCAAGGTCGTCGTCTGACACAAACTCATGAATCAATAATTTACACAGAAGTTCTATGGCAGGACGTATATTCCTGAAGAACCCTCTGTAATCTCTTTTGTTAAAAGCATCTACGGCAATATCGTAGTCATGCTTTAAATATTCTTTTATTTCTTCCATATCCAGTTTATTCTATTATTCCTATTCCTGCAATTTGCACCACATAAATATAACCTTGTTTTTTTGCCTTAGCCTCCCATTTATTTATAAAATCAGGATTACCAGTCGCCACAGTGTCTTGATAAGTCCAAGCACATATGTCACTAACATAAAAACCTGGCAAATTAAATCTTCTTTTTAGGCGACATGCGACTTTACTTAATTCACTTTCTTTTGAGAGTCTTCCTATATAGTAATCATTATGCTTTATAAAGCATTTTCCATATTGGTCACAATCAATGATGACCTCGTCATCTTTCCTCACGTGATTAGTTATATACTCATCTTTTTCGAACATGGTGTCAGATAGGGTATATGAAAGATAATATTTATCAAGTCCCGGCTCGTATTCCATAATTTGATTGGCAGTATTTTTCGCTTGGATAATTCTTTCTTTAGATTCAATAGCCTTTTCACGTTCACCCTTATAGACATGTAAATATTTCTTTGCGCGAGTATATGCAACAAACATTAGCCTTTTTTCTTCATCTATATCAGCAAGGTCATCTTTCATAAGACTATCACCTAACTTATAATTATGATGCGGCGTTAATGGAAGAGAAGCTGTAGATGGTGTTATAACAACCACATCAAATTCGAGCCCCTTTACTTTATGCATAGTTGTAAGAATGATTGTTAAATGATTTTCTTTTAAGATACATTGATCCTGCTCCTTATACTGATTATATATTTTATACACGCCACCGTCATCACGACTTGCCACATTTTTTATATATTCAGCCATGTCTCCCCGCGTATGAGAATCATCATCCGATCGAATAGAGTCCAGATAGTTCAGGACTAGAGTATAAGCAACGTCTAACAAGAATTCGTCCCATTCTGGCGAATCCTTCATTTTCTTTTCAATATACCTTCTAATGTCCAAAGCAATCTCTTTAGATCTCTCATTTAGGTCATCATTAGGCCTTGCATTTAGGATTCTGATAATATCAAAGATTTCTCGCTCTCTCCAAAGATCGCACGTATTAGCTCCTTGTATGCGAATTCTCACATCACTAGGTACAATCGTTTTGATCTGCGAGTATCCAAAATATACTTCGCTATTTTTCCTAAAGAATATGGCAATGGTATTTATTCTTCGAGATTCATCGTGGGAATTGTCTGCAACGACGTTTTCCTGTTTTACCCATGAGATTAAACTGGGCAATTCTTTATGCCATTCCTTTTCTGGTTCCTCTACATTATCAGTATACCGTACATATTCCCATGTTGGCTCATGCTCCATTAGTGAGGCGGCAGAATGAGGCAGTTCGTACCCTTTCGGGATAAACTTTGCTGATGCATCCAATATCTTTTGATACGAACGATAATTAGTTGTCATCGTTAGTTGAACAGGTTTAAGCTCCTTTTTCAACTGTTCATAGTATGGCTGAGGATTAAGCTTCTCAGCATACTCTTCTGGAGTCAAATTATCACCCTTGGGAACTCTGTCGAAACCATATATACTCTGGTTTATATCACCAATAGTGAAGAACCTGGCCTTCCTATAAATCTTATGGATTCTCAGGAGTGAGTCAAGACGTGTTTGCGTTATATCTTGAAACTCGTCAACCAATACGAACTCTATCTGTGGGAACAGGACTTTAAAGTCCCGAACATTGTTGTTTAGATATTTAAGAAATTCCGCCTCCCACTGCTCTGTTGGGATGTTATTAAGTTTATCTCCCATACACTTCTTGGCCAATGCATGGAATGTATATACATGCAGTTGATGAGCTATCTTGCTTAGTCCCAGTTTCGTAAAGAGTGTGTCAAGTCGATTCTTTAACTCTGTTACAACCGCACGATTATAGGCAAGGACAAGTAGATGGGAAGGCTCTATATGCTCTCGATAGATTAACCTTGCACAGCGTAAGGTTAATACATGTGTTTTTCCAGAACCTGGCCCTGCCAACACATTGACATTCTTATTGATAGGCTGTTGGTAGATTTCAAACTGCTGCTTATTTCCTTTAAGTTTATCCTCTTCTTTTTTCAGTTCTTCTTCTGTCAGCTCTGCCATCAGGTCGGATCCATCGGGTACATACTCTCCTGCCAATCTCAGATATTCATCATAGTTCCTGCATTGGAAATATTTCCGGATATACTCTGATTGTTTGTCTTTCCCGACTGTTGAGAATATCTCCATCGCTGCCAGACGGACTTTCTTGACCCGTTCTTGGTCATCAAACTCTTGTCGATATTCATACATGGGAGACTTTTCGTCTAATCCTTCATCTATAGGCTTGTCTGTCAAATCTGTTGCGTAAATCTCCACACCAGACTTCAGCAATGGTGTGTGATCTATATAGCTAAGGCGTTTCAGAATAGAAAGCATCGCATCGAAATATGCGAACCCCTTAGATATTAATCCATTTTGTTTTATAGTGTCTGCCCAATTAAATGGTCCGGATTGTTCGCATGTAAACTTGATCCAGTCAAGACAATCGTTTTCAAGTGTGTCGAGGTAAGAATATACATCCTTGTTTTTCAGTGTAATGTGATACTCAACATCGTTTTCTGTTTTCACAATCTTGTATGTCACATACTTAGGCAAATAATACAATATGGAAAACATTTGAGCGCCAACTCTCGTTAGAATGTTTTTCCTGAATGTATCATAGACTGTGACAGCCCCTCTCGGTAGAGCTTTAAACTCTTCTTTCCAAGGCATGTATTTTATCTTCTTATTGCCACTCTGTCCATCTATCAGTATGCCGCTATAGTCAACATCATCCATCAAATGCTTGAAGATGTGCTCACGCTCCTCTTGCAGGATAACACGCTCTTGGTCTATCTTACAATCAGAAAGAAGATCCCTTAATCCTTCAAAAGCTATGTGAAGCGCAAAGATGTTGGTATTATGGCTTGTCATATAACGAGCTTCACCATATCTACGTGGCCTTAACTCGCAACGTATATTCTCGTTGAGCGATATTAAGTCGTACTGGACTAAATGCAGAAGTTCGTTCATAAGTCTGTTAAGCCCCATGCGGAGAGAATTCCGTGTAGCTCTTAAGTCAACAAGGACAGGTACTCCGTAACGACCTATCTTGTTGACAAGATAAACGTACAAGTCATTTTGTGCCCAATGGTTCTTGTCACTATTATTAATCGTAATATCTAAAGCGGCCATATCCAGATACCCTTGCCTGATGTACCCTATATGACTATCCCCTTTACCTTTTCCTATGTACTCCAGCCAGTAAAATGCAAGTTTTGAAGCCGTTATATCATTAAAGTGCTCTGGATCATCATTCTTTACCCAAATGTTATAGGGTACAACAACTGGTTTCTGTTTTGTTTCCTCCAGTGTTTGGAATCTTGTAATATAGCCAATGATACTTTCTTTTGCCTCGGAAAGATTTGACCAGCTCATCTGACTCTTAATCAGTAGATCTTTCAACTTCCTAAAATCTTCATTCGATGCAAGACACATTGCCGGTATCTTTTCGTCACGGAGTGCATCAGCATACATGTCTTTGTTACGCCCTGCACGACCAACTTCTTGCAGATAGTCCTCCATGACTGAAGGTGGATTGAAATGCACAATATAGTGAACATTAGGTATGTCCATACCCATTCCAAAGGCCTTTGTCGCACATAGTATATAGATAGGCTCCACACCTTGTTTACGCTTATATTGCTCATAGACGTCATTTCTTCTCTCTGCATCAAGTCCTGCATGGTAATATCCAATACGGTCAATGCATTTAGACAGAACAGTATCTGGCTTGGCATACAAACTTGCCTCACTCAAAGCATCTGATACTTCTTCGCATTGTCTGTGCGTCCTACAGAAAATGAGCATACAACTCTTTTCGAAATTGATATGATTCGACTCAATAAATTGGATAATCTCTTCGATACGTGCTGCATTTTCGTGTTTTGTCTGTCTAAAGTTAATTGATATATGTGGACGGACTGGGTTGCTGTCTGTTTCGCCTAATTGCATAGGAGGTTCAAATCCTTCGTCACGAAAACACTTTGCAAAGTCTTCGCTAACTTGAGTGGTAACTGTGGCGGAGAATAGCGTAATCATGATATCATACGCATGCTTGAGTTTTAAGCTCTTTTTGATAGCATTCCGATAGTCTGGACGGAAATCCTGTCCCCATTGTGACACGCAATGGGCTTCATCGAACACAATATATTCTAATCCTTTATCCGCTTCTAGCCTTTGGTAGAGTACATTCATAAACGAACGGACTCTGAATCTTTCAGGCGTAACATAGAGCAAGGCTAATTCGCCAGATCGTATGCGACTATATATTTGCCTTACTTCTGGCATCATGCGGTCGCCGCTAAGAAAATCTACATTCGTAACAAATCCCTTCTTCTGCAATTCTTCTATTTGGTCTTGCATCAAAGCCCGCAACGGAGTGACAACCATTGTCAACTTCCGACTAAACATTGCTCTATATAAGGCCGGGCCCTGGAACAATACGGATTTTCCACCTCCCGTTGGCATGGATACGACACAATCGCCACGACGTTCAAGAATATGAGGCAAAACGGATAACTGGGTTTCCAACCACTGACTATTCTCTCCAATGAAGATTTTACGGATATAGTCCATGGCCTCAGCAGTTTCCATATTAAAGTCCTCAGCATGAATGTCTTTAAAATGCTTCTTGGCTATATCGTATGCCTTTTCATACTCATCTTTATCATTCCATAGTGACACCTTCAGCCATTTTGCATTGCATTCTTTTGCTAAATCGGTATAGTCATCGAAGTGAGAATCAATGATAAACAATTGTGAGTCCTCACTGTTGGCTTTCATCAACGAGCAATAATGCTCAAATATTGGCCACGATGCATAAATACATTGCTTTGGTGTTGTCTTACGCGTCTTGTCGTCTTGATCCTCATCAGCGTCATCTTCTATATCATCCTTAAAGGGTAATTTATCCCACATCAGCATATATCTGTCAATGTCCATATTGTCCCAAACATAGCAGAAGGCCTTATCTGTCCTGTATGAGCCAATCTCATTGACGAACTGATCCTTACTAATAATAACCATTCCATTATGGTGACTACCAATATACTCCAGTTTGCGAAATCCTGTACCATGTTGTGGAACATAAAAACCGAGTGTCGATGCATATTTGTTCAACCCATCTATCTCGTCAAGGTCGTTGACAATATAGACGATTGGCATATTGGGGCATGTCTTATGCACTTCTTTGAGTATCTCAAACTGAAACAACCAATACTTGCTGCGTTGTGTAGAACCTACGCTTACTCTCTGCTCTGCATTGTCTTTCTGTTCCCTGCTGACTTGGGTGATACTGATGTTATTATTTGTCTGTCCTTCAAGTTTCCATTCTACGGGTTGGAATCCTACTCTAAAATGAGATTCGAACTCTTTCTTGTAGGCTTGATACTGAAAGTTCTGGTAAATTGAGAAAGTGTTGTCCCAATTACGTTCTGCCCAGAAATTAGCTGTCAACTTAGGCTTCGTAATATTCAGTTTCTCTAAATCATCATCTTTGACTACGGCAAAGTTCGTTGAAGCCATAGCGAATGGTAACTTACAACCTCGAGCTAAAAGATCAGCAAATGACCAAGTAGCTATGCAGCATTTGTGAATACGGTCATGTAACTCTATTCCAATCACAAAAATATGCTGATAGTCTGTACTCGTAATCGTTGGATTCTCAAACGAGTCAATATCTATACAGTCAATATGACTCTCACTGACTTTCAAGTAGTCACGCAAAAACTCATCGCTGAATGTGATTTTGGATGGCTTATCCCCCTCTGTTCTCAAATATTGCGGAATATTGGCGACTATCGGAGTCCTTGATTCTTCACAAAATCTAAGCAGTATCTTTTGCGATAACGGATTATCAAAAGGTTGTATTTTGACCATATCCGCATCTACGGACATCAGTTGATAGTCCTTTTCATGACCAGGGAATTGTAGAGGAATAACTTGGGCAATTCGTGGCCAAAGATTATTAGGCGCCACAATTAACGTCCTTTCCTCGGAAGGAATCTGTGATATTCGAGAAAGGTCTTTTGACAGTTTTACGCTCAAGGGACGTAGTTCCTGGAAGAACCTGTCCTTTTGAGTAGCAGTTTTTTCAAAGAAATCTTTAAATACCGGCTGTTGCAAAGTCTCTATTATAGAATTTAACTCCTTGGGCAAGAATTCTTTTAGGCTGTTACACAAATCTGGTCGTAGAGACAATCTGTATAGCTGATTCCAGAACAAATCATTAGTTAGTTTTACATCACCAGCTGCAGTGTGTTCTGTATGAAGAGAATATGCATACCTGCACGGGTTAAGCAAGATTTCAATCTCAAGCGTATCCCAGATAAAAGACTTGGTAGTATATCCTTTCCTTTCTAATATAGGCAAATCCCATTGGCGAATGTTGTGGCCAACAACGATAGGAGTTCTTGCAATAGCTCTTCCTAATGTGGACAACTGCTCTTCTGAAGAATAGGGTCTTATATTGTCTCCTTTCAGAATAGCAAACTCCTTGATGTCTTCTCCAACGGTTTCAATATCAAACGTCATATAAGGAACCTCGGCTTTACACTTGTCCCACTGATCCATTATATACGTATCATACAGGTTTGTTTGCTTAAAATGATTATAGACGATTTCTTTGCCAATTTCATCTGGTAGTTCAGAAACATATTGGTATTGATGGTCCTCATCCATTTGCTTAATGCCATTCGCAATAGTATCATGGTCAAGGCAAAGTAGTAAATCCTTGTATTCATCCTCATCAAGAAACTCTGACGTGCTTAAAAGGAAGCGACAAACAATCTCAGGTGACAGAGTGTGGGCAGACTCAATATATGGTTGAATCTCCTTGATATGCTTATAACAAGACTCTACCCCAGACATGAGGAATGCATACCAATTGAGTTTGTCTGAGGCAATGGAACTTTCTGCAATATACCCGGCTAGTTCTTTCTCTTGCTGCTTTCCCAATGACAAAACCTTATTCCAAATATTCAATAACGAGACATAAGATACATCAGCAAGATTATTAAACTCAGAAACCACACTCGGATGTTTAATCCAATCTGTTGTCTTAGTGAGTGTCGTTAAATAAATACGGACTGCTGAGTTAGGATGATATTCTGGATCCGACAAATAGGCAATAAGCGTTTCTGGCATAAGTGCTTCAGATAAGAACTTTTGACACCTTTCACTGCTAGTCAACATCTTCTGGTTTACGAAATCCCAAAAAACAGTTTTGCACTTGTCAAATGTCAGAGCAGATAGCTTCTCAAGGAAATCTGTAACATTATAGTTGTTTAGAGCCTTAGAAACTTGGGCTAAATATAATGATTCTACAATTTGTTTTTCTTCAGGAGAGTTGAGATTTGGCAAAGAGTCCGTAAGTAGTTGTTCTATCCGAGTATCTCTGTCAATGTATTCGGACAATACACTATAAGCAACGTCTTTCTGTGAGTGTAAATCTGATAACAGATTCTGGAGAATGATACCTTTTCCATCTTCTGTAGAAAAAAAGAGGTTGTGTATAGTTTTCTGGAAATAATACCTGACCGAGTCCCGGCGAGTCGTTCCTATTATACTGGCGTACTTACCGACATGTAATTTTCCTAAAGTATATATTTCCTGAGAACACGTAATGGGGCGAATATCATTGGCTTTATTCCTTGATTTTGAACCTGTCATAGTAAATGTAACACATGTTCCTACGGATATTTGTTCATCGCTCTTCCAGTCTGATTTCTTGAAATAGACTTCTTGTACTGAGCGTGATGGATCTGATGGTTCCAAGTTTTCACCATAGGTTACAAGGAAGCCAAAGCCCTCACTACTTTTATAGAAAGTGACGAACCCCAGACAAACAGGCTTCTTGTCACCATGTCTAGGGCTAGGTAGTTCTATTTCGGGCAAATTAGACAAATCCAACAAGCCAAGTTCCTTATAACCTATAATATATTTCGAAGAAACTAATACTTTATGTTCCATTTTGCCTTATTTATTCCGTTTGGGATATTGTTCCAAGAAATTGTCACATTTCAAGTAAACCTTTCTTGATTCCATATCTATCTCTGTTATTTCAACCTCAAGCATGTTCCCAAGGAGAATATAATCGAAGAAATTTGTGCCCTTTTCAAAACCAATCGTTTTCTTATGTAGCAATGCTGTAATGGAATTCCCTATGTCAATTGACAAACCAAATTCTAAGACGCGTTGAATAGATCCTTTGACTTTCATACCAACGTAAAATATATCCTGAACTTTCTTCCACGGATCATCTTGCAATCTTTTGATACTTAACATCACACTGCCATTCTCCTGTATTTTGACTACCACAGCCTCAATCTCATCTTTCTCTTTTATTTGACACTTATTACTTGTCCATGATACTTCGGAAACAGGTAAAAAACACACTTTAGAGCCTAAAAGGACCCTAATCATTTTTTTATCGCCTCCATCTACTATACCTTTGACAATATGCCCAACTTGTAATTCGACATTATCAGATAAGTCCTTTATCTCAATAGATTGCTCAGCCATAACAGTTTTGATTTTGTCGCAAATTTAGTTTTTTTTTTCGATAAAAACAAATTGTTCAATAAAAAATAAACAAAGACAAGTCTTTTTCCTTAATTATGATCATATTTATATTAAGTTTCATCCTTGTTTGTTCCTCGCCGCGCCTTCCCTCCTTACTTCAATAATTCACTATTTGTCATTATTTGGGCACAATTGCTCCCAATACGGCTGCAATTGAGTTCGGATAAGAGCACCAACATCAGTAAAGGACAATTGCTTGCTGTACTTGATTCGTTTGAGAAATCCTTTCCAATATAGTGAGCGGATACTATCAGTGAAGAAGTCCTCACTGAATAGTGGGTGGTTCTCTTTATATTCAGTACCACGATTGGCAAATGTAGCTTTGATAGCTTCTGAAAGAGTTGCAGAATCTAATGTCTGCTTTGACAGGATCTGGTACATGTCGAAGAAGTCCTTCATGCGACTGTTTCCAAGCGATAGTGAAATCATGGCCTGAAACTTCTCTGCAACAACAGTTTCCAACGAGTAGGCCAATATATTTGCACCAGGAGCGGTGGCAATCAAAGCAGGGAAAGCCAACTGTTGGGGAGAAGGGGTGATAACATCACCAAAACCTATATCCATGGAGATATTCTGCTGGGCAGTGTCAAGATGTGCTAAAAGAGAAAGACGCACTCCATGATAATCCTTGGAAATGGCTATCTCACTGGTTTCTATCGTATCGACGTCAAACACAACACCATCCTCTTCACATTCAATTTGGCAGATCTCTTGGAATATCTTCTTGATGTTAGACATGTCGTTGCTGACATTCTTCGCCATGAAATCAATATCCAATGTAGGACGTGCCTGAAAACCATCGTGAGCATAGAGCAATGCACCACCCTTCAAAATAAACTTATCCTTATAGTCGCTGACAGAAAGTCTGTACAATAGTCGCTCTTGAAAATAGCGTGAGATAAGCAACTGCGAACTGTATTTCTCTGCCCGAGAGATATTAAGCAGGCGCTCCTTTACTGACCTTCCGTAGTTTTTGATCGTTTTTGCCATACTGTTAGATCATATATTTTACGAGTTCGTCCATACGCTTGCCCAACCGCATGGCATTGGCGTAGGCATAAAGACGTGTGATGTCACTATCTTTTCGTGAAAGATAGTTGCGCAGAATCTCTGAACTGACATCTATTCCAATCCTGTTACGATACTTGACGGCATCGCAGACGGATTTTTCCATATCGTATATCTTAATTTGAAAGCCCTCGATGACGGTTTCTGAAACTCCAAGTTCGAAAACGTCCTTACTCAAAAAGAATAGTTCAATGGGTGGGTATTCAGGCAAGGTAACCTTTCGGCTTCGCTCAATAGCGATACAATAAGAAAGGGGGATCTGGGTAGTCAGTCCATAGTGTGACCATGCAGAATACGCACACAATACGCCACCAGGAACAAGTCGTTCTACGTCAACCATTGGTTTTGCCAATCCTTCATTGAGCGCATAGATGCCTTGGCGCAGGCGAACAATAGTTCCCTTTTCAACCTCATACAAAAGTTGGTTGTAAAGGGATTTATCCTTTGCTTCTGCTGAGGATATATATCCTCCGTTCTGGCTGATGTACTCCTTGATATTCATCTTTCATTAGAAATAATGCTGCAAATATACGGCATTTTTTTGAAAGTGCAGTAGTTTTGAAGGAAATTTTACTATTTATTTTCAGAATATTGCTGCATTTGTCTTCTAAGAATCTCCTTAATCTGCTCTCGCAATGACAATGGGCTGATCACTTCGAGATTCTCGCCATAAAGGAGGATTCGGCCTCGCAGTTCACGATTAGGTTCTATAGTTAAGCGGACTTCACCATACCACTGCCCATCATGCTCTCCATAGGGCAGCACTTCTTCTTGTGAATGATGCAAGGGTTTTGTCAGCAGAAGTCCATGCTGATACTCCGTCTTCGTACGGATAATGACTTCTTCTACTTTGGCACCTTTCTCGTGAGTGACACCTATTATATTATTAAAGAAGTCTTGATAGAATCCTTTTGGTGCAGGGATGTACTCCACATCACTCACCTCACTGACTTCGCCAACGATTCGATCTAATGGTACATTATAGGCCTGATAAGGCTCGCGAATTCCCGAGCTTTGCTCGCCTACCCGTTGCCTTTCAGCCTCGCCAAATACAAACCAGCGACCATTATATTCTTTGATGAATTGGGGATGGAAGACTAAAGAGAATGGTTCCTGGCCAAATCGCTGATAATTGAAATGAAGAACTTGTTTATTAGTAATGGCCTTATAGAATACAGGCAGTAAATCTATATTCGTAAGGTTTTGCTCTGCACCAGAGCATATCCGCACCTCACCATCCTTTGACTCTCTGTTTGTATCGAGTAAGATTTGCGTATTCTCAAAGAACGAAGAAAACCAACTTGCAGGTAATATTCCAGCAGAAGCCTTGCAAAATGCCACATAATCCTCTACAGACTTCTGAACAACTGCTTTCCGCTCTTCTGCCAAAGGATCATTATCCTTACCTATATATTTATATGCCTTGCCCTTATTCTGTCCATTATCCTTGATGCATCCAGGATAAGCTTTTTCCAATGCCTTCAACACCTCAGGGAATGCTTTCTTCAATTCGCCATAACCAGGTTCACTATTGCAAGCCATTTTATTGTAGTAACCTTTTGGCCTACCACAATACAAGGCGAGTGCATCAGCATAACTGACAAAATCACCCTTCATCAATTCATTGTAAATCAGATTCACGAACTCTGATCTTACTCCAAATCCGGCAAAGATATTCTTAGTAGGCATAATCTATACGTTTAGGACTCTGCAAAGGTACAATAAATCTTTGAATTACGCACAATCAGAGGCAGAAAAACATCATTTCACAAGGCTTGTTATCGATTTTTGCTTGGTAGGCGTTGGATTATTCTCTATCTTTGGGGCGAAATTAAACAAACAACGATATGAAGAAGAAAGTAATGATGTTGGCACTGATGTGCTTAATGGCAGTGAGTGGGATGGCTCAGATTTATGGTTATGACCAGGCGCTGAGGCTTCCAACGGTGGATTTGTACGATGATGCATTGATGGAAATGGAACTGAGGGCTGCAAGAGAAACGGCTGCGAGGCGGCAGCAGGCCTTTGAGTACTATGGCGATCAGGCATACGATGCCTACTGCAACAACAAGTGGGTTGATGTGATCAACAATGTAAACAGTGCCTTGAAAACTGGCTATTATAACGGGAAACTCTATTTCTTCAGGGCATTTGCATACGAGTCGCTGGGCTATTACAAGAATGCGAAGAAGGACTACAAGGTGGCCAAGAAGCATGGGGTGTTTGAGGCAAATGCTGCCTTGGTGCGGATCAAGCAGAAGATGAAGGCTAAAAGATAAAAATGTATAACATAAAAAAAGGACAAATTATGAAAAAGGTATTTATGACATTGATGGCGTTCGTGCTTGCCATCACAGCAAATGCACAGAGTTATAATGTGGGTACGTCGAGCACGACGACGGACTATATGGGTAACCAGACGACGACTCATCGTGACAGGTATGGGAACAGGACTGGAACCTCCACCTCGTCGACAGACTATCTCGGCAATACGACAACGACCCACAGAGACAGTTACGGAAACACCATCGGCACATCGACGACTTCCACAGATTACATGGGTAACACAACCACCGTTCATCGTGACAGATATGGAAACAGGACTGGTACAGACAGGTCGAATACAGACTACATGGGGAATACGCACACCACCTATTCTGACTCTTACGGCAATTCGAGGGGCAGTTCGACAACTTCGACGGATTATTTGGGCAATACCACCACGAACTACAAGGACCAGTATGGTAATTCGCGAGGCACATCCACCTCATCGACTGACTATCTTGGAAATCGGAACACTCAACAGCGGAGTAACGATAGCAATACGACTATCTGGAGTTGGTAAATTTGAAGATGGAATGACAGGAGTGGGGGCAGGAAAATCAGCCTAAAAACTGGGAGACGTTTATGCACACCGTGCAAAAGTCTCCCCCAAAACTGAGGCACGTTTATGCACACCGTGCAAAAGTCTGCCCCAAATCTGAGGCACGTTTATGCACCCCGTGCAAAATCTTCCCCCAAAACTGAGGCACGTTTATGCACCCCATGCAAAATCTTCCCCCAAAACTGAGGCATGTTTATGCACCCCGGGCAAAATCTTCCCCCAAAACTGAGGCACATTTATGCACCCTGGGCAAAATCTGCCCCAAATCTCAGGCACGTTTATGCACACCATGCATAAACGTCCCCCAGTTTTGAGGCAGGTTTTTGAAGTTTTGGAATGGTATTCCTCGGATTCAAGGCATATCATTCGGATCTGTTTTACTGGTCTTTCTTGATTTCGTAGGCACGGAGGATGCGCACATCGTCGATGGGACGGTCGTAGTCATCAACCATCACTTGTTGGATGCGCTCAACCACATCGAGGCCTTCCGTGACTTCTGCAAAAACGGTGTACTGGCCATCCAGATGAGGTGCCCCGCCAGTCTTGCGATAGAGTTCTAGCAGTTCTTCTGTCATTTTCACACGGTGGTCAGTCTTCTCCTCGACCTTATCGCCAATCTGGTAGAGTTGTTGGGTAGAATAGGTGCGTCCCCAGACGATATAGAACTGGCATCCCCCAGAACGGCGTTCGGGATTGCTCCTGTCGCCCTCGCGAGCCATTGCCACCGCCCCACGCTGATGGGGATGCAACAGATGACCCTCTGCATCGAAAAACTCACTCTCGACGGTGTAGTCGAGACTGCCATTGCCCAGCATCACACCGGGTTCAGCATGACGACTGGTGGGATCACCACCCTGAATCATAAAGTTCTTGATGACACGGTGGAAGAGCAACGAGTCATAGAACTGTTCACCTACCAGTTTCAGGAAGTTATCACGGTGCCGGGGCGTATCGTCGTAGAGCGTCAGCACGATGTTTCCAGCAGTAGTTTCCAACTTTACTTGGTGGCTCTGGGCCATCATCGGGACACAGGCGGCAAAAGCAAGCGCCACCATCAAGAATCTCAGATGTTTCATTTCTCCTTAGCAGTTACAACGGTGACGATATAGGCACTGAGCAGGACAAGGATACCGGCAACGGGCTTGTCCCAGGTGAGTACATCCTGTCCGAGCCAGATGGCGACGAACGAGGCGATGACGGGTTGGAGGTTGGTATAGATGGAGACCGTCGTGGCCTGCAGATACTTCATGGCGAAAGGAATCAGGAAATAGCCGAGGGCAGTGGCACAGATGACGATGAAGGCCATCTCCAACACGCCGTCCCAGCCCCATGCCGAGGTGTAGAGCGCATTGGCAGGGAGTTCAGGAATGGCGATGGGAACCGTGACAATCGCCGAAATCAGGAACACATATTTCATCTGCGTCACAGGCGAGTACTTCGAAGCCACATTACGGGTGATGATCAGATAGATGGCCCACGTCAGCACACTCAGGATGGCGAGGGAGATACCGATGAGGTCGTTCTTGCCTGAACCTAACGACTGACTCATCAGCACCATCAGCACGGCACCTGCGATACCCAGCAGCACACCCAACGACTTCATCGGGGTGATCTTCTCACCAATCGTCAGGGCGGCACAGAGCATCACAGCCACAGGCGTCAGCGTGGCGATGAGTGAGAAATACACAGGACTCGTGTAATCGAGTGCCCAAGCCGTCAGCGTCTGTGAGATGACGAAGCCCAACAGACCACCTGCGAGGATGGTGATAAGGTCTTTCTTCTCTACTTTCTCCTTGGGCAGGAAGGCCGCAATGATCCAGAAGAGGATACAGGCTCCGAGAGAGCGAGAGGCCATATAGCCCATCGGTGTCACCCACTCGTCGAGCAACAATTTGGTTACGGGTACGCCAAGTCCGAAGATGGTGTTGGCGAAGAAGATGGCGCTGTGCGCCTGCAGTTTTTTGTTCATATACTATGGTTGTAAAGTTTCATTCGTTCTTTAAGGGACATCTTGGCATACTTTCGCCATTCCGTCGTTTCCCCTTTCAAGTAATTTAAGTCGTTCATCCTTGCATACGCCTCGATCTCGAAGGGGTTTAGCAGATACGAAGCATGTTTCATTTTTCGGCGGATGGCAGGTCCGCCAGAACAAAACGTCAGACAGGCTCTGTTTTTCACCCAGTACCATATATATAATAGGTAGAAGCGCAGCCATGAGTCGCCACAGGCCTGAGCCTGACGCAGATGGATCATCTCGTGGTTCTTCATCGTTGAATAGCCGCTGTTGAAACGGTCAGCCTCAGCCTGCGACGGTGCGAGGATCTGTCCGAAGAAGGTCAGTCCCTCGTAGCCCTTCGGGAGCCAGAAGGTGTTCACCACAGCAGGCATGTCCACTACCCTACTCGGACGGACAGCCCGCCACATGATGGGTATCACACGAAGCATCATCCACATAATCGGGGGCAAAGGTACAAAATCATTCTGCCTTTTTCTTTGGGCATATATATTAATAGCCCAACATTGCTGCTGGCGTTATTCCCAAGGTGGAGCAAAGCAAACGGGCTATTTTCAGCGTAGGCTCAGCCCTGCCAGAAACGTAGTCACTGATTCGGGAAGGACTAACCCCAATCTCTGTAGCCAACTGCTTCTGGCTCATCTTCTTTTCGTCAAGCGAGAGTTGTATCAACTGGGCTACGGTAGGTTTGCCTATGGGATAGTGCTCCTTCTCATAGTCAATAACAACGTCAGACATCATAGTCAACTCCACAGCATTGCGATCGTTAGCAGGTGTATTGTCATCTACCATTGGTAACAGTTCCTCAATTCGTGCCAATGCGAACTCGTATTGTTCTTTTGTAATCTTTGCCATATTCGTACCTCCTCAAATTATATCGTTGAAACGTCAATCTTATCGTATTCACTGTGAGTACCCACAAATCGGATGAAAATATGCCCGATTGTGAACTTTACGACCACTACCAGACAATATTTGTTGCCTCTAATGTCAAAGACATAATGTTGATTCCCAACGTAGTCTGTTGTGGGGAAATCTGCCTTTATATCCGACAGGTTCTTCCACTCTGCCTTTTCTGCGATGTTATACCATCGCTCAAGTGCAGCCTGAGCATCTCCATTTCCTTCTGAACTATAGAACTCAACTAATCGTCTATGTGATACTATCCTCATATTGGGTGCAAATTTACGAAATAATCTTGAAATTCAAAAGAATATCGCTATTTTTTTCTGTTATTTAGGATTTTTCTTTCGTTTTGCGTGGTGAGAAATATGATAATCTTGTTAATACTCTTCATGTCTCTCGAAGGACCATTGCACGCGACATCGACCTTCTTCACTCCCAATACAGGCTTATGAGAGAAGGGGGTGATTACGATAATGTCCATAATACAGAGATTACCATCGTTTCCCATAATGACGATGACTATATTTCATTGACCGATATGGCTCGAAGCCAGTGTTAAACATAACGTTGATACATTTCCTGGACGCGCCGCTTGACTTCCTGTCGGACATATTCGGGAGTCAGCACCTCCACTTCATCTCCCATAGCCAAGACGATTTGTATGAAATCGTATGTGGGAGTTAGGTGTACTTCAAAGATGGAATAGTCTGCCGCTTGTTCCGTTTCCCTTTGTGAATGGTGCAGTGGCAGCGAGCGCAGATATTCACGCCGGTGGTTGATGTCATAGACCTTCATCCTGATAGTCTCGACATCATATTCCTCCGGTTCCACGATGATGCCAAAAGCATCCGCGAAATAGTCGTCAACAGAAAAGTCTTGCGGCATCTTGAAAGTAGCATCCGTCTGTTCTAATGTCATAACCCGGTCCAATGCATAACGGCGAATGCGGCCTTGATTGGTCAGTTCAGTAGGCTCATCACCCTTGGGCTCATTCTCCATCACGCCTATCACGTACCACCGTTGGCGGAACACACGGACACAATAGGGCTCCAGCAATATGTCACGTGGTTCCTTGTCAAAATAGTCCTGATAAGTCACTGCCAGCACACGGTTCTCCCTCATAGCCTTCAGCACCTCCAACAGATAATCATTTCCCGAAGGAATCTCTTCAAACATCACCCGTTCACGCAGTCCACGACTATCCTGCAAGAGCCCGTTGACGGCAAAAGCCGACAACAGCCAGTCCTTCACCCTGTCGTTCTCCAACCAGTCACGTTGCACAATACGATAGCGATAGCCATTACGAGCATCAGAGGAAATATCAATATCAAAGGTTTCCTCTATCGCCCTCAGACAATCTGCAAACGTTCTCTTGGGCAGCGATGTACCTAATACATTTTGCGAACTTCGCTCCCACCGCTCTGCAAACTCCTTGTACGTCAGCCCCTTTGGATGCTGATAAAGTTCGCTAAGTATCCATATATGTCTGCGCAAATAATCCTTCATGCTTAGTTCTGAACAGTTTCCCGTTCTACTTCTTCTGCCAAATAGCGGTCACTACGACAGTGTAGATCTGCTATACCTTGGCTAATAAGTTGGAACATCTTGGAATTGTAGAATTTGAAAGTGGAAAAATCTATTTGATTCGAGTTCATATCCTTTACTTCAATAACATTATTCCAACGTTCTTGCTGGCAAATATACAACAATTCTTAGTGTTTCCCTTATTTTGCCTCTACTTTTATAGATTATTAGAAGAAAAATGTTATTTTCCATCAGTAATTGCATTCAGAGCGATGTCAAGCAAAGCCATCAGCGCAATGGTATGGTCGTTCTTCTTTCCCTGATAGGCTTGGGTGTATGCGTTATATTTCTGAGTGACCAAATCCGCTGCGGCCATGTATCGCTCTTTCTCGTTCTCCTTGATTGTTACTTCAAGTTCTTCATCGTATAAATGAAGTGTAATATCTATCTTTTTCATTTCTTTCTGTATTTTATTGAATGTATCTTTTCAAGTATTTAATAAGCGCCATTAATGAAGAACCTTTTCTTTTCGTTCTTCGCATATCTTTATCGCTTCCAAAATTTGTTTCTTGGCATCGACACGCTTCTTCTTCCAAAGAAAAGCCCAACCCAAGATGACGGATATTGTTATAACACAAGATACAACGCCAAGGAAGGCAAGCCGGTCATGAATGCTGATACCCATAAGGAGGCACGCCATTCCCGTTGCAACAATTGCCATCGGACCGATCACTGAATGTGACAGGTCATCAAAATTTGGCTCAAGGTCCTCGACGATGCCACTGAAGTCTATACCTTGAGCTTTCTCGTCACTTAGCTCTCTGCCGAGGAGCTCATTTACTTGCTTACGTAGTTCTTTCTTTTCATCCATAGTTGTTTATTATTTCATTACTGGCTGCAAAGTTAGTTCGTATCTATGCGAAAAGTTCGCACAGCCACAACAAAATTTTGATGATGTCCTACTTGTTCTTGTTCTTACTACTTCAAGTCCAAGAACTTACATATAACCTTATGCCAATAGTCCCAAGAGTATCCAACGGATGGGTGGTTCACAGGCATAATCTTTACCTTAGTGCCGTCTTTCAGGGCATAGTTGCCACATTTGTTGATGTTACCATCCACAACGACATCTGCATTCCACGACCACCGTTCTCCTGCAGGCATGTAGCCCCAAAGGCGCGAACCCCACACGATGACATACTGCGGACGGTACTGTTCCAGTATTTCAAAGAACGGCTCTGCCGCTTCTTCATACTGCCTGTTCGTACCGGCCTCACGAGGCCCACCCATGGCTGCTTGCAAGTAGTTGTAGAACACCACGGAGTTCCAGATCATCTTCCGTTCCGGCCAATCCGTTTCATGTCCAACCAGCGACCTTTCAAACTTCAAATAAGTTGACATCCACCGCTGTCTGTCCAGCGATTCATTTAGATAGTCACTCACCACGCCATTCGTAAAGGCGCAGCACTCAGGATGTACCCTTGCATTACCGCAATCTGTGCATCCCTCCTCGCAATAATGACTCTCTCCGAGAATCATCACCCGCTTGCCGAATATGCCGCCCGAGGTGTAGGCAGAGCCTACCCACGGACGAAAGAAGAGTTTACTCATATATCAAAAACTGCATCTTTATTTGTCAGTTGCTTTTTCACGTTACCGATATCTGCCAAGGCTTTAAACGGACTTGACTTAGCAAGTTCAGTGATATGACCGAGATGGAGCGCGAGCAGCTCTGTATTGCCTTCGTCCAAAGCCCTATCTACCCATTCAAATTCCTTTGAAAAGATTCTGCTTCTCTCATCAAACGTCTTGTCGAGATACTCCATGATGACATCCCGCATCACATCAATTTCTTTTATACGAACTTTTGTGGCTGCCCGAATCTCTGCCCGCTTGGTTTTCTGCAATTCCGTGAACTTCATCACATCCTCGGTAGTCTTCCTGAAAGTATCGATGAATTCAATTGCGTCTTGAGGAGTGGAGAGGTTTTTATTAAAGAACCGCTTAGGCAAGTTCTGAACAAATTGTTCGTCTTCATCATCGGACATATTTTCCCTGACAGAAAAAGACGTGGATGATTTCGGGGACTCTTGAAGTTCGCCACCATCTGCAACAAATTCCTCGGCATAGGGTATATCGTCGGATTCTTTACTAGAGATATTGCTTTCTATGGCTGTTCCTACTTTGATGTGAAGAAGGATTTCTCGAAAAGTCATAAGGTATCTTGACGTGTCAGACATACCAATATTGGAAAGGACAGACTCGACATTCTCAACATCCGATTCATCTATCTTGTCAAGCAACTCTGCAATCAAGTTGTATGAACCATTTACTGACGCGACTCCGGCAATTAACGATTGGGCAATTGGCCCTTTGATATGACTGAGAACGAGTTCAGGATCAATGTTCTCGCCACTCAACTTCGCGCGAACTGTGTATGCTGCCAAATCAGAAATGCTTTGGACAATGGAGTCTTCGTATTCCTGCCGCATGTTATATTTCCTGCACAATTCATGGACATACCGTTGAATTCTCTTAATGGTATACTTAGCCGTAGCATCTTTACCGACTATCTCCCATAGCGTCTTCGCCATTTTTATGTAATCGCCTTTCATGTACTTTTCTCTATAAATCCTTGTTGAATATCTTTTCTGTCTTAGCAATTATCAGACGGGATTCTTCGCTGGCATTTCCGTCTTCGCCCATAATAGGTACCTGAGCAAGTTCGCTCATTGACTTAACCAATATTGCACACTCTTGGAATACCTGAAGATAGTACTCATCATTGTTGTTGAAGTCATAAATCAAGGGTTCAAGATAGACCAACTTGTTTTCTGTCCTTGTCTGGAGTTTCAAAGTCAATTCTTTCATCTCCTCTGTCCTGTGTTTCACGCCATCCATCAGTTTCCATGCTAAACGTAACTGACTTTGCCATTCCTTGACTTGCTCTAAATATTCTGTCGCTTCCGTATATTTCTTTGAATAATAGGCACTTGATATTAAGCCTGCCGATGCAATGGCCACAACACCCATGGAAGCATATGTAATTCCTGCTAACACCGTTGCGCCCGCAGCCATTCCTCCGCCACCTGCAGCCAAGGATCCTCCTCCCAACCATGCAAGAGTGGCATTCCAAGCCGCAGCACCAGAAAGAGAACTAATGGCAGTTCCTGTACTTGCTGTAGCAGCGGCACCAACGCCCCATGTGACTGCAGAAGGAACACCAGCGAGCGCCGCAGCAGCCAGACCACTAGAAGCGGCAGCAGTTCCCAATGCAGTTGACGCATTCATCTCCACATTCTTCAGTTCTTTTATCTGTTCTGGCTTTATATCAATATTTCTGAAAATTTCATATTCCTTTTCCTTATATTTCTTCCCAAGTACCTCCAAGTAATCAAGGAACACACGGACAGTGGACTTCAACGCCAAAAGTCGTACCCTCCCGAAATCCGTTAGGATTATATTCATTTCATTTTTTCTCCTTTCGTTTTCGGCTACCAAACGATCTTTCAATTCATCAGCATCACCCTTTGCCTTCTTTGCTTTTTTCCTGTCTTGGTATGCTTGTACACCAGATACATGCTTTGCCGCTTTAGAAACAAATCCCAATATTCCCATAGCTAAAAATCTCTTTTCATAATAACTTGTCCATCAGTATCGTATACTTCATATACTCCAACATACGCTCCATTTTCCATATCACCACTTATATATTTCTGGCCACTCTTAAAGAATACAATGAACGGGCCAGTCAAGATTCCCGACTGCCAAATCATTGTCTTATTCACCTCCCCTGTTGGGTAAAAGATGGTTTCTTGACCATCCTTAACCCCATTGAAAAGAAAATATTCACGTTTCACGTTTCCGTCCGAATAGAATTCCTGTCGCTTATGGTGCAAATAGTGCCTGCTATAATAAAAGTATCCCCACGCCGCAACGGTCAGTATGAGAACGGAAATCAATACATATACAAACGCACTCATAGAAAGCCAATTGAGATTATTCAAATCGGATTACCATATGCTCCATGTCTATCTCTTTAATCTTATGTCCATTCAAAATTGCAACCAAGGCTAAAATGATTCCACCAATGACAATGATTTCCGCTGCAGAAATCGTTGCTCCACCGATGACGAGCCCCGCTCCCACAATTCCTATGATAGGAGCGGCGACACCACCAACAGCAATCGCTGCAGGTAAAGCCGCGAGAAGTAGTGCTCCCTTCACCTTATTCTCTTGAATCCAGTACTGTGCTAAAAGGGATTTTAGCAGTTTCGCATCTTCCACTTTGACTTCTTTCTCACCACTCTCAAGTGCTTTCTTGAGTTCTTCTTTTGTTGAAATTGTTTTCATATCATTATTATTTTGATTAATACTATTGTAATCAATTTGCCAATCTATCGAGCTTCTATCTTTTCACCCAACTTCTCCCATCATTCCTCGAATAGTATAAACCTTTGCTGGTATTGGCCAGCAATTCGTTGCCGTTTTGCATCAGGGAGAGGAAATCACCATAGGAGGTGTTTGTACAACGGGGCGAGAAAGAATGCCCATGATTTTGAGAGACACACAGCCCTTTGTTAGTACAGACGAGGATTTCGCGACCATACGGCAGTAGGCTGATGAAGGTTCCGAACGAAATGGAGTTACTACAGCGAGTAACCCACGAACGTCCGCCATTCGAAGAATACTCAATGCTGTTCTTTGCAGTATTAATCCGTAATAGTTCGCTCCCAGTATTGATCAACTGCGAGGAACTGTTTTGGTTTTGAGCATTGACATTCATCATCATTGATATGAGGAAAGTTAATAATAGAAATCTTTGTTTATTCTTCATTGGCTCATTTGCTATAGAATTCGATCCAAAAGTGTTGCTTTTTTTGTATTCCCACTCCCACACTTAGGGCAGTGCGGCAGGTTGATGCCAGCCCTGATGCCGCCCTCAGTGTAGAAGGTTTCGAAGGTTTCGCCACAATCCTTGCACTTGAATGTTGCTTTTCCCATTTTTGTGAGCATGATATGTTCCTCCTTTCTTTAGTTATTCCTGCCATAGGGGTGTGCCGTCGTTGTGGGTGAAGGCTTTGACAAGAGCGTCCATGCCTTCCTGATTGCCAGCATTCTTAGCACGAAGGAAGGCGGCTTGGGGCACGCCACGGGAGTTCCCGTAGGGGTGCTGGAAGCCAGAGAAGTTCTGGTTAATCCACTCGGTTAGTTCTTCTGAGGTCATGGTCTTGCCCTGTCGCGTCAGAGAGACTGCAAGTTCTATGACGCCTTCATATACCTTTTCCTTTAATTCTGTTTCTGTCATCATCGTTTTAAGCTTTTTTACTATATACACTGAGGCGCAGACTCGCGCCAATATTCTGCAACGGAGGTCCTGAGAAAACCTTGAAAACGGAATATGACAGAAGTCCGCGCCTGATATGCGCGGAAACAACTGCACGACATTCCCCGTTTCCAGTTTTTGCCCTTTGAGGACAAGGAATTTCTCAGGTTCCCGTTAGGTGAGAATGAAGCACGGTGCTTCGCTTTCAGTATGTCAATTGGACAATGGCCTATGCCTTATCCGTTTGCAAAGATAATGAATCTTTTTGAATTGACAATACTTTTTAGCGAAAAAGTTGCATAACTTCTGTCAATATCCCATCATCGAATCAGTACACGTGCCCCTTAATGCCGAGGAATCCATATTTCAGGCCATCTTCGAACTTGAAGCGCAGACTCAGTCCTTCGATACCAGATCGGATGGGCATCTCCTTGAAGTCATAGGGGCGCTCCAGCAACCGAGTGATGCCTTTCAACATTTCATTAGGATAATAGGTGGTAGTGGTGGATGACCTGTCGCCTGTAGCCACCTGTTCGGTATATCCATCGATGGCTTTGCCGTTCTCATAGACACAACATTCTGTGAAAGTGGCGTCTTTGCGATTTCCGATCTTGGTCCAGATGCCAATAGGCAAGTCTTCTTCATCACACTGATAGGAGTAGATGTAGCGGTCGAGTACCAACTTGGTGGCTTTGCCCGTCAGATAGCCTTCGTGGAATTGGAAAGTATAGGCCTCTGTCTTTGTCTTCCCGTCCTCCGTCTCTCGCCAGGAATAGTTCATCGGGCCATCGAGCAAGCCGTTCTTGTAGTTGAGGGTGATTTTCGCTACCACTTTGTTGCCATACATGCTTCCATTGAAGGTGAGTGTCCACAATCCCTCCAGTTTGTCATCCTTGTACTGACCTGTCTCGGTGTAGGTAGAACCACCGTTTCGCTTGTCGATTCTCTTGTAGGTGTACTTGCCATCAAACATTCGCCTGCCGTCGTCACCCGTATAATAAGAATAGGTGGCCGTGCCGGCATTGCCACGACCGAAAGTACCATTGTAGGTCTGGTGTTCTTGCTGTGCGTTTACTGTCAGGGCAATGGCTGCAAATACGGCCACCACGAGACTTCTCTGAATCATTCTTCTTTTCATTTGATACTGTCTTTAAGTGAATAAATACGAATATTATGATGCAAAAGTATGATTCAGGTGTGCGAAAAAACTGCATAGTTGTGAAAAATCTCGCAAAAGTTTTGTACCTTTGCTCACATTAAAGAAGTCACCGAATTGCGTTAATCTTCGAAAACTGCTCGTTTGTTACAAGCTTTTTTCGTAACTTTGCCATCAGAGAAGGCGAACTTACTCCGTCTCGGCATAAAAAAGATTAAAATCTTTTGTTCTGCTCTCGACTTTTCGTAACATTGGCTTCGCCGAACTTACTTTGCACTCGGAAGTGAAAAGAAAAACAAGTTTTCCTTTTGCATTTCCCTCGTTTTTTCGTAACTTTGCCACCAAAATAAGAAATCAATGATGGACGAGATACAGAGAATCAACCAACTGCGCAAGGAACTGCACGAGCACAACTACCGTTACTACGTGCTGAACCAACCTACCATCGGCGATCAGGAATTCGACTTTCTGATGCATGAGTTACAGGACTTGGAGGCGAAACATCCTGAGATGGCAGACCCCAACTCCCCTACCCAACGGGTGGGCAGCGACCTGAATGAAGAATTCCGTCAGGTGGAACACAAATATCCGATGCTCTCACTGGCCAACACCTATAATGAACAGGATGTGGCCGACTGGTATGAGAGTGTCAGGAAAGGTCTGGCAGGCGAGGATTTCGAGGTGTGCTGTGAGATGAAGTACGACGGACTCAGTATCTCGCTGACATACGTTGACGGCAAACTGACACAGGCTGTGACACGAGGCGACGGCGTACATGGCGACGATGTGACGGCAAACGTGAAAACCATCCGCAGCATCCCCCTGGTGCTTGAAATGAGAAATGAGGCTCATTCCTCATTTCCCCACGAATTTGAAATCCGTGGGGAGATCCTGATGCCGTGGACCGTCTTCGAGCGACTGAACAAGGAGCGCGAGGCAGCAGAAGAACCGCTTTTTGCCAATCCGAGAAATGCTGCCAGTGGTACGCTGAAGAGTCAGAAGTCAAGTCTGGTGGCCTCACGCCAACTCGATGCGTACCTTTATTATTTATTAGGAGAAGAATTACCAGCCGAAGGCCACTACGAGAATCTGGAGGCTGCACGCAGTTGGGGTTTCAAGATATCAGAAGGGATGAAGAAAGTCAAGACCTTACAGGAGATCTACGACTTCATCAACTACTGGGACAAGGAGCGCAAGAACCTGCCTGTGGCTACCGACGGTATCGTGCTGAAAGTAAACTCCCTGCGCCAACAGCGTTCGTTGGGCTTTACAGCCAAGAGTCCACGCTGGGCCATCGCCTATAAATTCAAGGCAGAGCGCGTCTGTACCCGTCTGAACGAGGTGACCTATCAGGTGGGACGTACGGGTGCCATAACCCCTGTGGCAAATATGGATCCCGTACAACTCGCTGGCACCACCGTGAAGCGAGCCACCCTCAACAACGAAGACTTTATCAAGAGTTTTGACTTGCATATCGGCGATTACGTCTATGTAGAGAAAGGTGGCGAGATCATCCCCAAAATTGTGGGCGTGGATATTGACCAACGCCCCATCATCGCACAACCCGTACAGTTTATCAAGCGCTGTCCGGAATGTGGTACGCCATTGGTACGTTATGAAGGTGAGGCAGCCTGGTACTGTCCCAACGACACGGGTTGTCCGCCACAGATCAAGGGACGCATCGAGCACTTTATAGCCCGTAAGGCTATGAACATCGACTCCCTCGGTCCTGAGACCATCGACGACTACTACCGTCAGGGACTCATCCACAACATCGCCGACCTCTACAAGATTGAAGTCCAGCAGATTAATGGAGATGGTTCACGTACCAAATCAGCCCAGAAGATTGTGAATGGCATCCTGAAATCCAAGGATGTTCCGTTCGAACGTGTGGTCTTTGCCCTTGGCATAAGATTCGTGGGTGAGACCTCTGCCAAACTCTTAGCGCGCCACTTCAAGAACATCGATGCGCTGATGAATGCCGGCTTGGAAGAACTACAGGAGATAGAGGGTATCGGTGAGGTGATGGCCAAGAGCATCATCACCTACTTCCACGACGAAAAGAACCGAGAGATTGTGGAACGTCTGCGCAACTACGGTCTGCAGATGGAACTCTCGGAGGCACAGACGGCACAGACCTCAGATAAACTCGCTGGGCAGAGCATCGTCATCAGCGGTGTCTTCGCCCACCACAGTCGCGACGAGTATAAGGCTATCATCGAGCAGAACGGTGGTAAGAACGTGGGCAGCATCAGCAACAAGACCTCTTTCATCCTCGCAGGAGAAAACATGGGACCCTCGAAACTCCAGAAAGCCGAGAAACTCGGCATCAAAATCATGAGTGAAGACGAATTCCTGACGTTAATTGAGAATTAAGAATTTAGAATTAAGAGATGAAACGACTCCTGACCATACTTTTCACTTTTCACTTCTCACTTTTCACTTCTACTGCGCAGTTCGTGACGGGAAATGAGCAAACGTACAAAGGCCCTGCCGATGCCCGTTGTCTCGACATCATGGGCGTCCCCCTCGAAGGTCCCGACTCCGTCTTTGTCCCTGCCCTGGAGAGTGTGGGCTTCGAGCGTGTCATCTCAGAGGATGACGAGCCAGGCGACTACTATTTCCGTGGAGACTACTATGGTATCAAGGCCAACCTCGTGGTGAGTGTCGATGAGAAGACGAAACTGCTCTCCACCGCCCTCGTCACCAGCGGGCCTTACCGTACCTTCGCCCTCTACGACAGGAACAACCGTTACTTCCTCTTGAAACTGCAACGCCAGTACGGTAACTTCGATGCCAAGGGCGACGGCTCACTCCACACGATGACTAATCTGGGATACATCAAGATATCCAACACCCTGCACGATGACAAGTCGCGCACCATCAAAGTATTCTACCTGAATACGACACCTTATTACAAGGATGCCGTCAATATGGGTCTGAAAGGGGCTGTACAGGAAGTCATCACGGAGAATCCTGTGGCAGAGAACGGCATTGAGCACTTCGACCCACAGGGCAAGAATACTGGCACCGACATCATCGACCGCCAATACTCCCCGACGGGTTATCTCGTCTCTGCCGCCATGCAGGAACCGACGGGAGCCAAGAGCCTGCTGAGTTATGAGTACGACGAGGCGAACCGCCTCATCAAGCGCACCCTCACCAATACGACAGAAGGTATCCGAAGTGTGAATGAGTACTCCTACAACAGCGATGACGAGATCAAACAGCAGACGCAGAAAGTGTTCGACAAGAACAACGAGTGTATCGTCTCCATCACGATGAAGAACAACTACACCGCCCACGACGATGAAGGCAACTGGACCAAGAACGAACTGAAACTGATGTACTGGGAAAAGGACCAGCAACCTCAGAACATGAACGTGACCCAGACCCGCACCATCAGTTACTGGGAGGACGACTGAGAATTTTTGTTTAAAAAAATCCACGACGTGATTAAACCTTTTCGTAATTGTTACGTCTAAGAGGCATCTAACTTTTATCAACATTAATTAATTAACAAAAGAAAAAATGAAAAAAGTATTTATGATGATTGCCATGGTGGCAGTAGCATTCACTGCACAGGCACAGACCAAGTTCCACGATGTAGAGGTTAACGAAGCCCAGGGTGCTGTCAAGAAGATCACCACCAACGTGATGGGTCAGGCACAGGTTGTTTCCTTCGACCAGAACGGTAAGCAGACCGAGGGTCTCAACGATGCCAAGTACGATGCTAACGGCTATCTGCAGTCAGCAAAAAGAACGATGTTCCAGGGTCAGGAGACCACCATCAACTACAAGTGGGAGAACGGTAAGATCGTGAGCCAGTCAATGGAAATGATGGGCAACCAGGTTGAAACCAAGTTGACTTACAACGACAAGGGTGCTGTTGCTGCTCAGTCGATGAACTTCGGCGGTCAGGAGATGAGCATGCCCTACACCGACTACAAGTATGACGCTAAGGGCAACTGGATCAGCCGCAAGATGTCTATGATGGGTCAGGAGATGGAGCAAACCCGCACCATCGAGTACTACGAGTAATCTATCCCAGACATAACAGAACAAAGCGTGGTGAGAAATTCACCACGCTTTTTTTAATGACAAAACGGTCAATTTGTTTTTGTGCTTCCGTATCTTTGCAACGGCTTTGCGGCATCGGTCTATATTTTTTATTCAGATAGTCTTAATCAACTATTCGAATAATTCCTTTGAGTCGTCCGAATAATCCCTATACCCTATAAGGGATTATTCGAATGAGTCGTTCGGATGGTTCCAATGACTTATTAAAACTATCCGAATGAAGCAAAGGTAAGGGGGTATTGCTTGGGGGAAAAACAATTAGTAAGAGTCCGACATCAAGTCGAATACGGAAAAACTCAAAAAATTTTTGGTTTTCTTCTCACTTATTCGTACCTTTGTACCCATGAAACGCGGATTGGTATTAGAAGGCGGTGCAATGAGGGGGCTGTTTACGGCAGGGATCCTTGATGTGATGATGGAGGCAGGCATTGAGCCTGACGGTCTCATCGGCGTGTCTGCAGGGGCGGCCTTCGGGTGTAACTACAAGTCAAGACAGCCAGGACGCGCTCTCAGATATAATAAGAGGTTCGCACGCGACAAGCGCTATTGCAGTTGGCAGTCGTGGTGGAAGACGGGCGACCTCTACAATGCTGAGTTCGGCTACCACATCATCCCCACGCAGTACGACATCTTCGACGACAAGGCATTTGAGGAGAATCCAATGGAGTTCTATGCCGTCTGCACAGATGTGGAGACGGGGAAGGCCGTCTACAAGAAACTGGAAAAAAGCACGCCCCTCACCTACGACTGGATCCGTGCCTCTGCCTCGATGCCACTGGCCTCGAAGGTGGTGGAGTTGGAAGGCATGAAAGTGCTCGACGGGGGCGTGGCCGACTCCATTCCTTTGCAATATTTCGAGAGCATCGGCTACGACAGGAATGTTGTCATCCTGACCCAGCCCGACGGTTTCGTGAAAGAGCACAATAAGTTGATGCCCCTGATGCGCATTGCCCTCAGGAAATACCCCAAGATGATTGAGGCGATGGACAAGCGACACATCATGTATAATAAGGAACTGGTGTATGTCTATGAGGCAGAGATGGCTGAACGTGCCCTCGTCATCCGTCCGGAAAAGCCTCTGCCCATCGGACATATATCCCACGACCCCGACGAGATGCAGCGGGTGTATGATATCGGACGTGCCATGGGCGAACGATACATTGACCGCATCCTCGCCTTCTATGGTAATCATAATTGCTAATTACTAATTACTCATTACTCATTAAATGCGAATAGACATCATCACCGTATTGCCCGAAATGCTGGAGGGCTTCGTCCACGAGTCCATCCTGGCAAGGGCCGAGAAGAAAGGACTGGCAGAGATCCATCTGCACAACCTGCGTGACTACACCCTCGACAAATGGCGACGGGTAGATGACTATCCATACGGCGGCTCTGCCGGTATGGTGATGCAGTGCGAACCCATCGACCGCTGTATCACTGCCCTGAAAGCAGAACGAGACTACGACGAGGTGATCTTCACCTCGCCCGACGGCGAACGCTTCGACCAGCATATTGCCAACGAACTCTCGTTGAAGGGGAATCTGATTATCCTCGCAGGCCACTATAAAGGGATTGACCAGCGCATTCGCGACCATCTCATCACCCGTGAAATCTCCATCGGTGACTTCGTGCTGACAGGTGGTGAGTTGGTGGCGGCAATGATAGCAGACGCTGTGGTGAGAGTGGTGCCTGGGGTGATTGGCGACGAGCAGAGTGCGCTGTCAGACTGTTTTCAGGATGACATCCTTGCTGCGCCCATCTACACCCGTCCGGCTGACTACAAAGGATGGAAGGTGCCAGACATCCTGCTCAGCGGCAACGAAGCCAAAATCCGTGAATGGGAACTGGAACAGGCGATGGAACGCACCAAACGCCTCCGTCCTGATTTACTAAAATAAAAGCAGCGCCGACTGGCGCTGCTTTTTATTTGTTGGCAAAGCGTTCTGCCTGTTGGCGAATCAACTCCGTATCGTTGAAGTAATCAATCTGCATGGCCTTGCGGACTTCGTCCATTGTCTGGGCGCCAACCTCTCGTGCCTGCTCTGTACCTTTCTTTAATATATTGTAAATCTCAGGGATGTCCTTCTCGAACTCAGCACGACGCTGGCGCATCGGATCCAAGAACTTATTCAACACCTGATTCAAGAACTTCTTGCACTTCATATCGCCCAGACCGCCACGACGGTAGTGATCCTTCAACTCGTCGAGATTCTGATACTCAGGCCAGAACTCTGCGAAATCGGCATCACAAGAGAAGGCATCGAGATAGGTGAATACGGCGTTGCCCTCCACGTGACCAGGATCATTCAGGTTGATATGCTCAGGATCGGTGTACATGGAGCGTACCTTCTGCCAGACATCATCGGCAGAGTCAGAAAGATAGATGCAGTTGCCTAACGACTTCGACATCTTTTCCTTGCCATCGGTACCTGGCAGGCGACGGGCTGTCAGATTCTCAGGCAACAGGATGTTCGGTTCCACGAGAACCTCAGCATACACCTGATTGAAACGGCGCACCAGTTCACGAGTCACTTCCAGCATCGGTTCCTGATCCTCACCAGCAGGCACGGTAGTAGCCTTGAAGAGTGTGATGTCAGCAGCCTGCGACACAGGGTAGCAGAAGAATCCGAGGGGGATACTCTCGCCCTCGAAGCCACGCATCTTGACTTCTGTCTTCACCGTCGGATTGCGCTGTACACGACTCACTGAAACGAGGTTCATCAGATAAGTAGTGAGTTCGGCCAGTTCAGGAATCTGACTCTGGATGAAGAGCACGCACTTCTCTGGGTCGAGACCTGCAGCGAGGTAGTCAAGAGCCACCTCTATGATGTTCTGACGAATCTTTTCGGGATTGTCGGCATTATCGGTCAAGGCCTGCACATCGGCCATAAACACGAACATACGGTCATAGTCGCCCTGATTCTGCAATTCGACACGACGGCGCAACGAACCGACATAGTGTCCTAAGTGGAGTTTTCCGGTGGGGCGGTCACCAGTCAATATTACTTTTCCCATTGTATTTTAAGTCTATTATTTCAAATTTGGCTGCAAAGGTACTAAAATTATCTGAAACCCATTAAAAATAGTCAGGGAAAATTTGGAAAAGTCAATTACATTTCATATCTTTGCAAAAAATTTGCATCATGAGAAAGTACATTTCTTTTTTTATTGCACTGTTTATGACTTTTGGTCTTGGTGCATGTTCCAGTGATGACGAGAACAACACTGCTAATGAATATGATGAATTGCCTGCATGGCTGATACCTGAGGCCCAAAAGATGGCTGAGGAATTCAAGAACTTTGAGGGTAATCCAACCTTATTATATAGCATCAGTCGCGCTACTGGCATTCACGGCGAGACAGTATATTGGATTTATAGAGTCTATGACTCCTGCTTATATTGCAATCTTTACGACGGAGATGGAAATAGTGTCACCTATGTCGATGTATTCGGAAAAAGAGAAATCTTAGGCGACGAAGGTTGGAAGATTATATTCCCTAAAAAGAAATAACAATGTTTAGCAAAGAAACTTATATTCAGCGACGCGCTGAACTGAAAAGGCTCGTGGGCAATGGTGTGATTGTCCTTTTCGGCAATAACGATTCACCGATGAACTATCCCGCCAATGCATATGCCCCGATGCGACAGGACTCCACATTCCTCTATTACTTCGGTCAGCATCGCGACGGACTCGTGGGCGTGATCGACATTGACAACGATGAAGAGTGGCTCTTCGGCGACGACATTGATGTGGAGGACATCGTATGGATGGGCTATACCCCATCGGTGGCCGACCTCGCCGCAGAGGTAGGTGTCAGCAAGACCGCCCCGATGGCGCAACTCAGTGAAGCATGTTGTCGTGCCACGACAACAAACAGAACCATTCACTATTTGCCGCCCTACCGCTTCGACACGAAGATTCAGATTATGGATCTGTTTGGCATCCATCCCTCGCTGCAGAAGGAAAAAGCATCACTCCCACTCATTAAGGCTGTCGTGAAGATGCGTGCCACAAAGAGTGCAGAGGAAATTGCCTATATCGAGGCAGCCTGCGATGTGGGCTATGTGATGCACACCACCGCACAACTGCTGATTAAGCCTGGTGTCACAGAACGGTTCGTGGCCGGACAGGTGGACGGCATTGCCCGTAGTCTGGCGCAGGGCAATAGTTTTGCGACCATCTTCTCGCAGCACGGTGAAATCATGCACGGCAACCCTTCTGACGCGAAGTTGGAGGACGGCCGACTGGTTCTCTGCGATGCTGGTTGTGAACTGAATGACTACTGCTCCGACCACACCCGTACAATGCCCGTCAACGGTAAGTTCTCGCAGCGCCAACTGGAAATCTACAGCATCGTGGAAGAGTGTCACGACTACGTATTACAGGTGGCAAAGCCTGGGGTGAAATATCAGGATGTCCACTTCGCCGTTTGCCGACAGATGACGGAGTGCCTCAAGGAACTCGGTCTGATGAAGGGCGATACCGATGAGGCTGTCGCAGCCGGTGCCCACGCTATGTTCCTGCCTCATGGATTAGGACACATGATGGGTATGGATGTGCACGATATGGAAGGCTTAGGCCAGATTTACGTGGGCTTCGACGAGGAGACCCGTCCGAACCTGGAGCAGTTTGGCACCAACTGTCTGCGCATGGGGCGCAAACTTGAACCAGGCTTCGTACTTACTGACGAGCCGGGCATCTACTTCATCCCCCACCTCATCGACCTCTGGCGGAAAGAAGGCCACTGCAAGGAGTTCCTCAACTTCGACAAACTGGAGGAATACAAGGACTTTGGCGGCATCCGCATCGAGGATGACCTGCTGATTACCGAGGATGGCTGCCGCTTCCTCGGTTCGAAGCGAATCCCCTACCATCCACAGGAACTTGAAGCCTTCATGGTTAAGCCCTAGGCTGTCCTAGGCTATCCTAGGCAACCCTAGGTAATCCTAGATAATTCTATAAAAATCAAAATAATAAAAGAAAAAAATGAAGAAGATTTTAACTTTTGCACTCATGGCTATGATAGCCCTCAGTGCATCGGCAGCCAGGAAAAAGGCTCCCGAAAAGAAAGACCAAAACAAACCTGTCTTTACAACGATTAAGGCGAATCCCATTACCAGTATCAAGGACCAGAACCGTTCGGGTACCTGCTGGGACTACTCCACCCTCTCGTTCTTCGAGGCAGAGATTCTGAAAGCCACGGGTAAGAAATACACCCTCTGTGAGGCATTCGTGGCTAACAAGACCTATATGGAACGCGCTATCCAGGTGGTTCGCTTCCACGGAGACTGTCAGTTCGCACAGGGCGGAAGTGCCGAGGATGTGCTTCACACCCTGAAGACCTGGGGCATCTGCCCCATCGACGCCATGCCCTTCCCAGGCTCGCTTTATGGCGACTCGTTGAACAACTTCAATGAGTTCTTCTCCATCCTCGAGCCTTACGTGGCTGCCGTATCAAAGAGTTCTGCCAAGAAGATCAGCAACCAGTGGAAGGTTGGCTTGCAGGGCATCCTCGACGCCTATCTCGGCAAGTGCCCGGAGAAGTTCGTCTATGAAGGCAAGGAGTACACCCCGAAGTCGTTTATGGCTTCGCTCGGCATCAACCTCGACGACTATGTCTCCATCACCAGTTACACACACCATCCCTTCTACACGGCTTTCGCAGTAGAGGTACAGGACAACTGGCGCTTCCCCCTCTCCTACAACCTGCCCATGGACGAGATGATGCAGATCATCGATAATGCCATTGAGAACGGCTATACCATAGCCTGGGGCGGCGACGTGTCGGAAGACGGCTTTACCCGTAAGGGACTGGCCTACGCTATCGACAGCAAAGCCACACAAAACCTCGCTGGCAGCGACATGGCCCGCTGGCTCAAACTGACAAGCGAGAAGAAGCGTGACCTCATCGACTCACTGGGTTGCACCGTGCCAGAGATTGTGCCAACCCAGCAGATGCGCCAGGAGCGCTTCGACAACTGGGAACTGACCGACGATCATGGTATGCACATCTACGGTGTGGCCAAGGATCAGAACGGCAAGGAGTATTATATGGTACAGAACTCTTGGGGTGAGACCGGCGACTACAAAGGCACCTGGTACATGACCAAGGCCTTCATTGCCGCCAATACGATGGATTTCCTCATCAACAAGAAAGCCATCCCCGCCGCCATCCGCAAGAAACTCGGTATCTGACAAGACAAGTAATCTGACAAACAAAAGTAAATCCCGCCAATTTGGCGGGATTTACTTTTGTTTACCTCCTCCGACCGGTCTCGGTCTATTATTCCAATTCCAAAGTAGGAATAGCCTCCGTCACCTTGTCCTCATCGAAACTGAGATACCACTTAAAGCCGTCCTCATCATCGGTGATGCCAAGTCCCTGGGCCCAATATGTGAAATAGGGATATGCATTCTTGATACAAATCCTCTCTAACGGATAGCGGAACTCATAAGGAACCATGATGGCATGAGGATCCTGACCGTTGATGGAAAGCCTCGTCTCCACCATATTGGTTCTATCATAGATATACGGCTGATAATTCTTATTCAGGAAAGAGAAGTTCTCGTCAACTTCTACCGTCTCTTCTACGAAGGGAGTCTCGGGCTTCTTTTTCTCAGTATTGATAAATACCTTACCTGACTTTCCGAACAACTGATGTACCTCGGTCTCTTCATTAATAATATCACCGTTGATATTCTTGATGTAAACCTCATCGAGGGCACCGCAAGCCACAACCTGCCATACTACATGCGTTGCATCTTCTCTGTAAGCCCTGATTACTACGTCGTTCAAGTCATAGTCACCAACAGGCGTGTCCTCGAAGCAGAAGGTGTACTTGTTCTTGTCGATGGTGGGGGGAGGTGGAACCATTATACCACCAAGCACCTCGAACACGATATCGTTGAAGTCCTTGTCTGAACCCGACTCACAGCACAGATACTTTCTGTTGTTTGCCCAGAACCATGCCATACGGGGGTTTTCGCCTTGAAGTCCCGACGTTTTGAAGTGTCCGAAACTGTTAATATCGACATTCAGGCGACCATCGGCATACAATTCACCATCTCTCATATCTTTGACTTTTGGATCGTTATGGTGCTCTTCTGTATCAATGCTTCTGAGCATGAAACCAATCTTATAGCCCTCGGGGAATTTATATTCGCCCTTGGTCTGTCCTGGCGTAGGTGTACCGTCGCCCCAGAAGATCAGAGTATAGGCCGTTTCGCGCTTGATCTTATCATTGATCATTTGATGTGGATCAACAATAGAAGTATAGAGTTCGACAGCCTTGTATTTGGGAAGATTCTTGAGATATTGCACCTGCTCTGCATCACTCATGCCCTCAATAGTCTCCTGCTTAAAATAATAGTAATAGATATCACAATTCTCTATCTCATGATAGATTCCATCATTCTTGTAGATAGGAGCCAGAATGACAGGATCGCTACCAGTAGCGAAAGGATAGTTGTTGTTTGACATGTAATACACGCTATTCTTGATCTTGTCGATATTGTCTTTCTTATTCTGCAGATAGCCATTGAAGATCATGTCATACAAATCATCCCTGTAGTCGTCGGTATAATCAGAAATGGTCAGACACTGGGTAGCCTCAAATGTCTTTGGGAGATGGTAGAGCAGGTCGTTTCCCCAACCATTCCAATTCCTTATATTATTATAGGATGCCTCAGGTTCTTCGAGTACAAGATCTTTGGGAAGGCTACTGACAAGCGCATCGAGGTCGAAATTACCTGCTTCACTTCTGGTACGGGCATTCACGGTGTTTGAGGTGAAGACAACATTCTGTTCACCCACGTTGAAACCCTTGACGAAATACTCACCGTTCTTCTTGACACAAGCGGCATACAACCTGCTGTACATCTTGGGAGCATCGTAATTAAGCGTCACGCTCTGACCGAAAGAAACTTTCTTTTCGTTCAGTGACAAAGCACCATTGGCATCACCGTTACCGAAAGGCGACGCTGTCAGAATCTGCACTTTTTCAACATCCTTCAACTCTGGGTTGTTGATGTTGATGGTGACCTTACCGTTCTGGGTGGTACACCAATCCTGATTCGGATCAAATGTCACCCCGAAAATCTTTTCGACATTGGTTTTGACTGCATCTTCCTGAGTTGGAAAATCCATGTCGTGAGAACAACTGGCCATCAACAGCAGGCCAGCAACAAATAAAACATTTTTCTTCATATAGGTATTTTTAATGGTTTATAATTTTATCAATTTAAATGGTTAAGGGGTTGATTAACTTATTTTTTCGATTGCAAAATTATTAATTATTGACGAGAATAAGTGTGAAAAATACATCAATGGTGTATAAAATATGAGAATTAGGTGTGTAATTTGTCGTATTTTACACAACCTTTTTGCTTATTTTCGAACTTTTTCTTAACTTTGCACCCGAAAAGGTAAAAAGAGAGAAATGATACACGTAGAACTGATGCAATTTTCCGCCATCCTGTTGATGACGCTATTGGCACTGAAATTATTCTTACTGCCCAAGAGTGCCATAGCCAGTGCCATCGTAAGGAAGTCGCGATTATTCCTGTTTATCGGTACTTCGCTCCTGGCCATTCAGTTCCTGCTACAATATGTATTAGGTTGGCGCGCACGAGAGATCACATATGCCATTATGCTCAACCTGGCATTTTTTATTCCCTGTTCAGTCTTTTTCTCGCTGGCCGTCCTTTACTTGCAACGTCATGGACATGTCAACTTCATAGAGAAATATATCGGTGTGCCAGTATGGTGCCTGGCTATGGCTATCATGACCATCGGTATCGTCTTGGGGAATCTACTATGGGCAGAAATCATCGCATCTGTGCTCTACGCCGCCGTACAACTCTACTATACAATCCGTGAGATGCATTACATGCGCCACCTTCGGGAAACGCTGGCCAACTACTATGACGGGGATATGGATCACGTGCTGGGGTGGATGCAGTGGAGTATCATCCAACTGACACTGATGGCGGTGATGGTACCTATCATCATCTTTGGTCACGGTCCACTCCTGGCCCTGTTTGCCCTTCTGTTTTTCTTTGGCGTCTTCTATCTGGTCGACAGTTTCTGTATCTTTGTTGCTAGCAATACTCCTGCCAAGGTGGTGGAGGCGGAGACCGAACAGACTGAGACAGAGACGAGAGAGTCGGAGGTGCATGTCTCAAACGACTCCATTCATCGAGTAGATCTGGCGGTAGAGGCCTGGATTGTCAAACGTGGTCATCTGAAAGCGGGATTGAATATGCCCAATGCCGCTGAGGAGATAGGGGTGCCGCGTTATCTGCTCTCTGCCTGGCTGAAACAGAAGGGGATCCGTTATAACGACTGGCTGACCGAGATGCGTATCGACGAGGCAAAGCAGATGATTCGTGACCACCCGGAATGGTCAAACGAGACCGTTGCACAGCACTGTGGCTTCAACGACCGCACCTATTTCCAGAGGAAATTCAAGGAAATCACAGGCACCACGCCCCATGATTTCTTGAACCTTATTTGAACAAGAAAGTCTATTCTTGGGGGATTCTCCCATATTTCTCCAAGCCTTTTTTCAGGAAATCGATGTAGGCTGGGATATCCTCGTTGTAGGCACGGCTGGCGCTAAGAGGTTTGCCCGTGACAGGATTGATGATAACGTAGAAAGGCTGGGCATTGGCACCAAACTTTGTGCTTTGCAGATAACTCCATTTGGCACCGACAGTACGCAGGGTCTTCATATTTCCATTGGCATCCTTCACTTCGAAAGGCTCAGCAAGTGGTGTCTTGTCGTCGACATAGAGCGAGATGAGTACATAGTCCTTGGTGAGTAAGTCTGCAACGGTGGGATCAGTCCATACGGCAGCCTCCATCTTACGACAGTTGACGCAGCCAAAGCCTGTAAAGTCGATGAGTACGGGCTTACCCTGTGCCTGAGCGGCAGCAATGCCCTCCTCATAGTCAGTATATTTGGCCTCAACAACCTTCGTATTCAAATTGAAGTCCTGCGTGTTCATCGGTGGAGCAAAAGCACTGACGGCCTTACATGGAGCACCCCAGAGTCCGGGTACCATATACATCGCGAAGGCAAACGAGACGAGTCCGCCCATAATACATACGACAGGCATCGGCTTATGCAGGTCGCCCCCCACCTCATCCGTCTGGAACTTCAACCAGCCACAGAGATAGGCCCCTAAAAGGGCGAAGATGACAATCCACAGCGAGAGAAACACCTCACGGTCGAGCAGATGCCAACCGTATGCCAAGTCTGCCACAGAGAAGAATTTCAGGGCAAAGGCCAGTTCGATGAATCCCAGCACCACCTTAATCGTATTCATCCACGAACCCGACTTCGGTGCCTGCTTCAGCCACGAAGGGAACATGGCGAAGAGCGTAAATGGAAGAGCCAGGGCTACGGCAAAGCCCAACATGCCCAGAGCAGGAGCCAGCCAGTTGCCACTAGTAGTGGTCTCAACAAGCAACAGACCTATGATGGGTGCCGTACACGAAAAGGATACGAGCACCAGCGTAAAGGCCATCAGGAAAATGCTGAGCAGACCACTGGTCGTTGTGGCTTTGGTGTCAACGCTGTTCGCCCAACTGTCGGGCAGTTTGATTTCAAACCATCCGAAAAATGAGAAAGCGAATACAACCAGTAACAAGAAGAGGAAGATATTAAACAAGGCATTCGTCGACATGGCATTGAGTGTGTCGCTGCCGAAGAGGGCTGTCACCAGCAGTCCCAGTCCGAGGTAGATGACAATGATACTCAAACCGTAGGTGATGGCGTCCTTAATACCCTTTCGTTTGTCCGTTTTGGCTCTTTTAAGGAAGAAACTAACGGTCATAGGGATGATGGGCCAGATACAAGGCATACAAACGGCAAGTAGTCCGCCGATAAAGCCCATAATCAATATATATAATAAGGTGTGACTTGCGATGTCATCACTACCCCCCATCGCCTTCAACTCATCCACGACAGGAGCCCAAAGGTCATTGGAGGAGTTGGAAGATGACAGTGGAATAGAGAGGGAGTCAGAAGACATTACCTCTGTTTTCGCAGTGTCTATCACTTGTCCTTTATCTTCCTCTATCTCCTTCTTATCTTCTTTTATCTCCTTCTTATTCTCTTCCTTCACTGGACTCTTTCCCTTTTGCTTCAACGGCACTTCCGAGGGAGGCAAACACATCTCATCGCTACAGGTACCATATTCCAGATAGCAGTCAATATCGTACTCGGGCTTGGTGAAACGTATCTTCTGCACAAACGTAGCCTTCTTCTCGAAGAAGCGCAGTTCCATATTGAACATCTTATCGAACTGCTTGATCTCATTTCCTCTCGGCTGCAATTTACCGACAGTCTCGGCACCTTCCATCTTCACCTTATTGAAGGTGGCTTGGATAGGACCGTCATTGCCCAAGTCGGTGGAATACACATGCCAGCCATCATCGATAGTGGCAGAGAAGATGATTTCAGCCTGGTCACCACTGAGCATCTTCAACTCTGAGGAGAAATGTACGGGATCCATCATCTGGGCATGCGCTGCCACAGCGAGGAGAACAGATAGGAAAAGCGTAAGAAACTTATTCATCTTGTTGCAGTTTTTGTTTGCAAAGGTACAAAAAATAGTCGAAACTCATAAGAAAATCATTATAAATATGTTAAAAAAGCAACGGTTTTTAAGGCTATTTCATTTTTTATTCTTACCTTTGAGCGCTAATTTGGGTTATTATACCCTTTTGGCAACACCAAAGCGACAATAAGAATAAAAATAACATATTAAATGCATTTCAAATGGAATTACGAACCACCTACATCAGAACAACGGACGGCGGCTAAGGAGTTAGGCGAGAAAATCGGCATGAGTCCGATACTCGCAGACCTGCTTATTCAGCGTGGCATCAAGACGGAGAGCGCAGCCAAGCGATTCTTCCGTCCGATGTTAAACGAACTGATAGACCCGTTCCTGATGAATGACATGGACGTGGCTGTTGACAGGCTCAACGACGCAATGGGGCGCAAAGAGCGAATCATGGTTTACGGCGACTACGATGTCGATGGATGTACGGCGGTGGCTTTGGTGTACAAGTTCCTGCAGCAGTTCTATTCCAACATTGAATACTACATTCCCGACCGTTATGAGGAAGGCTATGGCATCAGTATCAAGGCGTTGGAATATGCCGCTGAGAAGGACATTAAACTTATCATTGTGCTCGATTGCGGCGTGAAGGCAATCGAAGAAATCAAATATGCCAAATCATTAGGCATAGACTTTATTGTGTGCGACCATCACGTGCCGGACGACGAGTTGCCACCTGCTGTGGCCATCCTGAATCCGAAGCGTGAGGACTCCACTTACCCCTTTAAGGACCTCTGCGGATGCGGCGTGGGCTTTAAGTTCATGCAGGCCTTTGCCAAGAACAACGGTCTGCCGTTCTCACGGCTTATTCCCCTACTCGACTTCTGCGCCGTCAGTATTGCCGCCGACATTGTGTCGGTGACGGGTGAGAACCGTATCCTTGCCTATCATGGGCTAAAGCAACTGAACCAGAGTCCTTCGGTAGGCTTGAAGAGCATCATTGAAATCTGCGGACTCACGGGGCGTGAACTCACGATGAGTGACATTGTCTTCAAGATCGGACCGCGCATCAATGCCTCCGGACGTATGGTGAACGGTACCGAGGCTGTTGACCTGCTGGTGGAGCGTGACTTCGAGAAGGCACTGGCAGAAGCCAACCGCATCAACGAATACAACGAACAGCGTAAGGATGTGGACAAACAGATGACGGAAGAGGCCAACCAGATTATTGAGAAATTGGAGAGTCAGAAGCATCATTCCAGTATCGTGCTTTATGACGAGAACTGGAAGAAGGGTGTGGTAGGCATCGTCGCTTCCCGCATGACGGAACTCTACTATCGTCCGACGGTGGTTCTCACCCGCAGTGGCGACTTAGCCACGGGATCTGCCCGCAGTGTGGCCGGCTACGACATCTATGATGCCGTGAAGAGTTGTCGCGATTTGTTAGCCAACTTCGGAGGACATACCTACGCCGTAGGCCTGTCACTGAAAATAGAAAACATCCCTGAGTTCCGCCGTCGCTTCCAACAGTATGTCAACGAGCATATCCTGCCGGAGCAGAAAGAGGCTACCCTCGACATTGAGGCAGAAATCGATTTCAAGGACATCACCAAGAAACTGCACAACGACCTGAAAAAATTTGCCCCTCACGGACCAGGCAACGAGAAGCCCATCTTCTGCACCCGTAATGTCTATGACTACGGTACCTCGAAGGTAGTGGGTCGTCAGCAGGAGCATATCAAACTTGAACTGGTTGACTCGAAGTCGAGCAACGTGATGAACGGTATTGCCTTCGGTCAGAGTGCCGATGCACGCTATATCAAGTCGAAGCGTTCGTTCGACATCGCCTTCACCATCGAGGAAAATATCTACAAACGCAGCGAGGTGCAGTTGCAGATAGAAGACATCAAACCGAGTGAAGAATTATAGGGAGGTTCTCCGACAGTACTGGGGCTATGATGACTTCCGGGGGATTCAGCGGGAGATCATCGAGTCAATAGGCAATGGACATGACACATTGGGACTGATGCCTACAGGAGGCGGAAAGTCCATCACCTTTCAGGTGCCTGCGCTCTGCAGCGAGGGCACCTGTATTGTCATCACCCCCCTCATCGCCCTGATGAAAGACCAAGTGATGAACCTGCGTCACCACGGTATCCGTGCTGCCGCCATCTATTCCGGGTTGTCACGGGAAGAGATCATCATCATCCTTGAAAACTGTATCTTCGGTGATATAAAAATCCTATATGTCTCGCCCGAGAGACTATCCTCCGAACTCTTCCGCACGAAACTGCGCCACATGAAGGTGAGTTTTATTACCGTCGATGAGGCACACTGCATCTCACAATGGGGCTATGACTTCCGTCCCTCCTATCTCCAGATTGCTGATATCCGTAAGGATCTGCCCCACGCCCCGGTATTGGCGCTCACCGCCACCGCTACGCCCCTAGTCGTTGAGGATATCCAGGATAAATTATCCAGAATCCCCGGGTCATCCGAGTCATCCGAAGTATCCGGTTCATCCGGTTTTTCTGTCTTCAAGATGAGTTTCGAGCGCAAGAATCTTGCTTATGTCGTCAGACGCGCCACCGATAAGCGTCAGGAACTCATCCATATCCTCAACAGCGTGAAAGGCTGTGCCATCGTCTATGCCCGTAGCCGTCGCAGGACAAAGGAAGTGTCGGATATGCTCAACGAGGCATGTGTCAGCGCTACCTTCTACCACGCTGGTCTCGATGCCAGCGTCAAGGACGAGCGGCAGAAAGACTGGCAGAACGACAAAATCCGTGTGATGGTAGCCACCAATGCTTTCGGCATGGGTATCGACAAACCCGATGTCCGTCTAGTACTCCACATCGACTGCCCTGACTCCCTCGAAGCCTATTTCCAAGAAGCAGGCCGGGCAGGGCGTGACGGCAAGAAGGCCTACGCCGTATTACTCTACAACGACGCCGACCAGCGTAAACTCGATAAGCGCATCCTCGACACATTCCCTGAAAAGGATTATATTAGAAAGGTGTATGAACACCTCGCTTATTATTATGAAGTCGGCATTGGCTCTGGCTATCATGCCACCTTTGAGTTCAATATTGATGACTTCTGCCATAAGTTCCGCCACTTCCCCATCCAGGTAGACTCTGCCCTGAAAATCCTGAACCGTGCGGGTTACATCGAATATACTGAGGAACAGGACAATCAGGCAAGGGTGATGTTCACCGTCAGCCGCAATGACCTCTACCGACTGGAAAACAACACACCCAACGAAGACAAGGTCATTACAGCCCTGTTGCGCAACTATGGAGGACTCTTTGTGGATTATAACTTTATCGACGAGAGTTTCATTGCCAGCCAGTGTACTCTACAGCCCCAACAGGTGTACCTGACGCTGAAAAGCCTCAGTCAGAAGCATATCCTGCACTTCATTCCACAGAAAAAGACACCTTATGTCAGGTATCTGCAACGTCGGGAAGATGCTGAACATATACAGATCATGCCTGCTGTCTATGAAGAACGCAAGGAGCAGTTCACACAACGCATCCATGCGATGATTGACTATGCGACAAACGATACCATCTGTCGTAGCCGTCAGTTACTGCGCTATTTTGGCGAAGAGGACAGTCATGACTGCAAGCAGTGTGATGTCTGTCTCGACAAGCCCCACCATCTGGCTCAAGAGTCGGCAATGAGTGCTGAGGCACAAGCCATCCTCAACCTCCTTTCTGACGGCAAGTCCCACCATATTACAGAATTACGCGGCATTCAGTTGCCTACCCATCTACTGAATGCCGCGCTGGAATATCTTTTCAAAGAGGAATACATCCACCAAGAAGACGGATTTATCGCATCAGTTTAAACCTCTGTGATAATCTGAGCAATCTGTGGCTCTAGAAGTCAAACTTCAACTGACGTTTGCGCTCCTCCTCATCGTCATGCTCATGACAATAACTGCTTCCGTCGAAGCAATGGGTACAGATACTGCATTTCGGCATACCGATGCTCTTCACCAAATCCTCCAACTTGGCAAATTTCAACGAAGTCAGCCCCAAGCGCTTGGCGATCTCATCCACCATTCGCTTGTACTCCGGCGAATCAGTAGTGGCATAACGCTCCAGATTCTTCTTGTCGTCGCCCTCAAAGTCCTTGATGATACGACGGGTGATCAGTTCCATATCACTCTTTGAAGATGTAAAGCCAATGAACGGACAACCATAGACCAGTGGCGGACAGGAGATACGGCAATGCACCTCCTTGGCGCCATATTCGAAGAAGGTTCTGACATTATCTTTCAACTGTGTGCCACGCACGATAGAGTCATCGCAGAACACTACACGCTGATCTTTCAACAAAGCCGGATTGGGAATCAGTTTCATCTTGGCCACCAGCGCACGACGCTCCTGATTGCCAGGGGTAAACGAACGGGGCCATGTAGGTGTATATTTCAACACGGCGCGCTTGTAAGGCACACCCTTGCCCTCGGCATAGCCCAGTGCCATTCCAACACCCGAGTCAGGCACGCCACAGACGCTGTCCACCTCCGTCTCATCCTTTTCGCCCATCAGTTTACCATTGGCCTCACGCACAGCCTCCACATTGATACCGTTGTAATCGCTGGCAGGGAATCCGTAGTACACCCAGAGGAAAGAACATATCTGCTCGCGCCTGAACGGCTCCTGCAACACTTCCATAGAATCTGTCTGAAGATAGACAATCTCGCCAGGTCCGAGATCTCTCACCCGATGGTATTCAAGGTTCGGAAAACTCGTGGTCTCGCTACTCACGGCATAGGCACCTTCCTTCTTACCAATGACAATCGGCGTACGCCCCAGGAAATCACGGGCAGCAATAATGCCTTTCTCCGTCAGGATCAGCATTGAGCAGGATCCCTCAATCTTTCGGTACACGAGGTTGATACCCTCCACGAAACTGCGCCCCATGTTTATCAGCAGGGCCACCAGTTCCGTCTGGTTGATGGTATTGGCCGAATATTCACTGAAGTGCATACGCCGCTCCAACAGTTCATCGGCAATCTCACGTAGGTTATTGATCTTCGCCACCGTCACCACCGCATAGCGCCCTAAGTGGGAATTCACGATAATCGGCTGCGGATCTGTATCACTGATGACACCAATGCCTTGATTCCCTGAAAATGAATCCAGTTCATCCTCAAATTTTGAACGGAAATAATCGCGCTCCAAGTTATGAATCTTTCGACTGAAGCCTTTCTCCTTGTCAAACATCACCATACCGGCACGCCTTGTGCCGAGGTGCGAGTTATAGTCCGTACCATAGAACAGGTCGTTGACGCAGTCCTTCGTGCTGATGGTTCCAAAGAATCCTCCCATACCTTATTATATAAAATAGTAGAGGAACGATGCGATGCCTTCGAGTGCAGGCTTGCGTTGTCCCTCTATCTCAATCTTGAAATCTATCTCTGCCTTACAGATGCCGCGCAGGTTCTGGATGTTATGCAGTTTGGTGACCAGCCTGACTTTCGAACCTGTGATGACCGGCAGACCGAAGCGCATCTTATCCATCCCATAGTTCACCAGCATCTTGATATTATTCACCTCAATGATCTGGTCCCACATATAGGGCAGCAGCGACAGGGTCAGATACCCATGGGCAATGGTACTCTTGTATTGGCTCTCCTCCTTGGCACGCTCCACATCCACGTGTATCCACTGGTGGTCGAGGGTAGCGTCTGCAAATAAGTTGATGCGGTCTTGGTCTACTTGCAGCCACTCCGATGCACCTAACTCTTCGCCCAAGTGCGCTGCAAATTCGTCGTACGAATTGATGATTAATTTACTCATAATCCTGAAATTTGCTGCAAAAGTACAAAAAATAAATGAGAAATGACAAATGAGAAATGAGAAATGTTGATTTCCTCTGCAATTATTGATTAAAAATAGTTAATTCATCATCCCTCGTTTCTCATTCCTCATTAAAAATGCGTACCTTTGCACCCGCAAAACAGTGATGGGTGTTTTCCAGAGTGGCCAAATGGGGCAGACTGTAAATCTGCTGTCTTTCGACTTCGGTGGTTCGAATCCATCAGCACCCACAAAGAAGGCTCGCCGATTGGCGAGCCTTTTTATTAAAGTTCCTGATTCTCGGGACGCAGTTTGCGGACGGTCTCGCCAGCACGCCACATCTCCTGATTACGCATGGCCTCCAATTCCTTCTCCAAGCCGGCACGGTAGTCGGGCTTCGAGTTGGCATCGATGGTGATCTGAGCCTCGTTACCTGTCTGAACAGAGTAGTACAGCCACTCCATCACAGGCTTGATGGCATCGTGGAAACGGGGAGCCCAGTCAAGGGCACCACGCTGAGCGGTGGTAGAACAGTTGGCATACATCCAGTCCATACCCTTCGCACCGAAGAGCGGGCCAAGGCTCTGTGTCAGTTCCTCAACGGTCTCGTTGAAAGCCTCCGAGGGAGAGTGTCCGTGCTCACGGAGCACCTCATACTGAGCCAGCAGCAGTCCCTGGATGGCACCCATCAGCGAGCCGCGCTCACCAGTCAGGTCAGAGGTAGCCTCGCGCTGGAAGGTGGTCTCAAACAGATAGCCTGCGCCAATACCTATACCGAAGGCGATCGTCTTCTCCTTAGCCTTACCAGAAGCATCCTGATAAACAGCATACGAGCAGTTCAGGCCGCGACCCTCACAGAACATCGTACGGAGAGAGGTACCAGAACCCTTCGGAGCCACCATGATGACATCGACATCCTTCGGGGGAATCACACCCGTGCGGTCACTCCAGTTGATAGCGAAGCCGTGAGAATAGTACAGGGTCTTACCTGGCTTCAGATATTGTTTGATGACGGGCCACTGCTGAATCTGACCAGCATCAGAGAGCAACATGCAGAGGATGGTGCCCTTCTCGGCAGCCTCCTCAATAGAGAACAATGTCTCACCAGGTACCCATCCGTCGGCCACTGCCTTGTCATAGGTCTTACCGGGGCGCTGGCCTACGATGACGTTAAAGCCATTGTCGCGCAGGTTACAAGCCTGTCCAGGACCCTGAACGCCATAGCCAATCACGGCGATGGTCTCATTCTTCAATACTTCACGTGCTTTCTCCAAAGAGAACTCCTTGCTGGTGACTACAGTTTCCATCACGCCACCAAAATTCATTTGTGCCATAATCGCTTAATATTTTAATTGTTACACTTAAATTCTTGAAATCGCCTGCAAAGGTAGTGCAATTTGAGCGAATAACCAAAAGAAAAGCCAAATTCTTTTCGCTCACAGCGCAAAGAAGCCGAAGAAATACATCACGGCCGCCTGCCGGGGGTCGCTCAGATTCTCCACCTTACCTATAATAGAGCCGTTCTTGCGGATGTCGCCGTTCTTCTCAATCCTGCCTACGATCGAGCCGCCGATGCGCACATCGCAGTTCTGCTCTACCCTACCCACGATGCTGCCCCGCTTGCGGATGTCGCCGTTCTTCTCTATTCGGCCCTCGATGGAGCCGTTCACCCGGATGTCGCCGTTCTGTTCGAAGCGGCCCTTGATCGAGCCGTTGATACGCACGTCGCCGTTCTTCTCAATCTTGCCCACAATCGAGCCGCCCAAGCGCAAGGTCTGGCCGTCGGCAGCATTCGCTTGCACGCAGACACCCACCAGCAGCACCAGTGCCACTGCCAGTCTCATCATTAGATTCTTTTTCTGTTTCATAATTTCCGTTTTTTAAAATCGCTGCAAAGTTACACAAAAAAGCCGGAAGTACCAAACTATCGGCGTAAATAACGAGAAAGCACTCGTAAAAAATCTTGAAAAAGTGCCTCTCATAACTCGCGCCATAGTCAGCAATCGAAAATCTGCCCACAAATACGCGATTTTGGGGCGGTTTCGTTAAACCACTGACAATACGCGAGTTACGTCTCATACCACTCCATCGACACAAGGACAGGTCACTTTTGGGTCGTTCAAATAGTCCTTTTCACCTGTTCAAATGGCACTTTCGACTCGTTCGGATAATCTCTATACCCCCATAGGGATTATCCGAACAGGTTGTTTGGAGCCTTTAAACGACCCGAATAAAGCATCTATTCAACCTCTATTCTACCTCTATTCAGCCTCCACCGCCTTTTGCGCCATTCTTTTCACCCAGAACGCTCAATCGCAGAGACACTTTTTTAGGCAGTTTTTATTTACAAACAACCAGTTCGGAATCCGCTTGAATGGGGCTGACTATCTCATATGCCCATAATGACACTCACTAACTTCACGATGTCAGCAATATTCACCACACCGTCGCCATTTATGTCAGCAGCATCCTCTTTTAATACATTAGGCTTGTTGCCTATAAGATACTTCACAATCTCTACTATATCGACAGAATTAATAGTTCCGTCGCCATTAGTATCACCTTTCATAATAGGCTCTTCTGACATTTCCACGATTTTGGGGAACAAAGACCATGAAGGTGTTTGCTCATACAGACTCTTTGTACCTTCGGGCACATAGAGAGTCGCAATTGGTGGAAGAATGTCATAACCATCTGATGTAGTTGCAAACGTATTATCTCCTATCTGAAAAGGATTCTTTATGTATGATGTGACAGATTCTAATGCATTACATGCCCAGAAAGCCTGTAATCCTATTGATATAACAGATTTTGGTATTGTAACCTCTTTCAGTTGCTTACAATTATCAAATGCGCCCACGCCAATTGACAAGACTCCTTCTGGTATCTCAAGTGACGAAATCCCGCAACCAGCAAAAGCCGATTGGCATATTTCTGTTACTCCTATGGGGATGGCTACAGAAGTCATACCACTACAACCAAAAAATGCTGTTTCACCGATGACTATTACAGAATTTGGTATGATGGTGTTTTCACATCCAAGAAGAAGTGTGTTTGATGATGTATGGATAATGGCATTGCAATTCTCTCTGGAGTCAAATGTTTTATTTTCTAATGCCACCGTGATATGAGTCAGGCCAGTACAAAATAAAAAGGTATTAGTACCAAAACTTCTCACCGATGCCGGAATGTGGATGCCAGTCAGATTCATACATTTGTAGAATGACCAGTCTGATATTTCAATAACGGAATACCCATTGATGGTTTCTGGAATTCGCAATTCTCCAGAGGATGATGGGTCTATCGCTGGCGTATGAAGATCATCTGGCCAACCTATGACACAAGTCTTGTCATCAGTACTGATAACTCTGTATTTCAGATTAATTCCATTGATATCGGCTACAAACTTATCTCCAGACATAATTTCTGGTGACTCAATTTCCACGATATTGGAAAAATCACTCCATGGTTTCTTTGCTTCATAAAGTTCTTTAGAACCTTTACGCACCTGAAGGACACCATTAGTATATGTATTCTTTGGAAACACATTGGTACTGATACTATAAGGTTCTTTCGCGTAACAAGTCACTGTTAACAGGTTCTTGCAATCAAGAAAAGCATTTCCTTGAATACTCCTAATGGTAGCAGGCAGTACAATACTATTCAAGCCATTACATTCGGTGAAGGCAATGACACCTATGATTTCAATGCCATCAAGAATAACCGTATTATTGCATCCTTGAACTATTTTATTGGTAGCCGTTTCAATCAGTGCATTACACCCCTTTCGAGAATCGTATTTCGAATTACCTTCAGCAACAGAGATTGATTCGAGATTCGGATTCCTCGGAAAAGGACTGGCCTCAATCGTATTCACACTGGCAGGAATGTTTACACTAACAAGGTTGCAGCCGTCAAAAGCATTCTCGCCGATCTTTTCCAAGCCTTCTGGAAATTGCAAACCTGTCAATGTCTTACATCCGCGAAATGCATAATATTCAATTGTTCTCAAACTGTTTGGAAAGGATATGCCTTCCAGGTTTTCTGCATGATAGAAAGCACCATATCCAATAATATCTATCCCCTCCGACAGTGTAATACCCCGCAATTTACTATCGTTAGCGAATGCATAGGGACTAATAGCCACAACGTAATACCCGTCTATCTGTGCAGGTGTTGTCAATAGTTCAGACTCATGATGGGAAACGGCATTATGAGCATTCCGAGAGCCATCGCCAAGTTGACAAGTCCGATTCGCTTCGCTCAGTACCTGATAAGTCCATTCAACGCCATCAACTACAGAGGTTCTGACATCGTAATCTCCTGCCACAGCATTTAATTCCGTTATAATGGCAAGAAAGACCAGGCAACTCCTAAAAAACAAATGTTTCATATTCTAATTTATCCTTTTAAATCTTCTTATTTCCTAATACATAGTGACTCTTTTTCTGTCTGTATGATTTCAAGGATATCTCCATTGATACTGAATCTATATATTATCCAGTTCCTAATGATAAACCTTTCCTTCCTCAGGATTACTTTATGTCAGCTCATCCTTACCCTCAAAAGAACAGACTTAGTCGGGTACAAAGATAGAGAATAATTCGGAAACCACCAAGAAAAAGCGAAGAAAATCAATCCCTGAGCCGCTGGGCTCAGGGATTATGATTATCGTAGGATTAGGGATTACCTTGTGGGAGCGGCAGGAGCGCCAGCGGGACGGGGGCCGCCAGGAGCACCACCACCGAAGCCAAAGCCGAAGCCCTGCTGAGGTGCGATCTCAGGCTCGCCGAAGACAGAAGCCTCGACATCCTTATCGTTGAGTTTGAACACCATGAACTTAGGATTCTTCTCCGTGCAGGGAGCCCATGCCCCACCCTTCGGGCCATTAGGATCACTGTACTTGGCGAAGTTAGTCCAAGCCGTCAACATCTTTTCACTCAGATCCCAGTCACCCTTGGTCCAAGGACGCCAGCAGTGTTTCAGGCTCTTGAAGACGAACCACAGGTCGGAGGAGTGGAAAGCACCACGCAGACGCTGGGTAACCTCAGGATGGCTGCCATCATCGGGCAGAGGACGAGCGAACTCGTAAGCCCAGGCCTTGCCGCCCTTCTCAGCACGAACCTTACAGAACTCGGCGATGTTGGGAGCCATATTACCCATATCGTTGAGGGTGAAACCAATCATATAAGGCACATCAGCCAACGTGCCCTCACGGGTGGCATCATCAAAACTTTTCACGCTGACATAACCGTCGATCATCGGCATATAGCCCATACCCATACGCATCATGCCACCAAAGCCGCCCTGCTGTTGCTGACCGCTGTTGGCCGACTGATACTGCTGGTAGATGGTAGGCAGTGCGAAGACAGTCTCGGTAGAGGCCTGACGCATCTTCTGCAAATCGGTCATACCGGCCCAGTCGAACATCTTCTTGGCGTTATTGGCAGCGTCCTCGATGGAACCGCCACTGTAACGGCCACCCATCATACCACCACCGTTGGGATTGGGGATGCTGAGGCCCTGGGCACTCATGATGACTGCCTTGTGGAACAGACCACGAGCCAAGGGAGACTCACAGAGGGTACGAACGCTACCACCACCGGCACTCTGTCCGAAGATCGTCACGTTGTTGGGGTCACCACCAAACTGAGCGATATTCTTCTTAATCCATTTCAGGGCCTCAATCTGATCGAGGATACCATAGTTGCCAGACACCTTGTTGGGGCTTTCCTCAGCCAATGCGGGGTGACAGAGGAATCCGAAGATACCCAGACGGTAGTTGATAGAGACGAGCACCACATCCTTGGCACCCCACTCCTGACCGTCGAACTCAGGCTCAGAACCGAAACCCTCGCGATAGCCACCACCGTGAATCCACAGAGCCACAGGCAGTTTCTTATTGACCTGACCAGGGGCCTTTGTCCATACGTTCAGATAGAGACAGTCCTCACTGAAAGCGGCCTCCTTGCCATAGCCCCACTCTGTGTAATAGCCACCGGTGTACTGGATGGCCTGATAACTCGGGCGACCGAAGGTATCACAGATCTTCACACCCTTCCAGGGCACAACAGGCTGCGGAGCCTTCCAACGGTTCTCCCTGATGGGAGGAGCAGCATAAGGAATACCACGATAGACAAACACGTCTGGATGGTCATCGGCCAAGACACCTTTCACCTGACCACCTTCAATCGTTAACACGGGATTGTTCTGCGCATTTGCAGACACTGCTACCAAGAGCAGAAGGGGCAAAAATAGTTTTTTCATAAATGTTGTGATTAAAAAAAGTTAGTTGGTTATGATTAGGGATTATACATATCTTTACAGTAGAACGCCATGATGTCGTCCAACATCCGCTTGGCCTCGACGGCAGGACTGTCAGGGTCGAGTTCGATGGCACGGATGTAACTGTTGATAGCCTCATGCCACAGGCCCCTTTTACGAGCCTCGTTGCCCTGTTCGTACCATTCCTGAGCCTTAGTAATCATAATTACTAATTACTAATTGATTATTGATAGTATTCCTTCTTGCCGGCGGCGAGGGTATTCTTCATCAGCGAACAGATGGTCATCGGCCCTACCCCACCAGGAACGGGAGTAATGAACGAGCACTTAGGCGCCACCTCGTCGAACTTCACGTCGCCATTCAGGCGGAAGCCGCTCTTCTTCGTGGCATCAGGCACACGGGTGGTACCCACATCGACAATGACCGCGCCCTCCTTCACCATGTCAGCAGTCACGAAGTCTGGCTGTCCGATGGCAGCGATGATGATATCCGCCGCACGGCATTCCTCCTTCAAGGTCTTGGAGCGAGAGTGGCAGACGGTGACTGTCGCATCGCCATACTGCTTCTGCATCATGAGTTGTGCCATCGGCTTTCCCACAATGTTCGAGCGCCCTAAGATGACACATTTCTTACCACTGGTCTCAATGTTATAGCGCTTCAACAGGGTGATGATGCCCAGAGGCGTAGCCGAGATGAAGCACGGCAGACCAATGGCCATACGCCCCACGTTGATGGGATGGAAACCATCCACATCCTTGCGGTAATCAATGGCCTCGATGATCTTCTGTTCATCGATATGCTTGGGCAAGGGCAGTTGCACGATGAAGCCATCGACATCGTCATCCTTGTTCAGTTTGTCGACACAATCCAAGAGTTCTGCCTCGGTGATATCGTCTTCGAAACGGATAAGGGTGCTCTTGAAGCCACAGGCCTCACAAGCCAGCACCTTATTCTTCACGTATGTCTCAGAACCACCATCATGGCCTACCAACACGGCAGCCAAATGGGGCTGTTTACCCCCCTTGGCGATAATCGCCTTTACCTCTTCGGCAATCTCGGCCTTGATGGCTGTTGCCGTTGCTTTTCCGTCAATCAGTTGCATGGACTTTTCACTTCTCACTTCTCACTTCTCCTTCATCCATTGCCACTCGTCCTTGGCCTTCTCAGGGTCGAGGTTCATCAGTGCATCTACGTCTGTGGCCTTCATACCGATATACATAGCCACCTCTTTCAGCGTTTCCACTTCCTTGTTGCTGACATTCTCGTCGGAATTGACGATCATGGCGAGCATACTCAACATCTGGTAACGGAGGTCTTCGCTCAATGAATTGGCAATCTGACTACCGCAGTCGCCAATGAGTTGCAGGAAAGCCATCGGCTTGCGGGCCTCAAGTTCCTCGTGCTTGGCAATGAGTTTCTTCACCACGTCAATGCCCTCGATCTCAGCCTCCTCGCCGAAATGCTCCTTCAGGAAGTTACCCAAGAACTTATATTCCGAAGGCTCCACCTTGCCGTCGGCAATCACGATATGCGAAGCCATCACCAACATGGAGAACAAGAAACTGTTGCGCATGTTCTCCCTTACAGGACTCTCCACATTGAATGTCTGGTTAAACTCATTCGAGAAGACCACATTCTCTGCAGACAACTTCAACTGTGGCTTTTCCGCCACTTCCTCTGTCAGTTCCTTCATCGGACCGTCATTAAAGAGGCCCTTCAAATTACCAATCCATTTACCAAATGCCATAACTATTACATTTTAATGATTAAAGATTTACGAATTATTAAAACGGCTTACCGCCTTTCATCTTCATGGCAGCGGCCATCTGGGCCATACGACTGTTACCCATACCACTGACCATCTTCATCATCTTACGCGTCTGGTCGAACTGCTTCATCAGACGGTTCACGTCCTCAATCTTCGAGCCTGAACCTTTGGCAATGCGCAGGCGACGACTCTGGTTGATGATGTCGGGATTGGCACGCTCCTTAGGAGTCATTGAGTTGATGATGGCCTCAATACCCTTGAAGGCGTCATCGTCGATGTCAAGGTCCTTGATTTGCTTGCCCACGCCTGGAATCATCGAGGCGAGGTCCTTGATGTTACCCATCTTCTTGATCTGCTGGATCTGACCCATAAAGTCGTCGAAGTCGAACTTGTTCTTACGGATCTTCTTCTCCAAGCGCTTGGCCTCTTCCTCGTCGAACTGCTGCTGGGCACGCTCCACGAGAGAGACGACATCACCCATGCCGAGGATACGGTCGGCCATACGTTCCGGATGGAACACGTCGATGGCTTCCATCTTCTCACCTGTACCAATAAACTTGATAGGTTTGGTGACGACGGTACGGATCGAGAGGGCTGCACCACCACGGGTATCACCGTCGAGTTTGGTGAGTACCACACCGTCGAAGTCGAGACGATCATTGAATTCCTTAGCGGTATTCACAGCATCCTGACCCGTCATCGAGTCCACCACGAAAAGGGTCTCATCGGGATTGATGGCCTGCTTCAAGTTGGAGATCTCATTCATCATCTCCTCATCGACAGCCAGACGACCAGCCGTATCGACGATGACCACGGTATAACTCTCCTGCTTGGCCTTACGGATGGCGTTCTGGGCAATCTCCACCACATTCTTGTTACCTTCCTCGGTATAGACCTCTACGCCAACGGTCTGCCCCACCACCTTCAATTGTTCGATGGCAGCAGGACGATAGACATCGCAGGCCACCAACAACGGTTTCTTGTGCTGGCGCTCCTTGAGCATCTTGGCGAGTTTACCAGTAAAAGTGGTCTTACCAGAACCTTGCAAACCCGACATCAGGATGATGGCAGGACGGTTTTCGAGATTCAACTCCGCAGCCTTGCCACCCATCAGTTCCGTCAGTTCGTCGTGAACAATCTTCACCATCAACTGTCCTGGCTTCACGGCAGTGAGCACATTCATACCCATCGCCTTCTGCTTCACGGAATCTGTAAAAGTCTTGGCCACCTTGTAGTTGACGTCCGCATCCAACAGGGCGCGACGCACATCCTTCAAGGTCTCGGCTACGTTGATTTCGGTGATTTTACCCTCACCTTTCAGTATCTTAAACGATCTTTCTAATCTATCTGATAAATTCTCAAACATCTCGTTGATTTATAATTTAACGATTATCGATTTACAATTCAGTGTGCAAAGGTACGAAGAAGTGAGCGAAAAACCAAATAAATATTGAGATTTTTAATAAACCCTGCATTATAGCCGCCCCTTATCAAGGGGCTCTAAATATTCATTTTTCTTGTTGTACAGTCCGTTGGGAGAACTCGCAACCACAATATTGTTGGTTGTAGAAGTTAAATTCTTTCAAGAGTTGGTTGCGCCGTTCCTGCAAGCCCCCCTTGCGCCAGTTCTGATCCCAGAAGGTGGTGTCCTCGACAGCCTGCTCTGCCAGATGACCAGCCCGATTGATCTGTTCGAGACTCTTCCAACGACTGGAAGCAAGGGTTGTCGTGAAGTATTGCAGTCCGAGTTCTTTTGCCTTCCGTGCCGCCACTGTCAGACGATACACAAAACACCTTTCACAGCGTATACCACGCTCCGGCGCCTGTTGGATGTCACAGAGGGACGGTTCTTTTGTTACATCGCCAGCGGATGTAACAAAAGAACCGTCCCTCTGTGACATCAGGCCCTCCAACCATTGTTCGTGATTGTAGTCGCCATCTATCCACGTCAGTCCGAGGCCCTCTGCATGGCGTTTACTTTCGTTCTTGCGGATCTCGTATTCCTCACGGGGGAAGATGTTCGGATTGTAATAGAATATTGTAGGACGAACCCCATTGGCAAGCATCCATTCCACAATAGCAGATGAACAAGGTGCGCAACAAGCATGCAACAACACTTCCTTACACCCTTCTGGAATTATAATCGCAGGTTGCTTCATAAACCACGGGCTTTCCAGATGCGATCCTTTGCTGCATTAATCTCTTGGAATTTCTTCTCTGCCGCCTTACGCACATCCTCGCCTAATGCTGCCACCTTATCGGGATGGTGCTCGAGAGCCAGTTTACGATAGGCTTTCTTCACCTCGTCGTCTGTGGCATTCTGACTGACACCCAATACCTTATAGGCATCCTCCAGCGTATTGCCTTCCAAGTGCAGCATCGAGTCAACCTCACTACTCCGGAGTCCCATCCACTGAGCACACTCTTTCAGAGCCGTAATTTCACTCTCAGGCACAGAACCGTCGGCCTTTGCCACCATCACGAGGTAGTTCAACAACTGGAGGCGCTGCGAATAGTCCATCTGCTGGTTGATTTGTCCACAGCACTGGCGCACCGTCTGCTTGAACTGTGTCCACCCCTCTCGTTTCTGCTCGTCGAAGAGTTTGTTCAGAATCTCATTACCCTGATAGACGGCCTGACTGCCGAAGTTCTGACGAAGCATCTGGCGCACCATTTCCATCTCGGAGTGCATCGCCTTGCCGTCGGCCTTGATGATATAGGAAGACAGCACGAGCAGCGAGAACAAGAAACTATTACGCTGCCCCTGTTGCTGGCGCTGGCGGTAAGCCTGCTGGTAGGCCTGACTGTAATCCTGATACGACTGCTGTTGCCAGTTCTCCTCGCGCTGGGAACCAGTCCCCCACGTACCAGAGTTATCGGGGGTGTTCACCCCGTCGAGTACCGAGTCAAAGAGCGTCCCTATCAGATAGCCGGCCAGAGCGCCCAAAGGACCTCCAGCCATCCATCCGATGAATCCACCTATCCACTTACCTGCTGCCATCTTTGTTGTTTACAATTTGACAATTTACCATTTTTATCTTACAACCTCACCAATGGCTTCACCCACGCAACAATTCGGCTGCTGGATATGCAACATCTGCGTCACTGTGGGAGCAATATCCGTGATATGTACTTCTCGACTCGTGCTTCCATGCTCTACTTTCCATCCATAGAACAACAGGGGGATATGGGCGTCATATGGATTCCAGGAGCCATGGGTGGTGCCAATAGGCGAAGACGATTTGCCAAAGTCATACCAGCCTGCCTCCAATACCAACAACAGGTCGCCAGAGCGCTGGGGATGATACCCCAAGAGTGCACGACTGCGAAGGATATCGGGTACACTCCAGGTATTCACTTTCTCAAAATCCATCACAAACTGCACATGAGGCATCTGTGTGAAATACCCAATCAAAACTTCCTTGACTTTTGCCAAGTCCAGTCCTAAAGCCTTGATCTTACTGTGGTTCAGAAAGAGACGATAGGCATTGATACCATTGATGATAGACATATCTGCGGCAGGTCCGAGTTTTTCCTTCAGATAGGCTTCCATCTTGCCGTCCTCCATCTCGTCGTAAATCCTCCAGGCTCCACCGCCCATCTGATGGTCGACCATAAACTGATAGTTATGTGCAGCACCGTGATCTGCCGTCAGGAAAAGGAGATAGTTGCCCTCACCGACCTGGTCATCGAGTGCCTTCAACAAACGGGCGAGATCCTTGTCCAATTCCAGATAAGCCTCATCGGTATGTTCGCCCCTCGTGCTCCACTTATGACCGATGACGTCTGTCTGCGAATAACTCACACAGAGCATATCCGTCACCTTGCCCTTGCCAAGTCGTTCTCCTTTCAGGGCGGCAATCGCCATATCGGTAGTGATATGTCCGCAGAGGGGATAAAGTCCGACATCCTTGCCTACCTTCTGCAACTCTTTGTTCTTCTTGAGTTCCTTATTATAGGCTTTCGCCCACTCTGGCAATTCAGTACGATAGTAAGTGCTTGTGATAAACTGTCCGTTGTCATAATCTAACCAATAGGCATGATCCGAACTCCTTCCAGCCGGCAGGATGGCGGCACGATCCTTATATGACACACCAACCACCTTTGACTGGAAGTCGGTGTGTAGCCTCAACTGGTCGCCGATGGTTGTAGCCAACAGATTGCGGGGCGACATACAACCACGCCTGCGGTTGTCCGTTCCCACAGGATCAACGGTTTTATCACCACAGCAATACACTGGCTCGTCGTCGATGAAGAAGTCATTGCCGCAGATACCATGCAGGGCGGGAGTCGAACCAGTATAGGCACTTGTATGTCCGATGGCTGTTACCGTCGGCAGGTAGTTAATCAGACAGTTGTCGCAACTATAGCCTTTCTTGATGAGTCGCTTAAAACCGTCGTCACCAAACTGGTCGTAGTATCTGCTGAGATAGTCCCAGCGCATCTGATCCACCACAATGCCCACCACCAATTTCGGGCGCTCACCAAAATCAGTATGCGCCAAAGCAGTATGGCAGACACATAGTGTCATTACGAAAATAAACAGAATCTTTCTCATATTTGTTTGTTTTTTGTTTCTCCAATCACTTTCAGGAGGTCTTGCTGTATCACACCGTTCGTCGCCACGACACTGTTGCCCTGTGTAAAGTCCGTCGAACCGTCGTAGTCTGTCACCATACCGCCAGCCTCCATCACAATCAGGCTACCAGCCATATAGTCCCACTGACCGATATACTGTTCGGCATAGCCGTCGAGCCTGCCAGCAGCCACCTGACAGAGTGCCATCGCGGCAGAGCCACAGGCACGGATGCTTCCCACATTACCATAGAACCTATCGATTAGATGCTTGATGACAGGCTTATAGGCATCACTATTGTATGGCAGTTGCAGGCAGAGCAGGGCATCCTGAATCTTCTGCGCACTCACGCGCAGCCTTATCTTTTCACTTTTCACTTCTCCACTTTTCACTTCTAAGTACGCTCCCCCACCCTGCCAGGCATAGAAACACTCATCGGCACAAATCTCATAGACTACACCGATAAGAATCTTCTTACCCTGTAGCAGTGCAATACTCACAGCATACGGCGCATACCGATGAATGAAGTTCGTCGTGCCGTCGAGCGGATCGACCACCCAGCACAAAGGAGTATCTGCGATAGACTTTTCACTTTTCACTCCTTCACTTTTCACTTCTGTCGTTCCCTCCTCTGTGATAAATCCCGCCTCTGGTAACAGTTCTCTTAACGCACTGACAATCAGCCGCTCCGACCCCTTGTCGACATACGACACATAGTCGTGGGCGTGTTTTCGCTCCACGCTTTCAAGGGAGAACTTCTCCCGTTCTCCCCTAATATACGCCCCAGCCCGCCGTGCAATCTCGCACACAGCCAGGGTACATTTCTCTAAATCAACCATTTACTTCTTGAAGAAGGAGGCTATCCAGAGGATGAGAGCCGCACCGATGATGGCTGTGGCGAGTTGTCCGAGGAGGCCACCCCAAGAAATGCCGAGCAGGTCGAACAGCCAGCCGCCGAGGGCACCGCCAAGGAGACCCAGCACACAATTCATGATGATGCCGAAGCCACCACCTTTCATTAACTTGCCAGCGCAGAAGCCAGCCAAACAACCTAAAAGAAGTGAAATGATAATACCCATAACTTTACTGTTTAATTGGTTTGATGCTGCAAAAATACGCAAAATAATCGGAACGACCAAGAAATGAACCGATTATTTTGCGTATTTGAACAGACTGAAAGATTATTTCTTTATCTCAATATCACGTTTCACGTTGTTGCGGATCTTTGTGAGATAGCCCTTCATACCCTCAGCATCCTTGTTGTCGATGATTTCCAGAAGTTCTTTCAACTCCGTACGAATCTGACTCACCTGGTCATGAGTATAGGGGTTGAAGAGGATTTCCTGCAACAGATAGTCATCCTCATTCAGCACGCCTTTGGCAATCCGCATGTGGCGCTTGAAGGTAGTACCCGGTGCATCCTGATGCTTCATCACGGCCGCAAAGACAAACGTCGACACAAACGGGATTGACAGCGAGTAAGCCACCGTCTTGTCATGCTCCTCGAAGGTGTATTCGTAGATATTGAGACCTAACTTCTGATAGAGGTCCTTGAAAAATATTCGCCCCATATAGTCGCCCTCGCTGATGATGATGGCATTCTCCTCAGAGAGTTGCTGCAAATTCGCAAACGTAGGACCGAACATCGGGTGGGTACTGACATAGCGCATTCCCGAAGCCTCATAAAAATCTTTCAAATCAGTTTTCACAGAGGCGATATCGCTGATAATACACTCTTTGGGCAGATACGGAATCACCTCCTTGAACACAGGAATGGTATATTTCAGCGTCACAGCATTGATCAGCAGTTCCGGCTTAAACTCCTTGATTTCCTCGTAGGAGGTAAAGCGCTGACAGTTGTAAGTGAACCGCATCCGCTTGGGGTCTCTCTCAAAGACTGCCACCTCGTGCTCAAAACTCAGCAGGTCGATGAAGAAACTTCCCATCTTACCTGCACCCATCACAAGAATCTTCATAATACTCCTCTTTTATGAAAGAAATTACTTATTAATGATTTCGATTTGTTGACGTACACTTTCCTCGTGGATATTCTCAAAGACGTGGGCCACGAACTCAGGAGCCATACCACAGAGGGCTCCCTGTGCGCCACGCTTGTTCAGAATCTCATTGTAGCGGTTGGCTTGCAGCACCGTCATATTGTGCTCCTTCTTGTACTGACCAATCTCACGACAAACCTTCATGCGCTTGGCCAGAATGTCCATAATCTGATTGTCGAGTTCGTCAATCTGCTTACGGAGTTGACTGATACCCTCTGTCGTGGTGTGCTCATCACGGATCACGAGCAGGGAGAGGATATAGTCGAGCACATCAGGCGTCACCTGTTGCTTGGCATCACTCCACGCCTTGTCAGGATCACAATGGCTCTCAATGATCAGACCGTCGAAGCCAAGGTCCATGGCCTGCTGACAGAGTGGAGCCACCAGTTCACGACGACCTCCGATATGTGAGGGGTCACTGATGAGCGGCAGGTCAGGAATCCTGCGGCGCAACTCAATGGGAATCTGCCACATTGGGGCGTTGCGGTAGATTTTCTGCTCATACGAAGAGAAACCACGGTGGATGGCTCCCAGACGCTTCACCCCAGCCTGGTTGATGCGCTCCAAGGCACCTATCCAAAGTTCGAGGTCAGGGTTGACGGGATTCTTCACGAACACAGGTACATCTACCCCTTGCAACGCATCGGCAATAGCCTGCATGGCAAAGGGATTGGCCGATGTACGGGCACCAATCCAGAGGATATCGACATCATACTTCAAGGCCAGTTCCACATGCTCTGGCGTAGCCACCTCACAGGCCACATTCATCTTGGTCTCTTTCTTCACTTGTGAGAGCCACACAAGGGCGGGTTCACCGTGTCCCTCAAAACCACCCGGCTTCGTACGGGGCTTCCACACACCGGCACGGAAGTTATGGCAACCCTTCATCGCCAGTTCACGGGCTGTAGTCATCACTTGTTCCTCCGTCTCGGCAGAGCAAGGGCCTGCAATCACGAAGGGACGTTCATTGTCACTCGGTAAATTCAATGGGGCTAATTCCAGTTCCATAATTATATTGCTTTTTTGATTCTTTCTAATGCTTGCTGTATTTTCTCTTCCTTCGCACAGAGGGAGATGCGGATATACCGCTCACCGTTAGAGCCGAAGATGAAGCCTGGGGTGATGAAGACACGAGCCTCATGCAGTACACGCTCCGTCAGGTCTTCCACGTTCTGGATGTCAGCAGGAATCTTTCCCCATAAGAACATACCCACCTGATTCTTATCGTAGGTACATCCTAAGACATCCATAATTTTCTCTGCCCACTCACGACGACGCTGATAGGTATTGATATTAAATTCTCTGTGCCAAGCCTCATCATTCTGATATGCCTCAGCGGCAGCCAGTTGGATGCCACGGAAAGTACCACTCTCAATGTTCGACTGCACTTTCAGTATCCACGTAATAAACTCAGCATTCGTTGCACACAGGCCTACACGCCAACCAGGCATGTTGTGACTCTTCGACATCGAGTTGAACTCGATACAGCAGTCCCTCGCACCAGGCACTTGAAGAATGCTCAGGTGTTCCTCGCTGAGAATGAAAGAATAAGGATTGTCGTTGACAACCACAATATTGTGTGCTTTGGCAAACTGCACCAGGCGCTCGTAGGTCTCACGCTGGGCACGACCACCCGTCGGCATATTGGGATAGTTCGTCCACATCAGTTTCACTTTCGAGAGATCCATCTTTTCCAGTTCCTCGAAGTCGGGCTGCCAACCGTTATCCTCACGCAGATTGTAGTTCACGATCTTCGCCCCTAATATCTTAGATAAAGAGGTATAAGTAGGATAGCCAGGATTCGGCACCAACACCCCGTCACCAGGATTCACGAAGGCCAGCGTCACATGCAGGATACCTTCCTTCGAACCAATCAGTGGCAGGATCTCCGTCTTGGCATCCAGATCCACATTGTACCAGCGCTTGTAGAAGCCAGCCATGGCCTCACGCAACTCAGGCGTACCCATCGTGGGCTGATAGCCGTGGGCATTGGGCTGGTGGGCCACTTCACAGAGTTTCTCGATGGTCTGTGGTGACGGCGGCATGTCGGGACTGCCAATAGCGAGGCTAATGATATCCTTACCCTCGGCATTCATCTGCGCCACTTCCTTCAACTTCCTACTGAAATAGTACTCACTCACGAGCGACAAACGCTCTGCTGGATGTATCTTGGTAATCATAATTCCTAATTACTAATTTCTAATTACTAATTGGTCTGCCGACCATCCTTATATTCTCCTAAAATCTTTAAGTCCTTGGTCAATGGGATAATCGCGTCAATACTCTGGCGGTAACGGGTCAGGTCGTCGTACATCACGTCGACATAGAACAGGTATTCCCACTCCCGTCCGATAATCGGCAACGACTGAATCTTCGTCAGGTTGATCTTGTAAAAAGAAAGGATTGCGAGCACGTGACTCAATGAGCCTTCTTCGTGAGGCAGGGAGAAGACGATGCTCGACTTGTTGGTTTCCAACAGCGGACGAAGCATATCCGCCTTATTGGGATTCGACACCACGAGGAAACGGGTGAAGTTGTGCTTGTTGTCCTCGATATGGTCTTCCAGCACCTTCAGTCCATAGAGTCGTGCTGCCTCTGCGTGACAGATGGCTGCCCAGCCTCGCCTACCCTCTTCGGCAATCATTTTTGCCGAGCCTGCCGTGTCCTCAGCCTCCACATTCTTCAATTGCGGGTGCTGGGCCAGAAACTGGCGGCACTGCATCAGGGCCACAGGATGCGAGTGTACTTCCGTGATAGTGCTCCAGTCGTCCTCAGGCAGACAACAGATGCAGTGCGAGATGTGCAACTTATGCTCACCCACCACCGTGGTGCCAGAGTCGCGCAGCAACTCATAGTTATGCAACAACGAACCCGCAATCGTGTTCTCTATGGCCAGCATACCGATGGCAGTAGGATCCTGCTTGATACTCTGGAATACCTGTTCAAAGGTGGAACAGCAGATGAGTTGTATCTGTTCTCCCTCGAAATACAGGTGCGCCGCAATGTCGTGGAACGACCCAATCAGTCCTTGTATGGCAATCCTCTTCATCTATGTAATTACAATTTGACGATTTACAATTTATTAAAAAATCCCGCTTTCACTCTGTTGTGAAGCGGGACCTTATTTCAATTCTTCAATTTTCAATTCTTTAATTTTACTTACGGCCTTCCGCTTCACAGTTCCCTGCAAAGTAAAAGTAATAACCGTAAAAGTAAGCGTTCAACATTGACATATTCTGTTCGTTTTTGTCTTATCGGCTGCAAAAGTACATCATTTTTGCGAAACAAACAAATAATTTGCAAGAAATTTTGCGATTTTGCTTACTTTTTTAATATCCGCACCACTGACGGCGCATTTCGTCACGATCCACCTCGTCTATCAGTATTTCTGCCAATGCTGTGACGACCTCAAAGGGGACCTGCATCCGAGGATCATCACTGTGCGGATTGATAGAAGGCAGGAAATGAGCCATCTCATGCTTATACACCTCACGCATCCGATGGCCTTTCTTGCCGCTGTCCACCGAACAGGTATAAGTCACGTTGGCCAGACGGTCGCAGAGTTTCACAAAGGGAGCATAGAGCGTCTCGCGTATACCTTTATAATATTTCTCCCCAGCCCGCTCGGCACGCGTGCGCCCCTTGTCGTTGGTCAGGGCATAGACGATCTCCGTCGCCATCAGCGCCTGTTCCTCCGTCAGCCACTGCCGTGCGATATTCATCACATCATTGTACGTCACCCGTGCATCCTCGATGCTATCGTGATAATAGCCTCCGAAGAACAGCGGCAGCACATCCTCCTCGCAGGCACATACCAGATGACCGAAACCAGAAATGCCTTCCACCACCATATCGAGATGGAATCCGTATGGCAGGTCGTCGCCATAGGTCTGGTTCACACTCTGATGCAAGTCATGGGCCGACTGCCTGATGGTTTCCAACTGGGCAGCATATTTCTCCTGATACTTCTGAAATTCTTCCTTTGACATAAAGATACTTTGTTATTCTGATGCAAAATTAATTAAAATCTTTTTAATCCGCAAATATCATGGCTAAAAAATTGTATCTTTGTAGCCGATATGAAGAAAAAGACGATATTTATCACTGGTGCGACGAGTGGCATAGGGCTCGGCTGCGCCCGCAAGTTCGCCGCTAATGGCGACAGAATCATCCTCAATGGCAGAAACGTTGAGAAGTTGGAAACCATCCGTCAGGAACTGGAGGCGAAAGGCACTCAGGTGCTTGTCCTCGCCTTTGATGTGAGAGACCGCGAGGCATCTAAGAAAGCCATCGAGAGCCTTCCTGCCGAATGGCAGCAGATTGACGTTCTTATCAACAATGCTGGTCTGGCCCTCGGACTGGAACCAGAATATGAGGGCGACCTCGACGACTGGGAGACGATGATTGACACGAACATCAAAGGACTGTTGACGATGACCCGTCTTGTCGTGCCTCAGATGATTGCTCGCAACAGCGGACACATTATTAATATAGGTAGTGTAGCCGGTGATGCTGCCTATGCCGGAGGCAATGTCTATTGTGCCACAAAGGCTGCTGTAAAGGCTCTTAGCGACGGACTTCGCATCGATGTGGCCAATACGGCAGTACGTGTCACCAATCTCAAGCCCGGACTAGTGGAGACGAATTTCAGCAATATCCGCTTTCATGGAGATACAGAACGTGCGGCCAAACTTTATCAGGGCATCAAGCCTCTAACGGGTGACGACATCGCCGACGTGGCTGTCTATGCCGCCAATGCACCAGAGCATGTGCAAATAGCAGAGGTGCTCATCCTTGCCACGCACCAAGCCAGCGGAAGCGTCATCGTCAGAAAGTAAAGAAGAGACAGCAGAAAGTCTCTTCTTTCATCAACTGATCAGTCGACAGATGGTCTCAAGATAATAACGGTCTGTCTCGTCAAAAGTAGCCAGATCCTTGCTGTCGATATCGAGCACGGCTACCACCTCGCCAGCCTGTGAAAAGACAGGCACTACAATCTCCGACCTTGAGAGGCTGCTACAGGCGATATGCCCAGGGAACTGTTCTACGTCAGGTACGACGATGGACTCCTTGCGCTGCCAGGCAGTGCCGCAGACCCCTTTCCCAAATGGGATGTGCATACAGGCGACAGGACCCTGAAAAGGTCCCAACACCAGTTCATCACCTTGCACACGATAGAATCCCGTCCAGAAGAATCCCATCGTCTCTTGAATGGCCGCACACACATTGGCCATCACTGCCACGCTGTCCGTCTCGCCCTCTATCAGGCTCCGTATCTGTTCTTCCAACAATATGTATTTCTCTTTCTTTTCCATACGCATTTTGTTGGTGCAAAGGTAAACATTTTCCCGCACATACACAAACTACTCCATCTTTTTTTGACCATTCGTTTGGCTGGTTGCCTTTTATTTCGTAATTTTGCAACCAGAATAAGTATAATTGTAAAACCCTTTAATCACTCACAGGAAAATGAAGACGAAGCATATCCAATACGAGACCCACGGCACCTGCTCGAAACTGATCGACGTGACTGCCGACGAGAACAACATCATCCGGCAAGTGTTTTTCCTCGGTGGCTGCAACGGCAACCTGCAAGGTGTCAGCCAGTTGGTGCGTGGCCAGCACATCGACGATGTCATCAAGAAACTCGACGGTATCCGCTGTGGCACGAAGGGCACCTCATGCCCTGACCAACTTTGCCGCGCCCTGGAGCAACTCAAAAACGCTCCCTTGAAGGATTCCTAAATCTCTGGACAAGACATCCTCAAGTCGGAATTATTAGCCCTAAATCTGGGGCATGTCTATGCACACCGTGCAAAAGTCTGCCCTGAATCTGGGGCACGTTTCTACCCCCCGTGCAAAAGTCTGCCCCGAATCTGGGGCACGTTTCTACCCCCCGTGCAAAAGTCTGCCCCGAATCTGGGGCACGTTTCTACCCCCCGTGCAAAAGTCTGCCCCGAGTCTGGGGCACGTTTTTGCACCCCGTGCATAAATGTCCCCCGGTTTTCAGGCTGGTTTTTGAAGTTCTGGGATGGATTTTCATGGATTTGGGACTAGGTTTTCAAACTCTTGGATGTTCTGTCTTAGATTTGAGACAAGTCATTTTAATCTTTTAAAAATCAGCCCCAAAAACGGGAGGAATTATTCCGACCTCGGGAAAACATGCCTCAGATCTGGGTGAAGAAATCCAGACCCCGGAAAAATATGCCCCAGTTCCGGGGCAAGATATTCCGACCTCGGAAAATTATCCCTCGAATCCAGGGCGAATAATTCCGACCCCGGAGAAATGCGCCCCAGATTTGGATGAAGAAAAACCGACCACGGAAAAATATACCTCGGATTCAGGGCAAAATATTCTGCCCTCGGAATATTATCCCTCAGATCTGGGGCATGTAGTGTACTGATTTTGGTTGACAGTTTTGTTTGTTATTCCTAACTTGGTTTACACTATTCTTTTTTTATTCCTATATAGGTTGTCTGTTTGAGACTTTATTCCTATTTGGGTAGACACTTTTGCT